>Ga0315543_1000011_pt1 | contig 273031 bp, 261 predicted proteins | sample SalMarSW160210MG_2_FD_203098 | JGI IMG/M metagenome (GOLD analysis project Ga0315543, IMG submission 203098) | Salt marsh sediment microbial communities from the Plum Island Ecosystem LTER, Massachusetts, United States - Salt Marsh Sediment SW1601-210 ...
GGTAGTCATGCGCTTGATGCCTTCCTTCTTGTTGTAGTAGGCCTGGGCGACAGCAGTATTGGGCTTGTGGCTCCCCGCCTGGCTGGTGCCTTCGTATTTATAGAATATCTTGGCCGGGGTGTCCAATGCCTTTTCCAGGCGATGTGCCCGGTGCAGGATTGTGGGTCTCCATGTGTGGTATATTTCCTGTACCTCCTCCGGAATGTCAATGTAGCGCTCGGTGCTGACCTCCTGCATGATGAGCTCCATAGGAAATAAGGGAGCCAGGTCATCAGGGGTTACCGGCTTGCCGGTGCCGGGGTGCAAAACCGGCGGTAACGGCTCCGGCAGGTCTGCCTGGATATTGTACCACTGGGTCGGCATGTCTTTTTCGTCAAGGATAAACTTGGTTCTTTCCACTTTTCCCTCCTTTTTGTATTGTGTTTTTTTAGTTAAGAACGAGTACCTTCGTCCATGACGTGTAAAGCTATATATTAACTCACCTCCTTCAAAATTTCAAATGAATCAAGTTCCTTACGCATCTCGGCAACAAAAGACTTTAGCGAGGTAAGCGTCTTATCTTCTTCAATCAGTTGAATAAGTCGGCTCCCGACGATTACGCCGTCGGCCATAGAGGCGACGTGTCCAGCCTGCTCCGGGGTGGATATCCCGAATCCCACGCATAATGGCTGTCTGGCCTTCTGCCTGACTCTCTTCACGAATCCTTCAAGCTCCGGCGATAATTTGTCCCTTGCCCCGGTCACCCCGGTCAGCGATACCAGGTAGATAAATCCCCTCGACCTCTCCACCACCACCGCGACCCTGTCGTCGGTGCTGGTGGGCGCCAGCAGGTATATCAGGTCGAGGTCATGCTTCCGCGTAATTCCTTCCAGCTCCTTTCCCTCTTCAGGAGGTAAATCAGGGACTATTAAACCATTTATGCCGGATTTTATGCAACTCCTGCAAAAAGCCTCCAGTCCGTAGTTGAGTACCGGATTGTAATATGTCATGAAAGCTAGGGGTGTATTTATCTTCTCGCTTATCTTTGCGGCCGTTTCCAGGCAGGACCGCGGCGTTATGCCCTTCTGTAAAGCCTGGAAGCTGGATTTCTGGATGGTGGCGCCGTCTGCCAGAGGGTCGGAGAAAGGAATGCCCAGTTCGATGATGTCGCAGCCCTTTTCCGCCAGCACTGCGGCTATCTCCGGCGTCCTTTCGATATCGGGATACCCCACCGTTATATAGGCTATCAGCGCTTTATGTCCCGGTTTAAATACGGATGTAATCTGGCTCATGGCTCCATCCCCATAGCTTGAGTGACTATCTGCAGGTCTTTGTCTCCCCTCCCCGAAAGGTTCACGATAATCAGCTTATCCTTCGGCAGTTCCGCCGCCAATTCGGCGACGTAATATACTGCGTGGGCGGTTTCCAGCGCCGGTATTATGCCCTCGGTATCGCTCAGCAGCCTGAGTCCTTCCAGAGCCTGTTCGTCGGTAACCGAGACGTAGGTGGCCCGTCCGCTGTCTTTGTAAAAGCTGTGTTCCGGTCCCACCCCCGGGTAGTCCAGCCCCGGGGCGATGCTGTGGGTCTCCTGTATCTGCCCGTGCTTGTCCTCCATGAGGTAGGACTTCGTTCCGTGCAGCACGCCGGCCTTGCCCGTGAGCAGTGCCGCTGAGTGCTTACCCGTGGCCAGTCCCAGCCCCCCCGCCTCCACCCCGACGAATTTTACGTTTTTATCGTTATAAAACGGGTGGAAAAGGCCGAGGCTGTTGCTGCCTCCGCCCACGCACGCCACCAGGTAGTCGGGCAATCGATTATATTTCTCCAGTATTTGTTCCCTGGCTTCCCGCCCGATTATCGACTGGAAATCACGTACCATTATAGGGTAAGGGTGAGGGCCGACCACCGAGCCGAGTAAATAATGGGTATTGCGCACGTTGCTGACCCAGTCGCGGATGGCTTCGTTGATGGCGTCCTTGAGAGTCTGGCTCCCCGACGTCACCGGTACTACCTTGGCGCCCGTCAGCTTGATGCGGTTAACGTTGGACGCCTGGCGGCGGATATCCTCGGCGCCCATGTAGATAATGCATTCGATTCCCAGCATGGCGCCGACGGTGGCCGCAGCGACCCCGTGCTGGCCGGCCCCAGTCTCGGCGATGATTCTGGTCTTGCCCATGCGCCTGGCCAGCAGCCCCTGTCCCAGGGCGTTGTTAATTTTGTGCGCGCCGGTATGGGCGAGGTCTTCGCGCTTGAGCAGGATAGTGGCCCCGCCGATTTTTCCCGATAGCTGCTGAGCATAATAGAGTGGTGTGGGACGCCCGATGTAGTCGCGACACAGCCGGCTGAACTCCTCCTGGAAGTCGGCGTCGGCCATGGCTTCGTTATAGGCGGCTTCCAGTTCGGCCAGTGCCGGCATCAGCGTTTCCGGCACGAACTTACCGCCGTACTCCCCGAAGTAGCCGCGCAGGTCAGGCCTGTTCATCTGCTCCCCTCACCGCATCGATAAATTTTTTAATTTTCTCCATGTCCTTGACGCCCTTTGTTTCTACCCCCGTGGAGACATCGACCCCCCACGGGGAAATTACCCTTATCGCCTCGGCGACGTTACCCGGTGTCAGCCCCCCGGCGACAATCACCGGGAACTCCCTGGCTATCGGCACCGCCAGCTTCCAGTCGAATTTCCTGCCGGTCCCGCCATACCTGCCCTTAATATTCGAGTCTATCAGAAAGATGTGTTTTTGTTTGTTGAGAAGCTTTGTCCCGTAGGCGAGGTCTTTGCATACCTGCTCCGCTTTCTGGTTGCGACTTAACCTGATAACCTGGATGACCGGCCGGGCCAGCTCGCGGCAGTATTCCCAGGGCTCGTCGCCGCTAAGCTGCACCCAGTCCAGGTTGCACCTCTCGGCAATCCTGTTTACCGTGCCCACATGCGCGTTAACAAAAACACCGACGACCTCTACGGTTGCCCCGCTTTTCTTTAATGCCGCCGTTATCTTTTCCGCCCGCGCTGGGGTAACCTGGCGCGGACTATGCGCGAATACCATCCCTATGAAGTCGACCCCGGCCTCAGCCGCGGCAAGAGCCTGCTCTTCTTTTTTTATACCGTCTATCTTGATTCTGGTCATATTATTAGTTCCTTCATCTTGGCGGGAATATCTTCGGAGGTAACCAGTGCCTCGCCCACCAGCACGGCGTTCACTTTACACTCCTCCATTTTCATTATGTCGTCCCGGCTATTGATGCCGCTCTCGCTGACCACGATGTTTTCCTGCGGAATCAGCATCCTCAGGCGCCGGGTGGTGTCGGTATCGACCCTGAAGGTGTTGAGGTCGCGGTTGTTGATGCCGATGATTCTGGCTCCGGCCAGGAGGGCGGTTTTCAGTTCCTCTTCATTGTGTACCTCGACGAGGCAGCTTAAGCCGATGCCGCCGTTTATTTCCAGCAGTTCGCCGAGTTGTTCGGAACTCAGTATCGCCGCTATCAGGAGCAGGGCGTCGGCCCCGCAGGCGGCCGATTCGTAGACCTGATACTCGTCGAAGATAAAGTCTTTGCGCAGCAGCGGGATATTGACCTTCTCTCTGATGGCTGACAGGTTTTTCAGGCTGCCCTGGAAGTGTTTGACCTCGGTCAGTACCGAGATTGCCGCCGCGCCGTTCGCGGCATAGGTCACCGCCAACCCTACGGGGTCGAAATCCTCGCGTAAAATCCCTCTTGAAGGCGAAGCTTTCTTTACCTCGGTGATAATTTTTACGCCGGGACCTGTTAGCGCACCGGCAAAATCGAGGGGTTTATATTGGGCGATACGCTCCTTCAGAGCGGATAAAGGCAGAAATTGTTTTTTCTGCTCTACTTCCAGCTTCTTATTACCTAGTATTTTATCCAGTATCGTGGCTATCATGTTTGCCCCAGACGCTGGCTTAACTCCACCAGCTGGTTTAGTTTACCCTTCGCCCGGCCGCTGTCGATGGCTACTTCGGCCAGGCGCGCTGCTTGTTGAAGGTCTTTTGTAACGTTTCCGGCGACGAGTCCCGCGGCGGCGTTCATGACGACCGTATTCCGCAAGGCGCTCACTTCCCCTTCGAAGATGCTGCGCATTTTTTCGGCGTTTTCCGTCGATGTTCCGCCTTTAATCTCCGCCCTGTCCGCTGCCTCGAACCCGAAACTTCCGGGCGATATTTCGTAGGGCGGTAAAAGTAAGTTCTCGCTGACATCCCAGACTAGCGATTTATCGCTTATTGATATCTCATCGAGATTGTCACACCCGTATATCACCAGCGAGTGCTTTGTGCCGAGTCGGTAAAGCACGGCGGCTATTTTACTGCCCAGTTCTTCACTGGGAACGCCCAGTACCATGTGCTCGGCGCGGGCGGGATTGGTCAGCGGGCCGAGGATGTTGAATACGGTGCGTATACCCATTTCCCGGCGGGGCAGGGCGGCGTGTTTCATGGCCGGGTGAAAAACCGGGGCGAACATAAAGCCTATACCGACCTTCTCGATGCACTCGGCGACGGCTTTCGGCCCGAGTTCTATTTTTACCCCCAGCGCCTCCAGGATATCGGCGCTGCCGCACTGACTGGAAGCGGCGCGGTTGCCGTGCTTGGCAACTTTAAGTCCCGCCCCCGCCGCCACGAACGCCGCCGCCGTGGATATATTAAAGCTGCCGGACCCGTCTCCGCCCGTCCCCACGATATCTATCGCCGGGCCGGTGATGCTTACCGGCAGGGCTTTCGCCCGCATGACGCTGGCCAGGCCGGCAATCTCGTCGGCGGTCTCCCCTTTTACGCGCAGGGCGGTAAGGAAGGCGGCTATCTGCGCCGAGGTCGCCTGCCCGTTCATGATTTCCTCCATGCTGCCGGAGGCCTCATCAAAGCTCAGGGAACGCCCCTCGACTAATACGCTTATAGCTTCTTTAATCATCTTTTCACCTCCCCCCTTTTCCTCCAGTATATGACATTTGAAGAAAATTTTTTAGTAAGTCCTTCCCCGCTTCGGTTGCGATGGACTCCGGGTGAAACTGTACCCCCTCCACTTGGTGCTCGCGGTGGCGTAGCCCCATGATGATATCGTTGTCCGTCCGGGCGCTTACCTCCAGGCAGTCCGGCAAGCTATTACGCTTGGCCGCCAGAGAGTGATAGCGGACGGCGGGAAACGGATTGGTCAGTCCGCTAAAAACCCCCTTCCCGTCGTGGTGAATCAGGGAAGTCTTGCCGTGCTTTATTTCCCCCGCGTGGTCGACGATTCCCCCGTACGCATGGGCGATGCACTGGTGGCCCAGGCAGACCCCCAGTATCGGTAGCCTCCCTCCGAACCTCAGGATGACATCATTGGAGATGCCGGCATCCCGCGGCGTGCCCGGCCCCGGCGATATGACGATTCGCTCCGGCGCCAGTCGTTCTATTTCATCGAGGCTTATCCTGTCGTTCCTGATAACGCTTACCTCCTCCCCGAGTTCGCTGAGGTACTGGTAGAGGTTATAGGTAAAGCTGTCGTAGTTATCTATCAGTAAAATCATTATCCCGCCTCCGCCCGCTCAATGGCGGTCAGCAGTGCCTGCGCCTTGTTGAGGCTTTCCTGGTACTCTTTCTCCGGCACGCTGTCGGCGACTACCCCTCCCCCCGCCTGGACGTAGGCCACCTCGTCCTTGATAACGATGGTGCGGATGGCGATGGCCGTGTCCATGTTGCCGCTGAAGTCGAAATAACCCACCGAGCCCGCGTAAGGGCCTCGCTTGTCCGGCTCCAGTTCGGCGATTATCTCCATGGCGCGTATCTTGGGTGCCCCGGAGACCGTGCCCGCCGGGAAGCAGGCCCGCATGGCGTCGAACTGTGAAAACCCGTTTCTGAGCTTTCCCTGCACGTGCGATACCAGGTGCATGACGTGCGAGTAGCGCTCGATGTCCATGAACTGGGTGACCTCTACCGTGCCCGGCTGGCTGATTCTGCCGACGTCGTTGCGGGCGAGGTCCACCAGCATGAGGTGCTCGGCGCATTCTTTTTCGTCGTTTTTGAGTTCTTCTTCGAGGGCCTTGTCTGCTCTGGTATCCTTTCCCCTGGGTCGGGTGCCGGCGATGGGATGGTTGGAGACGATTCCGTCCTCGACGCGCACCAGCAGTTCCGGCGAGGTGCCGACGATATGGAAGTCGCCGAGGTGCAGGTAGTACATGTACGGCGAGGGGTTCAGCGAGCGTAGCGCCCGGTAGATGGCGAAGGGGCTGGCTTCCGTGCGCCGCGACAGCCGCTGCGATGGCACCACCTGGATGATATCCCCTTCGTAGATGTGTTTCTTGGCGCGCTCCACCATGCTTTCGTATTCCGCCTGCGTCAGGTTCGATTCCACGGTCGGTTTTACGTTTGCCGTCGGGTTGTTTTTATCTGTCGTAACCGTATTTTTCAGCCTCGCGGCGAGTTCGTCTATCTTTCTGACGGCTTTGTTGTATTCCGACTCCACGTCGCCGTCGAGGTGCACGTGCGAGACAACTTTAATCGTGTGGGTGAGGTGGTCGAAGATGAGCAGCGTGTCCGCCAGCATCATCACGGACTCCGGCAGGCTTACGGGGTCGCTGTCCGGCGAGGGCAGCCTCTCGAAGTACCGCGCCACCTCGTAGCTTAAGTACCCCACCGCCCCACCGTGAAACCTCGGCAGTCCCTCTATCGGCACCGGACGGTATTTCTTAAATGCGTCCTCTATCAGCTTCAGGGGGTCGACCGCTCTATCGCCGCCGGTGCTGATGATAGTGGCCGGCTCCGTCCCCAGGAAGCTGTACCGCGCCAGCCTTTCGCCCCCCTCCACGCTCTCCAGCAGGAACGAATGGTCCCCCCGCGCAATTTTGAGGTACGCGGATACCGGCGTGTCCAGGTCGGCCTTGATTTCTCTATAGACGGGCACCAGGTTGCCCTGCCTTTTCAGTTTCTTCACTTCTTCCAGCGTCGGGTAATACATCATTTCTCCAAATAAAAAACCCCCCGCCCTCTGAAGGGACGGGAGGCTATATTTCCGCAGTGCCACCCTTCTTGCCCCGATGCAATCGGGGCCACTTTGCGGGTACGGACCCGATGAAGTCGGGACGATACCCCGGGATTCTTTAACGCTTCCCCTGCGGCAAGGCCTACTCGTCCTGAGCTAGTCGAAGGACTTTCAACCTGCGGCTCCCGGGTCCATTCGGCCCCCGCGCTGGCGTCGGCTCACACCTTACCCGACTCTCTGTGCCCCGCTCCGGAGCTTACTACTCCCGTTCACAGCCTTTACATAATTTGGTTGATACTTAAATTTATCATGCGCGGGGGAGTTTGTCAAGAGAAGACAACTTTAGTTAATATCTATTACTTCTACCTGAATATAAAAACAAAACCTGTAAAATAAACCCTACTATTACAAAAATCCATCCTAGATTGGATTTAAAAAGAAAAATTGCAACGAACCCAAGTAGAATACAAATAGCAGGTACAGTTTTCGCAATGGCCTTGAAGCTAAACATCTATAAGTCCATAAAATAGTATGTAAAATATTTATTCATTTATCATACCATCAGAATTAAGCTTTCCTCTCTCAATTGCTTCTAACTTGATATAGGGAATAAGTTGCGGATTAATAAACTGCCATCTATAGTTCCGACGGCTGCCTGTTCTTTTTAAAACAGGACCTCGCTGGCTACTACAAAATTTTGCCAGATGACTTTGATAAGCAACTGTCCGGATATTGGGTTTATTAAGAATTTTACGCAATGGTTCTTTCAGGAATTTGATACCAAACCTACCACGAGAGTCTCTTTCAGCTAGAGCACAAGCAAGCAATACATCTTTAAAAAGATTATCAGGTTGAGAAGAATCTACAGCCATTTCATATTCTTGTATTATTCCACCAGCAGTATTGCTTAACGCTTCTCTTATTGCTTTGTCTAGGTCTATTTGCACTACTTCTTTTTGGTTTGATTCGATTGCTTTTCTACCAGCCCATAATCCTAATAGGTGTGCATAATGAGGATATCCTTGAGATAAAGCAGCTATTTTATAATCAATTCCGGATTCCCATGAGAGGTTACAATTTGAATAGCCTTTACGAATAATTTCTGCCAATTCCTCATTACTCATTGGTTCTACAAGAATTTGAGAAATGTTCCTGGCAATCGATTGATGTTCTGAAATCAATTCACCTATTGATTCAGCAACACCCACGATAATGATGGTCGCATTTACATTAGTATCTGAGAATAATTTGATTGTATCAGCCATTAGTCGTCTTACATTGCCTTGGTGTGGTATTCTATCAAATTCATCAATAATAATTACTGCCTGAAAAGTAAAAGATTTTAACAATATTCGCACATCATTGGGGTTTGCGATGGGTTCTTTGATATCCAGTCTACCAATGATAGTCTCAGCATTGTGTTGTGCAAATCCCAGTTGGTGTTGAGCTAACATTATTTCTTGAAATACTTTACGCCAAATTGAGGAGTAATCATCATTAGAATCACATGATACAAGAATTGCTCGAATTCCATCTTTCCTTTCAGGTTCTTGTACCCTATATGCTGTAACTCTCGCTAAAGATGTCTTACCTATTCCTCTTTCTCCATATAAAATAATATGTAAGCCTTGAGTGTGTACCGCATCTTGGATATTGTAAATTAGTTTTACGCGCCCAGATAAATACTCAGGCAAATCAATAGGTCTATTTGGAGTGAACCATTTACTTAATCTATCAAGGGCCATTAAATTATTTGTGTATGACATTTTTCACCTCATAGCTCATTATATAACATTAAGAACAATGTGTAAAGACCTATATGTAAAGATTATAATACTAATATTAACATATTATCTACTATATATCAAGCAGGATGCATACTATAAGGTTATAGGCATGTATTATAGAACGATTGTATCCTAAAAACATTTCCCCCTCTCCTGATAACCTCGCCAGGAGAGGGGGGACAAAGGGGGTGAGGTTAAAAATAATTATTGCTTAGAGTTTAGAGCTTCCCCCTGACAGGGGGACCAAGGGGGTGAGGTTAAATATTAGACCGCCTAGCCCACCGCGATATAGTACAGGTAAACCACCACGCCCGCAAACACGACGCTATCCATCCGGTCCAGCAGCCCGCCGTGACCCGGCATCGAGCTCCCGGATTCCTTCACGCCGGAGCTCCGTTTCAGCAATGATTCCACCAGGTCGCCAATCTGCCCGAAGACGCTGATGAGTACCCCCAGCATTATCGCCTGCCAGTAGTTCAGGGGAAGCTGGAGGGGCGTGTCCAGCGTGAAAAGCAGGCTGATAATCACCCCCCCGAATATCCCGGCGACGGCCCCCTCCCAGGTCTTGCCAGGACTGATGCGCGGCGTCAGCTTGTGCCTGCCCCATGCCCTGCCAATAAAGTAAGCGGCGGTATCCGAACCGAAGGTGGCGAAAATCGCCAGGTACAGCCATTCCCGCCCGGCGTCAAGTCTCAGGGCCACCAGGTAGCTGAGCAGCCAGCCCACGTAAAGAATGCCTGCCATCATCCATGACCAGCCGGTGAAAGCGCCCTCCCTGTGCCGGAGAAAAACAAGCATTATCAACGAAATTACCAGCGCCGAAGTCAGCAAAGAAGGGACGACATAATCATAAGTGCAGTGGGGATACAGGACAAACAGCACCGTCCAGACCGCGCCGAAGACGGTAAGCGGCACGATTTTAGCCGCGCCCGCCATTCTGTTGAATTCCAGGAAAGCCAGCAGTCCCCAGACGGCGGCAAGTATGCTGAACCACGGCAAGGGCTCATCGAACCAGATGGCAACAACAAGGAGAGGAATGCCCCAAAGTGCTGTTAGTACTCTTTTCCCGAGCATATCGCCTTCGATTATAACCCGCCGAAGCGCCTTTGCCTTCGGCCATAGGTTGCCAGGGCCTTCTCCAGTTTCTCTTCATTAAAGTCCGGCCAGAAGACCGGGGTGAAGTAATATTCGCTGTAGGCTGTCTGCCAGATAAGGAAGTTGCTGGTACGGATTTCACCGCCCGTGCGAATTACCAGGTCGACGTCGGGAAAGTCCGCAGCATAGAGGTGCCTACTGAAAAGCATTTCATCTATATTTTGAGGGGGCACCTTGTTTTCAACAATAATTCGTATCGCATTCAGTATTTCCTCGCGCCCTCCGTAGTTCAACGCTACGCCGAGTGTCATACCGTCGTTTTTAGCAGTCAGGTTAATGGCTCTTTTTATAGATTTCTGAAGCTCCTGAGACAACCCATCAAGACTACCTATGTGACGGATTCTTATGTTGTTCTTATGGAGCTCACGCGCCTCTTTATCGATGATGTTTTCCAGCAGGTGGAAAAGGCCGTCAACCTCCTCTTCGGGGCGACTCCAGTTTTCGGTAGAAAAAGCGTAAAGGGTAACGTACTCAATGTTATGATTGTTAAGAGATTTGATAACAGGGCGGACGTTCTTTACTCCAGCCCGATGTCCCTCAAGGCGCGGTATTCCGCGTTTCTCGGCCCACCTGCCGTTGCCATCCATTATAAGGGCTACATGACGGGGAAGACTGGTAATACTCTCCATATTCGTTGAGGAAACCAATAACAGGTCAAGTACTTTTTCTGAACAGTCACAAATTATCCTTACTAGACTTCCTGTAGTTCCTGTTCCTTATCCTTACCGAGCATCTCTATTTCAGCCATGAAAACATCGGTGATTTTCTGCAACTGGTCCTGGGCACGCTTATGCTCGTCCTGCGATATTTCCTTGTCCTTTTCCATCTTTTTTAAATCATTCATAGTGTCGTGTCGCAGGCTGCGTATTGCTACCCGTCTTTCTTCAATCCTCCGGTGCACCACCTTAATCAGTTCCTGACGTCGCTCTTCGCTGAGCGGTGGGATAGCTATCCTGATAACATTACCATCGTTGGATGGATTTAAGCCGAGTTCCGATTTTAATATTGCTTTCTCAATGCTACTGACACTGCTTTTATCCCATGGCTGGATAACCAGCAATCCCGCCTCAGGCGCCGAAATACCTGCGATCTGATTTAGCGGAGTGGGAACGCCAGCATATTCCACTTTAATATGCTCGATAAGGGCGGGCATAGCATGCCCTGTTCGGATGGTAGCCAGGTCCGCGTGGAATACCTTTATCGAGGCTTTCATTTTATCTTCCGTGCTCTTTAAAGTATCGTTAACCATATCAGTTCTCACTTGTTACCAGTGTACCTATCGATTCTCCGAGAACGACCTTTCTCATACTGTCCGGAGCCTCAAGGTCAAAGACGATAATGGGAAGCTTATTATCTAGGCATAAAGACAGGGCGGTAGTGTCCATCACTTCCAGTCGTTTGTTCAACACTTCGAGGTGAGTAATTCTATCGAACTTCTTCGCTTTAGGGTCTTTTTGAGGGTCGGCAGAGTAGATACCATCAACATTATTCTTCGTCATTAACAGAACCTCGGCATCTATTTCTATGGCTCGCAGGGCGGCGGCGGTATCTGCTGTCATATAAGGATTACCGGTGCCCCCTGCGAAGATAACCGCCCGGCCCTTTTCTATGTGCCTGATGGCGCGTCGTCTAATATAAGGCTCGGCTACCTGCCTGATATCCAGTGCCGATTGCGTCCGGGTATACACACCTTCCCTTTCCAGTACGTCCTGGAGAGCAAGAGCATTAATAACCGTCGCCAGCATACCGGCGTAGTCGGCCGTAGCCCGGTCCATGCCATTGGCCTCTGCCTGGGTACCACGCCAGATGTTGCCCCCGCCGACGACGATGCCGACGCCAACACCCATCTCCACTACCTGTTTAATCTGGCGGGCTATCCTGCTTAGAGTAGGATTATCGATTCCGTAGCTATGCCCGCCGCGTAAAGCCTCGCCGCTGAGCTTGAGCAGTACCCGCTTATATTTAGCTTCAGGCATTTTTCTACCCCTAGATACCTAATTCGTATCTCTGGAACCGGCGTACCCTGATATTTTCTCCTACTTTAGCGATGGTTTCTATGATAACATCTTTGATAAGTATGGTGGGGTCTTTTATATATGGTTGCAGCAGCAAACAGGCTTCTTCCGGGTTGACTTCGGAATCTTCAGGAATTTCCTTCTCGGAGACATACTGTGGTGCGAGAGCTGCCACCTGCATTGCGAGGCAGTGAGCCAATTCTTTGAATTCGTCGGTACGGGCTACGAAGTCGGTTTCGCAATTAAGCTCAACCAGGGCTCCAATGCGTCCGGCGGTATGTATATAAGCTTCAATCAGTCCTGTGCTGGTAGCGCGTTCGGCTTTTTTCTGTGCTTTTAGGAGTCCCTTTTCTTTAAGAACCACCAGTGCTTTTTCTATATCTCCCTCACAGCTTATCAGGGCGTTGCGGCAGTCCATGATACCGGCGCTGGACTGTTCTCTAAGCTCTTTTATCATCTGGGTAGTGATTTCCAAATAGTCCTCCTTATTCCTCATCAGGTGTGAATATCAACGGTTCGGTAGACTCTATGGCTGGTTCTCCTTCTTTCTCCTCGATTACATCAGATGTTACAGCGGTTGATACACTTATCTTGCCTTCGAGGACAGCATCCGCGATTTTAGTACAGATAAGCTTGATGGCACGGATAGCGTCATCGTTAGCAGGAATGGGATAGTCTATTTCGTCAGGGTTGCAGTTGGTATCCACAATGGCGACCACCGGTATGCCCATGCGTTTAGTCTCAGCGAGAGCAATCCTTTCCTTAGTGGGATCGATAATGAAGATGGCACCCGGTAAGACTGTCATCTCTTTAAAGCCGCCCATTTGCTTGTTGAGACGCTCGATTTTTTCGCTGATGTTGAGAACCTCTTTCTTGGTAAGCCGCCCCAGTTCACCCCGGGCCATCTGGTCTTCAAGGCGTACGAGCTGGTCGATACGCGCCTGAATCGTGGCGAAGTTGGTGAGCATGCCTCCCAGCCAGCGCTGATTGACGTAATACACGCCGCAGCGTTCCGCCTCTTCCTGCACGGATTCCTGCGCTTGTTTCTTGGTACCGACTAGGAGGATGGACTCACCGCCGGCGATTACATTCTTGATGAACTCGCAGGCTTTATCCAGCATGACGGCGGTTTTTTCAAGGTCGATGATGTGGATGCCGTTACGCTTGGTGAAGATGTAATTTTTCATCCGCGGGTTCCAGCGACCCGTCTGATGTCCGAAGTGCGCACCGGCTTCGAGGAGCTGTTTAATGGTTGCTGTATCTGGCAAGTTAGTTGACCTCCCTTGGTATATTAATCATAAGTATTCAGGATTCAGGTCTTTAAACAGTATAGCATATACAAGAGGGGGCGACAATAGCTTATGTTAAGGAAAAGAACAACCCTGAACTTTTTGAGGGGAAACAATTCCATCGTGGGAAGGGGAGAATACGTTTGAGTTGTTTTTCGGGTTATGGTAAGTGGGGTTATCGGAGTGCCGGAGGGGGCAAACAATTAAGGGGGAAACGGCGACATGGAAGGGTTGACTTTTTACAGGGTGAATTGTTCTGGGAAAACAATTATTTGAAAAAGTGGGGTTTTGTCGCGTTAGATATTATATTCTGCGATTAAGATGAAAGTGATATAATTGGATGTAAAAATGAAAAGGCTACAGTCCGGCGCGCGGAAATTAGAAATCGAACTCAATACAAAGCAGCTTGAGCAGTTCGAGGTTTATTACCGGGAGCTCGTGGAATGGAATCAGCGCATGAACCTCACCAGCATCGTTGACTATGAGGAGGTGCAGGTAAAGCATTTCCTCGATTCCCTGACGGTAATCCCGGCCATCGGGACGCCTGATAAAAGGCAAAACCTTAAAGTAATCGATGTCGGCACCGGCGCCGGGATGCCCGGAATACCCCTGAAAATTATCCGGCCGGATATCAGGCTGGTATTGCTCGAGGCCACCGTTAAGAAGACGAAATTCCTACGATACGTTATTGATAAAATGGGACTTGATAACGTGGAAGTCGTCAGCGGCAGGGCGGAGGATATCGCCCACGACGCCAAATACAGAGAGTATTTCGACCTGGCGCTGTCGCGCGCCGTGGCGACCCTGCCTGCGCTGGTGGAGCTGGCTTTGCCATTCTGCGCGGTGGGCGGACGCTTTATCGCCCTGAAGAAGGGGGATATCCGGAGAGAAATCGAGCGTTCACGTAAAGCTGTCGACGTGCTCGGGGGGCAAATGCAGGAAGTGAAGTCGATTATACTGGAAGAACCGGAGGATAACCGCTGTCTGGTGATAATCGATAAGGTAAAATCGTCGCCGGCGGGATACCCGCGCCGTCCCGGCATACCGGCCAAAAGGCCGATTATCTCTCCCCTTTAGGGGGCTTTGCCCTAAATTTCACACTGAGCCCTTCGGTTACACTCAGGATACACTCTGTGAAGGGTCTCGTACACAACCGAATGACGAGATTCTTCAGTCGCTCCGCTCCTTCAGAATGACATTTGAGGCAAGGCCGCTTTAGGGGTTAGACGTATCATCCATTGCGTTAAGCTTATCCTGCAAGCGCATAATAAGCTGTTTGAATTCCTTGTCGCGGCGCAATCTGCCGCCATACAAGCGCAGGTGTTTTATAGTTTTTAAAATTTCCTCTGCGGTGGGGGTTTTCATTTCCAGAAGGCCGTAGGCGGTTTTCCGCCACCTGTTCTTCGTTCCTTTTTCAATCCTGGTAATTAAAATGAGCACAAAGACCAGAAAAAGAATCAGCAGGATGAAAGATAAATATTCCATAGCCTGTCATGTTTTAGCATATTCTACGTTGAGAGTCAACGATTTGTTGGTAGCAGCCGATTAAATGTATTGCTAAGCCCAGCTAACAGTAGTAGAATTATATTAACAACCTGAGAAAACCAGGAGGAGGCGGAAAATGGAAACCGGGACGTGGAAGGTAAAAACGGGACTGGCGCAGATGCTGAAAGGCGGCGTTATCATGGACGTGGTCACGGCGGAGCATGCTAAAATCGCCGAGGAAGCCGGCGGCTGCGCGGTGATGGCGCTGGAGAGGGTGCCGTCAGATATCCGGGCTGCCGGCGGCGTGGCAAGAATGGCCGACCCGACGGTTATCGAGGCCATTATGAAGGCAGTTACCGTACCTGTCATGGCCAAGTGCCGTATCGGCCATTTTGTCGAAGCGCAGGTCCTGGAAGCAATGGGGGTCGACTACATAGACGAGTCCGAGGTTCTGACGCCGGCCGACGAGAAATACCATGTCTGGAAGCACGACTTCAAGGTGCCGTTCGTTTGCGGCTGCCGCGAGCTGGGCGAGGCTTTGCGGCGTCTCCACGAAGGCGCAGCGATGATAAGGACCAAGGGAGAGGCCGGCACGGGTAACATCGTCGAGGCGGTAAGGCACATGAGAGCCCTCATGGAGGGCATTCAACAGGTGGTGAACGCTTCCGAAACAGAACTCAAAAAACTGGCGGCGGAATACCGCGTACCCGTAGAGCTGGTGAAGGAAGTAAAGCAACTGGGGAAACTGCCGGTGGTAAATTTCGCCGCAGGCGGCATAGCCACGCCGGCAGACGCCGCCCTGATGATGCAGTTAGGTGCCGAGGGCGTCTTCGTCGGCTCGGGGATATTCAAGTCGAGCAATCCGGAGGTCAGGGCCAAGGCAATCGTCAAGGCTACCACCCACTACCGCGACGCGGCTATTATCGCCGAGGTATCCAAGAACCTCGGGGACGCCATGGCAGGACTGGATATCAAGCAAATCCCTTCCGAGGAACTGCTGGCACAGCGAGGGTGGTAAAAACCGAAACGACCAGGGGAAGGATGAACATATGAAAATCGGTGTCCTTGCTTCGCAGGGAGCCTTCGCCGAGCATATAGCGACATTAAAAAAACTGGATACAGAGGCCGTGCCCGTCCGTTTACCCGGGGAACTCCGGGGAGTGGACGGGCTAATCATTCCGGGCGGAGAGAGCACGGCTATAAGCCGTTTGATGTCTTCTTATAAACTGATGGATGAAATAGCCGCCGTAGCCAGGGGGAGTATGCCACTGTTCGGCACCTGCGCCGGCATGATACTTATGGCCAAGGATATTTCAAGTAACAGCACACACTCGCTCGGGCTGATGGACATTAAAGTCAAACGCAATGCTTTCGGGCGGCAGGTTGACAGCTTTGAAACGGAACTGAAAATACCCGTTCTGGGTGATAAACTTTATCCGGCGGTATTCATCCGGGCGCCGTTAATCGAACGCTGCGGGAACGGCGTGGACGTCCTAGCGCGCCTGGCAGACAACACCATCGTAGCTGCCAGGCAGGGGAAACTGCTGGTCACGGCGTTCCATCCGGAGCTGACCGACGACCTGAGGTTTCATCGCTATTTCCTGGATATCGTATCCGGAAAGGCTCAACAATAATCGGGGGAAGGGTTGTGCAGAAAATAATAACCGATGATATGGATGCCTTGCTGGATATTATACCGCCTCACATAAAAAAGCCTCTGTTACAGCAGAAGGATATCAAAGAATTACTGGAAGTGGTGCTGGACCTGGGACGCACGCCGGAGGCGCGTTTGACCAGGCGTGAAGTAGCCCTGAATGACAAGGAAATCGAGGAAGCGGATATCGACTTTGTGGTGGCGCGTATCGGTAGCTTCGGCGAGGACAACCGCGCCGGCATCGAGAGAACACTGCACCGCATCTCCGCTATTCGCAATCGGCGCGGTCGCATCGTCGGGTTGACCTGCCGGGTGGGACGGGCCGTTTACGGCACCATAGAAGTCATTGAAGACTTGGTGCAGTCCGGGAAGAGCGTCCTGCTGCTGGGCAGGCCGGGCGTCGGCAAGACGACCATGTTGCGGGAGGTAGCCCGGGTGCTGGCCGATGATGCGGATAAACGGGTTATCATCGTGGATACTTCCAACGAAATAGCCGGCGACGGCGATATACCCCATCCGGCCATAGGGCACGCCCGCAGAATGCAGGTAGCTACGCCGTCCCTGCAACACGCCGTCATGATTGAGGCTGTCGAGAACCACATGCCCGAGGTAATAGTTATCGACGAGATTGGGACCGAGCTGGAGGCCATGGCCGCCCGCACCATAGCCGAGCGGGGCGTCCAGCTGGTCGGCACGGCGCACGGCAATACCCTCGATAACCTGATGATGAATCCGACTCTGGCCGATCTTATCGGCGGGATACAGTCCGTGACCTTAGGGGACGAGGAGGCGAGGCGGCGGGGCACGCAGAAGTCGATACTGGAAAGGAAATCGCCGCCGACCTTCGATATCGTGGTCGAGATTCAGGAGCGGGACAGGGTGGCCATCCACCCGGATGTCGGGGAGGCCATCGACGCGCTGCTGCGTGGTTCGCCGCCCAGCACCGAGGTACGCTGGCTGGACGAGGATGGGGAGGTGAAAGTCGAGAAGGCGGAGATAGAAAAGGCTAAAACCGCAAAGAGCAAACGGGCTGAGAAGGAAGCCAGGTCGCCGAAAATATACCTCTTCGGGGTGAACCGCTCCAGGATACTACAGGCGGGCCGCGAGCTACACATCGACCTGGATATCGTTGACAACCTAGTCGAGGCCAGCATTTTCGTGACCTCCAAGCACTATTACCGGAGGCGGCCACAGAAGGTCAGGGACGCCGAAAGCGCCCACCTGCCCGTTTACGTTCTCCGGAGTAATACCCCACCCCAGATGCGGCAACTCCTGGGGAATCTTTACCACCTGAAAAACAACGATAAGTCCGGCATGTTTCGAGACGCCCTCGATGAGGCCGAGGAGGCCGTGGAGCAGGTGAAAGAGGGTACGGAAGCGGTGGAACTCGGTCCGCAGAGCTCTTATATCCGCCGTTTGCAACACCTGATTGCCCAGCGTAGCGACCTGCCTTCACACAGCTCCGGCAAAGACCCCAACCGGCGGGTAAGAATATATAAAGAGCAACCGGGATAAATAACAGGAAGGTAAATATGTCCCTTTTCATTACCTTTGAGGGGGGCGAGGGATGCGGCAAGAGCGTACAGTCGCGGCGGCTGTACCGTCGGCTGTCGAAATTAGTGATTCCGGTATTGCTCGTTCACGAGCCGGGCGTTACCGCTTTAGGTAAAAGAGTTTCACGCATGCTTAAATGGACGGATAACGTCGCTATCTCTCCGGTTGCCGAACTGCTGCTCTTCAACACCTCCCGCGCCCAACTGGTCGAGGAAGTAATCCGTCCTGCTTTAAATAAAGGGACGATTGTTGTCTGCGACCGCTACGCCGACTCCACCACGGCTTACCAGGGCTACGGACGCGGGCTGGACCTGGAGACGGTAATGGCAGTCAACCGGGTGGGAACACGGGGGCTGGTGCCCGATTTAACCGTTTTACTGGACATGCCGGTGGAAGCAGGGCTGGCGCGAAAGAATGAGAAAAATAAAGACCGTTTTGAAGTCGAATCCGTAAAATTTCACCGGCGGGTCAGGAAAGGCTACTTGAAGCTGGCCGGGCAAGAACCGGAACGCTGGCTCGTGGTAGATGCGACATTAAGTAAAGAGATAATAGCCGGGATAATCTGGCAGAGGATGAGTAAATTAATTCCAGGATAAGGTGAGTTCAGGAGTGGGGCGGTCTTGTCTGGATTCCCGCTTGCGCGGGAATGACAGGCGAGGGAGAGTGAATTTGATAAATACCCGCCGGAAGCCGTCGTTCGCCGAGGAGAAGTTACTCAGGTCCCAGGGCTACCTCTTCATCGCCGGGGTGGATGAGGTGGGGCGGGGGGCTTTGATGGGGCCGGTAGTGGCCGCGGCCGTTATTTTACCATCCAATTTCAAGGCGCACTGGCGCTCTAAAGTCAGAGACAGCAAGCAGCTAAAACCGTCCGACCGAGAAAACCTCCACGATAATATCCGCGAAGCAGCTATTTCAGTAGGAGTAGGCGTTCAATCGAACGAAATAATCGATTCGATAGGGATAGCGCGGGCCACACGACTCGCTATGATATCTGCAATCCAAAAATTGACGCCGGAGCCGCAATACCTCCTAATCGATTACTTCCGAATTCCGGAGATATCGATGCCTCAAAAAGGAATCGTCAACGGCGACGGCATCTGTTTCTCGATTGCCTGCGCCTCGATTATCGCCAAGGTTACCCGCGACCGCATGGTGGTGGAGATGGACGGCGAATACCCGGGCTACGGTTTCGCCGGGCACAAGGGCTACGGCACCAGGGAACACCTCGACTGCCTGCGGAAAATAGGGCCGTGCCGGCTGCACCGCCGGTCCTTCCGCCCGGTAAGCGTGTTAGTGGGACAGGGAGTATGAAACGACGCGAGACCGGCATACTCGGTGAAAAGCTGGCCTGCGATTTCCTCGGCAAGAACGGCTACCGGATTATAGAGACGAACTATCGCTGTCCTGGAGGTGAAATTGACATAATCGCACAGCAGCAGGATACGCTTGTTTTTGTCGAAGTACGGACGAAGAAAAGCCGGCGGTTCGGCACTCCGGAAGAGTCCATAACCTCCGGTAAAATGGAAAGACTGAGAACGGTCGCCGCTCATTACGGCCAGAACCACAGCAACCTTCCCGCTATCTGGCGTATCGATGTTGTCGCCATAGAGATGGACAGCCGGGGCAGGATATCCCGCATCGAGCTCATCGAAAACGCCGTAGAAGAAACGCGCTAAGGTATTCTTTACCCGCCGACAAGGCTGTGCTAGAATTAACCACCGGGGTAACATAACCATGAAAGCTGTATACAGAGACACCCTGCGCATTATCGATGCCAATTTGAACCGCATCGGCGAAGGGCTGCGTGTTCTTGAAGAGTACGCGCGCTTCTCGCTGAACGACACGCCCCTGACGCAGCAGCTAAAAAACCTGAGGCACGATGTCCTGAATGTCGGTTCGGAATTTCAGGAAAGACTCGTCGATGCCAGGGATTCGGAGGGAGACGTCGGCGCCGACATGGAAGCGGCGGGACAGGAAAAGCAGCGCGACGTCCGGGAGGCTATCATCGCCAATGCCCGGCGGGTGCAGGAATCGCTGAGAGTCATGGAAGAAACGACTAAAGCCCCGGGCGTCACGCTGGACACGGATAAATGCAAACGGGCGCGGTTCGCCATATATACCATCGAAAAAGAACTGCTTTCCGGGATGCTGCGGCAGGATAAAATAAAACGACTGACCGGACTCTATGTAATCATAGATACGGCATTTTTAAAAGGAAGAAGACCCGCTGAAATAGCTGCTCAGGCAGTCCGGGGAGGGGCGAGGGTAATACAGCTGAGGGATAAGGAGCACGACACCGGGGAATTTATTGCCATCGCGGAAGCGTTAAAAAAGATATGCGCGGAGCACGACGTGCTTTTTATCGTCAATGACAGCTTCGAAGTAGCACTGGCAGTCGATGCGGACGGACTGCACCTGGGACGACATGATATGCCGTTAGCCACGGCGCGGCGTTTGTTGCCCATTGGTAAAATACTCGGCGGCTCGGCGTGCACCGTGGAAGATGCCAGGAATGCCGGGACCGAAGGCGCCGACTACCTAGGGGTCGGCTCGATGTACGCCACCGCCACCAAGGAATCCGCCGAGGTGGTCGGGCCGGAGAGATTGAAAGAGATACGGCAGGCGGTGGATTTGCCAATCGTGGCGATTGGTGGTATTAATGAAAGTAACCTGCGCGAGGTATTAAAGGCCGGGGCTGATGCCACCGCCGTAATCAGCGCCGTAATGGGAGCCGAAGACATCGAAGCAGCTACCGGACAACTGGTAAAAATAATCGGAGAGGAACAAAGTGAATAATCTGGATTCGATATCGGAGCAGGCGCGAAAAGACCTGTCGGCCAGGGACGAAGCCAGGGAACAAATGCTCCCGCTCTGTCGTGATGCTATACGTTACTGCAGTAACGCTATCCGCGCCATACACCGGCAAGAATTCGACAAGGCTGAAGAATTGATTAAAACGGCCCGCAGCATGCTGACCGACGCCGAAGAAGCGGTCAAGAGTTATAGCGAACTCAGCAGTACCGGCGTAGTCAGAGACGCACGGAAAGAGTTCGCCGAGGCGAATATTACGCTGGCTCTGGTTACCGGTAAGTCGTTTCCAAGACCCGAGGGGCTGGGGGTCGATACCGCCGCTTATCTTAACGGACTCGGGGAGGCGGTAGGCGAAGTACGGCGCTACCTGCTCGATGCCATGCGGAAGGGAGACCTGTCACGAGGCGAGGAGTTTCTGACGGTCATGGATGATATCTACAGCGTCCTGGTTACCATTGATTTTCCCGATGCTATCACCGGAGGCCTGCGGAGGACTACCGACATGGTGCGCGGCGTGCTGGAAAGAACACGCAGCGACCTCACTCTGGCGGTGAGACAGGAAGCGCTGGAGACAAGACTGGCGAAGCTACAAAAAAAAAGCGGTGAGAAGGCAAAGCCGGCGCAAGACGATTTACAGCCTGAAAATATAGAGGCCGCTCAGCTTGATGAACCCGAGCTCGATAGTATCGAGATGGAAATTTACGATGCTCTTTCCAAGTGGAGAGACCATAAAGCCCACGAGGAGAACCTGGCGCCATTCATTATCGCCCGTAATTCGTGGCTGAAAGAGGTTGTAAAGCTACGCCCGTCCACGTATAAAGAACTAAACGATGTCAAAGGATTCGGGGAGAGAAGGGTCAATAAATACGGCAAGGAGATAATCGCTATTATCAACAAGGGCAGGTAATTTACTCTTGATATTCATCACAAATTGACCTGAAAAAGAAAATTATGATAAACTGCCTTGAACCTGATGGATAGAATATCGTCCGACATAAGGCTATCGAGAATAAAGGGGGGTTGGTATAACCTCCTTTTATTTTTATATTTATCCTGAAACTGGAAATATTCTACGGGAGGTACGCTCATGGAAGAATGGGTCATGAAACTGCTCGTCATAGTGGGGGCTGTTCTGGGGCTGGCCTTCGTCGTCTATCTGGCATTCACGATATTACGTGAGAGCGAAGGCAACCAGAGGATGAAATCTATATCTTATGCCATACGGCAGGGAGCCATGGCCTTTTTACGTCGCGAGTTCCTGACGCTGACGGTATTCACGGTGGTTGTTTTCATCGTACTGGCTGTTTTCATCGACCCCAAACCTTATGTTGCCGTAGCCTACCTGGCCGGTACCGTCACCTCGGCGCTGTCCGGCTGGCTGGGCATGAATATCGCGACCAAGGCGAATGTCAGGACGGCCCACGCGGCCATCAACAGCTGGGCGAAAGGACTTAAAATCGCCTTCTCCAGCGGGGCTGTAATGGGCTTCTGCGTGGTCGGGCTGGGGCTGCTGGGTCTGGCTATTATCTCCTTTATCTGGGAAGATAGCCACGTATGGCTCGGTTTCGCCTTTGGAGCGTCGTCGGTAGCACTGTTTTTAAGGGCCGGAGGCGGTATTTTCACCAAGAGCGCCGATGTAGGCGCCGACCTCGTAGGTAAAGTGGAAGCCGGCATCCCCGAAGACGACCCGCGTAATCCGGCGGTGATTGCAGATAATGTCGGCGATAATGTCGGCGACGTGGCCGGCATGGGCTCCGACCTTTACGAGTCATACGTTTCCGCGATAGCCGCTTCGATGGTGCTCGGGGTTCTCGCCCTGGGGACGTCCGACGGCATGTTCCTGCCTTTAATGCTGGCGGCGGCGGGCATTGTAGTATCGATTATCGGGGCACTATCGGTCAGGCCGAAGGATATAAAAGACGCCGATTTCGAGAAGCAGGTGGCCAGGGCACACGCCACGATGAATACCGGTGTCTATGTCAGTAATATCCTCATGATAGTGGCCAGCTTCTTTATCATCAGGGGATTTACAGATAAACTCGACCTTTTCTGGGCATTGATATCGGGTCTGGTGGCCGGTTTCCTGATATCACTGGCGACGGAGTACTTTACCTCCGCCGAGCGTCCTCCGGCAAAGAGGATTGCCAAGTCGGCGGAGAGCGGGGCCGCCGTTACCATCATCGACGGCCTGGCTACGGGAATGCTGAGCACAGTGCTGCCCGTTATCCTGGTGGTGATAGCTACCGTCCTCGCCTACCTCTTCGGCGGGTTGCTGGGCATCGCTATCGCCGCCATGGGCATGCTGATTAACCTGGGCATGCTGCTGGCCATGGACTGCTACGGGCCCATTGCCGACAACTCGGCGGGCATTGCCGAGATGGCCGGACTGGGCAAAGATGTCAGGGAACGCTGCGAAGCCCTGGACGCCGTCGGCAACACCACGGCGGCCCTCGGCAAGGGTTTCGCCATCGCCTCGGCGGCGCTGGCGTCGCTGGCCTGGCTGGCTACATATTTCCAGGTCGTCCACCTGGAGGGTGGTATCGCCAGCCTGACCAACGTCGGCGTGATATCCGGTATTATGATAGGAGGTATGCTCACTTTTATCTTCAGCGCGCTGGCCATGAGGGGCGTCAGCACCGGCGGCTTCGCCATCGTCAACGAGGTAAGACGGCAGTTCCGTGAAATCAAGGGACTCCTGGAAGGCAAGGAAGGCGTTAAGCCGGACTATGTAAGCTGCGTCGACATTGCCACCAAGGTTGCCCTCAAATCCATGATAATCCCGGGCATCCTGGTAATTGCCGTACCGCTTATACTCGGCTTCACCCTGGGTCCGAAAGCCGTGGCAGGCCTGCTCATCGGCGCATTAGTGACGGGATTCCTGATGGCGGTGATGATGGCCAATGCGGGCGGCGCCTGGGACAATGCCAAGAAATACATCGAGGCGGGCGCCTTGGGAGGAAAAGGCAGCGATGCCCACAAGGCGGCGGTCGTCGGCGATACGGTCGGCGACCCCTTCAAAGACACGGCCGGGCCTTCCCTGAACATCCTTATCAAGCTGGTGGGCAAGGTGGCCGTGATTTTCGGTCCTGTCTTTATCACGCTGATTACTTTCTAATTAATATAAATCGTCGTATTATAGAAGCAGCCTTATCGGAGAGTATCGCACCCCGGAGGGCTGCTTCTCTTTAACGATTTCGGCCAGATATAAAATGAAAAGCGAGGTAAGAACATGGGAGACATTTTAAAGGACAGAGTCGCCGTGGTGACCGGCTCGGGACAGGGAATCGGCAGGGCTATCGCCATCGGGCTGGCTCAGGAAGGCGCCAGTATAGTCACCAATAACCGCCAGCCCGGCTCTACCGGCCATGCCATTTTAACGGATGAGCAGGTAAAATCGCTCGATAGAGAAAAAAGGGAGTGGTTCGAGAGGGAGACCGCCGCCATCAGCGGCGATGCGGAGACCACCGCACAGACAATCAGGGAAACGGGCGGTAAGGCCGTGCCCTGCTTCGGCGATATTTCAAAATTTGATGTTGCGGAAAAACTGATACAAAGCGCTATTGATAACTTCGGGAAGATAGATATCCTGGTGAACGTGGCCGGGACCTTCGGCTTCAGCCGGGCTGAGAAGCTAACGGAAGAGCTCTGGGAGCACGTTACCCGCACCAAGCCTAAAGGCTACTTCAACACGATGCGCCACGCCCTGCCGCACATGATAAAGCAGAGGTGGGGGCGTATCATCAACTGCACGTCTAGGGCTTTTAACGGAGACGTTATCAGGCATGCCGAATATTGCGTGGCCAATGCCGGGGTAGTAGGATTGACCAAGGCGGTAGCCATAGAAATGCACGATTACGGGATAACCTGCAACGCTTTTTCGCCCAGGGCGAAGACGAGGGCTTCATACGAACTGGACACCTACCCCCTGACCGTGACTGAGGAAGACCGCCCCTTCATATTTAAAATGGAAGGGCCCGGCATGCTGGTGGAAATGACTCCCACTCCCGACTACATAACGCCCTTTATCTGCTACCTGGCTTCCGATGCCGCCGCGGGTATCAGCGGCTCGGTTTTCAGCCTGGGAGGAAACGGCATCGGACTTTACTCGGAGCCGGAAATAACCAGGAACTTGACGAAATTCGGAGAAGGCCCCTGGACGATAGACGAGTTGATGCAGCAGGTGCCCAGAGGCTTGCTGGCGGGATACCAGAGTCCCGCCGCAAATCCGATGTAGTGTAACATTAGAAAAATGTCATTCCCGTTCTTGACCCGAGAATCCAGAGTACCTGCCCCACCCCGAGATTCTTCGCTTTGCTCAGAATGACAGGTTGGGGATACTGGATTCTTCACCGCTCCTTCACTCCGCTCAGGGCTTCGGCTCAGAATGACAGGTTGGGGCTGCTGGATTCCAGCTCCCGTATCAAGTACGGGACAAGTTTCGCTGGAATGACATCAAGCTATTTCGGGGCGAAGATAAGCGACCTCGGTTTTTTCTCCATTTCTTTAGCCAGCTCGGTCACCGGGCCGTACATCATACAGATGGCCTGGCAGTGCTTGACGCAGGCGGGCGATTGTCCGCCTTTTACCCTCTCCGCACAGAGGTCGCAGAACCGGGTAGTGACGGGAATGAAATCCACGTGAACCTTATCCGGTCCCACCGTGACCAGTTCGTCCACCCTGATGCCGCACATACCGTCGGAGAAGTTATGCTCCTGCTTGCAGGCGACCTCACAGGCGTGGCATCCGGTGCAGTATTCGTATTCGATAAGTAAGCCGTTTCGGGGCATGACTACTCCTTTCAATCTTTAATTTTGGTAATGCGGCAGAGACCGGAGCGGTAATCCGTCCCGCCGAAGCCGGACTTGCCCTGGTTGCCCATGGTGGTAAGGTTATTAATGTTATACTCCCAGGTGCTGAACAGGTTGGGCGCTTTTCCATCGGTCTCCGGCAGCCACCAGCCGTGTGGCGCGGTAACGACCATGGGATGAGCGGTGGGGGTGACCTTGGCCTTCATTTTAATCTTGCCGTGCGCATTCTCGATATAGACCCACTCGCCGTTGCTGACGCCGAGCTCTTCAGCCGTCTTATCATTGATTTCGCACTCGGGGTCGGGGTCTATCTCACGCAGCCAGGGAATCATGCGATGTTCCGCATGGAAGAAGACCGGCGAGCGGCGACCCGTCGTCAGTATCAGGGGATATTTCTTACAGACATCGGGGGTGGCCACGGGGCTTTCCTTCGGCTCCTCGTAATAGGGCAGCGGGTCGAGGCCCCACTCCTCATACCGGGTGGAGTACAGCTCCACCTTGCCGGTGGGGGTATCGAAGCCGGGCTGGCCGTCGCCGCGCAAGAGGCCTCTCTCGTAGCGGTAGTAGGGGCGGCTGGGGTGTCCTTCCGGCGGGTACTCCCAGCAACCTTTGGCCTTGAGTTTCTCAAAGTTGGTATTTCCGTCCTTCAGGCGGTCGTCGATAAGCTCTCTGACCGTGTTGTATTTAAGGGGATTGGTGGCCAGCCGCTTGGCCATCTCCAGATTGATTTCCCAGTCGGACCGGCTCTCATCCACACCGTCGACAGCCCTGACGGAAACACCGAGGGGCTGCCACCAGGAGCGGAAGCTTTCCTTCTCGCAGATAGTGGCGGCGGGGAGGAAGATATCGGCCAGAGCCATGCTGGTGGGATTCTGAAAGAGGTCAACCACGACAACGAAATCTAATTTTTTCATGGCCTCGTAATGCCGCCGGGGGTCAGCCGCCTGACCGCCGATAATATTGGATGTCTGTATCCAGGCAGCCCTGACCTTATACGGTTTATCTGTTTCCAGTTGCTCGATGAGTACGTCGGGCTGTACCCATCCCCTGAAGCCCTTAATCATGGGGTAATCGTTGGCACCGATTCTTTTCTCGTTGAGCTTCTTGACGAGGTCCTCGCCATAGAGTTTGGTAAGCTCGGCGGAGCTGAAGGGATAGGTGGTAACGCCGTGCGAGTTCTTGGCGATGACGTTGCCGCCTGGGTTATCGATATTGCCGGTGATGGCCCAGAGCTGGTTGATGGCCTGGGCTACCACGCTGCCCGCCGGCATGGCGTCCACCGGCTCTCCCCACTGGATAGCCGACGGCTTATTCCTGGCGTAGAGCCGGGCGGCTTCCCTGAGAAGGTCGGCGGGAACCCAGGTGATTTTCTCCACCTTTTCCGGAGTGTATTCCTGAACGCGCTCTTTAAGTTCGTCAAAGCCGTAGCACCACTTTTCGACGAACGCTTTATCGTAAATGCCTTCGTTGATGATAACATTGAGCATACCCAGGGCTATGGCGCCGTCGGTGCCGGGTCGATTCTGGAGGTGGACATCGGCGCGACTGGTAAACCAGGTATGGCATGGGTCGATAACAATTAGCTTGGAGCCCCGCCTCATGCAGTCGATAATCCAGTGACCGAAGAAGCCGTCGTGACAGCCGGCGGCCGGATTCTGCGCCCAGAGAAGAATGTACTTGGGCGGCGTCCACTCCGGTGAATCATAACGCTTCTCCAGGAACTGAGAACAGTCAGCGACACAATAAGAACCCTGGGTGGCGAACATGGCACCAAGTCGGGGAGTGTAGCAGGCATGACCGGCCAGTCCCACTTGCACCCAGTTCGGGCTTCCGTAAGCGTACATCAAAAAGGTGATAGGACCGCCGATATCACGGCCCGTGCCCTGGCAGAATATGACCGATTCCGCGCCGTAATTGACGCGGATGTCCTTGAATTTCTTCTCGATAGTATCGAAGGCTTCATCCCAGGTAATGCGCTCCCACTTCCCCTCGCCCCTCTCACCCACCCTCTTCAACGGATGAGTAACGCGGTCGGGGTGGTACATATACTGCGGTATAGCCAGGCCTTTGGGGCAAAGCCTCCCCAGGTTAAAAGGGTGATTTTTATCCCCCTCTACCCTGACCACCTTGCCATCCTGGACGTATATCTCGCAGCCGCAGCCTCCGTGCGAACCGCAACCGGCCGACCACATGGTAGAAATTACTTTATTCTCTTTACCTTTCGCCATGCGTCATCTCCTTTCTAAAAACGAAAAATACAGCAATCGACAATAAAATATTAATGGTTCATCAATAGGTGTGTCAAATAGGGAAAGGCTGGCTCTTTATATTTTCACAGTTTTCAGTGATGGGAAATTTGTGTAATAAACAGTTAATGGTGTGATTCGACACAGGCAGGAAAAATGATAACATATTGAACTACTTTACGCTGGGCTATAATATCTGATAAGATATATGAGGGAAATATGGCCAGTTGATTTCGGTGGTTGCAGTTGTCATTTTTTCACCGGTAACAAACCATAAATTCCGTGACTATATAAGTTAAAGTTAAAGCAAAGGAGATGTTCATATGGCAGAGAAAAAGAAAGCCGTAATCGTCGGCGGAGGAACGAGCAAATTCGGGGTCAGGCAGGCAACGTTTTTCGACATGCTTCAGGAGGCGATGAAAGCCTGCTCCGATGACATTCCGGCACTAAAACCCGCGGATATAGACGGCCTTATCATCGCCACGACCATGGCGGGGAGACATTCAGCGGCATTGAATACCGCCCCGCTGGTAGTGCACCGGCTCGGACTGACACCGACCTCTATCTGCATTCGCCTGGACACGCTGTGCGCCGGCTCCAACTCCGCTATCATCGTCGCCAAGGGGCTGGTGGAGAGCGGCATCGCCGAGGTAGTCCTGGTAACCGGCGCGGAGAAGGTCTATATGCCCCAGCGATGGGAGACCAACTACACGCAATTGATGGTCAACGACCACGACTGGGACTCCGCTATGGGCCTGGGAGTGCCGCCGCCTTTCTTCGCCATGATTGCCAAGATGCACATGAAGCGCTACGGAACTACCAAGGAAGAGATGGCCGCCGTTTCCGTCACCAACTATACCTATGGCGACGGTCATACCAAGGGACATTTCGCAGGAAGGACTTTAACCATGAAGGATGCGCTGGAAGCCAGACTTATAGCCGAACCCTTCGGGCTGTATGACTGCTGCCCGCTTTCCGACGGGGCTTCGGCGGTTGTCATCGCCTCGGAAGAGAGAGCTAAAGAACTGACCGACAGACCCATGGTATACGTACGCGGCACGGGGCAGCACGCTTCACACAGCATGTCGGCCGGGTGGCCGGGGGAAACACTCGCCGAATGGACACACCTGAAAATCGCCGGCGAGGTGGCTTTCAAGAACGCCAAACTCACCCCCAAGGATATCGATGTTGCCCAGACGCACGACTGCTTCACCATCTCCGAGATTATCGAGCTTGAAGAGCTCGGTTTCTGTAAGAAGGGTGAGGGCGGCGACTTCGTCACCTCCGGCGCCATCAACATTGACGGCGAGATTCCGACCAATACCGATGGCGGCCTGCTCGTTTACGGGCACCCCTTCGGCGCCTCCGGCGCCCGGCAGTCGCTGGAAATCTGCAAGCAGCTTCAGGGCAGGGCCATCCACCAGGTAAAAGACGCCGCTTTCGGCCTGGCGCATAACCTGAGCGGCACCTGCGCCCAGCATACCGTGGTTATCTACGGCAAAGAGCCGGTTGACTAGAGTACATGACAGTTTTACATAAGGAGAGAAGAAATGGCTGATTTAGATAAAGTAAATGTAGTCGGAACGCCCGCCCTGGACGGCACCTATATAGCGGAAATGGATATGTGGCCGTTAGAATGCGAGGAGTTCAATCGAATTCATCCGTTTTACGAAAATCTGAAAGCCGGCAAATTTACCACGACCAAGTGTAAAAAATGCGGTAACATAGCTTTTCCTCCCGGCGTGATATGCCCCAAGTGCTGGTCCGACGAGCTGGAGTGGGTAGAGCTGCCGCAGCGGGCCAAAGTGGTCACGTTCACGGAGACGCAGGCCGGCGCACCCATCGGCTTCCCGCCCCCGATAATCATGGCCTGGCTGAACTTCGGCGAGGGGGCCCCTTTAAAGCACCTGCTGGCACGCATCATCAACTGCAAAGAGGGCGAGCTCAAAGATGGAGACGAGGTCAAGTTCGTGGTCTTTGATGTACCTTCCCACCCGATTGAGGTCAAGAGAGAGACCAAGATACGCGACCGGGTTTACTACGCCTTCGAGCCGGTGAAATAAGGGAAAAATCTGATGTCGCTCACCCTGAGCTTGTCGAAGGGTGAGCCCTCATGGTTCGACAGGCTCAACATGAGCGAATAACCTGGAAAGGGGCTGTAAGTCATGAAAGAGATTAAGAATGTTACCGTGCTCGGAGCGGGTCTTATGGGGGCTCAGATTGGCGCCCTGGCCGCCGAGGCCGGTTACGACGTAAAAATCCGGGACATCGAGGAAAAATTCCTGGAAAAGGGACGCCAGCTCATAGAAAGCAACTACGACAGGAGAATCAGCCGGGGCCGTTATACGGAAGAAGCCAAGAAGGACGCCATGAGCCGGATGACCTTTCTCGTGGACCTTAAAGAGGCGGTCAAGGACGCCAATATCATCATCGAAGCGGTGCCCGAGATAATGGACCTGAAAAAGAGCGTCCTGAAAGAGGTTACGGCACTGTGCCCGGCCGACTGCGTTTTCGCCACCAACACGTCGTCGCTGAGCATCGCCGAGATGTCCACGGCCGGCAAACGACCGGAGATGGTCGTGGGCACGCACTATTTCAATCCGCCCAGTCGCATGACCCTGCTGGAAATCGTCCACGGCGAGAACACCAGCGAAGAAGCCATTGCTATAGCCGAGAAAGTCGCTATCAAGATGGGACGGGCAGTCGTTCACGTCAAGGACGTCCCGGGGTTCGTTGCCAACCGAATCTTCTGTAACATGTCTAACGAGGCCGACTGGGCGCTGTCTCAGGGTGAAGCCAAGAATGCCTTTGAAGTAGATTCGGCGATTAAGTACAAGCTGGGGATGCCGATGGGTATGCTGGAGCTACAGGACGCGCTCGGTGGTGGCTCTATCGATACGCAGTTTCACGTCATGGAATACTTCGGCGAGACAATGGGCAAGAGCTACGGTCCCGCTCCCATACTGGAAAAATTGTTCAAGGCCGGTAACTACGGAAGAAAAACCGGTAAAGGCTACTACGACTGGCCGGAAGGCAAGACCAACGAAATCCCCATGAACGCCGGCGTGGACTTCGACCCCATCAGGGTGCTGGCGACGGCTGTCAACGAAGCCGCCAAGCTCATCGAAATGGATGCCACCACCCGCGACGAGATAGACACCGCCGTGCTCCTGGGACTGAACTACCCGCGCGGCATCCTCCGCATGGCCGATAGCACCGGACTGGATAAGATACTTGACGAGTTGAATCGGCTTTATAAAAAGTACAATGAGGAAGACAGGTACAAGGCCTCCTCCGTCATAACCAAACTCGTGAAACAGGGGAAACTGGGACGGAAGACCGGCGAGGGATTTTATACCTACGGGCCGGGGGAATATGAATTCGTCAAGCTTGATATCAACCGGGAAAAGAAAATCGCCAGGTTAATACTGAATCGGCCCAACCGGGCCAACGCTTTCAATGCCGATTTCATGACGGAGATAAACAAAGCGCTCATCGAGCTTGAGAATGACGAAAACGTGCGGTGCATAATTATCACCGGGGCTGGCGCCAATTTCTGCGGCGGCGCCGATGTGTCGGCGTTCGCGACCGGCCAGGTGGACGACGCCTTCAAATTCAGCGAAGCCCCCCACGAAGTATTCACCCGAATCGAGACCTACCCCAAGCCGGTAATCGCCGCTATCAACGGCGCGGCGATGGGCGGCGGACTGGAGCTCGCCCTGGCCTGCGATATCAGGATTATGAACACCAGGGCACAGCTGCGTCTGCCTGAAATTACCCTGGGACTCTTGCCGGGTGCAGGCGCCACGCAGCGTCTGGGGCGGTTAATAGGCTGGGCGCGTGCTAAAGAGATAATATTGCTGGCCGACCCCGTCATGGCCGAGAAAGCCCTCGACTGGGGAATCGTGAACTTCGTCGCCGAGCCGGACAAGTTCGATGACCTGGTGGATGAAACGGCCGTAAAACTGGCCAACGGCGCCCCCCTGGCCCAGAAGCTGGCCAAGGGACTGCTTTACTACGGCGCCCAGGCCGACCAGCGGACGGCATTATACCTCGAAGCGGCAGTCTCCGGCGATATCGCCATGACAAAAGACCTGAACGAAGGACTGACATCCATGAACTACCGCCGCACGCCCAAGTTTACCGGCAAGTAAGAGATATATATCGTGGATTTTAGATTAACTCCCGAAGAAGAGGCCTTCCGCAGGGAAGTTGCCGCTTTCCTGGAAAAGGAAGTACCGCGGGAATACCGGGAAAAGCGGCTGACCTTCTTCGATATGTCCGCCCAGTCCGACTGGATAAAAGTCCACCGGGAGATGGCGAAAAAGCTGGGAGAAAAGGGGTGGATATCCATCCACTGGCCTGAGGAATACGGCGGCCAGGGAAAATCGCCTTTTCACAGGCTTATTCTCAGGGAAGAGCTATCGCGCTACCACTCGCCGGGATACGACTCCATCGGCGCGGGCATCGTGGCTCCGGCGCTTATGCTGAAAGGCACCGAAGAGCAGAAAAAGAAACACCTGCCAGGCATAGCTTCCGGAAAAGTCATCTGGTGCGAGACCCTCAGCGAGCCGGGACACGGCTCCGACCTGGCTTCCATCGAGGTATTCGCCAGAGAAGAAGACGACTGCTTCGTCGTCAATGGACAGAAGATATGGACGACCAACGGTCATTTCGCCGACTGGAATGCCCTGGTAACCAGGACCGACCGCGAGGCCACCCCGAACTACCGCGGGATTACGTTTTTCCTGCTGGACATGAAGACGCCGGGGATAACGGTCAATCCCGTCATCAATATGGCCGGTCACCACGATTTCAATGAAGTCTTCTTCGATGACGTGCGCATACCCAGGGAAAACATCGTGGGCGGCCTGAATAAGGGCTTTTACGTGGTCATGTCTTTGCTGGACTACGAACGCACGACCGACCCGGTTTACGCTATAGCGGAAACCCTGGTAGCAGACCTGGCGGAGTACGCGCGGAAAAAAGATTTACTCGACCCCGTTATGGAAAATCGTCTGGCCGAGTTGCGGGCGGAATGCGAAATAGCCCGCCTGCATCATTACCGCGTCACCTGGATGCAGAGTCGGGGCATGGTGCCCAACGCTGAATCGGCTATGAGCAAGTTGGTCAGCTTCGAGCTTCTCCAGCGGGTAACCGAGTTCGGCATGGAGCTGACGGGACAGTACAGCCAGCTTGGCGAGGACGAGGAGCTGGCGCCCATGTATGGCAGGATACCCTCCTGCTACCTGCGCTCCTTCGGTCACAGCATGGAACAGGGCACGTCCGAGATAGACAAGGACGTTATCGCCCAGCGTGGACTGGGCCTGCCACGTTTACGCTGATACTGGAAAGATTTACACGGAGGACAATAGTGGACTTTGCTCTCGACGAGCAGCAGGAAATGATGCAGACACTGGCCAGGGACTTCCTGGCCAATGAATACTCCGATAAAGTCCTGCGGGCGATGGCCGCCGATGAGAAGGGCTATACGCCGGAACTGTGGCGGAAAATGGCGGAGATGAACCTGCACGGGCTTTCCATCCCGGAGGAGTACGGCGGCGTGGGCGACTTCTTGGACTTAATCGTGGTGCTGGAGGAGATGGGAAGCGCCTGTTTTTTGAGTCCGTTTTTCTCCAATATCGTGCTGGGGGCCTCGACGATTATCGAAGCCGGCAGCGGCGAGCAGAAACAGAAATATTTACCCGGCATCGCCGAAGGCAAGTCCATCATGACGCTGGCCTTAGTGGAAGCATCGGGGAAATATACTCCTGAGGCTGTACAGGTAAAAGCGACACGGCAGGGGAGCGACTTTATAATCAACGGAACCAAACTCTTCGTGACGGATGCCGGCGCCGCCGATTACCTGATTTGCGTCGCCAGGACCGCCGAAGAGGGCGGCTCTGAAAAAGGCATATCGCTTTTTATAGTCGATAAAAATACCCCCGGCTTAAATTGTAAACCTCTTAACACTATTTCCGGCGATAAACAGGCTGAGGTTATTTTCGATGATGTCAAAGTCTCCGCCGACAGTGTTCTGGGAGGAGTAGATAGGGGCTGGCCGTGCGTTGAAAAGATACTACAAAAGGCCAGTGTCGCCAGGTGCGCGGAGATGGTCGGGCTGGCCCGGCAGGCCATGAACATGACGCTGGACTATGCCAAAGAGAGAATTGCCTTCGGTCATCCTATCGGGGCTTTCCAGAGCATACAGCACCGCTGCGCCGATATGCTCATCGATGTCGACGGCTCGACATTCGCCACCTACCAGGCTGCCTGGCGTATCAACGAGGGATTACCGGCGGCTAGGGAAGCCGCCATAGCCAAAGCCTGGGTGAGTCAGGCCTGTCGTCGCGTTATGCACTCGGCCCACCAGGTGCACGGCGCCATCGGCTTCACGGAAGACCATATCCTCCACTTTTACACCAAGAAAGCCAGAGCCAGCGAGTTCAGTTTCGGCGGTGTCGGTTATCACCTGGAAAAGCTGGCAGCACAATATTAAATTTCCACCTGTGACTCGTTTCATTTTTACTTTTCTTTTTCATTAATCTTTACAAAGTATTCTTCAGCTTTGTATTAATATGTCACTACATGTTATATTGTGAATGATGAATAACCAAAATTATACAGTCGTATTCCAGCCCTCCGGGTTGCGGGGCAAAGTCAACAAAGGCATCACCATACTGGAGGCATCCCGGCTTTTGGGCGCCGATATCGAGAGCGTTTGCGGAGGCAAAGGTGCCTGCGGCAAGTGCAAGGTGAGAATCGAGGAAGGATACTTTGCCAAATACGGCATAAATTCCACAATATCATCTGTTTCCAACACCGGCGAAGCCAACAAGAAATTCTTGAGCAAGAAGCAGCTACGTGATAACTACCGGATGGCATGCCAGACGCACGTTCACGGCGATATCGTTGTCTTCGTCCCCGAGGAAAGCCGAAAGGGCCGGCAGGTGGTGCGCAAAGAGGCCACTGTTCGGGACATCAAACTCAAACCGGCGGTTAAGAAATACTATATAGAGTTGCAAAAGGCTACCCTGCACGATACGACCGGCGACCTTGAGAGGCTCCAGGAAGCGCTTAAGAATAAGTACAAACTGCGCGACCTTGCCATCGATTATACGATAATGCTGGACTTGCAGAATAAGATACGAGAGGGGAGATGGAAGGTCACCGTCTCGATATGGAATAAAAAAGAAATCGTCGATATAGAGCCGGGACAGACTTCTAAGGGCTACGGCCTGGCCGTGGATATCGGCACCACTACCGTGGCAGGTTATCTCTGTGATTTGACCACCGGGGAGGTACTCGCCACGGATGCCATGATGAACCCGCAGGTCGCTTACGGCGAGGATGTCATGTCCCGTATCAGCTACACCGTGAAGGAAAAAGACGGCTTGAAAAGAATGAATCGGGCGATTATAAAATGTATCAACCAGATTGCCGGACGAGCTGCGGCCAGGGTAGGTATAAAGCGCTCGGATATAACCGATACGGCTATTGTCGGGAATACCTGCATGCACCACATATTTCTGAATATCGACCCCCGGCAGCTCGGCAAGGCGCCTTTCGTACCGGGTTTGCATCACTCCCTGGATATCAAGGCCCGCGACCTCGGAATAAAAATATCATCCGGCGCTTACGTCCACGTCCTGCCCATAGAAGCGGGATTTGTCGGCGCCGATAATGTCGGCGTTCTCATCGCCGAAGAGCCCTATAACCGGGACGAAATGCTGCTGATTATAGACATCGGCACCAACGGCGAACTGATTCTGGGAAATCGGAAGAAGCTGCTTTCTTCATCATGCGCCACCGGGCCCGCCTTCGAGGGCGCGGAGATAAAGCACGGTATGCGCGCCGCACCCGGGGCCATCGAAAAAATGAAAATAGACCCGGAGACGAAAGATGTACAGTTCAAAGTAATCGGCAACGAGAAATGGAATACGGAGGTCAAACATATCAGCGCAAGGGGTATCTGCGGCTCAGGAATATTCGACGCAGCCGCCCAGATGTTCCTGGCGGGTATTATCGATAGGGGCGGGCGTTTCAATACCCGAATGAAATCACCGCGCTTGCGCAAGAACGGGAACGAACCCGAGTTCGTTATCGCCTGGGCTAAAGAAGCTTCCATCGGCAATGACATCGTCATCTGTCAGAAAGACATCAGGGCAATACAGCTTGCCAAGGGCGCCATGTATTCCGGCGCTAGGATTATGATGAATCGACTCGGTATTAATAAAATCGATAAAGTCATTCTGGCCGGGGCTTTCGGGAGCTATATCGACAAAGAGTCGGCGGCGGTTATCGGACTTTTCCCCGACTGCGCCCCGGAAAATGTCTATGCGGTCGGCAATGCCGCCGGCGACGGCGCCCGCATGGCACTCCTCAATACAGATAAAAGGAAGGAGGCAGACCTCATGGCGCGGCGGGTAGAGTATGTGGAACTGACCGTCGAGCCGGACTTCAATAATACCTTCACCCAGGCACTTACGTTTCCCAACGCCACAGACAAGTTTCCTCACCTCAAGCACCTCCTCCCGAAGAGTAAGAAATTATAAAATCGTAAGGAGAGTAATATGATGATGCCATTAAAACAAGACCTGTCCGTGTACCGTAAATTTAATTTTGAAAAGCAGCCCGTAGGCGTAAAGTTCCTACCCACCAGACCCGAAGGAATTGAGCAGCTTGATAAGACCCTGTCTTTCTGCGAAATGCTTAAAGAAGCCCAGGAGAGGGGAACCCCCTTTTACTTCGCGAGAGAGAATGAGAATTGCTTCGGGAAAGCACTGCTGGGAATGGAGGACTTACCCGCCTTCGCCCAGGCGGGAGAGGTGGGGATTAAACTTGAGATTTTCCAGGATTCGCGGGCTAACGGCAACCTCTATCAATACCTTAACCTGCTGCCGAAGGGTACTGTGAACTATGTCGCTTTCGCCACATTAGACAAACTGGCATTCGAGCCGGACCTCTTGATTATTTTAGCCGACACCAGCCAGGCGGAAATTATACTGAGGGCGATGTGCTATTCCACCGGGGTGTTGAGGGAATCCAAGACAACGGGCGTGCTGGGATGCGCCTGGGTTTACAATTATCCATACCGGAGCGGTAAGGTGAACTTTACGGTTACCGGGCTGGCCTTCGGTATGAAATCGAAAGAGGTGTTCGATGAAGGGTGGGTACTGATTTCCATCCCTTATAACTGGATTCCGATTATCACCCAAAACCTGAAGGAAATGAAATGGGTTCTCCCGTCATACACCGAGGGCAGGGAGAAGTTCCTGATACGTGAGAAAGCTAACATAGACGAACTGGCACGGGCGATGGAAAATCCCTAGGAACGAAAAGAGAGGCAAAAATGTTAGCCGTAATATGTACGTTTGAAGTGAAGGACGAAGTGAAGAAGCTGCTGGCTGATACGGAAACTGTCAAGAAGCATCTTGCCCAGGTGATTGAGGTCTGTAAGAAAATTCCCGGAATGAAGGAGAAACTCTTCATTATGAACCCTAAAACATATGGGCAGGGTGCTACGTTGATATTCGACACGCAGGAGAATTGGGAAGCATATCGAAAATCAGACCTCTTTAAAACTACCGTTCTTGATATCTGCGAAGGCGAACCCAGAATAGAGATCTACGTACATACTGCCAGTCTGTCAAAGGGCGTGCTTATCTAGGTTGAAGCGACCGGGAAAACTAAGGCTTCTCCTGAGCCCAGTTCTTCAGGTCGTAATACCCCCGGGCAATGCGGTATCGGGAGATTTGCTGACCGCCCAGCCAGAGTTGCGTTATCTTAACATCCCTGAGGCATTTTTCATAAGGGAAGTCCTCAGAGATAGCCATGGAACCTAATAACTCGGCGCCTTTGTTAATTATCTTCACCGCCGTGTCTCCGGCGAAGACTCTTGTTGTAGTTGCTTTGGCGATAAACTCTGGCGTCCATGGCGGGCCGTATACGTCAAGGTGGTCAAGCATACAACTCAGGTTATAGATACTTGCCTTCATCATGTCGATACCGATAGCCATATCGGCAATTATCCCGGCTACCATGCTGTGCTGTCTGACCGGTTTAAATCCACCCATGCGGGTGCCGGTATACTCAAGCACTATTTCAAAAGCACGTTCGGCAATTCCCAGAGCCATGGTTGCCGAATGCCAACCGGTTCCTGCGGAGATGAAATGGTAAAAGTGAGCATCCGTGCCGGGATCGGCGAGCCGGTATTCCTTGGGCACCCGAACGTTATCATAATACACCGACCCATTTATCGATGTTCTGAACAGCATCTTCTTTTCAGGTTTTCCGAACGAAAGCCCCGGGGTATCCCTGGGAATATATATCAGAGCGACTCCGTCGTCCCCCGCAGTGGTGTCGGTGGTACATATCGTTAAATAACATTCCGCGATACCGCCATGAGTCGGCCACGACTTGGCCCCGTTTATTACGTATTCATCACCCTCCAGCCTGGCCGTCGTTTTTATACCGGCACCCTGCAGTAATGGATTCTCGGAATCAGCACCCCCGGCTTCATCGGTCATGGAAAGGCAGGCATACGCCAGCTTCCCGCTACAGAAGGTCGGGATGAACCTGTCCATGACGGTCTTGTTCCCGGCTACTACCGCCGGCTTCAGAATCAGGCCCCAGTTGATACCTGTCGAAAGGCTTATCCCACCGTCGCCTTTAGCCAGTTCCTCGCAAATGATACCGAGTGCGATGCTGGACCCATCACCACCACCGTATTCGGCAGGATACCCCGCTGCCTGGATCCCCATGTCAACAAGTTTTTGATGGACTTCTTCCACATATTTATAGTCCGTTTCCAGTTTCTTGGCATTAGGGATTATCTCTTTCCTGGTGAAGTCCCTTACCGCTTCCCGAATCTGGCGGTCCTCGTCGGTTAATAAATGCTCTAAATTCATAATTATCTCCCCCTACTGTATAATAAAAAAAACAGCTTTAACGGTTGTGTAGATAATTCTTTCGCTTGATAAATTAATTGTGTAGCTAATTTAATATATTTCTTCGCCCGTCAGGGTCTGGAAGTCCGGTTGCACCATGGTGCTCCACTTGGCGCCGAAGTCCTGGAATTTCTTTGACGGCATAGCTTCTTTGGCAAATTTCTCCATATCTTCCACATGCAGGATGCCGACGTATTTATAGGGTATCTCACCCTTCATCGAGCCCGTTATCCTCACCATTTCAAACTTTTTAACCCCCGGCAGGCTGTCCAGCAGCGGCCCCTTTTCATTAACGACATAGTCCTTGTACTGCTCATCGGTGACGTGTTCCGCCAGATTATAAAGAATAATCTGCTTGGCCATTTTCTACCTCTTTCTTTTAATATTTAATGCACGGGTATCGCTTTTGGCTGTTAAGAGACTAGCCTATACACGTTTCTTTGTCAAATTACATCCGGATTTAATGTTATCATGTGACAATAGTCCTTTTACTCCGCTATAGGTAAAGTGTTAGACTATATCGTAGGCAGATGAGTTATATCGTCAGCGATGATAACCTGGATAAACTAAACTCATACTGGAACGACTCAAGGCAAGCTCTCAACTGGTCTTCCGTTTTCGTTTTACCGGCATGGTTGCAGGTCTGGTGGCAAATATTCGGTTCCGGTAACGAACTCTCCATACGCACGGTACGGCAGGGAGAGAAAATAATCGGCGTCGCTCCGCTGATGGTCAGGGGGGAAACAGCCTTTTTCATCGGCAATACTGATGTCTGCGACTATCAGGACTTCGTGGTGGTGTCCGGCAGGGAGGACGATTTCTTCGGCATCCTGCTGGATGATTTGAGAGAGAATAACGTAAAATCGCTGGACCTGAAGCACGTACGCCCCGATTCAACCGTGCTTACGAGCCTGATAAATATAGCGACTGAAAGGGGTTATAAAGTCCTAAATACACAGGAGGATATCTCTCTTGAAGTGGACTTACCGCCTTCCTGGGACGAATATTTAGCAACATTAAATACCAAGCAGCGACACGAAGTTAAGCGCAAGTTGAGGCGTTTAGGAGAGGCGGGCAATGTAGAACACCGCTGTATTGAGAGCGGGCAGGAAGTTGACGATTTTTTAGATATGTTCTTTAATCTCTTTCCGAGGAGCCGGGAAGAGAAAGCTAATTTTATGACTCCGCAGATGAAGTCATTTTTTAAGTATTTTGCCAAAACGATGGGAGATATCGGGCTGCTGAGGTTCGGAATTATCAAGCTGGACAACCAGCCAGCCGCTATGACCATAGGCTTTGATTATAAAAATACACATTTCTTATATAATAGCGCTTATGACCCGCGTTTTAATTACTTAAGCGTGGGGTTGCTATGTAAAGTTCTCTGTCTTAAAGAGAGTATTGAAAAGGGTAAGAAGAAATGGGACTTTCTTAAAGGTGCGGAAACGTATAAATATCGCCTGGGTGGTCAGGAGGTACCTCTGTATCGATGCCAGATAACCATAGCATAACGGGGGAAACGCCGGAACACTGATGGACGAGAGAAAATTGCGCATTGCCATGTTGAGCGCCCATAGCTGCCCGGTAGGCGACCTAGGGGCCAGGGATACCGGCGGCATGAGCGTATATATCCGGGAACTGGCCTACGAACTGGGGAAACAGGGACATTATGTGGATGTCTATACCCGCACTCATGACCCCGCCGACTCCCAGATTTATGACCTGGGTCAGCGGGCGCGGCTTGTTCACCTCAAGGCGGGGGAGGAAAAGAAGATACACAAACTGGCGGTGTATTCCTGCCTGCCCGAATTTACCTGCAAACTGGAGAATTACCGAAAAGACAACGGACTCCGGTATGATATTATCTTCAGTCACTACTGGCTTTCCGGGTGGGTGGGTAAATACCTGCAACAGTGGTGGCAGGTGCCGCATGTTATCATGTTTCACACGCTGGGCGCCGTGAAAAACGCCATCGGCATCGGCGAGGATGCTCCGGAACTCCGCATCGTCACGGAAAGGGAAGCCGTCGATGATTGTCAGAGAATTATCGTTGCCACGGAGCGGGAAAAGGAAGAGTTGATACGACACTACGGAGGCGACCCGGAGAAAGTCGGCATCGTGCCCTGCGGCGTCAACATGGAGATGTTTCAGCCTCTAGAGAGAATAATCGCCAGGCAAAAGCTGGGATTTACCGATGAAAAAGTCCTCTTGTTTGTCGGCAGGATTGACCCGCTGAAGGGAGTTGACCAGCTTTTGAAGGCCGTGCCGTACCTGGATAACTTTAAGAGCCTGAGACTGGTGATAATCGGCGGCGACGAGTACAGCCGGAGTGAAATAGACAGATTACTGAAACTGGCTGCGGAATTGAAAATACGGGACAGAGTTACATTTCAGGGCATGGTGAAGCAGGAGCATCTGCCGGATTTCTACAGCGCCGCCGATGTCTGCGTGGTGCCCTCTTATTATGAGAGCTTCGGCCTGGTATCCCTGGAGTCTTTAGCCTGCGGCACGCCCGTGGTAGCCACGGATGTCGGCGACCTCAGGAATATTATCAGACAGGGCGAAACAGGATACATCATTGCCGATAATGCGCCCCGGAACCTCGCCGAAAAGATAACCTCGATTTTATCAAAGCCCCCGCGGGATATGGCGTTAGCGCTCGCTACCAGAGAATCAGTAAGTGCGTACAGCTGGACGAATATATCCGGGGGGATAATCGGGGAACTGCGCCGGGTACTGGACAGAAGCGCGGCGCCGGTGGCCTAAACAACCGATTTTTCGTACCAGAGGTAACTCTCAAGCAACCTGAATCCGGTCGATTCGTAAAGAGAAAGGGCTGCCTTGTTCCCGTCATCTACCGTTAGCCAGACGTCTTTTACACCCACGTTTTTAAGGTGGGCCAGTCCGGCCAGCAGTAATTTTCTGCCGATGCCCCGACCGCGATGGTCAGGGTCGGAACCAATCATATATATCCGGCCATCTCCGCCGGAGGTTACCTCCGTCCAGCAATAGCCGATAACCTCGTCTTCTTCGCAGGCCAGGACGGTATCCCCCGGGGAGCGGTGGCTCAGGCCGATGCGATAGGCAATCGTCGCTACGGTATCGGGATTGTAGCCCCATTGCCCGGCGAAACTGCGTTTCTGTACCTGTGTCAGTATTGCCTCCTCGCCTTCGCGCAGGTGGCGGCATTCGCCATAAGCGTTGCTTAATTCCCGCGTGTACGAGTTGCTCAGGTCCAGACCCAATTTCAGGTAGCGCCGGACGCGCTCGAATCCCAGCCTGGAGAGCACGTTTTTGGCGACGGTATTATCTTCACTAACGTTAACGTGGAGGACAACGGCACCCAGTTCACCGGCGCGGCGTACGGCTAATTTCAGGAGCTTCCTACCCAGTCCTTTCCGTCGGTGCTCCGGCCGCAGCCAGGCGTCGACTATCAACCGCTTAATATCCAGCTCCGGCAGTATATCCATGAAGCCGATGATTTCGCCGGCCTTTTCGACAAGGAATAAATCATGTTCGGGAGAAAATGCGGGATGGGACAGCTTTTCCATGATGGACTGAGGCGTGGCCGGCCTGCCGATGGGTTCCTGCCGCTCGGCTTCCCGGTACAGCAGGACGAAAAAATTAAAATCGGCGGGACGGTAATTCCTGATACTGTAAGGGGGGTCAGCCATAGCCGAATCGAAGACCTCTCGCTGTATTCATTATAATTGTACCAAGTCAATGAATGTTATACAATTATAACGTCCACCCTTAATCAAGGAGTTTACACTTGCATGGATAAAGAGACCTATTTACTGGTGGTAACGCCACACCCCGACGACGCCGAGTTCGGCGTGGCGGGTACGGTCGCCCGTCTTACCCGGGAGGGGAAGAAGGTGGTTTACGTGGTTTGCACCAACGGCGATAAGGGTACCAGCGACAGGAATGTGAAGCCGGAGGAACTGGCAAAAATACGCGAGCAGGAACAGCTGGCTGCCGCCGAACTACTGGGCGTCAGCGACGTCGTTTTTCTGCGCTACTCCGACCAGGGCCTCGAAGATTCTGATGAGTTCAGAAGAAGACTTGTGCGTGTTATAAGGCAGTACCGCCCGTTCGCCGTGGTGACGGCGGACCCGTATCGCAGGTACATGTGGCACCGCGACCACCGCATCACCGGGTTGGTAACCCTCGATGCCGTTTTCCCGTACGCCAGAGACCACCTTTCCTATCCCGAGCTACTCGACGAAGGACTCGAACCCCATAAAGTCAGGGAAATGTGGTTCTGGGGTTCCGACGATATCAACTATCATCTGGATGTTACGGACACCTTCGATACCAAGCTGGCTGCCCTGGGATGTCATAAAAGCCAGGTAGGGGATATACCTCCGGAAATGCGTACGCGAATGCGTGACTGGGCCATGATGAATGCCGAGGGCGAGGAATTCGAACTGGCCGAAGCCTTCCACCGTATCGAGATGCGATACTAGGGAGAAAGCCAGAGGACATCGCCGCAGAGGTTGGGACTGTGGGAGCGGGTGGCAAATACAGCGTATTCTTCTTTAACCTTTTTCACGGTGGTCACTTCGCCGTGTCCGGGGCAAATCAGGGTATCTTCGGGCAGTGGCAGTATCTTCTTTGTGATGGAATCCACAATCTGCCTGAAATCATCCGGCGACCATGTCTTACCGGGCCCGCCGGGAAAAACCGTATCGCCGGAAAGCAGGTATTTGCCGACTTTGAAACACAGGCTGCCCGCCGTATGACCCGGCGTATGCAGAACTTCTATTTTCAGTTTCCCCAGCGATATGATATCGCCGTCAATTAAGGCCATCTCCGGCGGCGTCTCCAACGAGCGGGAATCGGCATGATAAGCCGCCACCGGCACTTTTAACCGCGACCTCAATTCGGCCAGAGCGCCGGTATGGTCGGAGTGTCCGTGGGTCAACAGTATAGATACGGGATTGGTACCCTGCAGGCTTGCGATGATTCTATCCGCATCGGCCGGGGCATCCACCACCATACTGTCCCGCGTCCGCTGACAGGCAACGATATAGGCGTTGGTACCGTACGGGCCCAACTGCATGGTCTCTACGCTGATATCTGCGTCGTTTACGAGGAAAGTCATTTTCATTAACCCCCGTTTTTTGCCTATATACAGGTTAATAGGTTAGTATAGATTATTATACTTGTACAAAACCTTGCTGACAATGAGAGAAAAACTGGCCGGTCTCATCTCGAATATATTGAACCCTTTCCTGCTAAGCTTCGCCGTGATAATACTTCTCGCGGTGGAATCGACCGCCAGTGCTTCGGAAGCCCTTAAGTGGGCGTTAATATCGATATTTCTCAGTGTGATACCAATTTTCATAATCGTTATCTCCCTGGTAAGGTGGAAAAAGCTGGAGGGCATTTTCGTAAATCCCCGCCACCAGCGAAACAGAATCTACGTCCTGGCAAGCATCCTGGGAGCAATCGATTGCGGCGTGATGTGGTATTTCTCCGCCCCGAAGTTGCTATCGGTTACATTCACCGCCGGCCTGGCGGCGATACTCATCTACATGGCGATAAACCGTTTCTGGAAGATAAGCCTGCATACCGCCTTCATGTCCGCTTCGGTAACCGTTATAACCATTGTCTTCGGTCCTGGCGGAGCTTTGACGATACTGCTGCTGCCGCCGGTTGCCTGGGCGAGAATCTGTCTGAAGCAACACTCGCCGGCGCAGGTAATTACCGGCGGGCTCCTGTCGGTAGCTATCGTGGTGGCGGTATTCTGGGAGTTCGGGTATTTATGATCAGGCTTTCTTCCTGGGCTTGGGCGGCCTGACGAGCAAAAGCGGCGTGCTGCCTTCGTTCAGGACCTTGTTGGCATTGCTCCCGAATATCCAGCGTCCGACCCCTGACCGGCCGTGTGTGGCCATCGCCACCATGCTGTATTTCCCTTTTTCCGCCAGCTTAATTATCTCCTCGGCCGCGCTGCCATATGATGAATCGTTGAAAACGACACGGTTACTTACTCCCTTGCTTTGCAGCCTTGCTCCGAGCCTGTCAACATAGTTTTTAGCCTGTAATCTTTCTTTTTGTTCCCTTTCTACCGTTTCCTTGGTGGGATAGGAATCAATTACCCCCGCCCAAACGTGTAAAAGAGTAATTTCTAAACCAAGCTGGGTAGCCAGGTGGGCAACGCTCCTGAGTACGGATTCACTTTCCCTGGAGCCATCGACGGGTACGAGCACCTTTTCCAGACTGCCTTTATATACGTCGGTTTTCAGCCCTTTAGCCCTGATAAGGAGCACCTGTTTGCGGGTAGCGCCGACTACTTTATTCGCCACGTTGCCCAGCGGCCAGCGCTTGATTCCGGACTTACCCTGAGTTGACATGATTATAAGGTCGATTTTAGCCTTGTCGGCATAATCGATTATCTCTTCTGCGGGGTCACCTTTCAGCATTTCATAATTCACCTTAATATCTCCGCCTTTGGTATCTGCGGCGGTCTTGTCAGCTTCCGTATTAACCCTGGCGGCGACGTCCCTGAGATAACATTCATGCATATGCGGCGAGGTCAGTTCATCCGGCGACGAAACGTAAACAAGGGTAAGTGCCGCGTTCAGCCTGCCGGCCAGCCTTGCGGCATACCACAGCGTTACCTCGGCCAGTTCCGAACCATCCAGCGGCACCATTATCCTGTCATACATACACGACCTCCTTATTGCTTATAATACCCGGGATAAAAGTTACGATTTATTAATGCCACGAAGTCTTATATAGTCGATTTCCCGCCGGCTCTTTTTCTTTGTTATCCTGGACTGGTCCTGGGTCAGCCAGGCTATAGCATCGAGGAAACGGTTCCATATCCTCTTGACTATTGAAACGCCGGAAACTTTAGTCGGCCTTTCGTTTATTATCGGGCCGTTATTCAAGTATGTCTTTTTCTTCGTCCCCATTTTCGTCTTCTACCACCTCGTCTTCTGCCTGGCTTTCCTGCTGAAGCACCGCCTCCAGTTGCTCCATGAGACGAGCGGCACGCGGATAGCCGATGTGCAATCGGCGCTGCAGGAACGAGGTGGAGATATTATCGTGCTGCCTGGCCAGTTCCCTGGCCTGTTCCAGCAGCGGGTCGCGGGGATGTCCTCCGATGGTTCCGGTCGGGGCCGTGGCTATCAGCGTCTCCATCTTCAGCCTGTCAGGCTCTCCCTGCTGCTGGCCACCCCAGAAATATACGAGACGGTCTATTTCGGGGTCGGAGAGGAAACAGCCCTGGAGACGCTTGGGTTTGGCCGCCTCGGTGGGCATGTAGAGCATATCACCCGCGCCCAGGAGTTTCTCGGCGCCGGCACCATCGAGGATGGTCCGCGAGTCCACCTGCGAGGTAACGGCGAAGCTGATACGCGTGGGGAAGTTCGCCTTGATAAGGCCGGTAACCACATCCACCGAGGGACGCTGTGTCGCCACGACCAGGTGGATGCCGGTGGCACGCGCCAGCTGAGCAAGCCGGCACAGGCTGCTCTCGACTTCGTCGAAGCCGGCCATCATCAAATCGGCCAGCTCATCGATAATTAAAACGAGGTAAGGCAGCTTTTGACTACCCTGTCTATCCTTATTGTAGCCCTCTATATGACGCGCCCCGGCGTTGGTAAACTTCTGGAAACGCTGGTCCATCTCCTGCAAAAGCCAGCGCAGGGCAGATATAGCTTTAGTAGTATCGATAATAACCGGAGTGGCCAGATGGGGTATGCTGTTATACTGCGTTAGCTCGACCCTCTTGGGGTCGATGAGGATAAAGCGGACATCATCGGGAACATTGTTCGTGAGCAGGCAGCAGATGATGGTATTCAGGCAGACGGTCTTGCCGCTGCCCGTGGCTCCGGCAATCAGCAGGTGGGGCATCCTGGTAAGGTCGGCAACAACGGCCTCCCCGCCGGCGCCCTTGCCCAGGGCCAGCGCCATCGACGTCTTGGCGCGCAGTTTCTGAAAAGCGGCGGTCTCCACCACACCGCGCAGGCTGACCATATCCGAGGTCATATTAGGCACCTCAATGCCGACAAAGCTTTTTCCCGGTACCGGTGCTTCAATCCTGATGGTAGGCGCGGCGAGGGTCAGCGCCAGGTCATTAGCCAACGAGCTAATCCTCTCCACCTTAACCCTAGTCTTGGATACCTCCTCCAGCCTCACGTTTACATTGCCGTCCCGGTCTCTTTCCTTGACTTCCTTAAATTTCCTGTCCCAGCCGGGTTCCACGCCGAACTGCGTCACGGTGGGGCCGGCGTTAATCTGCACAACCTTGGCATCGACATTGTAGCTGGCAAGTGTCTCCTCGATGAGCTTGGCCCGCTGCATATTCTGGTCCTGGCTGAACTGGATTTCCGGAGAGGTGTCCAGGATATCAATAGGCGGCAAACGCCAGCCGCCAACGACTTCCAGGTCGGATGATTGCCCGTATTTTTTCCAGACGTCCTCGGCCACCTGCCGCAACTCCTGCCGGGGAGGCGGCTCCACTTTTTCAGCAGTTTTTCTATCCGTAAGCTTATCCGCATCCGGCCTTAAAGCGGCGGCTTTTTCCGCCAGTTCTTCCAGCCTCTTCCGTGAACTGACCACTTCCGGCGGCATTACCGGCTCCTCCATCACCCTGGGCAGGGGCGGTTTGCTTTCAACCGGCGTGCGGGGATGAAGCGCGCGGTGCGCCGGCTGGTCCGCTTCCGGTCTGGCGGTACGCGCCGGGGCCGGTCGCCTCTTTAACTGCTCGTTCAGCCAGGAGAAGAACCGCCCGATAGCCCGCCAGCTTTGTTTTGGAGCTACCAACAAAATACCTATAATAATCAGGGCTAATATACGCAGCGCATAAATGATATTCCAGTTTTCGTAATCAATAATTTCACGCCCGAAGCTTCCGCCCAACCCATTTTCCATATACTCGTTGGTATAATCAACAGCCCCCAGGATGCCCCAGACGGCGAGGACGAAGGCGATGCCACCCAGCCACCGGTTCCACCTGCGGAACAGCGTGCCGAAATTGCGCCGCCATATCATCGTTATAATTGCAACGATGGCGGCAAAAATAAAGAGAAGACCCCAGCCGAAAAACTCACGAAGGGTATCGAAGAAATCAGATAAACTTTGCCGGAACACGAACAGGAGAACCACGATGATAACCGTCATGATGAGCTGTCGCATCGGAGTCGACATTAAAAAACGCAGGAATGCGCCCAGCGTAGATTCCGCAGGCTGCTTGCCCGCCTTCTTTCTTGCTCCGGTTTTATCTTTTGGGGGTATTTTTTTTACGGGCGTTCTCTTTTTAGCCATAAGACTCCTGTAATACGGAAAACCCGGTGTTATACTTTTACCATGAAGGGGAGAATCATGGGACGGCGCTTGGTCCGCTGGTAATAAAATTTATCCAGGGTATCCTTTACCTTGGTGTTGATAAAGCTCCACTCGGCGATACGCCCGCCGCTGTGGTCCAGCGTTTTAGCCAGCAACTCGCGGCTCTCGTTCATCATGTCCTTGAACTCCCTGGTATCGATAAAGCCCCTGGTAACGATGTCCGGTCGGCCTACCAGCTTGCCGGTCTGGCGGTTGACAGCGATGATTACCACGACGATACCATCGCGGGAAAGCATACGGCGCGTGCGCAGGACAACCCCTCCGATATCGCCGACACTTAAACCATCGACGTAGACATGCCCGGAGCCGACCTTGCCATTGATTTTAGCCGTATCGGCGTTGAGTTCGAGGACATCGCCGTCTTCCATGACGAATATGTTATCGGTGGGGATACCCACCGACTCCGCCAGGCTGGCGTGAAGGCTAAGATGGCGGTATTCCCCGTGGATAGGCACGAAAAATTTCGGCTTTACCAGGCTCAGTATCAGCTTCAGCTCTTCCTGGCTGCCGTGGCCGTGGACATGCACCTGTCCCAGCTTGTTGTACAGGACGCGGGCGCCCTGCTTGAAAATATTGTCCACGGTCCGGTTGACCAGCGATTCGTTGCCCGGGACGGGAGTCGCCGAGAGCACTATGGTGTCGCCGCGCTGTATGTGAACGTGGCGGTGGTCGCGGTTAGCCATACGCACCAGCGCGGAAGTAGGCTCTCCCTGGCTGCCGGTGGTTACCAGGACTATCTTTTCAGGCGGCAGGCCTTTCAGTTCATCGATACGCCCCAGCAGGCCATCGGGAGCATTAAGATAGCCCAGTTCCAAGGCCATATGTACCGTATCGGACATGCTGCGGCCAACGATGAAGACGCGACGCTCGTACTTGGCGGCGGCATCGATAACCTGCTGCACGCGCGAAATCAGTGAAGAGAAGGTGGTGACAATCACTCGACCCGGGGCATTGGCGATGACGTGTTCCAACGATTCGCCGACTATCTGCTCGGAGGGCGTATAGCCGGGTAGCTCGGCATAAGTGGAATCGGAAAGCAGCAGCAAGACTCCCTGGGCGCCCAGTGTCGCCAGCCGTGAAAGGTCGGTGCCTTTGCCGCTGACCGGGGTATAGTCAATCTTAAAATCGCCGCTGTGAATAATGATTCCCTCCGGCGTGCGCACGATGATGCCGACGGCATCGGGGATGCTGTGGCAGACGGGAAACAGCTCGATTTTAAACTTGCCGAGGCTGATTTCCTTGCCGGTGTCCAGTATTTTCAGGTTGACCCCCTCGCGGGTTCTCCGCTCTTTCAGCTTGACCCGGATAAGCCCGTTGGTAAGCTTCGTAGAGTAAACGGGGACGTTATCGAGCTGGGGCAGTAAATAGGGCAGGGCTCCGATGTGGTCTTCATGACCGTGGGTGATAATAATACCCCTGATTTTATCTTTTCTTTCCACGACATAGCCGAGGTCGGGAATAACCAGGTCGATGCCGAGCATCTCTTCTTCCGGGAACATGAGCCCGGCGTCGATGACGATGATATCATCCTCGTACTCCATCACCATCATGTTCTTGCCTATTTCACCAAGTCCCCCGAGGGGGATGACTTTTACCTTTGGCCTTGACATAACATTATACCTCAAACATATTCAACTGCTGCGGCTGCGGCTTTTCTTCCTGGACACTCGTAGCTTCGTCCATTATTTTCGGAATCTTCAACATATCGGCTTCTATAGCCTGGCGCAGGCTCTGCTGGTGGAGGGCCGCCGCCGGGTGATACATGGCATAGTAGATAATGTCATCACGCTTTTGAGCCGTCCCGTGTATTTTACTGATGCTCTTGCCGGGAAAGTACCTCGCCATCGAGTAACGCCCCAGGGTAACAATCATCTTTGGCTTGATGATTTCTATCTGCTCGTCCAGCCAGGGCCGGCAGTTCTGAATTTCCGTGGGCAGGGGGTCGCGGTTGTCGGTGGGGCGGCACTTAATGACATTGGCGATATAAACCTGCTGGCGGTTCAGGTTGATGGAAGCCAGCAGCTTGTCCAGGAACTGCCCGGCCGGCCCCACGAAAGGCCGTCCCTGCTGGTCTTCATGCCAGCCGGGCGCCTCGCCGATGAACATAATATCCGCGTCTTCCGCCCCCTCGCCGGGCACCACCTTGGTGCGAAATTTAGCTATTTCACACTTCTGACAGAGTGCTACCTGCTGGTAAAGATCGCTCAGCGGTGACATCCCACTACCTTATCCGTTTTCTCTGAGGTATGATAACACCGCTGATAGGTCAAGTCAATTAATGGCATGACATAAAACAATAAAGAAAGGACGTTATTAATATAACCGATTATAGTTCTACCAGCTTGACGGAATAGACGTCGGGTATGGCCAGTATCTGCTGCTGCTGCTTCTCCGGCAGAGGCTCGTCCAGGGTTAAAACCAGCAGGGCCTGTCCCCGCCGCTTGAGGCGACCCAGGTGCATGAAGCTGATATTGATATCGGCGTCACCGGTGATTTTACCAATCGCCCCGATAAATCCGGGACGGTCGAGGTGGTCACTGAACAGGAAGTAAGACCCGGGAATGGGCACGATATCCAGCCAGTATTCGTTTACCCGCACGATATGCAATTCATCATGCATGACTGTCCCGGCGACGGCACAGATGCCCCGGTTGGTAGATATTTCCACGGTAAGGACACTGGTGTAGTTTTCACAGGTAGCCTCTTTTTCTTCAGTGACGGTCAGGCCGCGCTTGGCGGCTATCAGGTTGCAGTTGACGATATTGACCCGTTCTTCGCTGATGCCTTCGAGCAGGCCGCCGACGACAGCCGCCTTGAGGGCATTGGTGTCGTAGTTGGCGATATCGCCTTCGTACCCGATGCGGATTTTCCTCGCCTGTCCCTCGGACAGCCTGTAGACTATTTTGCACAGCGTCTTCGCCAGCTTCATATAGGGCGCCAGCGCCGCCAGGGTCTCCGAAGGTATGTAAGGAACATTAATGGCCGACCGGGCCGGCTGCCCCCGGAAAACGTCTGCAATCTGCTCGGCGACATCCCGTGCCGCCAGGACCTGCGCCTCGGTCGTGGAAGCCCCCAGATGGGGCGTAACGATAATATTTTCCACTCCGAAGAGGATGCTCTCGGTACAGGGTTCCTTCTCAAAAACGTCGATAGCCGCCCCGGCTAATTTCTTCTCATTTATCGCCTTAATCAGCGCTTTTTCATCGATGAGGCCGCCCCGCGCGCAGTTGATGATACGGGCCGAAGGCCTGCACATGGCCAGTTCCCTGGCGCCGATGATGCCCCGGGTCTGCGCGGTCAGCGGGAGGTGGAGAGTAATAAAGTCAGATTCTTTGAAAAGCCGCTCCATGTCAACGAGCTCTACCTGGAGTTTCTGGGCGTATTCCTCGGAAACCAGGGGGTCGCTACCCAGCAGCTTCATCTCAAATCCCTGCGCGCGCCGGGCAACCTCCGAGCCGACATTGCCCAAACCGATAATGCCCAGTGTCTTGCCCCTCAGTTCCGTGCCCATGAATTCGCTCCGGCGCCACACGCCGGACTTGAGCAGCCTGTTAGCCTGCGGTATATTGCGCGCCGATGCCAGCAGGAGGGCAATGGTGTGCTCGGCGGCGGAGACCGTATTGCCGGTCGGGGCATTCACCACGACCACGCCGCAGCGTGTCGCCGTCTCGACATCGATATTGTCGATTCCGACGCCGGCCCGGGCGATTACCTGTAATTTCTTACCGGCCTCGATAATATCGGCCGTGACCTTTGTCTGGCTGCGCACCATCAGGGCTTCGTAGTCGCCGATAACACCGATTATTTCCTCCGGTTTCATCCCGACTTTTACATCTACCCGGGCTTCTTTCCGCAGGATTTCTATCCCCTCTTCAGAAACCTGGTCGGTAATCAGTACCCGCTTTTTTATATTCGCCATATATGTTTCCTTACTTTTTTACTCCGGTAAAGCCTGCTTTGGGCAGGACTTCCCTGAGCGCGGCAATTACTTCCTTAATGTCGTCTTCGGTTACCAGGCCGAGGTGGCCGATACGGAATATTTTACCATCAAGGCGCTGCTGGCCGCCAGCCAGGACGATTCCATGTTCGGACTGCATAAGCTGGCGCAGCTTTTTACCATCGACTCCCCCGGGAATCGCCACCGCCGAAACGGTGTTCGAGGCATATTTTTCATCGGCGAAAATCGATAGCCCCAGCGCTTTTACACCTTCGCGGGTCATCTGGCCGATGTGCGCCTGCCTGGCGAAGATACCCGGCAGTCCTTCCTTCAGCATCACTTTCAGCGATACCGAAAGAGCAAAGACCACCGAGATGGCCGGCGTCCAGGGATTCTCGGCTTTATCATTATAATAGCTCCTGGCTTTACCGAAGTCCCAGTAGAATCGGGGCATTTTAGCCTGCTCGAATGCTTTCCAGGCCTCAGGACTGATACTGACCATGGACAGACCCGGCGGCACCTTCCAGCCCTTCTGCGAACCCGTGACGACTACGTCACAGCCCCATTTATCCACCGGAAGGTCGATGGAGGACAGGCTGCTGATGGCATCGACGAGGAGCAACTTGCCGGCGTCTTTCACCACCCCGCAGATAGGCTCAAGAGGATTGGTAACGCCGGTGGATGTCTCATTATGAGTCACCAGCACCGCTTTAATATCCGGGTTGACCTTGATAGCTTCAGCGACGGCAGCGGGGTCGGCGGCCCTGCCCCACTCGTAATTGAGAGAGACGACATCGGCCCCGAACGTTTTAGCGATATTCGCCCAGCGGTCGCCGAAAACGCCGATGGATACCGACAGTATCTTATCACCCGGCGACAGCATATTGACCACGGCAGCTTCAAGACCGCCGGTACCGGAGCCGGTGAGTATATATAAATCGTTCTTAGTCTGGAAGACCTGCTTCAATTCTTGGGTGACTTCCTGGTGCATTTTCTTATACTCCGGCCCGCGGTGGTTAATCATGGGCCAGCCCATCGCCTGAAGGACTTCCGGCGGGCAGGGGGTCGGTCCGGGGACGCGTAATTGTGACATTTGGTCTCCTTGTATAGTTTATGTATCAGAATTTATTACTCTAGCGAAACGGCGTTTGCCGACATTGATAATAAAAATGTCATCGACATGGGCTACATTACTGGTTAATTTTTCGCCATTTATCTTCACAGCACCTTGGGCAATTAATCTACCAACTTCACTGTGACTCTTAGCTAAACCTATTTCCACAATCAGCCGATTCATGTTAATCGCTGAACGAATATTTGGCGTCGTTGCTTCTTGCGTTTGACCAATTTGCATTAGAAATTCTCTAAACTTGTTAAAAGATATAGGACACTCGGGGATTTCGTCCGGCACTTCTTTCTTCTGCACCACCTTCTCAAAATGCTTCTCCGCCTCATTAGCGTCTTTTTCGCTGTAAAGCTGTGTAACGATATCCCTGGCCAGATGTTTTTTTAAGTCCATGGGATTTGAACCGCTATCAAGCAGCTTCTTTATTTCTGCCAGTTCATCCGTCGGGACATCGGTCAGCAATTCAAAGTATTGCATCATAATGCCATCGGGAATAGACATGGTTTTGCCGTATATCTGCTCCGGCGGTTCGGTAACACCGATGTAGTTACCCGTACTTTTACTCATCCTCTGAACGCCGTCGGTCCCCACCAGTACCGGGAAGGTGAGGCATACCTGCGGCTTCTGTCCGAAGACCTCCTGAAGTTTGCGTCCGGACATCAGATTAAAAAGCTGCTCAGTAGCCCCGATTTGTACGTCGGCTTTCAGGGAAACCGCGTCATAACCTTGAGCCAGAGGATAAAGCAACTCACGTAACCAGATGGGGTCGTTACTATCATAACGATTACGGAGTCGGTCGCGAACTAAAAACTGCTGAACGGTAAAATATGAAGCCATACCGATGACATCGGCAAAGGTCAGCTTGCTCAACCATTCGAAATTATAACGGACTTTGGTCTTCTCCGGGTCAAGTATTTTGAATGCCTGCTCGGCATATGTTTTAGCATTTTTCTGGACTTCTTCCTGCAGCGCCATGGAGCGTGCTTCGTCCCGGTCGCTGGGGTCGCCGATTAATGTGGTAAAAGTACCTATGAGGAAAGTTACGTCATGGCCGAACTCTTGGAACTGGCGTAATTTACGCATAGTGATGGTATGACCCAGGTGAATATCGGGGGCGGTAACGTCATAACCACAGTAAACCCGGAGCGGACGCCCCTCATCTCTGGCTTCAATCAGTTTCTGTTTTAGTTCTCCGGTCATCATCTCTTTAATTTGCGGGTCGCCAAACTCAGAGCCTTGCATGTAAATAGAGACCTGTTTATCTATTGAGTCCACCTGTAATCCTCCTGGCTAACTCACACCTGTAGATTCCAGTATCGCCTTCCCCCGCCTGACATCCTCGGCTACCTGTTTCTTAAGCTCATCGGCGCTGGCGAATATCTTCTCATCGCGGAGCTTGGCGATGAAATCGACCGATAGCTCCTGGCCGTAAAGGTCGCCGCTATAATCGAGGAGGTAAGATTCGACAGTACGTTCGGTGCCTCCGAACGTCGGGTCCTTGCCGATATTGGTCATCGACTGGTATATTTTACCGTCGATATGCGCCAGTCCGGCGTAAACACCATCGGGAGGCAGGGCCTGCCCGGAATTGACGTCCAGGTTGGCGGTAGGAAATCCCAGGCCCCCTCCCCTTCCTGCCCCGGTAACCACCTTGCCGTGCAGGCTGAAGTAACGGCCGGTAAGCCGGCTTACTCTCTCCATATTTCCCTGAGCCATCGCCTTTCTGATGGCGGTGCTGCTGACTACCTCTCCATTGATTTGCAGCGGCGGCACCACGGTGACGCTGAAATCCATCTCCCTGCCGAGTCGGCGTAGGGTATCGGTGTGGCCTTCCCTCCCCTTGCCGAGAGCGAAATCCGAGCCGATTACCATACCACGCATCCTGAGATGCTTGTGTAACAGGCCGATAAACCGATGCGCATCCAGTCCAGCCAGTTCTTTATTAAACGATAGAGGCACGATAATATCAATACCCTCATTCTGGAGAAGCCTTATCCTCGTCTGGATATCGGTTAAAAAGGGCAGTTTTTGTTTTGAGGAAAGAAGGTCCTCGGGATGTTGGCGGAACGTTACCACGCCGGAAAGCATGCCCCTCTGCCCAGCCTCCTGCAGCAATTCGGCAATCAGGTGCTTGTGGCCCAGGTGCACGCCATCGAAAACACCGACCGTTATAATTGTATTCTTTTCGGGTGAAAATACGGCTAACTCTTCCTCAATCAGCACGCTTCCTTCTCCTGCTGTTAAAACAGCCAATTATACATTTATTATACTATAAAATCCCAGCCTGGCGTCAAACGTAAATTTAACGCCAGCTTTTCAGTATTACCGCACGAATATTAAGGTTGCACCGGCAGGAAAGACAGCATTAACCGAACCTGTATAACACGAGCCCGGCCGGTGTCTTGGGGAAAAAATAGGTCGATTTCCGGGGCATGCGGTCACCGCTGTCGGCAATAGCCTTGATAGCCTCCGGTTTTACCGGGTTGACGATAAACGCCAGCTGATATTCCTGCTCCGCGACCATCTTAACGGCATCGAGGGTATCATTGGTGTAGTCGAGAAACGCCCCCACCTTATCGTGAGTCAGGCCGAGAAGCTCCTCCAGTATGACATGGTCGACGATGCTCACATCTAACCTCTGGTAAGCATAAGAATGAAAGTACGGCATCATCTGGCTGACTTTATCGAAATCGCGCAGTTTCAGCAATAAAAACCGATCTGTATTCAAACCGTAAAGAACGAGCTTCAATTCATCCGTATCTGCGGACAGCAGCCCGTTGACCTGCGATGATATCTCAGCTTTATTTAAAGGTAATTCTTCGACGGTAAAGCATGTTTTTAATCCGGTCATCAGACCATCGATTGACGAAGGCGGCAGACCCCTGACCATGCGGTGCGCCGGCAGGATAATGAGTCCGGTATCTTCAAAATTTACCAGCGTCATCATCACGAAATCGTAGGGGGCTTCCTTAATCTCCGCTGAAGAAGCAGTGCGCCTCTCCCGCTGGTAAATCAGGGCGCTTTCGTAACGGTGGTGGCCATCGGCAATATAAAGCGGCCGGTCGGACAGGTAACCGTGTATTTGACCGATTATCTTCTTATCATTGACGGCCCACAGCCTGTGGCTTTCTCCTTTTCCGTTATCGGCTTCGAGAACGGGCTTACCGGCGGTCGGCGCCTCCAGCAGCGAGGCTATGGTACGTTTCTTATCCTCGTAGAGAGCCATAACAGGACTCGTATTGGCCTGAAGCGCCCATAAGAGGCTTAACCGGTCGCCTTTGGGTCGGGGTAGAGTGCCTTCGTGCGGGCGGACAACCATTCTATCCCACTCTTCCAGTTTTACCAGGCAGTAGATGCTGCGACGACAATGTTCTCTGCCGTGATGTATGAAATGGTGGTCAGCTACATAAATAGACGATTCTTTATCAATCTCCAGGATACCCTGTTGCAGCCATTTCTCCAGCGTGGCGGCAGCACGGGTATATCGGTTATCCGTGTCTTTATCGGACGGCAGCTCGCGCCCGAGCTCAACACGTACGAAATTACAGTTGTTGCACTCATACAGCTCCTGCTGTAGCTTGGGATTAATGACATCGTAGGGAGGGCAGATAACCTTCACCAGGTCTTTCACCGGCGATGGATTGTAATGTACACCGTAAAACGAGCGAATATCCGCCAAATCCGGCTCCCTAACAAGTACGTGAAGAAACTTCTTATTGTAAGTTTAACGTATAGTGTGAAAATAGCGCAAGTGGTAAACCGTGCGGAGCCGAATGAAAATTATCTGAAGTTCGGGTATACTATTTAATATCAAACTTGATACCCGGAGGTTGCAATGATAGTCAGGAAACTGGTAGTCGGGCCTTACGCCAGCAACTGTTATATTATCGGCTCGGAGGCGACCGGGGAAGGCATGATAATCGACCCCGGTGCACAGGCTGAAGATATCCTGCGGGCTGTCGAGAAGCTGGGGTTAACGATAAAGCTTATCGTGTTAACTCATCGACACCCGGACCATGTCGGGGCGTCGGCGCAGGTCAAAAAAGCCACCAAAGCTCCATTAGCATCTCACGCTGAATGCGCTAAATATCTGCCCCAGTCGCCGGACTACGTATACGAGTCGCCCTTTGAGGGTGCCCCCAAGCCGGAACGCATCCTTGAAGAAGGCGATGAAATAGAAATAGGCAACCTTCATTTTAAAGTGCTGCACACGCCTGGTCACACCCCCTGCGGCATCAGCATCGTGGGGGAAGGGCATGTTTTTACCGGGGACACGCTCTTCAACTACGGCATCGGCCGGTACGACCTCATCGACGGTGACTACGACCAGCTTATTAATAGCATCCGTACCAAGCTGCTGACGCTGCCCCCGGAGACTGTCGTCCATCCCGGCCACGGCCCGGACTCCACCATCAGCACGGAGAAACGGGCCAATCCTTTTCTGAAATAAGAATCGAAAACAAATAAGGGGCATGACCTCTATAAATCATGCCCCTTATACTTTTAAAGTAAGCAGTTTATACCTAAATAAACAGCGGGCACATCACCAGCGTGATGGTGGCCAGGAGTTTTACCAGAACGTGCAGCGAAGGCCCGGCGGTATCCTTGAGAGGGTCGCCGACAGTGTCGCCGACAACCGCCGCCGCGTGAGCGAGAGTCCCCTTACCCAGGACTGCTCCGCTTTCGTCTTTAAGCTGCCCGTCCTCAATCATCTTCTTGGCGTTATCCCAGGCGCCGCCGCCGTTGTTCATGAACGACGCCATCATGATACCGCCGATGGTGCCCACCATCAGCACCGCCGCCACCACCATGGCGGCATCATAGCCGCCCGGCAGGTAGCGGAAAATTACGCCGATGACTATCGGGCCCAGCACCGGCAGCAGGCCGGGAGCTATCATCTCCCTGAGTCCGGCGCGGGTGGTGATATCCACCGCGCGGGCATAATCGGGCTTGGATGTTCCCGCCAGAATGCCAGGGTCGGCCTTGAACTGGCGGCGCACCTCCTCGATAATCTTGGAGGCAGTCTTACCGACGGCCTTGATAGCCCAGGCGCTGAAGAGATAGACAATCATTACCGCCAGCAGCGCCCCGACGAAGACCTCGATGCGGGCGATGTCAACGACAGTATACAGTCCGCTTTCCCCGAACTTGATAAAGGAGACCCTGTCCAGGTAAGCCTGGAAGAGCAGGAAAGCCGCCAGACCGGCGGAGACCATGGCATAGCCCTTGGTAAGGGCCTTGGTGGTATTGCCGACGGCATCCAGGCGGTCGGTTATCCGGCGTATTTCGGGTCCGGCACCCGCCATTTCATTAATGCCGTTGGCGTTATCGGTAATCGGCCCGAAGGTATCCATGGACAGAACGTAAGGACAGGTCATCAGCATACCCATCGTGGCTACCGCCGTGCCGAAGGCACCGGCGCCATGTACGCCGCTCTCGTTACCCAGCCAGTAAGACAGCAGGAGGGCGATGCCGATAACGAGTGCCGTGGCAAAAGTCGTCGAAAAGCCTACGGACATCCCCATGATGATGTTGGTGGCCGGGCCGGTCTTGGACGCTTCCGCAATCTCCTGCACCGGTTTGTAACGCGCCTCGGTGTAGTACTGGGTGATGAACACAATGACAACGCTGGCAATGATACCGACCATGCCGGCCCCGAAGAGCCACCAGTTATCCAGCATGAAATAAACGGTAACGGCGAGACCGACTACGGAAAAGCCGATAGACACGAAATAGCCGCGGTTGAGGGCGTTCATGGCGTTCTCGTTCTCTTTAGCCTTAACGCAGAGCAGCCCGATCATGCTGGCAATCATACCGAAACCACGGACGCAGAGCGGGAACAGGATCCAGGCTATGTTGTTCGTGGCGAGATAAGCGGCGATACCCAGTATCATCGCCCCGATATTCTCGGCGGCGGTGGACTCAAAAAGGTCTGCGCCACGGCCGGCACAGTCGCCGACATTATCGCCGACGAGGTCAGCGATTACGGCGGGGTTACGCGGGTCGTCCTCCGGTATTCCAGACTCGACCTTGCCTACAAGGTCGGCGCCGACATCAGCCGCCTTGGTGTAGATACCGCCGCCAAGCTGGGCGAACAGCGCCACGAAGCTGGCGCCGAAACCGAAGCCGACAATCAGGTGAGGTGAAATTTCCGGCGTATTGTTGCCGCCGTAGGCAAAGAAGATAACGGTAACGCCGATAAGGCTAAGCGCGGTGATAAGAAATCCGGAGACGGCACCGCCGCGAAGGGCTACGTTGACCGCCTCCGTAAGACTATGCTGCGCGGCGGCAGCACAGCGGACGTTCGACTTTACCGCAATGAACATACCGATAAAACCGGCCAGACCGGAGCAGAAAGCGCCCACTAAAAAGGCAACCCCCGTGCGCCAGCCGATATCAAGCGCGCTCATGCCCTCCACCTCGGTCCCGCCCAGCACGCCTACCAGAACGCCGATGATGATGGCGATTACAAACGAGTAGATTGAAATGGTGCTGTACTGGCGCTTGAGAAATGCCCAGGCACCCTGAAAGATAATATCGCCGATTTCCTTCATTTTAGGTGTTCCCGTGGGACGCTTGAGGACGTTCCTGGCTAGTATTATGGCGAATATAACCGTGATTACCCCGGCCGCGGGGACAATCCAAAATATTCCTGGTAGCATTTTCCCCCTTTTCTAGTAGAGCAAAAACAGCTCAAGTATTATCTTTTTTATACTTCCCGGCAAGCCGTTTGTTTTACCGTCAACCCGACCCGCCCGGCTTATTTTGAATATTGATAATAAAAATAGTAGAGCAGGGGTATATCGACTCCTGCTCTACGATAATAAGTCATTTGTGGTCATTGTTACTTAAAAATTATATACGAAAACGAGCGTATTGTCTATAGCTACAAGACAGAACCCCATGCACCGCCGCTAATTACGGTTTCGGAGAGGGCGACGAGGGGGGCTCCTTGACGTACTCCGGTGTTAGCGCTACATTCATGAATATTACCGGCTTATTGACCACTCTAAAGTTTAGCGGACAGTGAATCATGCCACTGGGGATGTAAAGAACGGTGGGCTCGGTGATGATGTGTTTCTCGACCTCCTCTCCCAGCGACATCTCGACCACGGCGTCGAATTCGGTAATATCCAGCGAGTTGGCCCCGTAAAAATGCAGGAACTGGTCGAAATCATGGGAATGGGGCTCGGTGACCATGAGAAACGGCTCGGTGATGCAGTTCAATAATACGGAGAAGTCTTTTTCGCCGACTTCTTCATGCTGTCGGCTGAAAAAGGCCAGTCTGGGGACGAACTTGCCCTCCGCTATCGGGTTCTTAAAAAAATATTTCCCGTACTTGCCTTCGGCCATGTTATCTCCCTCCTTAAGAGCGGTTGGTTATTCGCCAAACCTTACCCTGGGAATATCCGCCTCTTTGAGGTTATCGGCAAATGTCCAGATAAAAGCCTCGCCTTTACGCAGGGCAAACACTACCAGGAAAGGGTCTTCCGGGCCTTTGACGCCTATCTCCTTAAGAAAACCCCTTTCCTCATAAAATCTCTTCCTGATATCAGTATCATCGATATACTCTATCTTCCCGGAGATTCTCAACACCTTGCCCTGGGCGAAGAAACACATTTCTACCTTCTGGTTCTTCTCCAGCTGTTTGGCCAGAGCTTTTGTAGATTCGGTATTGAAATAGAATCCAGTTTCATCGGCATAATGCATCCCCATAGCCCTGACCCGAGGCTGGTCACCGTCCACGGTGGCCAGGTAGCATGTCTTGTTCTCGTTAGCGAAATCAACACACTCTTTGAAATCCATTGCTCTACTCCTACTGACTGAAATATTTTTGTAATCCCATTAAATTAATCAACCCTTGGGATTCCATCTTACATCGGCGTAGCGGTCTCTCAGCTTGGGTTTTTCAATCTTACCGGTCGGATTGCGCGGCACGTCACCGAAGATAATAATCCTGGGCCAGGCATACTTGGGCAACTGCGCCTCATAAAAGGTGCGTATTTCTTCCTCGGTTAGGTCGACGCCCTCTTTAGGCTGAACGATGGCGGCGACTATCTCGCCGTACCTGTCGTCAGGAATACCGATGATAGCCACGTCCTTGATTTTGGGCTGGCCGATAATGACGGCTTCCAAGTCGACGGGGAAGATATTCTCTCCGCCGCTGATAATCAAGTCCTTCTTCCTATCGATGTAAGAGATAAATCCCTCTTTGTCCTGCCTCACCAGGTCGCCGGTATAAAGCCAGCCGTCTCGGAGAGTTTCGGCGGTCTTTTCGGGGTTCTTGTAATAGCATTTCATTATATTCGCGCCCTTGATAATCATCTCACCGACGCCGCCTGCCGGAACATCGTTACCCTTATCGTCAACAACCCGCGCATCTAAATTTATCCGCGGGTATCCGAAAGAACCGAGTTTATGGAAATTCTCCAGGCCGAGGTGCATGCAGGGTCCGGCCGACTCCGTAAGCCCGTAGTTTTCTTCGTAATCGATGTCCGGGAAGTACTCCATGAAACGCCGTACGAGTACCGGCGGGATAGGCTGCGCGCCGGAATGGACCAGCCGCAGGGAACTGACGTCATAATCGGATAATTTCAAATCGCCCCTATCGAGGGCGGTGACGATATCCTGGAGCCAGGGCACCAGCAGCATGCAGATGGTTATCTTTTCTTTATTGATGGTTTCCAGTATCAGTTTCGCCGTAACCCTCTCGCCGCCGGTGGTCATGGCAGCCCGGCCGCCGGCAATCAGGCTGCCGAACCAGTGCATTTTACCGCCGGTATGGTACAGTGGCTGGATGAGGAGGAAACAGTCTTTCCGGGTTTCACGGTGGGAGAAGTTCTCGTTAACGGCGGTATGTTCCAGGCTGCGGTGACACAGGCACGTGGCTTTCGGGTCGCCGGTGGTGCCGGAGGTAAAGTAGAGTCCGGCTTCGTCTTCACTGGTAAGCTCTATGCCCGGCGGCACCGGTGAAGACTTCGCCAGCACCTCGTCATAAGCTTCCATATCCTTTGGCAACTCATCGCCCACAAAGATATAGTGCTTAACCGTCGGCATCTCACCGCGGATTTCCTCAACCCGCTCGGTAAAACTCTGGTCCAGCATAATAATTTTAGGCTCGGCGATATCGATACAGTACTTAATCTGGCGACTGATAAACCTGAAATTGAGAGGCGCGGCCATGGCGCCGGTCTTCAATATGCCGAAATACGCCTCCAGCCATTTTATGGAATTCATCATCAGGTGTACAACGATATCGCCTTTCTTGATGCCTCTGGCGATAAGGGCATTGGCGACGCGATTGGCATTGTCGTCGAACTCTTTCCAGGTTATCTCTCTCCTTAAGTTCTGGCTCGGGGTTATCTCTGTCAACGCTATTGAATCAGGAGTTAGTCTGGCATTTCTGGCAAGTATCTCCGTTATAGTCATACTGTCAGCTCCTTCTAGCCCGAATATATAAACAACAAGAATTCAGCGAACACGAACCTGCATTATTCAAACATATCTCACGATTGCCACTTGCTGGCATGACGGGCACGCTTGATTATAGTGTATTTGACCGAAAATTGTCAATTTAACCAGCTTGGAGCGCTATCTGACGCTGTGTTATAATTCTATTAAGGGAATGGCGTATGATGATACAACAACTTGAAAAAATCGAGAAGCGTTACCGGGAGCTCGATGAGAAGATGGCCCGGCCGGAGATAGCGACCGACCTCACACAGCTGCAGACGCTGGCTCAGGAAAGGGCAACCATCGAAGAAATCGTAAAGGACTACCGGAAATATAAGGCCGTCCAGAAGTCGCTGGAAGAGACCAGGTCAATGCAGGAAGATGACCTCGACGAAGAGATGGCTGACCTGGCCAGGCAGGAAATCGAATCTCTGGAGACAGAACTCAACGTACTGACTGAGAAACTCAGGGTAGCTCTGCTGCCTAAAGACCCCAACGAAGAGAAGGATATCATCATGGAAATCCGGGCGGGGACGGGGGGCAACGAAGCCGCGCTCTTTGCCGCCGACCTCTTTCGGATGTACACCAGATATGCTCAGAGTCGCGGCTTTAAGACCGATATCCTCAGCCTGAGCGAAAGCGGCATCGGGGGCTTTAAAGAAATCGTCTTCGAGATAAAAGGCAAGGGCGCTTACCGTCGCCTGAAATACGAGAGCGGTGTCCACCGCGTCCAGCGCGTGCCCATCACCGAGGCCTCCGGCAGAATCCATACCTCCACGGCGACGGTGGCCGTTCTCCCCAAGGCAGAAGAGGTAGATATCAATATTAACCCGGATGACCTTAAAATCGACGTTTTTCACAGCGGCGGGGCCGGGGGGCAGAACGTTAATAAGGTGGCCACGGCCATCCGTGTGACTCACCTGCCCACGGGAATGGTCGTCGTCTGCCAGGACGAACGCTCCCAGCTCCAGAATAAGATAAAAGCCCTGTCCGTGCTCCGCACGCGCCTCCTGGATATAGAGCGGCGTAAACAGGAGGAGCAAATAACCTCCCGGCGGCGCTCGCAGGTCGGTACGGGTGAACGCGCTGAAAAGATAAGGACGTACAACTACCCCCAGGACCGCATCACCGACCACCGCATCAATCTCAACCTGCATAACCTGCCCGCGTTCATGGAGGGCGAGCTGGATGACCTTATCAAAGCTCTGACTGCCGCCGAGCAGGCAGAACAACTCGAGGAACAGGCGGTGTGAACCTCAGACAGGCTTTAGCGTACGCCCGCGGCATTCTGGCAGACAGCAGCATCAGCGACGCATCGCTCGAAAGCGAGATTCTCCTGAGACACGTACTGGGGATAGACCGTGTCCAGCTTTATGCGGACATTGACCGGGATATGTTACCCCCGCAAGAGGAATCCCTGAAAAAATTACTGGAACGCCGCATTCAGGGGGAACCCTCGGCCTATATTACCGGACACCGCGAGTTCTACGGCTTCGATTTCATTATAAACCGCAATGTCCTGATACCCCGACCGGAAACCGAACGGCTGATTGAAAAAGCTATTTCCCTGACTCAGGTCCACGATATCTCCCGTATTGCCGATATCGGCACCGGCTGCGGCGCCATCGCCGTAAGCCTGGCGGTAAACCTCCCGGCAGTCACCGTTTACGCCACCGACGTATCGGCCGCGGCGCTGGAAGTCGCCCGGTCTAATCTTAAAAAACACGGCGCGGCCGACAGGGTTATCCTTCTGGAAGGCAATATGCTGGAACCCCTGCCTGAACCTGTCGACCTGATAATCGCCAACCTGCCGTACGTCAGAGAAACAGATTTATCCCCCGGCGGTCCATTGAGCTATGAGCCGGCGCTGGCGTTGAACGGAGGTAAAGACGGGCTGGACAGGATAAGAGCTCTGAGCCGGCAGGCAGGTAATAAACTCCGCCGTAACGGCTTTATTCTGATAGAAATAGGGCAGGGGCAGGCGGAAGCCGCAACCTCCCTTTTACGGGAAAATTTCACTTCGGCACGGGTTGAAATAGAAAACGATTTGGCCGATATAGAGCGCGTTATCTGCCTGCGTTTGACATAGTCTCCCGCATGATGCTAAATTAATCTGGTGTCTTCTTACAGTCGTATTCCGATAAAATTCTAGAAAGAGAACATTTTTTAGATGAATATAATCGTTTGTGTCAAGCAGGTCATCGACCCTGAAGCGCCACCGAGCAGTTTTAAAATAGACCCTGCCAGCAACAAAGCCGAAATGCACGGCGCGCCGCCGGTAATCGACCCCTACGGAGAGTTCGCGGTAGAAGCAGCCTTGAAGATTAAAGAAGCCAAAGGCGGTAAAATCACGGTAATCAGCCTGGGTGTCAAGCACTCGCGCGAAGTGGTAAAGAAGCCGCTGGCTATGGGCGCCGACGAGCTTATCCTGCTGGAGGACGAAGCCTATACCGGCGGTGACAGCTGGTCGACGGCCTCGGCACTGGCCGCAGCCATCCAGAAAGTAGGAGACTACGACCTCGTCCTGTGTGGTCGCGAAGCCTCGGACACCAACGCCGGACAGACCGGGGCCGGCATCGCCGAGATGCTGGGACTGCCTTGCGTGACCATAGTACGCAAGATTGATATTACCGACGGTAAAACCAAGGTAGAGAGGGTGACTTCGGACGGCTACGATGTCATGGAAGTACCCATCCCGGCGGTAATGACCATCAGCAACGAAATCGGCGAGCCGCGTTACCCGACCATCAAAGGAATCATGACCGCCAAGAAAATCGAGCCGATAATCTGGAAACCGGCCGATATAAATATCGATTCTTCAAAAGTAGGGGGCGCCGGGCAGCGTACGAAGCTACGCAAGCTGTTCCAGCCAGTATACGAGGGTAAATGCGAATTCGCCGAGGGAGACAACCCGGAAGATGCGGCGGCAAACCTGGCGCAAAAACTCAGGGAAGCCAAAATTCTCTAATATTCTTTAACAGGTTTTTAACAATTTATTATTAATATAGGGGAGAGAAAGAATGGCCGATTATAAAGGAATAGCCGTTTACTGTGAGGTTAAGGGCGATAAAATCCTGCCCATTGCCACAGAAGGACTCGGCATCGGCAGAAAGCTGGCCGACGACCTCGGTCAGGAGATGGCGGCGGTGCTGGTCGGCAGCAATATCGGCAGTCTGTCCCAGTCAGCCATTGCGCAGGGTGCCGATAAAGTCTACGTGATTGACGACCCTTTACTCAAGGACTATCAGACGGATGCCTATGTCAACGTCATGGAGAAATTAGTCAAGCAGGTAATGCCGCAGATTCTTATCATGGGGCAAACTGATTCCGGGCGTGACCTGGCTCCAAGGCTGGCCTTCAGGCTTGGAGTTGCGGTTACCATGGACTGCATCGACCTGGCTATCGACCCGGAGTCGAAGCGCCTGCTGCAGACCAAGCCCGTGTACGGCGGCAACGCCCAAGCCATTTTTACCAGCGATACCGAGCCTCAGATGGTTACCATACGCACCAAAGCCATGGCCGCCCTTGAACCGGATACTTCCAGGAAGGGAGAAGTTATTAATATCGCCGCAGAACTGCAGGAATCCGTTATCCGGACGAAGATTCTGGATAGAGTGGTGGAAGAAGTAGCCGGTATAAAAATCGAGGACGCTGAGATTGTAGTCTCCGGCGGCAGGGGTATCGGCAGCGCCGAAGGCTTCCAGCAACTGGAGGAACTGGCCAAAATGCTCAAGGGAGCTGTCGGCGCCAGTCGCCCGCCCTGCGATAACGGCTGGGTGCCGGACACGTTACAGGTAGGACTTACCGGCAAGATAATCGCCCCGGAACTCTATCTCGCCATCGCCATATCCGGGTCCAGCCAGCACATGAGCGGCTGTTCCGGCTCCAAGACTATTGTGGCGATTAATAAAGATGCCGAGGCTAATATCTTCCGCCAGGCGCGCTTCGGCGTGGTGGGCGACTGGAAAAAGGTGCTCCCGGCCTTTAACGAAAAGGTGAAAGAGCTTCTGGCTTCCTGAAATAATGCATATGCTGTAAATGCCTTTTTTAGAATCTTGAACGTCAAACAATGATTTGCTATAATACGTGATTGTAAAAATCAACTCTTTTAAAATTTGTTTTTGTGAGGTGGTAATGTGATGAAAACAGCGAGAATTACCTCTGGTCTTATTCTCTGCATAATAGTGCTGTCGGTGTTCCTTTTGCCGTCCGCGCTTCTGGCGCAGGAAGATGAACAGGCCGCCACGGATAATACTACCCCGGAACCTGAGCTTATATCCGAGCCGGAGCCTGTCGCTCAGCCTGAGCCTATTGCTGAAGAAGAGGAGGAGGAAGAAGCTACTATTACCATATCAACCGAGTATCCTGAAATAGAGGCCATTGCTACGGGCACCTTTCAGTATAACGTGAAACTCGAGTACATGGGGCAAGAAGACCGGATTTTTGACCTGAATACCACCGTGCCTGCCGGCTGGAGCGCTTACATAAACCCGCAATATGAGTCGATGATGATACCGTCGATAGCGATAGAAGCCTCTCCTTACATCCCCACCGCAAAAACCGTTAAAGTAAATGTCAGTCCTCCGACCTGGCCGCTGGCCGACCCCGACGAATATATCATAACCCTGGAGGCAGTCTCCGACGACGTTGTCGGTGAAATAGAACTCACCGCGAAAATTACCGCCAAGTACGTTCTGAATGCCGTGCCTTCCAACGAGCTTTATAATACCAGAGCCAAGGCCGGAAAAGACAATATTTTTTCCATGGATGTTACCAACTTCGGCACGGAATCCATCAGTAATATCACCTTCTCTTCCGATAAGCCCGAAGGGTGGGAAATTAAGTTCACCCCGGAGAAGATAGATGTTTTAGAGATAATTACCCCGACAACGGTCGATGTCAACGTCAAACCTCCGCCGAAGACGGTGGCCGGTGACTACATGGTTACCCTGAGAGTAAACGGGACTGAGGCTTCGGCCGATAAAATATCCGTTCGTGTTACCGTGGAAACGCCTACCATCTGGGGATGGGTCGGCGTGGCGATAATAATTATCGTGGTTATCGGCCTGATTGTCATCTTTATGAGGTTCGGCCGGCGATAGCAAATGACTGATACATTAGCCATAGATACGAAAGACCTTACCAAGAACTACGGGAAGGTCACGGTGGTTGACCGCCTCAATTTCCACGTCAGGGAGAACGAGGTGTTCGGCCTGCTGGGGCCCAACGGCGCCGGTAAGACAACCACCATCCTGATGCTGCTGGGACTTACCGAACCGGCATCGGGCACGGTGCGGGTATGCGGCTTTAACCCCACCCGCGAGCCCCTGAAAATCAAGCGTATCGCCGGTTATCTCCCCGAAGAGGTAGGCTTCTACGATAACCTCACCGCCAGGGAAAACCTGAGGTTCATCGCTGACCTTAATAACATCGACGCCTCAGAGACCGAGCGCCGCATCGACGAAGTGCTGGAAACGGTAGGCCTTACCGAAGAGAGGGACATCACAGCCGGTAAGTATTCCCGTGGTATGAGGCAGCGCCTGGGCATTGCCGACGTGCTCATCAAACAGCCGAAACTGGTCATCCTCGACGAGCCCACGTCCGGCCTCGACCCATCCGGCATCAACCATCTCCTCGATATTATCGCCGACCTGCCAAAGATGGGAACGAGCGTCCTGCTATCCTCGCACCAGTTGTACCAGGTACAGAGGGTGTGTCAGCGGGTCGGTATACTCTCCGAGGGCAGGATGGTAATCGAAGGGTCTATCGACGAACTCGGCAGGGAAGCGCTGGCGGGCGGGCGTTATCTCATAGAAGTCGAAATAGCCGACCCGAAGCCGGAACTGGTGGATATCCTCCAGAAAATCAAGGGCGTGGAGAAAGTCGAAGCCGACGGCACGAAACTTTCCATCAGCACCGATTCCGATTTACGTTCTCAGATATCCAAGGCGATAATCGATAACGGTGCCTTGCTCGTGCAGATGAAGGTTCACGAGTTCTCCCTCGATGATATTTACATGAAGTACTTCAAGGAGAGTTAGGTTCATATAATGATAGCCATAATACGCAAGGAACTCGCCGACTATTTTAACAGTGTCCGTTTTCTGGTCCTGTTCCTTCTGGTGCTGGTGGCCGGCGGCTGCGGTATCTACGCGGCTCAACAGGGCATCCGTGAAGCCCTGAAACAGAGCAGCGCGGTCACCGAGGGCGGTTTCGTTTTCCTGGCGCTGTTTACATCGTCCTGGGCCGGTATTCCAATCCTGACTCTGGCTATCGCTATCATCATTCCCATTACCGGCATCGTTCTGGGTTTTGATGCCATCAACAGCGAACGCTCCGGCGGCACGATGAGTCGTCTTCTGGCTCAACCCGTCTACCGCGACAGCGTTATCAACGGCAAGTTCCTGGCCGGAATTATGTCCATGGCCCTTATGGTAGGCACGACAATACTGCTCGTAGCCGGTTACGGACTGAGGATGATAGGGGTGCCGCCCACCGCCGAGGAAATAATCAGGCTCTTCCTCTACGTGTTTCTTACCATCGTCTACGGCGCCTTCTGGATGGGGCTGGCGATGCTGTTCTCCGTCGTCTTCCGTCGGGCGGCCGGTTCTCTGCTGGTTCCGATTGTTATCTTCCTCATATTTTTCTTTTTCTGGGTGATTTTTGGCTTTGGACAGGCTATCGCCAGTGCCGCCGCTCCAATCACCAGCGGCAGCGATGTCGCGACCCAGATTCAACAGGCCGGGTTGCAACAGACCATAATGCGTCTCTCCCCGAGTTACCTCTTCCAGGAAGCATACATGGTGCTGCTTATTCCCATTTGGAAAGGCCTGGGTGCCATAACGTACGGCGATTTAGCTTATATGCTGCCGAATCCCCTCGGCCTCGGTCAGTGCCTGCTGGCTATCTGGCCTCACCTGGTCGGTCTGGTCAGCCTGAGCGCTATCTGCTTCGCCATCAGCTACATCATCTTCATGAAGCAGGAAATCAGGGCCACATAAAAAGAGTGACGCTCTATTATTGATAGAACGTCACACCTGTTAAAAGCATCACAGCCGCCGGATGTTTATTCTTTTTCCGCCTGCCTCTGGGCGACTATCTTCTGGGTTATTTGTGCCGGCACCTCTTCGTAGTGGTCGAACTCCATGGTATAGGCCGCCCGTCCCTGCGTCATCGACTTCAAATCGATAGCGTAGCGCTGGACTTCCGCCAGGGGCACCTGCGCCTCGATAACGTTGCTGTCGCTTTCGGGGTTCATACCGAGCACGCGGGCCCGCTTGGTATTTAGGTCGCCGATGATATCGCCGGTAAGGTCGTTAGGGACGGTTACCTTGAGATTCATAATCGGCTCCAGGAGAATCGGCTGACCGTCGGTCATTCCTTTTTTAAACGCACCGGCCCCGGCAATCTTAAAGCATATCTCGGATGAATCCACCGGGTGGAAGCTGCCGTCATAAAGGGTCGTCTTGACGCCGACTACCGGGTAGCCGGCCAGGCTACCCTCCTGGTATGCCTCAACGACTCCCTTTTCCACGGCAGGGATATAATTCTTCGGCACCGAACCACCAACTACCCTGTCGCCGAACTCGTTTTCCCCGTGTTCCGGCAACGGCTCCATCGCCAGAAGAACATGCCCGTACTGGCCATGGCCGCCGGACTGCTTCCTGTGCTTATATTCGGCCCTGGACGACGTCGTGATTGTCTCACGATACGGGACCTTGGGGATGGCCAGTTCCACATTCACCCCGAATTTACGCTGCATTTTCTCCGCAGCTACGGCAAGATGAGTATCGCCCATCCCGGAGAGGATTGTCTCGCCGGTACCCATCTCACGATGCACCATTAAAGTGAGGTCTTCTTCGGCTAAACGGGACAGGGCCGTCCCCATCTTGTCAACATCGGTCTTGGTCTTGGGATAAACGGCCTCCCGGAATGTAGGCTTGGGAAAAACGATTGGCTGCAACTTAATGGGTTTATCCTGGGCGCACAGCGTATCCCCGGTATCGGTCACGTTCAATTTAGCCACGGCGCCGATATCTCCGGTCACGACCTGTTGTACCGGCTCCTGCGTCTTGCCTTTCATCATAAATAACTGGCCGATACGCTCGGCGGCCTGCTGATTGGCGTTATAGACCTGGGAGTTGCTGCTGATAACCCCGTTATAAACACGGAAGTAGGTCAGCTTGCCGACATAGGGGTCGGCGGTGGTTTTAAATACGAGGGCGGCCAGGGGCGCTGTCTCACTCGGGTCAACCATGGAACCATCGGCAATAGCTACTTGCTGCTCCTCTGGCACCGGAAGATAGTCACATACGGCATCCGCCAGGCGGTTTATGGCCACGTTCTGCAATGCCGAGCCGGCCAGTATCGGCACGATATGACCGCTGATGACCGCCTTGCGTAATGTGCTGGTAAGCTCTTCGGGACTGATTTCTTCGCCGCCCAGGTATTTTTCGATGAGAGCGTCATCGACTTCGGCAATCGACTCTACCAGTTTCTCGCGGTAGTTATTTACCTGCGCTTTCAAATCCTCCGGGATATCACCCTCGGTAGAATCGGTGCCGGTATAAGCTTTCATATTCAGCAGGTCAACCACCCCCCGAAACCCGGTATGAGCGCCGATAGCTACCTGCAATGGCCAGCACCTGGGACCGAGTTTCGCTCTGATTTCTTCCACTATCTTGAAAAAGTCGGCGTTCTCCCGGTCCATCTTATTGACGAATACCAGACGCGGCAGCCCAGCTTCCTCGCAGTATTCCCAGACCATCTCCGTGCCGACCTCCACCCCCGATGCGGCGCAGACAACAATGACGGCCCCTTCGCTGACCCGCATACCGGCCTTAACCTCACCGATAAAGTCGGTGTAGCCCGGGGCATCAAGAATATTCAGCTTGGCGTCACGCCACTCGAAGGGCAACAGGGACAGGTTGATGCTGATTTTACGCTTTATTTCATCCTGTTCGTAGTCCGACACGGAAGTCCCGTCGTCAACCTTACCCAGTCGGCTGATAGCTCCCGCATTAAAGAGCATCGCCTCCGCCAACGAAGTCTTGCCGGCACCCCCGTGGGACAGTAAAACAGCGTTGTGAATTTTATCAAGTCCGTGTTTTTGCATCGTGTCACCTGCTATCTAGAATATCCGCTACTATTATACCCGTAGTCGACCGAGCACGGCAAGCGTTCGTAGATACTACCCTTGCGTTAATAATAGAGGCGTAACAAACGTTTCTATTATGGCGGCGGGCACGAGCAGGGCAAGGGCTATCAGAAGGTATTTCAGGTTCGTCTTAAACCTTGGCAGCAGCCTGTGCCCCCTGTCCCTGGTGAAAAGGGCGATTATCAACGAGACCCCGAAGCTGAGAGCCGCCGCCTCGCCGATTATCAGGGCGGGGATTTCGAAAATGCCGTGAGGCAGTATGCCTGCCAGCAAAAACCAGAGCGATTTCTCCTCGACGACCATTATGGAAATATACGATAGAAACGCGCTGTTGAAAAGCAGGGCTACGACGGGTACGATGCATAAAAAGGGACTGAAAAGGAAGCTGACAACCACGGCGGCAGCATTCTTAAAATAGATAAACACCGCCGTCGTTAACTGGTAAGGGCCCAGGCCGGCCACGAGTTCTTCGAGAGCGGATGCCTCCTCGGAGAAAAGGCCGGATAAACCGTCGGTTACATTCTGACTGAAGACTATGCCGACAATAATACCGATAACGAACAACCCGCCGGCAATGACAACCCAGAATCTGAAACGCATGATGAATCGTTTTTGAGCTACTTGCCCCACGTGTCCTTGATGACTATCTCGGACAGCTCATTTCTGGGTGGCGTCCTCCCTTCCTGGGCGGGTACGCCAACGGGGAACAGGGTAACCACCCGGAAACCCGGGGGCACGCCCAGGACTTTCTCCACTTTGGCGGCATCAAACGTGCCGATAATCACCGTGCCCAGCCCCAGGGCATGGGCCGCCAGCACCATGTTCTGCACCGCCAGAGCGGTATCGAACATGAACCAGTCTCCCTTATCGGTGATAAACTCGCCGCCGGCGCCGCCCGGGCGCCCGGGAGGGCCTCCCGATTTATTCGTCTCCGCACAGATAACGATTATCACCGGCACCGTATTGATGATACTAATAGCCGGATTATCTATCACCTTATCGGGTAGCTTGAACGGTAGTAAACACTCGGTTAAACTGGTTTTAACCTGAGGGTCGCGTACCACGATAAATCGCCAGCACTGTGTATTAGACCAGGACGGCGCCCAGCGGCCGGCCTCCAGAATCGCCTCAATCTTTTTATCGTCAACAGGGTCGGAGGTGTATTTGCGAATGCTTCGTCTCGTTTTAATGGCATCAAATAGTTCCACGTAAATTCTCCTCTTTAATCTCACTTTCTATTAGCCGTATTTCTCTCTATATATTACTTCCGATAGGTCCTTCCTGGGAGAGACCTGTCCTTTATGGTCGGGGAAACCGAGGGGGGTCATGGTAACAACGGTCAATCCGGCCGGTACTTCCAGTATCTTGGCCACTTTTTCAGCATCAAAATTGCCGATAATGACCGTGCCCAGGCCCAGCGCGTGCGCCGCCAGCGCCAGGTTCTCCATCGCCAGGGCGATATCGAACATTAACCAGCAATCTCCTTTATCGGTAGCCGGAGTGCCGTCAGAGCGGAACCCCACCTTGCCTTTTTCAGCGCAGAGCACGATTAGTACCGGTGCCTGCTTGACGGAGCTGGCGGCGGCGTTTTCCACCCACTCGTTATCTACTTTTACCTTCAGCAGGGTGCCGGCTAACTCATCCTTGACTTTAGGGTCCCGTACCACGATAAATCGCCAGCACTGCATGTTACCCCAGGACGGCGCCCAGTGCGCCGCCTCGATAACGCTATTCACGACCTTATCATCCACCGGGTCGGCTTTATAGCGCCGGATGCTTCTCCTGTTTTTTATAGCCTCAAGTACATCCATAACCATCCTCCGTATCTGTTAAAGAGTTAATTTTCCCAGGCGCCTTTCCCTATCAGCGCCACAAAGCGGCAGCCGCATAACTTCCTGACTACATTCCTGTCCTGCCGCCTGGTAATCTTACAAAGTTCCTGCGTATAACGGGAACCCACCGGAATTACCATGCGCCCGCCGACCGATAGCTGCGATACAAGGTCGTCGGGCACGCCGGGGGCCGCGGCGGTAACCATTATAGCATCATACGGCGCTCCCTGCTTCCAGCCCAGGTTTTCCTCGGCGAGGTGTATCTCAATATTGGTATAGACCAGGCTATCCAGTACCTTTCGGGCCGACTCGGCTAGGGGCTTCACCCTCTCTACAGTTATTACCCGGTCGGCCAACTCAGCGAGAATCGCCGTCTGATAGCCACTGCCAGTACCCAGCTCCAGCACCTTTTCGCTTCCGTTGAGTTCCAGTGATTCCGTCATCAGAGCGATAATATACGGCTGTGAAATCGTCTGCTCCCATCCGATCGGCAGCGGCTTGTCCTCATAAGCCTGATATCTGTATTCAGCGGGAACAAACTCTTCCCGGGGTATACGGGACATCGCTTCCAGTACCCGTTTATCCTCAATCTCGGAGCCGAGATTCTTGATTAATTTAGCCCTTGCCGCTTTAAAGTCCATCATGACCGCCAGCGCAGAACTAGGTTAAAACGATTGATAGCACAATAAGGATAACGATGGTGATTCCCGCCAGAATGCCGATTCTTTTCAGCTCTGCGGTAACGTAACGATGTTGTTGTGTCGTGACGACCGCGGGTGTTGCCGCCGGCTTCGGTGTCGGTTGAGCACGGGCCGTTACCTCCGGCTTTGGCGCCGCGGCTGTTGCCTGTGGCTGCATGGGAGTGCCTGCTTGCCGTATTATGGCTTTACTCTTTTTACTATGGTGAGGATGCTTGCCCTTGCTGTGTCGCGATTTACCTGGCATCCGCTACCTCCTGAAAATTACTCGTTAGCCCTGGGGTGTGATTTATCGTAGGTACGGCGGACATGCTCGGTGGTCAGGTGAGTGTAAACCTGCGTGGTGGATATATTGGCGTGTCCGAGAAGTTCCTGCACCGACCTCAGGTCGGCCCCGCCGCTCAACATGTGGGTGGCGAAGCTGTGCCTCAGGGTATGGGGGCTGATTTTATCGCCCAACCCGGCCGATTTAGCGTACTCCTTGAGTTTCTGCCAGAACCCCTGCCTGGTAATTCTATCCCCGCGGGCATTAAGGAACATGGCATTGTCTTTTTTACCGTGGGCCAGCTTGGGGCGGTCTTCCTCTATGTATTCCTTTACTGTCAGGGCTATCTGCTCGTAAAGCGGGATGATGCGTTCTTTCCGTCCCTTACCGAGACACCGCACGAAATAATCGCCCTCGATATTGATGTCACCCAGATTTAAAGCGACGAGTTCGCTTACTCTCATGCCGCTGGCGTATAAAAGCTCCAGCATGGCCCTGTCTCTCCTGGCCTCGGCAGTAGAAAGCTTGGCCGGTTGTTCCAGCAGCAAACGTACCTGGTTAATAGGAATGGGCTTGGGCAATGCCTTTCCCACGCTGGGCGAACTCATATTTTCGGTGGGGTTTGTCTTAATGATGCCTTCCGACACGAGGAATCCGAAGAAAGACCTCGCCGCTGCCACTTTACGCGCCACGGTCGTGGCCACGTAGCCCCTCTCTTTCAGGTCGAGTAAATGGCTTAACATGTTCTGCCGACTGAAATCAGACCAGGAAGTTATACCCTGTAATTTTACATAGTCGGCAAGTCCCGTCAGGTCGTTACGGTAGGCAGCTATGGTATGCTCGGAATAACCTTTCTCTACTGCTAGATAATTCAAGAAATTTTTTATTGTCTCTATCATTACATCTCCTCGAAATATGTTAATTATACCGGTTATGCCACTTAAGGATTACATAAATATTTTAACATAATATTCTACCACAAAAAAGTATCGTCTTGTCTATAAAACAACATAACCAGGGTACTATATCCCACAAAATAACTATGACTAAATAGCTATTGTAAATGGGACAAAAGACATATAAGATTTTTGTATAGCAGCTACGTGCTTACGTATGAATAAGGGAAACCCTGATTATGTCGGAATCTGTTGAAGAAGTCCAAAATAGCCTGCGCCAAAATTCACCCGAGACGGAAGCCCTGAAACTTATTCCCGAGGCTATGGCACGCAAGTATAACGCCATACCGATGGCCATAGACGGTAATATCCTGCGTGTAGCCATGGCGAACCCGTCCGATATCTTCGCGCTCGAAGCACTGGCCAGCTGGAGCCAGATGCGCATAGAGCCTGAAGCTGCCACCCAGGAAGAGATACTGGAAGCCATCGACTTTAATTATAAGGCCTATGATGAGATAGAAAAACAAATTTCCAGCATATCATTCGCGGATAGTGGCAAAGAAGACAAGCATATAGTCATTGACACCGCCACGGAGGCTCCGGTCGCCCAGGTACTGAGGTTAATTATCGATGAGGCGGTAAAAGCCAGGGCGTCCGACGTTCACCTTGAACCGGGAGAAGATAAAACCAGGGTACGTTTCCGCATCGACGGCACGCTTCATAATATGTTCACGCTCCCGCTGGTAACGCTGACGCCGATTGTCTCCAGAATCAAGATTCTGGCCAATATGAATATTGCGGACCACCATCGCCCCCAGGACGGTCAATTTTCTGTTAAAACCAAAGGTAGATTGATAGATATCCGGGTAGGCATTGTCTCCACCGTATACGGCGAGATGGCGGTGCTTCGTCTCCTGGATAAATCACGCGCCACCTTGACGCTAACCGACCTGGGATTTCTCTCTGAAAGCCTCGGGAAATACGAAAACATGCTGAAAGTACCTTACGGGATAATACTGGTAAGCGGTCCCACCGGAGCCGGCAAAACCACCACTCTATATGCCTCGGTAAATTCCCTCGACCAGGTAGAACGCAATATTATAACCATAGAAGACCCGGTTGAATACCGGTTCTCAAACATAAACCAGATTCAGGTAAACCCGCGCGCCGGCATCACTTTTGCCAGCGGCCTCAGGTCCATACTGCGTCTCGACCCTGATGTGATATTGGTCGGTGAGATACGCGATGCGGAAACAGCTAATATTGCCATTCAGTCGGCTCTCACCGGGCACCTGGTACTGTCCTCGATTCACGCCAATGACGCCGTAGGCGTCGTCCTGCGCCTTATCGACCTCGGCGTGGAACCCTTCCTGGTTTCCTCAGCCCTCATCGGTGTAATTGCACAGCGCATGGTGCGCCGCGTCTGCCCGCATTGTGCCCATTCGGTTGCGGCTTCACCCGAGGAGAGCGTGATATACAACAAGGAAATGGGCGAAGAACGGAATGAATTCCTCCAGGGTAGTGGCTGCAAATTATGCGCCAACAGCGGCTACCGGGGCCGGACGGGTATATTCGAGATATTCTGTACCAGCGATGATATCAAAACATTACTGGTTAAAGGAACAACCGCCAATGAATTACGTACTCAGGCTATTAAAGAAGGTATGCTTACGCTGCTGCAAGATGGGATGTACAAGGTAAAGAAAAATATTACCAACCCGGCCGAAGTTATACGTAACGCTTACTCAATGGGATAAAAAACCATTTTAAAATAATCCCTTGAGGTGATATAAATATCGGAGCGGTCAGTTAATGATTTATCAATATATAGCCTGCGGCGAATCGGGCGATATAGTCAAGGGTAAAATAACGGCAACCAACGAAGACGCTATTACCGAAATGCTCGGTTATGCCGGTTACCGCCTGATTAACCTCAGGCCGTATATCCCGTTTTTCAGTTTGGGGAAGCTGACATCGCAGCTTTTCCCGGTAAAGCAAAACGATATTATATTACTCTATCGCCAGCTGGCCCTGCTTATCGAATCCGGCATCAATATCGTTACCTCTCTGGAGTTATTGCAGGAACAGATATCCAACCGCTCACTTCAGAAAGTAATACAGGATGTTATCACTGACATAAGAAACGGGGACCAGCTTTCAACGGCCATGGGCCGTCACCCTCAAATATTCTCCGCCATGAGCTGCCGCACGCTGGGTATCGGTGAGCAGACCGGTAATATGGAGTCGATGCTGAGGCAGATAGCCGAATATATGGAGAAGGAAATCGTCACACGCAAAGGAATCAAGGGTGCCCTTATGTACCCGATGATAGCTGCCGGCGTGGCGGTGGTCGTGGTCGGCGTATTAATGTTCTTCGTTCTGCCGGCCTTTGCCAAACTTTACGGGTCGCTCGGCGCCCAATTACCCGCCATGACCAGAATCATGATGGATTTATCCGTGATACTCCGCAATTACATTCTTCACATATTGTTGTCAATATTCATCGTGGCAGGGCTGGTTCTCATCTATATCAGAACGTCGGACGGTAAATTTAAGCTTGACGCTCTGATGCTGCGTATTCCCCAGCTTGGAAGGATAAAGCACCTTAACGAACTGGCACGCTGCTGCCGGAGTATCTCGCTGTTGTATACGGCCGGTTTGCCCCTGACCGAAATTATGCCTCTCGTCATTCAGGGCTGCAACAACAGAGTCATGGCACAGGCTTTATACAACGTCCAGGCGGACATGCTTAAAGGCGAAGGCTTATCCACGCCGATGTCAAAAAATTCCCTTTTCCTCCCGATGATGGTACAGATGGTCAAGGTAGGCGAAGAGACAGGTAGCCTTGACACCTCCTTGCTTGCCGTAGCCCAGAACTACGAATCCGAAGCCCAGGACAAGACCAAATCACTCATCGCTATGATTCAGCCGACAATGACACTGGTTATTGCCGGCATGGTCGGCCTGATTGCCCTCTCCATGGTTTCAGCAATGTATTCCATCTACGGGCAGGCATTCTAACCCCCGGAGAATTACGGACGCAAATATGAAAGGTTTGAAGTTAAGTAAAACAAGCTGGTTGATCCTATCGGCGGGCATCTTTGTCGTCGTCCTGGGAAGCCTGGGTGTAACCCGTTCCCAGCAACTCAACGAACAAAACAAGCTGGAAGAAGAGTTGAACTTATCCACGGCACGAGTGGAGAAAATGCAGACGACAGACCTGCGCCCGCAACTGGAAGAACTCCAGCAAAAAATAAATGAAAGCCAGAGTCAACTCAATGAGGCGAAGGAAAGATTCCGTCAGATGATAGCCAGCGTTGATGTTGTTGATAAATTCTTCGCCATAGCCGAAAACTGCAACGTGCAGATAAACAGCATCAGCAACTCATCGATATCATCAAACAAATTTGAAGGCATCGAATGCTCTTCAACATCCATTGGCGCGACTGTAATCGGGGATACATCTGATATCATTGATTTCGTTATCAGCCTGAATGACGGTTATACCACCGGCTATGTTCAATCCGTCCAGTTAAACATCCCTGAAGAATCTGATGAGGACGATGAGGACGAGGATACATCTGTCACCGCCACCATCCAGATGATTATCTACTCTTATGAGGGAAGCTGATTATGGCTACAAACACCACCAGTCTCTACATTAACGATACCTGCATCCGCCTGATGGTCACGCGCGGTAAGCGCATAACCAAGCTGGCCGACGTACCTCTGGATACAAACCTTAGCGATATCAATACCGAGGAAAAGGAAGCGGAACTCGTCGCCAGGATTAAGCAACTCTTCAAAAGCAACAAGATAAACGCGAAGAAGGTCATCCTGGGTCTAAGCGGGATGCACTGTTTAACCCGGCCGGTTTCCCTGCCTGAATTACCCAGGGCGCTGCTGGATGAGGCCATAACGAGGGAGGCCAGAAGGGTTCTACCGGTACCACTTGAGCAGCTATATATCTCCTGGCAATCTATCTCGTCTTCCGAGGGGAAATTACAGGCCTTTATGATAGGCATACCCCGGCACATAGCCGATACCCTAGTAAGAATACTTACCAAGGCAGGATTAAAGCCATATCTCATGGATATCAAACCGCTGGCCCTGGCTAGGTTAGCCAGAGAAGCAACCAGCATCGTTGTTGATGTTCAGGAAAAAGAGTTCGATATTATTATTATGGTCGACGGTATTCCTCAGCCTATCCGCACCGTAGACTTCCCCCAGGAATCCCTATCACTGAAAGAAAAGAGAAAATTAGTAAAAAATGAACTTAAACGGACCATAGAATTTTATAATTCCAATAATACGGAGAATCCTCTTCAAATGAGTACGCCCTTGCTTGTCTCCGGAGAACTGGTCGATGAACCACAGCTATACGAATCCCTGGCGCAGGAACTGGGGTTTCAGGCATCTCCGTTGACATCACCGTTGAAATGCATGAAACAGCTCGACCCATCACACCACATGGTGAATGTCGGACTGGCTCTTAAAGAGTACTCCAGAGAAGCAGGCCCTCTGCTTACCAACATCAACACCCTGCCGTCGCCATATCTACCCAAGCCTATTTCCCTGAACAGGATAATGGCTATTCCGGCAGCTGTTGCCGCCGTTGGCCTAATCGTTTTACTGGGAACGACGATTCAAAATGCCAGCGTCAGTATTGAAGCAGCGCAAAATCAGGTGGACTCCAATAACCTCATCATCCAGAAAAAACAGGGACAGAAAAACCATCTGATAGATGAAATTGCCGTGGCGGAACAAAAACTGGCCAGCTTGGACGCAACACACAAAAATTTTATCGCCGCGCTGGGGACTTTCGCTAAAAATGGCGACAAGATTAATAAAGACCTGAGTGCCATTGTGGATAACCAGATAGAAGACTTTGTTCTGCTCGGTATAAGCCATTCCGGCTCCAATCTGGTTGTTCAGGGGTGGGCAGAGAGCGAACAAGAGGTTATGGAATACGTCCGGAAGATTGACGCTACCGGAAGGTTCTCTGAAATTACCATTTCCAATCTCTCCAGAGATGAAACCGACGGCGAGGATGAAGATAGCGGTGGAATTAACGAAGATGAAAGTACCATGCTGTATGCGCTGAATATCAGACTACAAGAGTAAAAAATTATGGATATAGTAAAATTGCTTCAGCTAGCCAAGTCCAGGAATGCTTCCGACATCCATATAGTCGTGTCCGGGAGTCCGCTATTTCGCATTCACGGCAACCTGCAGCCGGCGGAAGACCAGCCCAAGTTAACCAAAGAGGATATCGAGCAAATATTATGCCAGGTAACGACGGAACAGGAAAGAGCTGAATTCGAACGATGCTTTGAACTTGACTTCGGCCGCAGCGTTCCCGAGGTAGGCAGAGTGCGTTTCAATGCCGCCAAGCAGCGCGGTACAACCAGCCTGGTGATGCGCTTACTGCCGCCGGATATTCCCTCCCCCGAGTCTCTGGGCTTACCCGACGTCTGCAAAGAGCTTATTATGCGTCCGCGCGGCCTGGTGGTCATCAGCGGACCTACCGGCAGCGGTAAGTCGACAACCCTGGCATCAATGATTGATTATTTGAACCAGACCGAGAGCCGCCGCGTTATTACCATCGAGGACCCGGTCGAATACACTTACGAGAACAAGAAGTGCACCATTACCCAGCGCGAACTCGGCGCCGATACGATTTCCTTCGCCGAAGCTCTCCGTCACGTATTAAGACAGGACCCGGACGTAATACTGGTAGGGGAGATGAGAGACCTGGAAACAGCCTCTGCAGCAATAACCGTGGCTGAAACCGGCCACCTGGTGTTAACCACCGGTCACGCCCCCAGTTCCTACCAGGCCGTCGAGAGAATCACCAGTTTATTCCCGCCTCACGAACGCCACCTGGTCCAGGAACGTCTGGCGTCGCTACTCCTCGGCATCCTTTGTCAGACGCTCGTACCTAAAGCCGACGGCTCAGGCAGAGTAGCCGCTATCGAAGTCATGATGGCTAACCCGGCCGTGAGAAACCTTATCCGCGAGGGTAAGACCTATCAGCTCCCCAATACAATTAGAATGAACACGCAGCATGGCATGGAGCTGCTTGACCATGCCCTGGTCAGGTTGTTTCGCAGCGGCATCATCAGCCACGAGAGTATCTTTGAATTCTGCAACGACCAGGAAGAAATAGCCAAGATAACCGGCGAAAAAGAGCCGAAGCCCCAGAACGACCCGAACATGGCCTTTACCACTCAGTTCAACTAAAAAGCCCGTACCTACCGCAACCTAAACGTCATTCCCGCGAAAGCGTCCAGTATCCCCACTTTGTTTGTAATTCTGAGCGAAGCGAAGAATCTAGGGGAGGAGTGGCATTCTGAATCCCCGGGTCAAAGCCCAACAACGACAAACTGAATCAACCCGATAAAAAGACAAAAAAAGCCTATCAGCAACACTCCGTGTAATTCGTTGCTGATAGGCTTTGCAGTTCTATATTAACTCAGGTTTTTAATCGTTAAGCCGTTGTAAACCCGGCTTAATTAATCGTGAAACCATATCTGCGAGACGGTTCCTTCGGTATCTACGGAGTAAGAGCCGTGAACCTTATTTACGCCACCGGTAATATAGTCCCCGGCATCGTAATTGGTAACAATTGTTATATCAACGCCGTCGTCGGTTGCTTCATCGTGGTCCGTGTTACCGAAGTTCTCATCGCCGGCACCTGGGGCGCAACCGCCGCTGACGTTGGCGCTCACCGCGTCAGCCATAGCTGCCGTTACCGCCGTCACCACGTTGGAATACTCGGTACTGGCGGCTTCCTCTTTACCCTGGCCGATGAACTTACTGACGTTAGGCACGGCTACCGCGGCCAGAACCCCCAGAATAGCCACCACCACCAGCAGTTCGATGAGGGTGAAACCTTTCTCTCCGTAGCGGAAACTCCTGAAAAACTTTTTCACTTTAGACACCTCCTGTTTCTTTACGCTTTTATAGATTTTGTTCTTATTTACAGCTTAGCACAGCTTCGATAAAGTTCAATGACGTATTAGTCCCACCCGGACATGGGAATTAAGTCCTATAAAAACAAAGAACGTTACAAGCGTTAAAAACATAACAGACAAATATAGCTTATTCATTTCTACGGAATATCGCCATAATATTTTCCCTCAATTTTAATAGAGGTAAACCCCCACTTTAGTAAAGGGCTTGCCCGCAGTATCACTAACAGGAGCGTACTGTTGACTCTCCTGGGAAAAAAAGGCAAAATGTAACGACATGACTTGGTGTGATTTATGAATACTCCGTCATTGCGAGCGTAGCGAAGCAATCCCTCAGCAACGCCTGGAATACAGTCTGGGATTGCTTCGGGCTTTCACTCCGCGATGACGTAAGGAGTCTATAAACGATATCATGACTATCCTGTTGACTGTTGTCTTTACCCTGTTCGGTATCGCCATCGGCAGTTTTCTGAATGTCTGCATCGACCGGCTGCCACTGCGCCGGTCTCTGGTTAGTCCTCCTTCTCGCTGTGATTCTTGTCAGCAACAACTCTCATGGATAGAGTTGGTTCCATTGTTCAGCTACCTGTGGCTGCGGGGACGCTGCCGTCATTGCGGCGCGAGGATCCCCTTCCGTGTTTTACTCGTGGAATTAATCACCGGCATTCTCTTTTTCGTCGCTTTCTGGCGATTCGGCCTGAGCGTCCATTTCGTTATCACGGCTTTCTGGAGCTGCGTGTTCCTGTTGATAATATTCATCGACTGGGAGCATAAGCTGATATTAAACAGGGTAACCCTGCCCGCGGCTATCGTGGCCCTGGTTATCCTCGCCGTAGATTCGCTGCTGCCGGAGCCGGGTATCCTGAAAAATCTGGAACTTACGCCGCAACCCGCCATACTCAGTGGAATTATCGCGGGCGCTATCGGCTTCGTATTCTTTCTTATCGTATTTCTGATTAACCCCAGGGGCATGGGGATGGGCGATGTTAAGCTAGCCGGCCTGATAGGCCTCGTTGCCGGCTTACCCCTGGTAATCGTCGCTTTATTAATCGGGATACTGCTCGGCGGTCTCGTAGCGATTGTGCTCCTGGCGCTGGGGCGAAAAGGAAGAAAAGATGTCATTCCCTACGGCACTTTCCTGGGGATAGGGCCCATCGTAACCCTGTTATGTGGAAATGATATCTTCAACTGGTACTTAAACCTCTTTTAGCTTCTATTTATATACCATCGCTTTCGTAACTAAATACGCCAAAATATTGACAGCTAACCCCTCTGGCAGTACAATAGTCCTGTATGAATATAGGACTAAACGGTAAACAGAGTCTGGATAGCGAAACCACGCAGCGGGTAAGCATTGGTCAGCGTCGCTCCAATATCGAGATAATTGCCGATATGCTGAGAGTCGGCGAAAATGGCGCCGGTAAGACCGAGATAATGTATACCGCTAACATGAGCTACAGCCAGATACAAAAATACCTTGATTACCTGGTAAATCAGGGCTTTATTAATAAGGTAAACATGGATAATACCATGGTGGCGTATCAGGTAACGGATAGCGGTCTCAAACTGCTCAAAGCCATCGATACGCTCCTGGAGATACTGGAATCCACCAATAAATAACAAGAGCTGATATCACACCGGTTTAATTTTCTTTTAATAATAACCCGGGGGCACTTAGAGCCACCGGGTTAATTTTTGCCATATCGTTTTCTTTTTCGTAAATCGCCTTTTTTCCAGGCATTAATGAAACCTTAAGTAAATATTTATGAATTTTTTATTACTTTTACACGTAATTTTATGACTCAATGATAGACTAACAATTAATAATAAGTGTATATGGCTTTTTGAAGACCGTTGACGAGGCATTAAACAGACAATGAAAAGAACTCTTTTTTTAGATGAAGACGATTTAATAATGGTAGTCAAAGAGGACGTCGTCAAACAGATAGATGAAAACCGCGGCGAGATGAATCGCACTGAATTCGTTAATTATCTCATTCAGTACCAGCTACAAAAAGAGGAAAAGCAGAAAGAATACATATCTAAAGAAGAGTACCAGCTTTTTGCCCGTCAGATGATAGCACTACTTCACAATTTCCTTCAGTTCTTCGTCAGTTATGGCATGGCCATGGGCCACGGACAGGAAGACGCAGAAATTCAGTCGTTGAACGAGCAATTAGAATCGTTCTCTAACAACGAAGAAGAAAAAAAGGAATCTTAATACGTTTTTTCAGATATTTTCCCCCGGAGCCATGCCATTCTTTAACAATCCCCACACATAATAGAACTATGTTCTAGAACATAGTCCCTTCCCAAGTTAAACGTTATACCTTAGGCTTTTTCTATAGGTTCAGTTTGCCCGGAATGACGTTTATCCTTGGGAGGTGGCATGCCGAAAGCAATAGAGCTCATACGCCAGGGAAAGTATGAAGAGCTATGGCAAATGTGTTGCGGCTTTCTTAGCCTGAATACCAGCGATTTCATGGCTATACAGGAGCGCCTCTTACTCCAGCAACTGGAATTGCTCAACAACTGTCCCCTGGGAGAAAAACTCATGCGCGGGGCCAAACCGAGGACAGTCCAGGAGTTCAGAGAGGTCGCGCCGTTTACTACTTATAAAGATTATTGCCCCGAGCTTCTTGAGAAAGACGAAAATATTTTACCGGCCAGGGCAAAGGAATGGGTGCACACCTCGGGTAGGTCGGGAGAATACCCCTGTAAATGGGTGCCGCTAACACCGGAATTCCTCCAGGAGATGAGTATCGTTTCGTTCGGGTTAGCTATTCTCTCTACCTGCAAGGACTGGGAAGACACCTCGCGGGTTCTGCAATGCCCCAGGATTATCAACGCCGTAGCCCCCAGGCCCTATATGTCAGGCGCCCTGGCCAAAATGCTTGACCTTCAATCCCCTTCGAAGTTTATGCCCCCGCTGGAGGATATGGACGGCTATACCTTTGAAGAAAGGATTCAACTCGGTTTCAGGCAGGCTCTTTCCCAGGGACTCGACGGTTTCTGTGGCATGTCTCTGGTACTGGTGAAAGTCGGCGAAAGGTTTAGCGAGGCTTCTAATAAAACGGCTATTCTCCCCATGCTCAAACAGCCCAGAGCGGCTTTCCGACTTGCCAAAGGTCTGCTGAAAAGTAAATTACTCGGACGCCCGCTGTTACCTAAAGACCTTTGGACGGTAAGGGGAATCCTGAGCGGCGGCCTCGATAGCTGGGTTTACAGAGATAGAATCAAGGAGCTCTGGGGCAGGTATCCGCTGGACGTATACTCCGCCACCGAGTTCGGCATCGTAGCTACTCAGACGTGGGACTACGAGAGCATGACGTTTGTTCCCAACCTCAATTTCCTGGAATTTATACCGGAGGATGAACTACTCAAGTGGGAGATGGACCGTAGCTACCGCCCCAGGACGCTGCTGCTCGATGAAGTCGAAGCGGGAGAAAATTACGAAATAGTTATCACCAACTTCCACGGCGGGGCCATGACGAGATACCGACCGGGAGACATGATTAAAATATCCTCCCTGCGTAATGACAGACTGGGCATCGAGTTGCCCCAGATGGTCTTTGAGCAGCGAATCGACGGTATGCTCGATTTTGTGGTCGTCCGGCTGACCGAGAAGACAATCTGGCAGGCGATAGAAAGCACCAGTGTCGCCTACGAAGACTGGACAGTCTACAAGGAGCCCGGCCAACAGGTACTGAAACTCTATATCGAGCTTAAAGACGGTCACGCCCTTAAAGAGCAGGATATCGCCGATGACATACACCACCATATCATGAGTGCCGATAATGAAGACCTTGATGCCGATTCGCCTCTTCGCGAAGATTTCGCCAGCACCATTGATTTCAAGGTAGACGTTACTCTACTACCCCGGGGTGCCTTCACCAATTTCATGACTCACAAACAGGCAGAAGGGGCCGACCTGGCTCATCTTAAGCCCCCTCATGTTAACCCATCACCTGAAATACTTTCTCAGCTATTGGGCGAGACCGAAGAAATCGAAGTGGTCAAAACTAAAACACCAACCAAAGCCGGGGAGTTAACCGCCTGAAAACGTAGTACTTTAGTCTCCCTTACCTTGGTTTGCCTACTTTAGTTACCCCTTGACAGTAATTACATTTGGCCTGATAATTTCTTTATATGAATGTATATGCCTTATTCCCCTTATTTGCTACAATAGCTTATATACCGCTGCTGCTGACAACAGCCGGCAGCCGTCCCTGGCAAAAACGGCATACGCTGTTCATTCTATTTCTTGTTTCGGCCATGCTCTGGAGCCTCTGCGACTACTTCCTGCGCAGCGGCTTTTTCGCGCAATACAATATCATCTTCATCAGGGGTATTATCATCCTTTTCCCCTTGATGGCGGTACAGTTCCATTCCTTTGCCTCCACCTTCTACGAGCCGGGACGAGGACGCTGGTTGCCGTTCGCTTATATCTCTATGGCAGCTATTATCGTACTCGTAGTACTGGGCTACGTTCCGGAAAGTGTCAGGGTAAGCGGAGATAAACTCTACCCCGTGTATGGCAAATTTGTGTTTATCGTAGGAATACCCCTCATTGTTTTAACCGTTAGAGGTACATATATATTATGGAGGCGTCTGAGGGCACTGGAAAATCCGGTACTCTACAATCAAATAGTGACGATACTACTCGGCGTTGGGGCTCTCACCCTCTTCACCGTGGTGAGTTTCCTGCCGTGGGGGAGAGAGTACCCCATAGCCCACCTGGGTAACATCATTAATGCCTTCATCCTCAGTTACGCCGTTATCAGGCACCAGCTGGTCGATATCAAGCTTGTCATACGGCAGGGTACCACCTGGTTTGGTCTCGGTGTTACCGGCATCGCCAGCTTCTGGCTATTACTCGTGGTATTGCATGCCGTTTTTGATTTTGAACTGGACCTTTTAGCTTCATTTGTGGCTACACTGGTCGGCCTTTTCGTCGCTATTTTCATTTATAAAATACGCGGATATTTCTTTGAATTTATGAACCGGGCATTCCAAGGTTCAACTTATGATTACCACAAGAGGCTTAATGATTTCACCAATAAAATACATAATATTTTCAGCTTGAAGGAACAGGGCGGCGAATTACTCTCCCTGCTCATTAAAGCCATTAACATCAAACAAGCATGTCTGCTTTTCCCCGAAGCTGGCAGTAATAATTTCACCACCCATTTTGTCGAGCCCGAAGAAAAGGACAGCCCTTTAGCCAGTCTCAAACTACGGGCCGGCAATCCTATTATTACGTACCTGGAAAGAGAACAGAAATTATTACCCAGAGAAAATCTTACGATACTCCCCGCCTTTTTAGGCCTCTGGCCGCAGGAAAGAGAGGAGATAGACTCAAAAGAGATAGAAATATTCATGCCGCTGATAAGTCGTGACCGGCTGATAGCTGTTCTGGTACTGGGGAAAAAGCAATCTGGCCGTTATTCGCTTGAGGATTTCAATGTAATAGAGGATGTTACCAGCCGTGTGGCGGTAAGCCTGGAGAAGGAATACCTCCGCGAACAGCTCAGAGAACGTGAAGAAGAGCTATCCGTGATTAATAAATCCACCACCATTTTATCTTCAAGCCTGGATATTCAGGAAATATTCGGCAGCTTTATTGCAGAATTAAAAAAGGTAATTAACGTAGACTGGAGCTCAATCGTTCTTGTTGAAGGCTCCGACCTTTACTGCGCGGCCCTATCAACCTTCGAAGGTTCAGCCTATCAGGTGGGCGAAAGAATTCCGATTAAAGGAAGCGGCACGGGATGGGTGGTCAGCCAGAAAAAGGTATTCGTTGAGCCTGACCTGGGGCAGGAAAGGTTTTTTCAAACCGAGGAAAATTTTTACAAACAGGGACTACGTACTATGGCCTACCTGCCGCTATCGGCTAAAGGCAAAGTAATCGGTAGTTTCATCGTGGCCAGTCGCCAGCCGAATGCCTTCAGCCAGCGCCATATAACACTCCTGGAGCAGCTTGCTTCACAGATTTCAATGCCGCTGGAAAACGCCCAGCTCTATGTAAAAGCCGAGCAGAAGGCTCGTGTTGACGAACTCACCGGACTGCTGAACCGTCGTTCTCTGGATGAAATGATTGACAATGAAATCAGCCGTCACTCCCGCTACGGCGGCGTCTTTTCATTAGCCATTGTCGACCTCGACTCCTTTAAGGCATACAACGACACCTACGGCCACCTCTCCGGCGATAAGCTCCTGGGGCAAATCGGCAATATTATCAAGGGCGCTATCCGGAATGCCGACCACGCTTTCCGTTATGGCGGCGACGAATTCGCTATCCTTTTGCCACAGACCACGGTCGATGCCGCCCTCCAGGTAACCGAGCGGGTTCGCAAGAAAATCGCCGAAGGGGTAGAAAGCGATAAAATACCCGTCACCGCCAGCATCGGCCTGGCAAGCTGGCCTGACGACGGTATAAGCCACACTGATATTATTGCGGCTGCCGACGTTACCCTTTATCGTGCCAAAAGAGACGGCGGTAACCACAGTTACTGTGCTTCGGGCGCTTTAACACCCTTACAACTAACCGAGCCGATTTTAGATACAGAGAATAACATAGACAGTAAGATTTTAAGCGTTGTTCACGCGCTGTCGGAAACCGTTGATTCCAGGAACTACTTTACCCACAATCATTCGAGGAGAGTATCCGATTATTCTATGACCATCGCCAAAGCTCTCAAGATGGATACTGCCGAAATGACCCGGCTGGAAGCATGTGCCTTATTACACGATATCGGTAAAATAACCATCAGTGACGAATTATTAAATAAGACGGATGATTTAACCGCCGAAGAGTGGGGAATAATCAAAACTCACCCCCAACTCGGAGCGACAATCGCCGGCAGGATACCTCAATTATCCTCCTGCGTGGAAGGGATTTTACACCACCACGAGTGGTATGATGGAAGCGGTTACCCCGATGGCTTGAAAGGCGATGATATACCACTGGAAGCACGCATACTGAGTATTGCCGATGCTATTGCTGCCATGACCTCCGAAAGACCTTACTCTGAAACCCTTACTCATGAACAGGCTATAGAAGAACTCAGGCGATGTGCCGGCACACAGTTCGATCCTTATCTGGTTGAGCAATTCGTCTCCAGTTATGAAAAAAATATCAATACCGCGAGAAAGAAGGCAAGGAGGTAAAAGGGTTCGGGCTGTTCCAGACATTACCGAACCTGGTCATAAGATATGAATAACAATAAGAACAACAAGATACAGGTGTTTATAATCAGTCAGCAATCGCTGTTTTTACAGGCGGTAGAGGCTACCTTTTCTGATACCGATGACATAATAATTATCGGTACTACCGGCGTTAATAGCGAAGTGCTTAAAGCTATTGATAACCTTCCGCCTGATGTAGCTTTACTGGACCTTGATGGTCTGGCTGAAAGCGGTCTGGAACTGGGCCGAAAAATAAAACAACGTTCGCCCAATATCGGCGTCATTATGCTTACCTCCAACCCGGACGACAACCAGCTGTTTCAGTCGCTCAAGGCGCAGGCGGTAGCTTATCTCAGCAAAGAGGTTACGGCGGAAAAACTGGTTGAGATTGTCAGGCGCGTCTCCAAAGGAGAACACCCCATAAACGAAAGCCTCACTACCCGGCCTAAGGTAGCCGAGCACGTGTTACAGCAATTCCAGGAGCTCACCACACGCAACGAAGCCGAGGCCTTCATTTCACCCCTCACCCCCAGGGAGATTGAAATACTCCAGTACATCGCCCAGGGTTACCTTAACAAGCAGATTGCCGCCGAACTCGGCATCAGCGAGCAGACCATTAAAAACCATGTCACCTCCATTCTGCGAAAACTGAACGCCAACGCCCGCACGGAAGCGGTGGTAGTAGCTATAAAACAGGGCCTGATAAAGATTACCTGAAGATAAACAGAGTTAATTTTCGCCCGACCAAGAAAGCGGAGCACCTATAACCCCTTTTCTCACTCCGCTTTTTTCTTTTTTAATTTTAATTCCCTTTTATACCCCCTGGGGTAATTTGACAGAGACGCAAAAGAGAATTATAATTTGCCCGACACCGAATTCCGAATAGAGCCTTCTTATACGGGGGTGCGTTATGACATGATGACATGCCAAAAAATTTATATAGAAACATTAAAGGAGCGATGAGCTAACAATGAAGAGATTTTTAGTAGCAGTTCTATCGATTGTTATATTAAGTGTACTGATTTTCGGTGGCTGTGCCGAGCCGGAAGAGCCAGCACCGGCCCCGACACCGGCCCCGGCTCCGGAAAAACCGGCCCCGGCTCCGGAAAAACCAGCACCGGCACCGGAAAAGCCGGCACCGGCCCCGGAAAAGCCGGCGCCCAAAGCAGGTGAGCCGGTATATGGCGGTATCTTGAGGCAGGTTGATGACAGTGGCCCGCAGGTCCTGAGCTATTTGCCGGAGATGGGTCCCTGGGACGAAGGTGATATGCTGCCGGCTACCGAGAAATTACTGGAATTTGATGAATATCACAAGCTGGTTCCCCTTCTGGCTGAATCCTATGAAGTTGATCATGAGAATTTAATAGCGACTTTCAAACTGAGGAAGGGTATCAAGTTCACGGACGGGTCGGACTTCAATGCCGTTGTAGCCGCCTGGAACTTACAGTTATACAAAGATGCGCACAGGATATTATTTTCGGACAAGATTGAAGAAATTGAAATCGTCGATGACTATACCATCGCCGTTCATCTGTCAGACTACAATAACATGTTCGACTTCGCCATAGGCTGGGTGCCCATGTTCTCCAAGGAAGCCTGGGACAAAGCCGGCGGTGGCGACCCTGAGAAAAGCAAGGAATGGGCTCGAGTTAATGTTGTTGCGACAGGGCCGTTCAAGCTGAAAGAGTACAAGCGGGACGACCATATGACATGGGTAAAGAACGAAGATTACTGGCAGGAAGGCAAACCCTATCTGGACGGCATTGAGGTCCGCTACGTCCCGGATAGCGTGACCGCCAGATCCCTGTTGGAAGCGGGCGAGGCGGACATGTGGAATGCCCCTCCGGTGAAAGACCAGTATGAACTGGAGCAACAGGGCTTTGTCAGACAGGAAGCAGCATTGGGAACTCCCTTGATACTCTATTTTGACCTGAATGCCAACCCCGATTCAAGGTTCCAGGACCTGAGGGTACGCGAGGCCGTCGAGTACGCGCTTGACAGGCCCGCCATAGCCAAGGCGCTTTCGTTCGGCTATGGCATACCTTTACTTGCGCTGCAAAGTGAAAAAGGCTGGGGCTTCGACCCGAACTATGAAGGACGTCCCTATAACCCGGAGAAGGCAAGAGAGCTGCTGTCCGAAGCAGGCTACCCCGATGGCCTCAAGGTAAAGATGTTATGCCAAACAGGCGGCGGCACCGACCTTGCCGAAGCTATAAAACGCTATCTCGATGACGTGGGCATGGAGGTTGAACTGGATATAGCCGACCAGGGCAGGTTCATGTCTTCAGCCTGGTTCGACGGTTACGAGGACCTGTTACTCTTCTCAGGCGGTTCGGACCCTGACCCCCTCATGGTCATCCTCGTTATGTACGGCCCGCACCCGATGAATCTGGTCCAGGGTTTCTTAAGGACTCCAGAATTACTGGCAATGGGTGAAGAGGCATTACATCAATATGACCTGGAAGGCAAGATGACCTATGCTAAGAAACTGGTACGCCAAATGGCTGATGAGGTTGCATTAGTACCATTATATGAAATATCAGTCGGGTATATCATACAACCCTACGTCCACACCACCTACCTTAAAGAAATGTCGGTGGCCAGACGGACGTATAACGAGTGGATGGACCCGCACTAAGAATATATCAGGTAAAAATAAAACAGTTTAACTGATAGCCGGGTGATTTGCCCTCGGGGATTTTTATTCTGAAATAAGGGCGAATCACCCGGCTACATGAAAACCGGGATACCTCTGTTGCATCGTGCGTATTCTACCCTTTTCCAGCTTTTCCACGATATACACAGCCGTCACCCGCCGCATGCTTTGCTCTTTAATATACCTGTGCTAGAATAATTACAGGTAATTTTGAAGGTGCGAAGGTGACCAGCAGCCTGATTGAAGAGCAGCTAAAACGATTGCCCCACAACCCCGGCGTCTATCTCATGAGAGATGCCGCTGGCGCGATACTCTACGTCGGCAAGGCCACCAGCCTTCACCACCGCGTTAAGTCTTACTTTCAGTCCCCCCGGCGGCTGACGCCCAAGATACAGCAGATGGTATCGCGGGTGGCCGATATCGACTTCTTCGTCGCCACCTCGGAACAGGAAGCCCTCATCCTGGAATTAAACCTGATAAAGCAGTACCACCCGCGCTATAACGTCCGTCTCAAAGACGATAAGACGTTTCCTTATCTCAAGGTAGCTACCAACGAAGAATGGCCCAGGGTATACATCACCCGCCGCTATGAAGAGGACGGCGGACGGTACTTCGGTCCCTTCTCCAATTCACGGTCAGTAAAACAGACGCTCCGCATACTGCAAAACATCTTTCCTTTTCGCATTTGCTCTAAGACCATTACCGGCAGGGCGCCTCGCCCCTGCCTTGAATATCACCTGGGACATTGTCTGGCTCCGTGTATCGGTGCCGTGAGTCGTAAGGAGTACTCCCGGATAATCCGGGAGGTCATACTTTTCCTTGAAGGTAAACGCGAAAAAGTAGCCCGAGACCTTAAGGAAATGATGAACCGTGCCGCCAGCAATATGGAATATGAAAAAGCGGCTCGGCTGAGAGACCAGATTCAGGCCATGCAGGAAGTCATCCAGGGTGAGAAGGTCGCCGCCGTTATCAGGGGGGAACACGATGTTATCGCCTTCGTCCAGGACGGCGACCAGGCTTACGTGCAGGTATTATTCATACGCAGCAATAAAATGACCGGCCGGGAAAGCTTCCTCCTTCAGGGTACGCGACAGGAAGAGCCGAAGCAGATAATGACCAGCTTTATCAAGCAGTATTACTCGTCCTGCCCCCGGATTCCGCCGCGGCTGCTCCTCCAGTACCCGGTGGAAGACGGGCCGGTTATCAGGGACTGGCTGAAAAGTCGGCGGGGCGCCGGGGTCGAAATCCAGGTGCCGCGCCGCGGTCTGAAAAAACAACTCATCGTTATCGCCGCGGAAAACGCCCGGCAGGGCCTGGAGCAGCTCAAGATTAAACAAATTACCGCGTTCACGTCGCTGGACGACGCGCTGGAAGAAATCGAAAAAGAGCTAAAATTGAAGCACCCGCCACAGCGCATGGAGGCTTACGATATCTCCAATATCCAGGGAACCTCGGCGGTAGGCAGCATGGTCGTCTTTGAGAAAGGCAAGCCCAGGCCGGCCCACTATCGCCGTTTTAAGATAAAGGCCGTGTCCGGCGCCAACGACTACGCCATGCTTCGGGAGGTCCTCCAGCGGCGTTTCAAACACGCCTCGAAGCCGGCGTCTTCCACAACGGATACGTGGTCTATCATGCCCGACCTGGTTCTTATCGATGGGGGCAAGGGGCAGCTGAATACGGCGCTGGCCGCACTTAAAGAAACCGGCAGCGATGTCCCCATGGCCAGTCTGGCCAAGGAAAACGAGGAGATTTTCCTCCCCCGCCGCAAAGAGCCGGTGGTCTTGCCGAAATCCTCCCCCGGACTCCAGCTTCTCCAGCGCCTCCGCGACGAGGCGCACCGCTTCGCCATAAGCTATTTCACCACTATCCACCGGCGGAAAACATTCGCCTCGGCCCTGGACGGCATTCCCGGTATCGGCCCCCGGCGCAAGAGCGCCCTGCTCCGCCAGTTCGGCTCCGTCCAGAGAATCAGGGACGCCTCTATTGAAGAACTCACCGCCGCCACGGGCATGACGCAGGAACAGGCAAAAAGAATAAAGGAGTACCTGTAGCCATGCCGGCTAATCTTACACCGGAATACATCGCCGCCGAAAAAAACTTCCGCCTGGCGAAAACCACCCTGGAAAAGATAGCCTGCCTGGAGGAAATGCTTTCGGTCATGCCCAAGCACAAGGGGACCGACCACCTTCGCGCCGACCTGCGTACGAAAATCGCCAAGCTGACGCAGTCGCTGGACAAGAAAACGGCCACCCAGCGCGCCTCCATGATGATTGAAAAAACCGGGGCTGGCCAGGTGGCGGTAATCGGACCGCCCAACACGGGAAAGTCGCAAATCGTGGCCAGCCTGACCAAAGCCACGCCGGCCGTGGCCGCTTACCCCTTCACCACCCAGTCCGCCACGCCCGGGATGATGACCTTCGAGAATATCCAGATACAGCTCGTAGATACCCCGCCCCTCAGCGAGCCGCCCCCGGAGTGGTGGCACCTGAATATTATCCGGCGCGCCGACGGCCTGCTGCTGGTGGTCGACCTGAGCCATGACCCGGTCGCCCAGGCGGAAGCGCTGGTCGCCAGGCTCAGCGAAAAGAGAATAGAACTCGGCCGGGAGAAACCGGACGTTGCCGATGATGATTCCCCCGTGAACTATAAAAAGGCGCTGCTGGTGGGAAATAAGTCAGACCTGGACGATGGCGGGAAAAACCTCCGCGTTTTACAGGAGCGCTACGGCGGTCAGCTGCCCGTTATCGCTATCTCTGCCTTCGGGCAGGGACTCGAAGAACTGAGGCTGAAAATTTTCCAGATGCTGGATGTCATCCGCGTTTATACCAAGACCCCCGGCGGCAAGCCGGACATGACCGACCCCATTATTCTGGCGAATGGGGGCACGCTGGAGGATGCCGCCGTATCCGTGCACAAGGACTTCGGTAAGCAGCTGAAATACGCCCGTATCTGGGGCTCCGGCAAGTTCGACGGCGTCATGGTCAAACGCGACCACGTTCTTCAGGACGGGGATATCATCGAGCTGCACGCGTAGGTGCTTGACAAAAGTGTCTTGGCTAATTAAAGTATCACTAATTGAGTAATGCTATAATTATTTCTTGAAAAAACGGATATGCCAGTTGCACAATTGTCAGATAAAGATATAGATGGACTTATCGCAGTTCCTAAATACCTACCAGTAGATTATAGGGGACGTTTAAGGACACGTGCTCGTTCTTACTCTGACAAGCATGAGGAAGAACAGCTTGAGATAAATGTACAAGACGCAGGGACATTTAGGATTATTATTAGGAAAAATCGCATTAATCCTTTAGACTTCAGTGCAATACTTGGATATATTCCAGTAGAACGTATAAAATTATTCCGTCTGCGTAGATACAATGGCGTGCATAGACACACAAATAAGATAGAGGAAAAATCCTTCCGTGACTTCCATATTCACTATGCTACGCAGCGTTATCAAGAGGCTGGATTAGATATAGATGCCTTTGCAGAATTAACCGAAAAATATACCACCATAGATGGCGCTTGGGAGTTATTACTAAATGAATGTAATTTCATCAGGCCTGAAAATGAAAGAATCCAAACAAAAATGTCATTATAAATTCGTAAGTACCCTCTGTTATCTATTGAGGTCAGTGATATGAATGCAATAGAAATCGAAAGGAACTTCCAAGAAAAAATAAGAGATGAAATTCATCTTTTACCAGAAGGCTTAAGACGCTACATCGTTGAACACCCATTTACTTTTGATGATGGAGATCATTATGTAATTATTCTTAGGAATACCATATCTGGAGAATGGGAACTGAGTGATGAGGGTCATACCATCATGCATCTTAGCTACGAGGATATGGATTTCAGTAAAGGTGGCTATAAGGAGATCATTGATAATACAGTAAGTGCATTTGGTCTCGCAAACCATGAAGGCGAACTTACTTTGTCAATACCAGAGATGAAATTCGGTGATGCATTGTTCTCGTTTGTTCAGGCACTAATCAAAATTTCCGACGTTAAATATTTAGAACGTGAAAGGGTACGCTCATTATTCATGGAAGAATTTAAGGGATTTCTGAGTGAATATGTCCCTGAGGATAGACGTAAGTTTGAGTATCACCATCCCCAACGTGATCCAAGCCGAGTGTACCCGGTTGACTGTCGTATTGAAGCAACACGCAAACCACTATTTATTTTCGGCATTACTAATGATAGCAAGTGTCAGACTGCTACTAACATTATATACTGGTGGGAAAAACAAGGCGAATCATTTAATGTAATGGCTATTTATGAAAACCAAGAAGAAATAAATAATAGAATTCAAGCACGTTTCAGTGATGTTTGTGGTAAACAATTTTCAAGTCTTCCTACAAATAGAGACCGAATTATATCCTTTCTGGAAGAAAGTCTTAACGGCAATAGATAATAATAACGGAAATTCTATATTATCAACTCTCTAATCGCCGCCGCCAGCCCGTTATTTATTCTTCTCAAGATAGTCGCGAATGGTCACGGCATTTTTCAGCGCATATCCCTCGATATCGTTATTGAAGTAGATATATACCGACTCCAGGTTCCGTGCCATTTCTGCTATCCTGCCGGCCCAGTCGGCCAGTTCTTCATCGGAGTAGCAGCTTGAGTAGAGGCTGCCGCTGCCGTGAAACCGTATATAGGCAAAGTTGCTGGTGGCCAGCAGGGGAGCGGTCAGCTTCGGCATATCGAAAACGCAGAAGCCCGCATGATGTCGGCGCAATATGTCGAAGACCTCCTCCACCAGCCACGATTCGTGCCGGAACTCGATAACATGCCTGAATCCGCGCGGCAGCTTCTCCAGGAATGCAGTGAGTCGCTCATCGTCGCGGCGCAGTCCGGGCGGTAGCTGGTAGAGAAGGGGACCCAGCTTCTCCTTTAATAGAGAGCTTCTTGACATAAAGTTATTCAGGGCTTCGTCGCAGTCCTTGAGTCTTTTAATATGAGTGATAAATCGGCTGACCTTTACCGCGAACACGAAGTCGGGCGGCGATGAATCGTACCAGCGGTTAAACGCCTCCTCCGATGGCAGCCGGTAAAACGAGTTATTCAGCTCCAGCGTGGTGAAATGACGGGCGTAGAACTCCAGCCATTTCGCTTTGGGCAGCTTTTCGGGATAGAAACGCCCCCGCCAGTCATCGTAATGCCAGCCAGATGTCCCGATAAAGTAACTAACCATTGTTTTTGAGCCTCCCGCTCTCATTCTAGCATCGGCACTATGTTTTTCCAAACCCCCTCAGCTTGACCCCTTCAGACTCAATCAGATATAGTTAATTCAGCCAGTCCCGCACGGCAAGGAGTTCGCCCCTTGATGAAGACCGTCGTTCAATGTGATTTTGACGGCACCGTCACCATCGGTGAGGTAAGCCGGCTTTTACTGGAAGAGTTCGCCGATGGCGACTGGCAGAACATCGGCAAAGACTACACGGAAGGCAGGATTTCGGTTCAGACCTGCAATATAATGCAGTTCGCCATGGTAAAAGCCGGCCGGCGTACCATGACTGATTTTCTGCTTAACAGCGGTCGCGTGAAAATCCGCCCCGGCTTTAACGAATTAATCGAATATTGCGCCCGGCATAGTTTCGATTTTGTTATTGTCAGTAACGGCCTGAGGTTCTATATAAAGACCATACTCGATAGTCTGGGTATCGATGGTATTGACATCCATGCCGCGCATTGCCGGTTCAGCCCCGGAGGTATGGAGCTTACATACTCCTCTCCCGACTCCGGACTGGCGGAGACGGGTTTCAAGGAGATATATGCCAGGATATTGCGGGAAAGCGGTTACGACGTAATGTACTACCTGGGAAATGGAGCGTCTGATATTTATCCGGCCCGGCAGGCCGACCATATTTTCGCTGTTGACGGACTTCTGGAATGCTGCCGCCGGGACGGAATCAGGCATACCCCCTTCGAGACCTTCCATGATGTCATCAGGGGCCTTGAATCTATATCGTAAGGAGTCGAATCCGGACCATGAAAATCGCCCTCCAGATTGATTTCGATGGCACCGTCACCGAGGAAGACGTTGGCTTCCTCCTGCTGGATACGTACGCCGACAGCCGGTGGCGCGAGCATCTGAAAGATTACACGGCCGGCAAAATATCGGTGGGCGCTTTTAACCGGAAAGTGTTCGCCACGGTAAAAGCCGGCCGGCAGGTCATGACCGACTTCGTTTTGAATAGTCGGCAGGTGAAAATACGCACCGGCTTCCGCGAACTGGTGGAGTACTGCTCTCAAAAGGGTTGGAAAGCCGTCATTGTCAGCAACGGTTTGATTTTTTATATAGAGGCCGTCCTGGAGCACCTGAAAATCGACGGACTCGATATCTATGCCGCGGAAAACGAGTTTCACCCCGGTGGCATGAGGGTCAGGTATGTCGGGCCGGACGGCGCCGAGATAGAGGTCGGCTACAAGGAAGCCTATACAGGGCTACTGGAGAAACAGGGCTACAGCGTTATCTACGTGGGCAACGGCACGTCCGATATCTACCCGGCCCGGCGGGCTACCAGGGTATTTGCCACCGGCGACCTTCTGGAACGCTGCCGTAAAGAGAACCTGGCGTGCACCCCTTTCGATGACTTCTACGATGTCATCAGTGGGCTGGAAATCGCAGCACCTGATTAACCTGTTTCCAAAACGATGCCTATCGGGCAGTGGTCGGAGCCCATCACCTCGGGCATGATGAAAGCCTGCTTAACCGAGGATATCAGGTTATCGCTGACGAAAAAGTAGTCTATCCTCCACCCCACGTTCCTTGCCCGCGCCCCGGACTTCATGTCCCACCAGGTATACTGGTCAGGTTCGCCGTTAAAGTGGCGGAAGGTGTCCACGTAGCCGTGAGAGATGAATTTATCAATCCAGTCTCTCTCCTCGGGTAGAAAACCGGATTTTTTTGAATTCTCTTTCGGGCGGGCAAGGTCGATTTCTCTATGGGCGGTATTGACATCGCCGCAGATAACCAGCCTCTTACCGGCATTTTTCAGAGAATCGGCATACTCCAGAAAAGCGTCGTAAAAAGTCATCTTGTAGTTCAGGCGCTCCGGGCTTGCCTTACCGTTGGGGAAATAGATATTAAGAAGGGTAAAACTGGGATAATCGGCAATGATAACGCGCCCCTCCAGGTCGAGCCCGCCGCCGCCGAAGTCGTACCGGACATCCCGCGGTGTTTCTTTCGTGAAAACAGCCACGCCGCTGTAGCCCTTCCTCTCCGGGTAGTTCCAGTAAACCCGATAGCCCGTCGGCTCTTTAAGGTCGTTATCGAGCTGCTCGGGCTGCGCTTTGGTCTCCTGGAGGCAGAGAACATCGGGAGATTCACGTTGCAGCCAGTTTAAAAAACCCTTCCCCTTTACCGCCCGTATGCCGTTGACATTCCAGCTGAGCAGCTTTGTCTCTTTCATGCTCTATCTCCAGTTTGATACAGGACGTATGTATTTATTATACTTTCAATATAGCATAACACAATTATTAGAAGGGTGATAATACACCTTGGATAAAGTCTTCACCAACCTGACTAACGGCGGTCCGGTACAGGTATATGTCCGGGACGGCAGGATAATCCGCGTCCGCCCCCTCGTCCTGACGGATAGCGATGCGGTTTCGTGGACAATCGCTACCGCCGACCGTAAATTTACGCCGCTGCGTAAGGCCTGCGTGTCCCCCTTTACCGCCGTCGAAAAGGCGCGGATATACTCCGATGCCCGCATCAAATACCCCCTCGTCAGGGAAGACTTCGACCCTCATGGCAAACGTAACCCGGAAAACCGGGGAAAGTCGGGGTATAAGCGTATCGACTGGGACAACGCCCTGGACATCGTCGCCGGGGAGATGAAGAGAATCCGGGAAACCTATGGGCCGGAGGCCGTCATGTCCCGCGCTTCTTCGCACCATAACTGGGGCAACGTGGGCTACCGCACGTCGACCTGGGCGCGGTTCTTCAACATGATTGGCTTCACCGATATCCTGGACAACCCTGATAGCTGGGAAGGCTGGCACTGGGGAGCTACCCATGCCTACGGCTTCTTCTGGCGACTCGGCATGCCGGAGCAGTACGACCTTCTGGAGGATGCCCTGAAAAATACCGACATCGTGGTGCACTGGGGCAACGACCCTGATTCGACGCGCGGCATCTACGGCGGGCAGGAATCGGCGGTGTGGCGACTCTGGCTGCGTGACCTGGGTAAGAAGCAGATTTTTATCGACCCCTTCTGCAATTACACGGCCACGATTCTCGGCGATAAATGGATAGCCCCCCGCCCCGGCACCGATGCCGCCATGGCCGAGGCTATCGCCTGGGTCTGGCTTACCGAGGGCACCTACGATAAAGATTACGTGGCCGCGCGTACGGTCGGCTTCGATGATTTTAAAAAGCACGTCCTTGGAGATAATTGTACGCCGGAACGGGCGGCGGAAATCTGCGACGTACCCGCCTACACCATCAAGAGCCTTGCGCGGGAATGGGCAACCAGTCGGACGATGCTGGCGGCCGGCTCACGCGGCGGCGAGTCCGGCGCCTGCCGCCAGGCTTACGGCACGGAATGGGCCAGGCTGATGGTGCTCTTGCAGGCCATGCAGGGACTGGGCAAGCCGGGCGTCAATATCTGGGGCACCACCATGGGCTCGCCCTATAACGCCGACTTTGATTTTCCCGGCTACAGCTCTTTCGGGCCGAATTTCCTCAACGAATTCGCCAGGAATAAGGCGGAGAACCCCGTCATGCAGCGCGTCTATCGCCTGCTCATTCCGGAGGCTATTCTCAATCCGCCCATCAGCTGGCTGGGACAGACGTTCTGCGGGGAGTCGCTCGAACAGCAGTTTATCCCTTACACATACCCGGCTCCCGGCTGCTCCGAGGTCAAGATGTTCTACCGCTACGGCGGCTCGTTCCTCGGCACGATGACCGGCACCAGCCGCTGGGTGAAGATGTACCAGAGTCCGAAGCTGGAGTTCGTCGTCAACCAGGACTGCTGGTGGTGCACCGAGACGGGACTGGCCGATATCATTCTGCCGGCCTGCACCAACTTCGAGCGTTACGACATCGGCGAGTGGGCGAATACCGGCGGTTATACCCATCACGGCTCCAACGCCTGCAACCACCGGGTTATCGTCTACCAGCACAAGTGCATCGAACCGCTGTATGAATCGAAGTCCGACTACAAGATATTCACCGAGCTTGCCGACCGATTGGGCATCAAAGAAAAATTTACCGAAGGCAATACCGACGAGGACTGGATAGAGAAGGTCTTTAACCACTCCGACCTGCCCCGGTACATATCCTTCGAGGACTTTAAGAAGAAGGGGTATTTCATCGTGCCTATGCCGGATAATTATGCGCCCACGCCCGGCCTGCGCTGGTTCTACGAGGGACGCGAGTGCGATACCCCCGACCACTTTAACCCCAAGAAAGACACGGAAAAGGGCAAGGAACTGGGGACTTACAGCGGTAAAATCGAGTTCGTCTCGCAGAGCCTGCTGAAACACCTCCCCGATGATGAAGAAAGACCGCCGCTGCCGCGCTATATTTCCTCCTGGGAAGGCTATAACTCGGAGGCGGCAAAGAAATACCCCCTCCAGCTTATCACCCCCCACCCCCGCTACTCCTTCCACACCCAGTACGACTCTAACGTCTCCTGGCTGGGCGAGGTGCCGGGACACCGCGTTCTCAAGGACAGCTATTACTGGCGCCCGGTGCGCCTTAATCCCTCGGACGCTGATGCTCGCGGTATCAAGAACGGCGACATTGTTAAGCTCTATAACGACCGCGGTGCCGTTCTATGTATTGCTGATATCACCGAGCGGATGAGGCCGGGAGTCGTGCATTCCTACTACGGCTCCGGCAAGTACGACCCTCTTGAGCCGGGGAATCCGTCCAGCATCGATAGGGGAGGCTGCGTCAGTATCCTCACTCCCGACCGTATGCTCTCGAAGAATACCCCCGGTATGGCGCCGAACTCCTGCCTGGTGGAAATATCAAAATGGGTCAGCTAACCGTCATTCCCGCACGCCCAAAACGTCATTCCCGCGCAGGCGGGAATCCAGCTTTTCCATAATTTCATTGCAAGGAACGCAGTGACGAAGCAATCTCTTTGTACCTCACCCCCTTAATCCCCCTTTTTAAAAGAAAAAGAGGCGTGATAGCTTCTCCCTTTTGTAAAGGGAGAGCGAGAGGGATTTTGGGGAGGGCCTGGGTGGGAATAGATATCATCGAGGGGCGGGGAACGGGGGTGCTTTAAAAGAAATGGAGCGGAAGACGAGATTCGAACTCGCGATCTTCTCCTTGGCAAGGAGACGTTCTACCGCTGAACTACTTCCGCCCGTGCTATGCTATGGTGCCGAGGCCCAGAATCGAACTGGGGACACGCGGATTTTCAGTCCGCTGCTCTACCATCTGAGCTACCTCGGCTCGGCAATCACGAGATATATTTTACTTGAGATTGGGCTGGCAGTCAAGGAAAGGGGAGAAGCGGAATATCTGGTTTTATCTGCATTATTTCATTTCCATATATCCAGCCAGTGGTACGGCAGGAGTTCCTTTAACGTAATGGTCTCGTTCTGATTAAGTATTATTTTCGTCTCCGCATTGGCCCTGTTAACCTGGTAAATCAGCTCCCGGCACCTCCCGCAGGGTGGCGCTATCTCCTTTTTTTCGTTAACGGCCACCAGCATCTCTATTTCCGACTCTCTATGCTTGAGCATCTCGGCAACGGCGGAGTGTTCGGCGCAGAACCCGATACCGCAGGCGCAGTCGATGCATACCCCCGTATATACATTACCGTCCCTGGTTATCAAAGCCGCTCCCACCTCACCGCTCTCGCACTTTTCGCTCGGTTGATATTCTCCGGTTATTTTATACGCCTCATTAATCAAATCCTGTATTGTCATAGTTGAATCTCCTGTTTCCTGATATCTGCACTATTATACCCTATTCAGGCCGTTTTGGGTGGGAATAGATACCAAACAGGACACGCGGATTTTCAGTCCGCTGCCTTTTGTTATATAATACCAGCGCATGAACACTCAACCACCCCCCGAAACTCCCCCCAATAAAATCTGGGGGCTCCACCCCAACATCTTCTTTTTAGGGCTGGTCAGCCTGCTCACTGATGTCTCCAGCGAGATGATTTTCACCCTCGTTCCCCTTTTCGTCGTCAACGTGCTGGGGGGCAGCGCCCTGTCCGTCGGGTTTATCGGCGGCCTCTCCGAGAGTTTCGACGCCGTCTTCAGGATATTCAGCGGCCGGATCTCCGACAGGCTCAGGAAGAGAAAAATCATGGCGGTGCTGGGTTATGGCTTTTCCACCATCGTCAAGCCGCTGATGCTGCTGGCCTCGACCTGGGGGGCCGTGCTGGGGGTCCGCTTCGGCGACAGGGTCGGCAAGGGTATCCGCACCTCTCCCCGTGACGCCCTGATAGCCGATTCCGCCGAGGTAGGGAAGATGGGTAAAGGCTTCGGCTTACACCGGGCGATGGACACGACCGGCGCCGTCCTCGGGCTGGCCATTGCCGCCGTGATTATCTATATCGTTCAGGGCGGCGGGCTTGAGATGGCGCTGGGCACTTACCACTGGCTGGTGCTGGTGGGCATCGTGCCGGCGGTCTTCGCCGTGCTGGTGCTCCTCGGCTTCGTCCGCGAAAAAAAGAACCCCCCCGCGGCCGCGCCCGACGGTAAGGCATCGTTACCCGTGAAAATAACGGCCCGGAAATTCGATAGCCGTTTCAAGCTCTTCCTCGTTATCATGGGCCTGTTTACCCTGGGGAACTCCAGCGATTTCTTTGTGATATTGCGGGCGCAGGACCTGGGCAATTCGGTCCTGTACATCACCCTGATGCTGGTCCTGTTTAACGTTACCTACGCCGCTGTCTCGATGCCGGCCGGCATGCTCTCCGACCGTCTGGGCAGGAAGCGGGTTATCGCCCTGGGATGGACTATCTATGCCGCCGTCTATCTCGGATTCGCCCTCTCTTCGACCACCTGGCACATCTGGGTGCTCTTCGCCTGCTACGGCATCTACTACGGCATCGTGGAAGGGGTCGCCCGGGCCTTCGTGGCCGACCTTGTTCCCGCCGAGCGGCGGTGCACGGCCTACGGCTATTATCATGGGGTGGTCGGACTTACGCTGCTTCCGGCGAGCCTGATTGCCGGCTGGTTGTGGGATACGGTAAACCCGGCCGCGCCGTTTTACCTGGGGGCGGGGCTGGCCTTCGTGGCCATGCTGGGACTGATGGCACTTATAAGAGAATAGGACTGGACTTACTCCAGCACTAAGTTATCGATGAGCCTCGTCTTGCCGATTTTCACCGCCATGGACACCAGTGCCGGCGGCTTAACCTTGTGCAGCATCTCTTTCAGCGTCTCCACGTCCGCGATGCTGATATAGTCGATACTCGCCTGCGGCTCCATGTTGATAAGCTCGGCCATCTCCAGGCGTATCTCCCCGGCGTCCCTTTCCCCCTGCTCCCAGCGCTTCTCCGCCAGGCTGAGCGCCCGGAAAAGTACGGTGGCCGCCTGCCGCTGCTCGCGTTTGAGATAGGTGTTCCGACTGCTCATCGCCAGGCCGTCGGGCTCGCGTATCGTGGGACAGGCCACCACCTCCAGGTTCACATTGAGGTCGGCCACCATCTTCTTGATTACCAGTACCTGCTGGGCGTCCTTCTGCCCGAAGTAGGCTTTCGCCGGCTGGACGATATTGAACAGCTTGTCAACGATGGTGTTCACACCGCGGAAGTGACCGGGTCGGGAAACCCCCTCCAGCTTCTCCGTAATCGTGCCGACCTCCACCCAGGTATCGTAATCATCCGGGTACATCTCCGCCTCCGACGGCATAAAGACGATATCGGTAATCGGCTCCAGCATGGTCAGGTCGCGCTTGGTATCGCGCGGATAGCTTTTGAAGTCTTCCTTGGGCCCGAATTGCGTGGGATTGACGAAAATACTCACCACTACCGAGGCATTCTCTTCCCTGGCGCGCCTCACCAGCGAAAGGTGTCCTTCGTGGAGAAAGCCCATCGTCGCGACGAAGCCCACCGGCTCATCGAGCCCCCTGCGTGCCTGGCTCATCTCGGCAATCTTTTCAACAATTTTCATATGGCATGCCTGTACGTGACCACAGAGGTAAAAAGATTATAAACATAGCATACCACTATTTATCAAGTGAAGCCAGTACGTTTTCATCTATGATAAAACTGTGTTTTTCGGTGGGGAATTTGCCGGACTTTACCTCGTTGTAGTATTCGGTTATTGCGTTCGACATAATATCGGTAAGTTTAGCGTACTGCTTGGCGTGCTTGGGCACGAAGTCCGTGAACGAGCCCAGCATATCGTTGATAATCTGCACCTGGCCGTCGCAGTAAGGCCCGGCGCCGATACCGATGGTGGGGACGCTCACCTTTTTAGTAACCTGCTCGGCCAGCTTGAAGGGGACAGCCTCCAGAACGATGGAAAAGACGCCGGCCTGCTCCAGAGCTATAGCATCCTCAATCAGTTTCTTAGCCGCCTCAAGAGACTTTGCCTGTACCTTGAGACCCCCGAGTTGGTGGACCGACTGCGGTGTCAGGCCGATATGCCCCATCACCGGGATACCGCAATCCACGATTTTCCTTACCTTGTCGGCGACGGTCACACCGCCTTCGAGTTTAACCGCCTGGGCTCCGGCCTCCTGAATGAAACGGGCGGCGTTACGCATGGCATCCTCGGCGCTGACGTGGTAGGTCATGAAGGGCATATCTCCCACAACGAGGGCGTTCCTGGCGCCCCTGGTGACCGCTTTGGTATGATGCAGCATGACATCGATAGTCACCGGTATCGTCGATTCGTAACCGAGTACCACCATGCCCAGGCTATCCCCGACCAGAATCAGCGGCACGCCCGCCTCATCAACTAATTTAGCGGTAACATAATCGTAGGCGGTGAGCATCACTATCTTCTCACCCTTTGGCTTCATTTCCCTTATTGTATTAACTGTGACCCGCATGGCAGCTCCTTAGGCGAATATTTTCTCGTCCAGCCTGGTGACGATGACATTTTTTTCATTGACATGCACAATCTTCGGTTTATAATTCCTCGTTTCCTCTTCGGGAACCTGCGTGTAGGTCAGAATAATAACCAGGTCGCCCCTGACGGCCAGGCGGGCGGCGGCCCCGTTCAGGCATATCTCGCCGCTGCCGGCTTCCCCTTCGATGGCGTAGGTGGTAAAGCGGGCGCCGTTGTTGATATTAAGGACGTGTACCTGCTCGTAGGGGATGATATCGGCCGCTTCCATGAGCTTCCTGTCGATGGTAATGCTGCCCTCGTAATCGATGTTGGCGTCGGTAACGGTAGCCCGGTGGATTTTACTTTTCAACATAATTCTCATTTTCCTTCCCCCTGAAGGTATTTTATCATTTTGTTTTTAATATCCTGGCCATTTCGCCGGCCTTCTTTTTGGTGATTTTTCCTTTAGCCAGCGAAATAGAGATAGTCTGCAGTCCGAGTTCTTTATAAGGGAATAAGAGAGCTGGAGCTTTTTTACGCAGGGTTTTAAGGTGTTTATCAACCGTACCGGTGTCGCCGCGGGCTATCGGCCCGGTCAGGCATTGCGGTATGCCGACGGTTTCGATGTTGTGGAGGGTGCCTTTAATTAAGGGAAGCAGGGCTCTGGTAGCCTCGTCGGTGGGGATGGAGAATGTCTGCCAGAGGTCCGTGGCCATCTTGACCAGCGTTACCAGGTAGTTGCAGGCAAACACGGCAGCGGCGTGGTAGGCCACTTTATCGCCGGCTTCCAGCTTTATCCAGTGTCCACCCAGGGCCGTAGCCATTTCCTTGAGTGTGGTCAGCAGGGGCTCCTCGGCCTCGATGCCGAACGTGGAGCCGGGTATATTCTCGATGGCCTGCTCGACGCTGGCAAAGGTCTGGAGGGGATGGAAGCCGCCCACCATAGCCCCCGATTTCCTGGCGGGTTCCAGAATATCTATCGAATCGGCGCCGCTGCAATGTACAACGCTCTGCCCGCTGTGCCATTTCACCTCGGAAGCTACCTCGGCTATAGCGGCATCCGGGGTGGTGATGAATACCAGGTCGGCGCTATCGGCTACTTCCTGGTTGCTATCCAGTATGTGCAGATTACTGACTGTCCCGCGTCTGCTATCGGCGGAGGTTCGGCTCCGCCTGGACGCACCGACGAACCGGTAACCCTTGCTGTTCAGTAAAACAGCCAGGGCGGTACCCACGGTTCCGGCTCCGATAAAACCTGCTTTGAGCATTATCCCCCTTAAACAAAAACCCCCTCAGATAAACTGAGAGGGCAAAATTCCGCGACTTTACTTCCTGCCGTCTCGGTCGTATCCGATCCAAGCGACTTCTTTTGTTAAGGTCTTAGCTCTAAACTCACCGCCACAACGGTCGATGGTAACTATTATTTTAACTTAAATATATCGTCCTGTCAATACATATGCGGGCACAATAACATCACAGATTGTCTTACATGTATTCTAGTGCTATAATTGCCACGTAATCCATGGTTGAGAGAGGTGTAAAATAGAGATAATACCGGCTATAGACTTGCGTAACGGCAGGTGCGTACGCCTGTATCAGGGCAATTATAACCAGGAAACTGTCTTTTCCGATGACCCGCTCGATGTAGCCCTGAAATGGCAGTCCATGGGCGCTCCGCGACTACACATCGTCGACCTCGACGGGGCTGCCTCCGGTGAAATCTGCAACCTGGAAATCATCAGGGATATTGCCAGGGCTATACTGGTGCCCGTCCAACTCGGCGGCGGTATCCGCGATATCGAAACGGTCGAGGGGCTGTTGAGAACGGGTATAGAGCGCGTGATTCTGGGCACGGCGGCGGTGGAAAACCCGCGACTCATTATCGAGGCCTGCCGCCGCTTCCGCGACTCGGTAGTCGTCGGCATTGACGCCCGCGAGGGTTTCGTCGCTACGCGCGGCTGGATAAATAATACGGAACAGACGGCCACGGAACTGGCCAACGCCATGGTGCAGATAGGCGTCCGGCGTTTTATATATACGGATATCACCCGTGACGGCACCCTGACGGAACCCAATTTCTCGGCTATTGCCGGAATGATAGATGAAATCCGGGTGCCCGTTGTCGCTGCCGGCGGTATCGCCTCGGTCAACCACCTTAAAATGCTGAGCAAGCTCGGCGCCGAAGGTGCCATCGTAGGTAAGGCCCTGTATACCGGCGATATCAACCTGAAGCAGGCGCTTTCCGAGATTAGCCAGATTTAGATTTATAGATTAGAAAAGGTGAATTCCGGTGAGCAATCTGAACTTTAATGAAAAAGGACTTATCCCGGCCATCGTTCAGGACGTCGATACCGGCGAGGTGCTGATGCTGGGGTACATGAACGAGGAGTCCATCCGCCGTACTTTAGACAGCCGGGAGGTCTGGTTTTACAGTCGCAGTCGTAAACAACTCTGGCATAAGGGTGAGACTTCCGGCAATAAACTCCTGTTACGCGAACTGTGGCAGGACTGCGATAGCGATACTATCCTGGTAAAGGCTCACCCCACCGGCCCCGTCTGCCACACCGGCAACAAGACCTGCTTCTTCCAGGAATTGACCGAGACTGACTTGTAGAGCTTTTAAGAGGGGAATTCTTAATCTTACTCACCCCCTTAATCCCCCTTTTTCAAAGTGGGATAATATGTCTTGAACAGTGGGTCGTCTCCCTTTCGTAAAGGGAGATTGAGAGGGATTTCTCAACGTGATAAGCCGCAGACGATACTGGGCGGCCTGGGTGGGAAAAGATATCAAATAGGGTTTGTGGGGTGTGGTTGAGATAACTAAGAAGCGGGCTGCGCCGCTTCCTCCTCCCTGTCCACCTCCACCGCTTTGTTCATCGCCGCTATGGCCACTTCCAGCTGCCTGTCATCGGGCTCGCCCGTCGTCAGCGACTGCATCAGCAGCCCCGGGGCCAGGATAATCCTCATGAACCAGTTATGGGTGTACCTGGCCCCGAAATAAATCACTTCGTAGCCGAGTCCCATGATAACCGGGATGAGGATGATGCGCGCTCCTATCATCAGCCACAGGTTCTGGCGTCCCACGAAAGAGAAGACGAAGATGGCGATTACCAGCACCAGGAACAGGAAGCTGGTGCCGCAGCGCACGTGGGCCGTGCTGTAAGACTTGATGGACTCCACGTCCATCGGCACGCCCGCTTCGTAGGCGTTAACTGCTTTGTGTTCGGCCCCGTGATAGGTGAAAACACGCTTGATATCGGGCAGGAACCCCATTACCTTGAGGTAGGCGACGAAGATAATCAGGCGTATCACCCCTTCGACGATGTGAAATACCACCGAGTTCGGTATATAGGCATTCACCAGCTTTGTCAGAAAAAGTGGCGCGATAAAGAACAGGACGACCACCAGGACTACCGCCGAGGCAATCATGCCCCAGATGGCCTTGGTGGGTATTTCCTCCTCCTCTTCCTCCATGGCAATATTAGCCGAATACAGCAGACTCTTGATGCCTAATAACATGGCCTCAACCAGAATGACCACGCCGCGCAGCAAGGGCGTCCGTCTCATCCGGTTCGTGGTGAGAGACGGCAGCGGCCTGACGTCGGTGGTAATCTCGCCTTTGGGCCGGCGGACTGCCGTCACCACGGAGCTGCGTCCGCGTATCATTACCCCTTCGATGACTGCCTGGCCGCCGTAATTGAACTTCTTTTTATCCGCCATTCTGACTGAATGAAAAAGGAGCGGAATATATTAACCGCTCCTGCCTTCCGGGATTATTGTCACCTAACCTTCGAGCTTGTAGCGCTTCTTGAATCGCTCTACGCGACCGGTGGTGTCCAGCATGCGCCTCTCGCCGGTGAAGAACGGGTGGCAGTTGCTGCATACCTCGACTTTTAGCTGCTTCCTGGTAGAACCCGTGGTAAACTTATGGCCGCAGGAACAGACCACTTCGGCATCGGGATAATATTTGGGGTGTATTTTCTCTTTCATATTAATTAGCTGGCGTAAACGCTGACCTTTCTCCGATTGTTACTGGTCGGCTCGAATTTAACGATGCCATCGACAAGCGCGAAAAGGGTATGGTCCTTGCCGGTGCCCACGTTATTTCCGGGGTGAATGCGCGTGCCGCGCTGGCGCACCAGTATGGTGCCGGCGTGGACCGCCTGCCCGGCGAACCTCTTCACTCCGAGTCGCTTGCTCTGGCTGTCCCGGCCGTTGCGACTTGTCCCGCCTCCTTTTTTATGCGCCATTTGCCGTCTCCTCTTTCTTCTTGCGCCGCGTGGCTCTCTTCCTGGCCGGCTTGGGGGCTTCCACTCCCGGCGGCAGTATCTTATCTATGCTTAGGCTGGTGAAAAGCTGGCGGTGCCCGTTCTTGCGGCGATAGCGTACCTTCGACTTGTATTTAAAGACGATTATCTTCCGGTGCCGGCCGTTTTCTTTAGCTTTGACCAGCACCCGGGCGCCTTCTATAAACGGCTTGCCGACGGTGATATCATCACCCTCACCGATAGCCAGCACCCTGTCCAGCTCGAAGGTGCCGCCTTCGGCCACTTCCAGGCGTTCCACCTTGATTGTCTGGCCTTCGGTTACTTTATACTGCTTGCCGCCTGTTTCGATAATAGCGTAAATTTTAAGCCTCCAAAAAGAATATTATACCAGTTTTATAGCTGAGCGTCAACTAGCTTGAATGTCATTGCGAGCGAACTCAAGTAATCTCACAGCCTCGCCAGCAGCTTCCCCCACTCCGTCGCCACCTTATCCCTTAGCTCATCCAAGGTACAGTCGGTATCGATGACCACGTCGGCCTGCCTGATACGCTCCTGGCCGGACATCTGCGAACTGATGCGCGCCTTCGATTCCTCCTCGGAATACCCCGTTCTTTCGGCCAGCCTTTTTAATACCGCTTCCTCGGGGGCGACGGTCACCCACATTTCATCCACCTGCCGGGCCCGCCCCGCCTCCAGAATCGCCGCCGCCTCCAGCACCACAACTGTAGCCCCTTGCCGCCGGTAGTCCGCTACTTTCTCCTTCACCATGGCGTCGATAAAGGGGTGCACTATCCGGTTCAACCGCGCCAGCGCTTCGGGATTGTTGAAAACGAGTCTGCCCAGCTTCACGCGGTCGATATCCCCGCCGGCGGCTAAAATACCCTCGCCGAACTCGCTGACCAGTTTCCCCCGCGCTTCTTTCTGCTTGAGAGCCTCGTGACCCAGCCCGTCCAGGTCGACGATGACCGCCCCCAGTTCCGCCAGGAACTTAGCTGCCGTGCTCTTGCCGCTGCCGATACCGCCGGTAAGCCCGATGACCTTCATCCTTCTCTCTACCCGGTAAGAAAAATTCCCAAACGCATAATATTTATTATATTATAGTTGATAGCATGTTTCGCAACTTTCGAGGATTTTATTCTAGATGCTGATACTGGGACACGTCGGAATCACGCTGGGCGCAGCGACGCTCCTCGCCGGGGCTGCCAACCGCCGCCAGGCCACCAACATCATCAGGATACCGTGGCTGGCTTCACTCTCACGCTACCTGGACATCAGACTGCTGCTGGTCGGCTCCCTTTTACCGGATATCATCGATAAACCGGTCGGGCAGTACCTGTTCCGGGAGACCTTCAATAACGGGCGGATATTCTCTCATACTCTCCTCTTCCTCGTCCTTATTTCCGCCGTCGGTTTCTATCTCTTCAAACGCCACCGTCAGGCCTGGATGTTGCCCCTCGCCGCCGGCACTTTAATGCACCTCATCCTCGACGAGATGTGGCGCGCACCGGCCACCCTGTTCTGGCCGCTGATGGGCGTTACTTTCAAGAAAATCGAGCTTGCCGCCTGGGTAGAAAATATATTCCAGGCGTTGTTTTCCGACCCGAAGGTCTATGTTCCCGAGTTGATAGGGCTGGTTATCCTGCTATGGTTCGGAACAGCGTTAGCCGGTAGAAAGCAAATCGGCATATTCATCAAACACGGTAGAGTCCGCTAACTGTTACTCGCGTGTGCCTATCTCGACGGAAATTTCGAGTACGGCGGCATCCCTTATCACGTCAAGCATAATAGCTTCTCCCGGGCTCATATATTCCCCCAGGTAGGAGGTAAGCTCATCCATATCCCTTACCATCGCGCCGTCGATAGCCACGATGATATCCCCGGTCTCGATACCGGCGGTATTGGCGGGACTGTCGGTGAAAACAGAAGTCACCATTACCCCGTTGGCCGTCTCCAGCGACATATCCAGCACCATCTGAGGAGTGAGGTCGGATATTCCCACGCCAATCCAGGGATAAGCGAAGGAACCAGTAGTGATAATGGCATCGGCTACCCGTTTTACTTTATTGGAAGCCACCGCCCAGTAAATTCCGTCCCCCTGGAGCGGGTCAATCCGGGCTGTTAAAAGCCCGATAACCTCGCCGCTGGAGTTAAAAAGCGGGCCTCCCGAGTTGCCGAAATTCACCGCAGCATCGAACTGCAACATATTGGATAAGGTATGATTTTCCACGCTGACGAACCGGTTGACCTGGCTGATAGTGCCGGATGTCAGGGTATCCCTGAGACCCAGCAGGTTGTCGCCAAACACTGGACTACCGATGGCGACGACCGGGTCGCCGATTTTTATCAGGTTAGAATCTCCCGTCTCTACCGGCTCGACAGACGGATTGGTTTCCAGTTTCAAAACGGCGACATCGCTGAACTCGCAATAGCCCACGGTCGTCGCCTTGAAAACCCTGCCGTCGTACATCAGGACGTATATGGAAGAGCGCTCCTCGATAACATGATTGGCGGTAACGATATGGCTGTCGCTATCGTAAATAAACCCGGAACCCAGCGTACCCGCCCCGTTGGTAATCCTGACCACGGCCGGGCTTACTCTCTCGTACACCTCGCTGGCATCTAACACCATACGTGATATATCGGCTTCGTTACTGCTGACGCGCTCGTTAAGAGCTTCCAGTCGAGATGAAAGGCCGGAAATTTCATCCTCCATCCCGGCGATGCGGTCGCTGGCTGTCTCCAGTTCACCGGCCAGAGCGTCGATATCAGCCCGGGATTCTTCCAGTTGATTCTCCAGGGAACTCAGGCCGCCTGCCATTTCCTTCCTGAGTTCATCGCTCACCGTTTCAATGCGGGCCGCCTGCTCCTCTTCGAATACCGCCAGTTGCTCACTCAGGTCATCAATCTGCCTGTTCAAAGTGTACGAGTAATAGCCGTTGCCTCCCGCAATAATCACCAGCAGCACCAGTATCCCGATAATCACCTTATTAGCCATCTAGTTAACTCCTCAATACCTTCTGGTTCGAATATACACGCCCTTATTATATTATTTTACCCTGTTTAGCGTCACCGGACAGGTCCGCCAGACGCCCTCGGCATCCGGTGTCCCCAGAACAATGCCCCAGAGGTCACCGCTGCCGCTGCGGGCAAAATGCCACCAGTGGGTAAATAATCGCGGGATTCCCTTGGTCCGGAAGACTATCTCTTCCATCGGGCCGAATGTCTGTACGACCAGGCCGGGCCATTCGGCAATTCCTCCGGGGGCTTCGTCGATGTGTACCACGACTTCCTTCGTTTCCCAGTCTATCTCCAGTTCTAAATTCCACGCCTTATCCGCTCCGGGCAAATGCGCCTGACCCTGAAATCTCTCCATTATCCACCTCCTTGAAGTCTGAAGATTATCAGGAACCGGCCAGCTTCTTCTTGATATCGGATAGCTGTTGCAGGTGAGATTTTTCCTCGGTGATTATCCTGTTTATCATCGGGGCGGCGTGCCGGGGCAGGCTGTCTCTCATCTCGTAGTAGAAAAGTATCGAGTCTTTCTCGGCGCTGATGCCCAGTTCCAGCGCCTTGATATCGCTGTCTGCCTGGGTCGCCATCTCGCTGGTAATCATATCGTCGGTAAAAACGGCCTCATCCAGGAGTGCCTGAAGATAATCGGAGTATTCCCTTGACATACCCTCCTGCGACTGCTGCGTATCCGCCTCCCCCAGCATGTCCTCAAAAACTTTGATATGCTCACGTTCCATCTCGGCAAGCCCCTCGAAGACAGCCCGGGCATCCTCGTTATCGGTCGACTTGGCCATGATATCGTAGAACATAATACCCCTTCTTTCGATATCGATGGCGATATTTATCAGGTCACCGCCGGAGAAAACGACAGACATGCCTCAGCACCTCCTCAATTTCATATATAAAAAGCCTGGCAGCCGGCTTTCATGAACCTTATTTCGTTTCTTTTTCTTCTTTTTTCGTTTCCTGGTAGCTCTTGATTACTTCTTTTACGGAGGTAGCGTCTTCCAGTGTGGTGATATCGCCGATATTGTCCCCGTTAGCTATCGCCTTTAGAATACGCCGCATAATTTTGCCGCTTCGAGTCTTGGGCAGTTTTTTGACAAAATAGACTTCATCGGGGGATGCTATTGGCCCCAGCGTCTTCCGCATGTGATTGACCACTTCTTTCCTTAGCTCGGCGGAGGGGCTGACCTTCTCTTTAAGCCTGACGAAAATAACGATGCTTTCACCCTTTACCGGGTCTGCTTTGCTGACGACGGCTGCCTCGACCACGTTGGTATAAGAAATAGCGGCATCCTCCAACTCGGCAGTGCCGATTCTATGGCCGGCCACTTTTAGAATCTCATCGGCTCTTCCCAGGACCCAGAAATAACCGTCTTTATCCCTCACGGCGTAGTCACCGGTATAAAAGAACCCCGGGAACCTTGACCAGTAAGCCTTCTTATAACGCTCCGGGTCACCATATACGCCGATGAGCATGCCGGGCCAGGGCTTCTTTATGACCAGGAGGCCACGCTCTTCAGGGGCTACCGTCTTACCTTTTTCATTGACTACATCAGCGTCGATGCCGGGTAAGGGCAAACTTGCTGAGCCGGGTTTCAATGGTATTCGCTCTATCCCCGGGGTAGGTGATATCATAATGCCGCCGGTTTCTGTCTGCCACCAGGTATCAACGATAGGACACCGTTCATTGCCGATGTGCTGGTAATACCATAGCCATGCTTCCGGGTTGATGGGTTCACCCACGCTTCCCAGTAACTCCAGGGTGCTCAGGTCATGCTTTTTCGGCCATTTTTCACCATGTCCCATGAACATCCTGATGGCCGTGGGTGAGGTGTAAAATATGTTAACGCCGTATTTTTCAATGATGTCCCACCATCTGTCAATCGCGGGGTAATCAGGGGCTCCTTCATACATGACCGTGGCCGCCCCGTGGGCCAGTGGCGCATATACTATCATGCTGTGCCCGGTAACCCAGCCCACGTCAGCCGAGCACCAGTAGACCGACTCTTCTTTTATATCGAAGACCCACTTATAGGCAGCATAATTGTAAACCATATAGCCGCCGGTACTGTGGACAATCCCTTTGGGTTTGCCGGTAGTGCCCGACGTATAGAGTATATATAGCGGGTGGTTTGACTCAACCGGTTCGGGGCGAACGTAGGATTTTGCGTGAACGAGTAAATCGTCGAGCCAGATGTCCCTGGGTGGCTCCATGTTAACCGGGTTTCCCGCTCTTTTGACAACGATGGTGTTTTTCACCGATGGGCACATGGCAACAGCTTCATCGGCGATGTTCTTCAGTGTAATCACCTTGCCCCTCCGGAAGCCCCCGTCGGCGGTTATCAATAACTTCGCCTGCACATCATTGATTCTTCCCGCCATAGCCTGGGCACTGAAACCAGAGAAAATTACCGTCTGAACGGCACCAATTCTGTCACAGGCCAGCATAAAGATAGGGAGTTCCGGTATCATGGGCAGATATAGAGCGACGGTATCGCCCTTACCAATCCCGCAATTTTTCAGTACCGAGGCAAATCTGTTCACCTCGGTATACAGGGTTGAATAACTCAATACCCTGACATCGCCTGGTTCACCCTCCCAGTATATAGCCACCTTGCTCCGGCGCCACGTCCTCACATGCTGGTCAACGCATATAAACGATGCGTTTAGCTGCCCTCCGACAAACCACTTGGCGAAAGGCGGGTCCCATTCCAGCACCTTGTCCCAGGTTTTAAGCCAGGGTAGCTGCCGGGCCTGTGATGCCCAGAATTCTATCGGATCATCGATAGACTTCTGGTAGAAATCGAAGTATTTCTTGGTAGGGTAGTACCTGGACTCGAAGGGAAGTGATAGTTCAGCCATAACTTTACCTCCTTAGCCGTTTTTCAAATGGCAGGTGACTCTGTATTTCAGATCTCTATCATAATAGTATCATTATTTACCCTTACTTTATATACGGGCAGCGCCCGGGGTGGTTTGAGCACTTTACCTACCGCCGCTAAAAACCCCGAGCCTTTCAGCCAACGAACATTATGCCCGTCGGTGATATCGAACTGCGAGCCGTGAAGGGGACAGGTGACAGTCGTTCCTTCGAGTCGCCCCGCCGCGAGTTCCCCGCCCATGTGGGGGCATCGATTGCCGACGGCGTAAAATTTACCCCCGACCCTGGCCAGCAGGATTTCAATCCCGCCGACCATCACCTCCTTCTTCATTCCGTCCTGATACTCGCTGGTCTTCCCGGCTTCGATCAAACTCCCCATTTTTATCCACCGGAGTCGGGCAGGTTGACGCTGGGCCCCGGACTTCGTTTGCTTTCTTCATCTTCAAGCAGGTCGTTAAAGACATCGATGTGATATCTCTCGTTATCCCTTATCCGGATGAGCAAGTCCCGCAGTCCGGCATCGTCGACTTTTTTGGCGGCCTTGTCGTAAGCCTCGGCAACTTCCTTTTCGATTTTTAAGTCCGCCTTGAGCATGTCAGCCGTATCCGTCGAATTATCGGTTTCGGCGTGTTCGATTCTCGGGTTACCGCCACCGTCAACCACCTCTTCGGCAAGCCAGCCGAGATGCTGCATCTCGTTAATGGCCTGGTCTTCCAGTTGCTTCTTGGCCTCTTTATTACCGGTCATATACGAGTGAAACATGTACTGCAAAATCACCGTATACTCGTGTTCGATGCCCCAGTTCAAAGTCTTCGCCACGTCGTCCTTGCGGTCTCCCCTTACGTCTTTCAGGCCTTCCCTTTCAGCTTTCTCGACAAAGTGCTTGAACTTGCCCTGATGGGCCTTTTCATCCGACTGTATGCGCTTCAGCAACCTTTTTATTTTGGGGTCGTCAATCGCTTTGATATGCTCTTCATAATTGTCGATGGCGCCCTGTTCCAGCCCGACGTCGTTTGTCATCCATTCGGTGACTTCCTTGCCGGCCATGTTCATGGTGCCCCTCTTCAGGCTGGGCTGGCCGCCCAGGTCCGCTATCGTTTCCGCCAGCCAGTCCAGGTGCCTCATTTCATCCCGCGCCATGGCCTCGATTTCGCAGGACATTTCGCCCTCGCCCATAGAGTAGGCATGCGTCAGGTACTGGATAATGGCGCCGTGCTCGTCCTGAAGGTCAAGATTCAGCAGCTCGATGATTTTTCCTGTTTCCATATTATCACCTCCGATTTTATATTCCCGGTTTCAGGGATTTCTTCGTCATATAGACTATCCACTTCCAGTGGAGTATTAGATGTATTATTATCATCACCAGCAGCCCTGCGGCCGTCCAGTCGTGCAGGTCAATCCAGGTATCTCTCTGCCATAAAAAGCCATTGCCTGCCAGTTCCAGTCCCCTGCCTCCCCGGTATCCCGCCCCGTGCGGCAGTACCAGCCAGAGAACCAAGCCGGACACCGCCTGAAAAAGCGCCAGCAGCAACATGATTATGAACAGGATATAGTTGCGTATCCACTGCTTCATAAACGCCCGCCGGCCCTTTCTTACCTCTAGTCTTCTACCTTCTTAAATTCGCTCTTGGCGGCCCCGCAGACCGGGCATACCCAGTCGTCCGGGATTTTCTCGAAAGGCGTCCCCGGGGCGATGCCGCCGTCGGAGTCTCCCAGTTCCGGGTCGTAGATATAGCCGCAAACGGTGCATTCGTATTTATCCATCCTGTTTCTCGCCTCCTTTTTCTCCGGCAATATAGCTGGGGGCGGTCTTGGGAGTGGTCCCCCGTTTGACCTGATAATAGTATTCGTATGTCATGCAGGCGTCCCCTGTAAGCACCTCGGCATTGACAATCCTGCCGATAAATATGGTGTGGGTGCCGACATCTACATGCTGGACTACCTCCGCCTCGAGATAGGCCGTGGCATGGTCGAGGAACACGGGGGCTTTCGTATGGCCTGTTTTGTATTTAACCCCCCCGGTTTTATCCACGTCCCTGCCGGACTTAAAGCCGAAGCCGCCGATATAGGGCAGGGGCGTTTCCTGGTGGAGAATCGAGGCGGAAAATACCCGGCTGGCCATGATATATTCGTGCGTCAGGTTGCTCTTGTTGATGCTCACTGCGACGGTTGGTGGCTCTGAGGTTATCTGGAATACGGTGTTGGCTACCTGCCCGTTGAGCTTATCACCCTTGTACGCGCCGATGATATACATGCCGTATCCGAGTTTATGCAGAGCGTTTAAATCCATTTCCCTTGCCTCCTCCGGCTACATTACTTCTTTCTCGCTGGCCTCTACCGCCCGCTTCAGTTCCTCGGCCAGCAGCGGCGGCAGCCCTTCTATATCCACACGGAGGAATCCCCTTACTATAGTAGCCGTGGCCTCGTCCCTGTTGAGTCCCCGTGCCATCAGGTATTCCACCTCTTCCTCGGCAATCTTGCCGACCGCCGCCTCGTGGGAGAGGTCAATTCCGGCCAGATTCCCTTTCAGTTCCGGAATAGCATGAATCAGGCCTTTTTCACCCAGTATCAGGCCCCGGCACTCGAGGTGTCCCTTGACCTCTGGCGCGTTACCCTCGATATAGCCACGGGCGATTATCTTACCGCCGGTGGTGATAGCGCGGGAGATAATTTCCGTCCTGGAACCTTTACCGTCGAGGATTACCCGCGAACCCACGTCCAGCGACGAACCTTCGCCGGTCACCAGGACGCTGTTGAATCTGGCGGTAGCATTGTCACCGACGCATTTAACGAGCGGGTTCATCTGTAGCGACTTCACCGGTTTCATGAGGATGTAGTTGCTCAGGAACAGGCCGTCCTGTTCCACGATAACGCCGCTGCGCGGCCTTGCGGCCGTCTCCGGGTTCCAGCTGTGTATCATGGTGAAGGTTACTTTAGCCCCCTTCTTGATATAGAACTCGGAGACCCCCAGGTGCAGCCCGGTTTCTTCTTCAGAAGCCGTAGCGCAACCGGTAATAATGTGCAGCTCCGAACCTTCCTCGGCAATGATGACGTTATGCACGTTCTGCACCAGTTTATCCTGGGCAAGGTAAAGGCATGCCTGGACCGGAAAGAGCGTCTTCTGGCCGGGCAGGGCCCTGATGAAGTAGCCGTTGTACTGGTTCAACTCGATATTGGCGGTGTACTTGTCCTGGTCTACGGCGACTGCCTGCCACCAGTAGTCCGTCAGCCAGTCGTACTTCTCCATGGCCTGACTCACCGGCATTACTTCTACTCCGTCCTGGCTCACAGAGCTATGGACGGGTGTATTGTCCATCTGGATATAGGTGCCCGACCTCTGGCTGGTATCGTCCAACATGACGCCGGCCTCGAGCATCTGCTTCTTGGCTTTGCTCGGAAGACGGGAGGGGTCATCGCTATAGGCGTGCTTTTCATCGGCGTTGACGAATTCACTCAGGTTAATATCTTCGCCGAGGGCGGCCACTTTGTCAACGGCAGCTTTTGCTTTGCCTTTATAGTCTTGGGAAGTCTTCTTTTTACTCATTTATCGGCAACCTCCCCAGGTAGCATTTAATACACTCGTCATACCCTTTCTCCCGGATTGTCGCCAGCATCTCGTGGGGGTCGCCCACGCAGCCTATCGTGCCGTCGCACATGACGTAGCCGGTGCGGGCATTAACGTAGTCCAGGATATGGCCGGTATGGGTTATGATAAGCCCCATGCACTTGCGGTACTGTATCGGGCAGTTCTTCTCCAGCAACTCGTTCATCAGCTCGCCTATTAGGGCGATATTCACCAGGTCCACGCCCGATTCAGGTTCGTCCATCAGGGTCAGTTCCGGCTTCTGGGCGAGGAGTTGCAGCAATTCGGAGCGCTTTATCTCGCCTCCGGAAAAACCGTAGTTGATATCCCTCTCCAGGAACTCACCCAGGTCGGCTTTTTCCGCCAGCGCCGCTATGGCTTTTTCATCTCCGCTCCCTTTAAGACAGGCGGCTACCATGTCGCGCGTTGTAACCCCCCGTACCACCGGCGGCCGCTGGAAGGACATGCCGATGCCCAGACGCGCTCTTTCATCTACGGTCAGGCCGGTGATATCCTTACCCTTGAAGCTGATGCTGCCCTTCGCCACCCTATACTTGGGAAAACCCATGATAGCCATCAGCAAGGTGCTCTTACCGGCGCCATTGGGACCGAAAAGAACATGGGTTTCCCCGTTATTTATCGTCATATTAATATCGTGGATGATTTCCTTGTCCTCTACGGCCACGGACAGGTCTTTAATCTTAAGCATCTTTCACCCCTGTAAGCGTATTTATTTCCCGATTTCACCCCTAGCCGCCGTCCAGGGACGGGTGTTCCTTCTGGACGAACCACGCCTCCGGGTTCTTGAGAAATTCGAAATAGTCGAGGAGGACCCGGTAATGCTCCTCTTCCTGAACGGCTAAGGCCTCGTAAAACTGCTTTTCAACCTCGTAAGCCGCTTTTTGACCGCGGCTTTTATAGAAATCGTAGGTCTTGTTCTCCATTTCCATGGCTCTCTGCACGGCATCGATTTCCGTGGAGATGGACTTTACGTCTTTATCCATTTGCTCTATTGCCCGGGCGAATATAGTCCTCAGGCCCCTGCCGCCATCGAGGTGAACCTTCCTGTCAGGCCAGCCCTTCCGGGTACTGAGATCTTTATAGATACCCTCGAAAACCTTCCGGTGCGCATCTTCTTCCTCGGCCAGTTGCTTGAGCAGTTTCTTCCCCAGCTCGTTTTTACTCGCCTTGCTGGCTTCGAGGTAGAATTCCTTGCCGTCAATCTCCATCTGAATAGCCGTTTTAAGTGCTTTAAGGGTGGTATCCTGTTCTTTTGCCATGAGCCGCCTCCTCGGGCTTAACCCGCAATAGTATTTAGCCTGCCATGCCCCTGTGTTGCGTAACGAAATGATAGAATGTAATCATGACAATGTCAACACATCTGGCAACTGCTTGGTTAACATTTTACCTGCGATTTTGTCTTATGTATGTGACAAAAGTTCCATTAACATTTTAATAAGACTGTTCCTCAAAAAGTATATCACATAATATTCCCGTCCAGAGACGCTCTCACAAAATACCTCCCCTTTACCCGCCGTCCTTGACATCGTTATCGGGGTAACTATATGATTGGTCTACTCGATGATAGCATATGGAAAAGGACAGCCAGGTGGTAGATAAAACGAAGCAAACGGCGGTTGCGGGCATAATCATCGATGATAAAGACATCGTGATAGGCTTTAATCCCGACAGGCCGGACGTACTTTTATCGCCGGGTAAAAAGAAGTAAGCCCGGCGTTTACGGGTCTTTCTTTACAGGACTTCCTCCTGAAATACCGTTAGATGCTCACTTTTAAATTCACTGTATCTCATAACATTCGTTAAACATGTGATTATTATCACATACAGCGGGTCGGATACCTAATAAAATTGAAGTAATAAACCGCGAGGAGGGGGAAAATGAATCTGACCCGCAGTCTGGCTATCCTGATTATGCTCCTGGGTCTGGTGGCTATCGTTATCGGGGGTGTCTTCATCGGACAGGGTATCGCCAAGAACGACCTCATTGTGGACAGGATGGAGATAGAGAAAGTTACCCTGGCCCTGGACCCCGATAATCCGGATGTCTATACTCAAATAACCGATATTACATCAGCGCAGGATGCCGCCGACATCATCGCCGAGCACCGCCGCGGCATAGCGCCTACCTATCAGGAACTGCTGGCCGGCGGCCGCTATGACCCCACTAATCCCCAGCATCTTTCCTACGCCCAGGCGATGAACCTGGAGAACTACCTGTACCTAGCGGTGGCTGCTTTCGGCCTGGTTCAGGTGGCCCTGGCCAGCGGGGCCTTTATGGTCGTTACCGGACTGGCTCTCGGCGGCACCGGATGGGTGATTCTCCGTATCTACCACGTGCACTCATAAATAAACGCATATAAATCAACATCCCCGGGATACTCTCTTCGCGGGAGTCCGGGGGTGGGTTGACCCTAGCCCGTTATGCTATACTTATTATGACCAGCTACGAGCCAGCGAGATTATGCTTACGTTTATAAGGAAGTCATCGAACTAAAGGAGAAAAACAGTGACCAGACAGGTAAGCCTTTCCGTTAACGATATGCCCATTAACCTCGACTACTTTGCCGAGAATTATATCGACCATACTGTCGGCGGCATCATCGCCAGCCTGAAAGATACGGGCGAAATCAGTAACCTTGAACTCCGTATCGATAATGAAGGGCAGGTAACGCTAAATCTCAACGGCGACGAAGTTCCGCTGAAGTATTTCCCGGTGGAAATAATCAAAAGCACCATCGAGGGCATGGTCTCACCGCTGAGAGGCGTGAAGAGCGCCGTTAATACGCTGGAACTTAAAATCACCCGGTAAGTCCTTTAAATATTTGCTCAGACGTATGTCTCGCAGAGTTTCACATCCCCCCAAACGCCCAGACTTTCTCCGATGATAATAACGATGCCTTTAATACCATTGATGCTATTGCCGAAATCGATGGCGGCATCGATGTCGCCTGGCTTCTCAACCCGGTTGCCGATAGCTGTCGCCGCAGCATCGGCCAGCGCCGCCGAAGCGGAAACAACCACCACGGCGTCGGCCTTACCATAGCTTAAAGAATGCCCCACCGTCCCCGAGGAGGTGCAAATACCCAGCGGCGTATCCCGCGCCTCTATTTCCAGTCCAATTTTCCCGCTCAATGGCGATTCTCCGGCGAATATGCCCACAACCCTTTTGTTCAAAAATTTTAGAAAGATATCCCCCCCGTTTTCCACGATTATCTCCGGTGAAAACTCCAGCAGTTCCCAGCCGACATACTCCGCAATGGCTCCGGCTACCGCCGCCATCGGCCCGACTCCTGCCTTCTCTCCCGCCTCCGCCATCCCCTTGACTATAGCCGGTGCATCGTCCTCCACGCGAAGAGGCGTAAGTGATGTAACGAAGTCGGGATTGCGTCCGATATAACCCTCAAGCTGACGGCGGTATTTTACTATCAATCGTCGGGCTTTTCTCTGCAAGTCGGATACGGCGCGAATGTATAAATCGGTTTCCTTCTCGGCTGCGTTAAACGCGATGAGGTCTTTGCCCTCAATCCAGTGCCGGTACGTCCTCGGCTGGTAGGTATCCTCTTTCATTCATTCCGTCATTCTGAGGAACATTCCCTCTGTCATTCTGACCCTTCGGCTGAAGGGGAAGAATCTCGGGGTGGGGCAGGCAACATACAGACCCCACCCCCCGTCTATGTTATCTTTTCCCGCCCTGACCGCCCTCGCACCATCCTCTGCTTATCCCGCTAATATACCCCCGCCCCAAAATCCCTCTCGCTCTCCCTTTACCGAAGGGAGAGGTTGTTTGCACAAACCCTTATATCAATGCCTTAACCCAATCTGTCTCCCTCCTTCGTAAGGAGGGATTAAGGTAGATTTTCGTCCCCAGTTTCCTCCTTTGAAAAAAGAGCCTGTCATGAGCCTGCCGAAGGAGGGATTAAGGAGGATTTTGATAGCTTAGGAATTTTATCCCTTCCTTGATACTTGTTCCTTGATACCTGGCGTTTCCCCACCCCTTACAGGGGAGTGCACAGCGAGAGGGGGCGAAGCCCCCTCTCAAATCCATTCACCCTCTCCTTCACCCTGCCTCGTAAGGAGAGGGGGACACAGGGGGTAAGGTTTTTAAATAACGCCACTCAATATCAAAGCAGCTAGAAATGCACTTCCATCGCCCGCGGCGGGCAAGCCGGGATGCAGAGCCCGCAGGCAATGCACTTCGTATTATCGAACAGCACTTCCCGCGTCTTCGGGTCTACCCGGAAAGCGCCGGTAGGGCAGACGGTGACGCAGGCGCCGCAACTGGTGCACCTCTCCTCGTTACGCGTCACGTCCTGGCTCAGCGACTGTATCTGCACGCCGGCCTTGATCAGGAAATCGATGCCTTTATCGTATTCCTTCTGGTTCCCCTTAAGCTCCAGCACCAGCAGACCTTCCTGCTCGGGGGTTATAGAAGCCTTGAGAATATTGAACTCAAGGTCGTAGTCCTTGACCAGACGGTATATTATCGGTCGCTCCACCAGTCGCCTGGGAAAGCGTAAAACGATTCTTTTCGTAACTGCCATTGCTTACACCTCTTCCCCTGCTCACTATAGCTAAGGCAATATAACCTCAGATTCTCTATATTTATATTATCTCGCTTCTGCTGAAGTTAATATTCGATGGGCCGCTCGTTGAGCGGCTTCACTTTTACGGCGGACTCCGCGCCGGGCAACGGCTGCACCGCCTCGGTCAGTAAAAATTTGCCCGATTGTATCCACTCCTTGAGCAGGTTGGCTATCTCCAGCGCCCTCGGGTAGCTGGAGCGCGAAGCCGTCGGCACGTCCTTCCCCTTGACCTTTATCTTGCCGCTCTTAAGCTCGGCGTAGCTGACCTCGCCCAGGATGTCCGGTTTTAGATTAGGGAAGGCGTCCGAATAATCGACGACCGGCGCCAGGATATCCGCGTCGGTTACCGCGGTATACTCCAGGATTTCCTCCGACAGCACGGGAATTGGCACCCCGATGCCGACCGTCAGGCTGCACCCGTAACCGAGCACGCTCGTGCCTACCAGCCAGCGCGCGTTCATCTGCTTCAGGTCGCCGATGACCGCCAGCGTCCCGGCGCCTTCTTTAGGAATGCCCTTCTCGGTGCGGGGCACGCCGGGATTGTGCTGCGTGCCCTGCCAGGCCACGAAACCGGTGCCCCCGCCCAGGAATATCCTCGTCCCGATTCCTATCGTCTTGTAATAGGGGTCGTTGAACAGTGGCGAAAGCTGCCCCGCCGAGCTATAGTTGGCGTTGCCCAACTGCGCCTTGAGCACCCCCATGTATGTATAGATTGTCTTATCCGAACAGTTCACCGCCACGTTGTAATTCTGGTAGGCATTCCTGATGTTAAAGAGCACCGCTTCGTTAAGGTCTTTGATGTTCAGCAGCGTCTCCAGCTTCTTGCGTGGATAGCAGTCCGTGCCGAAGGCCGTGGCCACCAGCCGCACGTCCTTGCCCGCCACCAGCTCTTCGATAACATGCCCGCCGCCGTAGGTGAATTCACCGGGATGTACCCTGTTTCTCGGGTCGTCGTCGGGCAGGGCGTTAGCCCCCAGGAACAGGTCGGCTGCCGCCAGTCCGGTATAAGCCGGCACGTCGTTCAGGTAAGCCCGGCCGCCCCCCAGCTTAAAGCGCGGTTTGGCGTGTCCGATGTTGAAATAGGCCCCGGAGGAACACATAATCCCGAAAGTCCCCGTAGTGACCACGTCCACTTCCTGGGCGGCCCTTTTGATGCCTTTCTCCCGGGCAACGTCGATAATCTCTTCCGCATTGAAGACTACGGCCTTGCCTTCTTTGATTTTTTCGTTTATCTCCGCGATTGTCTTGGCCACTGGACTGCTTCCCTCCTGTCCCCTGATGATAATTAGCGGGATTACATAACATTCTAGCAGAGCCGCCGTACTAATACAACTGTACCTAACTTACTGGCATTATTCTCGCTATAAAAGTTGACTGTTTTCATCAACAATACTCAGGATAGCACCGGATTATTTATTTGTCAATACTCGTCTAGCCAGACTATCCGATATCGCCGGTCGGTGCATTTTTGTTGAAGCGCCTACCTGTATAAGCTATAATCAAAAGTGAAGGCATCTATCATTGGGGAGGCAACTTTGCTCAGGACGCATTCCTGCGGTGAATTAAGGAAAGAACACATCGGCAGCGAGGTATCGCTGGCCGGCTGGATAAACCGCAGGCGCGACCACGGCGGCCTTATCTTTATCGACCTGAGGGACAGGGAAGGCATCGTCCAGACGGTTTTCAATCCAGAAATATCACCCGCCAGTCTGAAAACCGCCGAAAAAATGCGCAATGAGTACGTCGTGAGGATTAAAGGCGAGGTAGCTCTGCGTCCGGCGGGTACCGAAAACCCCAGGCTCCCCACCGGCGATATCGAGGTAATCGTTAAGGACACCGAGATACTGAACCCCTCCGAGACCCCTCCCTTTTATATTAACGAAGAAATGGAGGTAGACGAAAACCTGCGCCTGAAATACCGTTACCTGGACCTGCGCCGGCCCCGCATGAAAGAGAACTTGCTCCTCCGTCACCGGGTTATCAGGTTCATGCGCGATTTCCTGGATGCCAGAGGTTTCGTCGAGATAGAGACGCCTATCCTTATCAAAAGCACGCCGGAAGGAGCCCGCGATTACCTGGTGCCCAGCCGTGTTTACCCCGGCCACTTTTACGCCCTGCCGCAGTCACCCCAGCAGCTCAAGCAGCTACTTATGGTGGCCGGCTTCGAAAAATACTACCAGATTGCCCGCTGCTTCCGCGACGAGGATACCCGCGCCGACCGACAGCCGGAACATACCCAGCTTGACGTTGAGATGAGCTTCGTTGAAGAAGAGGATATTTTCAGTCTGACCGAAGAACTGTTTACCGCCATGATAAAGACACTCATGCCGGAAAAGCAGTTGATACAGCCTTTCCCCCGCCTCAGTTATGCTGACGCTATGGAACGCTATGGCTCGGATAAACCCGACCTCCGTTTCGGCGTGGAGATTAAAGACCTTTCGGATATCGTGGCGAATTCCGGCTTCGATATATTTACCTCGGCTATCGCCGGCAAGGGCAGGGTAAAAGGTATCCGTGCTGCTGGCTGTGCCGGTTATACGCGCCGCCAGCTTGAGGAGTTAAACGAGATAGCCAGGGGACTCGGCGCCGGTGGCCTGGTTTCCATCGCCCTGAGCGGTGCCGGTAATAGCCTGGCGGAACTTACCCCGGAAATGGTGAAATCAACTGCCGCCAAGTTCCTCTCGCTGGATGATATTAAAGCAATGGCCGGACGACTCGAAGCCGGTATCGGCGACCTGCTCCTGATTGTGGCCGGGGAAAACAAACTGGTCAGTACGGTGCTTGGAGGACTCCGCCGCGAGATTGGCTCCCGGCTGGGACTGGCCAGCCCTGATGTCTTTGCCTTCGGCTTTATCATTGATTTTCCTATGTTCGAGAGGGATAGCCAGACAGGGCGACTGGAAGCCATGCATCATGCCTTTACCATGCCCAGGGAAGAGGATATGCCGCTGCTGGATACCGACCCCGAGAAGGTCAGGGCCAGGAGCTACGATATTATCTGTAACGGGGGCGAACTATGTAGCGGCAGCATCAGGATTCACAAGAGCGACCTGCAAAGAAAAATATTTAAAATACTTGGCTACACTGATGAAGCCATTGAAGAACGCTTCGGGCATTTGCTCGAGGCCTTTAAATATGGTGCGCCCCCTCACGGTGGCATCGCTCCGGGTATTGACCGTATTATCATGTATCTTACCGGGGAGGAAAACATCAGGGAGGTAATCGCTTTCCCCAAGACTCAGAGCGCCGCCGACCTTACCTTTAACGCGCCTTCACCCGTCACGGAAGAACAGCTTGATGAATTGCACATTCGTCTGCGTGAAGATTAGCTAATCGGGAGGGAATTTGAAAGTTACGAAAGAAAAAGAGGAGAACCGTCAGGCATATATAACCGTCGAGATGGAGCCTGCCGAAATGGAATCATCCCTGCAGCATGCCTATCACAACCTGGTGCAAAAAACCAGCATCCCCGGATTCCGCAAGGGGAAAGCGCCGCGAGCGATAGTGGAACGCCACCTGGGCAAACCCAGGCTCCTCGAAGAGGCGCTCGACCACCTGCTGCCCCAGGCCTACGAGCAGGCCCTCAAGGAGCAGGAAATAGAACCCTTCGCCCAGCCGGACCTGGAGATAACCCAGACCGACCCCCTGATATTCAAGGCTGTCGTGCCTCTGTCGCCCACGGTGGAGCTTGGTGACTACCGGGATATCCGGATAACGCCTGACCCGGTTGACATAACGGATGAGAAGGTCAATGCTGTTTTCGAAGAGCTGCGCCACCAGCACGCCATCTGGGAACCCGTCGACAGGGCGCTCGACTACAATGATATGGCTATTATCGATATTAACGGCATGGTCGATGAGAAGCCCTATGTCCAGAAAGTTGGCGCCCAGATTCAGGTACTGAAAGAACTGATATCCCCCGCGCCTGGATTTTCCGACCAGGTAGTCGGCATGAAGAATGAAGAGGAGAAGGAATTTAACCTCAGCTTTCCCGGGGACTACCCCAACAACAACGTAGCCGGTAAGGAAGGCCATTTTAAAGTTAAACTTACTGAAATCAAGGAAGAGAAGCTCCCGGAACTCAACGACGAGTTCGCCGGTCAGGTCTCTCCCGACTTTAAGACGGTTGATACGCTCCGCGAGGAAATCGCCAAAAGCCTGCAGCTGAGGGCCGAAGAAAACACCAGGATGGAATTTGAGGAAAAGGTTATCAATACCGCTGTCGAGCGGTCAAGTGTTGAATATCCGCCGGTCCTGGTGGAGATGGAAATTAACCGTATTCTTAACGAGCAGGTAAGGCAGCTGCAAATGACGGGGCGGGGTATGGACGAGTACCTGCAAAGTATCAATAAGACGGCGGAGCAGCTCCGTGAAGAACTACGCCCGGTAGCGACGAAAAACGTAGCCGCCTCTCTGGTAATGAGCAAAATCGCCGAGGCGGAGAAGATTGAAATCACCGAGACAGACATTGAAAATGGAATTAGTAATATGACGCGGGGCGCGGGAGATGATAAAATAGATGAACTTCGAAAAATGCTGGACACCCCTCAAACCCGCGAATCGATTAAGCAGTCGTTAAAGACCCGCAAGACCATAGAAAGAATGACCGATATAGCTAAAACTAACGGAGACCCTAAGAAAAAGACAAAGGTGGAGAAGAAGACCAAAAAGGAGGAAGAAAAATGAATAATCTACCAGCGAATATCATACCCGGTGTGGTCGAAACCGGCCCGAGGGGTGAAAGGTTCTGGGATATATATTCCCTGCTCCTGAAAGAACGTATCGTTATGCTCTTCACCCCCATTTCCGACCCCGTAGCCAATACCCTGATTGCCCAGCTTCTCTATCTGGAACGCGAAGACCCGGATAAGGACATCAGCATGTATATCCAGAGTCCGGGCGGCGTTATCAGCGCCGGACTGGCCATCTACGATACCATGCAGCTCATCCGCCCCAGTGTTTCCACCATCTGCGTGGGCATGTCAGCCAGCATGGCCACTGTTTTACTTTGTGCCGGAGCCGAGGGAAAGCGTTACGCCCTCCCCCACGCCACCATCCACATGCACCAGGCCAGTAGCGGTGTCCAGGGGCAAGCGGCGGATATGGTCATTGCCGCCCGTGAAATCATGCGGCAGCAGGATATCATCAAGGACATATTCGTCAGGCATACCGGCCAACCTCTGGACAAGATAACCCACGACACCGACCGCGATTTCTATCTCAACCCCGAGCAGGCAGCGGAATACGGCATCATCGATGAGATATTGGCCAAACCCGCCGATGAAAAAGAGGCGAAGCCCAAAAAAACAAAGAAATAAGCTATTCATAACTGTCATTCTGGCGGAGGCCAGAATCCAGTACTTCCCCTCTGTCATTCTGAGCGCAGCGAAGAATCTCGTGGTGGGGTGGGTAACGTACCTATACGCCCCACCCCTCGCCTGTTATCTCTTCCCACCCAGGCCGCCCAGTATCATCCTCGGCTTATCCCGTATTATATTCCCCTCTCCATTGATGGGAGAGGGCTAGGGTGAGGGTGATATACAGTTTCCCCATTTGAAAAAGGGGCGACTAAGAGGGATTTTCATTGTCTTATCCCTCAGTCTTTACCCCCACCCCCAAACGGGGCGTCTAAGAGGGGCGAAGCCCCTATTTCAAATTACTCCCCCTTCCCTTCAATAATCCTCAAGGGAAGGGGGACATAGGGGGATAGGTTCACCAGCCAGTTTAGTGCTTAGAATTTTCCCTTGAGGGGGACACAGGGGATGAGGCTAGCACATTGTTCTACTTAGGCTAAAATTTATGAAAATATTGACTAAAGCTCGCCCTTCACCATCTCGTCAATCTCGGCGGTAAGGTCATAACCCTTGATAACACGGCCAGCAGCGTCAACCACCTGCCAGTCTTTCGATATTTTCACCTTACCCCGGCTGAAAGCCCTGATGGTGGCCACCATCAGCGGCAATTCGCGTATGGCGCCGTGCTCCCGTATGGTCTTGAACAGCACGTTCTCCACACCCTGTTCCTTCTTCACATCCTCCACCGTTTTCCCCCTGATTTCCTCCCACCCCCCGTCGTAGGCCTCCCCGCGTATCGGGAACGTGCAATACGTGGCCGTAGGGCCCATGTCCAGTTCCGGTATGGCCACGTGCATCTTCACCCCCTGCACCTCCGCCCCGGTCTCTATCAGCTTCCAGATTACCTGCTGCCAGGTGCCGGCCGGGCCGTCGGGCGCCGCCGGGTGCAGGTTGATAATATCGTATTTTTCACACATCTCCGGGCCGGTTATCAGCATGAAACCCGCCAGAACACACAGGTCTGGATGAAAACCCTCCAGCCGTTTCATGACCTCTCTATCGTAGTCGATTCGCCACTGCGGCAGGGGCTGAGCCGGTTCGGGATTGGGCATATCCCTCACCGCTTTATACATCTGGTAGGAAAATCTGACCAGGGGTATGCCGTATTCCTCCACCATCGTCAGGTACTGGTCGGTGGCTTCCGTCTCACCCCATTCACGACTGCAAAAAACGAACTCTAGTTCTGTGTCGAGTTCTCCGGCGATAATACTTTCCTGGACCGTCTGTAAAAGTCCCCGCGAACCTGACCCCCTCCCGGTGGAAAACCAGCCGACTTTATAGCGGTTACTCACGGCTACCTCCTTCTGAGGTACTGCGATTTCACTTTGGCCCAGGTGCTGAAAAGACGCACAAATACACTCGACCGCCTCCCCTGAATTTTACCCTGGGCCAGGGACTTGAGAAAATCATCTTTATTATTGAACTCGGGCATCTCGACATAGGCGTTTCCTATTTCGTAAACCGTATGAGCATCGCTGCCGGCACTTCCGGGTATGCCGTGTTTCCCGGCAAAAGCCCTGGCTTTCTCGGTATTGGCCGGGAAAGGACTCCTTGAGTTGAGCACTTCCATGAGGTCGATGTCACCGACTATCTCTTCGATAGCCCAGTCCTTCAACGCGGAACCGCGCATTGTTTCGAAGGGATGCGGGATGTTGACCAGCCCACCCTGGGCCCGGATACGTTTAATCGTCTCCTGGGGAGTCAGGCCGCCGGGTATGGTCTCTTTCAGGAACATGCCCATGATTTCGCCCTGGGTGGTCAGGATTTCCTCGGCGACGATAACCCTGAACGGGGCCAGTTTCTGCATCATCAGGGCGCCATCGACGATGCCGTGGTCGGCTATGGCAATACAATTGATTTTCAGTTCCTGACAGCGCTGGACTATCTTTTCCAGGGGCGTACTGCAGTCCATGGAGAACATGGTATGGATATGAAGGTCGGCTTTCAGCATAGCAGTCTCAACCCCTCCTCTCCAGATAGGTTCCGGTACGCGTGTCCACCTTGAGCACATCGCCTTCGTTGATGAACAGGGGAACCTGTATCGTCAGGCCGGTCTCCAGCCTGGCCGGTTTCGTACCGGCGGTGGCGGTGTCTCCCTTGAAGCCGGGATCTGTCTCCGCTACTTCGAGCTCCACGGTAATCGGCATCGTGACCCCCACCACCTCGCCTTTATAGTTGGATACCTCCACGGTATTGCCTTCTTTAAGGTAGTCGAGCGCGTCGCCGAGCTGTTCCTTTGTCAGGGGCATCTGCTCGAAGTTCTCCTGGTCCATGAAATAGTACAGGTTGCCGTCGTTGTAGAGGTACTGCATCTGCCGCTCGTCGAGGCGCGCCCGGACGAGCCTGTCGTCCGACTGGAAGGAACGTTCGATGGTATGGCCGGCATTGATATCACGGAGTTTCACCTTCGCCAGGGCCGTCCGCTTCATCTTGACATGCTGGTGCTCGACGACCTGGTAAAGCTTGCCTTCGAATTCGATAAGAACCCCTTTCCTCAACTCCGTTGCGTTAATCATACCTCGCCTTTCTAGCTTTAGAGAGCGCTATGGCCTTCCCGCTCTTCATTACGACAGTGTCTTCAATCCTGACGCCTCCCCACCCGGACAGGTAAATACCCGGCTCCACGGTGAACACCATACCCTCGGTTAGCGGCTCCTCCGCGCCGGGGCCGAGGCGGGGCAGTTCGTGAGCGGCCAGGCCGACGCCGTGTCCCAGCGCGTGTCCGAAGGCCTCGCCGTAGCCAGCCTCTTCGATAGTTCCCCTGGCGGCGCTATCGGCCTGGTGGCCGGTCGTTCCCGTATTTATTATAGACATTGCCGCCGCCTGCGCGTCAAGGACGGTGCGGTATATTTCTTTATATTTATCATCGGGAGCTCCGATACATATAGTCCGGCTGAGGTCGCTGGCATAGCCACCGTATTTCGCCCCCATGTCTATCAATATTGGCTCGCCTTCTTTAACGACCCGGTCCGTAGGCTTGGCATGGGGCAGGGCTGCCTGAGGGCCGGAAGCGACGATTATTTCGAAGGGCAGCGACTGGCTCCCGTTTTCACGCATGCTTTTCTCCAGTTCCCAGGCCACGTGCTTTTCCGTCATGCCGGCCTTCATCGTCGCTTCTACATATTCAAAGGCGGCATCGCTGATGGCCGCCGCCTTCCTGATGAATTCGATTTCTCCCGGCTCTTTGACTGCCCGCAACGATTCCACCAGCCCGCTTACGGGGACGAGCCTGACGGTAGCTTTTTTCTCTTTCAGGGCATCGCTCAACTGGAGGTAGAAATTAAACGTAATGTCGGCTGCCTCAAACCCCGGTCTTTTGATACCCGCATCATGTAACAGACCGGGCAACCAGTCGGCGATTTTGCCGCCGATATGTAAAATCTCAAAATCTGGCGCCTCCCCGGCAGCCTGCTCGGTATAGCGAAAGTCCGTGGCCAGAACCGCTTTCTTCCGGGTAATCAGCAGATAGCCGGCCGTGCCGTCGAACCCGGAAAGATATCGGCGATTTTCCGCCTGCGTAATAAAGATAGCATCGATTTCCCTTGCGTCAAACTCGTTGCGTAACTTTTCCAGTCGACTATTCATGTTTACCAATGTCTCCCCGCGCCATCGGATGGTCAGTCATGTCATTCTGGCGAAGGCCAGAATCCAGACCCTTTTCCCGCGCCATCGGGTGGGCGGCGAGGTATATCTTGCGCGCCCGACTCTGCGTTACGTGCGTGTAAATCTGCGTGCTCTGTAGGTCGGCGTGTCCCAGCAGCTCCTGGACGACCTTTAAGTCCGCCCCGCCGTCGAGGAGATGCGTGGCGAAGGTGTGGCGCAGTACGTGCGGGTGCACTTTTTTATTGATATTCCGGGCATATTTTTGAAGTATTTTCTGTACCCGCCGGGCCGGCAGGCGCTCGCCGTAGCGATTCAAAAATAGGGCGTTGTTCTTTTTACCTCCGAGCAGTTCCCGCCTGCCTTTATCGATATAACTCGTTAACGCCCGCGCCGCCGGAGTGCCGATGAGCACCACTCTTTCCTTGGAGCCTTTGCCCCAGACACGTATTTCATTTGTCGCCAGGTTCACTTCCTCTACGTTTATGTTCACCAGCTCGCTTACCCGCAGGCCGGACGCGTATAAAAGCTCCAGCAGGGCGCGGTCGCGCTGACCGGGCGCCTTGGAGAGGTCGGGCGATTCCACCAGGCGCTTGGCTTCCTCCACGGTCAGAAAAGAGGGCAGGCGTCGGTCCAGCTTTGGTGAGACAGTCGTCGCGGCGGGACTGGCCGCTATCATTTCTTCCCGCATCAGGTAACGATAAAAAGAGCGTATCGCCGAGAGTTTCCGGGCGATGCTGGACTTGGCCTTACCCTGCGCCATCAGGTACGCCATATAGTCGCGCAGCGTCTGCTTGTTAACGTCCCTGAGCGACTCTATTCCCTTGTCCCTGACGAAGCCGAAGAACTCCATCAGGTCGTTGGTATAGTTCCTCACCGTATACGCAGAGGCGTTCTTCTCCGCCTCCAGAAACGCGATGTACTTGCTGAAGACCTGCTGCATAGTTCTATCCTGCGACCAGCCCTTTACCTTTCCATACTTCCCCTCTTTTCTTATCTTTTCCCACCCAGTCCGCCCTCGCATCATCTGCGGCTTATCCCGCAGGTTTCCCTTCCCAGTTTCCCCCTTTGGAAAAGGGGGATAAAAGGGGGATTTTCATTCACCCACCCAGGCTACCCCCGCATCACCCGCCGCTTATCCCGCCTTTTCCTCTTCCACCTTCCCCTTATACTCGCACTTGACACACCAGGCCTGTTTGCCGTGCTGGGTAAGCAGGCCGCCGCACCGCGGGCAGGGCTGGGTCAACGGCCTAAAACTGGTAATGAAATCGCAGTCGGGATAGCCGCTGCAACCATAGAAAGTCCGCTTCTTCTTGCTTACCCTCTGTACGATTTCTTTGCCGCACTTGGGGCATTTCGCCCCGACTTTAATCTGGTACGACTGCGTATACCGGCACTCGGGGTAGCCGCTGCAGGCGATAAACTTCCCGAAGCGCCCCGCTTTAACCACCAGCGGTTTACCGCACTTGGGGCAGGAGTCGCCGGTTTCCTCGTCCGCCAGCTTAACCTTCTCCGCCGTCTTGAGCGCCTTTTGCAGGTCTTTTTCAAACGGAGTATGAAAGTCCTGTACGACGCTCGGCCATTCACGCCCCTTACTGGCGATATTATCCAGTTCGTTCTCCATACCGGCGGTAAACTTCACATTTATGATGTCGGGGAAATGCTGGACGAGTAAATCGTTGACCACCATGCCCAGTTCCGTGGGCTGAAAGACCCCCTTGACCCTGGTGACGTACTCCCGGTCCTGAATCGTGGAGATGGTCGGCGCATAGGTGCTGGGCCGGCCGATGCCGTTTTGCTCTAGAATTTTCACCAGCGTTGCCTCGGTATAGCGGGGCGGCGGCTGGGTAAAACGCTGCTTAGGGAATATACCCAGGAGCTTAAGCTCATCACCTTTTGCCAGACGGGGGAGCGCATTCTTACTACCTTCCTCCTCGACCTCGTCCCTGCTCTCGCTGTAAAGGCTCATGAAACCGGGGAAGGTATTGACCGAGACGGCCGTTCTCAGCAAATAGTCGCGGTGGTCCTTGGCCTTGATATCGACGTTAGTATTATTAAATAAAGCCGCCGCCATCTGGCTGGCAACCATCCGCTTCCAGATAAGGTCATACAATCTGAACTGGTTGTTATTGAGATATTTTTTAATAAAGTCAGGCTCACGGCTGACCCTGGTAGGGCGAATAGCCTCGTGCGCTTCCTGCGCCCCCCTGGTGCGGGTGGTGAAGGCGCGGGGGCGGGGAGGCAGGAATTTGGCACCGTATTTTTCACGGATAAAGGCCACGGTCTCGCCGATAGCAGAACTGGCCACACGGGTGGAATCGGTACGCATATAGGTGATAAGGCCGACATTGCCTTCATTGCCAACCGGCAGGCCTTCGTATAGCTGCTGGGCGATAGCCATGGTCTGCTTGGCAGTGAAGCGGAGCTTACGCCAGGCTTCCTGCTGTAAAGTGCTGGTAGTAAAAGGCGGGGCCGGCTGGCGAGTCGCCTTCTTAGTGCTTACCTTGAGCACGTCATAGGCTGACTGCTCCAGCACGCTTTTAACCTTATCGGCTTCTTCTTGCGCATGAATATCAAGCTTTTTACCATCGATGAGGCCGATTAATGTTGCCCGGAAGGAAGGTTTTTCTTTTTTCTTTTCAAGTTCAGCCTCGACGGTCCAGTATTCCTCAGGAACGAAGGCCCGTATTTCACGCTCGCGGTCGACGATTATTTTAACCGCTACCGATTGCACCCTGCCGGCGGAGAGGCGTTTTCTGACCTTCTGCCAGAGCAGCGGGCTGATTTTATAGCCAACGAGCCTGTCCAGGATACGCCGCGCTTGCTGGGCATTCACCAGCTGCATATCGATGGTGCGGGGATTCTGAAAAGCCGATTTCACGGCGTCTTCAGTTATCTCATGGAAGACGACGCGATGGTAATTTCGCTTTTCGATCCTGGCTACCTCCGCCAAATGCCAGGCAATGGCCTCTCCTTCGCGGTCGGGGTCGGTAGCCAGATATATGGCTGAAGCGTCTTTAGCCGCCTGCTTTAACTCATTGACCAGTTTGGTCTTGGCTCTAGGCACCACGTACTTGGGAATAAATCCGTTCTCTATGTCCACACCCATCTGGCCCCGGGGCAGGTCCCTTACATGTCCGAGTGAAGCCTTGAGCTTGTAGTTCTTCCCGAGAATTTTACCCAGTGTTTTGGCTTTAGCCGGCGATTCCACGATAACCAGTTTCTTGCTCATAGTTTCTAATCCACTCTCACTCGATACTCCTGCCGCAATTCCCGCGCCAGGACATAATTCATGGTTCCCATTTGCTTGACGAGTCCCTTCAACTCCATCATCGCCAGTGTGCCGCTGACCTCCGCAGCCGGAAGCCCGCTCTTACGGCAGAGTTCATCTATATGGGTCGGTTCAGCGCTGAGCTGCTTGAGCAGGACAGACTCGGTGCCAGACTCAGGGAGTATCTCCCGCATCTCCATCTGTCGGGCTACTGCCGTCAAGTTGAGTTCCTCCAGTATATCAGTGTATTCGCGCACCAGTTTGGCTCCATCCTGGATAAGGTGATTGGTACCCCGACTCACCGGCGAGAGGATATTGCCGGGAATAGCGAATACCTCCCGGTTCTGCTCCAACGCCATACGGGCCGTAATCATGGCACCGCTGGTCTCGTCCGCCTCGGTGATCAGAACACCCAGGCTCAGACCGCTGAGAATCCGATTACGGCGCGGAAAGTTTTCTGCACGAGGCCTGGTACCCAGAGGGTATTCACTGAGTAGCGCGCCGTGTTTCATAATATCACGAGCCAGCCTATCATTCTCGGAGGGATAGACGACATCGAGTCCGCAGGCAAAGACTGCCAGACTACGCCCACCGGCCTCTAGTGCGCTCCGGTGAGCAATGGTATCTATCCCTTTAGCCAGACCACTGACGATGGTAATTTTATTTCGGGCAAGGTCGGCTACCAGTTCTTCAGTTACCTGTTTACCGTAGACGGTCGCCCGCCGGGTGCCGACCACCGCCACACACCAATCATCCTCCGGCAATAGCAAGCCGCGCAGGTAAAGCACCGGAGGATAATCATATATCTCCTTGAGTCGGCCCGGGTAAGCAGAATCGTTGCAGGTAAGCACCTTAATGCCGAACTTTTCCAGCTTCTCCATCTCTTCGTCAGGTTCTATTTTATCACGCCACTGGTTTATAGCCCGCAGAGCCATACTATCGATTCCGGAGCGCTTCAGCTCGCCGGGGGAAGCCCTCCAGGCCTGCTCCAGCCCGCCGAAGTAATCTTCAAGCTGGGACAGCCTGACACGTCCGATGCCGGGGATGCTGTTGAAGCCTACCCAGTATTTAATGTCCTCTTTCAAAGCAAGTTTAATTCTAGCACAGGGGTAGAGCGATGACAATTTACGATATAAGGAACGATGAAAACCAAGGACTTTTATAAAGGGAAACAATTCCTTCGTGGTGGGGGGGAGGAATAACTTTGTATTGATTTTAGATTTATGGTAAGTACAGCTTTGTTTGGTTTTAAAAACAATTCATCGTAAAATGGGGGAGGTTACTTGACTCGGGTTTGAACTGGCAGGTATAATCGGGGCAATATTTTATTTAAGAAGGGAGATATATAAATGGGAGATTTAATGATGATACTGGGTTGGGGAAGCCCGATAGGTATAGGGATTTTCCTGGTACTGCTGGGGACAATGATTTTTGTCATCGCCAAGGCCGACGAGGTCAGCAAGCGAACGAAGCGTGAGAGCAAAGAGAAATAATAATCCACTATAAACTTCTTTGAGGTTTCAATATCACGTAAGGAATTAGTATAACATGAGGTTAATCACCTGGGTAATAAAACGTGATATACTTTATTAAAAACAAACAGTAAATATCTACCCCGAAAAGTGTTACCAATACCGGGGGTAAGTCAATAAGAAAGAGGTGGAAATAACGATAACAACGCATAAGTCTCTCAAGGCTCAAACGGTCACGGGACCGGTTGATGCCAATAAGCTGGGTATAACCCTTCCTCATGAACATATCTTCGTTGACGCCCGGGAGAATTTTTACTTTGAGCCGGTCGAACCGGCCGAAAAGCGGCTGGCCAACGCTCCGGTCACACTCGAAAACCTTGCCTGGGTACGCGCGCATGCTTTAAGTAACCTGGACTGCCTGCAATCACCGGATGAGGCTGTTCTGACGAAAGAGCTTCTGGCCTACAAACAGGCCGGGGGCAACACCATTGTCGATGTCAGTACCAGACCCGTCGGTGGTGATAATCCTCTGGGGTTGCAACGATTGGCACAGGCTACCGGCCTTAACATAATCATGGGCACCGGCTACTACATGGGACTACAGTATTCTACAGAGGTAGCCGCTTTGACCGAGGCACAACTTTGTGATGGGCTCGTGCGCGACCTGACCGTGGGTATTGATGATACCGGAATATGCGCCGGCATCATCGGCGAGATAGGCCTGACTCCCGCCCTGCGTGAAGATGAGCGCCGATTGTTGCGTGCCTGTGCGGCGGCTCAAAGCCAGACCGGGGCACCCCTGACGATTCACCCGCCCGGCCTGGACAACCAGCTAATACAGGAGATACTACACATCTTACGGGAGAACGGCGGCCGACCGGACAGGACGGTCATCTGCCATATCGACATCATGGGTTTAAACCTGGATACCGCCCGCCGCATTGCCGATGCCGGCTGTTTCATCGAGTTCGACACCTTCGGCCACCTGTTCCCGCCCTTCCTGCTTGGTGAAAGCGTGATGAGTTTCCCCGGCGAGTCGCAACGCATCGACGCCATAATGCAGCTTATCGCCGAAGGGTACCTGGAGCACATTCTCCTGTCCCACGATACCTTTTTAAAGGTACTCCTGACTGCTTACGGCGGGTTCGGTTACGCCCATATTTTGCGCAACATCGTACCTGTAATGCTGCGGCAGGGAGTCACGGAAACGCAGGTTAATACCATGACGATAGATAATCCCGGACGCCTGCTGTCGTATATCGCTGACCGGCCAAGCGGGTAATAGCTTATAATTTATATTCTTCATACTCGTACTCGCAGGGGTGCCCGCAGGTTACGTACATGGCGTTATCTTCAGGCACCATTATCACCGAAGCCAGCGTCTCCGCGGTAGACCCCTCCAGGGCGTGATTGCATATTCCCTTCGGGTAATGATTATGGTCGGACATGATTTCCATCATCCGCTCCAGCGTGATATTTCCGTAATGTTTATCAATCAACCTCCTCATTTGCGGCTCACGAATGTAGCTGCTCGGAGCGCCCATATAGACCAGTTCGCCCTTCTTAAAACGGTCGGTATGATAATGATTGGCATGAGCCAGTACATCCTTAACCGGCTGTATCACGTTATAATCGTCGGGCATGGTTTCGATGCCGATAATATCACCCTCCTTACCGGCAAGGCAGTAGTACATCATGCTGCGTCCGGCGGCGCAGAAGACTCCCAGGGCATCGCCGATTCTCTTTTGCCTCATTGCCTTCGGGATAACACAACAGGCAGGCAGGTTGAGAAGCTGTTCCTCCACCGGACTCACCACAACATTTAAGACCATCCCCAAACCCGCCGAGTTCAAGGTAAGCTCGCAGGCCCCCCAGAAAATCAAAGACAGCTGCTTCAGTCCATCGGCATGCGTTACTTTCACAAGGTCTATCGTCCTGCCGACGGTGGCGTCAAAGTTCTGACCGATAATCGTCTTTCCGTCTTTCGCAGCCCTGCCGGTAACGGCAAAGGACGTACAAAAGGTCTTCATGCGCTGATAATAAAAACTCAGCTCGAAATTACACCTGAGTAAGAAAATCTCTTCCAAGGAAACCCCGGCGCCCTCCGCCTGGCCTTTGAGCATTTCGAGCAAATCGGGGTCGAAGCTTTCCACCAGGGGAATGTATTTTCTCAACGTGGCGATTATTTCTTCTTGGCTGGTTTTATTGGATACGATGTATTCTTCAAACATGGAGTTAATCGAAGTAATAAAACTGTCCCGGCAGGCAGTCCCGTATTGCTTGCCAATATCAAAGGCAGTACCCCCGCATTCGATAATATTGAACCTCTTTCTCTTTTTCATCACTGCCCCCTTATTTCAATCTTCATGCCTGCTTACTGGCGCTGCCCCATCGCTGAAAACCTGCCGCGGCCAAGAGTGCTATAAGTGCGATTGTCCCCCATATAAACAGGGGTTTCGCGGGAAACCCGTCGAGGAGAACCCCACCGAGCAGCGACGCCGCCGAGAACCCCAGCCCCTCGCTCAGGCCGAAAAACGCCATGTATCGTCCCCGCCGGTCCTGCGGAGAAAGCTCCCCGACAACCGAGAGCGATACGGGGGAGAAGATGACCTCACCCAAGCTGACGATTATCATGGCGATGATAGCCAGCGTAAAACTCCCGACCCAGCCGAATAGCAGGTAACCCATCGCATAAAACAGGGCCCCCAGGGCAAGGGCTTTATATTTCGCTATCCGGCCGGCATTAACAGCCACGGGATACTGCAATACCACCACGATTAAGCCGTTAGTTGTAAGCAGCATGCCGTATTGGGCCGTGGTAAACCCCACGTGGTCGACAGTGAAGATTGATAGAGTGCTTATCATCTGTCCCATTACCAGAAAGACCAGCAGGCTCAATAAAGTGAATTTCAGTAAATGCCGGTCCCTGACCGCCAGGAAAATAGTCCGCACGTTTACCTGTTCCACTGCTCCGCCGAATGACTCTTTTACCAGGAAAAATATCAGCCCGCAGCTGATAAAGCTCGTCAGAGCCGTTACCCCGAAAAGCCACGGGTAGGGTAAGAATACCAGTAGATGACCACCAATCGCCGGGCCAACCGCCCAGCCCAGGTTCATACCTACTCTAAGGATGCCGTAAGCTTCCGCGAGCTGTTTTTTAGGGGAAATATCAACTACCATTGCCTGGTTGGCGGGTCGTGTTATCATCATCGCCGACTGGCCGGTAGCATATACGATAACGATAGCCCAGACCGGAGCCTCGGCAGCGATTAAGATTGCCATTGCTATGAATAACAATGCCGCCGTCATGGCGGCGCCGATGAGCAGAGGTCGGCGCCCGAGGCGGTCAGAGATTACGCCGCCGAAAATCTGGGTTACGGCGGAACAGAGACCGCTGATAAGGATGATAGTCCCCACCACGGTCATGGGTATTCCGCGTTCCTGGTACAGGTACAAAGAGAGGAAAGGCAGGCTGAGAGAAAAGCCGGCTACGTTAAGAAGACCGACGGCGGTGATAATCCAGATTCTGGTATCAAACCGTCGGTAACGTTGAAAATCAATGGTAGCCAGCAAACGTTTCATGACTGCTAAACCTATTCCGGCGCCCTATGGGTTATAACTAAAATATATTCAGTAGATTAATCTTCTCTTTCAATTGACGATATATATTTACCCCCGGTTCCCGCCGTGAAGTGAAAGATGGGCCGGTCAACCCTGTTGAAGGACAGGGGGCAGTGCTCCATCCCCCTGGGGACAAAGACAAGGCAACTTTTAGTAATGATATGCTTCTCGCCGCCCATCCACATTTCCACCTCGCCTCCCAGGTCGTGGATATCATCAGGGTTGCTGCCGAAGAATGCAATTACTTCGTCAAAATCGTGCGTATGAGCTCCCACTATGCTTTTCCTCGGCTTGTAATACCAGACGACCTCGGTATAAAACGCACCTTCGATTTTGCTAGAGTCCAGCCAGGCTACGTGAGAGTACGTACCGGCATACTCATCGGCGAACTTCTGTTTGCCCGCCGGGAGTTTAACCTCCGTCATAAAATACTTGTCATATTTACCCATTGCTTTATTCCCTCCTTATATTTTTTAACATAACGGTTTCCTTATCTCCGGTTTTTCCATAGCAGGCCGATACAACCAAGTGTTACCGCGACTAAAAAGGCCCCTGCAACGGTGAAACTGGTAGAAAAGCTGAATCGGTCAATTAAATAACCTATTATGGGTGTTATTGCGCCACCGCCGCCCCGGCTGCCGAAGTAGTAGAACCCGAGAAATTTGGGACGTTTCTTTTCCGGAACATATCCTATTATATATGACTCGGCGACGGGCATGGTCATATACATGGACATGCCGATAGCAAACGACAGGACGTAAATAACCCATCCGTAGGACACCAGTGACAGCAGGTAAAGCAGGGGGCCGCCAATAAGGACGGTTATTACCATCACCTTAACCATTCCGAACCTGTCGGAGAGGTAACCCCCCAGCGGACCCGCCAGCAATCCGGCAAAGTGAACAATCGCTAACAGGGTTGCCCCGATTTCCTCACTGACATTCAGGTAATCCACGGCAAATAACGGGAGGAACGATATCACGGAAAGGATAGTGGCGTAGCTGGTTATACCCAGGATTAAAAACACTATCAGGTGGCGGGCATGATTCGCCGGGGGCGGTGTTATTATATGACTCTCGGTTTGTACGGGTTCGGATTTTCCGCCACTCCTCCAGCGCCTCAGGAGTATATAAAATATGATACCGAAAATTAACGTAATCAGGGCCAGCCCGACGAACGAGCCGCGCCAGCCGAAGTAGCCGGCGATTCCAACCGCAATGAGGGGAGTCAGGAAAAAGCTGCACGTACCACCTACCTGGTGGATTCCCAGGACCACGCCCCTTTTTTCCGGTTCTACCAGTTCGGAAACCAAAGGCGCCGAAGCCGGATGGTAACCGCCGCCCAGCAGCCCTAGAATTACCAGTAAGACAGCCATTATATAGTAAGACGGCGAAAGGCCTATTACTATCCCGACAAGCGCCACGCCCGAGATACCTATGGTCATAATCAGGCGCAGACCTATTTTTTCGGTAAGGTATCCCGCCGGAATCTGGCTGATGCCGTATGACCACGAATAAGCAGAGAGCAACCATCCTGCCTGGGTGTAATCAAGAACAAATTCGTCGCGGATGAACGGCAATAGAGGTGTCAGCAGTGCCCCCAGGAGGTGGTGCATGAAGTGGGCCAGGATAAAGAGTATCAGAAATCCTGAAAACGAGGGAAAACGGAATCTTTTAATAAAAAGCTCCTTTTCAAATTCTGGTTATTAAAAATAAATATCGGTAAATATAGGTTTTATCGGTCAGCCACTTGATAGCGATGCTATGTGTACTCGGGATTAAATAACAGGGCCATCATCATCTGTGGTTTATTCTTGTCAACACTTTTATAAACAATGGGGCAATGTGTTATCCCCGCCGGTATGAAGACAGCCGCGGTGTGGCTGAAGCTGTGTTTTTCTTTATCCTTGCCCTTGCCTATCGTAATCTCGATTTCCCCGCCCAGGTCGCCCTCCGGATTAGTCGCAATAAAAAGGAGTATCTCATTTTGCTCGTGTTTATGCGGCTTGACCCAGCCTGGAACGGAAGGCAGGTGGGTATCATAAATCCAGTTAATGTCGAACCACACCGGACATCCGGGCACCATTTCGCCATCCAGATAGACTTCGGCGGGGTTTTTCCAGGGATAGTCGGCTTCTTTGGAATGGTGCGCCAGCTGTTCGGCAATCTTCGGATTCGATATGACATATTTCCCGTATTTGGACTCTGCCATTTCACCCTCCTGTAATAAATTTACGAATAATCAGGCGTCAAGGGCAACGCCTGAATGTTTAATTCCACATGTCCGGTATTATTACCCGGAAATTAAGAGGTAATACGCGGTTCGTTACCGGTTACGGGGTTGCTATAGTGGAACGGCACGATATATCTATCCGGTAGCGGCTTGTAGACCGTCGAAGGTTTATCCGGAGTCCCGCTGGCCATGGAATAAACCACCGGCGTCATGGCCCAGCCTTCGTGAAGCGGCGTTCGGAAGATAAGATAGAAGTGCATTTTCTTGAACGCCCAGACGCCGTTTTCCTTGATATACTCCACTTCATACACGCCGAAGCCGACCATTGCCGTCAGTTCATTATTGTAGGGCACGGCCAGCAGAATAACGCATTGCCATCTTCCCCTGGCGGTATCGCCTCCCGGGTCCAGATTGACAACGCCCTGAAGCTGCATGTGGGTGCCCAGGCTCCCTCGTCCGGGCGGTAGGCCGCCTCCGCTCAGGAAACCCTTGAAGAATCTCTCGACCCCCGCTTTACCCAGGTAGACACCGCTATCGCTTATCTCCAGCGACTCCGTATTATCGGAAAACAAGTCTACAATATCATCCCACAGGCGATTATCCAGGTAATAACCGTATGTTCTCTGCAATTTTTTTATCTCCTGTATATCATGCACGGCAGTAAGCTCCGTCTCCAAATTCTTAACCTTCGCTTCCAGGTCCCTGACCTTCGCCTCCAAGGTTTCACCAGCCATAATCTATCTCCTTTTACTAAATTTTACCTGATATTTTTATCAGATAGGGTCGGCAAGCTTAAAACGCGGCGGTTTTTTCGTTACGTACAGCGCCGTTTCCCAGCCAACCTCCTCGGGTTTGACCAGCGGACGGAAACGCCCGGCTTTCTCGGCGGCTTCCAGCGACGTAGCATAATTCTGCGCTACCATGATGTTGTGAGATTTGTGGAGCGGCGGGTAGTTGAATGATATAGCGCCTTCAGGGCAGGTCTGCTCGCACAACCAGCACTGCTCGCACGGATGAAAAACCGGCGGGTCTGTGGAGAAATCGATGCTGTTGGTAGGGCAGAGCTCAACGCAGTAATTGCAGCGGGTACATTTATTCATGTCGATGCTGAATCCCTGGGCTCGCGCCTCCATGACACCCGCAGGCAACGTACCTATCATCATGCCGCCGTAAATCTTATCGTACTCTTCGCCTTCAGGCAGCTTCTGGACGAGGTCGGTCTCGCCGTCATGTATTCTACGGCTGCGCTCGACCATCTCCCGACCGAAGTCCTCGGCCTCTTTAAGGTCGATGTCATCCGGATGTCCGTCGGTGAAGTACGGCTTGGGCACGTAGGGTAGATAGACGGAACAGTACCAGTTTTTAAAACCGATAACGACCAACCCCTTCTCTTTTAGAGCGGTTATTGCCTCCCGCATAAAATTTACTGGAAGGGCGGCGTGAGTATTTAAAACGAAACAATGCTTACCTTCCAGGGAATTCATACCGGCGATAAATTCTTTGAGCTCGAACGGCATTTTGCCGAGTCGTACCGGGCTGCCGATACCAATCAGGTCGTAACCAGTTAGAATCTTAGGGTCTGTCTTGCGCAGTTTTACAATGTCGCACTGGTCAATTGCAGGACTCATGCCTTTGTAAATAGCCTCGGCAATCTGCTTGGTATTTCCGGTATAAGAGAGGTATACAATTATCCCTTTTGACATTATTTCCTCCTATTACCCTGACGGCCCGAAGCCCGGCGCTTTCAGCGGTGGTGCAATCTCATCCGCTATATCGTCGAGGCCGAGTTCCAGCAGCTTCTTCCGACTCGGTATGGCGGTTGTCCAATCCCAATCCAGGGCTCCCAGGTTCCACAGGCTCTCCGACTTTTCGTCAATGGTTACCCCGGCCAGCGGACCTTCCTGCTGGGGAGGAATGCCCAGCACTCTGTCATGCATAAAACTCTTCACGGGGTTTATACCCTCACGAAGGTTAAAGACGTGCCTCATGTTGGCAATTCTCTCACCCGCCTTGAGCAGTTCTTCCCAGGAGCGGTCCCAGCCGGTGACGGCTTTCATCATAGAAGCTGCGTAAGGAGAGCCTACCGTGGGATTCGAGGGGAGAGGGGATAAATAAACGAACAGGCAGGTACCCATGGAATTGTTGAGATGCCTTTCAAAGCCGTCTGGTCCAAAAGCCCCGGTGTGCCGGCCCGGAGTTGAATCCATCTTGTAAACGGTGGCGGTGGGGTGGCGGGGATATTGCAGGGGATGGCCTTTTAATTTGGGGTCATGCATTCCGGGTTCTTGTCCGCCGGCATGTACCGCATATTCCTCCGCACCTTTGCCGATTTTCTCTGCCGCAATGTTAACGCCTTCCGCAAGAATGTCCCCGATTCCCTCGCGCTTTACCAGTTTTTCCGTCATGGCAACCAGGGCATCAGGGTCGCCCCACTTGAGGTCAATGCCGTCCGTGTCTTTCCTGGTGATAATGCCGTGCTCATACAGTTCCATCGCGAAGGCGATGATACTACCGGCAGAGATTGTATCCATACCGTAGCTGTCGCAGAGGTGGGCTGCCATGGTTATTGCCTCGGCATTAGTGTTCAAACAGTTAGCACCAAAAGCGCCGATAGTCTCATACTCCACCCTTTTACTGCCGGCCGGATAGGGGTATTCCGTTCCGGCTTTAAGGATGCCCTTGCAGGCCGACGGGCAGTGCCAGCAGCCCGTCCTGTAGTCGAGATTGGCAATCATCTTATCCTTATGGAGGCCGGAGACATCAGACAGTTCGTTAACGCCTATCCCGCCCCAGTTTTTAACGGGGGTATCGCCGCTCATAGCCGACGTGTCTCCGTGTCCCGAGGTGCCGTAAACGTTCATGCCGCTGAATGCCATTTTAGAAGCTTCCATGTGTTCTTTCCTGATTCTGTTGGCGGCCTCGCTATCGGCTAGAGGCACTTCCCGGTCTCCCCTGGCAACCACTGCTTTTAGTTTTTTCGAGCCCATTACCGTACCAAGCCCCGAGCGTGCGGCGGCATCCCCGTGGCGGGTAATAATACAGGCCACGGGGGAAAGTTTTTCACCGGCCGGACCGATAGATACGACTTCGGCGGCGTCACCGTATTCCGCCCTGAGGGTATCTTCTGTATAGTACGTATCTCTGCCCCAGAACTGGCCTGCATCTTTCAATTCGGCCTTGCCATTGTCCAGCAGCAGGTATACCGGCTTGTCCGCAATGCCGGTAAAGAACACCCCATCAAAGCCGGCAAACTTGAGCCTGGGGCCGAAATGCCCTCCGGAGTTGGCGTCTCCCCAGCCGCCGGTCAGCGGCGACTTGCCCATGGCTGCATACCTGGTACCGCTGATTGCCGGTGTGCCGGTTAGCGGACCGGTCATCAGGCCAAATATATTGTCCGGCCCCAGCGGGTCCACTCCCCCCTTCATCCTGCTGTAAAGTAATCGCGAACCTATCCCGTAGCCTCCGATAAAATCCCTGTAGAGGTTGTCATCCGGCTGTTCCACTTCTATTTTTCCTGTGGAAAGGTCAATCCACAGGAGCTTTCCCATATATCCTCCTCTAACCATTTCGTACTCCTTTCTGTAAAAATCACTAACTGAATAGTTAATATATATTCATGTGGATGAATTCATAACGAGTTGCTAAATATAATCACGGACTATATTCAATGAAACGAGAAGTAGGGACAGGCAGGATACCACTTGACCAATTGTGCATCAGGCTGCCAATGGTAGGGGCGCCAGCACCAGCCTTTGCCTGATTCTCCCCTGGCAGAGCCTGCCCGTCTAATGATAATCAAGAAAATAACAGGAACAACAATGCGAAGTAGGTCCTAAAAGACCTTTTAGTTGTTTAATTACTCCTTTCGATAACTGATATCATACCCTGAAACAGGCCACCTCGTGGCCGTTACCAACGTCCCTTAAGGTCGGCTTTGTCTCCATGCAATCTGTAGTAGCTAAATCGCAGCGTGGATGGAAGTGACAACCACTCGGCGGATTAGCCGGACTGGGCACCTCGCCCTTCAAGACGATACGCTGGCGGTTTTTTTCAATATGCGGATTCGGTATCGGTACCGCCGAAAGCAAAGCCTTGGTATATGGATGCAGCGGATTGGAGTAGAGTTCCTCCGCGTTTGTTATCTCCACGATGCGTCCCAGATACATGACAGCTACACGAGTGCTGATATGCTGCACCACGGAGAGGTCGTGGGCAATAAAGAGATACGTCAATCCCATCATATCCTGGATTTCTTCAAGGATATTAATTATCTGAGCTTGAATCGAAACGTCGAGAGCTGAAATAGGCTCGTCACAGACTACCAGTGAAGGCTGGCAAGCTAATGCACGTGCAATAGCCAGACGCTGTCGTTGGCCGCCGCTAAACTCGTGAGGAACGCGGTTCATCATTACGGGGTTAAGACCGACGAGATTGAAAAGGTCGGATACCTTGGTATTAAACTCATTCATTCCTACGAGGTTATGGGTTTTCAACGGCTTACCGACGATATTGCGGGCCGTCTGGCGTGGATTAAGTGAGCTATACGGGTCCTGGAAAATAGCGCCCATGTGTATGCGCATCGGTCTAATATGGTGTTCCGGCATCTTTGATATATCGCGTCCGAGAAATGTGATATTTCCGGAGGTAGGTCGATAAAGGCGTAAGATGCAGCGACCAACAGTGGTCTTGCCACACCCGCTTTCACCAACTAGGCCAAGCGTTTCATTTTTCTTTATCTTGAAACTCACGTCATCTACAGCTTTAATATCGCCGACTTTACGCCGCAATATGCCTGCTGTTATGGGGAAGTACATTTTCAGGTTTTTTACTTCTATTACTGAGTCATCCGCTGCTTCTTTCATTTCTTCTCCCAAGTATCAACATAACACGATATATAATGCTGACCATCTATTTGTCTTAACGGAGGCCAAGGCTCTCGTTTACACCTTTCAGTTCGATAAGTACATCTTGGGAGAAAAGCGCAAGTTGGGGCCATATCAATCAGGTTGGGAGGCATACCGGTAATCGGTACCAGTTTTCTCGTGTTTCGTGTTTCTCCCAACTGAGGTACGCACTTAAGAAGACCTATTGTGTATGGATGGCACGGGTTGTCAAATATATCGTAGGAATGGCCAGACTCAACGATGCGACCGGCGTACATGACATAAATCCTCTCGGCATAACGGGCGACTACGCCGATATTGTGTGTGACGATAATAAGAGAAGTATTCAAGTTCTCTGTCATTTTTTTCATGAGGTCTAATATCTGCGCCTGAGTGGTTACGTCTAGAGCTGTGGTAGGTTCATCGGCGATCAGTATTTCCGGATTACAGGAGATTGCCATGGCAATCATCACTCGCTGGCGCATACCGCCGCTGAACTGGTGCGGGTAGGCATCAATGCGTTTTTCAGCTTCAGGGATACCCACCAGCTTCAGCAGGTCAATAGCGCGCAGCCTGGCCGCACGGGGGTCCATACCGAGATGCCGCTCCAGCGTTTCGGTTAACTGCCGGTTAATAGTCAGTACTGGGTTAAGCGAGGTCATCGGCTCTTGAAATATCATGCTAATTTTCCCACCGCGGACAGAACACATTACATCGCCTTTAGCATTGTACTGGAGCAAATCATTCCCTTCGAAGATAACCTTGCCGTCAACTATATCACCCGGTGGCGTGGTGATTAACTGCATTACTGACAACATACTCACCGATTTACCACAACCACTCTCTCCCACTATACCAATAGTCTCTTTCTGATTTATATGAAAGGAGACGCCATCTACAGCTTTAACCTGTCCGTGGTAGGTATTGAAGTAAGTCTTAAGATTTTCAACATTTAGCAGAGCTTCCATGTCAACTTCCTTGCTTATTCTTTGAGCAATAACTAGATAACACCTCTCAGCCTCGGGTCGAGTGCATCCCGCAGGCCATCACCCATCATATTGAAACCGAAGACTACCAGCATGACCGCCAGGCCAGGTGCTATTGACAACTCGGGATTGGTAAGGAGATATCGATAGCCGTCATTTACCATGCGTCCCCAGACCGGTGTCGGTGGGGTGATACCTACCCCCAGAAAACTGAGCCCCGCCTCCGCCAGAATGGTCGCACCAATTCCCATGGTCATCATCACCAGTATCGGAGCGAAGCAATTAGGTAAAATTTCGCTAATCATAATATTCAGTTTGCTCACGCCCATTGCCCGTGCAGCCATAATATATTCATTTTCTTTAATAGACATGGCCGTACCACATGTTATACGGATAACCGGCGCTATCATACCAACGGTCAGAGCTATAATGACATTCTGCAGACCACCTCCGAGCAACCCGGCGATAAGGAGAGCCAGTATTATACTCGGAAAGGCCATCAGACCATCGGTAATTCTCATAATTACATGATGCAGTGCTCCGGTGGAATACCCGGCAATAAGACCCAGCAGTACACCAATAGCCGAAGATACACCGATGACCACGATGCCGATGAACAGCGAAGTACGCGCGCCGTAAATCAAACGACTCAAGGTATCTCGGCCTATTTCGTCGGTGCCGAGGAGGTGATTGCTGCTGGGATGCGCTAACGAGCTCATGACATCCATATCAAGAGGGTCGTAGGGAGCCAGCCAGGGGCCGAAAATAGTAATGATAATAAAAATGGTGATAATTACCAGGCCAGCGACGGGGAGCGGCCGCCCGAAGAATACGGCTACGGTGCGCTTAAATTCACTGTACTTTTTTAAAGGTACGTCCGACGTCACAGTATCGCTTAGCGGGGCGCGGGGGTTTGGACTATCTGCCATACCAGAACTCCTTAATCATATCTTATCCTGGGGTCAAGCCAACCGTAGGAAATATCCACTGCAATGTTGGCGAATGTTATCAGTACCACCATCAGCAAAGTGCTGGCCTGAACAATCATGTAATCCTGCCCGAGAATAGCTGTTGTCAATAATCTCCCGACACCGGGAATGTTAAATAAAGTCTCGATAATCACCGAACCGCCGAACAGGCCGGCGACCAGGAAACCCATATTGGCAATTAAGGGTATTAAGCCATTCTTAATGGTATGCCTGAGGACGATAACCCGCTCTTTCAGGCCTTTAGCCCAGGCTGTGCGAATATAATCCTGAGCGACGACCTCAAGCATACAGGAACGCGTCAGGCGCGTGTTTGATGCCAGGCCGAAGAGCGACATGCAGAAAACCGGCAATACTATCTGGCGGGTGTTCAACCAGAAGTCCTCGAACGGTGATGTGTAACCCCCGATCGGCACCCAGCCCAGCTTGAGGCCGAACAGATATATGAGCAGAATAGCTGCCCAGAAGCTGGGCATAGTTATACCTATGTTTGCCAGGAAAGTAAGCACGGTATCCAGCCACGTGCCTCGCCTTAAAGCGCAGATTATGCCGAAACCTATACCGAAAACTGTAGCGAATATGGCGCCAATGATACTCAGGTGTAGGGTCACCGGTAAGCGTTCTCCAATCAGCTTCGACACCGGCTCCTTAAGATTAATTGATTCTCCGAAATCGCCGTGGAACATATCCGCTATCCAGGATATATACTGTATGGGCAGTGGTTTGTCCAGGCCATACTGTGCCTGCAATTGTGCCAGCTGGGCAGGGTCGTAAGCCGTATCCCTGTATTGCTGCTGGGTTAGATACACCAAGAGCGGGTCACCCGGCAGAAGCCGTATCAGGAGAAATACCAGGATGGTCACTATTATGACGACAATAAGACCCATGAATAATCGGCGAATCACGTAGCCTGCCATTCAAGACCTCTCGCTGGCTTATTTTCGCTTACATGTTATTATTTGAAGTGTATTACAAAAGGTACCGCGCCGGCGGAGTTACTTTCGAAGTACTGGCACCCTTTGAACCATCAAAGAACTCTGTTGTTTCTATAGTTATAGGTTATATTTAAATCTGATTTCTATTTCATACATTCCAGAAGGTTCATTCAGGCAGAGAACCAGAATAAAGCTATTAAGTTCTACTCCGGTGGAGGGGTTAGAGCGTGTCCGGCCCCTCCACCGATATGTATATATTCCTTTTCTTCAGCTATCTCTATTTATTTTTGTTCTTTCCAAACGAATTCCGGCCACCAGATGTCCATGGCACCACCGGCGTGAAGTACGAAACCATGACTGGTTCCATCATTCACTCCGAAAGGAGCATCCGCCCTCCAGGTAAAGGTTAAACACTCATTATAGTCGAGTCTAACTATATCTTTCATCATTTCTATACGCTTGTTATCGTCAACCTCGGCCATCATTGCAGCCCACATGTCATCCCATCCGGCCGGCTTGTACATACTGACGAAGAAGGACGGGTCGCCCCAGCGGGAGTTAAGACCCGAGATGGTATCGGAGGTCGGGAAACCCGGATGCAACAGACCTTCCCAACCGCCCATCTCTAGAGAGGTTATCCTACCAAAATCCGCAATGTCAAGTTCGGTATCGATGCCCATCTTTTTAAGCTCGATTTGCAGGGCCTCTAAGAAGTTCGTCTCCGCAAAGGTGTCCGAAATGAGCGTTGTCTTTATCCCATCGGGGTAACCGGCGTCAGCCAGCATCTGCTTGGCTTTTGCCAGATCGTATGCGCGAATCGGCAGTTCGGGGCAATACCACGGGTCGCCTGGCTCAGCCATCTGATACAGAGCGGTAAATCCTCTCTTTGCGCCGCCGCCGATACCATTAACCAGAGTCTGCTTGTCCACACCATAGTGAACAGCTTCGCGTACTTTTTGGTTGGCAAATGGAGAAGCCGGGTCCGCGCTGTCATACACCATGGCAAAATGGAACCGCAGCGGATATGATCTAATAATGTAGCCCTGCTCTTCCAGCATATTCGACGTAGCCAGTTGGAGTCCTGTCGCCCACTCGTCCGCCTCGCCCGCCTGGAAAGCCATCAACGCGACGGTTCGGTCGGCGATGTTCCTCAAGACAACCGCATCGAGGTAGGGCTTACCTTCCTGCCAGTAGTTCGGGTTCTTCGTATATTTGACATAGTCATCCCGCTTGAAGCTATCGAAGATGAAAGGCCCGGTGCCTACCATGTGGAGCTCGGGGAGTTCTTCGTCCTCGGCGGGTATCTGTAAAGCTGTTGGCGATGCGATCATGCCGGCAAGCCCGGCCAGCGCGGTTATGTAACTGTAATTGAAGCCGTCAAGATTCGCCCGGATGGTATAGTCGTCAAGGATGTCATAAGATGTGGCAACGTTCAGGATACCAACGCCCCAAAGGCCTGATGCCGCGGTTGCTTCCAGGTTATATTTGACCGCCTCGGCATTAAAGGGGGTGCCATCATGGAACTTGATGCCCTGGCGCAGGTGGAAGGTGATGGCGGTACCGTCGGGAGAAACGTCCCAGGATTCCGCCAGATGCCCTTGGAGAACTCCACCTTCGCCTAGCCGGAGTAATGGCTCCAGGCAGGGGACAAGATGCCTGGTCGACAAAGAACCTCCATCGGCCGGGGGGTTAACATTGGTGGGAGTTGTGTCCGACATGATGGTCCACGTGCCGCCGTACTTTGGCTGATCAGGTGCCGGTGCCGGTTCTGGACTCGGTGCCGGTGCCGGTTCTGGACTCGGTGCCGGTGCCGGTTCTGGACTCGGTTTCGGTGCCGGTTCTGGACTCGGTGCCGGTGCCGGCGCTGGTGCCGGTTCTGGTTCAGGTTCGGCACAACCGCCAAGTATCAGCGAGCCGATTATTACTATCGCACAAATAATTATAAAATACTTTTTCACTATTTTTCCTCCTTTATTACAGGGGAGAGACTTTTCAGTCCATTTTGTAAACAAGTGGTCACACTATTGCGTATTATTTAAATATTGCACCTCCTTCTTCACAGATTCAGACCGTCACGCTGTTGCTTCTATGTTTGGAATTTTCATTGAGAGAAACACGAGCAACTTACAATTACTCTCAGATTATATCAACGTATTTTATACTTCAAGATACCAATAGCCTCCATCTTTTGGACAACTCAGTACGTACTTTTTGATGGGATTGAAAGTATAAGCTTTAAATATTACCCCAACAGATTGACAATAATCCCGGTATGATACAGTTATCGCGGTATCGGGGGGCGGCTGGGAAAGTGATGATAATGATATGTTTCTTATAAAGCCAATGTATGCACCCGCAAAAAAATCAACGAGATCGATTTAATTTTTAATCTAATTTCCAGAGTTTTATATTCGATTGTAACGGAAGATATATATTATTGTCCGAAAGGTGGAGTCTATTAGTATCTTGAACCGCATAATAGATTAATATACCCTAAAAGCAATATCGGCTTTTTGTGTCTTGATGCCGTAAAGATTTATATAGTTAAAATGGAACTCAAAGACAGGTTTAGAGCGAATGTCAGCAGATTTGATAATTATTAATGGCAATATAATCACAGTTGACGGGAATTTTTACATCGCCCAGGCAGTTGCAGTAAAGGGCGGGAAAATAGTAACCGTTGGCACTAACGATAATATTAAAGCATTGGGTGACAGGCAGACAAAAATCATAGACCTGGAAGGGAAAACCATGCTTCCGGGTATTAATGACGCCCATATCCATGCAGCCCTCTACTGGGGGTCGAGACCGCCTGTGGTACTTGATGCCGGTTACCCTGCTATGAAGTCGATTCGCGATATTGTGAACGCAGTTGGGAAGCAGGCTAAAAAGACCAAACCCGGTAAATGGATCCGGGGGTCAGGGTTAAATCTGGGTACACTGAAGGAATGTAAAAGTAGTCCCGCAAGGTACCCGACACGATGGGACCTGGACCTGGTATCTCCTGTCAATCCTGTTTGTCTTGGTGTGATTCCTTTTACTATCGGAGAGAGTGTTACCTGGCTTAATACCCGGGCCCTGGAACTGGTTGGAATCACCGGGGATACACCGGCGCTTCCGGGGTGTGAGATAGTCAAAGACCCGGTAAACGGAGAGCCTACCGGTTTGCTGAGGGGGGCGCAACTGGGAGAGATGGTCGCCAGCGTTATTCCCGATTTGACACGAGAACAAAAGCGAAAAGCACTTCTTACCGCTGTGAAGGAACTGAATTCGCTGGGTATAACGAGCATAACCGAGGGGGCTCTTGGCCCGGGCGGCACCGGATATCAGGGCGGGTTGTGGAATGAAGAGTGTATCGAAGTTTACAAAGAGCTTGATAATGCGGGCAGGCTTTCTCTAAGGGTAGGCATCATGATGCTATTTACACCGTACGGCTCATACGACCCCCAAGCATTATATGATGGACTATCTCAATTAGGGACGAATTCCGATTTTAACACTGAGCGGGTGAGAATGGCCGGAGTCAAACTCTTTGCCGATGGTATACCCCTGAACAAGACCGCCTGGATGTACAAAGATTACGAAGATGGTGGCAACGGTAAAATGATTTTCACCGGTGAAACCGACGAAGAACGCTGCACTGAACTGATGAAAATCGTGGCCCATTGTCATAAACTTGGTTTCCGGGTAGGCGTTCACGTTACGGGAGATAGAGCTATCGACGCGTGTATTGACAGTTTTGTAAAAGCCGAACGCGAAGAGCCGAAGAAGCTCAGGCATTACCTTATTCACGGAGATTATGTATCACCCGAGGGAGCGAAGCTTATGAATATGTATAACATTGGCGTTTCGGTGCAGCCGGCTCTAGCTGATATCGTTATGAATTTGCTGCCGTATTCCGTGGGTACGCAAAGAGCGGCACAATACGGGTGTTTAAGAACATTGCTTGATGCCGGCGTTCATATTGCCGGTGGTTCCGACGCTCCGGTTACGTATCCTGATTGGAAGGCGACAATACAGTCCATCGTTTTACGAAATTATGCGACGGAGGGTGAGCCAGCCCGGCACGTAACTGTGGAAGAAGCCATCCGCATGTTTACGGTGGGAGGCGCCTGGCAGGACCACGCAGAAGACATCAAAGGTTCTATCGAAGAAGGAAAGCTGGCGGATTTCTGCGTTTTAGACGAAGATATTCTAACCGTCGAACCGCAAAGAATAAAAGATATACGTACCTTGATGACGATAGTTGGCGGCGAGATTGTATATAGTGCCGGATTGGGTAAATAATCCCTGTTAATATTAAAAACACTAAAGGAGGTTACAAATGGATAATTATCATCGCACGTATTTTGAAGGAATGCAGATGGACATCTGCAAAACGCTGACGGTCGGCAAGCTGGTTTTCCTTTCCGGAACAGAGGCAATGGATTTTGACAAGGGTGGAGCGGTCCCTGAGGACATAAATGCACAGATAGAGGTGGTTGTGAAGAAGATGAACGCCGCGCTGGAGGAAATCGGCCTTTCCATAGGAAACATGATAAAACACACTCTTTATATGAAGAAGGGCGCCGCGGACCCCGTCGAGGTAATACAGAAATTCCATCAAGAGTGCTACCGTCTGGCGCCGGATTTGAAAGAAAAACCAAGTACCGGGACGCTCGCAGTTGTGGATGGGCTGGCTGTGGACACCTTTAAGGTAGAGGTGGATGCAATAGCCGCTTATCCGGATTAAAAATACAGGTTATTCATAAGAATTTTAGCTTTATCCTTAAATTCAGCGGGAGTGCATATCTGGCCTGTATGCCTGACTGTATTGCGGTGTACATTGAGAGTGATTATGCGTATTATTACTGGATGACGGGAAAAAGGAGCAGTAGGTGAAGGAAAGGAAAGAGTACAAATTAATCGAATGTAGCGGTAGTTTTTACGAAATCGGCAGGCAGTATGGCGAGTACTGCCGGGACAGCCTTATCGGTTCTATCGATTCGCTTTTCAGTGATATCAGCATGTTTCAGAAAACCGGCAAGGAAGACATTATTGCCAATGCCAGGAAGTATCTCCCGCTGGTAGAGAGTTTCGACCCGGAGTTAATTGAAACGCTGAAGGGACAGGCAGATGGAGCGGGGGTGAGTTTTGATGAGGTTTTCGCGTTGAGGTGCAGGCTTGAGGTAGGCATGTATTACCAGCGTATAGCGGCGCTCTGTACGTCTTTCATAGCCACGGGGAATGCGACCAGGGGAGGCAAGACTATCATCGGGCAGACGTACGACCTCAATCCCGGAATCAGCATAGACCTGGTGAAAACGAAATTCCCGGATGGCCTGGAGCAGTTATCCCTGGTGTTCGCAGGCGGAGGAGTCGGGGAGCTATCCCTGACCACGGCGGGTCTGGGGATGGTTTTAAATGTCATGTTGAGTCCTGCCGAACAGCAGACACTCAACGTACCCTGTGCTTGTGTAATACCGAAGGCGATGAGGCAGAAGAGGATTGGTGATGCCCTGGGGGTCGTATGTGGGGCCGGGCGCAGTATACTCTACTACGGTTTTGCCAGCGCCGAGGGGGATATAATCGGAATTGAGACCAGGCCGGGCGACTATAACGTGATACAGCCGGAAAGAGACATGCTGGTCCACACGAACCATTACATCACGGAGAGATTTAAGAAGGGCGATAAAATGTTCGGTTTCATGGAGGGAGACAGTTACGTTCGTATCCAACGGTTAAAGAGGCTCATGGAAGAACACTACGGCGAACTGACTGTCGAGTTAATGGAAGAGTTCCTGACCGACCATACCGATTACCCGCGTTCTATCTGTAAACACACCGACATGGAAGTGCAGCTTGGCGAGACGCTCGCCGCGGAAATCATGGTGCCGGAAGACGGAGTGCTGTATGCTACCTGGGGACAACCCTGTAAATATGAATACTTAGAGTATAAGTTGAATTAATGTATTAGCCGTGATGGATTTAATTAGTATACGGTCTACTCTCTGAATTCAACCGAAACAGTTGTACCTTTACCCGACTTGGAAGAAATTTGTAAATTACTTTTAAGCAATCTGGCTCTTTCCTGCATTCCTATTATCCCTATTCTTTCCTGATGTGGGAAATTGTCAATATCTTTAAATACAAAACCTTTGCCATTGTCTTGAACTAATAATTTTACGGTCTCTTTAGAAAATACAAGTTTAACGTTCACTTCAGTTGCTTTTGCGTGTCGCCTTATATTGTTCAAGGCTTCCTGGACAATACGGAATAAATGATTGTTAATCTCCTGGTTTAGCGAACGTTGGCGGCCCTCCACAGATACCTTTGCCTGGACAGAATCGTCTCTATTTAGTTGGTCGACCAGCCACCTCATCGCCGGGACGAGACCAAGGTCATCCAGTATACCAGGCCTTAGGGCAAGACTTAACCTTTTCGTATCCTCAGCTATATTTAACACGGTGTCCTTAATCGCTTCGAGATCGTCCCCTGTTTGGGAATCAATACTGCGGATTTTATCAACTGCCAGCCTCCGCACGTCATTTGCTACTATCCATAACCTCTGTGTTGTATCATCGTGAATCTCTCTTGAAATCCTTTTTCTCTCTTCTTCTTGAGAGATAAAGATACGAGCCATGTAAGCCTGACGTTCTTTTTCGCGTTCTATTGATGCCTTCTTTTCGGCCTCCCTCCACTTTATCTGTAAGGCCAGGATAGCCACAATCAGTAGTGGCACTAATAACAAGAATATATTGGTGATTAACGAGTTAATGTCAGGCGCGTAGTAGTAAATTCTGGGTATCATTACGACCATGGTAAATAGCCACGTAAGTAGAATACCGCGCCACCAGAATATTACCGCTGCGTATACAAACGGGATGACAAAAAGGCTGCCGTGTATATCATTGTTAAATTCAAAAATTACCAGGTGCCACAACCAGCTCCATCTCTGGTTAAAAAGATTGATAAATAAAATATCAGAGTAATACATGAAAGTTAGGCCAAGCATAATAATTACTATGGCCCAGAAGTGAAAATTACGGAATATGCTAATTCCGTCTGCGAATTTTATGTCTGCAAGCCGCTTCATACCAGTGCCTTATCAGCCGATATTATTAATATTAATGAAGCCGATTCTTAGTGAAGTAATAACTGCCTCTGTCCTGGAGGACACGTCTAACTTACGAAATATATCAACCATGTGACTCTTTACAGTGCGTGAACTTATATTCAACTCATTCGCTATTTCTTTGTTGCTGATACCCCTTGCGATTAATTGAAGAATTTCCAGTTCACGCGCGGTAAGCTTCACTCCGGTATCTAAACGTATAGGTTTAATACTGTGTCTAAGAGCGTATTTTAATACTTGTTGAAAAACCTGAGGAGATAGTACCGTTTCGCCGGCTACAACGGAACGTATGGATTTAATGATGTCTTCGACCAGTATATTCTTTGTCAGGTACCCGTCAGCCCCGGATTCAAGTATACCGAGTATATGTTCGACGTCATCATAGACGGTAAGAACCAGTACGATGATGTCAGGGTGGGTTGATTTTATTTGTCGAGTTGCTTCTATGCCGTTTATCCTAGGCATTCCGATATCCATAATCACTACATCTGGGATTAGCTCGGAAACAAGTGTCACGGCCTCTTCACCATCGCCGGCCTCTGCCAGAACAATAAAATCAACTTCTTTTTCGAGGTCGTTCCTGAGAGCTTTGCGCACGATTGGGTGGTCGTCTGCCAGAATAATTGAAGTCTTTTTCGGTTCTTCATTATTTTGTTCTGCTGCTGGGACAATGTCGTTCATAATCTGTATTTTAACAAAAAGCGGTTAAAATTGATACTTGACACGTCTTCGTTTCAGCCAAAAGATATACTTTGTAGTCCAAAAGATAGAGACTAATAGTATCTTGAAGTACATGGCTGTATGATATACTCTGAAAGCAATATCTGGTTGCTAAAAATCTTTTATTATTATTTGACAATCTTATATATTATTTCACCTTACGCCTTATCAAGGAATAATGGAATATGAAAAAAAATATAACAATATTTCTAACGTTACTGCTTACAGGTCTGGCGGTCCTTGGAGGATGCGCTGAAAATGCTCCGCAGCCAACGGTAGAAAAGCCGCTAGAGCTAAAGGTTTCTACCTGGGGTCCGTCCCAGCTACCCATCTCCAAGGTCAATGAAGAATGGGCGGAAATTATCGAGGAACAGAGCGGCGGCAGGGTAAAATTTACCTTTTACTGGGGCCAGTCTCTGGTAAAAGCGAGCGATACCTGGAAGGCCATCCAAACGGGTATGACTGATATCGGTTATTTCGTAATCGGTTTCGGTGAAGACCCTGCGCTGCACGCTCTTAACGGCTTCACCGGCTTGCCGTTCATGGGGTGGGAAGATATGCAAATGGCAACTGATATATACCATGAAATATTTCCCAAATTCCCGGAGTTAGAAGCGGAATTTGAAGGTACCAGGTTGTTATGGATATGCAGTATGCCGCCCAATCAGATACATATGGTTAACCGTGAAGTACGTATCCCCGCGGATTACAAAGGTATAAAAGTTATTACGTCCGGTCGCCTGGCTGAAATTGCAACTAACGCAGGTGCCACCCCGATTACCAGCGTGGGGCCACCTGATTGGGAAACATCCCTGGAAACAGGCCTTGCCGACAGTATCATGGTACACTGGTCGGCCGTCAGTGGCTACGGTCTCATTCCCCTTTTCCATTATCATACGGATTTCGGCGATGCCGGTATCAGCATGGGCATGCATGGCATGTGGGCAAACGAGGTAGTCTGGAATAAGCTTCCTGAGGATATCCGGGAAATTATTTTAGGCAATTCTTCCTGGATTGAGGAAAAGTATATTTCAATAGATGAAGCTGAGATTGTAAAGGCAATCAATGAAGCTAAGAAGCTGGGTAATACTTTCTCGACTCTTAATGATGAAGAAATAGAAGAGTGGAGGAAAACCGCTGAATCGGTTACGTTAGCGTGGATGGAAGAAGTTGAAGATATGGGATTACCGGCTCGTGCAGTTTATGACGAGGTAAAGAGGTTAATCAGCGATTATAAGAAATCAGGAGATAAGTGATTCTTAAGGAATACAGTCTTCAAGGCAAGGTAGCTATCGTAACAGGGGCGGGAAGGGGCATCGGCAGGGGGATTGCCCAGACTCTCGCTGAGGCCGGCGCGAACGTTACCCTGGCGGCTCGCACCGAGGAGCAGCTAGAAAACGCGGCTAAAGAGATACGCAAGTTGGGGCGTAGCGTACTGGTTGTTCCGACCGACGTGCTCAAGAAAGAGCACGTGGAAAATGCAGTTACCAAAACCGTTTCAGAATTCGGTAAAATAGATATCCTCGTAAATAATGCCGGCATACCCATTCTCAAACCCATTGCTTTCGTAGCCGGGATGAAGCTCGAGGGCTGGCAGACCGCAGATAGCTGGGATACACCGCTAACCGAAGAAGAATGGCACCTTGTTTTAAATACCAATTTGACCAGTGCCTTTCTCTTCGCGCAGGCTGTGGGTCCGCATATGATGGGGCGGCAAAAGGGGAAAGTCATTAACATCAGTTCGAACAGTGCCGAGCTGGCTCCTCCTTATTTTTCGGCATATTGTGTCAGTAAAGCCGGCCTGAGTATGTTTACCCGCTGCCTGGCCACGGAGTGGGCCCCTTATAACATCTGCGTTAATGCCGTCGGTCCCGGGAGCGTTCATACCGAATTAAGCGCGCCCGTGCTCGATGACCCGGAGAGAAAGAAGGCAATACTGGAGAGGGTTCCTCTGGGGCGATTAGGTGAAATACGTGAAATCGGACTGCTGGTGGTATATCTTGCATCAGAGGCATCCGACTGGGTTACGGGACAGACTATCTATATAGACGGCGGTCAATTATCTCGCGGTAACGGCTTTTAATCAGGTATTTATACCTGTGATTATAGAATAGTCGTACGATATAAATTTACATAATACATCCTTAACAAGGAGGGTAAAATTGTGATATCAGAAGCAGAACTCGCTAAATTATCCTACCCCGGAGCTCCGGAAATAATAACCGCTATTCCCGGCCCCAAGAGTCTCAAGGTGTTGAAAGACGTACCCAAATACGAGTCTTTAACCCGACCCGGCAGCGCGGCTCCTCCGGTTTTTGACGAGGGTATGGGCGCCGCGGTGAAAGACCCCGACGGAAACATTTTCATCGATATGTCCGCCGGGGTAGCGGTAAATTCTGTGGGACGCAGACACCCCAGAGTAGTCCAGGCCATGGAGGGGCAGTTGGGTAAAATTATGCACGCCGCTGAAGCGGTTAATACCCGTCGTACGGAATTAGCTAGGAAAATATCCGATATCATGCCTGAAGGTTTGCGTGGCAATTGTGTCAGTTACTTTACCCAGAGCGGCAGCGGAGCTGTGGAAACAGCCATAAAGTTCGCTCGTCATTTGACCGGGAGGGCGCAGATTGTCGCTTTTCACGGCGCCTATCACGGGGTGTGGTGCGGTTCCGGGGCGCTGACCACCGGGGACCAGTACCATCATGGTTACGGTCCTCTCATGCCCTATGTAATCCACGTGCCTTATGCCTATTGTTACCGCTGCTGCTTTGGCCTGGAGTACCCGAGCTGTGACCTCCAATGTGCTAAATACGTCGATTATGTGCTCAATACCCCTTACACTGCGGCTGATGACGTCGCCGCACTCATCGTGGAGCCGCTGCAGGGGGAGGGAGGCTACCTGGTACCGCCGCCGGGTTATATGGAGACATTGAAGAAAGCCTGCGAAAAATGCGGTGCCTTGTTTATCGCCGATGAAGTCCAGGCAGGGGCGGGACGCAGCGGTAAAATGTGGTCTATCGAGTTTAGTGATGTCGTCCCGGACATGCTTATATGGGGCAAGGGACTGGGTGGCGACCTCCCGATGGCCGGTCTTACGTTTAAAGCCGATTTTGCCGATAAACTGGTAGAGGCTTCCCAGCCGGGTACATTTGCCGGGAACGCTCTCTCCGCCGCTGTCTGCATGACCAATATCGATATACTGACCGATAAGAATTACGACCTGATGGGCAGGGCCGCCAAGCTGGGTGAAGAAATAGAAGCCAGGCTTAAAGAAGAATCAAAGAAAATTAATATTGTTGGGGATGTCCGAGGTCGGGGTTTGTTCATCGGGGTGGAGCTGGTGAAGAACAAGGAAACCAGGGAACCCCTCCCCGCCGATGACATGGGCAAAATATTGTCCGGGCTGCTTGACCGGGGCGTAATCGCCGTCCCCTGCGGTCGCTACCATAATGTGATACGTTTCATGCCCCCCTTGACCATCACTAAAGAATATCTGGAAAAGGCGGTTGATATTGTTCTGGATGTCTGTAGAAAACACTGAAATATGAATCCTGACCGGAGAATTTTTATCGATATTTGTTATTATAAGCCGATATCTGGAAGAAAGGTGTGATACAAAATGGGGGAAAGCAAATACGGTAAATACTTCATCACCGAACCCAGGGTGGAAAGTGTTGCTTACCACCCGGTTAAGAACGTCAAAGGAGTAACCTTCCCCGACGAGATTTATCTCGACGGCGACATCATTGCAGGCTCACCGGCGGTGGTAGATATCGGATGGTGTTTTCAGATACCAGAGCCGGATCCCGTGGAATGGACGCATACCCATGATTTTGACGAAGTCCTCTGTTTTATCGGGACTGACCCGGAGCGCCCGCGGGAGTTGGGCGGCGAGATTGAATTTCACATCGGCGATGAAAAACACACTTTTAGTAAGACGACTACGATTTTCGTACCGAAAGGCGTGCCACACTGCCCCTTCATGCATAAACGTGTCGATAAGCCGTTCCTGCTGGTGGTATTTGCTTTGACCGATAAATATCCCACGGCTGAAGATGATGCCATAAAGAATCCGGGGCAATACAAATAATAAATCGGGATGGAGGAATTCTGTGAGCGTAGAAAATAATAAGAAGGTAGCTACTGCCGATGTCCTCAGTATCGGCCCGGAGACCCTGGAGAAAAAACTGGCCTGTTATACCGACAGCGCCGTGGTATGGGACCCGGTTATGAAGGTCGCCGGCTACAAGGACACTAACACTGCTTCCGGTCTTGACGAGGTAAAGGATTTTTTTACATGGCTGGCAAACCTGCCGCCGGTGAAAGCCAGGGTGCAGGGCGTTTTCGGTGAGGGTAATCGGGTTGCCGTTGAGTGGCTGCTTGTGGGAGGCGGGGATGCGCAAACGTTCGAGATACCCTGCGCCAATATCTATGAATTCAGGGACGACAAAATCAAGAGCGTCCGGATGCATTTTGATTCTGCCTATTTTGCAGAAATTATTAGCGGAAAGCAGGCGATGTAATGGCTAACTTAGTTTTTATCAACGGAAAGGTGATTACAGTTGACGGTAGTTTCTCTATCGCTCAAGCGGTGGCAGTTGAAGGAGACAAAATTCTTGCCGTTGGGTCGGATGAGGGTATTAAAACATGTATCGACGCTAAAAGCGAGGTTATCGACCTTAAGGGCAGGACGATGCTGCCGGGTATTAATGACGCTCATATTCATGCCGCCCTCTACGGCGGCACGCGGCCTCCCCTGACCCTTGATGTCGGCTATCCGACGGTAAAATCAATCAGTGATATCGTGAAGGCTGTCGCCGAGAAGGCGAAAGAAGCCAGACCCGGTGAGTGGATACGGGGTATGGGCTGGGACGAAGGCTATCTGGAGGAATGCTTAAAAGACCCGGCGCGTTACCCGAGCCGCCGGGACCTGGATGCAGTGTCTCCGGATAACCCTGTAATACTCGGTCATTACACCCAGCACGAGGTGTGGGTGAACAGCCGGGCAATGGAGGCAGCCGGGATTACCAGAGACACACCGACCCCGGAGGGCGGGGTAATCGCTAAAGACCCGGCCACCGGAGAGCTTACGGGTATCTTCAGCGAGTTTCCGGCGCAGGCTCTCGTGATGAAGGCGGTACCTCCCTGGACGAAAGAAGAGAAACGGCAGGGAATCCAGGCCATGATAAGAGACCTGAATTCGCTAGGTATAACCAGCATCACGGAGGGCGCGCTTGGTTCCGGAGGCGACGAATTCCAGGGGGGTCTGTTCGGGTCCGATTGTATCGGGATTTACAGCGACCTGCTCAATGAAGGCAGGCTGACACTGAGGGCGGGCTGGCTATACCTCTTCGGGGAATACGGCGCCTGTACCTTCGAGGATTTCCGGGAGGTTATTCCCCAGCTGGGCATTCATACCGGTTTCGGTAACGAATGGCTGCGGGTGGCGGGGGTCAAGATATTCGCCGACGGTACCCCTATGACCAAGACTGCCTGGATGCACGATGACTATCCCGATGGCAGTGGTCGTGGCAGTCTGGTTATTCCCGGCAGCAGCGACGAAGAACGCCGCAGTGAGTTGATAAAGATGATTTACTTTGCCCATAAGTACGGATTTCAGGTGGGGGTCCACGCCATTGGCGGCAGAGCGATTGAAGCCACCATCGACGGGTTCCTCCAGGCTGAGAAGGAAGCCCCGAAAGGCCTCCGTCATTATGTTCTCCATGCCGACTTCATCTCGGATGAGTATATCGAATTCGCTGCCCGGCACGGCTTCGGGCTAGGCGTACAGCCAATCTTAAAATGGACTTTCTCCGATGCGATGGATAAGCTGGTGGGGATTGAGCTTTCCACCCGGCAGTTCCCGCTGCGTAAAATGCTTGACGCCGGAGCGCACCTGGCGGCCGGGTCTGATGCCCCGGTAGTCTACCCCAGCTGGCAGGCTGGAATCCAGGCGGCGGTGCTCCGGGAGTCCAAGGCCACCGGCACAGTCAGGGGGCCGGACCAGCGTATTACCGTTGAAGAAGCCATCCGGATGTACACCATCGAAGGTGCCTGGCAGGACCACTCGGAAAAAATCAAAGGCTCTCTCGAGGCAGGCAAGCTGGCCGACCTCTGTATCCTGGACCAGGACATTCTGAGTATCGAACCCCATGAAATACAGAATATAAAAACCGTAATGACGGTAGTCGGCGGTAATATCGTTTATAACGCCGGAGTAATTAAATAAGTAAAAAGAGTACGATGTGGAAAGGACGCGACCATTAAAAAATCTCGACTTCGCTCGATTTTTCAGGGATTTCTTCCCGTTTATGTGCTGGCGCATTTCGTTCATCACATACTAATCGCATTGCCGGCTCCGTTGCTGCCGCTTATCCGCGACGAATTCAACCTGAGCTATACCAGAGCAGCGCTAATTCAATCATCGTTCTCCTGGACATACGGAACTGCCCAAATCCCGGCCGGTTTTCTCGCCGACAGAATCGGGCCGCGTATCCTGTTGATTATCGGCATATGTGGTGTAGCTGCCGGGGGGATACTTATAGGGCTGTCCCGGACCTATGTCATGATGCTGTCTTTTCTGGTGGTGATGGGTATTCTGGGAGGCGGCTACCATCCGTCTGCGGCGCCGATGGTCTCGGCGGCGGCGGGGAAGAATCGCGGTCGGGCCCTGGGTTTTCACGAGATGGGAGCCAGCGCCAGCTTTCTGGTGACCCCACTTATCGCCACGGCAATAGCTTCTGTCGGCGGATGGCGCAGTGCTTTTATTATCCTCGCCATACCCACAATGATATGTGGACTATTCATGATAAAACTCACCCGCCGACCCAAGAAAACAAGCGAAACTCGCCGCGAACTCGATCACAGCCCGGAAGCCAAACCAATGCCCAAGGGCAAGGGGCGGCACCTGGTGGCATTTCTTCTGCTAAGCGTCTTAACGGGTGGAATTGTCAGTTCCGTATTCGCATTTATCACTCTTTACGCCGTCGATAATTTTGGCGCCAGTATAACAGGGGCTGCGTCCTTCCTCGTCATAATGAATGCGGCCGGTATCTGGATAAGTCCGCTGGGCGGTTACCTTTCCGACCGCCTGGGAAGAGTCCCGCTGGTGGTAACATCTTGCCTGGCAAGTGCCGCCGCCGTTTATATGCTCAACTGGGCCCCTTATTACTGGGGAATAGCGGTGGTGTCTTTTGTATACGGCATGGCAATGTATACTCGTATGCCGGTGTCCGAAGCATACATTATCGGGCAGACGACCGAGCGCAACCGTTCCCTGGTCTACGGGATTTATTATTTTTCCATGACCGAGAGCAGCGCCCTGCTCGCTCCATTGATGGGCTACCTGATGGATAATTACGGTTTCTCTAACTGCTTTACCTGGGCCAGTATAGCGGTAGTCGTGGTAACATTGATACTTGCGCCCTTGGTGAAAGAAGGCAAAAACTGAGGGAATCTGGGGTAATCATTAATAACAATATGTGCTAGAATAAAAAAATATTATAATTGGAGGTGGAATTATGACCAAGTTTAATAGCGCAGAGATACATCCGCTAAGCATCGATTTGTCGATTCTCAACAAGCTGGAACTGGAGAGACAACCTGTCGGCATCAAATTTCTCTTTAATAAACCGGAAGGTGTAAGGAGACTGGATAAAAACCTCGCTTTCTGCCTGATGCCGGAAGAAGCCCAGAATTCAGGAGCTTTTTATGTTGATGAGACACATTTTGAATGTGCCGGGCCGCTTTGTCTGGGTATAGCCAATGACGACCCGTTCAGCGTGTCCGGACAAATTGGCACCAAGTACGGACTGGATATTTTTCAGGAGGCACGCGCCAACCGGCGTATTTACGAGGTGCTTCCCACTTTAAGAAAAGGTAGCTGCAACTATATCATCTTCGCGCCGTTGAGTGAGATGGATTTCGACCCTGATGTACTGATTATCACGGGCACCGCCAGGCAGGCTGAAATTGTACTGCGATCTTATTCTTATTCAACCGGTGAAATGTATGTCAGTAGAACCACACCGGTTATCGGCTGTGCGTGGACATTCGTATATCCATACATTTCAGGCCAACTGAACTATGTCGTTGAAGGAGTATGTTTCGGCCATATCGCACGCCAGGTGGCAACGATGGGATACGTTACCGTATCCATACCGTTTAATTTATTAAGAAACATGATAGAAAACCTGAAAGAGATGACCTGGGTAATCGCTGCCTATACAGATGGTCGGGAGGGGTATAACAAACGCTTTAAGGAAGTTACCAGCGGCAGGTTGCTCTCGGGGAGAGACGAATAAGTAATACCGGCGGGTTATCGAAGACTGCCCTGTATAAATCGTCAGTATCAACGGACAAACGGTTTAAGGAGGGGAAAGATGAAAGAAAAAAAGCAGCGGACGATTGGAGGTTGTATGGAAAAGACTGTGTATCAACCACCAGGCGGATGTACGGGAGCACTCGTAACGGGCTTAACATCGGCAGGCGGGGGGAATATGGTGGGGCAGTCCATGGACCTTTTTGTGCCCTTCTGGCAGAACGTTAAAATAGAGCTGGTTATCCCCAAAGACGGGTACCGATGCCTGTCTGTAGCCGGCATGTTCGAGCGTCCGATGAGCGCATTGAATGAAAAGGGCGTTTGCAATACCGAATTTTTCCGTTCGGCCGGAATAGTCCCGTATCCCGGCCCGGATAAGCCGCAACCTCTCAGCAGCAAGGAACTGATGCAGCGGTCCGATAGCGCCAGGAAATTCGTCGAGTTATGGTCGGAGAACGTGACCAAATACGGAATCGAATTTCCCAGCGGGGCAGGTGCGCATACGATTGCTGACCCCAGGGAAGGCTACCTCCTGGAAGCCGCAAACTGGGTTTATAACAATCCGGAAAATCATGCCGTCCACGGCCCCATGACCGACCAGGTCTTTGCCCACGCCAATTTCTTTGTTGCGCAAAGGCTCAAGGCGGTTGAAGCCGGAATCGGACTGGGTTACATCAGGGCCAAGAGGATGTGGCAACTGCTGATAGACCAGCAATACGACTCCTGCATGACGTTCGCCAGGGGCATATCGCTGTCCTACCTGATGAGCTGCTTCAGAGACCATGGAAACACCTCTCCCGAGGACCACCGGTTCAGCGTATTAGGTGTATCGGAGGAGAGAGACCATTATACCATATGCACGCACGGACTGAAGGGATATACGACCTATGCCTACATCTGCGTTGCCAGGCCGGACCATACCGATTTGCTTAGCTGCCTGTGGACGACCTTCGGACAGCCCTGTATTTCCCCCTATCTGCCATTCTATATCGGTATTAATGCCGTGCCCGAGTCGATGGGGACAAATGCGGCGGCTAAAATATTCGAAGAGCTGCGGTTAGCGGTAGAATACCACCCGGAGTACCGGGATAAAATTACCCGTTACTGGAAGATATTCGAAATACACACCATGGAGGAAAGCACCGGGCTGGAGGCAAAGGTTGCGATTCTGGCTGACGATGGTAAGCCGGATGAAGCCAGAAAGATACTAACAGAGTTTGTGGAAAATAAATGTAACGAAGCCCTGACGATGGCCTCACAGATACTTGATGAAATTAAGGATTTGCCCCGTTTTACCCGGCCGGAAGGACCCTCGGGATAACTGAACGTAAATTAATAAAAAACTATTTATGACTTCGACGGCTGAGTCTCTGACATACTGCTTCGATGCGTGTCAGCGCTTTGTCAATGTCTGAGGATGAAATCATCCGGTGAGTAACCGCACGAAATAAATTCCCACCGCGCGAACCCACCTTTACCCCTTCCTTTTCAAGACCCTCAACGAACTCTCCAAAAGATAACTCCGGTGAGAGGTCGAACATAACGATGTTGGTGGGTACATCGTCCCGGGCCAGCGTGATTCCTTCGATACCTGCCAATCCCCGGGCCAGACGTCTCGCATTGTCGTGGTCTTGCTTTAAGCGGTCTATCATTGTTCGGAGTGCCACAATGCCTGCGGCTGCGATAATCCCCGCCTGCCTCATACCGCCGCCCAGCATCTTACGGAACTTGCGGGCTGGCTCGATAAAATCGCTGTTTCCGCATAACAGCGACCCGACCGGTGCGCTGAGTCCCTTAGAAAGGCAGAACGAAACCGAGTCGACGTTTTTCACAAGTACGCGTGCCGGTACGCCGAGAGCAACTGCGGCATTGAAAATACGGGCACCGTCAAGATGCACCTTCAGGTCGTGTGCATGGGCCAGATTACAGACTTCGTCTGTATAGTCCGCGGAAAGAACCGCCCCGCCGCAGCGATTATGCGTATTCTCAAGACAGAGGAGCGTGCTCTCCGGGTAGTGTATATATTTACCCCGGATGGCCTGCTCGATGTCATCGGGGTCGAGACGGCCGTTACTGTCATTGGGCAGGGTGCGCATAACCACACCGCCCAGGGCGGCAGCACCACCCACTTCGTACCACAACATGTGGGCATCTTCGCCCAATATTATCTCGTTGCCATGACCGGTATGGGTAAGTACGGCGATAAGATTACTCTGGGTGCCGGAGGTGGTTAAGAGGGCGGCTTCTTTACCCATTCTTTCAGCGGCCATTGTCTCAAGCTGATTGACGGTGGGGTCCTCGCGGTAAACATCGTCACCGACTTCCGCCTTAAAGATTGCCTTCCGCATTTCAGCGGTGGGGTGGGTAACGGTGTCGCTGCGCAAATCAATTACTTTCATCTGACGCTACCTCGTTCATATTGAACAATGGCGAGAGAGCTACCTCCCCCCCCCCCAAAACTTTGTAAAAGGCTGGCGGAGAGGGTGGGATTCGAACCCACGGTAGCCTTACGGCTACACACGCTCTCCAGGCGTGCCTGATAGGCCACTCCAGCACCTCTCCGCGCTCTATATTTTAGCAGATTTCAACGGTGGGTGAATAGCTTTGTGGCGGAGAGGGTGGGATTCGAACCCACGCTACGCTTGCACGTAGACCGCTTTTCGAGAGCGGCACCATAAACCACTCGGACACCTCTCCGTGGCTATTGAATTGTAACGGAAAAGTGGGCAAAGGGGCAAGGGGTGGAAGATTATTAAGAGCATTGATAACTTTTTGCAATTTGGAGCACTGCTTGATAAACTTAAATATCTCTTTTTGGAGGACCAGTCTATGGAAGTTAGAATCGACACACACGGGCCGGATTTACCGGCCACGAAAGTCTTTTTCAGCGACGAAAGCGGTTTCGAAGTTGCTTCCGTAATCGTGACCGGGGAGACCGATACCGTCCTTATCGATGCGCAGTGGACTCTATCCAATGCCCATCGAGTTGTCGCGGAAATACTGGAAACAGGCAAATACCTGAAAACGATTTACGTGACTCACGCGCATCCCGACCATTACTTTGGCCTCGGACCGATTGCCGAGGCTTTCCCCGAAGCCCGGGTCATCGCGCTCCCTTCGGTAGCCCGCACGATAAATAATCAGTTTTTTGGGAAAATCGAACACTGGGAAGCAACCATAGGAGTTATCAACACACCCAGAAAAGCGGTAAATATCGAACCTCTTGCCGAGAACCACTTCGAGCTGGAAGGACACCGTATCGAGATAATACCGGAAGTAATGGGAGACCTGAAATACAACACGGTGGTGTGGATACCTTCCATAAAAACCCTGTACGGAAGCGATGTTCTTTTTAACCAAGCGCACCTGTTTACCTGCGAGGTTACGGCCGAAGAACGCCAGCAATGGCTAAAGGATATAGAGCGCCTGGAGAAAATGGGCGCCGAGGTAGTCATTCCCGGACACCAGAAACCGGGGATGCCCTTCGACTCCAGTTCGTTCAGTTTTACCAGGGAATACCTGGTCGCTACCGACGAGGAACTTCCAAAAACGAATGACGTTGCCGGATTTTATTACGCCATGGTAAAACGTTTCCCCGATGCCAACCTCTTTATCAGCAACGAGATGAACTCGCAAGTTTTCAAAGGCGGAATGGACTGGAACTGGAGGGAAGATTAAGGCCGATTATACGTGCTACGTTTTCAAATATAAGCGGTGCAGGTAAACCTGAAAGCCGTGCTTCTTCCAGAAAGGGTGGCCTACCTGATTCGCAGCGGCTACATCTAATTCAATCATATCTATATTCTGCGACCCGAACCACTCGAGTATTTTCTCCAGCAGCTGCGTCCCAACGCCGCAGCGGCGGTACTCCGCCTTTACGGCCATTTCGTCGATGAATCCAAACCTTTCCCGCTTAAACGCCGGAGAGGACTTCCTGACCTGTGCGATAGAATGGCCGACCACTTTCCCTTTATCGAGGGCGACGAGGACAAGGGTGTCGGCATCCGCCATCAAGTCTTTTAAGTGCTCTTCAAAGCCGGAACGGACGTTATCCACCATGGGATAGCGGGGGTCCATATCTTCGTGGAAGATGGCAAACTCCTCCCAGACATCTACAATGCCGGGTACATGGGAATCCTGCGCTGATAGTATCTCCATGATAATCCAACTTCTCAGGTCGGCCGCCCGGAGATAAAACAGCCTCAAGCAGCCGGCCGGTCACATTCAATTAACAAACAGCAACCCTGACGAGCCACGGGTTACCGGCGTGATAAATCCTCGAATTCCATCACATCCTGGGGATTAAAACCCTTATCTTTTTCGAAGAAAGGTTCCCTTGTCGGGGGCGAACCGTCCGGGGGAGCGAGCATCATTTCTATCTGAATAATCGGGCGGTCAATCCTAGTTATCTCCAGGGGGCAATGGACAAGCCCCGGCGGCAGGGAGACAACCGTCGGCCGGGTAAAGACGTGTTTTTCCAGTTCTTCACCCATGTAGAATACCACTTCACCCCCGAAATCGTCGGGGTCGTCAGGGTTGCCGCCGTACCAGGCCAAAAACTCCTGGAAATTGTGGGTATGAGCGGGATTATCTCCTTTAAACGGTTTTCTGACAAACTGATGGCCGAAAGTAAAATCATAATTTATAAGCTGTTTGCCCACCCACAGCCCATCGAAAATAATGCTCTTGTCCGCCTTCATGCTCATCCGGACATGGGGCGGATGATGAATGTACTCATCGTATTTTCCCGCCATGCTTTACCTCCTGAAAATTGAAATTTTAGAACGTGAGTTATTAAAAAAATTCTAGTTTATTTACGTTTACCTTGTCAAAGCAAACCGTTACATTTTATACGAAAACCGCATTTGTGATGATTTTGTGACGTTCGTAACGTATTTTGTGATATCTCTGTGATACCGCTTCTTTACAATACCAACGATTAAAGCGAATGAAACGATTGCAGAGAACGTTAAACACGCAACTATTACAAACTGCTGTATAAAAAAGAACGGAGGTTAAAACAGCGGTCTCCAAGGAGGGGAAGGGTAATGCTAAATATAGTCAAATTCAAAGGGTGTAAACGTTGCGGCGGCGACCTGTTCCTGGAACGCGATGACGAAGGAGTTTACATAACCTGTCTGCAGTGCAGCGCGGTCTATTACAGGCACCTCGCCCCGGTAACGAAAACACCGAAGGCTAAAAGAAAAAAGGTGTATGCCCACTAGGAGAAGAGGCTAATTACTTCCGTTCGGCTTCCCGGTCTGTCTTATTTTCATTTTCCCTGAGCCAGCGTTTAATCTCGTCCAGGGCTGGTGGGGCGACATAAAACACCTGTATGTCAGACGGGAATTGTACCTGATGATTTTCCCTCATGAGTAATATCCCGATTTCATTCTCTTTAAGCGTTTCGTCGATTTTCCAGGCAATATACTCGTTTCTCTTTTTACCGATTTCCGTATAAGATTCGTAGACCTTTGATACTACCTTCGGGTTTTGCAGGCCGATTATCAGGCAACGGCTCCAGTCCATGAATTCCGTCAGGATATCACCATCCTCGACGGCTTCCAGCTGCGCCTTCTTATCCATACAGGCCCGAACGATTTTATGACTCGGTTCACTCAACTCCTTAACGTTCTTACAGCCTTCATCGCCGGGCAGCGTAATCAGCTCGTGGTATATCCTGTTTACCTCGCCGAGTTTCGAGGCCAGTTCCTCAATCTGCTTTTCCACCTGTTCCCAGTATTTATTTAATTTCTCAATATAATTTTCCGGCATGTCCACGCCGCCGTAAATAAGCGGAACGAAGTACAGCTTTCTGCCTTTTTTAAAATCTTCTACCGGAAGTTTCTCTATTTTCCCGAGTTCCTCAGCCATCAAACACCCCCCCTATAATCTCAGAGCAATATCATGATACCTAACGTATCTCTTTGGCACAATCCCGGCATACTACCAGCACCGGCCGGAACCGGGTGAGGCTCACCATTTCTTCAAGCGCCCTCTGTTTTTCACAGCGCTGACATTTGAACGTAATTTTCCTTGGTTCCTGCCTCTTCCCTTTAGCCTCTCCCTTTATTGCTTCTGCTGCCATAGGTGCTCCTTTATAGTAAATTCACCCGTTTATTAAAGCCGGAAACAGCGTCGCCGTTTGCGAAGGGGTTAAAACACGATTCGTAATATCCTGATTTGCCCTAACACTCATATCACTGCTAACAACTGACCGACTGAGTCTGGCCCCGGCCCCGATATCAATATTATCCCATAACAAGACGTTTTCTATACCGGCGTCCTGTTCCAGGCGGCACTCCCGCCCGATAACCACCGGGCCTCTGATGTTTACTCCCTGTCCTATGCGGCTGCCGCTACCAATCAATACGGGCGGTGATATTTCCGCCGAAGGATGGATGATAACATCACGGTTATAATATATACCATTTTGCCCCGACAAAGAAACCAGCGGGCTGGCTACTTTCGATGACAGGAGGTCAACATTCAGGGAAAAGTATTTATCCGGCGTGCCCATGTCCAGCCAGTAGCCGCGGTACGGATAGCCATACACCGGCTCTCCCGTATCCAGAAGGAGAGGGAAAAGGCCTTTTTCGAACATGTAGTGGGTATTCGATGGTATAAGCTCCAGGACTTCCGGCTCCAGGACGTAAATCCCGGCATTTATCCAGTTGGTGGCGGCCTCGGTGAGGGGAGGCTTTTCGATAAAGCGCTTCACCTTTTTTTCATCATCGGTTTCAACGACTCCAAAGGCGCTGGGGTCGTCAACCCAGGCTAACGATATGGTAGCCTTTGCCTTTTTATCGCGGTGAAAAGCGAGCATGTCGGCCAGATTCATATCGGTGAAAATATCGCCGTTGAGGACAAGAAAGGTACCGTCCAGGTAACTCGCGGCATTTTCGACGGCGCCGGCAGTACCCAGCGGCTCTTCTTCCAGGCAATAGGTCAGGCGGACGCCGCAGCGGCTGCCATCCCCCAGATATCCGCGAATGACATCCGGCAGGTAGTTCAGAGTCAGGACGATATCCTCGATGCCGAACTGCTTGAGATAGGCAATGGTATGCTCAATAAAGGGCCGGTTAAGCACCGGCAAAACGGACTTGGGCCTATCATCGGTAAGCGGGCGGAGCCGCAAACCCGGACCGCCCACCAGGATTACCGCCGTTAATTTTTGCATCCTTACAGTTCTCCTCTTCAGGACACGACGAAATTAAAATACGCGCCAGCAATGAACAACACAATTATACCGATGTTAAACCAGCTCAGGCGGAAATACCTCCCCGGTTTAAAACGCAGCCCGGCAACAAAGAGCAGCGACATTAAAAGAACAGCCCCGGCGGTAACCAGATGGCTCTCCGAGACCTGAGCCAGGACAGGCTCTTTAGCATAAATAAGGTCGATTACGGGGATGATGGTCAGGTTGAACAGATTGCTGCCGACCATGTTAGCTACCGCCATATCGACAGCACCGATTCGCAAAGCGGTGAAGGAAACCGTTATCTCGGGGAGGGTGGTGGTAAAGGCCAGGAAAAGGCTGCCCACAAAGCTCTGTCCCCAGCCGGTGACCTGTGCAATCTCGTCGCCGATAGTAGCCAGCCAGATACCGGCGCCTATAATAAAAACCGCCGCGATACCGAAGTAAATATAGATTCGTTTTAAGGACATCTCAGCCGGGAAAGGGCTGGCTTCTTTCATCGCCAGGTGTGTTTTCTCGTAATGAAATATCTGCCGCACCGAGAACAGATAGAAAAGGATAATGACGGGAGTGTACCAGCCAATCCAGCCGAGCGACATGGCGGAGAAGCGGCAGCTGATGAAGATAAAGACAGCCACGATTACCACAAGACTGAGGCTGAACCAGCCGGTGAGGAGGTGCGCCCGGCTGGCTATCGCCAGGATGGAACCGTTCTTGTGGAAAATATCGAGCAGGGCGAGATTTAACAGGTTGAAGGCATTGGCACCGATGAGGTCGCCGATGGTTAAATCGGGGGCGTTCACCAGGGTTACGGCGCTGATGCCGGTAAAAAGCTCGGGCAGCGAAGTTATCAGCGCTATGGCGATGACACCCATCCACACCTGACCGATACCGGTTCTCTCCGAGATGACATCACCGTATTTGGCTACTTTCTGCCCGGAAAAGAAAATAACCAGTATGCAAATAACAAGCTTAAGCCAGACCAAGATATACCTCTACTGAATCTTGCTGTAGTTACTTTAATCGGCATGAGGCTAAAAAGTCAATATTAGCAGAATGATAGAGTAGGAGAATAATTTCGAGAGGGGGCTGGCGCCCCCCCCGAGGGTGTGAACACGATGCCAGGGTCTAAAGAGCCCGTCACTTCTACGTTTTCACCGTCCAGCCATACCGCGATACCGAGTATGTTGAGTGCCAGTTTAATACCTTCATCGTCCAGCTATGTCTTCTTAAATTGGACTATAGATTCGCCGCTTGTGGTATAATAGGTTAACACCAAGAGCGATAATGATGAGGCAACATCCTCTTATCAGCCGACGCTTAAACGATACAATACCCGTGTTACGCTTGATGAACGTTAATGGAAATTATCCATTAACTTCGGATAGTGATTGGTCAAAGTGAAGGAAAAACGCTTCGTATATGTGCCGGATAAGCTCAACAAGCAAGGTTATCCGACCTTGTTTAAAGAGATGTTCAGCGAAATCTTCAGTAATTACTGGCTGACTTTCCAACTTTTTAAGAGGAACTTCACGGCTAACTACAAGCAGTCGGTATTGGGTATATTCTGGGCTCTCATGGTCCCCCTGGCCAGTGTGGTTATCTTCGTCTTCCTGAATAACGGTGGAATACTTAACGTTGGGGATATCTCCGTACCGTATCCGCTGTTCGCCCTGGCCGGAACGTCGATATGGCAGCTTTTTTCGGTGGGGCTTACGCTGGGCACAAACTCACTGGTTACCGCCGGGACTATCATTACCAAGATTAATTTCCCCAAGAAGACCCTCGTTATCTCCGGCGTACTCCAGGGATTTATTACCTTCCTTATCCCGATTGTAATCCTGCTCATCCTCTTCGGCGCTTACACGACCCCACCCCCTCTAACGATATTACTGGTGCCATTCGCCGTTATACCTTTACTAATACTCACACTCGGCCTGGGGTTTTTCCTCTCGCTGATTAACTGCGTTGCCCGGGATGCAGGCAACAGTATTGTAGTAGCCATCACCTTCCTGCTCTTCGCCACGCCGATACTTTACGCCAAACCGGCCGGCGGTATTGTAGGCATTGTCAGTACCTACAATCCCCTGTACTATCTGGTTTCAGTTCCCAGGGACCTGCTCGTTCTGGGTAGTGCCGATAATCTCAAAGGGTTCGCCTATGCGAGTATTATCTCTCTCGTAGTGTTCGTGGTCGGCCTGATTGTTTTCCATCTGAGCGAGACCAGGATTACCGAGAGGGTATAAGGCTGTAAAAGACGATGAACGATAACACTATAGTAAAAGTCGAGCATGTATCCAAGAAGTTCTGCCGATACCTGCGGACATCGATGCGTTACGGCATGCTAGACATCGCCAAGAGCCTGCTCCGGATGAGCACGAAACCGGATAGACTCAGAAAAAACGAGTTCTGGGCAGTAGACGATGTTTCCTTCGAGCTGAAAAAGGGCGAGTGCCTGGGGATTATCGGGGCCAATGGCTCGGGGAAGAGCACACTGCTGAAGATGCTCAACGGAATCTACATGCCGGATAAGGGTAAAATAGAGATAGCCGGTCGGGTGGGGCCTCTCATCGAGCTGGGCGCCGGGTTCCATCCCATGCTGACCGGGCGCGAGAACATCTACATCAATGGCGCCATCCTGGGCATGAACAAGGAGGAGATAGACCGCAAATTCGATGAGATAGTGAGTTTTGCGAATATCGGCGACTTTCTGAACACGCCGGTGAAGAACTACAGCTCCGGCATGCTCGTCAGGCTGGGGTTCGCCGTAGCGGCCCATTGCGACCAGGATATCCTGCTGGTGGACGAGGTCCTGGCGGTGGGCGATGAGAGCTTCAGGGGCAAATGCGTCGCCAAGATGAAAGAATTCATGAATGCCGGCGGTTCAACTATCTTCATATCCCACAGCATGCCAACCGTACAGTCAATAACAGAACGGGTGATATGGCTTCAGGACGCTACTGTCAAACAGGAAGGCACTCCGGAATCCGTCATATCAGCCTATATCCGCGATACCATATCCGGCGCCGCGCCCGGAGCCGTTACACTGCCCGCATCAGAGGAAATTGTCATCCGTAATGTCAACATAAGCAACCAGAGAAAAGACTCCTCCGAGTTCAGGCACGGCGACACGGTAACGATGGAGATAGGCTATGATTGCTTCCAACGCCTGGAAACCCCCTCGTTCGATATACTCTTCCAGCGGAGAGATAACAAGGAGTTGGCGATACGCCTAAACACCGCCCACGACGATGTACGTGCCACTATCGAGGTCGGCAAGGGAATAATCTCCTGCACCTTGCACGACCTGTTACTTCTACCCGGCACGTATGATATTTTACTATCGGTGCTGCTGCTACCGACATCGACTCTCGGCAAGAAAGCGGCTTTTACCAGACAGACAATCGGTTTCATGGAGATATCTTCATCCCAAGCAAGCTGGGAGCGCATAGCCCCGGTAGTACAAAACTACCCGCCCTATTTACCGCATCACGAATGGCGCATCAATCAGCCATATCCATAAGCGTCAGGGGAAAAGGCAGGATGATGAATAAATCAACCGTAAAAGTCAAATTTTATAAAATAACAGCTCCAAATGCCGGCGGGGCCATGGTGCACATCAAAGGGCGAGACCTTATCAGGGAAATCATACCCCATGCAGAGATAATGAATTTGTCCACACCGATTACCGAGGAGAATATCGGCTTGTTAGGCAAACCAGATATAATCGTCGTCGGCGGCATAATCAGCGTCTCCTTTTTATTAAATCTTCCAGCGAATATCGATATACCTGTCTATGCGTTAGGCATAACCACACCGGACTATTCAAGCACTATTGGTGTTGACCTTACGTCTAAATTTGAGCAATTTATCAAGAGTCTTAAAAGCCTAAGGCTTTTTTCAGCCAGGGATAATGTCACCCAAAACAGGCTGGAAAAACTGGGAGTTAAAGCCAGGGTAATCGGTGACCCCGTGATGCATCTTTCCAGAGAAGACCAGTGGGCCAGGAAACCACTCAGCGAGCGAGATAGAGAGACGCTGATAATCAACTATCGGGACATGTTTATACCGGATGATTTGTTACTCGACGAGTCGAAGGCGCAGCATATGGCCGAGAGAATAGGCCTCCGCAAGGCGCTTATCGTGGCCCAGGAATACGAGAGGCCTCTACTTCAGGACTGGCGGGTAGGAATGGATAAACCGATAACCGGCACACAGAGGTTTACCTGGAGAATGTTCGAAAGGGCAAGGACCCTTTCAGAAGCGTTAATAAGGCGCTCGCCGCTGAAAAACTGGGTCCACCCGCTGATTACCAGCGCCCTGAAATACTCGCCGAGAGCAGTTGTGGTCAAAAGGTACGGAATGAAATTTTATGACCCCTACGCCTACCCCCTCCTTTTCCAGAATGCCCCTCTGGTAATAACCTATCAGTTACATTCTTCGATATTAGCGGGTGCGGTGGGAACGCCCTTCCTCCACGTATTTACCGAGGAATCTACGAGAACGAGGGACATGATAGATACCTACGACCCGGATATGGAATTGCACCTCCCCGCAAAATCCGCGAACCTAGATACTGTCATCTCCAAGGCGCGCTCGATTCTGGAAAATCCGGACCCGCTGGCAAACTATAACAAAAGAGTCGAGCAGGCCTTTAAAGAGTGGGAGATATTTAAAAAAGAGATGAGAGACGACCTGGTTAAGCTGGGGCTGCCGGGTAAATAATTCGGATTAACCCCCATGAAAAAAGAGGGAACGATTGATGACGTGGTAAGAAGCGGCCTTTGCCTGGGCTGCGGCACGTGCGTGAGTCTCTGTCCCTCCTCGGCAATAAAAATACTCAAAAACGACCAGCTTTACATTCCGCATGTGGAAAAGGAAAAATGTACCGCGTGTGGAACCTGCCTTCAGGTCTGCCCGGGGCACGAGGTCGATTTCAAACATCTTAACCTGGATATCTTTAATGCGGAACCCGAGGACAAAATACTCGGCAATTACTTGAATTGCTACACCGGCCATGCTACTGATGACAAAATAAGATATGAGTCCAGCTCCGGCGGTCTGATACCATCGTTGCTGATTTCATTGCTGGAAGATAATATCATCGATGGGGCCCTCGTAGCTACGATGAATCAAGATAGGCCTTTAGAACCGGAACCCGTGATTGCCAGAAACAAAGAGGATATAATATCCTCAGCGGGGTCCAAGTACTGCGCCGTTCCCGCCAATCTGGCCCTGGACGAGATACTGGCGACGCCGGGTAAATACGCCGTGGTGGGGCTGCCGTGTCACCTTCATGGTGTGAGAAAAGCCGAGGAAGTTAATACCGAACTCAAGGAAAGGATAATTTTACACCTCGGGCTGTTCTGCGGCACCACCAAAACCCTCCTTGCCACCGAATATCTTCTCTCCAGATACGGAATTGAGAAAGATAACGTAACCAAACTGAGCTACCGCAGGGAAGGTTGGCCCGGCAAAATGGTAATTCATCTCAAGGGCGGGGGTATCAAGGAAATCAATCAGCTCAGGTATTACGATATTCCCTTTTGCTCGTTCACTCCCTGGCGCTGCACACTCTGCAGAGACGGCGCGGCGGAGCTAGCCGATATCTCCTTCGGGGACGCATCGCTGCCCGAAATAAGGAATATCGACAAAATCGGTAGCTCCATCTTCGTGTCCAGAACCAGCTATGGCGAGGAGATTATTCAGAGGCTTGTTAACAAAGGAAGGATAACCGCGGAGCCGATTAGCGCCGACCGCGTCAAGATATCTGGAAAACAATTTTTCAGGCAAAAGAGAAGGCTGAAGGGGCAATTTCAATATGCCAGACTCCTGGGGAGAAAGGTGCCCCGCTATGATGAAAAGCCATCGATACCGACTTTAGCCACCGATTACCTGAATATTTTCCTCCTTCATTCCAGACGGTTTCTCGCTTCGCACCGCAAGTTATGGAGATTGCTGGACAGGTATTGCCGGTTTTTGATGAATTTGCGCAGACGTTACCCGTCTTTGGATATCAGGAATTAATAATAAAGAATGTCAGCCGCAACTCACCGGTGAGATATAAAACATGAAGACATTAAGGCGACTTTATAAAATAATAAAATCTAAAACACTGTTACGACTGCTGGAAGACAAGGTAAAAGAAAACCTCGATAGCTCAAAACTGGTGCATAGAGAATGTCCCTTATGTTCCGGTGATAATGGCAGACCGATAACACACCCCTTAAGGCCGCTGGATTTCGTAAAGTGCCGTCGTTGCAGGCTGGTGTACCTGCGTAAAGTAACATCGCCTGAAGCGCTGGTGGAACTACGCCTGGCCCTGCAATATAAAGGGATTGACCACGCCGTCCCTCACATGGGGTTCAAATCCGATGAAGCCGCACTGCAGTCCAAGGTCAAACGTTTTAACCAGTTAAAGGATATAGCAGGTATCGAAAAGGGAAGGCTTTTGGATGTCGGCACCAGTTACGGCTACCTGGTAAAAGCAGCCCTCGACCAGGGTTGGGAGGCTACGGGGATTGAATTCGATAATACCAGGGTGGAAGAAGCCCGCCGGCGCTTTGGATTAGAACTTGTTCAGACGAAGGTGGAGGATTTTGAGAGTAGCGAGAAGTTTGACCTGATTATACTTGAGGAGGTACTGGAGCATATAATTGACCCCGTAGCATTATTATCACATTGTAAACGCTTGCTTCGGGACGAACGCTCGCGCATCTTTGTTTCCGTCCCGAATTATGAATCATTATCTCGAAAAATATTTAACGGATTACAACGCACATGGTCGCCGGTCCACGTGCAGTTCTTCACGGCCAGGACAGTACAACGGGCAGCTAAGGCCGCAGGCCTCAGTGTAAAAAATCTCTGGTCGGAATCAATATCCATGAGGGATATCCTGGAAAATCCACTAAAACTCACTATCGTTGATAATTACAACCTGTATGATGAGATAAAGGAACCGGGGTTTCAAGACATGAAAAGCCGTGGTAACGGCTTTATCGACAGGGGCGTTGTGTACTTACTGTTGGAATTGCTAATAGCAGCCCGAAAGGTCATAAAATATCCCGGTGATAACCTGTGTATTCTCATGAGCAAGCAAAACCTTTCAAATGAAAAGAACAGCCATACCAAACGGTAACCTTTCTCATTGCTCAGGAGGAATAATCATAAAAATAAAAATACCCGGCTGCCAATAATATGACTATTATCAAATGGTTCTATCATAAACTGAAAGCGTTGTTGTTTTTAGTATACATTTACGCTGAGCGTCTGATATTTCTTGCAGTCTTCCATGCATACAAATCCAACAAGATAAAAAGGCTATGGCGACTATCCACCATCGAGCAAACAAATAATAGCGGGGTAATCTTACCTTGTTACTATTGCGGGTCCAATAACTCTCAGCTGTTCTATAAATACACGCTGGAGGGAAATTTTACAGGCCTCTACGATAAAGATTCCAGGCGATTAGACTATATTTACGGCATGAATATCAAGAGCTTAAAAAAACGCAACCGCTATTTCAACAAGGCAAAAAGAATCCTGGAGAAAAACACTTCCATCAATTACATGAAATGCAATGATTGCGGCCTGATTTACCAGAATTACCCTCACGACGAGCAGGCTGTCAACAACTATTACAGCAACCTGTACCGGTCCATGTTGGCTGACACGGAATCAAGTTTTGGGCGTGGAGCAGACGTAAAGTTCATAGAACGCAAGAACTTCATCGCACAGTACTTTCTTAATCGTACCGGCCTGCCACCTTCCTCAAAAATACTGGACATAGGTTGCGCCGAAGGAATCTTATGCAATTGCTTTAAAGAAGCCGGCATGATTCCGTACGGAATCGACCCGAGCTTGCCGGAGGTCAAATACGCAAGGGAACACTATAACCTCGAAAATATTGCGCTCGGTAATTACGGGCTGAAGAGTTTCCCGGAGGCCAGCTTCGACGGCATTATTTCACACCACGCTCTGGAACATGTTTTTAACGTTAAGGAAGTCTTCGACGCTATGTATTACCAACTTAAATCGAAGGGGTATTTACTGATTCAATGCCCTAATATCAATGATGAAATTGAGTATCAGCAAAGGGGCCTTCGACGCCTCCATCTGGTGGGTTACACCAGAGAATTTCTTATCAGGAATTTAAGTGATAGATTTGAAATAATAGAAATACTGGAGACGCCTGCCGAATCGTCACCGGGCTTTACGTGGGTGCAACTGGACAGGGTCGTCAGTGAGTGGGGAGGTCTCCCTTGCAGCCTGAGCATACTCGCCAGGTGTAAATAACCATGTGACAGGGTAATATTGCCAGTAACGGATAACACCTGTTAAAATTGAGTTGTCACATCCGATTCTTAGACTGCGTCCAATTCAATGATATCACTAAGCCAAATTCTATCCATAGCCATCTTCGTTATCATGCTGGCCGTAATTGTCAGCGATAAGGCACCCCGTTATATCCCCGCCCTTATCGGCGCGGCCCTCGTGATACTGGTCGTCTTCCTGGGAGTCATGCAGAGTCCGGGGTCGGCCTGGAATGTGCTGAACCTGGAGCAACTGGGGCAGTGGAGCTTCTGGGTACCGGGCGGGGAGCATGTAGAATCCTACGGCGTGAACTGGCAGACCATAATCTTCATCGGCGGGATGATGGTAATGGTGGCCGGCATGGAGAGGGTGGGATTTTTCCGCTGGATTTGTCTTTACGCGGCGCGCCTGGTAGGATGCCGGGTAATTCCTTTACTGCTCTTGTTTATGGTTATTTCCGGGTTCTTATCAATGTTCATCGACAGCATTACCGTATTGCTGTTCCTGAGCCTGATAACCGTCGAACTGGCCCGACTTTTCAAGTTCGACCCCGTGCCGGTGATAGTGGCGGAAATTTTCGCCGCCAACACCGGCGGCAGCGCCACGATGAGCGGCGACCCGCCCAATATCATCATCGGCACCGCCCTGGGTTATAATTTCTTCGACTTCGCCATGAATACCGGCATCATCGCCTGGACCTGCATGATTTTTACGCTGGTCTATTTCTACTTTATTTTCCGTAAAAGCCTGAAGCAGAAGACCAGCCCCGATGAAATAATGAAGGTATGCCCCCTGCCCGGCTCCGCCATCAAGGACCGCCGCCTGTTCATGATAGATACGGGCATATTCATATTTGCGGTAATACTTATCGTGACGCACGCCGAGACCGGACTGTCAATGGGTATTATCGGCGTGATTGCCGCCATACTGACATTGCTGACCGACGTGAAAGACATCAAGCACGTTTTAAGGGGGGTCAACTGGCAGACCCTGCTCTTTTTCATCGGCCTGTTTGTCTGCGTCGGCGGGCTGGAAGAGACCGGCGTGCTGGAGATAATCGCCAAATTCATCGGGGATGCATCCGGGGGTAAATTAACTATCGCGATACCTTTCATCTTATGGATTTCTGCTTTCGCCTCGGCAATCGTCGATAACATTCCCTTCGCCGCCACCATGGTGCCCGTTATCAAGGAGCTTTCGGTAGTGGGAGCGATGAGCCTGCCGACGCTCGCCTGGACGCTGGCGCTGGGTACCGACCTCGGTGGGAACGCCACACCCATCGGCGCTTCGGCTAATGTGGTGGGCACGGCAGTGGCCAACAAAGAGGGCTACCCCATCAGCTGGGGCAGATTCCTGAAATACGCCCTGCCGCCCATGATTATCGTGGTAGGCATCAGCCACCTGATGCTTATCTGGCGCTACGCCTGAACGATGCGTACAGGTTGCGCAAACTTTACATTTTATAGTATCATTTTAGTAATTGGCCCCTGTAGCTCAGGTGGATAGAGCACCGGCCTCCGGAGCCGGGTGCGAGCGTTCAAGTCGCTCCAGGGGCGTTTTTAGTACATGGAGCATAAAATGACGAAAGAAAAGAGCCTCACGGAAATCAGGTGGCATGGCCGCGGCGGACAGGGCGCGGTTACCTCTACCGAGCTACTGGCACAGGCGGCCATAAGCGAAGGCAAGTACGCACAGGCCTTCCCCAGCTTCGGTCCGGAGCGACGGGGAGCGCCGGTCCAGGCTTTTAACCGGATAGACACCAGAGAGCCGGTTAGAATCAGGGCGGATATCAACGAACCGGATGTCGTCGTGGTGCTTGACCCCAACCTGCTGGATAAAGTCAACGTGACCTCCGGCCTGAAAAAGGGCGGATGGGTTATCGTCAATACCAGAAAAACGGTCAAGGAGATAAAGAAAGAGTTCGGCATAAAATATCCGGTGGCCACGGTAAATGCCAACAAGATTGCGCGCGAGACACTGGGGGTGCCCATCGTCAACACCACCGTGCTCGGCGCGGTTATCAGAGTTACGGGAATCGTCAAGAAAGAGTCAGTCCACGCACCGCTGGAGAAGCGTTTCGGGAGGCTGGGGGAGCGCAACATCAAAGCGATGGAAACAGCCTACGAAGAAGTAGTAATCGAGGAGCAATAAATGGCTAAATCCGAGGGTGAATATACCTGGAAAGACCTGGAAATCGGCGCGATAGTGGCCGCCCCGGGCAGCGCCCGGCAGTACGAGAGCGGTACCTGGCGTTCGCAACGCCCGACCTATGACTTTAAGAAATGCATCAAGTGCGGCCTCTGCGCGCTGTACTGCCCGGAGGGGTGCATCGGGGAGAACGAGGAAGGGTATTTCGAAGCCGACCTTTTCTACTGTAAGGGATGCGGCATCTGCGCCAGGGAGTGCTGGACCAGGGTGATAACGATGGTAGAGGAGGTGGAATAATGGCTACAAGAGTAGGTATCGAGGTATCCATCGCCATTGCGGACGCGGTCAAACTGGCCAACCCGGATGTCATCGCGGCCTACCCGATTACCCCGCAGACCCACATCGTCGAGCACCTGGCCGAACTGGTAGCCAACGGGGAACTGGATGCCGAATACATACCGGTGGAGTCGGAGCACTCCGCCATGAGCGCCTGTCTCGGCTCGGCGGCCAGCGGCGCCCGCACGTTTACAGCCACAGCCAGCCAGGGTCTGGCACTGATGAACGAAGTGGTATATGTGGCGGCTCCGATGAGGCTGCCCATCGTCATGACGGTGGCCAACCGGGCTTTGTCCGCGCCGCTGAGCATCTGGTGCGACCATTCCGACCTGATGTCCGTCAGGGACACGGGCTGGATACAGATAATCGCGGAGAACGGGCAGCAGTGTGTGGATAACGTCATCTGCGCCTTCCGCATCGGCGAGGACAAACGGGTGTTGCTGCCGGTGATGGTACACCTGGACGGCTTTAACCTTACACATGTCATCGAGCCGATAGAATTTCCGGAACAGAGCGAAGTCGATAAGTTCCTGCCTCCTTACAGGTTTCCGCTGCCGTTGAACCCGGATAATCCGGTAGCAATGGGAGACTTCGCCCCGCCGGGCATCTTCACGGAGACGAAGTGGGCACACGAAGTGACTATACGGAACTCCAAGAAGGTCATCGTGGAGGTCTGGGACAAATACAATAAAGCCTTCGGGCGAAAATATACACCCGTCGAGAAACACAAAACAGACAGCGCCAGGGTCGTCCTGATGACGATGGGCGCCATCGGCGAGACGGCGTCGGTAGCCATCGACGAAATGGTGGCCGAGGGGCAGAGCGTGGGACAGATAAGGCTACGCCTGTGGCGGCCCTTCCCCTTCGAGGAGTTACGAGAAGCCCTCGAAAATGCCGAGGTGGTTATCGTGTTGGACAGGGCTATATCATTCGGCGGGCCGGGCGGGCCGCTCGCTTCCGAGGTCAAGGCGGCCTTTTATAACCAGGCAAAGAGGCCAAAAATCGTCAGTTTCGTGGGGGGACTCGGCGGCCGGGATATCACCGTGGCGGGTTTCAAAGACATGGTGAAGAAAGGCATGGAGATTGCCCGGACGGGAAGCAAGAAAGAATACGAGATATACGGGGTGAGGGAATAATGGAAAAATACGCGGTTTACGTACCCAGACTTATTAAGAAAAGGGAGAATTTTGCACCGGGGCACCGCGCCTGCATCGGATGCGGCGAAGCCCTGTCGATGCGGCAGGCGTTCAAAGCCCTCGATAATAACGTTATCGTCGCCAACGCCACCGGCTGCATGGAAATTTTCGCCTCACAGCTACCGCTTACCTCCTGGCACCTACCCTGGATACATACGCTGTTCGAGAACCCAGCGGCGGTGGCTTCCGGCATCGAGGCGGGTTATAAAGCCATGAAGAGGAAGGGCGTGCCGCTACCGGAGAACACCAAAGTGGTCGCCATCGGCGGCGACGGGGCCACCAGCGATATCGGCCTGCAGGCAATTTCCGGGGCCCTGGAGAGGGGGCACGATTTCACCTATATCTGCTTCGATAACGAGGCCTACATGAATACCGGCATCCAGAGGTCTTCGGCCACGCCTTTCGGGGCTGCCACCACCACCTCGCCGGCCGGTAAGCAAAGCTTCGGGCAGTTCAGTTGGAAGAAGAACATGCCGGAGATTGCCGCGGCCCATAATATCCCCTACGTGGCGACCGCCACGCACGGGTACCCTTTCGACCTGATGGCGAAGGTCCGCAAGGCCGTGAACACACCGGGGCCGGCTTACGTCCACATCCTCGCGGTATGCCCCACCGGATGGCGTAGCGCCACGGACACGGTTAATCGCCAGTCGCGGCTGGCCGTGCAGACAGGGATATTTCCTCTCTACGAGGTAGAAAACGGCGAGTATAAAATAAGCATCAACCTGCCCAAGCTCAGACCGGTGAGGGACTACCTGAAAATACAGGGCAGGTTCCGCCACCTGAGCGACGATCTAATTGAGCAGATACAGGAAAGAGTGGCACTGGAATATCAAAAGTTACTGGAGAAGGCTAATGTCACCAAAACAGCTAAAAGCAAAGGCAAAAGAGGTACTGCAAAAGCATCAGCACGATAAATCGCTGCTGGTGGACATCCTGCAGGATATCCAGGCGGAAGTAGGGTACCTGCCCAAAGAGGCGCTACAGGAGACGAGCCGGGGTCTCGGCGTTCCGCTGAGTCGGGTCTACAGCGTCGCCACCTTTTTCAAGGCGTTCAGCCTGACACCGCGGGGGCGCCACCTGATTAACGTCTGCATGGGCACCGCCTGCCATGTCCGGGGGGCCGTAAAGGTCCTGGAGAAGATAGAGCAGGAACTGAGAGTTAAAAGAGGGCAAACCACCAAAGACCTTAAATTCACTCTGGAAACGGTCAACTGCGTGGGCGCCTGCGCCCTAGGTCCCATGGTAATAATAAGGGAAGACTATCACGGAGAGATGACGCCTGAGAAAGTCGGTTCCGTGCTGGAGAACTACAACTAATTAGCGGAGGATATCACCAGTGGTAAAACTAAAATCCTTGGGCGAACTTGAGTCTCTAAGAAAATCAATCATCGGAAAGAGAGACCCGAAAAAGGCCGTTATTACTATATGTAACGGGACAGGATGCCAGGCCCATGGCTGCAAAGCCGTTACGGCCGCCTTCCATGAGGAGGTTAAGAAGCAGAACCTAGCCGGGAAAGTGGAGATAAAAAGTATCGGCTGCCCCGGGTTCTGCGAAAGGGGTACCCTGGTGGTTATCAAACCTAGGGACATCTTTTACCAGAGGGTAAGGGATAAAGATGTCCCTGAGATAATTGCCGAGACTATAGGCAAGGGTAATGTTGTTAATAGACTATTATTTACTGACCGCAAAACGGACGAGAAAGTAACCTATGAGCACGAAGTGCCTTTCTATAAGCGGCAGATGCGCCTGATTATTGGCAACAACGGCTTAATTGACCCAACCTCAATTGATGATTATCTGGCTATTGGCGGCTACGCCGCCTTGGCGAAGGCACTTAAAATGACGCCGGAAGCAATAATTGAGGAGATTCAAATATCCTGTTTGAGGGGTCGTGGTGGAGGTGGTTTCCCAACCGCAAACAAGTGGGAGAGCACCCGCAAGGCGCACGGCGACACCAAGTACGTTATCGCCAATGCTGATGAGGGCGACCCCGGCGCCTTCATGGACAGGGCACTGGTAGAAGGCAATCCTCACAGCGTTCTGGAGGGGATGATAATCGGAGCTTACGCTATCGGTAGTAATCATGGTTATGTATATATTCGCAACGAATATCCGATGGCAGTGAGGCACGTCAGGGCAGCCATTGAGCAGGCGGAGGAATACGGTATTCTCGGTGAGAATATACTCGGCTCTGGGTTTGACTTTGCCATCAGGGTAAGCAGGGGCGGCGGGGCCTTTGTCTGCGGCGAATCCACTGCTTTAATGGCCTCGCTGGAAGGCAAGGTAGGGGAACCGAGAGCCAAGTACGTACATACCTCTGAGCAGGGACTCTGGGGACAGCCAACCAATCTTAATAACGTCGAGACGTGGGCCAACGTGCCCCTGATAATCAACAACGGCGCCGACTGGTACCGCAAGATAGGCACCGAAAACAGCAAAGGCACCAAGATATTCTCGCTGGTGGGTAACATCACCAACACCGGACTGGTCGAGGTGCCGATGGGCATTACGCTGCGGGAGATTATCTACGACATCGGCGGAGGTATCCCCAACGGGAGGAAATTCAAGGCCGTCCAGACCGGCGGTCCGTCCGGGGGCGTTATCCCGGAGAGCCTCCTCGATTTGCCGGTAGATTTCGACGAACTGGATAAGGTCGGCTCCATGATGGGCTCCGGCGGCATGATTGTCATGGACGATAAGACGTGCATGGTCAATATCGCCAACTACTTCGTCACCTTCCTGGAGGGAGAGTCCTGCGGCAAGTGCGTTCCCTGTCGCGAGGGACTGCAACAGATGAAACACATCCTGACCAGGATTACCGAGGGTCAGGGTAAAAAGGGAGATATCGAGCTGCTGGAAGAGCTTTCGGAAACGCTGGTCGACGCCGCGCTCTGCGCCCTGGGAAGAACGGCGCCCAACCCGGTCCTGAGCACGATTAAGTACTTCCGCGACGAATACGAAGCTCATATCAAAGACAAGAAATGCCCCGCCGGCGTCTGCAACCTCGAGGCGGTAAAAGTAAAGTAAGGATACGATGAAAATGGTGAATTTAACGGTAAACGGACGTAAAATCACGGCAGAAGAAGGCACCACGATACTGCATGCCGCCCGCGATAACAATATATATATACCGACCCTTTGCGAGAACGAGGCCGTCGCTCCTTACGGCGCCTGCCGTTTGTGCATGGTAGAGATAAAGACCGCCAGGGGCCGGGAGCGGCTGGTGACATCGTGCATCTACCAGGTGGAAGAGGGTCTTACCGTAAAGACAGACACCGAGCGAATCCAGAAAATCCGCAAGATGCTGCTGGAACTGCTGTTGGCGAGGTGCCCGGACTCCGAGGTAATCCAGGAAATGGCAGAGAAGGTCGGCGTTACGAAGACGCGTTTCGTCAAACAAAAGGGCAACAACAAGTGCATCCTCTGCGCCAACTGCGCCCGCACCTGCGAGGAGGTCGTGGGGGTGGCGGCCATCAGCCTGGCGAGGCGTGGAGTGGACAGGGAGATGACGACGCCGTTTAACGAGGATTTCTCCGAGGTGTGCATCGGCTGCGGCTCCTGCGCTTACAGCTGTCCCACGGGGGCTATTACCATGGAGGACAGGAGAGGCACCCGGGTCATCAAGTGGCCCCACAACAGGATGGAGTTCAAGCTGAAGAAGTGCTCCGTCTGCGGGCAGTACTGGGCGCCGGAAAAACAGATAGAGTACATCGCCAAGACATCCGGGACACCGCTCTCCGATTACGATGCCTGCCCCGACTGCCGTGAATAAAGTAAATTTATAATTAGAGTCCAGGAGTCCCGACTTATCGGGACTCTTTTTTTGTATTGGGAGAGATTGAAAACCCCCCTTAATCCCCCTTTCCCCAATGGGGAGACCGGGCGGGGAATATTTTACGGGATAAGCAGTTGATGACGCTGGGCGGCCAGGGTGGGAATAGATAATAAACGAGGGGTGGGTGGCTGGATTCCCGCTTCCGCGGGAATGATAATACAGAAAAGACCATTTAAAAATATTGCGTACCTCATCAGTGCTCGGCTATACTGTAAGCGTCGGGGTGTGGCGCAGTCTGGTTTAGCGCGCAGCGTTTGGGACGCTGAGGTCGGAGGTTCAAATCCTCTCACCCCGACCATTTTAACGGGGGATAGTTGGCATGAAGCAGGGAACCCTGCTATCCCTTAGCACCGATACTCCTCATCAGCATCCGCAAGCCTTTAACGTTCAGCTTTATCTCACCGAATGATGTGCAATGGCGTAGCCGCTGCCAGATATAATCCGGGCGCAGGTAGAAATCGCGATAGGCCTGCCGCACCCAGTATTTAAGGTCGTCCCGGGTGATTTCATCGCTCTCGAAAACAGGTGTAGCCGGATTGTCCGTCCCGGCATAGACGAAGTTCTCCCAGGGGATGATTTCCATCCTGTCCTTCATGTAAATATCGTATAGCTCGGTGCCGGGGTAGGGCATAGTTACGGAAAACTGGGCGAAGTCCACCTTCAGCTTTTTCGCCAGTGCGATTGTCTTCCTTATCGTCTCCAGGGTCTCGCCGGGGGAGCCGAGCATGAAATATCCGATAACCTGAAGGCCGACCTCTCGGCTGATACGGACGGCCTCTTCCACCTGCTCCAGAGTGGTATCCTTGTGCAGGGTCCTGATGATATCCGGTGAGGCCGATTCTATACCGTAGGCGACGGCATAACAGCCGGCCCGCTTCATGTTACGCAGCAGCCCTTTATCCACCAGATCAACCCTCGTCTCACAGGTCCAGGCAATCTTTATCCGCGAGCCGATTAGTTTCTCGGTGATACCCTGGACACGCTCCTTGTCCAGCGTAAAGGAGTCATCGTAGAAAGCAATCTCTTTCACGCCGAACCTGTCCTTGAGATAGACGATTTCATCGGTGACACGCGCCGGACTCTGCGCCCGGAATTTACTGCCGAACACGGGCTTGGAGCAGTAGGCGCAGCGATAGGGACAACCGCGGCTGGTCACCATAGCGGCAAATGGCGTGGCCAGGACGTGTGGGGGGTGGGGCCGGTATTTCCTTAAAGGCAGAAGATGGTAAGCCGGGTAAGGCAGCTTATCCATATCCACACTCGACGCTCTGTCCCCGGTATGTATAATATCGCCGTTAGAACGGTAGCTGATGCCTTTTACGTCATTTAAAGACCCCTTACCTTCGATAGCCCGTAAAAGCTCGACGACCGTTTCGTCGCCCTCACCCCTGATGATGATATCGACATCGGGAGACGATGCCATCGTTTCCCCGGTAAGCAGGGTGGTGTGAGCGCCTCCCATTATCACAGTCGTTCCGGGATTCGCCTGCTTGAGATGGCGGGCGATACTCAGGGCAACGCTGACTGTCGGCGTCATGGCGGTAAGCCCAATGATATCGGCGTCCCTGACTACATACGGTACGTCTTCGGGTCGAATTCCCAGGGCATTGACATCCAGAATATTTACCTGATGCCCTTCTTTTTCCAGAATAGCCGCGACCAAAGCAATGCCGACAGGCGGCTGGGGATACATGGTGAACTGCGGAGGATTAATAAGCGTTATATTAAGCATGCTTCCTGCCCGGGACAATACACAGACTAATATTCGAGTAACTACGTTACGACCGAGCTTCAACCCTTTCTGCGAGACAAGGCACGGAGTATCAAACCGGTAAATATGCTGAACACGCCGATGACAAGGAGGAGCACGGCTATCATGGTCGTACCTATGGGCAACACGCCACCCGCGGAGAAAAGCTGAAGTACCCTGATACCGGCAATGATTCCAAGTATTATTATCAGAGTTCCGGCCATACCGAAAAAGAAGAGGGGCTTACTCTCCGAAATCATGACAAGTATCCGGGTAAATACTCCCAGGCCGTGACTTACCGGATTATAAGTGGAACTATCTTTGCCGTAGGTAACCGAAACGGGGACTTCAACCACCTTAAGGTCACTCCTGGCCGCTTCGGCTACAGTCTCGGCGGATATGGCCATTCCGTTTTCTCTCAACTGTAACTTCGAGATAGCCTTACGCGAAAAAGCCCTGAAGCCACATTCGGAGTCGGAAAGATGCTTTCGGGAAATAACATTTACAGAACGTAAAATTACCTTCTGGCCAAGTCGGCGATGAAAAGGAATTTTGTTACTCTGCTTCGTGCGTGAGCCGACGACTAAATCACTGCCTTCCCGAATAGGTTTGATGAGATTAGGGATTTCCTGCGGATTATGCTGAGTATCGGCATCCAGTATTACTAAAATATCGGGGTCTCTCTTCCGGGCTTCGGCGATGATTTTTTTGATAGCCGCGCCGTAGCCCTGATTTTGCGGGTGCCTCACTACTTCGGCGCCGGCCAGTCTGGCTATTTCCGAGGTATTATCAGTACTACCGTCATCGATAACGATGACTTCATCGACATACTGCCTGGTATTGAGCACCATAGTGCCGATATACTTACCTTCATTATATGCCGGCATTCCAGCAATAATCTTCGGTTTTAAAGATTCAGCCATTCACCCGTCCTTCAATCACTAATTTCAATTCCAGCCTCTGTAAAGAGTTTCTTAAGCTCTCTCCGTGCCAATCGGGTAGGTTTGCCGCCTTTGTTCTCCCATCGCTGTACTGTCGAGAGACTGACACCTATCTCCCTGGCCAGGTCCTCCTGTGCCCACCCTTTTCTTTTACGCAACTGTTTTACTCTTTCCCTTAGCTCTTTCATTATAACCTCCACAAGCTGTTGCAAGCAAGGACTCATTTTTAACGTTACATACAATTATGCATTATAAAATTAATATGGACTATTGTCAAATATATGCCATCTATAGTGCCTAAAACATACCATAATCGTGACAACTGTCACTTCAATAATACGCCGTACCAGCCCTTGACAAATGAGCCGGTTAATTATAAAATATGTAATAATACGGTAAACGGTTTCCTATTTCCTTATTATTTTAATATCATGTCTTTTGAAGCGCAGAGCGTCGAACGAAAAGAACTCACCATACTAAAGATACTGAATGAATCCACGGAGTCACTCGGTGCGAGAGTCATTGCACACCGCATGAAGGATTATGGCTTCGAGCTGGGTGAAAGGGCGGTAAGATACCACCTCAGGCTCATGGATGAACGCGGACTGACCTACCTGGTGGGACAGCGCGATGGACGCGTCCTTACCGATAAAGGTATGGAAGAAGTACGGTCGGCGATGGTCAATGACAAGGTAGGTTTTGCCATATCCAGAATCGGCACGTTATCCTTCCGCACCACTTATAATGCGGAAAAACGTTCCGGCCTAGTGCCGGTAAATGTCTCGCTCTTCAACAGGGAGAAATTCAAAAACGCTTTGAAAGCAATGAAACCGGCTTTTGATGCCGGCATCTGTACGAGCACTCTTGTAGCTATGGCAACCGAGGGAAAGCAACTCGGGGAGGTAACCGTACCCCCGGGGAAAATAGGGCTGGCCACGGTCTGCAGTATCATTTTCAATGGCGCTTTACTCAAGGCCGGCCTGCCCATGGACTCGCGGTTCGGCGGAATACTGCAGATGAGAAACCGGCAGGCATTACGCTTTGTCGAGCTTATAGATTACTCCGGATGCTCCCTGGACCCGTCTAACATCTTCATCAAAGCCGGCATGACATCGGTCAGTAATGCCGCCTGTAACGGCGACGGCGAGGTGCTGGCTAATTTCAGGGAAATTCCGGCAATAAGCCGCGACGCAACCATGAAAGTCATCGCGGAATTAAAAGAAGCGGGGTTCCACGGCCTCATTGCTATTGGAAGTACCAGCGAACCGGTCTGCGAGATACCGGCGGGGCTTAATAAAATAGGATTAATTTTACTCGGCGGATTGAACCCGGTAGCCGCCGCCGAGGAAGCCGGCATCGAAGCCGATAACCTCGCCATGAGCACCGTCGTGGAGTATGAAAGCCTGGTGAAATTTGACGATTTCGTTAACGATTACCGGGACCTGGAAAAATTCTGGGAAGTTTCCGTCTGAATACCAAGGGGGTTGACATAAAAATATTGATAATTTCTGAAAGGAGTCAGTAAAAGTATGAACTTACAACGTCCCAATGCCAATGATGCTACCCGCACCGCCAATCGTTCCCGGAACGTGTCGCCGATGAGCGGACTCTGTACCCGCTGCATCGACGGCTGTACTGGCAACTGCGAAGTATTCAAGGCTACCTTCCGCGGCAGGGAACTGATTTACCCCGGACCTTTCGGAGAGATTACCGCCGGAGGCGACAAAGACTACCCGGTGGACTACTCACACCTGAATATCCAGGGGTACGCCCTGGGCGCCAGAGGACTGCCGGAAGGGGTCGAGGGTAACCCGGACACGGCTACCTTTCCATCGGTGGACACCGAGACGGAATACGGCTGGGATATCAAGGTAAAAATGAAGACGCCTATATTTACCGGCGCCCTGGGTTCGACCGAGATAGCACTCAAGAACTGGGAGCACTTCGCCATCGGGGCGGCCATAAGCGGCGTGACACTGGTCTGCGGAGAGAACGTCTGCGGCATAGACCCACAGCTGGTGCGAGATAAAAACGGCAAGGTCGTGTCCGCGCCGGACATGGACCGCCGTATCGAGACATACCGGCGCTATCACCAGGGCTACGGCGAAATCCTGGTGCAGATGAATGTCGAGGATACGCGACTGGGCGTAGCCGAATACGTCCACAAGAAGCACAGCCTGGAAACAATCGAGCTGAAGTGGGGACAGGGAGCCAAGTGTATCGGCGGGGAAATCAAGGTCAACAGCCTGGAAAGGGCGCTGGAACTCCAGAAGCGCGGCTATATCGTCACGCCCGACCCGTCGAACCCGGTCAATCAGTCAGCCTTTAAGGACGGCGCCATCAAAGAGTTCGAGCGGCACAGTCGGCTGGGCTTTATCGAGGAAGAGGAATTTTATAAAGAGGTCGAGCGACTGCGCAGTATCGGCTTCAAGCGTATCACCCTGAAGACAGGGGCCTACGGACTGCGCGAGCTGGCCATGGCTATCAAGTGGGGCGCGCGGGCGAAAGTTGACCTGCTGACCATCGACGGGGCACCGGGCGGCACGGGGATGAGTCCCTGGCGGATGATGGAGGAGTGGGGTATGCCGAGCCTCTACCTGCACGCGGCGGCGGCCGAGTTCTGCAAGATGCTGTCGGACAAGGGTGTGAGGGTGCCGGATATCGCCTTCGCGGGGGCGTTCAGCAGCGAGGACGGCGTTTTCAAGGCTCTGGCCCTGGGGGCACCCTTCACGAGAGCAATCTGCATGGGACGCGCCCTCATGATACCCGGCATGGTAGGCAAGAACATCGCCCTCTGGCTGAAAGAGGGGAGGCTGCCCAACACCGTCAGCCATTACGGCTCGACGGTGGAGGAGATATTCATCAACTACGAGGACGTGAAGAATATGGTGGGGACGAAGGAAATAGATAATATCCCGCTGGGGGCCATCGGCATTTACAGTTACAGCGAGAAGATAAGGGTGGGACTCCAGCAGCTCATGGCGGGGGCGCGGTGCTTCAGCGTGCCGGCGATTACGCGGAACGAACTCATGTCCCTCACCGAGGAATGCGCCAAAGTGACGGGCATACCGTACCTGATGGAAGCCTACCGCGACGAGGCGATGGAGATACTGAATAGTTAATTCATTGGGGCATTAAGGCAAGATAAAGAGGGGGCTGGCCGAAAGGCGGGCCTTCTTTTTGGGGTTTATAGCACATATACCCTATTCGACTTGAATACCCAACATTTGCCAGAATACAGGTTCCGCTATGATTCGCACTCCATATCTACGTGCCTTTTTCGCTTTTGTTGACATCGAGTCAGGGTCTCCTGCAACCAGGAAGTCCAGTGTCTTTGTAACATCACTCTTTATTACCATTCCCTTTTCGGCGGCAATCATCTCTGCAAGAAGGTGACTAAAAATCTCACCTTTAGATAGAAATTTTAATTTTAGTTTCTTTGTGACATCACTCTTTATAACCATGTCTTTTTCGCTGGTAATCATCTCTGCAAGCAAGCGACTGGCAATCTCATCTTTAATTTGGCAGTTAAGCTCGCCAGTGAAGCACACAGACTTGCTTTTGACATCCGGCGGTTTCACAACATTAACAGGCTTCCATTCACCACGAGCATGAGTTCTTTTCACATCTTTGAAGATTATTTTATACTCAGCGTCGGAGATTGAAAGGAGCCTTCGCACTTCTTCTAAGTCTTTGCTCTCTGATTCAGTAATTACAGCATCTGCAAGCGCAAGTTGTATCAGGTTACGCATATACAAATGGTGAGCGCCAATCGCTTGGGTGCGGGATATGCCACAGTCCTGCGCGAGAATATATAACGACTCGCTTTCTTCTGCGCTAACTCTGCGGTCTTCTAGTACACCATCTAATGCTAGCAGGTAGTCTTCGATTTCAGGCTGCGAGCAGGTGGTTGCAGGGAGCTTGGAAACAAGTTCTCCAATATATGAGGGCTCCGAAATAATGTCTTGAGCAGCTTGGCTTCGAGGGTATGTTTTTTTAGTTATAGGAAGCGTTGGCCATTGGTGTCTTGCAATAGGTTGTCCAGTTATTCCAATATTAGAAAAAGATTGTTTGGACTCGGTTGCCAACTTAGAAAGACACTTATTTAAAAGCATAGCGGTTGCTCTGGCGTCCTCAAGTGCCATGTGAGGTTGACTGAGTTTGATGCCAAAGTACTTGCATAGCTCGCCTAACTGGCGACTGGGAATGTCAGGGTCAGCCTTGCGCGCGAGCTGCATAGTACAGAGATATGGGAACTCAGGTAAGCTACATCCAATGCGTTTAAATTCAGAATGAAGAAAACGTATGTCGAAGTGAACATTGTGAGCAACAAAGACAGTACCAGCTAACATGGAGAGTAAATCTCCAGCAATTTCGCTAAAAAGCGGAGCATTCTTAACATCATGTGCAGAAATCCCATGTATTTGTGTCATTGAAACATCACGTTTAGGATTAATTAGCGTACAATACTCACTAAGGATTTTACCTCTTGAATCCACATTAACAACTGCTATCTCAATGACTCTGTCATTCACATTTGGAAATAGCCCAGTTGTCTCAAGATCAACAACAGCAAAATTAGTTACTGTTTCCACCCGTATTATTACTCCCAATACTTGATGAATACATATTAAAACGAGTAAATCATAAGTAGATTCTATCCCCCACAATCATACCTGTCAATACTAAAATGGTATACTTTGACACCACACTCTTTTCAGGATAAAATTATACTGATTCGTGCGGGAGTAACTCAGTTGGCAGAGTCCCTGCCTTCCAAGCAGGTTGTCGCGGGTTCGAGTCCCGTCTCCCGCTCCAGACCCTCTAAAGCTCTACCAGGGCTGCTCTCTTTCTTTCAGGGTCGCAATCAGGTCGTCAATGCTTATGGCGGCCAGGGTCAGCGTCTGGGTGGTGCCCTTGGCGCTCAAACGGATAGCCAGCTTAGCCATGGCCTCGTTATTGGGAGCTTCGACGATATTGACGAAATCATACTGGCCGAGGAGCGCGTACTGGGTCAGCATCTTCACGCCCATAAACTCGACTTCCTTGTTGATTTCCTTGAGAATCTCCGGGTCGTCCTGAAGGGCTTTCCGCCCCGAATCGGTAAGCGTCGTCAGCATCAGATAAACAGACATCGAAACCTCCTTCGGGCATATTATCTCGGCCTTATTATGAAGGCATATACACCCTGTTTGTCAACAGGCTATAATTTCAACGAGTAATCAGTTATGCTATAATGTAGCGAAATTACGACCGGAAGGGGAGAGGCAGGATGTCAGCAACAGGAAACGAGCCGTCCGATAACGTGGCGGAACTGAAAGCTAAAGAGGCCGGGGAACCCATAGCGTCATTACTGGGCATGCGTCTGGTGGAACTAACCCCCGGCTACGCTAAAGTGGCAATGAAGCTAACGCCCGACTGCATGAACTTCAACGGGCTGGTCTTCGGAGGTATCGTGATGTCTATAACCGACCAGGCCTTCGCCTATGCCACGAACTCGCTGGTAAGTCCCAGCATCGCCACCCAGTTCAATATCCACCTGATTTCCGGCGCCAGCGTGGGCGACGAGTTGATCGCCGAATGCCGCGTCGTCAAAAGCGGACGGCGTATCGGCGTCTCCGAGATGACGGTGACCAACCAGGACGGCAAGCTGATTGCCAAGGCTACCGGCACCACCGTTACCACGGCGTAAATACGGAACCGGGCCCGGTTCAGCTTCGACTAAATTGACAGCTTAATCTCGCGTATGGTAAGCTAGGCCGTTGTTGAATCTAATCTGAAGCGATATGAAAATGGCTACAAACAGCAGTGAACTGGAGAAGCAGAAATTCATCTTTACCAGGCGCACCGAGGTGCGCGGGGAGGTTATAATTTTCTTATAGATTTACAGTCGGTTACCGGCTATAATCAACAGGTTACAGATTACCTCCCACTTGGGGGGTAATTCAGTTTTTAAAGAGCAAAGCAGGCTTTCAGCCGATATGGAAAAAAGAGAGACGATTCCGCAAATTATAAAAAGCAACCGCGACAGGTGGGGTCCCCGGACCGCCATGTCTATGAAGATGTTCGGCGTGTGGCACCGGTACAGCTGGCAGGACTACTACGATAGTGTAAAATATTTCTCGCTGGGGATGATAAGTCTCGGGCTGGAACGCGGCGACGTGGCCTGTATCATCGGGGACAACGAACCGCAGTGGTTCTGGGCGGAATTCGCCGTCCAGGCGGCGGGGGGCATCGCCACTGGAATTTTCGTCGATTCCATTCCATCGGAAGTTAAATACATCGCCGAGCACTCCGACGCCAAGTTCGCCATCGTCAACGACCAGGAGCAGACGGACAAGTTCCTGGAAATCAAGGGCGAACTGCCGCTGCTGAAAAAGGTAATCTACTGGGACCCGAAGGGACTACGCAACTACGACGACTCTATACTAATCAGCTTTGAAGAGGTGCTGGAACTGGGCAGGGAATACGAGAAAGCACACCCCGGCCTCTTCGAGAAAAACGTGGAGGAAGGCAGCGGGGAGGATATCGCCTTTATCTATTACACATCGGGGACGACCGGCCTGCCCAAGGGGGCCATGCTCAACCACCGCGCCCTGATAACCACGGCCCAGGGATTCGTCGACCGCTACCCAATGGATGAGAACGACGACCTGATTTCCAACTTCCCGGCGGCATGGGTCGGCGACAGCTATTTCGCGACCATTCCGCATTTGCTGACGGGGGCCAAGCTCAACTTCCCGGAGGAACCGGAAACCATCGCCGAAGACACGCGGGAGGTCGGGCCGAACTTCGTCATCTACGGGCCGCGGCAGTGGGAGGGACTGGTCAGCGAAATACAGGTAAAGATGGTGGACGCCAACCCCCTGAAACGTTTCACCTACAACCTGTTCCTGCCGGTAGGGCATAAAATCGCCGACATACAGTTCGAAGGCAAGACGCCGAACCTGTTCTGGCGTATCCTTCACTTCTTTGCTTATCTGGCCTTATTCCGGCCGCTCAAAGACAGGCTGGGACTGAGCAAGGTCAGGTTCGCCGTGACGGGAAGCTCGGTGCTGAGCCTGGACACCTTCCGCCTCATCCACGCCATCGGCGTGGAGCTCAGGCAGTGCTACGCCAGCACCGAGGCCGGGCTGATATCATCTCATGGCAAAGGGGAGATAAAATTCGAAAGCGTCGGGCGGCCGGCGCTCGGCACTTCAATCAAAATAACCGGCGAAGGCGAGCTCCTGGTTACCAGCGACTGCATGTTCACGGGTTATCACAAGGACCCGGAGAAAACGGCGGTTACGCTCATCAACGGCTGGTGCCATACCGGGGACGCCGTCAATATCAACGAGCAGGGGCACCTGATATTCATGGACCGGCTGGAACACATGGGCCAACTAAAGACGGGAGCCAAGTACGCCCCACAGTACATCGAGGGCAGGCTGAGGTTCAGTCCGTATATCAAGGACGCCATGGTCATCGGGGGGAAGGACAAAGACTATGTCTCGGCCATTGTGAACATAGATTTCGCCATGGTGGGAAAGTGGGCGGAACGCAACCGCATTCCTTACACCACGTTCGTCGACCTTTCCCAGAAGAAGGAGGTGGCCGACCTCGTCAGGCAGGACCTGGAGCGAGTCAACGGCTACCTGCCGGAGCAGTCCCGCGTGCAGAAATTCGTGCTGCTGCATAAGGAGTTCGACCCCGACGAAGCCGAGTTGACGCGCACCCGGAAGCTCAGAAGAGAGTTCATGGAAGAAAGATATAAGGACTTAATCGGTGCCTTATACGGCAATAAGGATAAAGTGGACGTACAGGCGCCCGTGACCTATAGAGACGGCCGGAAAGGCGTGGTCACCACCAGCATACAGGTGAGGAGTATCTAGGAAAGGGATTAACCGAGACATGGACATGTTTCTCCAGTTTGTCATTACCGGCATATCGGTGGGTATGGTCTATACACTTATCGCGCTGGGCTTCGTCCTGGTCTGGAAATCCAGCAGCGTGGCCAACCTGGCCCTGGGGCAGATAGTGCTGATTTCATCGTGGTTCACCTACTCGATGCTGGCGCAGGCCGAACTACCTGTCTATATAGCGTTTCCAATAGTGATTATCTTTGCCCTGTTCCTGGGGTGGGTAATCGAACGTTTCGCCCTGCGTCCGCTCATCGCCCAGCCGATATTATCGCTAATCACGGTAACGCTGGGGATAGGCTACTTCATCGAAGGCGTGATAACGTTCATCTGGCCGTGGAGCGTCGACGCTCTGCCCCGCCTTTTCCCCCGGGACGTTGTCCACATCGGCCCGGCGGTCATCTCCCAGGAATACGTGTGGGTAATCGTCATCTGCCTGCTGGTATTCATATTGCTGACCGCGTTTTTCCGCTACCACCGGATGGGCATCGCCATGCGGGCCACCGCCGACGACCAGATGGCGGTACAGGCCTGCGGCATCCCGGTGACCAGGGTATTCTCGACGTCATGGATGTTCGCCTGCTGCGTGGCGGCTATCGGCGGGGTATTGATATCCAGCATCGGCGGCATTACCCACGGGCTGGTCGAGACCGGGCTGAAAGCCTTCTCCGTGGTCATACTCGGGGGACTGGACTCCTTCGCCGGAGCTATTATCGCCGGCCCGATTATCGGGCTGTGTGAAAGCCTCGGCGGGGGTTACCTGACGCCGTATATCTGGGCAGGGGTCAAGGATATCATACCCTTCGTTATCATCATCATCGTCATGGTCATCAAGCCCTACGGACTGTTTGGAGAGGAGCGCATCGAGAGGATTTAAAAAACCAGCATCGTTATGAAAATTATTAAATCCGCAAGATATACGGGAAGGCATTTTATAGAGAGGATTTAGATGAGTTTACCGTGCGGTACGCGTAATCAAAACTATGCCGAAGACATGGCCATAGTACGCACCAAGACCCACCGGGTGCTGCTCATCGCCTTTCTCGCTATTCTCTTCACGGCACCGATGTACTTCAGCAACTACTGGCTGGGAGTCTTCAATCTCATCGGTATTACCCTCATTGCGGCTATCGGACTGAACATCATGGTAGGCTACTGCGGGCAGCTGTCCATCGGGCATGCCGGTTTTATCGCCGTGGGAGCGTACACCGCGGCCATATTGACCAACCGGCTGGAGATGCCTTTCCTGGTGGGGCTTATCGGGGCCGGGGTTGTTTCCGGACTCATCGGTATTGTCTTCGGGCTGCCCTCAGTACGCGTCAAGGGTTTTTACCTGGCCATCACCACCATTGCCGCCCAGTTTATCATTATCTGGGTCATCAACCACTGGGGCTATACGGGAGGATTCCTCGGCATCAAGGTGCCTTACGCCTCCATAGGCGGACTGGTCTTCCGCAGTGAAATGAGCCAGTTTTATCTTATTACTATCATAGCCGCTTTATGCGTTTTCTTTGCCAAGAACCTGGCCAGGACCAAGGTAGGGCGGGCTTTCATCGCCATCCGCGATAACGACCTTGCCGCGGAGGTAATGGGCGTGAATCTCCTTTATTACAAGCTGCTGGCCTTTTTCATCGGGTGCTTCTTCGCCGGCATCGCCGGAGCCCTGCTCGCTCACTGGATAGGCTTCCTCAACGCCGAGCAGTTCAGCTTTACGGAGTCGATATTATACGTTGGTATGATAATCATCGGTGGACTGGGCACTTCCATAGGCCCTATCTTCGGGGTTATATTTATCAGGATATTACAGCAGGTACTTACCATGAATCTGGTTCCCTTTCTAGAGAGTACGTTTACCATGTTCCCCTCCGGATTCGCCACCGGCGTCACCCCGATGCTCTTCGGGCTGATAATCGTCCTTTTCCTGATACTCGAGCCGCGGGGACTGGCCCACCGCTGGGCGCTTTTTAAGTCGGCCTACCGCTTGTGGCCATTTTCATATTAAATACAAGTAAAAGGGGGTACGGGGTATGTAGTTCACGGCTGGAAACAAGAACAGCGAATCGATAAACCTTAAGAGGAGGGAAAAAATGAAAAAAAGGAGACTGGTTATCGCCACCATCATCTGCCTGGCGCTGATAATTACCGTAATGCCCTTTATCAGTGCGTGCGGCGAAGGCGATAAAGAAAGTAAGACGCTAAAAGTAGGCATCACCACGCCTACCACAGGAAAGGCCGCCGAAAAAGGCGCGCCCATGGGGCATGGCAACCTCGACTGTTTCGAATACATCAATAAGGAACTCGGCGGCGTGGAAGGTTATGAGGTTGAGGTTGTCTGGCGCGATAACAGCTATGATGCGTCGAAGGTCGTAACCATCGTTAAGAATTTCATGGATGAAGGCTGTCTGATGTACACCACATCCTCTTCAGCCATGATGACGGCTTCCATGGAGATTGCCAACCGCGCCGGATTTCCCGGAATGGCCGCTTTCGCCTCGCCGATAATTTACCGTCCTCCGCAGCATATATACGGCCAGATGCCCGATTACGGCGACGATTTCCTGGTATTCGCCAAGTATTATATGGATAACATCTGGAAGGGAACGGGCAAACCCAAGATGGCGCTGCACCTGCTGAACAACTCTACCGGTTACGGCGCCAGGGATGCCGCCAAGGCTTATGCCGCCGACATGGGGATTGAAATCGTGGCCACCGAAGAACATGCCAGCACGACAACTTCCGAGATGGAATCCCTGACCCGGGTTAAGGCTTTAAATCCCGATATCCTTTACATCTCCAGCACACCGGCTCCAACGGCAGTCGTAGTGAAGAACGCCTACGAGCTGGGCATGTACCCCGGCATAACCATCGGTTGCGGTCATGCCAGCTTTACCAGTGCCTTTGTGGATATCGCCGGGGCTGATATCGCCGAGGGCGTTTACGGCGTATTCCCGACCGTTAACTGGGGTGACGATGTAGAAGCCATGGACAAGATGACCGAATACATCAAGAATAACCACCCCGGAGACTACGAAAAGAAGAATATGGACTACATCACCTGCTGGGCGCAGAGCCTTATCGTGGCGGAAATTCTGAAGACCGCCATTAAGAACGCCGGCTATGACGCCCTTGCCGAAGGCGATGCCGATTCATGGAAAGCCCTCGAAGAGCAGGGCATACAGAAGATGAAGGACTACGATGTCGGCGGTCTGCACGGCCCGGTAAGCTATACGCCGGGCGACAACCGCCTGTCGAAATCGGTACGCGTCTTCCAGGTAAAGGGAGGCGAGATCACACCGCTGACCGACTGGATTAATGCGCCGGTAGTCAAGTACGAAGAATTCGACTGGTTTGGTAAGTAATACACACAATACATAGATAACGGGGCGCCGCCCAAGGGCGGCGCCCCCAACCCGACAGGGGAGAAATATATGCTCAGGTTAAACAACATTGAGGTTACCTACCTCAATGTCATAAGGGTACTGCACGGCGTTTCCATGGCCGTGGAAGACGGCGCCATCATCGCTCTCCTCGGTGCCAACGGCGCCGGCAAGAGCACCACCCTCAAGGCAATATCGGGGCTGCTCCACATCGAGGAAGGGGAGGTAACCGACGGCAGCATCGAGTGGAACGGCGAGAGAATAGACAGGAAAAACGCCGAAGAGATAGGTAAGCTGGGCATCATCCAGGCGCTGGAAGGTCGTCACGTCTTCGAGCACCTCAACACCGAGGAAAACCTGATGGTCGGCGCGCATAATCGCCGCGACCGCCACGCCGTCCGGCAGGACCTGGAGATGGTCTACGAGTATTTCCCGCATTTGAAGGAACTGCGTAAGAATACAGCCGGCTACCTCTCCGGCGGGGAGCAGCAGATGCTGGTAATCGGCCGGGCGATGATGGCCACCCCCAAGCTGATGATGCTGGACGAGCCTTCGCTGGGGCTGGCGCCACTGCTGGTGGAAGAGATATACGATATTATCCGGCGGTTCAACACCGAGCAGAAAACGTCGGTCCTGCTGGTGGAACAGAACGTACGGATTGCTCTGAGTATTGCACACTATGGCTACGTCATGGAGAACGGGCGGGTCGTGCTTGACGGCACCGCCGATTTCCTGAAAAATAACGAGGACGTGAAAGAGTTTTACATGGGGCTTTCGGCGCTGGGCACCAAGAAGAGCTACCGCGAAGTGAAGCACTACAAGAGGAGAAAGAGATGGCTGTAAAGAAGGACGAGTTCTTCGACGAACTGGAAACGATGTCGGCGGCAGCGCGGGAGAAGCACCTCAACCGTAAGCTGGCAGAGCATATACGCCATACCTATAAACATTCTCCCGCCGTGAAAAATCTCTTCGACCGGGCGGGAGTCAAACCCGAAGAAATACGCACGGTAACAGACATGGAAAGGCTGCCGGTTACCCGCAAGACCGACCTCGTGGAGATGCAGAAGGAGAACCTGCCTTACGGAGGTGTCGCCGCCATACCCCTTGAAGACGTAGAGCGCGTCTTTATTTCGCCCGGGCCGATTTACGAGATTCAACCTTCCAGCATTCAGTGGTTCGCCAAGTCGTTCTGGGCGGCGGGATTCAGGAAGGGCGACGTGGTCGTCAACACGTTTACCTACCACATGTCACCGGCAGGCATACTGTTCCACGAGGCCATACGCGACTGCGGAGCGACGGTGGTGGTGGCCGGCACCGGGAATACCGACCTCCAGATACAGATTATGAAAGACCTTAAAGTAAGCGGCTTCGTGGGGACACCCAGCTTTTTAATGACCGTTATCACACGCGCCGAGGAAATGGGCTTCGATTTGAAACGGGACTTCTCCCTGAAACGCGCCTGGTTCACCGGCGAGATGCTGCCGCCTTCCCTCAGGAAGACCTTCGAGGGTGATTACGATATCGACACCTACCAGACTTACGCCGTGACCGAGCCGGGCGGCGCCATCGCTTACGAGTGCCATCAAAAGACCGGCATGCACCTCTTGGATGAATACTTCACGGAGATAGTCGACCCCGAGACGGGGAAGCAACTGGGGCCGGGGGAAATTGGGGAAATAGTCACCACGCAGCTTTTCAATAAGAACTGGGGGCTTATCCGCTTCGGCACCGGCGACCTTTCCTCTTACGTTACCGAAGCCTGCCCGTGCGGCCGGACGGCCAGCCGGGTTATGGGCATCGTCGGCAGGGCAGGGGACGCGGTAAAAGTGCGGGGCATGTTCGTCGTGGCGAAACAGGCGGAGCAGGCGATTATGGGCTTCAGCCAGGTCGCCAGATACCAGCTAATCGTTGGGCGGCGGCAGCACCGCGACGAAATGACTCTCAAAGTCGAGTTGAAAGACAAGAACGCGGATACGGCAAAGCTGACCGAAGGCATTAATAAAAAATTCCAGGATACCTGCCGCATCAAGATAGATAAAATAGAGTTCGTGGAGGCGGGGAGCATCCCGGAGGACAAGCAGGGGATAGTGGACGAGAGGAAGTGGGAGTAGGACAGGTAGAGGCTACCTTTTCTCCTCGCCAAGGTAGGCGGCGATAACCTCAGAATTGTTCTTAATTTCTTCAGGAGTGCCCTCGGCGATTTTCTTACCGAAGTCCAGCACGACAATACGGTCGGCGATATCCATGACCACCCCCATGTCGTGCTCAACAAGGACGATACAGCTTACGCCGTCGCGCAATACCGGGGTATCGGAGTAGGTAACACCCTGGCCTTCAAAGATATCGATGATGAAGCGGGCGATATCCTCTTTTTCTTCCAGGTTCATGCCTGCCATAGGCTCATCGAGGAGCAGGACCTTAGGCTCCAGGGCTAAAGCTCTCCCCAGTTCCACCCGCTTGCGCATGCCGTAGGGGAGCATACCGACGGTCGTCTTGCGAATCGATTCTATCTCCAGAAAGTCGATGATATCTTCCACGGTCTTGCGGTGGGTAATTTCCTCTTTATGCGCCCAGCCGAAATAGAGGGCGCTGCTGAGCATATTCTGCCTCATCAGGACATGCCGGGCGGCCATAATATTGTCCAGGGTGCTCAGGCCGGTATAAAGCTCGATGTTCTGGAAGGTCCTGGCGAGCCCCATCCTGGCGGCTTTATCAGGGCGGATGCGGGTAATCTTCCTGCCCTCGAAGTAGATACTACCCTGCTGCGGCTTGTAAAAACCGTTGATGCAGTTGAGCAGGCAGGTCTTACCGGCGCCGTTAGGTCCGATGATAGCCAGGATTTCTTTATCCCTGACATCCACGTCGATGTCAACCAGAGATTTGACACCGCCGAAGGAGAGGGAAAGATTTTCAACCTTTATCCTGACCCCATCGGGGCCCGTTCTTGCAGCGTTATCTTTATCGGATATCGTCACTTCTCACCCAGCAAACCGTCCCGGTAATCGGTTACCCTGGAGCAAACGACCTGCGGACAGATAATCGGCCGGCCCGACTGCCGGCTCTTCTTTTTCATCAGCTTAGCCGTCTCTCTGTCAGGTCTGGAGTACTTCTGGTGGCCGGTACATCTCACCGTGCCGTCGCCGGAAACAATCAAGGTCACTTCATCGTCAACGGCATCACAGTAAATAGTGGTGGCGGTCATCTGCCAGTCGGTCATGTCCAGAGTAGAATCTCCCGGTATTTTCGCTTTCCCTATATTACGATAAATCAGGCTGTAATTCAAACGGTGGGGGAGACAGTTGACATAACGCTTCCAGCTTTACGTTTAACATTTTATACTTTTAACCGCAAACGCGAAACGGATTCATTAAAAGGTTACGGAGTTCAAACAAAAAAGGGGTTATCTTGATATTGAGAGTCGGGCAGGGTAAAATAAGTGGGAGCGGACAGGGGAGGTGATAAGGGGAGGAACACCTTTCACCGTATCGATTCAGGGGCTCGTAGCTCAGCGGCAGAGCGGCCGGCTCATAACCGGTTGGTCGTAGGTTCGAATCCTACCGAGCCCACCATTTATTTATCAGGTGAGACAGAGCGGTCCCGATTCTCATCGGGATTGGACGCAGGTACGGAATCCTACCGAGCCCACCATAAATCCTCAACTAACGTTCCACTAAAGCCGCTAAATCTATGCCTTTTTTATCCTCCGCCACGGCATATTTTAGATAGTCGAGGCTGATAATATACCCCTCGTAGTGCTGGCGGTCGAAGCGCGGGACTCCCCAGTCGTAAGCTATCTCTTTATCGCCGGATTTTACCAGCAGCCAGACATGGTCGCATTCCAGATATTCTTCGCCCGCCACGTCCAGATTACCGACAATCGGCTTGGACTCGATTCCCAGGCTTTCGAAGTGCCGGTACATATCAAGCGTACCGTCGTCGCAATCGAAGTCGGGCGAAGGGCCCGGCAGAGTCGGAAAAATAACGTGACTGAGCCGGGGCAAAGTCATCATGACAGTCAGAGCAACGATGATGAAGGTCATGATTTTAAAGATACCGCCGCTGAGATTCCCCATACCATATTAATTATAATCGGGCCTGCCGCCGCGGCGGATAAATTTCATTAAGGTTTGATAAAGGTTTGATTAAGGTTTCATAAAAAGTGGAGAGCGAGTTGCATATCAGAGTCCGAGTGCCTATACTACTTGAGGAGCAAAGGAGGTAGTTAACATGAAGGTTCTGGGAATTGTCGGCAGTCCCCGAAAGGGGGGAAATACCGAGATAATGGTTGAGGAGGCACTGGCGTCGGCGCGAGAAGCCGGTGCCGAAACCGATATTTTTCTGGTCCATAATAAGACCATCAACGGCTGCGACGGCTGTCACAGCTGCTTTAAGACGGGGTCCTGCAAAATCAAAGACGATATGCAGGATTTATACAAGAAAATGGAGTGGGCTGACGGCATCATCTTCGGCAGCCCGGTCTATTTTAACTACGTTACCGCCCAGGCAAAAGCTATTATCGACAGGACGTTCTGCTACCTGGGCAATCGCAAGCTCGAAGGTAAAGCGGCCGCCTCGGTGCTGGCTTTAAGGAAGATAGGGGGCGGCCAGACCCGCGTGCAGCTTTACGGCTGGTTCATCGTCCAGGGGATGCTGCCGGTAATGGGAGCCATCGGCTACGGACGCGAGAAGGGCGACGTGAAAAAGGGCGAGGGGGCGGGAATCGGTAAGACAGCGATGGAGGAAGCCCGCGCCACCGGCAAGGACGTCGTGGAGATGGTGAAGAAATTTACATAATAATAATGTGATATAATGGCACCATGAGCAAAATGAAATCCATCCGTAACACGTTCAATATGCTGTCCGGGATAACCGCGCGCCACAATCGCGCCCTGCGCGATATATCCGACTGGACAGAAGGCGTAAAGTCATTCCTTACCTCTTATGACCTGTACGGTGGTTCTGGCTTCGATAGGCTTTTAAAGAAAATAGGCGAGGCCAAGTTCGACCTGACGGCTATCGCTTATAACGGCCGGCCCCTGATTGATAAAGCCGGTAACATTAAAAGCAAAGAAATCGTCATGCCGATAAGGGAGTTGGTGGATAACCTGGAAAGCCTTAGAAGGTATTTAATGAAACCCTCGATACAGTCGGAGAGGCTTGAACAAGGCATACGCAATCTGCGTACTTCATTTGAAAAACTCCGGGACACGCTGGCGAGTACCGAGTACATGTAAACGCATTTTCAAGCGATACATCAGCAGGGGAGCCACCTATGATATTATGTAAATTATACCAGACATGTGTGTAACACTACATAACATATATTGTGCGCCCCAAAGTTTTCAGGCTTTAAGGGGTTGACATAATGGGATTGATGATTTATGTAAATAAAACGGCTTTTAAGCACCGCAGGAAATTCACCCGCTGATTTTTTTATAAAGATATTTCCGGGCGTTCCCGGCGCCGGCCCCGGCTATAAATTTCTCCCCCTACTTCCGTTTGTAATATCTTGATGGTCTAAACCGCCGAAATAAAAAGCCCCGCGATATTTCCCCCGGAAAAATCCTTAGGGGCGCTCAGATTTCGATTTCAGGGCTTCTGTTTTGGGGGAATAACCGGAAAGTGGTTTAATTGATATCTTTTATCTTTATCTTCGTGGCTTCTTCTATTACTTGTTTAGCGTTATATAAAAGCACGGTTCTATTTTTCATTATTTCGAACATAGTTACTTTAAAGCTATTACTTATATATGTCGGCCAATCCTGCGATGAAATCCACTCTTTTGATTCGTCGGTTTCCTCAAGTTTGACCATGTGTGATGAGATAAACCTTCCTTCACCAGCTAATGTAAGCAATTGCTCGTCTATTAATTTATTACGATTTTCAATAATTTCGGCTAGAATATCTACCATAGTTTTTAAATTATCCCCAAAAGATAAGGATGTTTTACAAACATATTCAATCCTTCCATAGATTGATTTATACTCAAGTGATAGGTCTGCGAAGATTTTTAACAAATATAGCTCAGCACCAGCTTTAGACTTAGCATCAGTCCTTGTTGGTAAGAGAAGTGGCTGAAGGCCACATCTACAGACATCTACTGCCCAATCAATAATTTCATTTAATAATCGTTCTTTACGTTCTGTTTTTTGCATACTTCTGGTGTGCAGAATAGAAACAACACCTATACTCAAAGCAACAATAACTGCACAAAGTGTTATCCAGTCACCAACTTCCATGCCCATATTATACCATAATTATCAATAGCTATTATGTAAACTTATTGCCCGCCCGTGTTTCAAGGGGGGTTGGGGGATTTAAGTGTTGGATATCTATTCCCACCCGGGCCCTCCCCAAAATCCCTCTCCCTCTCCCTTTACCAAAGGGAGACGATGGTATTTTTCTTTCAAATCATCATTCTCAACCATTTCGTTTGTCCCTCTTTCGTAAAGGGGGATTAAAGGGGGATTTCATAACTCCTGCAAGCGGGGTGTTGAAGAGGGGCGCAGCCCCTCTTTCTAAAACTTTCCCCCTCTCCTGCGGAACGCCTTGTCAGGAGAGGGGGATTAAGGGGGTGAGGTAGAAAAATATCGGGGGGCAAATGGGGTGGATATATCAGTTAAAAAACAATAATTCGGGAGCCCTGTAATCCATCGCCAGACTTACTCAAAGGTATAATTCCTTAACCGGGCCTCTAAAACGCCCAGATTTTGATTCTAGTGCGTCGCAGCCTCGGGGAGGGGCGGCCAGGGACGTATGTACTTAAGGTAGCTGAATTTCCAACTGCCGTCAATCTTAACATACTTGCATTCGTACTTGCCCTGGAAATACTTCGTCTCCGGCTCGTCGATGAAGAGGTATAAAATCCAGTACCCCTCCCCCTTATCGCCGTCCACCTTGATAACCGGCTGCGCCACCAGGTGCCCGTGGGTCGGCAGGATTTTACCTTCGAACCCGTGGAACAGCTCGCCGATTTCCTTCTTGCCCCGGCGCGGTCCGTGCGTCCAGATATCGGCCACGGCATCATCGGCAAAACATTCCAGCATATCGTCCCACTGCTGGCTGGCCAGTCCGTAGATATAATCGTTCTGCAGATTTTTAATCGCCTCGATGTCCTCCAGTGCCTGGAGCCTCTTTTCCATTTCTTCTAACGTCATATCAACCTCCTTGTTTCTGACTTTATAACATCGCTAAAGAATATTCAACTAAATATCATGAAAACACCCGCCAGCACCATGACGATTCCCAGTACGACCCTCCAGTTAAAGACATCTATCCGGCGGTTAACCATCCAGGAAAACAACAGCGTGAAAATCACAATCGTGGCGATAAGGGGCTGGGCAATGCTTACCGGAGTACGCTGTAACGCCGAAAAACGAAACAGGTGGCCGACGACCAGAAAGACGGCCGCGGAGGATAATATCAGAAAAGCGGGACGATGCAGCTGGAAAACATGGATACGCTGCTCGCGGCGGAACAGGAGAACCAGCAAGATGACGAAAAAAGCCGACAGATACATAACGAAGGTAGCCGCGTAAATGGCATCCGTCTCTGTCATTACCGGGCGGATCAACGTTGCCGACCCCGCCGAGCATAAAGCCACGCCGAGTCCCATCAGGAGACCGCGTGTTGATATTTTGAATGTCGTGCGGCTTATCTCAGTGGTCGTCATCATAGCCCCAAGCATTATCAATAACGCGGCCACTACCTGCAACGCCGTAACCGATTCGCCGAGTAAAACCACGCCGAAGATAACCGAAAATATAACGCTCGTCCTGGTTATAGCCACGGTGGGATTGGCGCCGATGATGCGGGTGCTGTTAAAGAACAGGTACCTGGCGATGATAAGGTGAATAAGGCCGGCGGCGGCGAGCAAAACGTACTGCCGCCACGTGAACGATATGAATTCCCGCCACTCTCCGAAGAAACTCACCAGGAGCACGAAAATGGGCGTTCCCACCAGCAAGGAAACCGCCAGCGACGTGAAAGACTCCTCGGACTGATAGGTGGAGCGCCTCACGAGCACCTGGCTTAACGCAAACGATGCCGCCGTAAGTATGGCGAAAAGAGGACCCAGTTGTGATTCCATATTATTATGTCAATTAATCTGCACTATCTCTGTTAAGACTACTACTTATAGCTGCCAGCAGTCCGGTCAACCCCCACCCCTTCACCGCCGAAATATACACGGTTCTTTCGCCGGTGGGAATTTCCTGTACGTTAAAATACTCCAGGGCCGATTTTTCATCCCAGCTACGACTATTATCCAGCAGCAAATCTATCTTATTCAGGACCGTGCTACGCGGCTTATCGGCCAGACCCAGCTCAGCGAGGATATCCTCGACCGTCTGGCACTGCTCCGGAGCATCCGGCGAAGCAAGGTCGACCACATGCAGCAGCAGGCTAGCCTCGTCGAGTTCCTCAAGGGTCGCCCGGAAGGCGCTGATGATGGTCGGCGGGAGCTTGCGGATAAAGCCGACGGTATCGGTAATCAGCACCACATTACCATCAGACAAGGCTAAACGACGGGTGGTGGGGTCGAGGGTGGCGAAGAGCCGGTCGTCCGCGTAAATACCGGCCCTGCAGAGGGCGTTTAATAAAGTACTTTTCCCGGCATTGGTATAGCCGACCAGCGCCACGACGGGAATACCGCTTTTCCGGCGTTTCTGCCGGTAAAGGGCGCGGCGTTTCCTTATCTCTTCCGTCTGTTCCTTGAGACGCTGTATCTTGCGGCGTATCAGACGGCGGTCTGTCTCCAACTGGGATTCGCCGGGGCCCCTGGTGCCGATACCACCACCGAGCCTTTCCAGGTGACGCCACTGCCCGGCAAGTCGCGGCAGAAGATACTGATGCTGGGCCAGCTCCACCTGCAAACTCCCCTCGCGGGTACGGGCGCGCCTGGCAAAGATATCCAGAATCAACGCAGCGCGGTCGATTACCTTGACTTTAAGGGCTTCTTCCAGGTTCCGCTGCTGATTCGGCGTAAGCTCGTCATCGAGGATGAGAACACTGAAATCGGTACTTTCCTTGAGAGCCAGAAGCTCATCGAGCTTGCCCTTGCCGACATAGAAATCACGTGACGGCACCGGCAACTGCTGGATAACCCTCCCAACGACACCAGCCCCGGCGGCACCGGTTAGTTGCGCCAGTTCTTCTATCGAATTTTCGGCTGACCGTTTCGCCTGGCTCCCTTTGCGAGCTACCGCCAGCAGCAGGGCTTTCTCCGGCGGAGCCCCGGTGACAATTGTGTTCCTGGTAATACTATATCTCCTATTTCTTGGGTACCAGGCGCCGCGCATTACGCCACCCCGAAATCCGGGATAATCCCTTGACAAGGGCCGCATCCGGGATAGTCAGCGATAACCGAACGTACCCCTCGCCACTCCGACCGTAGCCCACTCCAGGGGTGACCGCCACGCCAACCTGGTCGAGTAAATCAGCTGTAAAATCAACCGAGTTATAGCCTTCGGGGACCTTGGCCCAAACGTACAGGCCGGCCCTGGGTAAAGTGACTTCCAGACCGATATTTTCCAGCACTTCGACAATCAGGTCACGACGCCTCTGGTAAGTATTATTATGCTCGGCGATACAGTCCTGCGGTCCGTTTAAAGCCTCTATGGCCATGTACTGAATGGCCTGGGGAATTCCCGAATCGAGATTCGATTTCAACGTCCTCAAAGCATCTATGGCCCCGGCATTGCCGACCACCATACCGATACGCCAGCCGGTCATGTTATAGCTCTTGGAGAGCGAGTGGAACTCTACACCGACATCCCTGGCCCCTTCGGCCTGCATCAGACTAACAGGCTCATACCCGTCAAAAGCCACCTCCGAGTACGGCCCGTCATGACAGACGAGAATTTCGTGCTTCCCGGCAAACTCAACCACACGGTTGAAAAAATCGAGGTCGGCGACGGCTCCGGTGGGGTTATTGGGGTAGTTGAGCCACAGCAACTTCGTTTTTTCCAGGATATAATCGCGGATACCGGTCAGGTCGGGTAGAAAGCCGTTGGTTTCCCTGAGGGACAGGTAGTACGGCCGGCCACCGGCAAGCTGCGTACCGATGGCATAGACCGGGTAAGCCGGGTCCGGCACCAGAGCGGTATCCCCCGGGTCGATAAAGCAAAAGGCGATATGCCCGATGCCCTCCTTGGAACCGATAAGCGGCAATACCTCGGTATCCGGGTCCAGGGATACATCAAAACGCTTCTGATACCATGCGGCGATTGCCCGGCGCAGTTCCGGCAGGCCTTCCGATTCCGGATACCTGTGGTTGGCCGGGTCCTGAGACGCCTTACGGAGGGCCTCGATGATATGGTCGGGCGTGGGAATATCGGGGTCGCCGATGGCGAAGCTGATTATCTCCTCGCCCTTTTCCTTCTTTTCGGCTATTTTCTTATTTATCTCGACGAACAGGTATGGTTTTAGTTGTTCTATTCTTTTAGCTATTTGCATATTTCATACCTCAATCCGGCCATTTTCCTTCAAAAACTACTTCGGCGGGACCCCCCAATATCACCTCACCACTGCCATTCCATTCGGCACTAAGCATGCCGCCGGGTAGCTGTATCGCCACTACTTTTTCGGTATAACCCAGTATATTCGAAGCAACTGCGATGGCACAGGCGCCGCTGCCGCAAGCCAGCGTTTCGCCAACGCCCCGCTCCCAGACACGGGCTTCCAGGTGCTTTTTATCAATCACACGGGCTACCTCGAAATTGACCCGGGCGGGAAATACGGGGAGTTTTTCCACCAACGGCCCGATTTCGGACAACGGGAAATCGGCTACCGGGCGCTGATAAAAGTACACCGCATGCGGGTTCCCCATGGAGACAAGGTTGAGGGTCAGGTCGGTGCCATTCACGTTAACGCTGTAGCTCAGCATATCTTTTATGTCAACCAGGCTGCCCTCCCCCGATTTTAGATTCACGGGAATTTTATCAGCGGCAAACCGGGGATTGCCCATGTTAACCCGGAACTCGATGACCCTGCCACCCTGACGTTCAAATGCGACCCTGTTAATGGTAGCCACCGTTTCTATCGTTATCCCTGGAGCATCAGGACTGACAAGTCCTTTGTCCAGAACGTACCTGGCCAGGCACCTGATACCGTTGCCGCACGTCTCGGCCTCATAGCCGTCGGTATTAAAAATACGCATACGGAAATCCGCCTTATCCGAAGGAAGCAGCAATATCAGGCTATCGGCACCGACGCCCAGATGACGGTCGCTCATAGCTATCGCCAGTTCGGGCCAATCGCGCTCCATACCATGCGCATACACGACGACAAAATCGTTGGCAGCGCCCTGCATCTTGGTAAAATCCATCTTTTCTCTCTTCCTATCGTCTACTAATCGCCTTCTAAAAACTCCGCCAGTTCTCTCTCTATCCCGGCGTTTCCCCGGCTCTCTATGTCGAACCAGTGTATTTTTTTATCCGCAAGCCGGAACCAGGCATACTGGTGACGGATAAAACGGTGGGTTTCCGTCTTTATTTTATATGCAGCCTCTTCCAGGGTAAGCTCACTTTTAAGATATTGTCCTACGTGACGGTAGCCGATGCCGGACATGGACGGTAAGTCTAAATGATACCCCATTTTCAGTAAATTTTCCACTTCCCGGACGAGGCCGCGCTCTATCATTTCGTCGACTCTGCGGTCGACCAGTCGATAAAGCGATTTTCTCCCGGCAGTCAGGCCGATAACAAACGAATCGAAAGCAGGAGCTTCCTTTTTACCGAGCCCGGAAAACGGCCTCCCGGCGCCGGCATATACCTCCAGCGCCCTGATTACCCGGCGCACGTTACGGCGGTCTATTTTCCGCGCCGCCTGGGGGTCGACCCTGACAAGCTCCTCGTAGAGTTCGTCAACACCGCTCTCGCCGGCCCGCTTCTCTATATTATACCTGAATTCGGGGTCGGGAGAAACTGCCGGGACCTGCCACCCTTCCAGCACCGCCCGGACATATAAACCGGTGCCTCCGACCAGGAAAGGCAGCCGGTTACGCTGGTAAATTTCATCGATAGCCCGGTCGGCCAGGCGCCGGTACATAACCAGGCTGAAATCGTCATCGGGATTGACGACATCAATTAAATGGTGGCGAACGAGAGCTAATTCGTGAGGGGTCGGCTTGGCCGTGCCGATATCGAGATAACGATATACCTGCCGACTATCGGCGCTGACGATTTCCCCGTTGAAACGACCGGCCAGGTATAGAGCCAGGCGGCTCTTGCCGATTCCGGTGGGACCGACGATAGCGATGAGACGCTTCATGCCATCAGGAAACACCCCGGACTTCCGAGGCCTGTTGAGCAATGCTCAGGAACTCATCGGCTTTCAGACTGGCTCCGCCAACCAGAGCGCCGTCTATCTCCGACATTTTCATCAATTCACCGATATTGGCTGCAGTAACGCTGCCGCCATATAGGATACGGACATTATCAGCAATCTCACTGCTGTGGCGGTGACGTATCAGCTGGCGGATGAAGCCGATGGTTTTACCGGCTTCTTCAGCGGTGGCCGACTTACCGGTACCGATAGCCCAAACCGGCTCATAAGCGATAGCCATGCCGCCGAAAAAGTACAGGCGGTCACAGGACGCCATAAGCTGCCGGGTCAGGACTTCTTCCGTCCTCCCCGCTTCGTTCTCTTCTAGGCTTTCGCCGATACAGAATATCGGTTTCAGTAGTTTCTGAATCGCCGCCTTTATCTTTAAATCGATAATCTCCTCGTTATCACCGAAATACTGCCGGCGCTCCGAGTGCCCGATGATAACATATTCACACAGTCCGGCGAGCATTTCAGGCGAAATTTCGCCGGTAAAGGCGCCCTTTTCTTTATAGAAGACATTCTGCGCCCCCAGCTTGACGGTGCTTCCTTCAATTATATCTTTCACCGCCGCCAGCGACACAAAGGGCGGACAGACTACCTTATCAATACCGCTTACCTTATCGAGTTTGGGCAGCATTGTTTTTACTAGCCTGACGGCGTCATCTACCGTGGTGTTCATCTTCCAGTTTCCGGCAATCATCGGTACTCTTGCCATTTTTCAACTCCTAAGCGCCAAATTTGGTTAATTTCCGGGCGTTAGCCATAGCCAGAGGCATAATATCCGTAGCGCGAATCCTGCCCAGACCTCCGGTGACAAAAGCCGGCTCCGAAAATTCCTGTACGGCATCCGCGCGGCAATATTCCGAGCACAGGAGAACCGGCACCGTATGCCAGCTATGCCCCTTGAGCACCGCCGGAGTGGAGTGGTCCCCGGTGACCACCAATACGTCAGGCTCCAAGGCGGTCAGGCCGGGCAAAGCCGCGTCAACCTGTTCCAGGACTTTTACCTTGCGGGAAAAGTCGCCGTCTTCACCGGCGGTATCCGTCCACTTAACGTGCAGGAAGAAAAAGTCGTATTTCCGATAATCGTCCTGCAACGTCTTGAACTCATCTTCAAGAGTCGTGCCCGTACTGGCTACTTCCATGCCGACCAGCCTGGCCAGTCCACGGTACATCGGGTAAACGGCAATGGCCAGCGGATTTAATTTATAAATTTCCTGCATACTGGGAAACAGGGGTTTTTGGGCAAAGCCCCTTAATAAAATCATGTTCGCCGGGTGGTGCTGCGCGAGCTTAGATTTTGCCTGGGTAATAAATGCGTTAACGATATCCACCGTTCTTTTGGCTATGGCCTGTTCCGCTTTAACCACATCAGGAGCGACTCCCGTTCGCGAAGGGTCGGATTCGCTGAGTTCAGTCCTGAGGTCGCTTCCGTGAAAGACGACAACAAAGCGGTGTTCTCTCACCGGCCTAACTTTTATGTCAACTCCATCGAGCGACATGCCGTCGAGCAGCCCGCACAACTCGGCGCATTTTTCGTTAGAGATACGCCCCGCCCGGCGGTCGGTGATAATCCCCTTCTCATCGACGGTGCAGAAATTACCGCGGGCGGCCACGTCACCCGGCTGTAATTCAACATCAATACCGACGGCTTCCAGCGCGCCGCGTCCGATATTATACTCGACGGGGTCATAACCGAACAGGGCCAGATGCCCTGGCCCGCTGCCGGGCGTAATACCAGGGGCTATGGGGTCGGCCAAGCCACAGATTCCTTTTTTCGCCAGAGCGTCGAGGTTGGGAATCCGAGCCGCCTCCAGTTCCGTTTTGCCCGTCTGAGGGTCGGGCAATCCGCCCAGACCATCGATTACCAGCAGCACGATTTTAGACGGCGAAGTAATCGAGATATCTTTAATCAAGTCCATACCGGTCATTATCTAACGCGTCTCCTTATCCCGTAATGCTACCACACCCGGCAATTCTTCACCACCCAGGAATTTCAACGAAGCGCCGCCCCCGGTGGAAACAAAGGTAACCTTATCAGCCAGCCCCATGGCGTTAATGACCTCGGCCGTGGAACCTCCGCCCACGATGGTCCTGGCCTGGAGCCCGGGGAGCAGCTTCGCCAGCGTCCGGGTACCCTCGGCAAACTGCGGTATCTCTTCCACACCCATGGGGCCGTTCCAGAATACCGTCCGGCTGCTCTTAAGCTCATTGCTGAAATTTTCGACCGTCTGCGGGCCGATATCGACAATTTTCTTGTCCGGGGGTATAGCATCGATGGATACAACCTGCCCTTCGGCTTCGGTACTGAGTTCGCCGGCGACGACCACATCCACCGGCATTACAATCCGCGTATGGTACTTCCTGGCTTCCTCAATTAATTCGGCCGCGGCGTCCACGCTATCTTCTTCAATCAGCGACGTGCCTACTTCGCAAGACATGGCTTTCAAAAACGTGGCCGCCATACCGCCGCCGATAAGCAGGCAGTCCACCTTCTCCATGATATTTTTCAGCATACCCACTTTGTCGCTGACCTTGGCGCCGCCGAACACCGAAGTAAAGGGATGGACGGGGTCTTCCAGAAGTCCGCCCAGAGTATTTATTTCTTTCTCCAGAAGCAGCCCGGCTACCGCCGGCAGATAATGAGCGATGCCGGCTATCGAGGCATGGGCCCGGTGTGAAGTACCGAAGGCGTCATTAACGAAGATATCACCCAACCGGGATAAAGCCATGGCAAACTCGGAGCTACCCGTTTCCTCGTCGGAGTGAAACCTGAGATTCTCCAGAAGCAGGACATCACCGGCCTTTAGAGTCTTTACCGACTTCTCCACATCCGGCCCGATGCAGTTGACGGCTACACCCACCTGCTGCCCCAGAATCTGGGAAAGCCTCTGGGCAACCGGGGTCAACCGCAGCGAGTCAACCACCTTGCCTTTGGGCCGGCCCAGGTGAGAAATCAGGATGACCCTAGCGTTACGCTCGGTAAGGTACCTAATCGTTGGCAGGGTGGCTCTGATACGGCTATCGTCAACGATGGCTCCGGTCCTGGAATCAATCGGGACATTAAAGTCGACACGTACCAACACCTTCTTACCGGTAACCTCGATATCCCTGATGGTCATCTTATTCATGTATCGCTCCTGAACATCAATAACCTAAAATAAAAATCAGGCGCTAGACCGGACGCCTGACAAGTGATAACACGACATATATTTGCGAAGTCGCTTACCCGCAATCAACGGACAATTAGTGAATCCAAGTAACAGTTTTAGCGGCACTCCCCTACCCTTCTCAGGAAGTAAAAACACTTTTCATCGCTAGGTTGTTTTGGCTTTACCTTCAACTTTTAACGATAAGTCCGAAACCGATTCCGGAAACATTTTTAAGACCTGTTTTACGATTCCTACGGCATCCAGACCGTACTTGGAGCGTAAAACCGCCTGGGTACCGTGCTCGACGAACTCATCCGGAATACCGATATTCTTTACTTTTACATCATACCGACCGGACTCCTGCAACAATCTGTCAACACTGCTGCCGAAGCCGCCGGTCAGCACATTCTCTTCGACGGTGACAATACGCTTGATACGACCGGACAAGTCATTTATCAGCGAGGCATCCAGCGGCTTGGAAAAACGGGCATTAACCACCGTAGCTTCGACCCCCTTCGCGGCAAGCATATCGGCCGCATCCAAGGACAGAGCCACCGGGACACCCAGAGCCAGGATAGCCACGTCGGCTCCATACCGGAGCACTTCAGCCTCGCCGATGTTAATTTCGTGCAGTTCCCTGTCCAGCGTCACGCCCAGTCCGGTGCCGCGAGGATACCTCACCGCCATGGCACGCCCCGACTTTACCGCGGTATACAACAGGTGCTGAAGCTCGTTTTCATCCTTGGGGGCAGCGACAACGAGACCGGGAATTAACGAGAGATAGGAAATATCGAACGTACCCTGATGTGTTTTACCGTCGTCGCCGACGATTCCGCCACGGTCGATGGCGAAAACGACAGGCAAATTCTGGATACACACATCGTGTATTATCTGGTCGAAGGCACGCTGCAGGAAGGTCGAGTATATCGCCACGACCGGAATAAAGCCCTGTGTCGCCATACCGGCGGCGAAAGTGACGGCATGCTGCTCACAGATGCCGACATCAAAGATACGTTCCGGAAATTCCGCGGCAACGACACTCAGGCAGTTACTTTCCGGCATGGCCGGCGTCACCACCACCAGTCTGGGCTCTTCACGGGCTACCCGCAGTATCGTCTGAGCGAAGACTTCACTGTAGGTCGGGATTTCGCCGTTGCCATCACCCTTGGCGGGGACGCCATGAAAATAAACGGCATTACTTTCAGCGGGACTATAGCCCTTGCCTTTAGTGGTGACCACGTGAACAAGAGTCGGTGTGGTAGCGGAATATCTGACCTGAGCCAGAACACTCTCAAGGTCATGGATATTATGCCCATCAATCGGCCCGATATAAGTAAAACCGAGTGCTTCCCAAAGCGGCGTCGGCATTAAGAAACCTTTGAACCTGCCGGCAAGCTCCTGCCCCAGGTGCCACAACTTGGTACCCAATGGCAGAGAAATGACTATTTTCTCGCCTTTTCTCTCAGCCTTGCGTAAACGCTGGTCGAGTCGCACCCGGCCCAATAACTTGGCCAGGGCACCTACAGTGGGAGAGATAGACATGCCATTATCATTGAGAATGACGATAAGTTTAGAACTCAGATGGCCTGCCTGATTAAGCGCCTCAAAAGCCATCCCCGCCGTGATGGCGCCGTCACCGATAACCGCCACCACATTGTAATCGTCACCGGCGAGGTCACGGGCTATGGCCATACCCAGGGCGGCTGAAATCGAGGTACTGGCATGGCCAGCGCCGAAGGGGTCATGCTCACTTTCGTCACGGCAGGTAAATCCGGATAATCCACCGTACTGACGCAGGGAACCGAACTCCCGGCGACGCCCGGTAAGCAGTTTATGCACGTAACTCTGGTGGCCTACGTCCCAGATAATCTTGTCCCTAGGGCTGTCAAAGACACGATGGAGAGCGATGGTAAGCTCGACGACACCCAGGTTAGAAGCGAGGTGACCGCCGGTAGTGGTTACGGTGGTAATAATTTCACGCCTGAGTTCGGCAGCCAGTTCTTCTAGCTCCGCCAGAGATAATCCTTTCAGGTCAGCGGGAATATTGATTTTATCCAGTAATCTCGGCATAGCCTTTTAAACGACGGATACAGGGCATCAATATAAATACTATCAAGCCGACCGAGTAATTGTCAAGCTGAAGACTCGTTTGAAGTCGTTTCCGCCGGTCAGCTTGACGCTATCGGTGCAGGTTTGCTACACTCGCAACGTGGCTTCCCTCGAAAAACAGATACTCGATTTTATCGCAGCTACCTACAACCTGCTCCAATGGCCGGGAGTAGTCGGCCTTATGGCTGTAGAAAGCGCCTGTATCCCCTTCCCCAGCGAACTTATTATGCCCCTGGCCGGCTGGATGCTCATCAAGGAACAATCACTGCCGGCTACATACGTACTTATAGCCGGCGCCTACGGAGCCCTGGGCAATACCATCGGCTCGATTATTGCTTACGTCGTCGGTATGTGGGCCGGCCGGCCCCTGCTGAATAAATACGGACGCTATATTTTGATATCGCAGCATGACCTCGCCGTGGCGGACAGGTGGTTTACCAGGAGCGGGAGCTGGACGGTATTTGTCTCACGTATATTGCCGGTGATACGCACTTACATCAGCCTGCCCGCCGGTATTGCCAGGATGAATATCGTCAAATTCCTGATATACACCTTCACAGGCTCTTTTATATGGAGCGCCGGGCTGGCATACGGCGGCTACCTGATGGGAGAACACTGGGAAAAACTACGGGAAGTCATGCGTCCCTTCGACCCGCTTTTCATCGCTATAATAATCGTTCTTATTGTTTTTTATATTTACCGGCATGTCAAACACTCACACAACGATTCAACGTAGCATTAATGAAGCGAACGTATTGACCCGGGCAGTCATACGTGTTACATTTTTAAGGAAACAGGTTCCCGTCCCTGTAGCTCAGTTGGATAGAGCGGCTGCCTTCTAAGCAGCAGGTCGTGGGTTCGAGCCCCTCCAGGGACGCCAGAACAGCTATTTTAGCTTCAGAATTGCTCAAAAACCGTCCTCAAAACAGGGGCGGTTTTCTCTTTTTTGGAGAAGTTGCACAACTGCTTTTAGCTTCGTAATGCTTCCCGTTGCCGCCGGATACTTGTCCGGCGGACTATTCCTGAAAGAGGAGGCAAGTAGGATAATGGGAAGTAGAAAGAACTTGAGGTGGCAGGATATGGACAAGGAAAACATACATTTGCAGGAGCTAATCCGGTATTTCGATACCTATAACCGCAGCGAAGGTAAGTCGCCGTTCACCTTGCGCTGGTACCGCGAGACGCTGAATACGTTCCTGCGCTGGCTGGTGGAGACCGAACGCCCGGTGACCCTGGGCTCGATCGATGAGAACGGCGTCCGCGAGTTTATCCTCTGGATGCAGGCGCGGCGTATCCACGGCCACGAGATAACAGCGTCGACGGTAAACAGCCGGGTGCGGGCCCTGCGGTCTTTCTTCAACTGGCTTTACCGGAAGGGCTATACCGGGAGCCATTTACTCCAGGACGTGAAGCCTCCCCGCCTGCCGAAAGTGATGGTGGACACCCTGACGGATGAAGAGATAGCCCGCATCATGGCCAGCCTGGACCGGTCGACCATGGCCGGCAGCCGGAACATCGCCATCCTGGCGATGTTCCTCGATTCCGGGCTGCGCCTCTCCGAACTCGTCGGGCTGAAAGCCGCGAACGTCCACATCGAAGACCAGTACGTGAAGGTCATGGGGAAAGGCTCCAAGGAGAGGATGGTGGCCTTCGGCAATACCGCCAGGAACGCCCTCCTCAACTACGCTGTCCACTTCCGGGGAGAGCCGGCCCACCCCGGGGTGGAGGAGTTCTTTCTCACCCTCGACGGGTATCCCATGTCCAGACAAGGGGTAATTTCCCTGCTACGCAGGGTCGGCGCCGTGGCCGGGGTACCCCGGCTGCACGCCCACCTCTGCCGTCATACCTACGCTACCAATTTCTTAATCAACGGTGGTAATGTCCTGCTCCTGAAACAAAACCTGGGTCATACGACCCTGGCGATGGTGGACCGATACGTACACCTGGCGACCAGCAGGGTAGCCATCCTCAGCCGGGATTACTCGCCACTGGATAGACTGAATATTCGCGGCTTGCGTCGAGGGGGGAATGGGGGCAGGGGTAACCGCAGGGACGGGGTCAAGGTATTTCAGCGGCATTCGGGGGACGTGTCAATTCGAAAGAAGAAAAAGGGAAAATGATCAGCTTGAGGTTACTTTTACCCTCATATCTCGCAGCGGTGCGTAACCCGCCGACAGCAGCAGCTCGTCGATTTCGTCGCAGGTTATCTCGCTACAGCCGTGTACCAGGGCCAGCCCCAGCATTATAACCGTGTTACGGCTCGGGTTTTTCTCGCCCTTTTCCAGCCTGCCCAGGAAGGCCTGGTCGAGACCCGTCAGCTGCCAAAGGCGGTAGTTCGATTTGCCGGCCCGGGTCCTGAGGTTATGCAGTCGATCGCCGAAATTCATAACGCGCCAACTCTTTATTGCCATCCCGATGATAATTAAAAAAAGGAGGCTACTTATAGCGTACCTCCCCGTTTACACATTTACCAGCGAATTTTGCACTTTGGCTGTATGTAAATCCGGTTACCGGGCCGGATTACGTACAGCAGCTGTAAGATTATACCAGTTTATCCAGTTCATCAAAGCTGTCGATCCCCCCTTCTCGAGATAGAACCAGGCCTTGCCTGACCAGAGCGTTGTAGGTCATGTTATATCCCAGACCCAGGTTGCTTGAAACTCGCAGCAGTCGCCCCAGCAGCTTACCGTCCAATTTCACCTTGAGCTTGCGGCTAAATCGCGCCACTGAAGTCTGTATACTGCTTCGTGACGTCCCGACAATACCAGCGATATCACCGTAAGAGAGGGGTCTTTTATATTCCCGGTGGCCGACATTGTGCCAGAGCCACCAGGTCATTTCTTCCGTTTCCCGCTCGAGGGTTAACGTGAAAAATTGCTTCCTTAATTTACCCGGCATATCGATTAGAGCCTTGACAATGTAAGCACGGGCATCGTCGGAGAGACCGTCGTCGAGGAAACGGGTTCTGTTCATTTTCCCCTTTTTGAATACGTAGAGGAAAACAGGTAGTCTGGTAATTGGAGTGTTAAAGAAGGCATAGTTCGCGAGATGAAACCATGCCGGGCGCACCTCTATGGCAGTATTGGCATATCCGGGCCCATCGTACCGGTGGAACAGAGTTATCCAGCGCGGTTCACCCGCCATCTTGAAAGGCTCCATATAGCCATTTTCTTCCTCGCACACACCTTCTTCCGATACTATTTTGGCCAGGTCCTCAATGTCCAGGTCATCCAGTGAAAACATTATGCCGCCCCCATCTTCTCTATCAAGTACCTTTTGATAGGTGTAATCTGTTATAATCTTCCATACCTGCTCGGCGGGCATACCTTTTATCTTTAGGTCGTCTGGTAATGACTCCACCGATTTACCAAAGATAGCTTCCTGCCCACTTATTAGATATTCCCAGAACCATACGGCTTCCTGGTGGATCCTACTTACCGGGGCGTACCTATAAAATACCCTGCCCGTCATGTCACAGGGCTGAATGAAATCCCCGTATTCTCTAATCCTTTGTTCCGGTATGGAATAATTATTGTTATAGACATAGAACGGCATCAGGAACCCATCGGCAATGTACTTCTTACGCAGCTCTTTCACCCATTGCGCCAGGTTACCGTCCTCCATCACCCATTGGGCGCGTCTTTCTTCGGCTTTCCTTATCTCCGTGATTTCATAATTTTTTTCAGTCATCATCTCAATCCGGCAGTTGTTCCTCTAAGACTATTATCCCACCAATATTGATTATGTCAACCCCTCCCCTACTGGAAAATGATCATAAGTGAATCGTATTCATGAATTCCAGACTTTCGGAATACACGATGCGAGAATTTGGTGTTTTAGGTTAACACATCAAGCCGTGCGGACACCTAAGCACATACATATTATCATTGCTGTACGTAATCGCGTATCTTTATAAAATTTACATACAACTAAACCGTCCAATCATCTGGCAAAATATCGTACTCACGGATTATGATTACATTGTATGGGATTTAGCGTGCACTTTGAGTGTTATCATTGCATTTCTAGGTGGTTCTAGGCCGAAATAGCCGGTTCTAGGAGGCTACCCTAGAAATGCACCAAGTGGAGGGTAAGAATGAACATTATCGACGCACTTAAGAAGAAACATAAGCAGCAAACAGGCCAGAAACACAAAGGGCTAGGGGAGCGGAAGCAGTTCAACATGAACATCTACCCCGGAACTATCCATAAAATAAAAAGGTTGGCGGCGGAATTCGCCGTGCCAAGATACGCCCTCACCGAACATCTGCTGGAGACCGGGCACTTCTATGTTTCCAGGATACTGAAGAACCGCAAGAAGAGAGACATATTGCGAGAGCACCTCATCGACGAACACATGCTTGGTACGGGTCATTGTTCCGAGGAAATTTTAAGAATAGGAGAGGGGCGATACGCTTCGGAGATGATCTCACTGGGGAAAAACGTTGTCAGGGACTACAGGGTACTGGAACGCGTTTGGAGGGATGCTAAAAAGACTGGCAATACGGATAACGTCGATAAAGCCAGAAAAAAGCTAGTAAGGTCTGCGCTATTTCTTGCCGATTGGCTGTCCAGCCATCCCCTCGAGGAACCGGAGCTGAAAGAGATGGGAGGTGACTACGAAAATAGCCATAAAATGACAGGATTTTATAGCTACACTTAAGCCTATTTTATTGATTATCAAACTCTGTGCGTATATGTTGTCTTAGAAACCGGGTATATCCTTGAGACAATAAGTTAAAAGTCGCGTCCACATACAACCCTGTTTACTTGCACTTGCATCCAGCAATTATGACATGTTAGATGGGGATTTCTCTCAATCAGCTGTTTTTGAAGACATAAAAAAGGGGGGGTGAGTCTAAGACTCACCCCCCCTTAACTTTCGCCCACTATTCGTAAAGTTTACGGACAGTCAGCGAAAGGAATATTAGCGGCTGCCTTCGCCAGTTTCGGTTGGGCTTTCCCGATGGGAACAGGGCTATCAATCGGTATCTTGTCGCCGCTATTGTTGTAACGGTCAAGCGTTCTTGCCAGAGACCGGATGGCTTTGACATCGCTGCCGCTAAGGATAGTCTGGATATCCGCTAACGATACCGGTATAGGAGCGCCATTGGGCAGTCCGGTGTTGAGGATTGCCGCTACAGCCTGGAAAGCAGCTCTCTCTTTAGCCTGGCACAGTCGGGTGCGTTTGGTGCGGTCGGAGTTTCTCGCTTTGTTAGCCCAGAGTATACCCATGAGATCCTCGACGTTGGTAATGTCCCGCCAGCCTATATTAATGTCGCTTCCAAGATGTTCGGTAAAGATATATGTAGTGAAGTCCAGACGGTTCTTCCAGAAGCCGGGGGTACGCGTAGCCTCACCACAGGGTGACACTATCACTTCGATAGCAGCATCGTCGGAGACCGGGCCTACCACATTACAGAACTGGTCCTTACCCTGGGCGGTAGCCGTATTCGTAGTATCCGCCTTGGGGCAGGTGGTGTAGACGAATTCCTTGGAATCGCCGTTATTGGCTAAACCGAATGGCCCAAATCTCTTGCCATTGGTGTCAGTCACTATGACGCCCATCACCGCACTATCGCCAGTGTTGGTCACCACAATCTTCCAGGAAGCCTTCGACTTGCAGTCAGGGCAGCCACAATCGGGCTTGTAGTCACCGCGGCCACCCTTATTCCAGTTATTCCAGAAATTGTGGTCGCCGTCACCGCAGCCGCAATCAGATTTACAGACGCTGCAGGTCTCCAAGTCGGAGTAAACACCATCGCCATCACAGTCAACCGTCTTCTCTATGGATATCCCGGCATTAGGGACGATAAACTCAACCGTGGCATCGTCATAGACCGGGCCTACCTGATTACCGTACTGGTCCAAACCCTGGGCGGCAGCGGTATTAGTAGTAGTCACCGTAGGGCAGGTGAAATAGTCAAATGTTACGGAATCATCAGGGTTAGGTAAATCGAAGGGCCCAAATGTCTTGCCGTTGGTGTCGGTAACGGTGATGTTCATCACCGCGCCGTCGCCAGCGTTGGTCACGACAATCATCCAGGAAGCCTTCGGCTTGCAGTCAGGGCAGCCACAATCGACCTTGCCGTCGCCGCAGCCACCCTGGTTCCAGTTATTCCAGAAATTATGGTCGCCGTCACCGCAGTCACCGCAGCCATCCTGATTCCAGTTGTTCCAGAAATTATGGTCGCCGTCACCGCAGCCATCCTGATTCCAGTTGTTCCAGAAATTATGGTCGCCGTCACCGCAGCCATCCTGATTCCAGTTATTCCAGAAATTGTGGTCACCGTCATGGCAGCCACAATAAGGGTTGCCGGCAGAGCAGGTCTCTAAGTTGGAGTAAACACCATCGCCATCACAGTCAACCGTCTTCTCTATGGTGATAAGGGGGTACTCATTTGGTATTTGGCACCAGAGACCGGCATCCCGTGTCATGTCTTCGTAGGGCAAGGGCGGCACATCTTCTGTGAAGGGGTACACCACAAACTCATCCGTCATTCCTGTCATCATGTCAGCGTCGGAGTCTATGTCGTCAGCGCCCTGGTCCTTGTCGGTGAAGAAACAGCCCTCTGGCGCCACGAACTCGACATAGTACATTCCGGGGGCCGCCACCGTGAAACTGTAGTAGCCGGCAGTATCGGTCGCGGTGGTCGCCACCAGGTATTCCTGGTTGTCGTAAAGGTTGACTTCAACGTTGGCCAGACCCACTTCACCGTCATCCTGGATGCCGTCTTTGTCGGTATCTATCCAGACAAAGTCGCCGATGATGGCCTGCTCTCCGCAGAACTTGGGTACGTTGCGTACGGTATAGTGGTTTCCCGCAACATCATCGTAGTCAAGCTGAAATTGCCAGCCATCCCTCTCGTCCGATTTGTTGGTCATGTCCCATTCAATGCTGAAGTCGTTCGTACCCCAGGCACCATCAGGACCCGCCGGAATATCGCCTACATCGACAACTCCACCTATAATCTTCGCGTTGAAGGGAACATAGGTGAGAGTGGCGATTACGTTGTAGGCATCCCCCGGGCCATAGTTCACAAAATGAACATCAGTCCAGATAGTGATTATTCCCTCCGGGTCCCCTTCCCAATAGGGGTCAGTGTGCGTGGATGCCCGGTATTCGTCAGGGCATATCTCGGCGGGTGTGGAAGCGGCAGCCTTAGGCGCCGACGGTAAACCACCAACTGCTGCCAGCAACATAGTTAGCGCCAGCAGGGTTGAAAGTACCAGTTTCATACTAATTACTTTCTTCATTGTTAACCTCCTTTGAATTTTATTCTTTGTATATTGCCGTGGTCAGTGTCTTTAGTAATTTCTACCTCCTTTAGATTGATTATTCTTCTATTGTTATAGTTATTATTTTCAATAATTCGTACCTCCTTTACGCATATTGCGATGGGTTTTCAGTCCGCGTCCTCCCAAATGTGACTCGCCAAGCTGTACCAAGCCAGCTCCCAGTGCCTGCCTTCGTGGGTTCTTACTCCGCTTCTCAGAGTCGAGATGCCTGTTTCCCTCAGGGTTTCAATGGCCAGTCTGTCAAGTAGTCTAACTGACAACTCTTTTAACCGGCCTCCGCCCTAGCCTGAACAGGGCGGACATGTTCGCCCGTACGCCTGTGCCTGATCTACTGGGCACACGCTGCCGGCAGTTACGGCAAAAAGCGCACCGATGTCAATGGTTTCTGTCACCATTTCAGGTTCTTCGTAAGGTTCTTTCATGCTACTACCTTCTTTCTTGGCGGTCAGTATCTGACCGCCGGCGATAGGCATGCCGATATCAATGGTATCAGCTAGCATTTTGGGTTTTTCACAAGGCTCTTTCATGCTACCACCCCCTTTCGTTTGAGGAGCTCTGATTTGAGGGCAGCATAGCGGCAGGCGCTGGGAGCTGGCTTGGTCAGCTCACCCGTTTCGGAAAAGGCTACCCCCATACATCTCCGACAATATTTTGCTAGGTTACATTCCTTACAAACTGACAGGTCCTGCCAGGTTATTGAGCGTAGATAGGTCAACTCGGGGCTGGGATTGGTTCGCCAGATTTCGGCAAAGCTTGTTTCTCTGAGATTGCCAACCTTCATGGGCATCAGCAGACAGGGGAAAACGTCACCCGTCGGCGAAATAGAGCAGGTCCCCTGACCGGCTTTGCAGACTCCTTTTTCTTTCGGGCCGACAACGTCTTCTCTGGCCTTCTCATGGTCAAAATAGCAACACAGCTCGGTAAAATCAGCTTCATACTGGTAGGGAGCCAGAGAACCGCTTCTGGTGGGCACGAACTCATGTCCGAAACGGTGATATACCCCGAGTTTTTGTGCCAGGCTCTTTATCGCTTCGACTTCGTGAATATTTGAATCCATAAGAAGAGTCTGGAGCGACACTAATATTCCCAGACTCTTGAGCAGTTCAACAGCCCGTATCGTAGCGACTAATGAACCATGCCTCCCAGTGATACCGTCGTGCGTATCCGGGGTTGCCCCATGCAGGCTTAAGCCTACCGAGGCCGGTTCCAGCCTCTTTATTTCCCGGGCAATGTCAGGAGTAATCAGTGTTCCATTGGTGAGTAATATCGTGATGAAACCTCGCTCCCTGGCATAGAAAGCGATGTCAAAGAAGTCTCGCCGGATCAGTGGCTCTCCGCCGGTAAGCATGAGATACATGGTGCCCGCCTCTGCCAGCTGGTCAAGAATATTCTTTATTTCGGAGAACGATAACTCGTCCCCAGCAGGCACATCTACATAGCAGTGCTTGCAGGCTAGGTTACAGCGATGGGTTACTTCCAGGCTTACCTGAATGGGTACGAGGCAATTGGCGGCCCTATCCATGACGCCCTGGAGCAGGGGACGTAATAAAGTTTCAGACATCATAACCTCCTACACTTACCCCGACACGTCTTTCATATTGATGAGTCCCGCGTCGAGAAGCTGTTCGCAGAACTTCTCAACGTCACTCCGTGCCTTTTCTGGCGATACCTCGAACTTATTACAGACCTCGGCCACGATGTCTTTGGTCGGCTTGGTACCATCGGCCAAGGCCCATATCAAGCTAGCCGTCTTATTCAAGACACGAACTGTACTACTATCCCTTTCCGCTATCACCACCTCGCCAGCAATATCGCGCCAGACAAGGCGCTGTTCTCTAACCGGGTGTACTGTCTCTGTCATTACTTCTTCTCCTTTTTAGAGAGATTCGATAGTCTGCCAGAACGAACCGTCAGGTCGAAAACCAAGCTCATACGAAGGCACTTTGACGGCTATCTCGGCGCTCAGGTCGGCTCGCTCCTGCATAGAATCGTCACCGGGTATTTCAAAAAGCGGGGAGGTATCGAAAATTTGAGCAAGGAGTCTGGTATAGGTCTCCACTTTATTCAACTTTCGGAGTGAGACCCGCGTATCGTGTCTTAAAAAGAAAATGGAGGAAAGAACACTCGAACTGTTGCATTTACGCGGCGTCCCGCCATCGAAGGGGGTGCCGGCAAGATTGAACCCCCCGTTACTCCGACCGATAAGTACGGTCTCATCGTTAAGCACCTTCCTTCCGTCAGACAACCCCGCAACGGTCGACTTACCGGAGCCAGAAGGTCCTGTAAATAGATAACAATTTTTATCGGCTACTATCCCACAGCCGTGTACCAGGTAGGCATCAAGGGCAGCCTTCTTCAGCTTGGAATAGATTCCCGAGTAGATGCCGCGCATCAGGAGGTTCATAAGCTTATAGTCCACCACTGGCGAAAACAACTCCCTTTCCGTATCAACGCGGAGGGTAGCACTTGGCCAATCGATGCGGCACTCCAGCAGCTCCGGCCTAGTTACAAAGCCGTTATCCTCAAGGTGCGATCGCGCATTCGCCAGAAGGCTTTTTACTTCAGTGGGGGTCAGCTTATTTCTGAGGTTTAACTTAATCCTGAAGTCAGGCTCCCGGGAAACCAGAAAGGGACGGTAACTGGAAAGCATCCTTTCCGTCAATTCCGGGTCCTGGCATTGAATCTCGATGCAGACACTTCCGAGTTCTATCTTCACTATCCAACTCCGTTTTTGGGTTGCCACATTTAATCTCGCATTCCTAAAGGAAAATCTGTATGGCGATTCTATGCAGTGAGGCGAAAAACTTTTTATAGACTACCCCGTAGTGACGCCGGCGGGAGGTGCGTCCTCCCCTAGCGAGGCAATGTCTTAATATTGTCCACAGATGGAACGACGTATAAGAAATACAGGCCAGTGCCAGTTGCAGCCAGCGGCCGGAACCGTGTATCACCCGGAGTGGCCCACCAATGGTCCTTATAAGAGTGACCCTACCAATAATGCTCTTGGCCCTTATAAGTTTGGCCTGAAGGTTGGCATCGCCCTTTTCCAGAAAGTGATATCTTCCACCGATTTCGCGTCTCCCGATGGAGCGGTGAATCGTCAGCATCCCGCCCCTTTTGAATACGACAATATCACCGAAGCGTATTTTATCCAGAAACGCCTTTTCCACCAGAACCTGATTGCCGCGCCTGATTACAGGATACATGCTGTCAGAGACAACCCTTGCCCAGCACGCCCCGTTTTTCATGAGCAGTTCTTCCCAAAGGTCATTGAGCACATACGAGGCAATCTTGGGATTTATACCGGTGCTCTTATCATTTAAGGAAACTTGCATACTTACTGCCTCATGACCCAAATAGGTACATATAAACATTGGGTTGAAATTGAAAAAGTATAGCGTTCTCGAGTTAAAAAGCAACCTTATGGTTTAGGATCGAGGTAATCCATTCCTTGCTAAAGGTATTTGGATATTCATGTACTAACAATTCCCTTTGTAATTAAGACAGATAATTTGGCAAGAGAATCTTACCTGTATGTATCCATTTAACACGGCTCATCGCCGCTTTTTCATTTACTTACGGGTGAAGCCTGTAAGACTTTGGTTTTCGGACTGCTTGCCCGGCCACCGGTTATTACCGCAGTAATCTTTGGGAATATACTGCTAATAAGTTTATACGCACAAACTGATATAGCGATGATTATTATCGGGATAGCAAAATAGAATAATAACTTGGAAATGTCAGTATTCGGAGTCCAGAACTTTATTATTACTCTCTGAATAAATCCCATAAAGGGCTCATGAACTGCAAATACAAAGAAGCTACCGCTTCCCAACCACAGGAACAATGCCTTTACTTTTTCATTCACTAAAAGGAATTTTGATAGGTAAAAAGCAGCAAACACGCCAGTTAAGATTCCCATGCGACGCAGCAACGGGCTGAATGATTGCTCTTGAAAAAGCGTATCAATAGCCAATAAAATCAGGCATACTAATAACATTATCTTGCCGTACCTATCAGTTAAAAACGGGGTCTTTCTTTTTATAGCTATTACTGAGCCGGCATAGAAATAGAAAATGGGGCCATGAGAAGGAATGATAGAAATATCATGTTTAGGCCAGAAATTAAACAAATATATTAGAAATAAAAGACCAAGAAAAACAAGAGGAACCTTCTTGTGTATTAAATGGAATACGGGCGCAAGCGCAATCAATATCATCAGGTCTCGAATAAAATAAAACTGAAATGCAATTGGGTGGCTGTTTATTCCTATAATCAAATCAAAGTATACAAAAACTCCGGACTCTGTGATGTGTGGAATACCCCCTGCAAAATATGTCGATGTAATAGAAAGATTTTGCGCCACAGCTATCAGCGAAAAATACAATAAATTCCAAAATAAGAATGGTATTAGTAGTGTTCTAAGTCTGGACTTGACCTTTTTAAAATATGTCGCCCTGGACCATTCAAGCTGGTAAAAAAAGAGGAACCCCGACATAAAGAAAAACAGAGGTACGGCAATATGAGCTAAATCTACGGAAATAAAATCTCTTATGAAATTTGCCCAGAAGCCTGTGGGGTCCAATGCTGTTTCGGTACCGCCAAAATGAGTAACAGACTCATAGGCATGTATAAATACCACTCCGATAATCATCGGAAAACGTATCAAGTTTAACCTTTCTGATGAATCACGGTCTAATTCCATTGTATTACTCCTACACTTCCAAGACGCCGGTGTCTTTGACTCCAAAACCTGATTTATGCCCCCGGTACTATTAAATCTCCACACCGGCTAACTGCCGGCTGGCTTTGGATAATATCAGGGCTAGCTGAACATCGAGTGCCTGCTGGCTAAAACCGAGCGTCGCCATCAGACCGGCAGCAGTAGTACCTTCAGAGGCACGACGTAATATGTCAGCTTCAGTGTTGGTCAGTGTATCCCTGTCCTCTTGACTGACGGGCAAGATGTTTTGAAATTCGTCCAGGACACGTTCGGCAACAGTTGGCCTGAGTAGCGCGTGACTGATTGGCTTGGCCCCTTCAGCCACTTCTTTAATCGCGTTAACGAGATGTTCCGGGTCAATATCTCGGGTGATGCAGGCACTGGCTCCACTCTTGATGGCCGCGAAGAGACGCTCGTCATCCTCGTCCTCCAGCATAAGAATCACCTGTATTTGAAGCAATTTGCGTTTGATACGGCGGGCTATTTCCAGGCCACTCAACCTGCCGAAATTGATATGTAGAATGGCTATATCGGGGGAATTAGCCTTAATAAAACGCTCGGCTTCCTTATAAACCCCGGTAGCACCGACCACGTCAATATCTTCCTCACCAGTCAGGGCTACGTATATCCCCTCCCTGAAGATAGCTAGGGGGTCGGCAACATATACAGTAATCTTTGACAATTATCTTTTTCCTTGCTAAGTTTCGTTAAACCAGGTAGCCGATATCATTGTTATATTACTGTGCTTTGGTATTAGTAGCCCTCCGCCTCCTCATCATTAGCCAAGCAACTTCAGCAGCAATCAAGACCATAGTGACAGTGCCGCCGACCAGCCACCAGTAGATGTTTGATGCCGGTTGTTCTTCCGCTGGTTCTGGCTCTGTTTCCGTGTCTGGTGCTGATTCTGGCGGTATGGTCTCTTCAGTAACTGGCTCTGTCGGTTCTGGTACAGTCTCCTCTGGCGCAGTTTCTGCCGTAGGAGTCTCTGCCGGTTCCACCGGCGATTCGGGCGTTTCCGGCACTTTGACCTCAAATGTACCGGATAAATAATTGATGACTACGGTAAATTCCCCGGCTTCATAAATTTCGCGGGTAAATGTAACCATCTCGCTTTGTCCCCCGGCCAGACTCAACTCTTGAGTGTCCACTATTTCATCGTTTATCGCGAGCGATACTCCGTAAATACCGGCGATGTCACCATCATTGGTTACCAGCGCACTAACCGTAATTTCCTCCCCGAGAGTAATTTCCTCGGGTGATATTGAAAGGTCGCTAACGGTAAAGATGGCCGGGCGAACATCTGCCATGATCGTATACATTGAAAAATGACCGATTAAGGTGCTGAGGGTATTGGCCCCGGTGTCAATGGTACATTCCACTCTCTCCCATTCCTGGTTCTCTTCATTCCACGTGGCGATGTATAAATCTTCTTCAAAAGTCCCTGCCGGCACCCATTCATCTCTGTATTTCATCGTCAGTATTACTGCAGGGTCGAACCTTGCACCGCTCGGGCCAAGGTCGTAAACGCCGCCAAGCACCTCCGTGTCTGCCGGGGCGGACGGAGGTTCAAATAGTGTTTCGATGTTAATCGTAAACAAGAACGAATCGAATTTGTTCCTGAGATAAGTGCCCTTTGCGATGAAGACTGTAACCTTCATATCAAGACTGGGGGCCTCAACATCTTCAAGCAATATCAGGCTGTTACTGGTCACCGACTTCACATTGGTTGACATTTTCTCACCGGTAGCAGTACTACCACCGCTGCTTCCACCGCCACCACCGCCGCCACCATCATCTCCACCTCCACCAGAAGATGCCGAGGTGGTGAAGGCATAATCAGGTGAGACACTGGCAAAACCGGTCCCCGGTATCCTGGACCCCACCCTGTAGTGGTAGGTAGTCAATGGAGAAAGCCCGGTTAAGACCACGCTATGCGCCGAGACAAGGGTCGCGTCCTCATCTGTCTGGTAAACGTAATCGCCTGCGTCCTGATGAGAAACAGTATCGTAAAATACCTGTGAGGTGGCGCCACAATTTGTCTGCCAGGAAACGGTAACACCCTGTGCGTCAACATTTGAGGTCGAGACCTCATAAATTATCAGGGGTACACTGCCTGTAATCTCAGTGTTACCGTTTCCTGCCGCAACCGGAGTAGATTGCATTATCAGGCTAGCCAGCAAAAGCAGGCATGAGACAAATTTCCATTTCAAAGCTACGCTCTCCTCTTAACCAGGAAGAAGACGAATAATCCTACTACTACCACCGCAATCACCCCGCCTATCAACGACCAGTTAGTTGCCGGGGATTCCGGCGAAGACGGCGTTTCCGGCTGTGATTGTTCAATTGTGGATGTCTCCTGCGGTAACTGTTCTTCGTCCGGTGTCGCTGGCGAAGATGTTTCCGGTGACGATGCCATTACAGCGGAGGGTTCTGCTTCTTCACCCTTAACATACTCCAGAGGATAAGTACCACCAGCTAATAAGTTATCTGATTCGTCTTTTACTTCGATATCAACCTTGTACTCCGCAGCCGACAGTAAGCCCTGGCCTTCAAAATCCAGCTTAAAATTTCGCGAGTATCCAGGAATAACAGGCCAGCCGGGGGCTACAGAGGCGGTAGCTACGACCCTGTCACCGTCCAGTATTTTTGCCTGAATATTAGGTTTGAAGTGGTAATTGCCATTATTGGCCAAGGTAACTATCAATCCTGTAGTCTCCTGGGATTCTGCTTTGACCGGGCTGATCTGCGTAACTTCGCTACTGGTATCCGTGTCATATCCGTTAATCGTGAAAAGTACTCTGGCAGCCACAGCGGTAATTGTGGAAATCATGCTACCTTCTTCAGGAACGGTATGGATGAAGACAATAGCATATCTACCACCCTCGCCTCCTTCCGGAGGAATTTTGGCAACAACGTCGATGGTCTGCAAATCTCCCGGTTCCAGATGGAAATCAGTCGGCGTAACAGACATCAATTCCCGGGCTGTATAAGGGCTCTCGTCCTCTTCCGGTTCGAGCACAATGAAATCCCGGTCGGCTGACATACCGTATCCCTTGATTTCAACCATGATATCCATCGGTTCATCCGAGGTATTCGATATTTTCATACTGCGGGAATAATCCTCACCGGGGTTGACCGAAGTCTCTATCTTGGCTCCGGACACGGTTAATCCGCCAGCCAGAACTGGAGAAACAATAGCCAGAAGCAGGTATACCGCCAGGATTGTACCAATGATTCCTTTTTTCTTCATATCCTCACTTCCTTAAGAAGCTGTATCGGTCTAATGCTGGTTTTAAAGCCAAGGCTGCGCGCAAGCGTACGCGTGCGTGGCCGTTCCGCCACTCCCGCTTTCGCGGGAATGGCAGAATTTTAACCAATCATTATAGAACTCGATTTACCGGCAGGTCGGGGATGACGATTACCGGCCAGCTTCTTCACAAGACGACTATAAGGGGGAGCCGGTGAAGGTGATGGTGATGGTATAACTGCCGGCGGGGTCGCCCTGGGTAACCTCCTGCCCGACATAGAGACCGAGATTTGTGCCGTCAGCTTGGGTCTGGGTGTAACCGCTATCGGCTGGCGAATATGAAGCCGCCTCGGACTTCTTTATCTGGAATTTTTCAGACAGTTTTACAGGCCCTGCTTTCGTCATGTAGCCTTTGTTCGGGTCCGGCGTAGTTGTGTCCATGACATCCACCGTCCAAACGGAAGCGTTAGTAGACACATTACCAGAGACAGAGCTTGAGCCGTAGTTGGTGACACCCGCTGTCATCAAGCCCAGGTCAATAGCCGAAGGAGCAGTGACGTCAAAGACGTAGTTTACCGTGAAAGTAGCCGCACTACTTGTCTTTCCGGCTACGATTACCGTAACGTCTCTGTCACCGGCGGTCGCATCCGAGTCAATTGTAAACGTAGCGCTTATATTGCTGGATGAAGTGAAGGTAACAGCGCCAGCAGTTACGCCTGTCCCGGATACATTAATCGTTGTCTCCCCATCGATAAAGTTGGTACCGAGGATGATAACCGTGGGTGCCGTACCATTATCACCGTTGTCAGGGCTGATGTTGGTTATGGTAGGCGTATCTGCAACCTCACCCGTGACGGCAGTTGTATCCGCCAGAGCAGTAGCCGGCAGCAACATCAGCGATAGCACCAGCATCACAGTCAAAATAGAAACAAAGCGTGTCTTCATTTTGGTCCTCCCTTCTCTCCCTGGTTGGATTTTTCACATTGTGATAAAAACCAGAGAGATGGTGTTGTTGTCTTTCTCTAAATACCGTTATCCCGACCACTCTATTTAGAGAACGTCATAACGTATTTTCTGAAACCTAGTCATTTTTCTCTGAATTGAATATTATCTTTTTCACATAACCACCTCCTGAACAAGTTGATTGTCACTATGGCAATCAATCGTGTTGGTTACTCCATGATTGCCGGTATATTCATTTGAATTTTGGGGAACTGGAGGCGACGACCGGATTCGAACCAGTGTATAGAGGCTTTGCAAACCCCCGCCTTAACCGCTTGGCTACGTCGCCTTGGTTATTGGATGATTACCGGGAAAGTCATGTAAATATTTGAAAACTAACTGAATTTATTAAGATTTCATTAAGTGGAGCCGAGAGGATTCGAACCTCTTACCCCCTGAATGCAGTTCAGGCGTTCTCCCAAGTGAACTACGGCCCCAAATGTGTATTCCAGGTCTACAGTCTTAAGAATGAGCGAACGTTATCTCTACTGTAGAGGAGGGCATAAGAAGCCAGCCCCACCCCCAATCCGACTATATCGGCAAGCAGGTCATAAATCGACATATCACGAAATGGTAACAGAGATTGACCGTATTCTGTGGATGCTGCGAGGAAAAGACTAAAAACCGCTCCGAAGAGCATCCTGTATCTAAATTGATTCCGGAAATTGGCACCATACACACTAACAAATCCCGTAATAGCAAAAAGACCGAAATGTACTACTTTATCGAAGTGCTCAAACCTGAGTGAACCAGGTATAACTGAGCCACCGATTGGAGCCAGCAACACGCCGAGGAGGAATAGCGTCCATAAAATAAGAACTATGATATTTTTTCCCATTAATTTGCTAACCTTTTGCAGCACTTGGTGCGCTGGCTATCAGTAGCATATCGAGTTACGTCATCGTCGTATAAGTCCATCAACCGGGTAAGCTTCATTATCTGGACTTTAGTCGTACCGTCCCATTCCAGCCAAGCCATTATTCCGTCAGTCCCTCCTTTATTTCATCTAAGGAGGTTATTGCTTGCCATATTCCGAGTTGGGCAAACTGCAAGCATGACAACCTGAATCTATCAGAGCCATTATTGATTTCATCTTTCATTAACTCTCTAATATCTCTATCAGCATTCAGGAGGTTCTGGATAGATGCCTCATACTTGCCATTCATCCTTAATGACCGTCTCTTTCGCTAACTCCCGATTTCCTGAGGGGTTTTGCGGCTGACTTTGCTGACATGCTTTGCAAAGTCCTTTGTCTCCGCTGGCAATCAGGACATAGGTCCCACACCTCTCGTGCCGGAATCGGCTGGGTCTGCGGCTCATACTTAACTTTAGTGCTGCCGCACCCCCAACACAGATAGGTAACCTGTATCATTTGCCTTAATATCTCCTCTAGCTACTGCTCCGAGTTTTATCGATATACTCTGCAGAGTTCCTTGCCTCAGAGTTCTCCTACTGCCCGCCAGAGCGCCTCCGCATCCAGACTAAACTCAAGCTCGTAGACCGGTATGGTCCTGGTCACCTCATCACTGAAGCCGGCCACCAAAGAGAGGGCAGCCTTTTTTTCTCTCTTGCAGGTACAAGCCGGCGTTACTATGTGTCGCATGAACTGTAAATATGCCTCCACTCTGTCAAGGCGGCGTACCAGTGTTTTTCTACTCTTCTTAAGAAGCATGATACAGCGTAAAGGTGCCGTAATATTCCGCCGGGGCGAAAATTTACTGATGATGGGGGCGCTCTGGATGCTCATGCCGTTGCCATTTGACGTTGACCGGGAAATCAATACCATTTCATCATTAATTACCTCGCCATCTCGTTCCCCGCAGAGACGAGCAATGGTCGTCTTCCCTGCCTCATCAGCCCCGGCGAACGCCAGCGCCTGTCCGTGACGCAGGATTCCACAGGCGTGTACCAGTATCGCCGGAATTTTGCCGTCGTATTTCATCTTGCATGCCGAGTAGAAGGCTCGTGACAGCAACCGATTGAGATGTTTGAACTCCAGGTTTGGATCGACCGGGCTTCCCTCGCCACTTATGCTGATAGTATCATGGGCAAAACGAGGGATGACTGAAGTCAAGCAAGCGTTCGTCCCGTAACGATTCCCCCCATGATTGTATTTTGTTTCAAATAAAGTCGCTTCCAGTTCATTGACGCTTGGTTGCTCGTTCTGGCCAAGTTCTATAGAGATGTCGACAGGCTGCTCCGTGAGGAAGTCATTGAATAGTGCTTGCAGACTATCGAACACTGTGGTATTACCGCAGTTAATAGCGCAGCAAACGTCCCCTATCTGAACACGCATAGTCCGGCCTCTGAGGTTCGGTAGGGTTTCTATATTTGTTTGTCGGTTCCTATTCATGGACATTGCTTTTTTAATTCGGCAGTTTTCAACTTAGTGTTTCGTCGCTACCGAATTATCTCCTTTGAGGTCAGTTTGTACTTGCGACTTCTTTTTTCGAAGATCCCGGAAAATTCGCGGAAGCCACTCAAACTCTTGGGATTTCTCCTTGTTTAACACAAAGCCTGCCACCTGTACTCCCATGCTCTCCAGTTCCTGCTTGCTATCCCTCGTTAAATCAAGTCTTGAGACATCCGCCTGAAGAACCAGCAATACCGCATCGACCCACTTGGCCAGGATTCTGGTGTCAGCGTATTCTATTACCGGGGCACTATCTACAATCACAACATCATAGACTTGTCTTGCCTTTTCCAGAAGTGCTTTCATCCGGGGCGATGAGAGCTCCTCCGCAGACTTTACTGATGCACCTCTGACGGGAAGGATGTCAATACCGTCAGCCTGTATGACATAGTCCTGTGGTTCATTCTTGCCTTTTAAAAAGTCTGACAAACCATCAGCTTGTTTCAGTTCAAAAGCTTCTGCTATACCAGGCTTTCGCAGATTTCCATCGATGAGCAGCACCTTCCGGCCCTGCAGCGCCACTGCCCGCGCCAGGTTAGCGGCTATTGTTGTTTTCCCCTCTTCTTCTCCCGGACCACTGACCAGGAGAACCAGTCCCCGATTGGAATCCAGCCCGAGGTTAGTCCGCAGCATGCGGAAAGCCTCTAGATACTGTGACGGGCTCTCCTTAAAAGAGGGGGGGTGAGGATTTCCCGCGCCCTCTATCCTAGCAATACGAGCAAGCACGGGAATTCCGACGTAACTGGCCACCTGTGAGGCGTCGCGGACTTTGCGGTCGAAGTACTGAAACAACAGGACACTCAATATTCCAAGAAGCAAAGCAGCAACTGCTGCTAAAATAACACTCCTCAAGCGCCCAAAGAAGGTTGTGGCTTGGGAGGAAACCACCGCCTCATCTACTATCCTGGCACCACCGCTGCTACTGGTCAACAGCTGGAGTTGAAGTTGCTGTCGCAGGTTATTTAGCGAGGCAGAACTTAGGCTATCGCCTCCTCCACTTTCAAGGTTGGCTATTTGCGCCGGCAGTCCCTGGACGGCATCGTTAGCTATGCGGAGTTGCTCCTTGACGTAGAGTAACTCGGTATAAACGTTCGAGTCGAGTTCATCTAGTTGCATCTGTTCCACCTGTGACAGCAAGAAAGCTAAAGTCACAGATACTGTCTTGGTATTATTCTGGATAGCAGCGAGCTCGCCATGAGTTAAGAGAACACTTTGTTCTGGGGCAGGTGGCTGGAGTTCCCTTAAAATTGACTCCAGAGCGGCGGTAACGGAGGCCGGGCCCCCGTTTATTCTCTCCTTTAGTGTCTCAATCAAGCTCTGGAGTCCCCATTGCGCCGAAGTTACTTCTCTCGGCTGGATCTGTTCAAGATGCCCGGGGACAGCTTCTAAAGCGGTGGAAGTCAGATTGGTGTGCTCGACCATTCTAAACAGTAAATCCGCACCGACTGCTTTGTATAAAGTCACCTCTATATTCGAAGTAAACTCGGCGGCGTAAGCTTCCTCAAGTCGTTGTCTAACACCATATAGTTCTAATACCTGATTCAGAACTGCTCCGGTGGCAGCGCTGGCCACACGGAGTTGTTCTTCAATAGCAAGCAACTGATTTTGAACCTGTGGGTCGATTTCCACCCCCCGTACAGCCCCCACCTCCGCAATTAGACTCGCAAGCTTTGTAGCCAATGCTCGGGTCCGAATCTCAATATCGGCTGTATCAGAGGAGAGCACCATATAAGCGCTTCCTGTGGATTCTGACTTAAGCTGCTGGGTAAGCGTCGAGAGGTCTATTGCTTCACCAGAGATAACCTCTACGTGTTGACTGAGCGCGTCCAACTGCAGCGGTGTCAGCGCTGTACCGGCATCTCTGGTTACCGGAACCGCCTCCCCTGGCGATTCGACAGCCTCTACCTCTTCTAAATGCTCGGTCGCTTCTCCAAGAGCGGCCAGGGCTGTATCAGTCTTTGCTATTATTGGGGTCAATAAAGGACTCAGGGAGAGGTCTACCTTGGTCGCACTTAGTTCCTTCATCTGATTCGTGGTATTCTCCAGAGCAGTCTCAATCTCGGCCAGCTTAGCCTTACTTACTTCATAGATGTAGGCTTCAGCTACCGCATTAGCCTGTTGTTGAGCCTTGGCAGGATCAGAAGAAGTGACAGTCACTCCTACGAGGCTCGCATTGCCGACTTGCTGGACCTTAAGAGAGCCAGCAAGTTTACCTGCTTCAAGCTGCAGGTATTCGGGATTTTCTACCTTTTCTGGTTCTAGCTGGGTAACCGCCCGTTCAAGCACACTGCGACTTTGCATCACCTGGAGCTGGCTCCCGATGTCCTGTCGATATGCAAATGGGAGTACACTTTCAAGTCCTACAGGTAAGGATGCCAGACCCGACTGTCCGCTTTGTACCATCACAGTTGCCGTCGCCTTGTAGACAGTCGGCTGCGCCGAATTAAACTTCCAGGCTGTCCCCGCAGCTACTAGCACGAGAAGAGCTATTATCCACTTGAATCGCCATAAAGCCTTCAACGACTTTGTTAAATCAAATCCTTGCTGCATATTATCCTTTCACCTCCCTTACAAATGGACACCTCGGTCTAGCTATAACGAAAGTACTCGAACCTTAATTAGGGGCGTGTGGTAGAGCAAATCATAGAGACAGCAATCCAAGAGTAAGTAATACTTCAACTCTTTAGGTCTGAGCAGTTCTTCTCCCAGCCTGGGAAGAGTATTCCTCATCAGTCTTAAGTAGAGGTATCTGGAATACCTCCGAAGCCGGTGCTTTTACGAAATCTCCTCCGTCAGTACGAATTTTCAGGTTCTTTTTGATATTCGTTATATGACCCCTACCCAGTCCGGCAACCTCGCACCCAAGCTCAAAGTATCGTCTTATTCTATCGTCATCAAGAATACCGAAACAGTCAATAATAGCTGCCGGCTGGCCAATCAATCGCACCACCTCATCGGGGTCCAGTTCCAGGTATTGCTTATGCCGTACTGCAAAAATAACGGCATGGGCTCCTTTGAGGGAGTCATCAAGGTTCCGGTTGATCCGAAGGTTCTCCAGTTTCTCCTGGTTTTGGAAATAGCTTGCTCTGCCGTACCCACTGGCTGGATATGTTTTTTGGGATTCAAATTCCCACCAGTGTTCCACATACGGGTCGTGTACTTTGATTTTAGCGTCCAACTCCGTCAGTCTGCGTACAATGATTTCAGAGCCACTATTGCGGGTATCACCCACGTCTTCCTTGTAGGAGGCTCCCAGTATCAAGACAGTAGCATCAGTAATAGTATGCCCCATAATACGCAGGGCATTTTGGGTGAGGTCAACCACATGTAGCGCCCTGGTGTCATTGATATTTATCGCTGTCGCGGTAATCCTGAAGATATTGTCATTCCCACCCAAGATATGCGTATTAGCCCACATTGCCAGTGCGCCGTCCTTGGGCAGGCAGTAGCCGCCGATGCCAGGGCCAGGGAAAATAATATTATTGTGAGTAGGCCTTACCCTTATAGCATCGACAACCTTCATCAGGTCTACCTGATTTCGCTCGGCAAAGAGGCTCCACTCGTTCATCAGTGCCAGAACGGTAGTGCGATAGGTGTTTTCCAGAACCTTGGCCGTCTCGGACTCGATAGGTCTATCCATGACTGTCAGCGGAAAGGCTCTGGTGTTAATGACTTTAGTAAGAAACCTGATAACCTTCTCTTTCGACTCCTCGTTTATACCGCTACACACACGCCAGAAGTCCCGTACGCTGGCAATATATTCTTTACCAGGCATGACTCTTTCATAACTGTGCGCCAGGAGGGGTTCTGCGTTTATACCGCGGCGCTGAAAAGCCTCTTTCATTATGGGATAGGCCACGTGTTCTGTGGTTCCGGGAGGCACGGTGGTCTCGATTAGGACCAGTGTCTGTGGCTGAACGCGCTCCGCTATTACCTGGAAAGTCTTTTTCAGGTCGGCCATATCTACCCATCCTGTTGATATATCACCCAGTGATTCTTTGACGAAGTCACACTGCACATCAACGACGACCACATCAGCCAGTTTCAACGCATCTTCATTAAAAGTCGCCACCAGATTTTTCCTCTCCAGCACGCAACGCTCTATCATGCTTGCTACTTCGGGGTCATCTGCTTTAATAGGAGATAAACCCCGGTTAAACCAGTTAATCTTCCAGTAGCTACGAGTACTGGGCCGCTGAATACCTATTACGAAATTGGTAAGTTCGCCGGACTCATCTTCAACGTCTGCTACAACGGCGGCCATAACAGCCCCGACAAACCCAAGACCTACTACTGTCACAATCTCACGTCCCATGACACGCTGGTCCGCAATCGCCTGGCTCAAACGCTGGAACTCCGATTCATAGTCTTCCAGCGCAGGTAGTTTGAATTGTTCGCCATCCGGGGCCACAGAATATTTTTCACTCATTTTTATCACCTAATTTATTATATTTATACATTGGAATGAGATTTTATATTGCTGTTTATGAATAATATTTAGCTCGCTTTAAATTAATCCAACATTTTTTACTAGTAGTGATTAGGTATGGCAAACTATTTTTGATAGAAAATTAGAAACTAAAATATAGGAGCATTAGGTGGAATCTTTAGCTATTAACGGTGGTCAACCGGTTAGAAATACATATCTACCATATGGGCATCAGTGTATCGATGATCAAGATATTGCCGCTGTAGTAGAAGTACTCAAGAGTTACTGGCTCTCACAGATCTCAAAACTAGATGAATTTAAAAAAGTGTAGTTATGTGTTATGGTGACCTCACCCCTCTAGTTAATCGATATCTAGGTCATGCAATAAGAAAACGACCAGATATAACATAAATGCTATTCTTTAGGTAAGGTACTGGATTTGCATATACTCTTTTGAACATAACCTCTTGCGGAAGGTCTACAAAGATCATGAAGCCAACGATCTAAAAGTAAGTCCTGTTTTAGCGCTTTTGGCCTGAGCAAAGCTCCACCAAGTCTGGGGAGAATATTCATCAAACGTCTTAAATAGAGATATATATTGGAACTCTGAAATCCGCGTTTTAGCGGAATTTCTTCGGGGACAGAGAAAAACCTCTTGATAATTGTCCAGAACACTCTGCCCCGGCTATATGATGAGTTTGAATCCACCAGGTCATGAGCTAACCACAATTTGGTATCTAAGACACGTTTCAATAGGAATAACTGTGCCATCTCTGTATTGAAGTCCTGTGGCTGTAGCTTTTGTAAAACACTAACTGGCACCTGTGTATCTAGGAGCCGCTCACACGCGTAAAGTACGAAATGTAACCCTGATGTAATGCCATTTTCTTCAGCAACCTTCTCTATGAGATTCCAGTCTAACGTATCGCTATAATGTAAGATAATTTCAGAAATATCACAGAGCTGTCCAAGGGCACTATTACTTTGATAATGGCGGTCTAGGAGGAATTTGATGCTCAAGTGTATTAGCAAATCTTCGGGTGCAAGGGTCAGAGCACCAGCCCCCAGCGTTTTAAGAGGTCGGGCCCTAGCCCAGAAGTCACTTAAGTCGAAATAGTAAGGTTCGTTCGAATCAACGATATGCTGGTGGATCTCCAGCAGGACGTGTTTTTCTACATTTATAAGATTAGGTAAATGACGCTGGTTGATTATAGCCTTATCGTGAGTATCTTGGTCCCAGAACTGTGTGTAGCCTTGGTCCAGAGCAATAGCCTCGGCTTGAGTAAGATGCTCAGGATGAACGAGAATATCAAGGTCAATCATGGGACGCAAGCTGATATCCTCATATATTGTGCCTAGAAGTGCTGCGCCTTTGAGCACGATAACTGGTATTTCCTCTCGATTAAGGGCTGACACGAGTTGAAAGAGACCTTCTTGGAGAAGCATATTCCTGGCCAGGCTCCAATGAGTGAGGTGCTGTAACTTCTGGAGTACCGGCTGTGGTACAAGTTTACTTGAGTCTTCAGTCTTGAGATGATATGAGACTAGACACGATAGCCGGTGCCAGACAGCTTTTTCCAGTAATAAATCCCAGTTCAGCCCTTCAACAAGGAGATCTCTGACGTTCTCACGCCTCGAAGGGGACAGGTCAATCCGTGCACAGTGTATGACGATGGCATCCTCCCGGCTCAGGCCACTTCCTGCTCCAAAACTGGATCTTTCTGTAACCATTTCTACAGCCATTATTACGTTACCATCCTTGCCTCGCGCTATTCCCCTCATTAACAAGCCTTAGGACGATTGTATTGATTAATAATCGCTTCCCGGGGTTTTTCACAAGATCACTAACGTTCGTTATTATCCATGATGCCGAGTGATAATACCGGGTCTTGCGCCCACGGCGGAGGGTTATCAGCATCATTACCACTCGGCGAGTAGTTAGGCACCAGTTTACAGAGGGCTCCAACGATATCCTGTCCGTCGCACTGTCTATCCGTGAGGGTTTCCAATTCCTCCAAGGCTTTTTTCAGTCTATTACCTAATCTGGTTGCTGTGTCGGTCTTAGCTATATGGATTCTGCGGTGCTGAGTAGCTACCGTCCCTTCCTCAGCAGTCAGGATGTCCTCGAAAAGTTTCTCCCCGAAATAGGGATGAGTGAAGACAATCGGTATATCCTTTTCAGGTTCCAGGCCAGCGAGCTGTATCATCTCCCGAGCTAGGTCTATAATTGCCACAGGGTCCCCCATATCGAGTACAAATACCTCGCCCCCACCACCGATAGCCCCGGCCTGTAAAACCAGGAGAGCCGCCTCAGAGGGAGTCATAAAGTAGCGGCGCATCTCAGGGTGTGTAATCGTGACCGGGCCACCTCGCTGAATCTGTTCCCGGAAAATGGGTACCACGCTACCTCGACTACCGAGCACGTTGCCGAAGCGTACGGCGACAAACCGGCAGGAGCCGCCGTTGTTATCAAGGCTCTGGACCACTATTTCGGCCAAACGCTTTGTGGCACCCATGATACAGGTTGGATTCACAGCTTTATCAGTGGAAATGAGGACAAATTTTTCCGCTCCGAAATGGCAGGCAGCCTCGCCTACGATCTTGGTGCCTAATACGTTGTTTCTTATGGCCTCTCTCGGGTTTTCCTCCATCATACTCACGTGCTTGTAAGCAGCAGAGTGAAATATTATCGCTGGACGAAAACGAGTAAAGATACTTCGTATTCGTTCCTCATCCCGAATATCTCCCACTGCTACCAAGAACTTCAGCGACGAAGAATGGAGCCTTAATTCCTGCCTCAATTGAAACAGTCCGGTTTCATCCTGGTCCAGAACCACCAAGAGCCTGGGTTGGAAGGCCACAATCTGCCGGCATAACTCCGAGCCGATAGAGCCGGCACCCCCGGTAACCAGTACAATCTTGTTTTGCAAGAAATTTTCAATCTCTGCGGTCTCAATCTGGACCGGTTCCCGACCAAGAAGGTCCTCCACCTGTATATCGCGTAGCTCAGCCACGGTTACCTTGCCATTAACGAGGTGATGCAGGGCCGGTAAAACCTTGATTCTCTTCAGGCCAACCTTCCGTCCTAACTGCACGGTTTCCCTTAATACAGATGACGGCGCCGTAGGCATAGCTATTAAAAGGTCATGAACCGCTAATTCCTGTACCAGGTGTGGTATATCCTGCCGTTTGCCCAGAACGGGGACACCCTGAACAGTCATTCCCTGTTTGTTCGGATCATCATCGACCATGCCTACGGGGATAATCCCTGCATCCTTATCCTGGAATATAGCGCGCAGAGTGAGCTCCCCCGCACTACCCGAACCTACAATAAGTACGCGCCGGGCAGACCCGTTTGTATACCGCCGTAACAACTGATAATACACCCGCTTGGTAGCCCTCAGTCCGCCAACAAACATCAAAGTTAAGAGAAAGTCACCAGCGAGAAGCGTCAGGTTAATTCCTACAACCCCGAACGCCTTTAATATGGCAATAATAGCCCCGAAGATTATGGTACTCAGGCTAACTGCCTTGAGAATCTCCATTGCATCCTGGAGGCCAAGGTGTAATAAACTAATACGATATATCCCCCACAGGATAAAAACAGGAATTTTGATTAATATAACAATGGCTATAATAATGCCACACCCGAGTCTTGGTTGGATGGTTATATGAGTCTGGTCGTACATAAGTAAGGCCAGATAGATAGCCAAGGAGACGGCCACAACATCCAGGAGCAGCAAAATAAGCTTTCGGGTTCTGCCGGCTTCCAGGCGACTCTTTATCCAATTTAATATGGTCATATCCCGCAGGTTCATAGCAGTTCCTTCAAATGGCTGACCACATAGTCAATTTCCTCTTCACGGAGGCCGTTATAAAAGGGAAGGGCGATAGTACGTGCCGATATCGCTTCTGTCACCGGGAAGTCTCCCTCACGGTATCCCAGTGCTCTATAAACCGGTTGAAGGTGAATCGGAGTAAAATAGTCACTGCAATTTACGCCGCGAACTCGTAACTTACGGATAATCTGGTCGCGATCCTCACGGGCGTAGTCGTCGGAGAGATGGACTACGTAGACAAAATAGCTCATCCTCACTCCGGGGGCTATAGCTGGAACTCTTAAGGATGTCAGCCCTTCAAGACGCTCGTTATAAAGTCCAGCCACCCTTTGTCTCGCCGACAGTATCTCCTCAACACGCTCCAGTTGCGCTATCCCCAGGGCACAGTTGATTTCACTTAAGCGATAATTAAAACCTAGACGTGAGTGTTGAAGCCATCCGTCACCATTGGAATTGCCGTTAGAGCGGCCCTGATTACGCATGCTGCGGCAAAGTTCATCAATAGTATCATCACAGGTCAGAACCGCACCACCCTCGCCCGTTGTAATTTGCTTATTAGGATAGAAAGCGAAAACAGATGCATTTCCGAAGCTACCACATTTTTGACCGCGGAACTCCGACCCAAGAGCCTCGGCCGCATCCTCTATCAGGCTCAGGTTATATTCCTTGGCTAATGCTGTAAGCCGGTCCCACTGTGCAGGATGGCCGAAGACATCCACCGCCAGGATAGCCCTGGTATTGGGGCCGATATCCTTCTCCACCAGACGGGGGTCGATGTTAAGAGAGAGAGGCTCTATATCCACAAATACGGGTCTGGCACGCTCAAATAAAATACAATTAGAGGAAGCAATGAAGCTAAACGGTGTGGTAATTACCTCATCTCCATCTTCTATCCCCAGGGCTTTTACAATAAGATGTAGCGCGCTGGTGCCGCTATTTACAGCTACAGCATGTTTGACGCCAGCATAGCTCGCCAGACGTTTCTCAAAGTCCTCAAGTCTGGGTCCAAGGCTCAGGTAAGGAGTCGCCAGGACCTCCAAGACATAGCGACGCTCAAGGTCAGTAATATCAGGTTTTGCTAAAGGAATATTCATGGCTCTCTCTGAGGGAATTGAATGGGCTTTTACCAGATACATATCCATATATGCAGGAAATTTCAGGATAACTAGGGCTTTGTCTTTATAACCTTCGCGGGGAGACCAACGGCAATGACGTTCTCAGGGATGTCTTTAGTAACGACGGCACCCGCTCCTATGGTGGTCCACTTCCCCACCGAAACCTCTGGAATGAAGGTAGCCGCAGCGCCCACGAATACTCCCTCTTCTAAACGGTCATACCCGTTAATGTTAACAAGCGCGCTTATGGTGCAGTAAGGACCGACGACTACGTCGTGGCCGATAGCACAGTTGACATTGATGTGCACATGGTCGCCAACATCCGTATTGGGGGTTAAGTGAGTTCCCGCACATACGACAACGTCGCGGCCCAGCCGGACTGAATCTGATATGAACGTTGCAGGGTGGACAACGTTGATAAAGTCGACGCCTGTCCGTTCCAATCTTTGAACCACTTCTTTGCGTGTTTTACAGTCGCCAATCGCACAGACACAACCAATGTGGTGATTACGATGCTTCTCAAACCAGTCCAGCCCACCCAGAACCTGGCAGCCGTTTATCATCTTGCCTTCTATTGCCCTGTTCTCATCAATAAAGCCCAGGATATCCCATGTCTTGGCTGCTTTATTCTGGTCTTTAAGCACATCCAGGACTATCCTTCCGAAACCGCCGGCACCTACAATTACCACTGATTTCATTTTTTAATTCTCTCCCTCCACTGACTTACGAGTCTTGCCCCTGTCTTACGACTCCTGAGGCAACAAAGGCATCATTAATGCCGTCCGCACCGTAAACGCCTTTTCGCGCTACCAGTACCGCCCATAAAGTCTTGAAGATAATGACCACATCCAGCCACAGAGACCAGTTCTTTATGTACCATACATCCAACCTGATACGCTGTCTCCATGATAGAAGGTTCCGTCCCATTACTACCGCAAGACTGGTGATACCGGGTTTGAGCAGTAACCTTTGCCGCTGGTAAGTGCTGTATTGTTCCACCTGAAGACGAATCGTGGGACGGGGACCAATAACACTCATGTCTCCCTTGAAGACATTAATAAGCTGTGGGAGCTCATCCAGTCCCCAATTTCGGAGCGCTTTACCAACCCGGGTAAAACGAGGGTCATCTTCGGCTACGTTGAGTCCCAGGCCATGTTCTACGGCATTATCAATCATGGTCCTGAACTTCCATATCTTAAAAGGCTTGCCCCCTTTACCCATCCGCTCCTGGCGGAAGAAGACCGGGCCTGGTGAGTCGAACTTGATGAGAATACCGAAAATAGTAAAGGGAAGACATAATGCTATTAGACTAATTGAACTTAGTGCAACGTCTATAAGCCGCTTAAGGCCCAGCTTTATTCTTTTTTTTGCCAAACTTTTTATTAATGGTACTTCAGGAGTAAGTTTCCTCCGGACAACCTCGGCGTAAGCACTCATTTGCCTGTTAAGGACAAGGTTTTCGTCGAAGAGTTCACAGACTCGCTTTCTACCCACATCCCCCATTTTATGAGCGAGTTTCGAGTTTCTCAGCACAGACGTGATGGCTTCCGCCAGTGCTGCAGAGTCTCCGACTGGCACCAGCAAGCCGGTCAGGTCAGGGACCACCTCTTCCCGGCAACCCCGTATGTTTGTCGCTATCACAGGCTTCCCGCAAGCCATGGCTTCGATGATAGTACGTGGCATACCTTCACGATAGGAAGGGAGGACGAAAAGGTCGATATCAGCCATCACCCCGGGCATATCTTCCATAAAGCCAGCGAATATAACACGGGACGCAAACCCATCCTCATCCAGGAGGCGCCCGATGTCCTGTTTAACCTTGGTGTCCCGGTCGCTATCCAGCGTATCACCCACCAGGAGAAGTCTTGCATCAGGTATCGTCTTTACCACTGTTTTCGTGGCTTCAATGAGTTCCAGAATCCCCTTTTCTCGTACAAGGCGACCCACAAAACCCACCACCTTATCCTGTTTACAGATTCCCAGACTCTCCCGGATTCCATTGGAACCGGGCTTGGCGGTAAAGCGTGCTATATCCACACCATTCCCTATCCATTGCAGCTTGTCATGAGGGCAAATTTTCTCTCTCAAAGCCGTAGTTGCATCTTCGTAGCTCTGAGTAAATATTAAGTCAGTGATATAGCCTAATAATTTTTCCAACCAGATTACAGGCTGTCTTATCCAGCCAGGCATGCCATCGTGGAAGTAAAAGCCATGGGCGGTATAGATAATAATGGGCACTCGAGCTACCCAGGCTGCTATCCTCCCCAGGACAGCTGCTACCGGAGTATGCACGTGCACAACGTCAAACCGCTCTCTTTTCATGAGACGGTAAAGCTGCCAGAATGACCTGAAATTAGAGATAGGATTGATACGACGCTCGATGGTGACGGTATGTACGTCATATCCTCGCTCTCGGAGCTCAGGCACGTATTGACCATCCGAACAGGCAATATGCACCTGATAGCCTTCCGCCCTGAGTCTCTCGGTGAGTGGAAGCAACAGTTTCTCTACGGTTGCATCGACTGCTGTTACCTGTAATACCTTGCAGAATTTACTCATGAAATATGTCCGTTATGGTTACGGTACCAGTCCACGGTTCGTAATAATCCGGTGGCTAGGTTGGTACCAGGTTGATAACCTAAGAATGTTCGGGCTTTAGTAATATCAGCAAGACTGTGGCGTACATCCCCCGGTCGAGGTTCCTGATACACCGGTTTGACTGATGCGCCCAGTAATACGGTCAGTTGGTTGGCAACTTCTACCACGGTAGTGCGTTCTCCGCAGGCTATATTAAAGGTCTCTCCGAAGCCGTCCTTTGCCTTCATCGCCAGTAAATTAGCTTCCACTACATTATCTACATAACTGAAATCTCGAGATTGTTCACCATCGCCGTGAATCCGGGGTGATTTACTGTGCATAAGAGCTTCGAGAAATTTAGGGATGACGGCAGCATACGGCGAATCCTGAACCTGCCGCGGGCCGAAGACATTAAAGTAGCGGAGAGCGATAGTCTCCAGGCCGAAAAGCTGCCAGAATGTGCGGCAGTATAGCTCACCGGTTAATTTTGTTATGGCATAAGGTGAATCCGGCGTAGGAGTCTGAGACTCTTTCTTGGGTAGTGCCGGGGTATTACCGTATACGGAGGAAGAGGAAGCATAGACCACGCGTCTTACTTTTGCGTCCCTCGCCGCTACCAATATGTTTAGAGTACCACCTATATTAATAGAGTTGGTTTTTTGGGGATCCTTAACCGATCTTGGTACGGAGCATAAAGCTGCTTCGTGGAACACGACTTCCACCCCATGCATCACATTATGCGTCGTCCGATAGTCACAGATATCTCCTTCGACAAGCTCAATGCGTGAGATGACTCCCTCCAGATTTTCCAGATGTCCAGTGCTGAAGTTGTCGAGGACCCGCACCTCGATGTCTTCCTGCACAAGTCGCTCCACCAGGTGCGACCCTATGAAGCCAGCACCACCGGTTACCAATACCTTCACTTTATTCACCAACCTCATATTCTTATATACAGACTCATAAAACGTGGACGTGGGAATTATGATACACAAGATTACGGGTAGCGTTCCTCGTATCAAAAAGGAGTGGGGAATGCTCCACGATAAACTGGTAATCAAAGCAGGAATGATTGGTAGTGATAATAACGCAGTCTTGGCTTGATAGCAATTTACTATCCAGTTGCTGGGACTCAAGCGACACTTCATCCATTTGAATGGTAGGTAGATAAGGGTCGTGATAGGTTACAATAGCCCGCTTCTGCCTGAGGAGATTCAGGATTGGTAATGCGGGAGATTCCCTGACATCAGCTACATCTCGTTTGTAAGTGACCCCGAGCAAAAGTAGTCGTGCTCCCTGAAGAGCCTTTCCCTTCTCATTAAGCAGGTCTGCTACACGGTCTACCACATATTGGGGCATGTGGTTATTAATCTCAACGGCATGGTCAATAAATCCGGCATCAATCCCGTCAATCTTTGCCCGCCATGAAAGATATACGGGGTCTACGGGGATACAGTGTCCTCCCCAACCTGGCCCCGGATAAAAGGGCATAAATCCGTAAGGCTTGGTGGCCGCCGCCTCGATCACTTCCCATATATCGATATCCATGCGACGCGCCATCACTGCTAACTCATTCACCAGGCCGATGTTTACCGCCCTGAATGTATTTTCCAGGAGCTTGGCCATTTCAGCTTCTTTTGTTGAGGTAACCGGTACCATTTTCTTGAACAAACGTTGGTAGAGTTCAATAGCCCGACGGGTGGATTCCTCATTAATGCCACCCATAACTTTGGGGATATTTCTAAGCTGGATACCATTTCTCCCCGGGTCTATTCGCTCTGGAGAAAAGGCTAAGTAAAAGTCTTTACCAGCTTTTAGCCCGCTTCCTTCAAGTATGGGAGCCACCAGGCTTTCAGTTGCTCCCGGATACACTGTGCTTTCTAGGATTACAACCTGGCCGCGCTGCAATACATGACTGATATTTTCGGCGACAGCGATAACATAGGATACATCGGGTTCCCTCGTTTTGCGTAGCGGAGTAGGAACACAGATAGATATCCCCTCTACTTCTCGTAACACAGAAAAATCCGCAGATGGACACAAACGTCCATTACTCACGAACTCCTTGATGTCTTTACTCGCTACGTCTTCAATGTAGGAATTTCCCTGATGAAGTAATGCGAGCCGTTCCTCGTTATTATCCACGCCAAACACTTTGAATCCTGCTCGACAGAACTCTACTGCGAGGGGAAGCCCCACATAACCAAGTCCGATGATGCTTATGCTATTATGTATCATGATACTATCGCCTCCTGCTTATTTTTCAACTCAAGGGCACTTGATAATTCTCCCATGGTATAGTTTTCTAACAAGCCTGCATCTCTGTAGCGGCAAAACTCGCGGAAGATACTCTCGAGGCCATTAAGCCATGACTGTGGGTTACTGGCTAGATTGAAGGGATGAAACCATAGATGGAATAAGCCCCGCTTTCTAGCAGCTAGACGCAGTCCTTTCTTAACCTTGTTAACCCGTAACGAAATAGGGATCAACTTCCCCCAGCCAGCCCCACAAGCATAGAAGTAACTGGCAGGCAGGTCCCAGACTCCGCTATCCCTTGTCACCACTGCTTCAGGAGATGGGATAACTAATAAATGATCAAACAGATGAGCCAACCTTATTAGATTAGTGGGCAATCCCGTAAACCAATCGTCAGATGGACCACGATAAGCAGTATAACTATACTTGTGCAGGCTATCTAAATATCCAACTGAATTGTATGGAAAGACAAAAGAGCGAAGCATTACCCCCATTGCTTCAGATGCTGATTTGCATGCTTCTAACTCTGATTCAAAGCATTCTCGACTACAGTTTGGATCACCTGCTCGTATATGAGAAAAGGTGTGGCATCCTATCTCTTGGGATATTTTACTGCTCAGGATTTGCTGTAAAATTTCCTTGCCTTTGGTTAATTGGCTATAAAAGTCATCGTCTAACGGTTTATTTATCAACCCAACCCTCCAACCCCGGATAATTTCTCGCTTTGCGGAAGGGCTATCAAAATAACACTTGTCTAGAAACATATATCCCATTACTGCCCAGGTAGCGTGGATTTCATATCTTTCCATGAGTTTCAGTAAGTCGTTTACTACTTCCCTGCATACGTGATATCGCGGTGAGCCCTCATCTAGTTCGACATCAATGGAAAGTACGAAGGTGCCTCGATCCAGCAAATTATTCATTAAGTGTTTCCTTCCTGTATCTTACCTTCTACTCCAGCATGAAAGGGGGCATAGGATATAAGCATGAAAAAGAACGGTAACAACATAGTCCGTTGCCGCACTATAATGCCGAAGTTTTGTACGGAAATGAAGGCGATGGTGAAGGCAATAATATAAACAAGGATAAATCGCAAATAAGCGTTAGAAATCGAGGATGCTACCGCTCTGCTTAGGCTTTTAATCCGCCATAAGACTAGGCCTATAAAAATCAATCCCTCTAGACTCTGAACTACAGCCTGGAAATTATGAGCTTCCCAGGGAAAGGGCCGGAAGAGGATAGTAATCAAAGTCATGGGAAAGGCCAGAGGATTCGAGATATCCATGGCCTGAAAGGCTGCCCCACCTCTAAAAGAAACACCCTGTTGCGCCTGAAAAAGGCTGAGCAATTCTTCCGCAGATAAACCTGCTAGGCCCAAGAAATCCATGAGCCGGGGAAGTAGGAACCAGGCTAATACTCCGGCTACTAGGAACCCTACGAAAAAGGTCGTGGGGCGAATAGCCCCCTTCCCTCTTCCTCGAACTAAAAATGACAGGAGAAGGGCGATAGCGAGTAATGTGGCAATATGAGGACGAATCCACATCACACCTAAAAATCCTAGAACTAGAGGAAACAGGCCCTGTAACTGATTACGGGTGAGTAAGGCACTCCCATATATAAAAAGACTGATACAAAGGAAAATGAGTGAGTCTTTTCCGATGCCGTTCGACCATAAAAGGATCGACGGAAAGAAAAATATCAAAATGGCATAAAGCCGTTCGTTCCCCTGAGGAAATGCTATTCGAAATGATCTATAGAAGAAATAACTGCCTATAAAGGCTAAAAAAGCATATACAAAATAGCCCCCAATGCGCGTTGGGCCTATTATCGTGTATATAATCCCGGTAAAGAACTCTAAAAAGTCAGTGCCCCACTGTAAGTAGGGAACTACCTGGTTGAACTCCAATCGCCAGATATGTTGTGCAATTATAGCGCCGCTACGCATATATCCCATAGCATCTGCAGTGCCTCCATATACGGTAAAGGCTATCCAGATGTCTACTAGCGCGAATGCAAGCCTGAGTATGAGTCCCCAAATTAGTACTTTGAGTAGGAATCTCCCAACCTCATGACGAGACATACTCGGTATTAGGAGAATAGCTAGGATTCCGATGACTGTGACTACCAGGAGCAATCCCTGCCACTCATCAGTACCCATCGACATAAGGATGCCTATGCCCGAGGCTAGTACTGCTAAAAGAACCAAATGGAGGGGCAATTGTAAACGCAATGCTGATACGTTCAACATGGTACTAAACGTCGACAGGTGGTCTTAAAAATAAAAATTGCATCTTACCGTAGATAGCGATAAATTTGAATTATACGACCAATATTACCTCAACATGTATTAGCGGTATTGACATGGTATTGGTCATATAAGAGTCCTTTTAATACTAACTTCATTTTGGTGATGAGTTACGTATAAAGAGGACTCCGAAACAGATTCTGCTTCTCCACAGAGTCACTGCAGGAAACTGGGAGAGGCAAGCTTTGTTCAGGATAGATTAGCACGGAGAATATTGTCTTCTAAAATATTATTGTATTTTATGCCTAAAATTTTTATCGCGTCTATTGCTTCTTTTGCTCTATCTGTGTATCGGTGGAGTAACTTCTCTTGTGCGAGTTTGATTAATGTTTCGCGGTTAGGACAAAATTCTAAAAAGGCACGAGCACCTTTATCTGTGAGTTGATACCCTTTAGGATTTCTTTTAATTATGTAACCACGTCGTTCTAGAGAAATTATTGTTGAGCTGATATACGAACTACTACGAGCCAATCTACTACTCATTATTTGTTTAGCAGTGCATTTGTTTAGTATAATAGCTGATAAAATTTGGATTTCACCTTTTAACATTGAACCTAAGCCCCCGCAACTGTGTATTTTTCCGAGTTGAACCCCAATTCATGAAAAGTGCTCTGTCTATTTGTTTGTCTGGAATCGCTACCTAAAATAGCATATATATCTTCAACAACTTTTCTTCCCATTCATCGCCATAGTATATACCTTCTCCATCTCTTTAACCGTTCGCTCAATGCTGAATCTAAGTCGCACCTTTTGCATTCCATTTTGCCCCATTCGATTGCGAAGTGTTTCATCATGAAGTAGTCTTAAGATTCTATTAGCGAGTTGCTGTGAATTGCGTGGTTCTACGAGGAATCCGTTCAGGCCATCAGCAATTATTTCAGGTATCCCATCTACGTCTGTACCAATCACCGGTTTACCCAGGGCCATAGCTTCTAGGAGTACAATTCCAAACCCCTCCCAGAGTGATGGTAAGACGAAGATATCAAAGGTGGACATCACCTGAAAGACGTCCCGGCGAAATCCCGTGAATATGACTCTGTCCTGAATTTCAAGACGTTGTGCCAGTTCCTGTAACCGTTCCAGGTCCACTTTTTCCTTCTCCCGGCCAACAATCACGAAGGTTACGTCAGGACATTGATTTAGCACAAGCTGAGCAGCCTCAAGTAGATATTGGTGACCCTTCCCGGGACGAAGGTTTGCCACATTTCCCACGACTTGGTGATGAGCCGGAATCCCGAGGCTTTCTTTCAGTGATACCCGGCATGTATCAGCGATTTCAATGGCATTAAGGTCGATTCCGTTGTGAATCGTTACAAATATCCCGTGTTTAAAAATTTGCCGATACAGTACTGAGTGAAGCACCGCGTCAGATACCGCTATGGTTACATCATTGAGAGGGTATGTAAGTAGATTGCCGAGTCGCGTTAGGCGTCTCTGCCTTTCTAACATCGAGTGTTCGGTATAAACAACAGCCTTTACTCCTGAAAGGTGCGCCGCAACGCGCCCCAGTATGCCAGGATACGGCAGATGAATATGAAGAATGTCTATTTCACTTTCTCTAAGAAGTCTCGCCAATTTGAAAATAGCCCTGAAATCGTAGAACTTCTCTGATTTGAGGCAAAAAATAGGAATACTCTGCCGTTCAAATTCAGGGACCAACTGATTTCTGTGCGTCAGAAAGTAGGCAACTTTATAATCAAATATAGACCGATTCAGATAGGGCAGCGACATAGCCAAGAGTTTCTCCGCTCCACCTGCATCTAAGCCTTTGGTTAACCAAAGTACTTTTGTGCGGTCAGCCATTCGGCCTCCTTATACCTCAAAAGAATCAAGCCTGTGCAAGCATTTGTTTATACAGTGCTTCCAGACTCCTCACGTTTTGCCGAATATCATACTTTTCCTTGACAATCCGCTGCCCCCGCCTCCCCATATCACGGGCAATATCGCGGTTTTCAGCCAGGTTAATTATGGCCCCCGCAAACTGCTCAATATCACGTCCTTGTACCAGTACTCCGGAGCTCTTGTCTTCAATGACTCCCCTCAACGCTGGAATATCAAATGCTATTACTGGTTTTCCCGCCGCCATGGCTTCGACGATGCCACGAGGCACCCCTTCATAATGTGAAGCAAACACGAACAAATCACATGCCTGTAACAGTGATACTATATCGTCTCGATGCCCGAGTAAGTGCACATGTTCCTGCAATCTCATGCGATCTCGTAGTTCCGCCAATTCTGGTTCAAGCTGGCCATCACCGGCAATCAGTAATTTGGCATCAGGGAAACGCTCTAAGATTCTGGGCATAACCTGCAGCAAGTCGTCTTGTCCTTTGACGGGCGATAGTCTAGCTACATTCAACAAAACTGGATATGCTCCATCGAGCCCTAGCTTATTCTTCACCTTGGCTGACTTCTCATTGATCAACCCATTGCTAAACTCATCAGGATTAAGACCGATAGGGAAGACTGCGATATTTTTTGGCGGTAGGTGTAAGTTCTTTATAGCTGACTCCTTGATAGCCTGTGAGTATGCAACATAGTGAAGCTTTGCCACCCTTGCCAATATGCCGTGCATCATATAGAGCGTTCGCCATTTCCAATACCAATCGATATGCTTGGCGGTAAGGGTAGCGGAACGTGCCTCTAGGTCGTAAGTGGTCGGTAATATAGCAACAACTGGAACTTGCGTGCTTATTGCTGCCAAGATAGGTGAGAAATTCGAGCCGAAGATTCCTGTGTGAATTAGGTCAATGTCATACTCCTTGATGATCCGGCGAAGTTTCCATATTTCTCCTGGCAGGTTATATCGGCTTCGAACTTGTAAGCAAATAAACTCGGGGGCTAGCGCACGAATCGCTGGACTCACGTAGCCAAATTGCCGTATGCAACATAAAACGGGCTGGAAATACTGTCGGTCAAGATGGCTCAGGATCTGCGTCATCTGTGTCTGCTCTCCCCCAAAAGACAGGGCAGTACTACAAAAAAGGGTACGGAATACTTGTTTCTTCTTATTCATCACGTCACTGGCTTTATCAATATGTGAAACTTTCTTATCTTAGTAGAGGCATTAGGCCATTTCACGATTCACGCATCGGTCTTAAGAACATCTTCCAGGACATCTTGTAGCTCTATTGCCCGCTTGCTTGCTTTGAAGGATTGTACCCATTCCTCCTGAACAGGACCCGTTAAATTCCTCCCTGCTTTAAAGGCTTGGTACCACTCGATAAGGGTTGCGGCTATTTCTTGGCTATTACGGGCGATGACAGCAGCTCCATACTTTTCTAATATCTCCTGCGAAGCGCCGCTATCATAGTAAGGGAAAACTAGGATGGGTTTTCTAGCAGCCATGTATTCCGGAACACGTCGTGCAAGAACGGGCCTATTAGGGAACAGGAGGCAGGTAGACTGTTTCAATATGGACATAGCCTCACTATGCTCAACAAAAGGCGTCGTTTCCACGATGTCACCACATGAATAGGCTTCGGCAAAGGAACGCATCAGCTCAGGAGCCCGGCCTACAAATCTCACGCGGAAACCATCTTTGGTAACATTGTGAGACACGCATAAATCCCTCAAAGCGTTAAAAAGAATGTGAAATGGTTCATTGTTGACATCAGGAGATCCCAGGCAGGTTACTGTAAAAAGACCATTGTGGTTTGTCGTCGAAGGTATGGTGGATTCACGGAAATCATCGTCGTCATAGCAGTTCGATAGGATCCTCATTCTTGCCATAGGAACCACGCTTTTTAAGTAATCAGCTATAGGCTGGCAGTGGGGAAGGATAAAGTCGGCGTGACGGAGCACATGAGCTTCTACGCGTTTCCTGAAGGTATGCTTCATTAGACGCAGAGTTCGGATAACGCGTGGCGTTTTATTATAATCGATGCTATAGAACTCCTGATAAGAAGGAGGGATACTCCAATAGTCCTTTACCATAGCAATCCATGGCAGGCCGGTTTTTCGCGCAAAGCGCCGGGCTACTAAGTACGATGTGAAGGGTCCATAAAATACCGACGTAACTGCGGAGAATGGCCTTTCTTTATGGAGTTTCTCTAGGACGCGGATGATGTGTCGGCTAAAATAGTAGTAGGGGTCAAAAATGTTTATTGTATTAATAAGGGTTGAGAAGAACCTTGAGACAAAGTTGGTTGAAAATTTCGTGGGTATTTCCTTTGATTCTGCATCCTTGAGGCGTAAGGTTAACGTGTCCTTTGCACGACGGAAAGAAACACGTAGTAAAAGACGTAAGATGAAGCCAATTGGTACCGTAACTTTGAGTACCTGTAAGCCCGACCACTCTTCATATGTCTCTTTAGCCACTTTCCCTATCTCAATGGTTACAATAGTGACATGCCATCCGAGTCTTACCAGATACTTAAGGATCAAAGCATGAAAGTATCGAGCGGGGCGGTCCATTGGGAAGTTTAGATAAACAACTAGGAGGTTCTTATCCTTCACAATATATTCTCCCTCATCTATATATTAATCTCTAAGAGAATTCTTAAAGCAAAGCACTTTTCTAACTCTGGTATAGTTCTATAAGTTGTTCAGCGATCTTATTCGCATCATGCCACTTTTCTACGTAGGCTCTTCCTTGCTCCCCCAGACGCCGGCGTAGTCCCTGGTCCAGTAAAAGCATTTCTAGCTTATCCGCCAGGTCCAATGGTGTGGCACTAACAATAGGTATGTCCGGACGGTGGTGAGTTGCCAGTTCTGGCTCTATATAGCAAAGCACGGGCTTCCCCATCGCCATCAGTTCGATAGACACGTTGCCATACCAGCCATCAAGCAATCTATCAATGCCGATATGGCACATCCGGTATAATTGTTTAACTTCGCCGTGTGGAACGCCTTCAATAAGCACTAACGTAACTGGGTAGCCCCGGGATTTCAGAGTCTCTACGGCCTTTATGATGAGCTCAGTGCCTTTCTTGTTACGTGCTGTAGGAGCATGTGCGACGCGTATTTCCTGAGGACTACCATCTGGCGGCTCTAGCTCGTATTCCCACTGGGATAGGTCAATGGCTTGCTGGATCAGTTTTGCCTCGGGGACAATTCGAAGGAGGTCAGGCGTAGACACCAGCATGAAGTCGGCGTAGCGTTGCCAGCGATTAAGCATATGTCGCTGCTGCGGACTCTGAAGGGGGTAAGCCAATGTAGTATCACCAAGAAAGTGTTTCTTTTGATATTCGAAGAATGATTTGGGCCGAATATCCGAACCACGAAAGTGGACGACCACCTTTTTCCCCAGCCGCTTCAGCCAAGGCAAATCTAGCCCCATAGGTAGAAGGCTTTTACCGAAGAAGAAGTGGAAAATATCGTAAGTCGGTACCGTCCAAGCAGTAAAAAGACCCTGTCTTATGACCCTCAACAGCCTTGTCTGGTGGTCGTTGAATCCCATGTTTATGTCATTTACCCATTCCAAATAAGATGACTGCTCGTAGGAAACAGCTGTCGCCATGTGTCCTCTGCAGCGAAAGGTTTCTGCCAGTAGCTGCATCTGTCCACAAATTTCGTGGGGGGCAATAAGTATCCTCATTTAAGTACTTCTAGGCTCAAATTATGCTATATGTTACTATATAAATATGCTGTATGATTATGTGATAAATCCTCATTATAAACTGGCAATAATAAGTTCAGGTTCTAACGTGTATATCACTAAAGCACCTCATATAGAGACGCTGAGTATGCCGATAATATGCTGGGCTGCCCGGCCATCTCCGTAGATATGGTCCCACTTCCATCCAGGTTTCGCCCCTATAGCCTGGCGGACAATTTGCTCGTAATTAGCTCCAACGAGGGTGTTCCAGCCACTCTCTACGGTCTCTACACGCTCGGTTTCATCACGTAGTGTTATGCACGGAACTTGAAGACAATAGGCCTCCTCTTGTATACCGCCTGAGTCTGTAAGGATTGCGGTCGCGTGAGCTTCCAAGGTGATGGAATCAAAATAAGGTAGTGGGTCAAGGAGCCTGAGGTTCGGGTTCTGCGTAAAAGTATCTAAGGTCATAAGGATTTTCCGGGTGCGAGGATGCAGAGGGCATAAGACTGGAAGATTGGTTTTTTCAGCAACGTCTGCAAGAGCGGAGAAGATGCTGAGTAAACGAGCCGTGTTGTCGGTATTTTCGGCACGATGGACGGTAGCAAGATAATAGGCGCCCGAAATAAGTTGCAAGTCGCGCAGGATAGTTGATTTCCGCTTGGCAATATCAATACTATATAGCAATGAATCGATCATCACATCACCGACGAGGTGTACCCCTTGAGTAATGCCTTCTCTAGACAAATTTTCCATGGCTATTGTTGTAGGACAAAACAGCACGTTAGAGACATGGTCGGTCACCAATCGGTTAATTTCTTCAGGCATGGCTCTATTGTAACTGCGTAATCCTGACTCAACATGAGCCACCGGAATGTGTAACTTCACCGCTGCTAAGGCTCCAGCTAGCGTGGAATTCGTGTCACCATATACCACAACCATATCCGGATGCTCTTTGTATAATACTTCTTCAATACGCTCAAGCATTATGCCAGTCTGTTGCCCGTGACTACCCGAACCAACCTCTAAATGGTAATCCGGATTCGGGATATCTAGTTGGTCAAAAAAAACCTGAGACATGTGGTAATCATAATGTTGACCAGTATGAATCAGCACATGTTGCCCAAGAATAGTTTTTCGCCCTTGCTGATACACCTTTATAGCACGGGTAATAGTTGCAACCTTAACGAACTGTGGCCGGGCACCAACAATAGATAAAATCTTCATCTTAATTGAGTGTTACAGAATTTTTATTGAGACTAACTTTTAACTTAAGGTGGCGAATTATATTTCGCGCTCCAAAGTAATTTTTTAACCCGCCCAGTAAAACCTCAAAAATCGCGTAATTGTGACTAACTAGACAATAATATCCTTCACTATTTAATTGGTATTATCAGATCTTGCTAGCTACCCCTGAAAGCGGCTATGACTCGAATAGGCCCCGACCTGAACCTCCACCATAAGGCACAACTCACTCCCGCGTAGATCAGCAAATTTATTGCGATAATTCCGGCGAATCCCTGGAGAGTTCCAATGTTAAAACCCAGCTTAATAAGTAGCGTTACTACGCCCATAGTTAAGCCAAGACCAAGAGCAGATGAAGAAGCTCTTAACAGGTCTTTTAACCCGATATTCAAGATGCTGATTACATAGCGAAGTAGTAATGGCATGGTTGCCAGCATTGCAAAGAGGACCGCCAGAGCTATACCACTCATTCCCCATAACTTCGCCAGTGGGTAGAATAAAGCTATTGTTATAACAATCCTTAGCAGATTTAACTGCATCTCAAGTCTGGGGCGCCCAATCCCCTTGAAGATTGCTCCGCCTCCTCCAATTAGAGATAAGAAAAAACCGGATATTGCCAGGATCTTGACGACCGGCACTGCCGGCAACCACTGTGGGCCAAGTATTAACTTGACAGCACTATCAGCTAGAAAGAAAAGTATCACTGCTATAGGGAGTGCAATGCATGCTGTTGTCTCCCATGTTCTGAGAAATGCTTGTCTTAATTTTTGTACATTATCCTGAAGCTCTGCGTAGACTGGAAAGGCTACTAGAGATACCGCTGCACCCACTTCTTTAGTAGCCGTATTGGATAGAGTGCGACCCATCTGGTAAAGACCAAGAAACATTGTACCTATGAGTTTACCCACCACGATCCTATCGAGCTGACTCGCAGTGTAAGATATTAACGCACTCAGGAAGATCCACCTTCCAAAGCTGTAGAGTTGCTTAGCCTTCTGGAAATTTAGGTTAAACCGAGGGCGATAAGGGTGTATTACGTACGATAACAACAGCGCAACGAATTCCCCTGCCAGCACTCCGAAGACCAATGCCCACACATTTCGTAAAATTAGTGCAAGAGGAACAGCAACAACGATAGCACTGATTGCCGTTCCTATTTGGTAGACAAACTGCTTATGTAACTGTAAGTCTTTCTGGAAATATACGATCCCCACATTGAGAAATCCTTTTATCAATGAAGCACCGGCAAGAACTCGTATAACAAGTACGGCATTGGGGGCATCAAAAAAAGTCGCTATGTAAGATGCTCCTAAAAACATTACCCCGGCTTGAACAACTCCCCTGAATATTTGCACTGTCCAAGATGTATCCAGATAGCTTCTAATATCTCCCTTCCTTTGTACTAACGCAGCACCAAAACCTGTTCGAGTAAATGCTTCTAGGAATTCCATGACCAACATGGCAATGCCTAAGATACCAAAATCTTGTGGTGCTAGTAGTCGGGCCAGTACTACAACTCTGGCCACAGAGAGTAAACGTTCTCCAACCCGGATGGAAATAGCCCAGAACCCTGAAGTGACAACCCGCTGAGAGAGTCTCGAGCTAGGGTGGACAAATACCTGAAGTTTACGCCATAAATTGCCCCCTATCATTTAGCCTCTCTTCTATTACTATTATTGTGAAATATATAGATAGGAAATAGCATATCTTATTCCAGAGTTCTTAAGCTGGTCCGTAAACTCTGTAAAATGTACCCAGCCTGACGGATTATATCCTGATGGCGGGAAACTACTTGTACTGAACGCATAATTATGAGATAGGAGCCACGATTTCAGATTATTGGTTCTTTGGTGACCGTGATATACCGCACGTTAATATTGTGCCAGACTCCCTTCTCTCTTTGCCCGCTTCAAGGCTTTGCTGAACACTATAAAACCCAACGGTGTAAGGACTACGGTGAAGCCCAGCAGAACCAGTATGCTAAAACGAAGCTCACCCAATGAGCTTCCCTTCAGTACGGCCAACCTCATGGCGTCAAGGGCATAGGTCAGGGGTATGAAGCGGGACACTGGCTCCAGCCAGTCGGGTAGTACTGATATGGGGTAAAATACTCCGGCTAGCAGGCTGGACGCACTACCGAATAGCCAGGTTACCGGGTTGCCCTTCTTTACCAGCATTACCACCGCTGCGGACAGTATTCCAACGCCGCTGAAACTAACTATCGACAGGACCAATACCACCAAGGCACTGATAATGTTTATATGGCTGATGTCAAAACCGAATATTAAAGTACCCAGGATGATATATACAATTACGTTTACCGTAGTGAGTAAGTACGAATAAAGTGATGAGGAGATAAGAATGGTACTTAAGCGAGTGGGACTAAGCAGCATTATCTCCAGCGTGCCCATCATCTGTCCTTCGCGGATACTGGACGAATAATTCGTTAAAGACAAACCTACGTACCCTGAGAAGGCGAGTCCGATGAGGACGAAGGAGAAATAATCCCCCCCGTATTTATCCAGTTGAGGCAGCAAAGCGTTTCCGAAAAGTCGAGAGAGAAAGTAGAAAGTTGATACATTAAAGAGGATACTCACCATTTGAAGCAAAAAGGAGAGGCGGTAGCTGATTGAAAGAGAGAAATCCCGTTTTAAAAAGGCTGCCGCGACACTCATTTAGTTACTCCCCTTCACATCACCGCTATGTATGGCTTCGGTAAATATTTCTTCCAGAGGTAGTTCTTTTATATCGCAATTACACACGTCAGCGCCGCCATACACCATCGTTTGCAATATCTGGGGTAATACCACGGAATGGTTAAGTATCTCAATCTTCATTGTTGAGATTCCATCGTATCTGTCCGTTATCTGACATTTGGAGACTCCGTCAATTAGGCGAATCTGGTTCAGGATGTCCTCAGAGAGATGCCGCACCTGAAGCTCGCAACTTTCCTGTGTCTGGAAACGTGCGCGTAGTTCTGGAACCGACCCGGCAGCAATAACTCTTCCGTGATCCATTATAGCTAACCGGTCGCACAGCTGTTCCGCCTCATTCAAATTATGTGTTGCTAACACCACTGTCTTACCTTCACGTATTACCTTTTCTTTTAGTAAGTTGCGGATTGCCTGAGCGCTGACCGGGTCGAGGCTTCTGGTAGGTTCATCCACGAAAAGAACCCGTGGCTCGCTGAGACAGCTTCGGGCAATGGCAAGTTTTTGTCGCATTCCTGTGGAGTAGTTATGAAACCTGATATCGGCTTTATCTGCCAGCTCCACCAGGTCTAATAGCTCATCAATACGTGTTTTGGCCTGTTGCCGAGGCAGGTGGTACAGAGAAGCGTAAAACTGAAGATTCTCACGACCGGAGAGGCGGAAGAAGAAGCTTCTTTCCTCGGTACTGACCAGCCCTACTATTCTCCTAACTTCCTGCTCGTTCTTCAGAATATCATTTCCGAAGACCTGTGCCGTGCCCGAATCGGGAAGAACCAGACAGCAGAGTAGTTTAATTAAGGTTGTCTTGCCGGCACCGTTAGGCCCCAGCAAGCCGAAGAGCTCTCCCTCTTCGACACTCAGGCTTACGCCTTCTACCGCAGTTATCTGCTGCCTTTTCCTGAAGGGCAACAGGTCCTTGTAACCGGCAGTACGGGCAAACCGTTTGGTCAGATCAATCGTGCTAATAGCTCTCATTGTTTTATCTTATATACGCCGGAGCAGCAAACTCCGGAATAGCCTACGTGCTAGTCTAAGTACAAAACGCTGGCCTATACTGATATTACTAGGTTGCGTTTTACTAAGGCTGTCCACAAGTCGCAGTCGCCACACTCTAATTTTATTTACTACCCCATACCATGATTTATCGAGAGACATTTCACATCCATCTTTTTTAATAACTGAAACCTTACCAATGAGGTTTTGAGCTGCGATTATCGCTGAAGATACACCAGCATCGCCCATATGACGGAAAACAATCTGCTGGTTTGATAGACTCTTGCCGATGATGCGGTGCACAACTACGCGTTGACCTGCTTTTAAGGCAACCACATCACCTATACGGATGTCAGAGGGTTCGGTTTTAGCAACCTTTACTTCATCGCCTGGCATTATCAGGGGTTTCATACTTCCCGATACTATTTTAAACCTCAGGCTCTCTCCCTTATCACAGGCTTCCCACCACATTTCTTTAAGGATGCTCTTGGTTATACCTTCAAATCTATAAGCCAAATTACTTCTCTCTTTGCTTTGTTGTACGGCCTGGTAATTCTCCACCGTTACACTTGATTTTTACAGAAATTTTACTCCGTCTTTACTGTTCACTAACCACCGTATGTTATCTTAATGGTTGGGATGCTGGCATCTGGAGCAAAGTGCACTCGGTAGACTTTCCGGTTAATAGTGGTATCTCGGGGCTATCGTCCAATATCTGTTCAAACTTGTGTCTTTAGCATCGCCTAGAAGTAAACTGAACTAACTGAGGCTATTTAGTAAGATGATTGATTTAGCTGGCCTGTTAGCAGGTGCCGAAAGTGGCGCAGAGGCTTCCAATCCCTCCGTAATAACATGCATCTACTTCAGAATTGAAGCCTGAAGAACATGCCCAGGCCGCAGGAAGGTCAATACGTTGCGATTCTATAGCAGGACTAGTGTAAGCTTTCTTCACAATCTCTCACCTCCTTTAAGAGGCGTGCTAAACGACAATTCTCAGACGATCGCCCCGAGATGCCACCATTTTCTGTATATACCAGCCCCGGACAGCGGGAACAATAGCCAACAAGTTCACAGTTAGCACAAACCAGCATGTCACTGACCTTGATTGACCTGATTTTACGGACGGCTTCACCATTCCAGATTTCTTGGATAGTCTGTTGCCTCAGGTCACCCAGAGGAATACGCCACATTGCACAGGGGAATACCTCGCCTTGAGGAGAAATCGTACACCGGAATCTGCCAGCAGCACAGAGCAGGGAATTTTCAGGGTCAGCCTTCTTCGCTTCAGCATCATTTAGTATCCAGTTTCGCTCGATAATATATGTTCTGAGCTGCTCATCATCCATTCTGAGGTGATCGACTGAGCTTGGCTGCCCGACCTTGGGGAAAAGCGTGGGGTCGGGGTCGTATAATACATCCATTTCTCTGGCAATATTTTCCATCTCTTTATTTTCCGCTGCATTGCACTTCATTATGGATGACTTTATACGAACTATGAGTTTTCTCTCTCGCAGGAGTTTTATAGCCTGGATGGTTTTGGCATAAGAACCAGCTACCCCGGTTACATATTCGTGCGTCTCAGGTTTGGCTCCGTAAAGGCTTACATCAACAGAGGAAAGCCCCAGGTCACGAAACCTGTCAGCAACCGCTTCTGTTATGAGCGTACCGTTAGTTTTCAGACCGAAGAAGAGCCCGATTTCTTTGGCGCGAGTCATTATTTCAAAGATATCGGGCCGGCAGAGAGCTTCACCGCCGCTAAAGATAATAGAAAAGACTCCAAGCTCAAATAATTGCTTCAGGACTCCAGCCCATTCAGAGGTTGAGAGTTCACGAGACTGTCGCTTATTTATATAAGGCTCAAGAAAGCAATGCGAGCACTTAAGGTTACAGCGGTGAGTAACTTCTACGAGAACCTTGGTTGGAATTAACGCTCCTTCCCAACGTCTTTCAGCTTGGCGAATGGCATAATTTTTGGATTTGCTTTTATTATTTACAATCAACGGCTGACCTCCTAACTCTCTGCCGGAACAATCTCCACCAGTTTCAGTTCAGCGAGTTTGTTAATGAATTCATCGACATCATCTCTGGCTCTTTCGAGTTCTACCTCATATTCATCACAAATTTTCTCTACAATCTCCGGGATCGTCATCCCCTCTTTAATGAGTTCCCATACCCGGCTGCCGCACCCTGTTAGCGCATGAAGCATGCCTCCATCAGGGAGTAGAACGACAACCTCTCCGTCAATAACTCGCCAAATAGCATTGTCACAGGGTTTCACCTTCATTGTGCTGCTAATGTTCATCAGCTTTCTCCTTTCCTTACCATCATTGCAGAAAATTTGGGTTGCTTAACATGTTTTGAGTTTAAAATTTCTATGATATGCCGTCCACCGGCAGACATATTAATAATAGAAAGCACTAATATGCTTGCCATTAAGATAGCAGAGCCTAGACACCAGCTGCAGAAAGCTTGCATTCTGAATTCGCGGTAGATCAGATAAATAGAATACAACGTGCCTGACAAAGCTAATGTATATATTCCCAGAGCGATTAGCGGTGAGTACCTTTTTTGTCTATATACGAATATACCCCCACAAACTGTAAGAACAGCGTACATTAAGAATCCAAGAAGAGATATCGGGATATCCCAAATCTGGGCATAAGGACTGAATAGGACACTGCTGCAATCCATACCCGCTAAACACATCGGTTCAATCCATTGATAATGTACATACGTCAAATAGCCGGAGATTCCCATGCCCGCCATTCCCAGTATTGGTATTGTTATTCGTATCGCCATTCCTGACCGCGACAAATCACTCAGCGCGTTCTTTCTTCTATTCAACATCAGCTTATAGACCCTGAAAGCAGTTCTTCTATAACCTTTTGAAAAGTTTCGAAGGGTTTAATGCCTACCCCCTTTATTCTATTGATAAAAAATGCTGGTGTTCCGGTAACCTCCAATGACCTTCCTTCAGAATCGTCATAAATGACCTTTTCCATAAACTTTCCCGATGTCAGGCTGGCATCGAAAGTCGCCATATTCAGACCGACTTGCTGGGCAAGACTCTCCAGCATGGCCACAGAGACGTCTGCCACTTCGGGAGACGTTCGCTCTTGCATCAGGAGGTAATAGTAGGGCCAGAACTTATTCTGTTCTGCAGCACATTCAGCAGCTTGGGCTGCTAGCATGGACTCTTCACCATAAACTACAAAATGCTTGAATATTAAGCGCACCTTGCCGGTTTCGACATAAGTATTTTCCAATTCTTTCCCGGCTGTTAAGGCAAAATGCTGACAGGGATTGCACTGAAAGTCCGAATAAATAACGATGATGACCGGGGCATCGGGCGACCCGATGGAAGTTCCGGAGACGAATATCGGTGGTGAACCAAGAGTGTCGGAGGCGTCGGTTCCGGATGGAGTAGGCATCGGGGTAATGCTGGGAGAGCCGGAGGTTGGGGAAAGGGGAGTAAAATCAGTGTTGGCATAACTCACCCTTCCGAGCATGATAAGAACAACTGCGGCTAATATAGCTATAGCCGTGGCTGCGATGAAAGCCCAGCTGCTCAGTTTACCATTAGGGATTACAATAATATTCAATCTTCCGGTGACTCGCCCAAAAAAATTGTTACTACGTTTAACCTTCATCGCGTTATTATCGGTTATCAAATTTTTATTTTACCTGGTAGTCTCCGATCCCTTTTCAAATAATGGAGATATACATTCCCAGAAGCTCCGTTCAGGCTGGAAGTGCAATTCATAACAGGGGATACATTCTGCCAGCTCAAGCGTTAGCCTGACTGATTCCGACGGCCCTAGTTCTAGGCGTCCATTTGTCGCGTTATAAAGCGGCACTAAACTCAGGATAAGTTGATTTGCCGACTCTCTTCCGCTCAACTTAGTAGCATAGTTAGTGCGGTCTTGCCTTAGAAAAAACACGGCCTTCAAGGGAGCGCTCGTACTATACTTAGCAGGTGCCTCACCCCAGATAGGAGTGCTCCAAGCACGGAAACCTGCTTTTTCTTGAGTAATGGCTACCATCTCGTCATGAAGGACGGTGAAAGAGGGGTCTCCAACTAGGAGCTTACATACGGTCGATTTTCCGGCACCTGATACCCCCGCAAAAATGTAGGCCATTCCGCCCCAAACAATACCTGCTGAGTGCAGGAACAGGTCAGGCGGCTGCTTCGCTGCGATAGCGCACTGCAGACATACCCGAAGCATAAGCCAGTAGTTATCGGAGTTACCAGGATATACACAGGCCATGCTTATATTCAACTCACCATTCTTACCGTAATTTCCAATCCCCATAGTGTACGTGAGTTGGCCGGGCTTGTCGCCCCGGGGAATGCTTACTATCCTGAGGTTCAGCCGTAGGTGAGGCTCTTCCCGGCATATAAAACCACTACAACTTTTTACCAGCCATCTCATAAAAGGCGGATAGCTGCATGCAATGGCAAAACGGGTTTCTGCTGCTTTAAGCACGATGTACTGGCTATCCGGTTGTGTGGTCACTTGCGGCTCCTTTCACTGTAAAAAATACTGTGTAAGAAATAAAACAGGTTGACGTCGGATGTCAATAGTGGACACCAAACCTTTCATGCTGCCAGCAGTCCCGCATAGTATCTTTGCTCATAGACCACAGGTGACAGGAAACCGAGCCTTGCCTGCCGGC
>Ga0315543_1000012_pt1 | contig 266484 bp, 216 predicted proteins | sample SalMarSW160210MG_2_FD_203098 | JGI IMG/M metagenome (GOLD analysis project Ga0315543, IMG submission 203098) | Salt marsh sediment microbial communities from the Plum Island Ecosystem LTER, Massachusetts, United States - Salt Marsh Sediment SW1601-210 ...
CGTTCCTCACTTGTCAATTCAACTATATACTTTTTCATTTGTGGCCTCCTTACCAAATATATCGTTTTTGGATATATCGGCAAAAAGACCTTTATATCTGTATTTTATCTGTGACAGACTACTAGGCATATTCTTCGACTGCGCTCAGAATGACAAAAAAAAATTGCTGTCGCATCCGGAAGCCGCCACCGCACCAAATGCTAAGTTGTCGCTACCGAAGGCCGCGATGAGGAAACATACAGTTATACGCAGTCCATTAAGGACGCAGTAAATAAATGATTTCCGAACCGCAGGTAGAAACAACGCATTTAGTGCGGGACACGCGATGAGGAGACCGACAGTGGCACGCTAAAATCGTGCCCAGGGAAGCGACTCAGATACTACGCACCGTGGAAAGTCTGAACTGGCTGACAACGCTTAAATAAAATAGCAGGCCTCAGTCCGTAGGAGCCCACGCTATACGCGCTGCTGTCCTTTCGGACAACCTACGGTTTACCCTGCACATGCCTGCTTAATTAATAATACGTCAAGAATATCCTAAAAGTCAAGAAAAAATTTTAGAGTATTTCTAAAATAATAGAAATACCTATAAACCACCCTCTGAATTTAGTAAATACTATCTCGATGAGTAAAGCTTTTTCACACATTCCCTGTAAACTTCGCCGCGATGGCGAAACCTGTACTGAGCTTAGTCGAAGTAGCCTGCCCTGAGCTCGCCGAATGGGTCATCGAACATATCATAACTCGCGTCTTTTGGGCAGTGTGTCAACATCCCCCAGGGACGCGCTAGCGTCCCCCAGGGACCGGGACTAGCTTAAAACAAACGCCGCCCCTCCCAACTTTAACGGCGACTTGGGCACTAACTGTTATTAACAGCTAGTGAACGCTTTTCCCCCTTATATCAATCCCGTTTCTATAAAATAAGCCATTTATTCGCACTAACTGTTATTGACAGGTACTGAAGTTCCCCTCCCTTGTACTCCCCCGTATCCTTACAATTTACTGCTTATTTGCACTAACTGTTATTGACAGGTACTGAAATCTGTTTATCATATATACTTATGAACGTCGAATATTTCACAAACTGGACAAAACAGGCCCGCAAGGGAATACTCGAGTTGGCTATCCTTAACGACATACGTAACAGAAGGATGTATGGCTACGAAATCGAGGGAAAGTTTTGTGAATCCAACGGCCTGATCCTAAGTCGCGGTGTTATTTACAACATCCTCAGGCGTTTCAAATAGCAGGGACTTGTCAAAACCAACCGGATAAAATCCCCGGATGGCCCGAAAAGGAAATACTACGAGCTAACCCGGACGGGCACAACTACGCTCACTCAGATGAACAATTATTGGCAGACGATAAACCGGCAGGCCGATTCCATCGAAAAAGGCAAATAACGCCGAACATTTCACCCTTCACCGCATTTGCCCCTTCACCCTGTTACTATTCTCTTTTCCCGTCCAAAACAATATTATTTATTTGCACTACCTGCCATTGGCAGGTAGTGAAGGCTTTTCTCCCTTCTATCAATCCCGCTTTGATAAAATAAACTATTTATTAGCACTAACTGTTATTGACAGGTAGTGAAGGTCTCCCACAGTGTGTTTTGTAATTCGTATTTGGTGATTCGAATCCTTCGGCAATGCTCAGGACAGGTTTGTTTCATATTTCTGGCTTGGCCATCCCATAGGGAGGATTTAGGACTTAGGATTTCGTATTTTTCAAATCTCTGTGTTCTCTGAGTTCTCTGTGGCAAAAAAATTTCTTTATCTTGGCACTACCTGTAATTGACAGGTACTGAAGTTCCCCTACTTTGTACTCCCCCGTATCCTTACAATTTACTGCTTATTTGCACTAACTGTCATTGACAGGTAGTGAAGGCTTTTCTCCCTTATATCAATCCCGCTTTGATAAAATAAACTATTTATTGGCACTAACTGTTATTAACAGGTAGTGAAGCTCCCCTCCTTTGTACTCCCCCGTATCCTTACAATTTACTGCTTATTTGCACTAACTGTCATTGACAGGTAGTGAATTCTTTTCTCCCTTATATCAATCCCGCTTTGATAAAATAAACTATTTATTAGCGCTACCTGCCATTGGCAGGTACTGAGGCCCCCATTCCATCGTGTTACACCTGCTTTACCAAAATTTACTCTTTAATGGCGCTACCTGCCATTAACAGGTAGTGAAGGCCTCCTACTCTTACGCTACTCTAGCCTTCCCAAAATTTGCTGTTTATTAGCGCTACCTGCCATTGACAGGTACTGAAATATGTTTATTATGTTATGCCTATGAACGTTGAATACTTCACAAACTGGACAAATCAGGCCCGCAAGGGCTTGCTCGAGCTCGCCATCCTTAATGACATACGTAACAGAAGAATGTACGGCTACGAAATCGAGGGAAAGTTTTGTAAATACAACGGCCTGATTCTGAGTCGTGGTGTTATTTACAAAATACTCAGGCGTTTCAAACAGCAGGGGCTCGTTAAAACCAACCGGATAAAATCTCCCGACGGCCCGAAAAGGAAATACTACGAGCTAACCCGGACGGGCACAACTACGCTCACTCAGATGAACAATTATTGGCGGACGATAAACCGGCAGGCCGATTCCGTCGAAAAAGGCAAATAACGCCGAATATTACATCCTGTTATGTTCCTCTTTTCCCGTCCAAAAAATACTATTCATTTCACTACCTGTTATTAACAGGTAGTGAAATTTCCTAAACCCTAATCGCTTAATTTCCTCACACATTCCCTGAACACCTCGCCGCGGTGGCGAAAGTCATCGAACATATCATAACTCGCGCAGCCGGGACTTAGCAGAACGACCTCACCCGGCCCAGCCAGCTCGGCCGATAAACGTACCGCATCCGAAAGACTCCCCGCTTTTTTAATAACAACCTTACCTTTTATATCCGCGTAATCCGCGGTTAAATACTTCTTTATTTCCTTTTCTATTTTTTCACTCGTTTTTCCAATAAGCACGGCCGCCTTTGCCTTTTTTGCAATCTGCCGGCCAAGCTTTTCGAAACTTACGCCTTTATCATATCCGCCGGCAATAATCACCTTCGGCTGCTCGAATGCGTCCAGCGCGACAATCGAGCTTTCCGGCGTCGTCGAGACCGAATCGTTATACCATCGCGTGCCGTTAATCTCCGCAACCAGTTCGAGCCGATGCGGAAGCGACTTAAACGTACCCGCCGCCTCTTTTAGCCGAACCTCGTCAACTCCGAAATACTCGGCAATAGTCACCGCCGCCGCCAGGTTCTCCATATTCGCCCTGCCGGGTAAGGTGAAACTCTCGCGCAAAGTCTTACTTACGCATTTATGAGAGAAGGTCAAACACACCCTACCTTTCTGACTTTTATACTTTTCATACCACTTAATTGTAAGTGGGTCATCCGCATTAAAGATGGATATTACTCCTGGGCGAGCCTCGCCTGGGTGGTTTTCGCGTGGCTTTTGCAGTGCGAAGATATTTTCCTTGGCGCGGCAGTAGTTCTCGAACGTGCCGTGCCGGTCGAGGTGGTTTGGTGCAAGGTTCGTAATAAGGGCCAAGTTCGGGGCCATATTACTTTGCGCAAGCTGTTCTAATTGGAAGCTCGATAGTTCGAGGACGACCAGGTCATTAGGCTTTATTTCCTCGAGTATGGCAAGCAACGGCATATTGCCGAGATTCCCACCGAGAAAAACGTTTCTGTCTTCCGTCCTCTGTCTTCCGTTTCCTGCCTTCTGTCCTCCGCCATCCGTCTTCTGCCCTCTGTCCTCTGTCTTCCGTCTTCCGTCCTTAAGCAGATGAGCTGTAAGGGCCGTGGTTGTGCTTTTGCCGTTCGAGCCCGTGATACCGATGATATATGTCGGGCAAAGCTCGAAGAAAATCTCGATTTGGGAGGTGATAATCGCACCGGCTTTACGTGCCACAGCCAACAGCTCATTTTCCGGCCTGACAGCTGGATTGACAATCACCACATCGGCGACGGAAAAATCAACGGCACAATGTTCGCCGAGATGGTATTCGATATTGGGAAACTCTTTTAGCTGTTCTATTGAATCCGCCAGTTTTTTGCTATCGGCCAGGTCAGTTATGGTCACTTTTGCTCCGGCGCCGCAGGCGAACATTGCCGCGTCTAGCCCTCCCCCGAACCGCCCCAGCCCCATAACGAGTACCTTTTTACCTTTGAAAAAATCCCTATTCATAGAGCTTATTTTGCATAGCGTTATTTAGCTCTATCTTCGCGTCCGCAACGGCCGCCTCGATGCATTTCTCCCAGTTATCGCCGTGCTCGTCCTTGTACTTCGGCTTCTCATAGGCATAAATAATCGACCGGGAAGCGTTGATTAGAGCACCTGTGCCATCGGGCTTACAAAACCGCACGCAGTCTTGGGCGGCGATTCCCTGGGCGCCATAGCCCGGCACCAAAAACCAGACCTTATCGAATTTCCTGCGGGCCTCAGTGGCCGAGTCCGGCGAGGCCGGCGCCATTACCATGCCTACATTAGAATAGCCGTTTTCGCCGATTCGCTCCGGCTCGTTCGCAATGCCGGCGACAAGCTCGGCCAACTTCTCATACATCTTCCGGCCGTCGGCATCGGCAAAATCCTGCAGCAGGGCCGACGAGGGATTGCTTGCCCGGACCCAGACGAAAACGCCCTTGCCCTGCTCGTTGGCCATATTTGCGAACGGCAAAATACCCTCACTGCCCGCGAAGCCGTTAATCGTAATGGCATCACAAGTTATAATCTCCTCGGCACCGACGAGGTCCGGGTTCTTCAGATGCGCCTCGGCATACGCCTCGGCAGTGTGCCCGATGTCGCCGCGTTTCAGGTCGCCGATTACCTCCAGGCCCAGCTCGTCCGCCTCGGTGATGAGCGAATAATACGTCTCAAGACCTTCCCAGAGATACTTTTCAAAATAAGCGATGTTGATTTTAACGGCCGGCACCAGCGGCGCAATAATCCGCAATGTCCGCGTGCAAAAATCAAAAACGGCATCGACGGCCGCCGCCAAATCGAGCTCGTCGTTCATCTGCCGGTGGGTCCTTATCGCCATCGGCAGCCGATGATAAACAGGGTCAAGCCCCACTATCAGTGAGGTCTTTTTCTTTCTGACCGCCTCGCAGAGTCTGTCGCCAAAATGACTTATCACTACCAGCCTTCCTTTCATTACAAATACAGACGAGGCCGAACCTCGTCTTTGCTGTTATCTATTCTTTCGCCGCACCTCCGGGTCGTTCTTTTTCGCCTTCTTACAAGTTCGCGCTTCCTAACTATAATCATGCCGGCCCAATTCGGCAAGAAAATAGTTGAAATAGTTTAAATTAGCCACGAATGGACACTATTTATAATTTAGACGCGGATTTACACTGTTTTATATTTGGAAGTATTTCACTAGCTGTTAATAACAGTTAGTGCGAAGAATGCATGGATTCTTTTATAGCCACAGAGAATTTTTTAGCCACCACCCCGAGGTGTCGGGATGCAGATAGAATTTCAGTACCTGTCAATAACAGTTAATGCCAATAAGCAGTAAATTATAAGGATACGGGGGAGTACAAGGGAGGGGAACTTCACTACCTGTCAATGGCAGGTAGTGCTGATAAATAGCTTATTTTATAGAAACGGGATTGATTCAAGGGAGAAAAACATTCACTAGCTGTTAATAACAGTTAGTGCCATAGTCGTCGTTAAAGTCGGGAAGAGTAGCGATGGCTTTAAGTTAGGCCCGTTCCCTGTTGGACGCTGGTGCGCCCCTATGGGATGCTGATGTACTGCCTAAAAGAGCGAGTTATGATATGTTCTACGACCCATTCGGCAAGAAAAATAGTTGAAATAGTTTTTAGACACGGATTTACACTGATTTACACTGCTGATTATTAAACATGGATACCTAATTAGCCACGAATACCTAAGGCACAGGTCAACAAGAATAGACACGGATTAACCCGCCCGTGGGCGAGGTCTCACTAAAGGTGGACACGGATTTACACAGATGATTATTAACCGCGGATTGACGCAGATTAACACGAATGAAATTATAGCCACAGCCCCGATAAATCGTGATTTCGACCTACGGTCTCAGGAAAATTGGAATCCGAACCGTAGGTAACAACAGCGTGTCTCGGTAAAGTGTTTTATTCGGCCGCTATGGTTCCTCGATTGGCTTTTGCGTTAATAATTCTTTCGTCAAGCCAAGTTCGTCAAAGAATTTTTTGAGTTGCTCCGATTTTATGTAATCATCAGAAACGACGTTATCGTCAATACCGATTTTTTTCCAATAAAACTCATCACGAGTCATAAACACAATCCTGCCGACAAAATTGTCCACTTTTGCAGGGAAGTACTCTTCCCTTTCCCGGGCTTCTTTGAGCGCGATTTCATACGCATTCAATATTTTTTCCAGCCAGACACGGCCTTCGAATATCTGTGCCGGCTTGAGCTCTTTACCGGTAATCCATTCTCCCGCTTCTCTTTTGGCCTTTACCCCGAATGATTGGAGCTGCTTCAATTTGAGCAAAGCTGCAACGCCTTCTGGCATGTTGGGGTCATCCGTTATTTGTGACTCAAACAAAAGCTCTTCAGCCAGTTTTTTATCGCCGAAAAGTGCCAGGGGCGGAGATATCCTGGGGGGATACAATAAAATGGCTACCGTCTGGTCCTTTGATGGAATTACATAATTATGTTCAGTCCTAAAGCTCATTCCCATGTCAGAAAGGACTTTTCTAAAATCCCTTGACATCAGTGCGCTAAACCATCCGTCAAACAGGACCTCCTCATCAGTCCAGATAATATGCATCGCATACTTGCCCTTATCTGTAATTATCCTTAGCTGATTGAAGTGCCCGATGCCAACCGGAGTCGGGCCTTCATCCTCTCTTCTTGCTTTCTCGGCACATTCCCTGAATTTTTTCTCGAATTCCTGGATTCGGTCATCCGGTATCCTGAACCAAACATAACTGGCTTTACCATCGTTGTACAGTCCAACAATACTTGCTTGCAGGAAATTGCCTTTTGGCATTGAATACTTCAGATTAATAACGTCCCAGAAATACCTTCGAAGAAACATTGCCGACAATACCGCGACAGCAAGTATTATCAATCCAATTGCAAGCTTTTTATGTTTCAATTTTTATTTCTCCTTTCACAGCTTGTATTCATAAATAAAACCCGTGCCGTAGAGTCTGTGGGGATATCTAAAAATTGCATTTTTGACCTCGCTTTCAAGGAGTTTTGACAGTATCCACGTCACTAAGTCGAACGATTTTAATAATTGCCTGCCCCAATTTACCCGCCCTTAATTGTCAAAATTCAGTACGCCTTAGACGGATTAATTCAATGATTCATCTTCGAGGGTATCGAGGCCCATTATGACGTCGTGCATAAATACTCGCCGGCCGGTGGGTGTGTCGTGGGCCGCGTAGGTTTTGCCGCGCTCCTGGTCGACATTTTTAGCCTTCTTACAAGTTCGCGCTTCCTAACTATAATCATGCCGGCCCCATTCGGCAAGAAAATAGTTGAAATAGTTTTTAGACACGGATTTACACTGCTGATTATTAAACATGGATACCTAATTAGCCACGAATACCTAATACCTAAGGCACAAGGGCACAGGTCAACACGAATAGACTCAAATATACTTTAGCCACGGAGGGCACAGAGAACTCAGAGATTAGTTTTGGCTATGGCCCAAGGGGCCTTTTGTGTTCCACGCCCTGAAGATTCCCGCAAATCATTTTTTACTCCATCTTTCAGGCTCGTCCACGGTCGCTGCGCAACGAACGCCAAAGCAATTATTAGACACGGATTCACACAGATTAACACGGATGAAATTATAGCCACGGAGTCCACCGAGGACACAGAGAATATATCAATTAAAAATTATTTTCTTGGCGTAGAGCGTGTAGCGTTTAGTGTTCAGAGAATTTCAGTATCTGTCAATAACAGGTAGCGCTAATAAAGAGATTGTTTTTTAGAAACGGGATTGATTCAAGGGAGAAAAACATTCACTAGCTGTTAATAACAGTTAGTGCGAAGAATGCATGGATTCTTTTATAGCCACAGCCCCGATAAATCGTGATTTCGACCTACGGTCTCAGGAAAATTGGAATCCGAACCGTAGGTAACAACAGCGTGTCTCGGTAAAGTGTTTTATTCGGCCGCTATGGTTCCTCGATTGGCTTTTGCGTCAATAATTCTTTCGTCAAGCCGAGTTCGTCAAAGAATTTTTTGAGTTGCCCCGATTTTATGTAATCATCATAAACGACGTTATCGCCAATACCGAATCTTTTCCAATAAAACTCATCACGAGTCATAAACACAATCCTGCCGACAGGATTGTCCACTTTTGCAGGGAAGTACTCTTCCCTTTCCCGGGCTTCTTTGAGAGCGATTTCATACGCATTCACTATTTTTTCCAGCCAGACGCGGCCTTCGAATATCTTCGCTGGCTTGAGCTCTTTACTGGTAATCCATTCTCCCGCTTCTCTTTTGGTCTTTACCCCGAATCTGTTGAGCTGCATAAATTTGTGCAAATCTGCAACGCCTTCTGGCAAGTTGGGTTCATCCATTATTTGTGGCTCAAACAAAAGCTCTTCCGCCAGTTTTTTGTCGCCGAAAAGTGCCAGGGGCGGGGATATCCTGGGGGGATACAATAAAATGGCTACCATCTGGTCCTTTGATGGAATTACATAATTATGTTCAGTCCTAAAGCTCATTCCCATGTCAAAAAGGACTTTTCTGAACTCCCATGACTCCAGTGTGCGCCACCATCCGTCAAACAGGACATCCTCATCAGTCCAGACAATATGCATCGCATACTTGCCCTTATCTGTAATTATCCTTAGCTGATTTTGCTTTATGAAGCCAACCGGGGTAAGACCTTTATCCTGCCTTGCCTTCTCGATACATTCCCTGAATTTTTCCTCGAATTCCTGGATTCGGTCATCCGGTATCCTGAAATTTACACAACTTACTTTGCCTTTACCATCCAGGCCAACAATGCTTGCTTGCAGAAAATTGCCTCTTGGCATTGAATACTTCAGATTAATAACGTCCCAGAAATACCTTCGAAGAAACATTGCCGACAATACCGCGACAGCAAGTATTATCAATCCAATTGCAAGCTTTTTATGTTTCAATTTTTATTTCTCCTTTCACAGCTTGTATTCACCAATAAAACCGGTGCCGTAAATGGCAGCAAGTTATGATATGTTCGATTCGCCCAAACCGGCAAGAAAAATAGTTTTTTATTAGCCACAGCGATTAATTAACAGCGGATTGACGCAGATTAACACGAATGAAATTATAGCCACAGCCCCGATACACTGAATCGGGATGCAGAAAAGGGCACAGCCTGCCCTGAGCGAAGTCGAAGGGAGGACACAGAGAATATATCAATTAAAAATTATTTTCTTGGCGTAGAGTGGATAGCGGTTAGGATTTAGTATGTCATTGCGAGTCCCTTTAGGGCCGCGGCAATCTAAAAACATCCTCTTTTTCAACTGGCGAGCCCTGTCCTGAGCGGGGTCGAAGGAGACGAGTCACGGGTAACGAGCGACGAAAACATCGCGGCGAAGTGTTCAGAGAATGTGTGAAGGCCTTTATGTAGTTAGCCCTTCCACAAACTCAGGGTATGTAAGCTTTGCAACGACAATCATAAAATCGATTTATTTATTTTTTTTAGTTGCCTTTTTTCTGTAGGGATCGTTTTCTGGTGGAAATTTTCCAGTTATCCATTGCCAAAAAGGAGTTTTTGGAGAAGGACCTTTACGTATAGGGATTTCGTTTGTAAATGTTTTCTCACTTATAGGTTTTTCGTCCTGAAATCCCTTATATATGTGAAGTGACAGCCCATATAGCAACCAAACGAAGCCAAAAGCGGCTATCGCCCAGAAGAAGCTTTCTTCGGCCTGTTTATTAGTGTATGCATTTAGTAATCCCGTGACTTTCATCCGTGAGTTTCCGAAAAGTAAAATAAAGGAGGCTGAAAGACTTGATATCACCCAAACAAGCCTGTTTGTCCCTTTTTTCCAGTTCATAATGACCTTTCTCAGAAAAGCTACTACAGTACAATTTTAACTAAAGCAAGCTGTCGAGGCAAGTTTTCGTTATTCAATCTGGTTTGTGAATCTCTGCATGATGCTGCCGGAGGCCGCGATGAGGAAACAACCAGTGAGTACGCCGTAGGCGTATGAGTAAAATGATTTCCGAACTGGAGGCAGCAGCGGATTATTTTCTTTTTTATATCCAGTAATAATCTGTCATAATATTAGAATGATGTAATGTCTGTATAAAAGCCTTTGAAGGATTGACATCGGTTGCTTTCTAATATTGCTTGGATGTCATTTCTATCGATCTCGCGGCATATTATCTCAACATCACCTCTTGATTTGTCATATTTACGCCCAATCAATTGAAAAATCTGATTTACCTTTTCGGAAGGTCTAACGAATTTTTCTTGGGGGTCTATCTCATCGAGATTGAATTGTAGCTTTTCTGCAATATATTGTACTGTAAGCTTGGTATTTATTTTTTCGAAAATATTACATATTCCCAAAAACCATGCTTCCACTTCCATAATAGCAAAGTGAAACTTGACCTTATCAGGGGAACTCATATTTTGGACTATAAGCATAGTGCTTTCGATGAAGCGATTTATGATATCAGGAACGATTTTTCTGCCAACACGTTTCAAGTATGCTTCTGAATATATATCTCTCAAACCAAATATTTTCTCAAAACCACTTTTTAAAAGACGTTTTTCAAGCTCTTTTATCTTACTCAAAACGCCTTCATCATTACCAACTTCTATAATCTGGAAAAGAAAATCGGCTTGTGGATTTTCACAATTTAATCCCGCTAGAGAATTGTCACTACGGGCTAAACTTATACATCTAACGCTTATTTTATCCCAACCGAACTCTATGCCAGCAAGATAGCGTATGAAGATTAGTTCAGTTTGACCTTCTGTAAATATAGCCACTTTTTTCATTTGGTTGGATTATGTTCCTCGAAGGCTCCACTGGTAAAAAAATCAAAATTATTTAAACCGGTTAGCTCAAAATCTTCAAATTGCTTCTTTGAATTTCTGTTGTTATAAATCTTTGATTCATTTGGAAACCTTTGCATTATAGACCAGTATTCCAAGGGGACGTTATTCATGACAAAACGATCGTTAGTACTCATAATTAACTGTACACGGGATTCCTTAGCTTTGTTTATTAACAGCTTGATTAAAGCCGAAGACCTTTCGTAATCCAAACCTTCACCAATATCATCTACTAATATGCAACTAGGTATACTAGCCAGTAAAGAATAGTTTAACTGTATAATAAGCGATAAGGCTCGGAACATGCCTTGAGAAGTTGAATTTTGATCTGTTGTTCCTTTTAGATCACTTTCCCTCAATAAAATACATTGTGGTTGGCCAATTCCTCCGTGAAATGTTATACTGTTGGGACGACCAATATCAATCTTATTAAGATAAAACCCAATTTGTGTCATGTCATTTTTTACATTATTGACAAATTCGTTTGCATATTTCTTTCGACCTTTCTTAAATATTATTACAGTTTGATCAGTATTCTTTAAGTTGATCTCACTTTCTTCTTTTTCATCTTTAAATACTGCAAAGTGATCTCTACCAAGTTGTGTTCCAAAGCAATAGCATCTAAGCTTTTTGCCCCATTTATATAAATCTTCAAAAAAAGGATGTTGCACACTATCTCTCCTGCTTACGCAGGCAAGTTCGCTTAAAGGTGCTTGAAAATTAATAGGATGACCTAATTCCTCAGCATGAATTGTACCTTTCCCATCAGGACCTCTATCCAATTTTATATCAGAACCAATAACTAATTTTTCTTTTATTACTTCTTTTTCCCCATATCTTAAAAAATACGTGATTTGTTTCCCGTCTTTGTCGAACGTGGCTTTGTAGTCTCCAGATTTGTATACAAGTTTATTGTCTCCTGATATAAGATTTCCTAAAACTTTTATTATATTTAACGTTCTTGATTTTCCAGTCGCATTCTTTCCTACAATTAAATTAATATTACCAAAGGAAAAATCTTTTATTCTCCATTCTTCAGGTTGACCTTCAAATTGAGTATAAGTAATCAATTGTAATTGCATTTTTTCTATATCTCCTATTGTTCAATTATTCTCCAAATATTTATTATATAGTCCATTATACCCACATAGGAAGATCTAGCAAGAACAGGAAAACTATCTATTAGACAGATTGTTAGAACTAAGACTATGACCCCGTGTTGCCAAAAAGATAAGTATATAGGCAATCGCAGGGCGATGCTGCTGAATGTCGAGTTTGAAGTGTTAAGTTGGGGGTGCCGACGAAGGCGGGGGATTAGGGGGTATGGGCGAGGGTTCCTGGTATTTTCAGACTTATAAAGATAAATAGCACAAAATGCGCAGGTGGCATAGTTCGTATATCGCATTTCGTATTTCGTATATCGCAGGAAGATATAAGATACACACTTCTGTAAAAATCAGAGTAAACATCAAAGAAATCATTCCTAACAATGTAGAGTATATAAAGACAGATAGCACAAAATGCGCAGGTGGTTTTTGCGCATTTTCGAAAAAAACAAAAAATTTTATCTTTTTATATAGCAAGCACTTAGCGTTTTCAAACACCAAAAAAATGGCTGAAATTTCGCCAAAACGCGCAGGTTGAGCCAATAGTGGGGGGCGCGTTTTTCCGCCGAAGGCGGAAAAACGAATGATTATAGATTATTGATGATTGATTATTGGTAGGACAAGAGTGCAAGAAATTCGTGTAAGTGTAAGGATACTCCTGCCGGAGCTGATTTATAAGGTGCTTGTGCGGCTGATACTCAGATACCGCAAAATCCGCTACGGCTACGCCTTTCGCATGATTCGTATGTCGCAGCCCCACTACGCAAAGGTGGACCCTGCTGATTACGAGCGATTGCAAAAATACGAATGGTTTGTGGGAAAAAGAAAAAACAACAACAGCTTTTATACGCAAGGATTCGTGACAGACAGCAAAACAGGAAAAGAGAAGCTCGTATCTATGCACCGGGAGATTCTCAAAGTGCCCAAGGGAATGCTGGTTGACCATATCAACCATGATGGTATGGATAACAGGAGCGCTAACCTTCGAAAGGCGACGCATTCGCAGAATATGTGCAACAGAAAGAAGTTTTCATGTGCAAGTAGTTCGAAATATAAAGGAGTTTCCTGGCATAAGGGAAAACGTAAATGGGAGGCTACAATAGGATTGAAAGGAAGGAATATACATCTTGGTCGTTTTAAGAGTGAGATTGAGGCCGCGAAGGCGTACGACGCGGCGGCGAGGGAATATCACGGCGAGTTCGCTTACCTGAATTTTCCGGAAAAAGAATTCGTCGTTCGTCGTTCGTATGTAGTATATCGCCAGTTGAATCCGGGGTGACAAAAGGAGATTGCCACGGCCTCTTCGAGGTCTCGCAATGACAAGGAGGTGAAATCACGAAAAAAAACAATACCCCCGGCCACAGGTGCCGGGGCTAAGCAAAGGTACAATATCATCTCTTGAATTATTTTCGTTAAGGGCCCGTTCGACCCCGGCGCGCCGGGGCTAAGGGCAGTTTTCTGTTCTTGAATTGTTGATGAAAACTGCTTAGGATTTATAAAACTGCAAAGATGGAGTTGATATGGAACGCGTAATCGTAATACCGGCCATGAGTGATAATTATATGTATCTTTTTACATACGGGAAAAATAAGGCAATCGCTGTCGACCCGGCAGAGGCCGGGCCGGTACTCAAAGAATTAAAAAGGCATAACCTGGAACTGGCCGGTGCGCTTACAACCCATCATCACTGGGACCACAATGCCGGCATAAAAGAGCTTAAAGATAAAACAGGCTGCGCCGTCATCGAAGGAAGCCGGGGCCCGGCCGACGGCGAAACACTAAACTTCGATAACTGCCGGGTAAAAATCATAACAACGCCGGGCCATACCGCCGACTCGGTCTGCTTTTATATCGAGCCTTCGAGTGACGGCGAAGGCATTTTATTTACGGGAGATACCTTATTTATTGCAGGCTGCGGAAGGCCGATTGAAAATGATATGAAGACTATGTGGGAATCTTTGCAGAAACTCTCGGCCCTGCCCGAAAGCACGCTGGTATATCCCGGCCATAACTATACGGAAAGTAACTACGAATTCGCTCTGGTCATCGAGCCGGGAAACCGGCTTATCCAAAAGCTGCTCGAGGATATAAGACAAAAGGGGGCAATCTCCGCCCTGCCGACAACAATTGCCCGGGAAAAGCAAACAAACGTTTTTTTTCGGGCAAACGCACCGGCGATTAAGGCCGCTGTTAATATGCCGAATGCCGGTGATGCAGAAGTTTTCGCGGAGCTTCGGACTAGAAAGAACATCTTCGATTGATTATTAATTTGATTATAGTGGATTCACGCGGCGTAAAAAAGAAAATCCCGCCTCACGTCATAACGTTATTTTTTTCTTGATAGATTGGGAATTTGGGCTTAGTTTTTGTGCGTTTCAGGTCAGAAAAGACGAGGAAAAACGGGCACCAAATGGTACAATACTACCCAGAGTGGGGAGTTTGTAGGCCTTTAAGGCCGATACCGAGGGAACGGGCTTGAAAATCAGCAAAAAAAGAAAACGAAAATTAATCATCCTGCTCGCTGTGGATTTATTCGTAGCAGCCATATTTATTACTATGCTGCTATACAGACCCGGCAGGTATCATCCACCTCAGCCAGCCAACAATAACGAGGTAAGCCCCTACCTTACGCACGAATTGCTGTCCGAGCTTTACAATAATGCCCAGGAGGACGGGCCGTTCGAGGTGGTGATTGAGCAGGCCGGGATTAATGATGCGATTGCTCGCGCAAAATGGCCCGTAATATTTGACGATGTGATTTTTGAAACGCCGCAGGTTTTTTTCACACCTGAAAATATTTTAATAATGGGGCCGGTAAAACTCAAGGGGGTGGAGTTTGTCATTACCGCCAAGATACACCCCAGGCTCGATGAGCAGGGACTGCTGCATCTGAATGTCGAGAGTATGAAAGTTGGTGTTATGAATCTTACCATTGTTGCCAAAATAATCGGGCAAAAAATGTACCAACACCGTATGAGTATGGCCGATATATACACCACCGACCTGCGCAGCCGTATTGCAGGGGCCCTATTCGACAAAAGGCCGTTTCTGCCTGTGCTGAAAATTGCTCGCAGAAAAGTGCAGATAGACGAGATAAATATCGAGTCCGCGAGACTAACAGTAGGCTTCAATCCGGTCAATGAACCGAATGTGCAGGCCTTGAGATGGTAAAGACAAGTTAAAATAGGGATTTTCAGTATTGAAACGGGCGTTATTCGGTCCGGCATCTTTAAACAGTTTTTTTAGCTTGCAGGTTAATATTGGCGTGATAAAAACCGAAAGCAATATTGTATATATCTTGACAGAGGAAATCATTGAGCTATAATTTCTGCTCTGAAGCACGTTGAGCCGAGGTGCTGAAATGGAATCTATAGGATATTATAGTCGTGCAGTCGGATAGCCGTCAAATTGGCGTGCTCCGCTGCGCGTTTTTCAGGGCAGCGGCCCTGCCGTCTGCGTTTCCGCTTTGCGGCCACGGGACAAAAAGAAACAGGGCCCATTGGACGGGGATTCTGCCGCCATACCGCGGCCGGCAATGCCCGGAAAATGGGAGCTGGGACCGAACCGTATTTAGACAGTGTGAGGTCCGAGAAATGTGTATCGCTACTATGAGGAAGGGCACCATGAGAAAATAGCGAATCTAATTGTCCTAAGGTGAGTTGCTTGCGTAAGTGGAAACCGGCCGGTTTCCATTTTTTTTTTGGTGTATAATTAGGAGAGACAATAAGCTAATGAATCAGGAACTCCTAAGAATTGTAGAGAATATCGCTCAAGACAAGAACATCGATAAAGAGTCAATATTCGTAGACCTCGAAGCGGCAATGGTCTCGGCGACAAGAAAGCATTTCGGCGAACCCGATGGAAACATTATCGTCCAGATCGACCGAAACAACGGTGAGATACATACCTTCAAAGATGATGCCGAGATCGATATCAGACAGCTTGGTCGCATTCCTGCACAAACCGCCAAGCAGGTGATGATTCAAAAGCTAAAGGCCGACGAGAGAAGCAGCATCTATGCCGAGTATGTCCAGCGAAAAGGTGAGATAATAACAGGCACGGCAGTTCGCTACGAAAGCGGGACCCTGCTGGTCAACCTTGGTAAACGTGCCGAGGCATTTTTGCCAAAAAGCGAGCAAATCACCGGCGAGACACATCACCCCGGAGAGAGAGTCCGTGCACTTATTCTCGATGTGCGAGAAGTGGGAAACCAGGTTAAAATCATACTCTCCCGAACTCACCCGGGCTTTGTCCGAAGACTCTTTGAGCTCGAGGTGCCCGAGGTTGCCGAGAATATTATCGAGCTGCGTGCGCTGGCCCGTGAGGCGGGATACCGGACAAAAATCGCGGTTGCCTCACTCGACGACAAGGTAGATGCCGTCGGTGCATGCGTAGGTGTAAGGGGCAGCCGCATAAGAAATATCGTCGATGAACTCGGCGGTGAAAAGATAGACATCGTGCGATGGAACGACTCATCCCAGATTCTCATCGGCAATGCTCTTATGCCCGCAAAGGTAAGCGAAATCGCCCTGTGCTTCGAGCTTGGGCGAGCAACCGTTGTGGTAATCGAGGACCAGCTCAGCCTCGCCATAGGCAAGCACGGCCAGAATGTTCGCCTGGCCGCCCGCCTAACCGGCTGGGATATCGACATATTAACACCTGAAGAATATAACCAGGAGGTTGAACGGCTGGCTAATAGTCTTACTAACATCAAAGGCATCGACGATACGCTGGTCGATAAGCTAATCGCGCTGGGATTGATATCAGTACTGGACCTCGAAGAAGTCGGGTCTGAGCCTTTAATTAAAGAGCTTGGTATTGACGAATCCGTTGCCCAGGAAATAATCGAGGCCGCCGCCGAGGAAGCAAAAAAGCAGGCTTCTGAGACGAAGCAGGACCAGACCCAGGCACAAAATATTATGCAGGAGGAGCAGCCGACCGAAGAGAGCTCCCAAGTCGAGTAACCGATGGGGCTACCACCTGCTTAGTATTATAAATATTAGTAACGGAGAATTAGTTTGGCGATCACAAGAGTATATCTTTTAGCCAAGAAACTTAGCGTAAAAAGCACCGCTATTGTTGAGAAGTGTCAGGCTGAAGGTCTGGATGTAAAGAACCACATGTCCACTATCTCGGCAGGCCTGGCTGCAACCATCGAAGAATGGTTCAGCGATAGCGAAAGCTCCACGGCCGTGGAGACGACCGAGCGAGTCAATTTAAAAAAGGTTCGCGTTAAGAAGAGAAAACGCAAGGCCGTCGTCAAGAAGGAAACAACGGCTGAAGTTGCGGTTGAGATACCCGAGGAAGCAGCGGCAAGCGAGGCGGCAGTGGCGGTACCGCCGGAAGCAAAACCGGAAGAAAAAAAACCTAAAAGGAAAAGAGCTGCTGCAAAAAGGAAGAAGGCAGGGAAAAAGAAGCCTGCGGAAGCTAAGCCAGTAGTCCCGGCAGGCCCAATTCTCGAGAAACCCGAGCCGGCAAAACTGACTGGTCCTCGCGTCGTGCGTCTCGAGCAGCCTGAAGTTGTAGAAAAGCCGCCCAGGCCAAAGATAAAACCAAAACCACCAAAGCCAAGATACGACGAGCCGGTCACTGAGCCTTTGATATATGATGAACAGATTCAAAGCAAGCTGGGTCTCAAAAGCAAGAAGCCGTCAAAGGCCGACAAAACCAAAGTGCACACCCGTCAGTACGACCAGGAGGACGAGAAGTTAATCAGGCGGCCAAAGCAGCTGCGAAGGTTGCGTCAGAGAGATATCGAGGAGAGGCGCGCACGGGTTCAAGCCGCCAGTGCCGAGAGTCTGCGGCTACGTCCATCCCGCAAGATTGAAACAGGCCGGCGTGCTGAACTTGCCGCACCAGCCAGGCCGGAAAAAATCTCTATAACCTCGCCGATAACGGTCAAAGGCCTGTCCGCCACTCTTGGGACAAAGACCTCGGAGATTATCAAGCGGTTAATGCAGCAAGACGTTATAGCAACCGCCAACCAGATTATAAGTACCGATATTGCCGAGCTTATTGCCATAGACTTCGGGGTGGAGCTTGTTACCGAACAGAAGCTTTCGCTCGAAAAGCAAATAGACGAGGAATTCGAAAAACACGAACGAAGCAACCTTCAAAAACGATGCCCGGTCGTTACAATGCTTGGTCATGTCGACCATGGCAAGACCAGTTTGCTGGACTTCATCCGCTCAGCCAAGGTTGCCGAAGGCGAGGCCGGTGGCATTACGCAGCATATCGGCGCATATCAGGTCTCCTGGGATACCAAGAAGGTTACTTTTCTGGACACACCCGGTCACGAGGCGTTTACTGCTATGCGGGCCAGGGGAGCTAACATAACTGATATCGTGGTTCTGGTGGTGGCAGTGGATGACGGCGTAATGCCGCAAACTATCGAGGCTATCCATCACGCCACTGCTGCTGAAGTACCCATTGTGGTAGCATTGAACAAGACAGATTTGCCCGGCTGCGATATAAATCGAGTTTATGGGCAGCTTGCGGAACACGGTCTGGCGGCGGTGGACTGGGGCGGACAGACAGAAGTGGTTCAGACCAGTGCGGTTACCGGCAAAGGAATACAGGATTTATTAGAGCACCTCGATTATGTTTCCGAGCTTCTCGACCTTAAAGGCGATAATTCGATACCCGGCACAGGCTGGGTCATCGAGGCCAGAATGACACCGCGAGAAGGGTCGGTCGCCACGCTACTCGTGAAGGAGGGACGAATCCGCAAAGGCGATATAATTCTGGCCGGTCAAAGTTTCGGCAAAGTCAGAACGCTGCGCGACTGTTTCGGCCGAGATGTAAGCGAGGCAACAAGCTCGATGCCGGTTGAAATAACCGGTCTGGATGATGTGCCGCAGGCAGGGGACAGATTCTATTGCCTTGAAGAGCTTAACAAGGCTAAACAGGTTGCGGAAGAAAACAAAACGCAGTCAAGAGAAAAAACACTTGCCAAACGTGAACAGATTACTCTTGATAATCTATTCAGCCATATAGAAGACGGAAATATCAAAGAGTTGAATCTTATTGTGCGTGCCGACGTTCAGGGCTCAGTTGATGTGCTGTCCGATTATTTGACCCGGCTCAGTATGGAAGAGGTCAGAGTGAGAATTCTACACGCCGCCGTTGGCGGGATTACCGAAGGGGACGTCGTGCTGGCCGAGGCTTCCCGTGCCATAATCATCGGATTCAACGTTGTTCCCGAAGATAAAGCGGCGAAGATGGCTGAGGACAAAGGGATAGACGTCAGGCTGTACAATGTCATATACCGTATCACAGAGGACTTGAAAAGCGCCATTTCAGGTCTGCTGCAGCCCGAAAAGCAGGAAAAGACACTGGGCAGGGCCGAGGTAAGAAATACGTTCAAGATAGCCGGCCTCGGAACTGTCGCCGGCAGTCACGTGGTCAGCGGGCTGGCAAACATTAATGCAAAAGTGCGTCTTATTCGAGACAACATTGTTTTTAACAACTCCGCTACGATAGAATCTATGCGTCATTTCAAGGAAGATGCTCGCGAGATAAAAGCCGGTTTCGAGTGCGGAATCAAGATAACCGGCTTCGACGATATAAAACAAGGCGACGTACTCGAGTTTTACGAAGTTATTGAAGTTGCTCGGAAACTGTAAGGGAGCTGAATACCGAGTACAAAACGAGAAAGATTTTTCCTTTTTTACAATGGACTTTCGGCTGTTATGGCTTCCAGAAGACAGGAAAAGATGTCACGTCTCGTAAAAGAGGCGGTCAGTGAAATCATCCAGAATCATTTGAGCGACCCTCGTATCGAGGGATTCATAAGTGTTACTCGTGTCTCTATGCCCGCTGATTTGCGTACAGCCGAGGTTAATATCAGCATAATGGGAAAAGACGAAGCCGCACAGGTAAGAACCTTTAAGGCAATAGAACACGCCAGAAGCAGGATTCAATCGCTGATGGCAAGGAGAATGCAGACAAAGTTTTGTCCCGTGCTGCATTTTCACCAGGATGAAAACCTGAAAAAAAGCCTGGATACAATCAGAATCATTGAGGAAATCGAAGAAAAAGAGCAGGAGCAATAGCCGCTCTCGAAAACAATACATTTTATCTGCTGAGAGGCCTATGAAAAACAGTCGATACTATTCTTCGAAACTGCAAAAGTTGTTTCGGTTATTAAAACGCGAGTACGGGAAGGTACAGAAGGTGACTTTCGATGAACCGGTTGACGCAGTCATTCAGGCCATTCTAAGTGAGATTATGACAGACAGCGGGGCCCAAAGCACCGTTCGAAAACTGGCCTCTCACTTCGTTGACTGGAACGACCTGCGGGTCTCAAGACCCGATGAGATTACCGACGTTATTGGAAAAGAAAACAGCGATATAAAAGACACCATCTCGATACTTACACAGGTCTTGTATGCCATATACAAAAGATATGACATAATTAGTCTTAAGGTGCTGAAGGGGATGGGGAAACGTTCCGCCAGGCAGGCGCTGTCAAAACTTGAGGCCATAAGTCCCTTCGTCTGCGATTACGTGATGCTTACCGCTCTGCAAGGACACACTATGCCCCTAACCGCAAAAATAACGGAATATCTAAAAGAACAAGACTTTGTCCATCCTGACGCTAATGAGACGGAGATACAGGCTTTTTTGACAAGGCAGATTCCGGCATCAAAGGCCCATGAGTTTTTCTCGCTGCTTCGTCGCGAAAGTGAAAAAGGGTCCGTTCGGGCAAAATTGAAATCCGCCGAGAAACGTGAAACAAAACGCAAATCGGCATCCAAACCGAAACGAAAACGTACAAAAGCCTCAATAAGCAAAAAGAAAAAGTAATGTAATTAATCTTCATCAAAAACAAAAAACACGGCACAAACATTACAAAATAAGGAACAAACATTGGCTGAAAAAATACTAAAACTGGGAATTCCTAAAGGCAGCTTAGAGCAGGCGACGTTCGAACTGTTTGCCAAAGCGGGTTTCAAGGTTACAGCCTCCGAGAGAAGCTATTTTCCCCGAATAGACGACCCGGAAATCCGGCTGATTATTCTTCGAGCGCAGGAAATGAGCAGGTATGTCGAAGACGGCGCTCTCGACGCAGGCTTTACCGGCTACGACTGGATAAAGGAAAATGAATCCGACGTTTACGAGGTCTGTGAGCTGCTCTATAGTAAAACCACCGCCAACCCGACCCGATGGGTGCTGGCCGTGCCCAACGAATCAAAGGTTAAAAAGCCCGAGGACCTGCGAGGCGGACTAATCGCAACGGAGCTGCTCAACGCCACCAAACGCTACTTTTCCGAGAAGAACATTAATGTGAAAGTCGAGTTTAGCTGGGGCGCCACCGAGGCAAAGGCACATCTTGTCGATGCCATTGTAGAGCTTACCGAGACGGGCTCATCCCTGCAGGAAAACAACCTGCGCATCGTGGATACCGTAATGAGCTCGACTACAAGGTTTATTGCGAATAAAAACGCGTGGAAGGACAAATTCAAACGCGAAAAAATTGAAAATATCGCCATCCTGCTTAACGGCGCTATAGACGCCAGCACGAGAGTAGGCCTGAAAATGAATATCAAAAAGGACAGCCTCGAAAAAGTCCTCAAGGTTCTGCCGGCAGAGAAGAGCCCGACCATTTCCAGCCTTGCCGATTCCGACTACGTGGCCGTGGAGGTGATAGTTGAGCAGAAAGTCGAACGGCAGATAGTGCCTGCCCTAAAGCGCGCCGGTGCTTCTGGAATAATCACTTATCCGCTTAACAAAATAATTCATTAATTTATATAGGTAGTTACGAGTATGTCAGGTCATTCACACTGGTCCGGGATAAAGTACAAGAAAGCGGCGGTTGACGCGAAACGCGGCAAGCTTTGGAGTAAGATTGTGCGGATGCTGATAGTCGCAGCCAAGGCCGGCGGGTCGGACCCTTCCGCTAATTTATCGCTGCGTTACGCTATCGATAAAGCAAAGGCCGCCAATATGCCCAAGGACACCATCTCAAAGGCCATCAAGAAAGGTACCGGCGAGCTGGGCCCCGTCAATTTCGAAGAGGTGCTTTACGAAGGTTATGCTCCCGGCGGTATTGCAATTATGGTCGAGGCGCTGACGGATAACCGCCATCGTACGGCCCCTGAAATCAAGAAAATATTCGAGAGCCGGGGCGGCTCGCTGGGAACGAGCGGCTGCGTAAGCTGGATGTTCAGCAAGAAAGGTCTGATTACCGTTGCGACCACCGACATCGAAGAAAACAAACTTATGGAAATCGCTTTGTCTGCGGGCGCCGATGATATGCAGGATACGGGTGAAGTTTTTGAGCTGACCTGTGACCCGGCCGCCTATGAGCAACTTAAGGATTCCTTAAAGAACCAGGAAGTGCCGGTGCAGGTCGCTGAAATTTCTATGGTTCCTGAGAATACGGTGCCAGTTACCGAACTGGAGACCGCAAGAAAAATCCTCGGTCTGATGGAAGCGATTGAGGACAACGACGATGTTCAGAACACCTACGCCAACTTCGACATCCCGGACGATATAATAAGCCAGCTCGACTGAGCCTTTAGAACATCACAAATGATAAAAGAGCCGCCTTCAGGATATAAAATTCAAGCCGAAAGAGAGTGGCTGAACGAAGAAAAATTGGTGGGGCACTCGTCTCCGCAAAGCGCCCCGATAGAATCGGGGCAGGAGGCCCCACCCTACTACTGAATATTCTTATTTTTTAAAGCAGCATGCGGGGTTCTTGCTTGTTTGTTCAATCCGGGTTATTATATTTTTCGTGCGAATTCCACTTACAAAATATGGTCTGCCGGACGTTGTGCTTCTGTCGGTTATGCTAATCGGCATGATGATTCTTGTAATTTTGGCCGGTATTTATTTTCTTGCGACCGGGATCGTCATTGCCTTCGAAGTGATTTTGCTGACCGTTTTTATCATAGTATTGGCTTTCTTCCGCGACCCATACCGCGTGGTACCGGCAGATAAGGACGTTCTGCTTGCTCCCGCCGACGGCAAAATAATGGATATCGAGGTTGTAGAAGAAAACACCTTTCTTCAGGGCCGGGCGCTTAGGGTTGGGATATTTATGGACATTTTCAATGCCCATATTAACCGCTTCCCCTGTGCGGTGAAAATCGAAAAAGTTACACACAAACCCGGCCGATACAAGAATGCCATGAAATTAATCTCGTCCCAAGTAAATGAAGCAAACGATATTGCACTAACCCGTCTCGATGAGCCGACCGACAGACTACTGGTTCGTCAGATAGCCGGTGCAATAGCCCGCCGAATTGTCTGTGAGGCCAGGCCGGGCCAAAATTTTAGTGGCGGCCAGAAGTTCGGTATGGTAAAATTCGGCTCGAGAGCCGAGATTTATCTGCCGATACGCCCAAATGCAAAGTGCCTTGTTAAAGTCGGTGATAAGGTCAAGGCCGGCCTGAACGTTCTGGTCAGATATGAATGTGAAGGAAATCAAGCCGGCCATCCGAAGGAAGAGGTCTGAAAAAACAAAATACCAAGCTTTTTCGGGGGATAAAAGTGAGCCCGTTAAAAACGGAATTTGCGAAGCGAGAATTGTTGCGTCGCGTCCGCAGGCAACGATTGAGGAATATCACCGTCCTGCCTTCACTAATCACGTTATTGAATGGGCTGTGCGGCTTCGCGGCCATCGGCTTTGCGAGCAAGGGCGCCATTGCCGAGACAGAGAGATTTTTCTTCCAGAAGCCGCAACTGACATACTTCGCGATATCCGGATATATGATATTTCTGGCGATGCTTGCCGATGTGCTCGATGGCCGACTGGCTCGAATGAGTCAGAGCACCTCCAGCTTTGGTGGACAACTCGACAGCCTCTGTGATATGATTAGCTTCGGTGTGGCCCCGGCGTTTCTGATGCTCAAGGTTCTGGAATACAAACTAGTCGGCATTGCCGAGCCGAATCCTGCTTTTGTGGGCTTTCCCGGCAAGTTTATCTGGGGCACCGCCGCCGTATATATGTGCTGCGCGGCCATAAGGCTGGCGCGTTTCAACGTTGAAAACGAAGAAGATGAATCGAAGCATATGAGCTTTATGGGTCTGCCGACGCCGGCGGCCGGCGGCGTCATCGTCAGCTTAATAATCTTTCACCAGGATATGCTGCCCCAGTTGGCCAACCAGAATTCGCTGCCTTATCAGGTCAGTGAAATAGCTATAATCTATTCGCTGCCGTTTATAATTCTGGGCCTTTCACTACTGATGATTAGCAGAATCAGATACCCCCATGTTGTCAACCAGTATATCAAGGGCAGAAAACCGTTCGCACATTTGATTCGTGTGCTGGCTTTTCTGGTCCTGATTATCTGGAATCTGCAGGCGGCGTTGGTGTTGATTTTCTGCAGCTTTGCGGCCAGCGGTTTTATCAAGTGGTCTTACTTCAAAATAATTTCAAAGAGAAATGCAAAACTTGCCGGCCACCAGCCCGTCCTGATGGTTACAAGCTCGCCGGATGCATCCGGCCGAGATTAATACGGCAGAAAAATAAATAGAATAACCTGAGCTGAGCTGTTAGTGTTTTGTCAGGCGTGATTTAAGGATTTGCCATTTCACCCTTGATTAGACTCCGGCGGGCTTGCCGGCGGCTCGGCGGGCTTCGGCTGAGTTTGGCCGAATGCACTTTGCCGAGACGAGCGACCCGACGAGTTCGCAATCCTGCTCTTCGATAGAGCTGGATTGCCGACGGAGTTTATTCGACACATAGATGTGGGTGGGAATGACAAACCACAAGTTAAATATGGCTGTATATTACAAAAAATTTAAGGGATTATCATTGTCGAGTTTGCTTAAACATTCAGAGAAAAAATGGTTAGTTATAATTGCGGTTATACTTCTGAGTGGTTGCATTTCAGAACTGCCATTGCAGATTGCAATCCGTCTTCCTTCTATCTGTCCGGGAAAGGATACCAGGGACGATGCAATTGCAGCAGTAAAAGCACACTCGGAAAGCATAATACCCTTAAAGGCAAACGGCGAATGCAACATGCGATACTATACAGAAGATGGGAAGCAAAATAAGGAACGTTTTCCAATAAAGGTCAGAGTTTTTCCGCCGAACCGGATTTATATTCAAGGAGGGCCGCTGTTTATGCCCAGGGCAATAGTACTCGGGGCCAATGAAAGAGAGTTCTGGGCGTGGCTAAAGCCCGAGAAGATGAGTACTTACTGGTGGGGCCGGTTCCGTGAGATGGAAAACTGCGTTGAGGTGATTGACCTGAATCCTTATAACGTGATGCAGGCGCTGGGAGTCGTAAAAATCGAAAACAACGAAAGCTGGTCTTTATATAACAAGGGCATTTTTGACGTCCTTGAAAAACAGGCCCCCAACGGCAACAAAATTCAGCGGATATACATCAGTTGCTGTGATTATATGGTCCGACGGATTGAATACTTCGACGAGAAAGGACATATGGTTCTGATAACTATGCTGGAACAATACAGGCGAACGAAAAGCGGCTTCTTAGCGCCGCGAACTATCAAGATAGTCCGGTCAGGTAAAGATAATAAAAACGACTTTATAAATATCAAACTGCGTTCGATACAGCCGGAAGACTTTTCCAAGGAACAGCTCAACGTTATATTTTCACGTCCCGAGCCCAAAGGCTTCGAACACGTCTACAAAATTGGACAAAACTGTGAGTTGATCGGCCAGTGAGAGTATCGATAAAGCAACCACCATATAGAAAGATTCATAATGGCAAGACTGAAACTAAACGAACGTATAAGGCAGGGACTATTTCTGCTTGATGGTGCGATGGGTACGCAGTTATTTGCCCGTGGACTCGAGGCAGGCAAAGGCAACGATTACCTGAACGTTGACTCGGCCGAGGTTGTTTGCGAGATTCACCGGGATTATTTCAAAGCGGGCAGTGAGGCGGTTCTAACCAACACGTTCGGTGCAAACAGATTTATTCAGGCCAGGCATAAGCTGGAGGGTTTTGTGGAGAAGATAAATACCGCCGGAGCCGAAATTGCGCGTCGTGCCGCGGGCGAAGAAAGGTATGTCCTGGGTGATATCGGGCCGAGCGGGGATTTTCTCGAGCCGGTCGGGATGCTGAAGGCCGACGAATTAAAAGAGGCTTTCCGCGAGCAGGCAAAGGCGCTGCTGGCCGGCGGCGTTGACGGCTTTATAATCGAGACGATGACCGCCCTCGATGAAGCGGGGATTGCAATCGAAGCGGTCAAGTCGGTAAGCGGACAGCTGCCCGTATTTGCATCGTTCGCATTCGACCATACGAGCAACGGCTTTAAGACTATGATGGGCGTCGATGTCGAATCGGCAATATCGAAAGCGGTTTCATTAGGAGTTGATGCAGTAGGTTTTAATTGCGGCTCAGCAACACTCGATGAGTATACCGAATTATCGGGTAAATATGCATCAATAGTGAAGCAATCGGGCGCAGATGTTCTAATCTTTGCGGAGCCTAATGCGGGCAGGCCGGAGCTGGTTGACGGCAAAGCGGTCTATAAAGTCCTGCCTGAGGATTTTGCGGCGGCGGCACAGAAGATACACTCGGCCGGTATAAACATAATCGGCGGCTGCTGCGGAACCGGGCCGGAACATATCGAAGCAGTAGCGAAAAGATTGCTTGTCTAATCCTGTTTGGTGATTTTCAACTCAGCAGTGGCCATTGCATATTTATGTAACTTATTGCCGTTTCCATGTCGAGAGGTCGTGAGGAATTGTCCGTGCGGATGTAGAATTCTTTATCTTTCTTTGTTTTAGACTTAATGTATGCAGGCTTATTACTTTTTTGAACACGTACAACACACACCTGTTGATTTTGCCTACGTGCAAAAACTATATTTATATTACGTATAAATTCTGCGCCGAGGTAGTCGGTAATTCCTTGTGCCAGAGTTAAACGAAGACCATCAATATTGGATTTACTCAGAGATTCTAAGTCCTTTTCTATACCAACAACCACTCCACTATCGTTTACGCCGATCAGTACAACACCACCCTCAGTATTCATGAAAGCAGATATTTCCTTTACTACAGTCCAGACAAGATCCTTGTTAACGCGATTTTCCTTGTAATCCCATCTTAAACTCGATTTGAACTCGACATGTGGACCTTCCGTTTTCTCATCTAATATTTTGTCCAAAGTAAGTGCTTCCATTCCATAAAATTCGAATTTTTCAGGTAGTCGTTTGAATAGTTGACGCACTTTGATACTCCCTGTGGCTAGATGTTCAATAACGATGTTAGTAGCTGTTTCCACTCCTTTTGGGAAACTTTTTTGTAGGTCTCCCATAACAAATCTAACTAGTGTTGTTAGGTTCTCTACCTCCAACTCAACCACACATTGATAATGTGCATGGGGATAGCCCCAAAATAGGCCCCGGATGTTTGACCACCAATTTTTAAATAAGGATGTTCTAAGGTATGAACGGCATAATTGCACTCCTTCAGCTGTATCGAAACCCAAGATTTTCATGAAAATAAATGCTAACAAAGGCTCTTTTTGTGAAGATTTTTGAATAGGTACTGGCAGAATCATATTATGTTTTATTAATTGTTCCCTATTAGCTTTTGGAGCATCCCAGTTTTTCTGGAGAGCTTCAATGGCTATCAAATCTGCTAATGTTGGAGTCTTCTTGACATTACTCTCCCAGTCCAGTTCAATTCCTTCGATCTTGTCGATACGTTCAACATGAAACTTATTGACATCCGAGTAGAATGGTTCGGGAATGTTCTCCTCCCGCATTAGGTCCTCAACCGTAAAATTCCCAGCATGGTAGTATCTGCATATTAAATCCGAGGGACCAAAAAGAGAGAAGACATCCAAATTAGTTTTGGGGAGTTTTGTCTGGAGTGTACTCCAGCTATGTATTTTCATTCTTGAAAGGCTAAACTCTAGTCCGTGAGAATATAAGAACTTGGGATTTACTATAGCTTTTTTTTCTGTATTCATAACTATTTCCTCGGTCAGAACTTTCCTTATTAAACAACGCAACCAATTCCAACAAGAAATCGCTCAATTTCTTTAAGTGCATTATCACCTGTTGGAGATTTGGGTACTTCGATATAAAGGGACATTTTCTTATAACCTTCAGGAACATTTGGGCCCCTATATATACCAAATACTGAAACGACTGCGATACCTTGCCAGCCACTTACCAATTCCTCCAAAAACTTTGGGTTTAGATTTTGTTGAGCAGTGAACGAGAAAACTCTCTTGTGTCGAGGCAGGTTTTCCACTTCCCAGATACTCACATCCTTAGATCCTAGTAAACGAGCTTTTTTCAGACTTATCATGACACGTTCTTTTTTTTTCCGCAAGACCACCATTTCAGCAGATACCTCTTCAAGAATACCATAGTGTATTTTCTTTGTCTCCTCATTACGTATACAGACCAATTGCCCCTTCATTTGAAGTAGTGCTTGTTTTTCTTTCACTAGACTTTGAAAAATATTTTCAATAAGAAAAGAGGATGCTACAACATTGCTTTCGCCTAAAACTTCACGAACTTTTACACCGAACTTTCTGTAATCTGCTACTGTACCTTTAGATAGCATAGAAGAAACAACTTCTGTGTATTGCTTAAAAGCCACCCGTATAAAAATGCCATTAGGATTTTGTTGCTGTATTTTGTAGTATAAGTCGGGATTTGATACTCCATATATTCTTGCCACCAATCCCATCATCACCTCGTAGAGAGGGCTCTTAAAGATATAGCTCCGCGCGATATCAATATTGCTATTAGCCACTGTTGCCCCGAAGACCATTAGTGAGTAATGAACTAAGACCTGCACGAATCCCATCATCTGATCGTGTTCTTGGGAGGTTGAAAGGACGCTTATACCTCCTTCCTTCTCTATTGTTCTAAGCCACCACTCAAGCCATATACCTGGTGGATAAACTTTACTTGGTATAACAATGCATGTTTGCCCGACAAAAGACTCAAATCGTGGGCCAAATATAGGATGTGTTCCTAATACGGCAACACCTTGAGACACACATTCCTCCATTGCTTTCATGGGTTTGGTCTTGAGTGAAGTGACGTCCATAAATAAACTGCTGTTGCGAAGTTTGGGCCCCACCAATTGTATAACATTTTCAGTTACATCTATTGGAACTGCAATAACAGCGATATCACAAGCTAAATATCCATCTTTTGCAAGAAGGGACGACCAATCATTAGGGGAGAAGATAACACCACCCATATCAAGTTTCTGAGCGATCTCGTTTGTTTTCTCATAGGTATCTACTAGTATAATTTTACATCCTCTCCGTTTCAAAAATTTTGCCATCCATAGCCCCATACCTCTTGCTCCGCCAAAGACAAAAACCAGAGGAGACTTTTTAATATAATTAAGAGAATTTTTATATATCAATGGCGCTTTACCTTTCATACTGCTGTTTCATAATGGTTAAAACAACCATAAACCCAACTGCAAACCAAATACAAATATTTTTTATCTTTATTCTATTACATCCTCACATCTTTAAATTTGACACTTATCATAAATGGATCATAAGCCATGTTTTTCTGCCTGCAATATCAAGTAATTAAATATGTCATATTTTAATATCAAAGATAACAATAAGTCTAGAATCTAAGTTATTCATTATTGTGAGAATTATCAGGAAAAGCAAGGGAAATTATCTACTTTGTTAGTGTTGGTTTTCCATTCACTCGACCTTACCCAAGATAGGCCATTCGTGAATGATAAATTAGTATAGGAGTGATGGAAATATTAAGCATTGAGAAAAAAAAGCGATTAAGGAACAATTTTTCGGGACCAGATTTCTCGACTCGCCTTCGGCTCGCTCGAAATGACAGTTGTAAGGTATATTGGCTTGCTCGAATTGACAGTAGTGTGCCCTCTTTTGTCATGTCGAGTGAAATCGAGACATCTGGCTTGTGTGCGATATAAAACCTATAAGCCGTTCACGGCTTACTCAAAATGACAGTTGTATGGTATATCAGTCCGCTCGAAATGAAAGTAGTGTAATCTAATTATTGGCCAGTTTGATAAAAAAGTTTATGGGAAAAGGTTTTCAACCAATACTCAATACACTTATGAGAATTTTTCATATCGCATAATAAGGTCTTGACTCGTGGCGTTTTACCAACGTTGAGATTACCTTTATGCTTTTTTCGGTAGCACCCTGGTTTTGCCGGATTACCTCCCGGCCGTTGCGGGCGATTTGTTTGGCAAAGGCCGGCTCACTTAGACACTTTTGCATCGCTTCGAACAAATCCTGTCCGTCACTGATTATAATAGCGCCTTCGCCTGCCTGAAGCACATCGACCGTATGTCTGAAATTGAAGGTGTGAGGGCCGAAGATTATGCATTTGCCGAGGGCGGCGGCCTCTGCCATATCAGAGCCGCCCATCGGGACAAGCGAGCGCCCGACAAAAATGACCGTAGCAAGCGAATAAAACTTCCTCAAATCACCCATAGTATCACCGAGAATTACTCGTGACTTGTCGCTGGTGACCCGTCGCTCGTTCTTAGCTGCTAACTCCTTTATCTGGCTGTAACGAATCAGCGGAAAGCCAAATTGTTCTATAAGCTGAGCGACTTCATCGAATCTTTCGGGCTTTCGCGGCACAATTGCCAGCCGCAGGTCCGCAAAGTCGTCTTCGGCTTTTAGCTTTTTGAAAACATCCAGCAGAATCTGCTCTTCGCCCGGGCCGGTTGCGCCTGCGACCCAAAGTCTTTCCCTGCCGATGTTAAGCTGTTTCGCAAGCTCGCCGGCGCCTTCGACCTTATCGACAATCTGTGCGGTGTCGTATTTCAGTGAGCCGGTAACGATAACTTTACGTTCAGGGCAGCCGAGCTGTCTAAAACGCTCGGCATATTCTTCGGTCTGGGCAAGGACAAGGCTTAGCCTTCGAAATATCGTTCTGGCAATCGGTTTTATCTTTTTGTATTTCGAGAAACTTTCATCACTTATTCGGCCGTTTATCACAACGACGGGAACATTCAGCCGGTCCGCGATTTGAACAAAATTGGGCCAGACTTCCAGCTCCATAAGCAGGCAGATTGCAGGCTGGATTCCGCGGAAAGCGCGACGCATTATGCTGGAAAAATCAAATGGGAAATAAGAGACTTTATGGCTGTCGCCGAAAAGGGCATTTGCGCGTGCAAAGCCGGTGTCGGTGGTCGTGGTTATGATGATTTCATAACTGCCGAACCTGTTTTCGAGCTCCTTGATAATCGTTCGGGCCGCATTGACTTCCCCAACACTAACGGCGTGCAGCCAGATGCATTTTTTTAGTGCCGGGTCTTTTCGGGTAATTTTGCCGAAGCGGTCGGACCATCCCGTTCGATATCTTTTGTATTTGACCATCCGATACAAAACGAGGGGAGTTATTGCAGCAGCTATCAGCAGATACGTGCAATTGATGATGTATCCCATTTACCTTCCTGTAAAAAAGTTAAAGGGTGCCAACAGGAGACTCAATGGTATCGATAAATTTTCGATTTGTCAAACAAATGCCTTCACTGAAAAAGCCCGATTAATATCCAGCTTAGGGGTGATTACTTTTTGCGATATAACAACAGGTGCATTAAGGCTGTATTTCCTCGAGCCAGTGCTGCGCCAAAGCCGCAAAATCAAGGAAGTCAATCCTGTTATCAGGACTTGAAGGAGGTGCCATATCGCACCGCGGAAACCAATTGGGAGAGTTTGCGTCTTCGAGCCAGTGGCTGACGAACTCGGCCAGGTCTAAATAATCGACTATGCAGTTGTAACACGTTGGAACTATATCGCCTATGATCCGGCAGGCCGGTTCGAATTCGAGTGTCGGGTTGTAGCCCTGTCCCTGCATACCGCCGCCCTTGATGACATAGTTCAAATCGACAAAAAGATTCGTTCCGATGATGCCGTCAAGAAAGCCGCCTTCCGGAGAAGCTACGTTGAGCGCTATGACCGGCACGTTCGTATATTCGAGCCATTGGCCGTCGGCGGGTATCTGGAGTGAATCGATAAAAAAACCGGGCTCAATGGTGACCTGGCCGGTTACATCTATTACATCTACAGTGAAATCGGGATTGCTGGTACTGAGGTGCAGTCCTGATGCCATTGTTCGGCTAATCACGGTAATTTGGGCGCCGGTGTCCAGCAAAAATTCGTCAAGGCCCGTGATGCCGTCATTGCCGTCCGCCAGGTTCACCCACGGCAGAAAGTAAACACTTTGGTTATACATCAGCCCCGAGATTAAGGAGGGTTGAAGTGGTGTTCCGTCGGGCTCGCCTTCACAAGTACCTAAAATCTCGTAACATGGAAAGTATTGGACCGCGGAGGCGTCGGTCGGGCGCAGCTCCAGATATATTATATTGGAATAGGACGGTACGGACGAATCATCCAGGGCGTAAAAACTGATATAAGGCGAGTTAAAATCGTTTCCGTCAACCGTCACTGGAAACTGCTTATTGTTGCAAAATGCCGTACTGCAAAGAACCGCCATAGGCATACCCACTACAGTCGGTACGTTCGGCGATTCTATGGAATCACCGGCAGCAATGGAGACATTATATTCACCAAGCATCGTCGAATCATCGACAAGCATACCGTTCGAATCGAGTACATCCAGGCCTGCGATAAAGATACCGAGAGGATTAGTTGTGTAGGTGATTGCCGAGCCGGTGGCTCCGACTAATTCTATTTCTAAAGAAGTGATTAAGCCCGCACCATCGATGCCCGTCTTTACAGCATCACCGTCACTGATAAGGTTAACGCCGGCACCTGTATCATAGATTCCTATAGCATAATCGGTCTGCGGATTTGGTGTAAGGTAATTGCCCACGACAGAGTCTGAAAAATATGCGTTGAAATCCCCGCCGAAATCCGCGTCCGTAACCGAAATGACTATCCAGGGCACAAAACCGCCTAATGGCGGAGAGTCGATAACGGCGGCAAGAACCACTTCGGTTGACTCGCTTCGTGCTGCCGTTGTGGATGGAGTAATTTCCTTAATGCGAATTTTGGGTTGACTGCGGCGGTGTTGTTCGAGCATCGGCGGCGGTTTGTCGGCAGGATAACTGATTGCTTTTATACGTGACCCGCCCGTTATGCGCAAGTCTATCTCCTGCCGCTGCCAGTCCTGCCGCTCGGCAAGCACAACTGAGCTGCACAACAGCATAAGAATAACAAAAATGGCCGGCCTCCTCCTAGGGCGTAAGGTGCTTGTGTGTCTTAACATTTTATCAGCACGTTTTTTACCTGACGAATACCATTATATCATAAATACGATAAATCCACAAAAAAATCAGGCTAAAGAAGCGGCTTCTTGCGATTGATTCATTCATTGTAGGTTTTAAATTACGTATCCAACCGCATCCGAAGCTATATTTCCTTAAGGTGCGATATTCTCAAGCCAGTTTTTGATAATAACAGCAAGGTCTTTGAAGTCCACTATGCCGTCACCGAAAGGCAATGTAGAGATGTCAACCGATTGTTCGTCCTGCAGCCAGTATTGCCCGATTTTGCTGAAATCCTCGAAATCGACCTTGCCGTCGTTATTCAAATCACCGGACTCGATTAACAGATACCACATAGTCTCATACGCCGGCGAGATTTCAACAACCGTCTGGTCGTTTTCGATGGTCGTAGGTACAGTTGACTTTATCGTCCCGTCGGGCGCCAAGGCATAACATCTAATCCCCCTAAGCGGGAATCTTATCACGGCGGAAACCGGCTCGATTAGAACCGGGGCCCCTCCCCAGTTCGTGCCCACGGTTGTTCGGTCCGGTGAGAATATCATTCCTGTGTTCTCACAGCGCCCGCAGGCCGTGATAAGAATTTTTTGGCTTTCGGGCAGCGGTATTTTTATGTGCTCAGGTTCCAGATAAGTTATGGTAATAGCGGCATAATTCGGCTCATTAACTTCAACCTTGTTATTACTTGCAGATGCAAATTTTTCTCGATGACCAATGTAAACCCATGCCGATTTTCCAATCGCAGAGTATATCCCTTTGCCATCAGTCCCAATTTGCCACTCCAAAACCGTCTGATTCGGTTCATTCGGCAAATCAATACTGCCCGTCTCATAAAGTGTATTAGCTATGCGATTATCAAGCAGGTCCTGGCGTGTGAGGCCCGAATTCTCTTCAAGAACACCAAACATATCCCTGTCATACCTGAGGTGCAAATCCGCTACAGGCCCCAAACTTTCATTTGCGTCAAATAAGCCCGCGTAATAATACTTATCTCCCAACGGCTGAATTCCACTATATCGAAATATACCCGCCCCCGCCGAGATAAAACCCCACTTGGCCGGATTATGAAGAATGTCAAAGAAACTGTTAAAATAATTATCATTCCAATCATCCGAGCTGTGAGTATATGCATACAGCCACAAACCATCCCAGTCCTGAGCCGCGGCAAACGATGTGAGCATGCCGACGCATTGGGCCTGAGAATCCAGTGGCGCGGGATGATTGTATTCGGTGACTGTGAAAGGTTTGCCGAGATAATTGGGGCTGTTGCCGAGCCGACAGCCCGCCAGGTCGAACAATGTAGCTTCGTTAATATAATCCGTCATCGCCTTTTGATTAATATACCAATTATTAGGGTCCCATGGCGTGCCCGGAAACTGTGGATGCTGCCAGTAGGCATGGGCATCGATAAAATCCATATCGCTTTGTGCATACAGCCCCAAAGGCCCAAAAACAATCGTGCCGGTTACCAGCGCCTGACAGCCGAGGTCGCTGCTTATGTAACTTCGCATATCGTCGAAATAGGCCTTCTCCGTCTCGGCAAGAAATCGCAATCGGTCAATCTGCCGCTCCTTGACCGCGAGGTCGGCAAACAGCCGAACGGTACCCGTTTCGATAAATTCGTCTTCCATAAGTCCCACTTGTCCGCCTGTGCGCAGTTGTGGATTTCTCAAATAAAATGTCGTCGTATCCCCGCCGCCGAAGCTGAATGTCACCCGTCCATTCTCATCGTCGGCACTGGCTACAAAGCCATAATTGTAACTCTGCCAATCAGTGCCCAAATCGACGGTTCTATACAATCCCAGATTGCTCCACGGGTCGTGGTTCTGCATTGCATCGCACGATATTGTACGCGGCTGCTCGGAAGCCCCCTCGAAGTTCAGTGTATAATACTGCCCTTCTACAATTTGCAGGTTCGCCTGCCTTATTTGCAGATGCCAGCCGTAACCGTCCGTTACGTCTATCGTAAATTCAGCACAGCTCTGCGCTTGATACACATTAGGTTCGAACGACGCCTGGCAGCCCTCGTGCTCTTCCAGATACCACGTGTCCTGGGGAGGAACATTAGGGTCATTGAAGTGGTCCTCGAAGCTCGTTAAAACATTCTCTCCAAACGGCTCGATATTACTATTCCAACAATCCCTTAGATTATTCGAATCACCGTATTCGTTTCCCAGCCAATCGTTATACATTTGCTGCAGTATGTCCGCGTAGTAACTCGGCAGGTTCCGCAGGATGTCATCCGCGCCCCACATAAATAAGCTGTCCTCGTTTGTAATCTCCACGAACGCTACAGCCGGGTCGTCGGCGTAACTCAAACCGCGGTACGGATTGACATGCTCCAACAGCTCCTGAGCAAAATCTTTTTGGGCCTGTACCAACGCCGGTGTGAAAATCCCGACAATTTTATCATAACCGACATCAGGGTCAGGCAAACCCAAGTATTGGCTGTGTTCCCGGCCGACATGCAGGTTCAGATTAATATAAATACCATTATCAGCTAATTCGTTAATGAAATAATCAAGCCGGTCCAATGCCTCGGGATATATCGTCTCTCCTGTTGAAGGATGCCAAAGCCCATTGGGAAATTTGGATGAATCCATATGATGGCAACGAACAGAGTTTATTCCCGCCGCCGCTAATCGCTCCGCTGAAATGGCGGCATTTTGATGGCTTGGTAAATTCCCACCGAAAGAACAATTCACACCCCAGATTTTTATTCTTTGGCCGTGGCGGTAGAACTTGTCTGCCACTACCGTGATTCTGTTGCTGTCGACGGCAATGAGTTGGCCTTGCATTGCAATAAGCGAATTTGCGTCCTGCTGCGTCGGGATTACAAACGGTACCATATCAGCAAAGCAGAGTGAATAGCTGAAAATAAGAAGCAAAAAGGAAATTAAAAAGTTACGAGTGCTCATAATCCGCCGGATTTATTTGTTGGATATTCTCCGTGCACAGTTCCCCTGCCTCCTATGCCGTTCCGGATACTCGGACAGGAACCGGCCTGCTGAGGACATTATACCAAAATATTCCCTGATTTCAAAGCTTTACTTTAACGGGTGACATCACAGGCCGGGTTGTATTGTCCATCGCCTTCTCCAAACAGCCAGGCTATGCAAATACTGCAAAGTCCTCAAAGTCGGCGTCGCAGCCATCGGCGATAACTTATCACTAAGCTCGCCATAACCACTTAAATCCAAGATTTATATGCTTTTATACTTGTCTGACGGGAAGTATACAGGTATATAGTGGACTTAATTGCTAACGTTTTATGGACAAAAAGCCATGAACAAAACACAGTTAAAAGCCTTGTGGGTAGGGATAGGCATTTTTGTGTTGATGGGCCTTTTTCCCCCGACAACAAAGGGATACAACTTCGTTCTGGACAGAGGCGATATAAGCCTTTGCCGTCTGCTCATTCAATGGGTTATTACAGCCGCTATCACAGCCGGCTTCATATACAGTATCAAGGTTGACCCAGGATTAATTTTGAAAATTCCATGCTTGCTGTCATATTCGTTCAATCTGGGTAAGCGGCCGTATGCAGAGTTATTAGAGGAGGCGCGAAACAAGGAGGACAAGTCTGATATCAAACGCCTGTGGCTGTTGCTGTTGCTGCTATTGCTATTAGTCCTTACTATTATTGGATTGTCTTACGAGGGAACCGCACGCCCCCCTGTTAGCATACTTTGAAAATCCCATTGAGTTTTAAAAGCCGCTTAAAACGAGAGAGTCAAAAGTACGGTTATAACCGCTCCTGCAAATCTTTTTCAAAATCTGATAATATATTAGTCAAACAATTATCAAATCCTTCAACCAGGGACTCAGCCGTCCTTTCATTAGACTCAAAAGTTGATTCATAAGTTTTAGTAAACACAACAGATTTACCTGATATTTTTATTAAGAAAAAACGAATCTTCATTATTGCCTTAGGTGATTTTTTATCCCTGAAATCACCGTATAAAGTGATTATATTACCTTCTAACACATGGCTTGCATTTACATAGCTGCCCGGTTCCAATACTAACTTAAACAGCGCTGATTCTGAGAGCCAGCTTCGAGTTTTTTCTGTAATCATATCTTCAGGCCTGATTAAAAACCGGTTATAAAAGTCTGTTTCATATTCTGACTGGTCCTTTCTATATACAAGACTTCTACTGCTAAAGGCCGTGTCAATATTAAAATTTCGGACACCAAGTACTATATTTTTGCTGATTTGTTGTTGCGGGCGGTCTCGAGAAACTTCGAGGACAAAATTCCTATTATCGTACTCGCATCCGGATGAAAGTACTGATAAAATCATAAAGCCACATAACGTCATCACTTTTCTATTCATTTTATTATCTCCGATTTTGAAGGCGGCACACTAAATATCAATCCAGAAGGATGTTTTTTAAGCGTTGCTGTTAATTCTTTTACGTCATCCGAAATCGCTCTCAGATTACTTATAAATCTATCCACCTCAGGGCTCTGAGTCCTGATTTCTCTGTTAATACTCTCCAAGGTTTTATCCAGCCGGGTCAGAACCACTGCAAGATTAGCGGTTTCGGCATTTGGGTCGGGGTTCATCAGCAGTTTCTTTGTTTCCTGATTCGTCTGGCGAATTTCACAAAAGAAACCCTGTATTTCTTCAGTTAGACCTGTCACATCAACTTCTTCCAACTTTGCCATGACTGCATCCAGCGCATCCCTTATCGTAGAAAACTGCTCCGGTGCCGAAGGAATATATATGCAACGGGGTTCCCACGTAATATTCAATACAGGAAAACGGTTCGGGTCTACGAATGCCCCCTCTAAATAAGCTTGACTGGTTAGTAAATTTGAGGCAAGTCTAAGCCTTAAACCCTGATGTATCAAATTTCTCATGCGAGCTCTTCTCTGCTCATCTGTAAAATCACCCTTACGTACTCTTCCTTCGGATTCCTTCGTATCCATAGAGCATAAAACCCTTATATAACGCTCATGTCTCGATACTTCTGTTGGAACAGTCGATATATCATAAATAGCAGAAGCAAAATCAATGCTTTCAACTTGTCCTATCTTAACTCCCCTCAACTCAACAGATGCCCCCGGACTCAATCCTGTAACAGTGCTGTCAAAATATGTCTCAAAATAAATCTTTCCTTTCGTAAAAAGCCCCGCGCCCCAGATAATAACAGCAACCACAATTAAGGTTACAGATATAATAATAAACAAGCCTATTTTGAAATAATTCGGTTTCGTGCTCATTCTTCTTTCCTATACATAAAAGTATCCGGTTTTTCATAGTTTTTAACAAAAAGCTTCATTTACGACTCCCTGTTAAAAAATTGTCTCACCCAGGGATTATCACTCTTGTCACGCAGGTAATCAGGTCTACCTGCAGCCACTATGGACTTGGTAATTTTATCAAGCATTATTACCCTGTCTGCCACTTTATATATACTCGGTAACTCATGCGTCACTACGATAAACGTAATGCCAAGACTTCTCGAGAGCTCTATGATTAAATCATCAAGCTGTGATGAGGTAATAGGGTCAAGTCCCGCTGAAGGTTCATCGAGAAATAATATCCTCGGCCCCAGAGTCATAGCTCGTGCTATAGCCGCCCTTTTCCTCATACCGCCGCTAAGCTCCGAAGGCATCTTGTATGCACTACCCTCCAGGCCGACCACTTTAAGCCTCATTTGTGCTATAAATTCCATAGCATCCCGCGGTATGTCCGTGAACTCTTCAAGAACTAAACATATATTCTCCATTAAATTCATCGACCCGAAAAGAGCACCATTCTGGTACATTACGCCTATCCTTCGGAGGATATCAATCCGCTCCTGGCCTTGAGCAGAAACGATATCATTACCCTGGATGAATACTTTACCCGAAACAGGAGGTAAAAGACCAATCATGTGCTTCAAAAGCGTGCTCTTGCCACAGCCCGAACCTCCTAAAATGATAAATACTTCACCGGCTTGAACCTCAAAATTAATATCCTTAATAATCGCGACCTCGCCATAACCGGCAGTGAGATTCTCAACTCGAATTACAGTCTCAGAATCAGTCATTCCAGCTTTTATATCCCAAGATAAAAATAAACAACAGCGAACACACCATCTGCAACAATTACAGCAATAATGCTGCTGACAACCGCCTTGGTTGCAGAATCTCCGACGGCACTTGCTCCGGTACCAGTCTGCAAACCTCTCAAACATCCTATACCAGCAATCATCGAACCAAAGACCAGGGTTTTAACCATGCCCCCTGCCAGATCACCAAGGGTTGCTGCTTCCTGAATCCGATTAAGAAAAGTTATTGGATGAAAACCCAGTGAAAGCATAACTAATCCACATCCTATCAAGCCACATAAGTGATTGAACATCGTCAAAAGAGGCATTACAACCACGCCGGCGACCATACGCGGTATGGCTAAAAACCTTACCGGGTCAATCCCCATCGTAGTCAATGCATCAATCTCTTCATTCACCTTCATCGTGCCGAGTTCAGCAGCATAGGCTGAACCGCTTCGACTTGCAAAAATGACAGCAGTAATCAGCGGACCAAGCTCTCTAAAAAGTGAAATTACAATCAGGTCGGCCACGAATACCTGAGCGCCAAATTTTTGCATGGCGACCGCCGATTGAAATGCGAGAATCAAGCCGATTAGAAAACCAAGCATACAGGTAATACCAACTGCGTCCGCTCCGCTTTTCTCGGCAATTAAAAAAGTATCAGTCCAGCGAATGTTCTTGGGCTTTGAAATTGTGCTGAAAAATTTTACAAATAATTCACCCATGAAGCTGATTTGTGTCTTTAAATCATCCCAGGCCCGGCAGCCGGCGTTTCCAACTTTTTCTATAAATCCTTGAAGGGAAAATTTCTCAGGCAAATACTCACTTATTTGGCCGGGGTCGAATATTTTTATGAGTTGCTCAAACTCCGGTCTTAAACCCTCTATAATAAATTGCCGATTTTCTTTTTCCTGACGTTGCCTCAACTGTAAAAGAAGGGCTGCGCCAGTACCGTCGCAATACTCAACACCGGCAGCATCCACTTCCAGAAGTGAAGGTTCGGTATCAGATAATTTTTTGGCGGCCTCGGACCATATTGGGCCCACAGTGTCGGCATCCAGCCGTCCCTCTATGGTAAGTTTTAAGCCGCTGTCATCTATTTTGTAGTCTGTTTGAACCATATTATTTATAGAGGTTTATTAATGTTATTAAAAACCGTTAGAAAGTCAATCGAGCATTCAAACCGAAAACGACGAGGGCATGTTCGTCAGGATTAAGCACCGGATTAATAATCAGTTGAATATCCGGGATTATCGAAAGGTTCTGAGACAGTTGCAGCCGATAGAAACATTCAGCCGTATACTGAACGTCAAGATTATTTGCAGAGGGCTTCTTAATAAGCATTCACCTCGTTTCTACCTTTCTTTGCCCACCGGTGCCTTGGGTCGAATCGCGTGCATAAAAATCTAAAGTTAGTGATAACTTCCAGCATTAAAAACTCCTAATATATATCACGAACTTGCGCTTTCATTTTATCCGGTCACTTGGTATTTACAAGAACTTTTAAGAAGAAAGCAGGATTGTAGGAATCTCCAGGTCGTGACCTGGTTAGAAGCCTTCTGAAAAGAGTTAACGCTGACTTCAAAGTATTTTCTTTTTCAAAAAGTACCATAAACAGTTACCAACCAGCAAATTACCCCACAGCATCACGAAAAACATAGCTAAGATTCGAGAAACGTGGTAACAAAATGGTGACAAGATTTTGTCAAGCATGAAACATTAAAAAAGGGCTGTAAGCAATGCCTACAGCCCTTTGATTCGACAATAAGTTCATGTGCCATCACATAGTACTTTACTCAAGCCAGTGTTCGCAAAATATCAGCAGGTCACTCAAGTTAATTCTATTGTCCTGATTGAAATCGCACTCTTCGCACCATAATTCGCTAACCTGAGTAAGGTCGTATTCGACCTGTACATCGTCGAAATAAACGTATCCATTGCCATTTTGATTGGCCATGAAGCGTATCTGTGTGTTCGGAGCAGTGTAGGCTGAAATATCGAAGGCTTCGCTGTTCAACCAGGTACTATATCCATCAGGTATCGTAAGCAGGTTGGTCCAGCTCGAACCACCATCATCCGAGACGTCAACTTTCATATTGTTGTGGAAGTACGGGCCTACGCGCCACCAATTAAAGGTCAATTCGGCAAAGGTGGCGCCACTCAGATCGGCCTCTCGGAGCAGGCCTTTGCCTTGTGAGTGGTGTCCAATTCGCAGTGCGTTGGATACAAACGAACCAACGACCCGCACATCGCCAGCACCTGGTCCGTCAGACTCACCGATTTCCAGCCAGTCGCCACTCCAGTCCTGTGTGCCATCGCTGCCGTTGTAGGAGATAGAATTAAACAAGTCAGAGATTGTCTCAACAGTCAAAACTTCGTACGGACTGTACCAGCTCGAGGCAAGGATGGCAAAGTCCGTCAAATCGGTGTTTAAATCACCGTTTAAATCTCCTGTGAAGTTACACATGCCGTAATCCGAGAGGTCGCTTTGGGTAAACCAGAGAGGCAGGCCGCGGCCTTGCGAGAGGCCTACAAGCCCATCCTGAGCGGCGATATCCAATAATGTTATTCTGAGCTTGCCGTTAAAACGCATTTCAATCTGGAAACTATTTGAGTTGGCCAGGCTATACTCCGGTACATTTTCAAACGTTACCACCACCCGGTCGTCGAGCTGCTTCCAGGAAATCACGCCGCCGGCCGAGGGATCCAGGTCATCAAACAGGGCCGATATACGCGGCAAAGCGAAGTGGTCTTCCAGAGTCTCAAAGTGGCGTATGTCGCCGGAGATGAAGCTGACATAGCCGTTACTTCCAATATAGAAAACATCGTAATCAGTACCATATAAATTGATACTGGCATCAATTAGCTGGACCGGAACGTAATCATCATCACCAAGCGAGATGATTGTTCCACCGTTTGGATCAACAGGAAAATCGTTAGCTTCGTTGATGCAAGCCTTATAGTAAATGGATGACCCATCGGGCGAGAAAGTCAGTGTCCGGCCGGTCATATCATTACACCTGGGATCGTTAGGGTCGATGGGAACATTCGGGTCAAATAGTTCGGTGAAATAGTCGGTCGGTTCAATAGTTAAAGTTGCCTGGGCGATAATCTCAGGAACATAAGGGTCATTAGAAGAAATGATGATATTCCCTTTATAAGTCCCCGGCAGTCGATTAGCATCAAAGACTACATTTACGTTAATCGTCTGGCCGGGACCAACGGCACCTGTTTCGGGCACGAATCCAATCCAGCCTCCGGCTAATGCTCCACACGAGTCTTCTGCTTCGAGGATAGCCTGGTGTAAGTTAAGGCGGCCACCGGAAACGCAAAGGCCCGCCAATGTCGGGTCGACCGTTTGCAAAATTATATCCTTTACTTCCAGATAGGTCAGTGACGGACATGCAGACCAAATAAGTGCACATGCTCCTGCAACGTGAGGACCAGCCATAGATGTACCACTCAGGTACTGATACCAGCCACCCGGTTCACAACTTAAAATGCTGCTTCCCGGCGCGCCAAGGTCAACTGAAACAGGTCCGTAGCAGGAAGAACCGGACTTATTGTCATAATAATCCGTAGATAAGACAGCAATTATGTTCTCGCAGGGATAGCTTGATGGGTAGTGCGGAGATGTATCGTTATTGACCCCATCGTTTCCGGCCGAGGCCACGAAGAGTAAACCGGCTGCATCAGCTGCCTCTATGGTATCCCTAAGGGGCTGGTTGTAGGGGCCGCCTCCCCACGAATTGCTCATAGCTCGTGCACCATTGTTAACTGCATACTCTATAGCTGAAATAGCACCGCTGATAAATGCAGTTTCTCCGTAATTGGGAAATATTTTCAAAGGCATAATCTCGACATCCCAGCAAACACCTACGACACCGATACCGTTATTACCCACGGCTCCGATAGTTCCCGCACAATGCGTTCCGTGATAATGATAATCAATCGGGTCGGAATCATTGTCGGCAAAGTCCCAGCCATGTATATCATCAACATAACCGTTACCGTCATCGTCAACACCCGATGTTCCATTGAACTCGGCTTCATTAATCCACATATTCGCCGACAGGTCGGGATGTGTGTAGTCAACGCCCGAATCGAGAAGAGCAATAATGATATCTCTATTGCCGATCCATATGTCCCATGCCTCGGGGGCGTCGATATCGGCGTCAACCAAACCTCCGGTCTGACCAATATTGTGCATACCCCAAAGATCGTCAAAATACTCGTCATTAGGGATATTCTGCTGTATAGAGTCTAATCTTATCTCGTAGTCCGGTTGAGCATATAAGATGCCTTTCGTCTGGTTAAAGGCAACCAGCGCCTTTTCAACACTCACGCCGGCAGGCAGGTTAACCAGGGACAAACCCGGGACAATTTCATATTCCCGCTCGATGGCAGGCTCGTTCAAGCTCTTAAGGATACTCTTTTTCTGAGTAATATTCGGCCAGGTTTTATCAACATGAGGAGCAAAACGTACGAGTAACCGGCCCGGAGCGAAATTTGCATCATCAGCCAGCACAGTAAAGTCCTGCCCGGGTAGAATGGAATCGATACTATAGTCTTCTGCCTTTAGTGGCGTAAAACCCGTCTGTTGAACTGAAAGAGAGAACTCCAGAGCAGAACCACCTGTGTTTCCAATGGTGAGGATTTGAATATCATTACAGCCCTGTGGAATTTCCGCTTCAAAAGAATAAGGACTCACCCATATTTTCGGGTCCGTATATACATTGAGACATACTGTTCGCTTCTGCAGCAGTGTTGTGGCGATATCAAGGAAATTCAAGTCACCGCAGTGGTAGCCCTCTTCCATAGTATCGGCCTGAGCGTTGGGAGCAACTACAATTGAGGTCGATTCACCCGGGTTTAAAGTGCCGCCCGATGAGTACAAATCCAGCCAGGGAATGTCTGAATCAACAGTCCAGTCAATACTGACCGGCCCGATGTTGGTCAACTGATAAGATGTATTTGATGGCACGAACGGGCCGCCGGGGTGTCCGGAGAATACAAAATTCGCGTCAGGAATAATTTCAAGATAATCCGTCATGCCGCGGCCACTCAATTGTACTTCAACTTCCGGCTCATCTATGTCACTGCTTTTGATGACTACCACAGCTTCGCATTCTTCAACATCTGTCGGCTCGAAAACTACGTTGACGTCAATACTGCTCGAGGGGGCTACTATCACTGGTAATGAAGAAACGTTTTCCAGGCGGAAACCACCTGATGACAGGTTTGCGGACTGGACGGGCAAAATCTGCAGCGGAACCTCACCCTGGCCGGGATATTCCGGCGGCTTCCAGTTCTCTGGAGCAGCCTCCGACTCTGACGCTGTAGAAGGATGCTCGTTGTACCATTGCTGTTCTGCACTTATAGTTTGTGAGGTGGTTTCGGGCTCGGTAACAAGCACATCGTCAAAAAAGTGCGTAACGGAGGAATACGAAGTACCTGTATAGCCAAGCAAGCCAATTCTTCCACTTGTAAGACCCAAGTCGGTCAGGCTATGGATAAGGTAGCCATTGATGTAGAATTGCAGGTCAGAGCCGTTTGCCATTACCTTAAGCGTGTTCCAACTCGTGGGTGGGTTGATATAGGATGAATCGGTCCAACTAACCAGTGTGGTGATTGTTCCAGACACCAGCTTAAAGATTAAGTAGCTCTCTTCATCAATGCCAAACCCATAGCCGGAACCTGTGGACACAGGATACGACTCGAAGTCTGCCGTTGCCCGGAAGATTATATAACGGGCATAGCCTGAAGATTCAGCGCGGCGTATCTTTACCTCGTAACAGAAGTTCTCGAGGATTTCACCGCTGTACGTTGCGACCATGCTATTGGTGCCACTTGGAGACGGCTGGTAAGCTCGATATTCCTGGTTCACAACCCCCCAGTCGGCATCCACGTCTTCCTCCCAATCCTGTGCCAGCCCGTCGTCAAAGTCTTCGAAGTATCCGCCGCCAAGAGAAATGTCCGTAACAACAAGGCTAAATGTCGGATCGGTATTGGTCACCGTAATGTGCTCTCTCCGTGACAGTCCTATGATGACATCTCCGAAAGGCATATTCAGGTCGTCAACCGGCGAAATAGAATCGGTTACCTCAATCTCGGCGGGACCCGGATTTACGTCAAGCGTCACATACCGACTTTGGTTTGCGCCGTTGCTCAGATTGGTGAAAAGGATTGTATCGCTATAACCACCCGGCGGCAGTAAGTTAACCTCTGTGGTAAGCCGGAGTTCAACTGTAGTGATTTCATCCGGCCCCAAAGTCCCGGAGGTATAATCAATGTCAAGCCACGTTTCAGTAATATGTGCACTCCAATCAAGGCTGTTCGGTCCGGTGTTTGTTAGCTGGTACGTCTTCGTCGAAGGCGTAAACGGCCCGGTTTCATAACCTGAAATGATGAAGTCTTCCGGTGGCATCACCGCAGTTATACGAAGTGCATCCAATCGGCCATAGACATACGCCGAGCCGCTGCTGCTTCCCTTGTCATCATCGTAACGGGCCCCGACAACGCAGCGGTCATCGCTTATGCTCACTGAACAGCCGTAGTAATCCGAGCCGGCCCCATCCGAGGCCGTCAGCTTGGTCTTCTGAATCCAGCTCGTACCATTCCATTCGAATAAGTATGCCGAGCCGCTGCTGCTTCCCTTATCATCATCGCCATCGGCCCCGACAACACAGCGGTCACCGCTTATGCTCACCGAATTGCCGAAGTAATCCCCGCTGGCCCCATCCAAGGCCGTCAGCTTGGCCTGCTGGCTCCAGTTTGTGCCGTTCCATTCGAATATGTATGCCGAGCCGCTGCTGCTTCCCTTATCATCATCGTAACGGGCCCCGACAACACAGCAGTTACCACTAATGCTTACCGAATAGCCGAAGTAATCCGAGTCGGCCCCATCCGAGGCCGTCAGCTTGGCCTTCTGGCTCCAGTTTGTGCCGTTCCATTCGAATATGTATGCCGAGCCGCTATAGCTTCCCATATCATCATCGCCATCGGCCCCGACAACACAGCGGCCGCCGCTAATGCTTACAGAATAGCCGAAGTAATCCCCGCTGGCCCCATCCGAGGCCGTCAGCTTGGCCTGCTGGCTCCAGTTTGTGCCGTTCCATTCGAATATGTATGCCGAGCCGCTACCGCTTCCCTTATCATCATCGTAACGGGCCCCGATAACACAGCGGTTACCACTAATGCTTACCGAATAGCCGAAGTAATCCGAGCTGGCCCCATCCGAGGCCGTCAGCTTGGCCTGCTGGCTCCAGTTTGTGCCGTTCCATTCGAATATGTATGCCGAGCCGCTATAGCTTCCATTATCATCATCGCCATAGGCCCCGACAACGCAGCGGTCGCCGCTAATGCTTACAGAATAGCCGAGATAATCCGAGCTGGCCCCATCCGAGGCCGTCAGCTTGGCCTGCTGGTCCCAGTTTGTGCCGTTCCACTCGAATATGTATGCCGAGCCGCTGCTGCTTCCCTTATCATCATCGCTATCGGCCCCGATAACGCAGCGGTCACCGCTAATGCTCACCGAAATGCCGAAGTTATCCGAACTGGCCCCATCCGAGGCCGTCAGCTTGAACTCGGGCATAACGACTCTTAGCTCAACCGACCGTTCATGGACTATCCCGCTGGTTAGGTTGGAAAAGGTCACGGTGTCCGTATAAACGCCAAGCGGCAGAATATTGGCATTGGGGTTGATGCAGACATCGACGGTCGTGGAAGCACCGCCGGCCAATGTTCCACTGCCAGGCGTAACGTCGAGCCATGGCTGTGTTTTGGTTGCAGTCCAGTCGAGTGAATTGGGGCCGGTATTTGTCAATGTATAGGTCTGGCAATCCGGCGTGAAAGGTCCTCCTTCATTACCCGATGAGATAAAGTCTTCCGGCGGGGTAATACTGAGGTCGCCTAAAGCGTCACCTAACAAACAGACATCATCAATATTCCAGCCGGGATATGTAACCGAACCATCCGTCGGTCCCATAGTCCAGCGAATGTAAACCGTGGACTGCTCATCAGCGACGGAGGAAATATCGTATATACACTCAACCCAAGCACCGTCGCAGAAACTGCTCCCCGTGTGATCCCAGACGAGTATCCAGGTGCTTCCGTTATTGCTTACCTCTACTTTTGCGTGGTCATAAGCTGAAGATTCCACGCCCAGCCAACGCCAGAACTTCAAGGTCACATTCTCGTAGCCGGAGCAGTTTATCGCCGTTGTAGTCAGATAATACGACGGCATGCTGTTGGTATAGTCTCCCGAAAGGTTGTAGCCATAAACATTGGCACCGGTATGACCGGAAGTTGGATCTTGACAGTCGGACCCGCCTCCCAATGGAACACCGAAGCTCCATTGTCCCTGCGTACTCCAACCAGGATTTGTATCCAACGGGAAACAAACGATTGTGACAGCCTGCACATCAGCAAGTGCAGCAAAAGCAAGAATAGTCAGAGCTGCAAAAACAGTGATAATTGAAGAGTGATAACTGCATGATTTCATGACTAATCCTCCTATAAAAGTTTTATTGCTGCAACAAAACTTCCCCCCAATTCCTTTTATTTCAGTCGGTGTGAACACCTGAAGCGAAATTATGAAGCTTTCTTATCCTTCTCCATAAAATCAGTAAACTATACTCTCCAGACAGAAAAGTCAAGAATATTATTGGGCCCTGATCTTACAATTTGCAATTCAGCCTGCCATCTAAGTGATGCTCTAAACCGACTTTCTGTTCCATTAATTTATTCTTTTTTATTTTTTTAACTATTTTTTTTCGTGAGACAGCACGCACAGAAAAATCTCGCAGAATCCTAATCAATTTGTGGCGCGCGGTATCGGTGTTCTTACTGCGCAGACTAACTTTTAGCAGCTTTCGGAGAAATTAAAATTTACACCCGCCTTACTTATAGAAATGCTAAATCGCGATTTGCTGTGACTTACAAATGATAAAATTAATAAACGACAACCGTTGCAAGTCTCTTAGTTTTCTTTTGTCTTTATATAAATTATACACGATTTTCGAATAAAGTCAATAAATGCCGTACTAAGTATTGATAATGTTTTAATAAACTTGGTGTAGCCAAAGAATTTAGCGGTATTTAACTAATTCTTCGTGTTTAGTCGTTGCTCTATGGCTGCTATACGGCTCTCTAAGTCCTCAGTCTCTTTGTGTTTGAGGATATATTCGATAACGTCCTTACAGGCCAGCCGTTTGGCCGGAGCTTCCAGAACAGGACAGAAAAGCCATACTCGATATAGTTAAGAGGTAGGTAAATGGGATACACTAAAACTAAACTGATGACTAAAATGCTTGCTGAGGAGTTTAACGAAGAAAAGCTGTATTCGTTTAAGTCCTATGGTGAAGGGGGACGTTATACCCAGAGACAAAAGGATTATGCCTTTAAACTGATAGAAGAGTACGGAATAAGAGCTACAGCCCGAATCCTGAAAGTGCAAAGAAGGACACTACAGTGGTGGTGTAGGGAACATTATGTCTGGGTTAAACGCTGCCCAAGCTGGATTTATGGCTGGGCTGAAAGACGCAGGAAACGAAGGGCATTTTGGCAGCGAAGAGGATACTGTTAAGTCGGCTATATAATCCGGCCCCCTAGGCATTCCCGTTTAATCAAATTTAATGGTTTCATAGTCATAACATTTTTCCTGTTCACTAATCTTTTATATGTGGCAATGATTTTTTACTTTTCTAGTGAAATAGAGCTGAAGAAAAGTTACCATAAATACCTGATAGGCCCTAAGTGAGATGTTCTGTGGTCTGAAAATCTTGTATTGATACCTCAAGATTTACACATGCAGAATTTCATGAATATGAAATGGAATTAACCTATGGGTTTTTGGGGATTATTCAAAAAGAAGTCTTGCGTTAAAAAAGTAATATCAAATCAAATTATTGTTAAGAGGGATAATATTGAAGGATTGATTGGATTTAATGAAATCGAGGAAACACTGCAATCACTTGTTGCTATTTCAATCAATAAACAAATTTTTAATCTCATAGATTTAAGTATAGATGGATATGGATTAGATAAGCGTGAGTTACATGAGATACCTGAAGTATGTGAATGGGCTAGAGTTTTAAGACAAAAGATACCCCTGTTATTTTATTTCTTAGATTTATCAAGTGCCAAACGTTATGTTGGTTGGTTGTGTGGTCCAGTGTCTGTAGATGAAATTCTAACTAATAAATTGCAAATCAGATACCAAAAAGAGTTGAACAAATGTATTGATGAATCTTGGAAACAAGGTAATGATTATTTAATTGAAACTGGTGCTTCGAAGGACTTCATCGAGTCCCTACAAGATGCCGATTTCTCACGAATAAGTGAACTTTCTATCATGGCAACAAAAATATATGTTCCATGACAAAAATATAAGAAGTAACGAAAGAGCTACTCATAATTCGATATCTTACAAGCTTTAGTTCGAACCTAATCCCAAACTCCACCATACTATCTGCAAAACAAACTACGTAAAAATGATACTATGCGTCCACGTGGTAGTATGCGAGTTTCTCGGCATACCAAAACATTCTGCACACCATCGAGAAACCTTTGGCCAGCTTTTGCCTCTTTCAACTTATTGAGAATCATTTCGCTGATTATATACAGGCTACCTTTGTTGACTTGTTTAGTTACGTAGCGAAATGGGTCGTCATCAGAATGTATTCTAACGACCTCCACACCTTTAGTCCGTAAGCACTTGATGATGTGTCTTCCAACGCAACCACATGGATTATTGACCCTATCCTCTGTTGTTACCCATACGTATTTTCCTCCACGTTTGGCAAGCCTAAAGGCCATAACGGAGAAAGCGGCAGGATACCCCTTTTTCATATCCCTCTTGCTAGTAAGATATTCTCCCTTTTTACACTCTATATTCCCAATGATTAGTGCTATGTGTTCTAATTGTAAGTTACGGGTAATCTATCGCCTCCATAAAACATGTTCAGCAGCTCTACTCCCTTTACTACTTCCTTATCTACCATAGTAAATTCTCCATTCTCAACGTGGATGAGTTCCAAAGAAATGCTACTATATACTTTGATATTCCTTTTGAAGAGTTCCTTCCCAATCCAACCCTACAATATCAAAATCTAATCTCAATATCAACAACTTCCATAAGATTCAGCATTAAACTCTTCTTCAAATATTAATGTGTCATTAGTATAAAGAGGATGCAATAAAAGTAGAATTAAGATCCTGTAAGTGAATCAAGTTCTTTCAGCAAATTAGATACATCCGGCTATTTTTAATAACCTTATCTGTCTGTACATATACATCCTGTATATACATTGTTGCCATTGGTAAATCTGCATAACCAAGAAGCCTTTGATTCGAGAAACCTGGCAACAAAATAGTGACAATGACCAGTGTATTTAAATTTATTCAGTAAAACTGACGCCGGATTTGACGACCAGCAGTAATTTTAGCGAAAACTACGGAAGAAAAGAATTGTAAAAGATGCAGGCAAGCACTTATAATATAACCGGTTATGTTGGTTTTGTCCCCGTAGCTCAATAGGATAGAGCGCTGGCCTCCGGAGCCAGAGGTTGTGCGTTCGAGTCGCACCGGGGATATTCAATCAGGACAATTAAAACGCTCAATTCGTTGCAAAACCGGCCGTAATTTGGTATCCTAAGGAAAGAATCGGAAATCACCGGCAGGCGGTATTTATATTCTTCTCATACGAGCCTTGGCCGGTAGTCTGGGAATGATTTCCCGCTCGTACTCTCAAGTGTGCCTTATGAAGTTGACAACTAAATCTCGAGTTTTTGTTTTTATACTACTTGCGGTGGTCGTCATAAACGGCCGTTGGTTTCTGAGCCGGTTGGGCCTTATCAGTCCAAACATTCGCCAAATCATCCTTATCAGTATCGACACCTGCCGGGCCGACTACCTCAGTTGCTACGGTTACCCGCGCCGGACCACACCCAATATTGACGCCATTGCACAACAGGCCGTTCTCTTCGAGCAAGTCATAACACCGGTCCCCTTAACGCTGCCAGCACACTCCTCGATGTTGACGGGCACTATCCCCCCCTATCACGGCGTGCGGAACAACCTTAACTACAAATTTCGGGAGTGGAACACAAGTGTCGCGGAAATACTGCGAGAACACGATTACAGGACCGGAGCAATCATCAGTGCATTTGTTCTGGATGCACAGTTCGGATTGAATCAGGGCTTCGAAACTTACAACGATGATTTTATCGAAGCACGGCATTACGGCGAATATATGGAACGCAAAGCCCAGGAGACGAGTGAATTTGCGTGCAGATGGCTTGAAGAGAATCGTGACGAAAAGTTTTTTCTCTTTCTGCATTACTTTGACCCGCACGATGCATACGTGCCGCCCGAGCCGTTTGCCTCAAGGTTTGCGGATAATCTATACGCCGGGGAAATTGCTTACACAGACGACTGCATCGGCCGGGTGATTGAGAAGTTAAAGGCGCTGGGGCTGTACGATTCGTCACTTATCATCATCGTCAGTGACCACGGCGAAGGCCTGGGGCAGCACGCCGAAGAAACGCACGGCTATTTTATATACCAAAGTACTGTGAGAGTGCCGTTGATTTTCAAGCTACCCGGCGGCTCCAAGCCCTCTAAGGTGAGTGAGCCGGTGGCAGTGATTGATATAGCGCCAACGATACTGCGGATGCTCAGAGTTCCGGTGCCGGCCAAAGTTCAGGGACGGGATTTGTCGGGCTTATTTACAAAAAAGCAAGGGGGAAAAAAACAGAAAGAAATTTACTGTGAATCGATTGGGGCAACCCAATACGGCTGCAATCCTCTCTTCGGCGTAGTGCAGGGCCGATGGAAATATATCGAGACTACGAAGCCGGAACTATACGATATTGTCCAAGACCCGGATGAGACAAAGAACCTGGTAGAAACCGAGACCAGACAGGCAAAGATACTTCAAGACCGGTTGAAACATATTTTAAGCGAGCAAGGCCACGCCGGCCAAGAGGACAGCAAGGCGACATTAGACCAGAAGAGTCTGCAGCGCCTGGCGTCACTCGGTTACGTAGGTGGTGGCGAAGTCAGCGAAGAATTTAATATTGACCTAAACAAGGAAGACCCGAAGGACCTGATTGGGGTCTACAATCTGGAACGAAAGTACAATAGACTTTTCATGATGCAACAGTACGACGAAGCCGAGAAGATATGCCGTCAGATACTAAAACAACGGCCAGATTACGCGGGCGCCCACAGGTACATGGGTGAAATAGCTATGAAGCGGGACCAGCCGGCAGAGGCGGCTGCACACTTAGCGGAGGCGCTTCGACTTGACAACAGCCGGCCCGACATACACGAGGTTATGGCTGTAGCAATGACAATGCTGGGCAGACTTGACGAAGCCTATAAACACCACCAGGAGGCCCTGCGTATAATGCCTGATGAGCCCAAATTTATCCACAATTTCGGGACTCTACTGGCCAAGCAGGGAAAACCTGAACAGGCTATCGCTATGTTCAAAAAGGCGTTGGAAATCGACCCTGATTATGTTGATGCCTATCACAATCTGGGAAATATTCTCGCCCAACAAGGAAAAATGAACGAGGCGGCCAATTATTGGAGAGAATCATTACGGCGCAAACCGGGCCAGACTAATGTGTTGGAAAATCTGGGCAAGATATCCTACGAAGAAGGCAAAATGGATGAGGCGATCGAGTACTTAAAGAAGTCTATTCAAGTAAATCCCCAGCAATCCAGAGTGTACTTCAACCTGGGATTAATATTTAGCAAGAAGGGAGATATTAGCCAAGCGACAGAGCAATACCTAAAAGTAGTACAATTGAAGCCTGACCACTATCAGGCCCACATCAATCTTGCAAATTTACTCGCTAAACAGGGCAAGACTACTGAGGCAATTCAGCATTGGAAGCATAGTCTTGAGGTAAAGCCCGAACAGGCTGCTGTACATCAGCGGCTGGGTATCGCCCTGGTCAAACAGGATAAGGTTGCTGAGGCCGTTTCACACTTCAGGGAGACAGTTCGCCTCATGCCGAACCAGCCCGGAGCTCTAAGAAACCTGGCGTGGATTCTATCGACTTACCGAGGTGATGGGGTTCATAATCCTAATGAGGCCATTCAGTTTGCAGAGCACGCCTGCGAGCTGACGAATTACAAAGATGCGGGGATGCTTGACACGCTGGCGACGGCCTACGCCGCAGCCGAGCAATTTGACAAGGCAGTAACCACTGCTCAAAAGGCGGTGGATTTGGCCCTTTCTTCAGGTCAGGAAAGAAAGGCAGAAGCCATCCGTAAACGTCTCGAACTTTATCAGGCCGGGCAACCATACTACCAAAATCCCTAATAAACCATCTTCTTCACGGCCGTGTACATATAGGCAGCAATTTGTTTTGACGGGAGTATCCGCGTGACATATAATTTGTCCCTCTCGCGAGACCGGACGCATCCTGACCGTGAAAGCTAAGTCTAAAACTGAGCGATTAAAGAGTGAGAACTAAAGCCCTTTTTTATTTTTTATGCGATATGTCGAAGAATGCATAACCACTATTATACCGGAGAGAACCACGAATGACAAGGGAGCAGGAATTGTCGGATGCCGTCCTCGAACTGACCCGTCAGGAAGGCGGTGAAAAAAAGCTGACGTGCGCCGAGGCCTTCGAGCTGGCGAGGAAACTCGACGTGGAGATTTTTGAAATCGGGCGCATTTGCAACCGGGAGAAGATAAAAATCCGCAAATGCCAGCTCGGCTGCTTTTCATAACAGCAGGGAGGTAAAACGTGAAGAAGCTAAAGGCCAGGTTCAAACTCTGGCTGAGCACAAAAAACACAGAAGGCGTATTCGGCGACGGCAAATGGCGGCTTCTAAAAGCCATTGAGTCCAAGGGTTCATTAAGCGCCGCCAGTAAATACCTGCACATAAGTTATCGTAAGGCGTGGGGTGATTTGAAAAAGGCCGAGGAATCCCTTGGTATTAGCCTTGTCGATAAACACAGGGGAGGCCTTGCAGGCGGACAAACAACTTTGAGCAAGCAGGGTAAAAAATGGATTAAGGCGTATGAACGGTATCGTCGGGATATCGGAAAAGCCGTCGAAAAGGCCTACTTAAAGCACATCAAGAGATTAGCAGAATGAAAAAAACGGTCATTATAAGAAAAAGACTCAATTCAGTCGGCGCTTTTAGTCTTATGGAAGTTCTGGTTGTTATCTCTATTACTTCTATAATGGTCGGCTTTTTGTTACCGGCGATTAACAGGTCCAGGGAATTAGCCAGGCAGGCGATTTGTCAAAGCCGGTTACGGCAGTGGGGCCTGGCGTTTGAGGCTTATTCATCGGTAAACGACGGCTTTTATCCACACATCGACGGCAGGGACAGAACAGAAATTAATCCAGATTCACCGGAAGAAATTGCAGATTATTATTACGGCTGGGTGGATGTTCTACCAATCTTTATGAATTTTAAACCCTGGCGGGACTATGAACTGTATAAAAAACCCGGTTCTGATACGATTTTTCAATGCCCCTCGGCAAAAATTATAAAAGGCGCAAACTACGATTATCCCTATGAAAGGATTGGATACTTTTCTTATGCGATGAATTCCTGTCTTGAGCTTGATGATAATTGCTGGCCGCCCTGCTATCCTGACCCCGACCCAATATGTGGGATAAATGATATGCCAAGCTTTTTAAATACCTCCCTGATAAGGCACCCTTCAAGAGTAATCCTGCTGTTCGACCAGCTTCTCGACCCTAACTACGGCTACGATGCTAATCACTTAAATCGCTCTGCCGGCGAACACTGCGGCGCTTATCCGAGAGATTTCAGTATCCGCCACAGAAGAAACAAACAAGGGCTGGGCGGCTTTATACTGTTTTGCGACTATCACATCGAATGGAAGAAAAGCGTATGGAAAGAACATTGGCCGGACGATTTGGAGGTCCCGCCGAGAGATGATATAAACTGGTTTCCATACCCGTAACTTTCAAGAATTTTGCAAAGGAGAGAAGGATGAAAAGGTGTGTTTTTTCAACGATTATTTTAACATTTATATTATTCACACAAATAGCTAATGGTATTGATTATAGTATATATGACCTTCAGTACCAGGCCGACCCGGAAGATTTAAACAGTCCCCACGTCGGCGAAGATGTAAACAGTATCGGCGGGGTAGTTATACACAAGTTTCCCGGCAGTAAACCGAAGGTTACGCTTTACGACCCCGCTTATTCAACCGGCTGGGGAGGAATAGCAATTAAGGACTTTACAACAGAAAAGACATTTTATAATACGGTGAATATCGGCGACTGGGTATCACTGACACACACAACCGTTGAAGAGTATCGGGGAAATACTCAGTTAATTTTCGAAGCCAAGTCCGGCTTCGTCGTCGAATCTACCGGGAACGATTTGCCTGAGCCGATTTCAATCGAGCCGAATGATATCACCGCGCCCGTCTATCAAACCAGCCCGGAAGGATGGCTCGTCGCAAACCATAATGCGGAAAAATATGAAGCGATGCTCGTCAGAGTTGAGAATGTAATAGTAACAGAAAAAGACTTAGGCAAGGCCCAGGATAACTACAGCCTCGAGCGGTACGAAAATGCAGGGCCAAATGACGTCTGCTGGGTCGCCGACTATATGAATGACCAGGTCGAGGAGAACGATTACCACCGATTTGTCAGCCTCGGCCGACGGTTCTGCAGTGTTACAGGCATAATCGAACAATATAAAGGATATAAATACTATTACGAATGGGATTATTACCAGGTGCTTACGACGTATACTGGTGACCTGAAAAGACATACAAACGCAGACCTTACGGGCGATTGTATGGTGAATCTGATTGACCTGGCGGAGTTCTGTAATTACTGGCTGTGGGGGACGGAATAAACGCGGGATAATAATGATTTGATTATTATTCTTCTCGAAGATAATATTAACGAAATTCGTTAAGGAGTAAAAAATGAAAAAGGGGCTGGAAAATCTGCTTTTGCCCGTGCTTTTCTTTAGCGCTTTATGGGGTCTTTGCGAGGCGGCCTTTGGCGGATACCTTTACGGCCGCGGCGTATCATATTCGTCCGTATATCTAACAATAATCGCTTTTGGCATATTGACCGTCGCCAGGTTTTACCTGCCGCAAATCGGCACAGCAACCGCGATTGCCGCTCTTGCGATGTTATATAAGTTTTTCAACAGTCCCTTTTACGGCTGTCACCTGCTGGGGATTCTGCTGACGGGCGTTTCTTATGATTTGTTCTTCAGTGTATTCAAAATAAAAAGCAGGTCTCTCTGCGCCGCGGCGGCGGTGTATTTAAGCTATACCTCTTTTGCGATAATGATTACTTATGTGTTCAGGTACGATTACTGGGCGCAGGCGGGAATTACAAAAGTATTAAGCCACATCGGTATTAGCGGCAGTATAGCGGCCCTTGGCTGTGCTGCTGTCGTGCCATTAAGTTTTCGTTTCGGTAAATGGCTAAAAGCAAAATACGCTATGCCCTTCGAGTTAAGCTTTCGATTAATACCCAGCGGCGTGTCTGTTATTGCCGCCGGCCTTTGGATTTTCGGCGTCTCGGCATATTTACTAAGCTCCTAAAATAAAAACAAATTTAACACATAGTGTTCCAATGCATTGCAGAATCATTTTATGGAGGGGACAGAAGCACTCAGGCAAAACCTCCGCCGCCGGTAAGTTAGTGGAGCAGGCCCGGGCAGAGGGATTCCGTGTCGCGGGCATACTGGCGCCTTCCATTTATACCAACGGCTTCTTAAAAGGCTTCGATATAGTTGATTTGCGAAGCGGCTCTCGAACACTTCTGGCAAGCTGTAGCGAAAAATCAAAGACCAATCGATTCGCTTTTACTGATACCGGCCTGAAACTCGGACGGGATGCTTTGAGCCTTGACGCGCTTAAATCCGCCGAGTTTATTATCGTTGATGAATTCGGCCCGATGGAGCTGGCAGGCGAGGGATGGCGAAAAAACGTAGATTCATTGCTGAAGATTAAAAACACTGTTGTGCTGCTCGTCGTAAGAGAGGAACTAACCGAGCAGGTTAAAAAACTGTACGCTGATATCCCAGGCAAACAACTTGCCGCTGAACCGCAATCCGCTGAACATGTCATAGAAATGCTAAGAGAGCTTCGCCGGCAAAAAGAAGATACTCATTCACAGCTTCCGAATATGCTGATGCTCGGTTCTACCGGCATAAACTCCGGCAAAACGGAGCTGGTCTGCGCTATTATAAAAAAATTCGGTAATGCGAGAAATATAACAGGATTAAAGGTTACTACTATCAGTGGCCGCAAAGGCCAATGTCCCCGCGGCGACAAGGGTTGCGGCGTCTGCTCATCCTTCGAGGGCAATTTCATTATCACCGAAGAGACCGACAGCAGCTCAAGAAAAGATACATCGAGACTGCTTGCCGCGGGCGCTAAACGCGTCTTCTGGATTCGCTCGGAGAAAAAACAACTTAAGCAGGCAATGAGCGCGCTGCTCGAAACAATCGGCCCTGATGCCATCCTTGTGTGCGAATCGAACAGCTTAAGAGGCGTCGTCGAGCCGGGATTATTCCTGATGGTACAAAATGCTGCAAACAATAAACCAAAGCAGTCCGCTAAGAATGTAATCAAGTGGGCTGATAGAATCGTAAAGCTCAGCGGCAAAAAATTCGACCTCGAGCTGGACGAGATTGGGTTGAACAATGGCAAATGGTCAATCCACGCCAAGGCGACGGCAATCATTATGGCCGGCGGAGGCAGCAGCCGGTTAGGCCAAGATAAAGCGTTGCTTCTTGTCAACGGCAGGCCGATGCTCGAGCATATTTACAATCAGCTTCGCTCACACTTCGAACAGATTATCATTAGTGCGGATGAGCCGGACAAGTATGACTTTATTGGTGCGGAAGTTGTTTGCGACAGAGTTTCAGGCCAGGGGCCGCTTATGGGAATATCCTCGGCAATGCAGGCCTCCCGTAACGACTTGAATTTCGTAATTGCCTGCGACATACCCAATGTCAACATTTCTTTTATGAAAAGACTCCACAGGGAAGCCGAAGATTTTGACGCGATTATTCCTATTAGCGATGAAGATAAATACGAACCGCTCTTTGCAGTTTACAGGAAAACTCTACTGGAAGTTATGGACAGTACACTGTCATCGGGCAAACGCAAAATAACCGATGCCCTCAAGGGCCGCAGTGTCAAATTCATACCACTCGACAATCCCGGCTGGCTCAGGAACCTCAACACAATGAACGACTACATTGAGTATGGCGGATTTGCTTTAGGGTCGTAGGGTGTGGCCACGCCCCACCATTTTCTTATTAGGTGAGCCAGTTCCGTAATTGATTAGAGCCATCCCAAGTAGTGAAAAATCGTAAGCAGCGCCGCAAGAAAGATAACGAGTACATAAATCCATCTTGGTATCTTTTTTACGCAAGTCCATATTCCCCAGCGTTCCGCTTGAACAGCATTTTGCTTTGCTTCCACTGGCTTTTTGTCCTCACCACGGCAAAGTTGTACCAAAGTATACATGGCTGTATCCAATTCTCTCCATCTGCTTTTATCATCTGTAGCGATTTCGTCAAGTAAGTCTAAAACCCTTTTGGCTGTTTTGAAAAGTTCAGAGTCGGGACTTCCGCTCATTCTTTTCATAACAGCTCTGGACAATTTTCTTGCGTATTCGCATCTTCTTTGAAGTTGTTCCGCTGCCCTTGCTTGTTCGATAGCTTCCAGATTATCATCAGTTAATTCGGTAGTAGGTTCAGCAGCAACAAACTCCTCGTTATATTTATCCAACAAGGTCATAAACTCTCTATCCTTTAGTTGTTCGACCAAATCACTAAAAATCTCCTCCGCTTGGTCAAACGACGACAATGCCTCATTGTCCACACTTGGTTTTTGTTGAGAATTGCTCATATACATATTCTTTCAAAGATTATCTTTGTTTCTGCACCTATAAATAAAAGTCTGGTAGGGTGGGGCCGTGCCCCACCGGTACTTATATAACAATTTTTTGAGAGCTAATAAAGTTGCTTTCACTTAGGACATGATTTTTCCAGAACAGCATCAACAATGACTTTCAGAGTTACCTCATATGCTTTCCAGAGCAAACTTGTTATTCTTTTGAATTTTCGCTGATGTTGTTTCACTTTCCGTTTTATTGCTTCTAAAGCGTCAATAGCATTTTGTATACCAAATTGAAAATCAGGATGCGCAACATCAATTACTATTAAAATGTCTCTTATTTTACGCCAGTCTGTTTCCAACAAAGTTCCATGTGCACGGTCGAATTCTAATAACGAGTCTTGGATGGCGTATAGAGTATGATCTATCTTTTTTATAACTTCTTCTATTGATTTTTTTACTTCATCAACCGCTTTGGCATAAGTGGGGTCTTTTTCGCAGTATATTTCTTCTGCTTTTAGGTTTACTATCTTTCCACATTTTTCCTGGGATTCTCCCTGCTTAGTTTCACTCACCATCCTGCCAGCCCTCGATGAGAGCCTTGATTCTTGTTCTTTCAGTTTCTGAACAAAGTCTCTCTTCGCTTGGTCCATAGATTGCTGCCACGATTCTTCGTTTTTTTTCGGCAAGTCGGACTTAAGCAACTTCTCCAGTTGCCGGAATAACCTTAAAAGTTCATCTATATCTTTTGTTCTGAGTTTATATGTCATATTTTGACACCCCCTTAATTGCACACCTGTAAATCTAAAAGAGGTATTTATTTTATCGGCAATTGAGTTGACTTGAATAACGAACTTTTTGCTCTATTTAGGCCTGTTTTTTGACGAAAAAACAAACAGCAAAACCAAAGTCAATTGTAAGGATTTGAAATGAGTACAACATTGTTTGAAAAACGACCTCATTTGGTGCCTGTTATGCTGGCTGCTCTAATGCTGCTGGGTGCCCTCGCGGACTGGCCTTATGGGTACTACCAGCTACTTAGGTTTGTAGTTTGTGGTGTAGCTGCTTATATTGCTTTTTTAGGTTACTCTGCTGGGAAACTCTGGGTGGCATGGGTGTTCGGATTCGTTGCCATTCTGTTTAATCCATTGATTCCAATACACTTGTCACGAGAGATTTGGCAAACAATCGATGTGGTTTGTGCTCTATTGTTTATAGCCGTCGGATTCTACATCGGAAGGCCTGAAGTGGATGAGGCCAGCAACACATAGTTTAATTGGATTGCTATGTATACGGTAAGGATAATGGCATTATGAAGAATTGGCTAAAGCATAACGAATCAGATCTGCCTCTTATGGCGTTTATAACTACATGGTTGATTCTTGTATGGCTGTTTGACCCAGAGGGGAAAGATTTGGTCATAACGGTTATCGCAATAACCATCGTAGTAATAGTTGTGAAAGCCATAACAGCTTACATTAAATGGGCGGCAGTCGAGGAAGGTGAATTCCTTTATAAAGAACATCTCTACTATGTTGTTCCATCGGAACACGAGGAGAAATTATCTGACAATGACGACAGGAAGTCATCTCCTCTCCCTCCTGACAAAGATGCACAGTCTCACTTTGAACTTGCCATAAACTATCTAACCGAGGGCGATACAGATTCAGCTATAAGAGAGTATCAAATTGTTGAAGGATTAGACAAAATCTTAGCAAGCAGACTCTATGAACAAATTTTTAGCTGAATGGCTCTATTTAAGCCTGTTTTAGTTCGACATTTTGAATTTATGTGTCATTTTTCCTTCCGCCCTATGGTGAGTTAAATTGCTTTGCATCCTCCAGTTCGGATTTTTTTTACTTACTTCGCCCCTAAGAGACTGCGTAGCTCTAGATGTGCCTCATCGCGGCTTCCGGATGCAAAAGCAATAAGTGTTTAGCCCTGCCATCTCGCATGGCAGGGTTAGTCTTAGGTCTTGGGTCCTTTGTCTGAATCGATTCTTGCACTACCTGTCAATGACAGGTAGTGAAATACTTATAAAAAGAAAAACAGTGTAAATCCGTTTTACATGTCCTGAGCAAGGTCGAAGGAATCCGTGTCTGATTATAAATGGTGTCTATTCGTGTTCATTCGTGGTTAATTAATTTTAATCTCTGTGCCTGTCCTGAGCGCAGTCGAAGGATTCTCTGTGTCCTCTGTGGCTAATTATTAAGCTCCCTTCTTGACAAAAACACCTCCCGCCTATATCATAATTCCGCCAACAAAAAACTTTGAGGATGGGTTAAAATATGTCAGGTAAAGGATTTACACATCTACACCTCCACAGCCAGTATTCCCTGCTCGACGGCGCAATCTCGTTCGATAAGCTCCTTAAGCGCTGCAAAGAGCTAAAGATGGAAAGCGTTGCCGTAACGGACCACGGCAATATGTTCGGGGCAATCGAGTTCTACACAAAAGCCCACTCGGCCAAAATCAGGCCCATCATCGGCATCGAGGCGTACGTCGCGCCCGGCAGGCGTTTCGACAAACAAAAAACGAGCATCGGCGAGGCCGCTTATCACATAATCCTCTTGGCCGAAAACAACACCGGCTACCATAACCTGCTCAAGCTGGCGAGCGCAGGCTACACGGAAGGCTTTTACTATCGCCCGCGAATCGATAAAGAAATCCTGGCCGAATTAAGTGAAGGGCTTATATGCACCAGCGCCTGTCTTAAAGGCGAATTAGCGGCGGCGCTGCTCCAGGACGATGTGGCTAAGGCAATCGCCGTAGCCGAAAGCTACCTGAAAATATTCGGGCCGGACCGTTACTTCGTCGAATTGCAGCGCCATCAGGAAAGCGATACGCCCGACGTAACGGCTCAGCTGATTGAATTGGCCCGCAAGCTTGGTGTCCAAATGGTCGCGACGAATGACGTGCACTTTTTGGACGCAGACGACCACGAGGCACACACCTGCCTTTGTTGTATAAGTACGGGCAAGACCATACAGGACCCGAAGCGAATGCATTATCCGCCGGATATTTATCTAAAAAGCCCGGAGCAGATGAGAGAGCTGTTTGCCGACGTGCCCGAGGCGTGCGAGAACACGATGGCAATTGCCGAGCGCTGCGATGTCAGGCTGGATTTGAAAAAACGGCACGCGCCGAAGTACAGGCCGGCCGATGAAAGCAAGCCGGAAGAGTACCTGACGAAGCTGGTATATAACGGAGCGAAGCAAAGGTACGGCAGCATCAGCGACCAGATAAAAGAACGACTCGACCATGAACTGGACGTGATTGAATCAAAGGGTTTCGCGAGCTACTTTTTAATCGTCTGGGATTTTTGCGATTATGCCCGCAGGAACAATATTCTTTACGGCGCCAGGGGAAGTGCCGTAGGCACATTAGTTGGATACTGCTTAGGGCTCTGTGATGTTGACCCACTTCAGTATGACCTGCTGTTCGAGCGGTTTATGGACCCGCAGCGAAACGAGATGCCCGATATTGACATCGATATTTGTCAGGACGGCCGAGGCGCGGTCATCGATTACGTTCGGCAAAAATATGGTCAGGTCGCGCAAATCATAACGTTCGGCACAATGAAGGCCCGCGCCGTCATTCGCGACGTCTGCAGGGTGCTTGACGTCCCGTTAAGCGAGGCTGACAGATTGGCGAAACTTGTGCCGACCACGCTTGGGATAACTTTAGATAACGCCCTGCGCAGTGAGCCGGAGCTGAAAAGGACCTATGAAAGGGACGAGCGAACGCGAAAGGTTATCGACATCGGTAAAAGGCTGGAGGGCCTGGCCCGGCACGCGAGTGTTCACGCGGCGGGCGTCGTCGTGGCCGACCAGCCTTTGACGGATTTTGCGCCCCTTTACAAAACCGCAAACTCGGACGATTTAATTACCCAGTTCGACGGGCCCACCGTCGAAAAGGTGGGCCTGCTGAAGATGGATTTCCTGGGTCTGCAGACACTCTCTGTAATCGAGCGAACCTGCCGGCTCGTCGAGACGATCCACAACGAAAAAATCGAGCTGGAAAAAATCCAGCTAAATGACCCGAAGGTCTTAGAAATCTTCGCAGACGGCAGAACCAAGGGCATATTCCAGTTCGAGTCGGGCGGAATGCAGGATTTGCTGATGAAGCTCCAGCCCGACCGAATCGAAGACCTTATCGCCGCAAACGCCTTGTTCAGGCCGGGTCCAATGACACTCATAGGGGATTACGTCGACCGCAAGCATGGGAGCCGGTGGGATGTGCCGCACCCGATTATGAAGGAAATTCTCGAAGAGACCTACGGAATAATGGTCTACCAAGAGCAGGTGATGCGGATTTGCAATCGCTTAGGTGATATACCGCTGCGGGATGCGTACACGCTGATTAAGGCCATTAGCAAAAAGAAAGGCAGGGTGATTGCAAAACAGAGGGAGGAATTTGTGGCAGCGGCGGTTAAGAAAGGACTCGGCAAGGGTGAGGCACAAAGAATCTTCGAGCTAATCGAACGGTTCGCAGGCTACGGATTCAATAAGAGCCACTCGACCCGATACGCAATCATAGCATACCAGACGGCCTACCTGAAGGCATACTGGCCTGTAGAATATATGGCCGCCCTGCTGACATACGAGCGAGACTCAACCGACAAGGTTGTCGATTATATCGGTGAGTGTAAGGATATGGGAATCGAGGTCGCACCGCCGGATATAAATGAGAGCTTTACAGACTTTACGGTGCTCTACGAGGAAAAACACAGGCAAAAAGACGAGCCCGCATTGATACGGTTCGGATTAGCGGCGGTCAAAGGGGTCGGCCAAAAGGCGGTCGAGGAGATTATCGCCGCCAGAGAAAGGGTCGGGAAATTCAAGAGCCTGTTCCACTTCTGCGAGAATGTAGATTTACGGGTGGTAAACAAGCAAGTCATCGAATCACTTATTAAAGCAGGCGCACTCGACAAACTCGGCGGGAGCAGGGCGCAAATGATGGCAGGATTAGAAAAGGCACTCTTAATCGGCTCGGAGACGCAGGCGGATGCGCATATGGGACAGATGTCGTTCTTCGCGGGGCCAGGGGGCGAGCAAGATTTCGATAAGGACCACGAGCGGCTGCCGAACGTGCCGGCGTGGCCTGAGATGCAAATGCTGACGTACGAAAAACAGGTATTAGGGTTCTACGTTACGAGTAACCCGCTTAGCAAACACGCAGAGACTATCAGCTTCTATTCGACGACGGACAGCTCGCGGCTGATTGACTGCTCGGAGGGGCAGGATATTGTTATGGGAGGGATGGTGGCGAAGATTAGGTACAGTGTTACAAAGAACGGCAGGAATGCCGGCAGCAAGATGGCGGTCTTTGTCTTAGAGGACCTGCAGGGAACGGCCGAGGTTGTGCTGTTCCCGGATGCGCTCGAGAAGAACAGCGGCTTACTTGCAGTGGATAAAATCATTTTCGTTAGGGGAAGGGTTGATTGCAGAAGGCAGGTGCCGAATATCATCGCAGAGGAATTGATTGAATTAGAGGCGGCGAGTGAGAAAATCGGCGCGAAAGTAAATATCAAACTGGACGCGAAGGAAATCACTAAGGAAAAAGTTGCCCGTATAAAGACTATATGCAGCACGCACAAGGGCAGGAGCCCGGTCTATGTTACGGTGACGACGACAAAGGGCAAGGTGTCGGCCGTGGCGTCGAGGAACTATAACGTGCGGCCGAACGCGGAGTTCTGCAGACAAATGGAGCAGTTGGTGGGGCCTGACAACTTTGAGTTAAGTAAGTGAATTAGTGGATTAGCGAATTAGCGTTTAGCGTACAGCGGACAGTGTTCAGGAAAAAACTTAAGACATAAGACCCGCCGAAGGCGGAAAATTGGTGAATCGGTCAGTTTGGGTTGGCGGATGAAATGTTGTGGGTAGCTATGACACTAGTATTATTATGTGCTTATCTAATTCTATATGAAAGATAAAAAATCAGAACGTGAATATCTGGTTGAAGCAAGAGTCTTTGCGACCAACATCTTTGCTTCCCTTCCTTTAACTGTTGTAGCTGCTGATCTTACTTGGAAATCAAAAATACCATTCAAAGCTGTTTCTTTACGTGAAGTTTTAATCCATCGCGTCAGTGAATTATCCATGGTTGCCGTTGATTTATATGAATGTAATAAACTAGTGCCAGCATTTATCATAACAAGGGCTGTTGTTGAGACTGTTGCAATGACATATTGGCTAAACCAAAAAGTTGGTGAATTCTTCAAGACAAAAGATATTCAAAAGCTTGATGAGTTTCTAATGAAAGCCATGCATGGAAGCCGAGATGATACAACGCCAATAGAACCATACAATGTCCTTACTGCCGTAGACAAAATGGACAAAAAACATAATGGCTTCAGAAAGATGTATGGTTGGCTTTGTGAATTCACACATCCAAATTGGTCTGGAGTGTTAGGAGCTTACGGAAAGGTAGATCACAAAAAGCATTGCCTCAAATTAGGCAGTAAAAATAACCGTGTGCCTGTCATGTTAGGTTTAGGGCCTTTCAATGCCTCCCTAAAATTGTTCGAGCATTACTACAATAAACTAAGTGAGCAACTCGATTCCCTCAATGAATACTTTGAAAATCAAGATGAATCAAAATAGAATTTAGCGTTGCTGCCGGAGGCCGCCCACGCACCAAAAATAAAAAAGAATTTTGGTGCGGGACACGCGATGAGGAAACATACAGTAGCACGCTGGAAGCGTGCATAAAGAAGTTATCCGAACCCCGATACACAGAATCGGGACAGGCCGTAGGCAGCAAAAGCTCTACTACTCAAGTTACGTAGGTGCTATTTATGAGTTGACAATGGCCTTTTGATGAGTTATTTTCTACTCAGAAAGTGTTTTATACTATTCTATAAGGCTCATTTTAAGAATTACCCGCTATGAAGAAGCCCGTTATCTACATTGCATCTCCTTATACTAATGGTGATACTGCTATAAATGTGAGGTTCCAGTGTCGTATTTTTGACCAATTGCTAAGAGAAGGAAAAGTGTGGCCCGTTGCGCCACTCTGGACTCACTTCCAGCATACGCTATTCCCTAGACCTTATAAAGACTGGCTAGAATACGACAAGGCGCTTTTACATCTTTATGATGGATGCCTACGGCTGATTGCTGAGGAGCCTTTACTTAACTACATAGAAAAAGAATCATCTGGTGCTGATGGTGAAGTAGAAGCCTTTCAGTCAATGGGCAAGCCAATATTTTACAGTATTGAGAGCCTTTATGAATGGGTTGAATCGCTGTTATAAAATATAACAGAGTGGTATATGCCGAACCAAGGGGAATCAAAAAAACAACTTCACTTAACATTCGTAGGAATGCTGTTCGCTTTGGCTATCGGTCAAGTTGCGATAAGCTTTAGCTTACTTATTGACTATCAATCAAAGTCAAACCAGACTTTTTGGGAGGTAATTCCAGCTTATTCACACCTTTTGCTTGCTGCTGTGGTTATTTCTACAAGCTGGGTTGGTTGGCGTACTTCGGCGTATAGCGGATCTGATATAAAATCCGTATTTTCTTTGGATTACGTTGAACTTCTTATAGATGTCATATTAGTTATTATGTATTTCACTCTTGCACGTGCAGTTGAGATCCCAGATTCACCTAGTAATAGTTTCATCCCTAATGCATCATTTGAAGCATCCACTGTGGCAATTATCATTTTAACTTATGTAATTTGGGACTTAGTTTCCTCTCGCTCAAAACCTAAAAAGCTTAAGGAAAGAATATGGGCGTCAATTGGTTGTGCAGTTATTTCATGGTGCCTTATTTGGGGTAATATTGGTGGTTCTGGAACAATCTGGGCTGTGCTGTTGGGTGATTTCTCTTTAATATTTCTTATTTTAACTTTCCGTGCTATGAAACTTCATGACTTAAGAGATCATACTGGAAAAAGTTGGTTTCGTATAGAATGCCTGCTTTTTTTGATCTTCATATTTTTTATTGGTTCTATCATATTGTAGAAAAACAAATCCGAATCCGCCTACGACAGGTCTTCGGCGAGACAGGCCGCAGGCAGCAAAAGAAAAATAAAAAGTTAAAGTGTAAAATCCAAAACCACAGTTTAAAATTCAAAGTTTCATAAGAATTGGATCCCTTAGGGATGACAAAGTGGTTATGGGAATGAATTTGCTTGCCTGCGAGAGAGACTTTTTGGTATAAGTGAAGATGGTTTGCCGCCGGAGGCATTATTTAATTTCAAAATAAGGAGGATTGGTTTATAAAATGAAGGCAATAACCAAGCCAACGATTTTAATCCTGTTATATTTTTTAACAGCAACCCCTTTGTTTGCAAAGTTTTCAAAAAAAGAATGGGAGAGGATTAAAAAATTGAGCAGTGCCGACCACAGACAGATGATGAAAAAACTGGGCATCTCATCAATCCGGCGAGGGCCGTCCGGAAATCCCAAGGCACCCGATGCCGCGAATACCGACGAGGCCAAAGTACAGCCTTATTTCCTTCCAAATCCATTGGAATTTAACGATGGGTCAAAAGTTACAAAACCCGGGCAATGGGAAAAAAGGCGGGCCGAGATTAAAGAATTATTCGACCGCGAAATTTACGGCAGGTGCCCGGAGAATATCCCTTCGGTAAAGTGGAAGGTTAAAAGTGTAAAAGAGACAAAGGACGGCAAGTACCCCGTGAAAATTAAAGAACTCGAAGGTGTTGTCGATAATTCATCTTATCCGGCAATCGAGGTGGTTATTCAGTTAACCGTCGGCACGCCCGCCAGGGTTAAAAAGCCCGTGCCTGTGATAATGGAATTCGGCTTTGACTTTTCAAAATGGCCCGGTATGGACCAAAAGAAAAAAAGCAATGAGGTTACCTGGAAACAGCAACTGCTTAAGGAAGGATGGGGGTACGCTATCCTGATTCCCGGTAGTTACCAGGCCGATAACGGGGCCGGATTAAGAAAGGGGATAATTGGTTTGGTTAACAAAGGCGAGCCCCGAAAACCCGATGACTGGGGGAGCCTGCGTGCCTGGGGCTGGGGAGCCGGCCGAGCAATCGATTATTTCGAAACAGATGGAGATGTAGATGAAAAACGTATCGGCATCGAAGGGCTTTCACGTTACGGAAAGGCCGCTGTCGTTGCTATGGCTTATGAACCTCGAATTGCCATCGGATTCATCGGGTCATCGGGCGCGGGAGGGGTCAAGCTGCTGCACCGCGTATTCGGCGAGCAGGTTGAGAACCTTGCCGGGTCGGGCGAATATCACTGGTTTGCCGGGAACTTTATAAAATATGCCGGGCCGTTGACACAGGAAGACCTTCCCGTTGATGGGCATCATTTAGTTGCAATGTGCGCACCACGCCCGGTGTTTATCAGCAGCGGGTCAGCTTCCGTTGAAGGCCAATGGGTCGATGCAAAGGGGATGTTTCTTGGCGGCGCAATGGCCGGCCCCGTTTACGAACTGCTGGGCAAGAAAAGTATGCGAACGATGTTGTTCCCGCCCCAGGAAATATTGATTGATGGCGATGTAGCCTTCAGGCAACACGAAGGGGGACACACAACCGGGCCCAACTGGCCCTATTTCATCGAATTTGCCAAAAGGTATTTCTTAAAGTAGATATTCGAAACGCGCTGCCCACAGGACACTGTCCCCAGGGGATGATAGAATTCTTACATATTTTCAATTTTCGCGCATAAATTCAGGAAGCTCGCCCGTGCCTTTCGCATCGGCCCTGCAAATTTCTACCTCACAGGAATGTGAACCGAGCTGCTCGTCACGATGAAGATGGATATGAAATCTGGAACCGATTGGGTCTTTGTTATCATCCTGATTGAAATCGGCTAACCAACGCAGAAGCCCGGCGAAATACTTAAGCCCTTTCGGGTCACCAACGATACTAACCGTCACAACGTTTCCTTCAATAACCTCGGGGTATATGTCGATTAGACCTGATTTATAGGGGTAATTGTATATTTTTTCCATATTGCTCATACCTCAGTTTTTAAGCATGATAATAATTTACTGTACATATAAAACAGTAAAGTAATGAAATTATATTTAGAAACGAACAAAAGGCAAAAGGTAAATCACCTGCTAATCAGGGTTGATATTGGTATAGGGGCAGTATAGAATTAGTTGAAGCGTTTGGTGAAGTTGTCGTGTTATTCAAAATTATTTAGATGCATTCAAAAAAAGGAGAATTATTATGGATATCACTGCCGTTAAAGCGTTTTTCATGTGGTGCACGATTCTCAACCTGGCAATGCTGATTTTTTCTTCGGTTGTGGGTGTTTTCCTCGGAGATTTTTCCTTCAAAATGAACAACAAATTTTTTTCCATCTCAAGAGAACAATTCAACGTGATAATGGTTGCCTTTATCGGGTTATACAAGATTGTTTTCATTTCCTTCAATCTTGTCCCTTTTGTTGCTTTGTTGATAATAGCATAACGGCAGCGTTCCAATTGATTATTGATTAATGATTATTTCACAGGAGTAACCGCAGAGTTTATAATTAGGATAGCGATAGAATAAAATAATAAAAAAGGATTGTAAGTTATTATGTTCGATTCAAGGGGATTAGTTTATGCCTGATGCACCGAGACAAATACCTTATACGGCGATAACGATAATTTTTATTGCCGTTGCGGCGGCGGTGGGCGCCTTTCTGCGGAGAATCAACAGGGACAGGTGCCTAAAGGAATTCGCGAAGAATTTCATAACGCTGCAAAATACGGCAGGCAGGATAATTTGGGGCATACTGAATGTGGGAAACACAGGCCTGGAATTTGTTTACCCGGAAAAACAAAAAGATGAAGCCGGCCGGGACAAGGGCAGCTTTCTTTTATACAAATCCGAGTATCCAAGTATCCGGGCCCTGATTCGGTTTCACGATGAGCTGAGCGAGGAGAATAAGAAAGAGCGAACGAAGGAGCTGGAAAAAACTTACCATCCGGGCATATTAAGAAGGCTCAAAAGAAAAACACTAAACCTTCTTAAAACGATAAGGGATTCGGTGCTGGAGGTGGTAAACCTGATGATGGCCCACGCCAAAAAGGCAGCACCGGCCGGCGGGATATTGAGTTCTCAGGATAAATATGTCTCGCAAATGAAACAGGATTTGGCCTCTTCTGTGGCAACATCTTTTGAGCCGTTGCTGGAGAAATATATCGGGCGAATGGTCGTGCTCGAGCTGTTGAAAGGCGATAAAATAATCGAATATCACGGCGTCCTGAAAGACTATACCGCCCAGTTTATTGAGATAATGGACGTTGACTACAAATTAAAGGACGATGAGCCGGCCCGGAAGGCCGACCTTGTTGTCCCGCGGCAGTACGGCATCGTACGCCACTTAGGAGAATAAAGTTACCCGCGGTATCGATACTTTATGCTCGATGCTCGATTCCCGCGGAAATAACCCTGCGATAAATCCTTCGACCCCGGCGCGCCGGGACTCAGGACAGGTCGCAGGGCTAAATACCTGACTTTAGAGATTGATAGATGCCGCCAACATTTGTGATTCTAAAAAAACGATGGCCGGAAGTAGCTCTGATAGTGGCCCTGGCGCTGTTCGGCAGTCTTGGGCTAAGGATGCTGCAGCCGGATACCGAAACAAAACCGACAGCGGCTGATGCGGTTATATTGTTAGGTACATTACTTTTTTACGTCTCTCAAATAATGCTTCAACTGGGCTTCGTTCGAACCGCTTACACCGAAGCAGACAAGGCGCAGGAGCCGGCGGTATTGCTTAAGACCGGCAGCCGCTTTTTCCTGAGACTGGTTCTGTTCGGTATGGTTTACGCGGGTATGTACCTTCTTCTCGGATTTGTGATTTTCCTGATTCTGCACGAAACAGGCTTTATCGAGGCAAAGTTTCTGGAGGCTACGGCGTGGACACGCAACCTGTGCTTTGCCGTAAGCTCGTTGATATTAGTCAAGCTGATTTTGCTGCCGCCGGCCTTGATAATCGTTCGGAACTGCGGGCTTGTCGCAGCTATTATGTCAATCGGCAAGTTCAGGCTCTTCTCGGCACGAGAGCCGTTGGTTTTATATGTGGTCCTTCAGGTAGTAACATATTTCGCGGCCGTTCTGGCGCCGGTTGACAACTCGCAGGCGTCGGGCCACTTATTTTATACCACTACCTTTTCTCTGGCCTCGGCATTGATTACCTTAGCTGTAAGCCTTAGTACCGTTCGATTTATAGCCCTCTATGAGCCATACGACAAAATAAACATACCTGGCAGGCCGGCAGATATTTATAATACCACTGAAAAAGACAAGGAGATTAAGCCTTGAAAGACAAATTAGCGGGCAAGTTTATAGTTCTCGACGGGCCGGACGGATGCGGCAAAACCACGCAGGTCAAGCTTCTTGCCGAGTGGATTGGCGAGCGGGGAGCAAGAGTACTTGCGCTGCGCGACCCCGGGGCAACGGCCATTGGGGAAAAGATTCGGCGGATTTTGCTAAACCCCGAACATATCGCGATGAGCGTGCGAACGGAACTGCTGCTTTATATGGCCGCCCGGGCACAGCTTTGGGAAGAAAAAATCGCGCCCGCTTTGAATGACGGCAAATGCGTGGTGCTTGACAGATGGCTCTCAAGTACCTGCGCATACCAGGGATATGCCGGCGGATTCGGAATTGAGAATGTTATAAAGGTGGCCGAGAGATGTCTCGAAAAAGTCTGGCCCAATTTGACAGTGCTTCTGGATATAGAAGTTCAGACTGCGGCGAAAAGACTCAACAGAAATCTCGACCGAATGGAGCAAAAGGGACGAGAGTATCATAAAAAAGTCCGACAGGGATTCCGGCTGCTGGCAGAACACTACAGCAATATCGTGATTGTAGACGGAACCGAAGATATTGAGAAGGTCCATAAGTGGATTATTCAAGCATTACAGCAACTGCTTTAATCCTGGAGTGATGATGTAATCGGCACTTCGGATACCTGCCAACACGTGATATCAGCCTCGATTCCAAATAAAAACCAATACTAAGTATTGACTGCTAAGGAATTTCAGGTAAATTCATATCTTCTAAAAGGCTCACAGGCCAAAGGAGCATTTTTTTAGTTTCGGCCTGTTTGAGTTACAACCTGCCCATGCCAACTGTTGGCGGGATATTACTGTAAGTGCCGCTCTGAAAAGATATAGGCAGGCCCCACTGCATTTTTGGGAGATGGTTATGATAGAAGTCAAGAACCTGAGCCGACGCTTCGGTTCTGTTGTGGCGGTCGACCAGATATCATTCAGCGTCAACAAAGGTGATGTGCTGGGCTTTCTGGGCCCAAACGGGGCGGGAAAAACCACCGCAATGAGGATGCTGGCGTGCTTCCTGGCACCCGACGGCGGGACAGCGACTATATGCGGCTATGATATTTTACGCCATCCCACCCAGGTCAGGCGCACAATCGGTTATCTGGCGGAGCACGCGCCCGCTTACAACGAAATGACAGTGGGCGGTTTTTTGAATTTTATCTGTGATGTCAGAAGGATTACCGGCAAGCAGCGCAGAAAATCACTTGACCGGATCGTCCAAATGTGTGCTGTTGAATCGGTCTACCATCAGACCATCGAGACTCTTTCCAAAGGATATCGACGGCGTGTCGGGCTGGCCCAGGCGTTAATCCACGACCCGGATGTGCTTATTCTCGATGAGCCTACCGACGGTCTCGACCCCAATCAAAAACACGAGGTCAGAGAACTGATAAATATTATGGCCAAGGATAAGGGTATTATTGTTTCAACACACATCCTCGAGGAGGTGGAGTCTGTTTGTTCAAGAGCCATCATCATCTCTAAAGGACGTATAATGGTCGATTCAACACCACAGCAGTTGAAGGAAGAATACGGCTGCGAGCTTGATGAGGTCTTTCGGAAGATTACCACAAGTAAAGTTGCTTAGTCTGATATTCGCGAGACAGGACCTCGCCGGGAGTAGAAGATATGCACAGCTTTTGTGCTGTTTTCAAGAGAGAGTTCAAGGGTTATTTTTCAACGCCGCTGGCGTACGTGTTTCTCGTCATTTTTCTTTTTTTCTCGGCCTATTTGACATTCAAACAGGGCTTTTACGAGCTGCGCCAGGCGGATATGCGTACATTTTTTATGAATATGCCGCTTCTGTTTGTTTTTCTGGTGCCATCAACGGCGATGCGTCTCTGGGCCGAAGAACGTAAAGCCGGTTCCATTGAGCTGTTGTTTACTTTGCCCATCACCGTTACGCAGGCGGTGCTCGGCAAGTTTTTCGCTGCCTGGTTCTTCCTTGCAATCGCACTGGTCCTTAGTTTCCCTATGGTCATAACCGTATGTTATCTTGGCGACCCGGATGCAGCTTTGATTTTTACGGGCTATCTCGGCAGCTTCCTGATGGCCGGAGGATTCCTGGCCATCGGCTGTTTTTTCTCGGCCATAAGTAAAAGCCAGGTAATAAGCTTCGTACTGTCGGTTGTGGCCTGCGCCATATTCGTATTCGCGGGAATGCCCACCACTTTGAATTATCTCTCGACATTCCTGCCGGCCGGCGTGCTTTCAGAAATCGCAAATATGAGCCTTCAATCGCATTTCGAATCAATCCAGAGAGGTGTGCTGGTATTCAAGGACCTTGCTTACTTTGTGCTGTTAATTATCGGTTGGATTGCCGCGTGTATTATTCTACTGAATGGAAGGAAAGCCAACTGATGAGCAGAACAATACGAGCGGTTATCGGTGTAATCTTTGTTCTGGTAATTGTCTTCAGCGGGACAAGCATTTGCCAACGCCTCGGCAGCAGTATGAAGGCGGACCTGACGGAGCAGAAGCTTTACACACTTTCCGATGGGACTAAGGCTATTCTCGCCAAGCTTCACCATCCTATAAAGCTAAAGCTTTATTATGCAAAGACCGCATCACTGAAGGTGCCGGATGAGATCAGGTACTTCGAGAATTATTACCAGTTCGTAAAATCACTGCTTGAAGAATACGCAGCGGCGGCAAGGGGAATGATTGAGCTGGAGATAATCGACCCAAGGCCGTTTTCCGATGAGGAGGAATGGGCATTTAAGTTTGGTCTTAGCCGGTTTGTAATAACGCCGGAGGAGAACTTCTTCTTCGGGCTTGTCGCGCAAAGCCAGTTCGGCGCCGAAAAAGTCATACCGTTCTTCTTACTGGACAGGCAGAGCTTCGTCGAATACGACATAAGCCATTTAATAGATACCGTCATTACTCGTCAAAAGAAAACAATCGGCATTATCAGCTCTCTTCCGGTAATGGGGGATGAAGCAAACGATGATGCCGCGAGGCTGAAGCGAATTCAGAACCAGCCCCTTAACCGGACCTGGGCTATAATCGAGCACTTACGCCAGCAATACAAGGTTAAAACGCTTGCTTACGACGTCGAAGAGATTAAAGACGTTGATGTTCTATTAATCATCCACCCCAAAAACCTCAGAGAACAGACTTTGTATGCGATAGACCAGTTTGTGCTTAAAGGGGGAAAAACAATTGTGTGTATGGACCCTTTCTGTCTTGTCGACCAGCCGGACCGGCAGCAAGACAAAAGGCAAACATCTTATTCACGTAGTTCCGATTTGAATGTACTTGTACAAAACTGGGGGGTTGAAATGCCGCGTAACACTTTTGCCGGCGACCGAAATCTGGCGGACAAGGCGACTTTACTGAAAGATGAAAGACCAGAGACACTCATCGGCTTCCTTAATCTTAAGCCCGGCTGTTTCAATACCGAAAGCACAATAACCGCCGAGCTTAACCAGGTAAGGCTTTTTTTCCCCGGAGTATTGAGGAAGGTTGCCGGGGTCGATGAGCGGGAGACCGGCCGGAGTATTAAATTGCAGCCGCTTATTATGACAACCGACAAGGGCAATAGCTGGCTGGTTACCAGCCAGGATGAGTTAGTAATGCATTCCCCTTCGGAGCTTATGCACAATTTTACGGACGGCGATAAGCCTGTAGTGATGGGTTACCTGATTACCGGCAGGTTTAAGAGCAGCTTTCCGGAGGGTATTTACAAACCGGCCGGCACCAGACAGGCGGGTTCATCGACAGCCGAGGAGGACAAATCTCCACAGCCAACGCTTACCGAAGCGAAGGAAGATTGTGCCGTAGTCGTCTTTGCCGACGTTGACTTTATATCAGACATTTTGGCTTACCAGGTCGTCGGCGACAATAGAGCCCTGCTACTTAATGCTATCGAAGATTTATGCGGCTCAAGCGAGCTGGCTGCAATCAGGTCACGTGGTAACTTCGCCAGGCCATTTACAATTGTCGACGAAATCGAAAAACAGGCGGAGGCCGAAACCGCCGAGGAAGAGGTTAAAATCACAACGGAAATTACACGTTTCCGAAATGAGCTGTACTCTGTTAAGAAAACAGAAGAAGGTGAGCCGGAAATCATTGGAACCGATATCCTGCAGAAGAAAAAAGAGCTTGAGCTGAAGATACATCAAGCCCGGCGAAAATTACGACAAGTCAAGATGGAAAAACGTGAAAAAATAGAAAACCTGGGTAACAAGCTGCGCAATTTAAATATGATGACGGCCCCGACGGCAATACTGATAATTGCCATAATACTGAGTATCCATCGGACTATAAGGAGAAGGCACTATATAAGTCACGCAAGTGACGCTTGATTTATCTTTCCATCAGGCCTGAGCTAACGCAGCGTACCCGGCCCAGTGAATAGAAACAGGGAGCCTCTTAATGAGTAATAAAAAACTTACGGTACTGGGAATTGCCGCGGTTCTTATGGTGATATGGGCATTAGTACAGGCACGTATCATATCAAACAAACCAAAAGCAGAGCCGACCGGACCAATCTATCTAATCCAGGGCCTCGAGCCGGCAGATATAGCAAGAATCGTCGTAGGGGGACCAAACAGTATAGCCACCCTCAATCGTATCACCGGAGGAAGTTTTGTGGTTGCCGAGAAAGATAATTATCCCGCTTTTGCTGATAAAATAAATAAACTTATCACCACATGCTTACAAATCAAAACTGTGGAACTTTACTCAGACAGCGCTGCAAGCCACGAAGAGCTAAGGGTGACCGAAGAGACCGCTAACGGTTATGCAAAGTTCTATAGAGCCGATTCATCGCTTTTAACGGGTATCATCGTGGGCAAGGAAGGGCCGCGGCCTCCGACGGGTTACGTCAGATTGGCCACGTCAGACAAAGTTTACCTGGTTGAAAGGTCTGCCTGGATTCAAAATGAGCCGATAGATTACGTCGACCCGAAAATCGTAGGAGTGGACCGCGAGGATGTGGAATCGGTAACGGTTATTTCGCCGGAGGGTGAATATACGCTTGCGGTCGGCGAAAAAGGCAAAGGCGTTGAGCTCAAAAATATGCCGCCGGGAAAGAGATTAAAAGGCGGAGACTATGAGCTTGTCTTTGACGGCTTGTGGGATTTGACATTCGATGATGTCTGCCTTGTTGAAAGAAAAAATTTCACCTTTGACAGAAAATTTGTCTGCAGGCTTAAAGACTCAACCGTTTACGGACTGGAGATTGCCCAACACGATGAGCGGACATACGTAACCTGTCAGGCAGACTTTACAGACGAAATTCCCGTTGTGAATGAAAACCAATTGTCACAAGAACAGTTGAAGGAGATACAGGCCAAGCTGCTGGCGCGGGACCGTGCTGAAGAATTCACAGCAAAACATTCGGGATGGGCTTACAGGATTTACGATTATAAAGCTGCCAGGCTTCTATATGACCTTTCAGATTTACTCGAAGAGTAAGAGTGTAGCTAATGAGCAAATTTCGATAAAAAGCAAAAAGTAAGGGCCGTTAAAAAGACGGCAAATATATAAGGACTTTTATGTCAATCAGGGAGATTTTTTGCCAGAAGCGGGCGATTACAAAATTACAGCGGGCCCTGGCAGCGGAAAAGGTGGCCCACGCTTATATCTTCGCAGGCCCCGAGGGGGTGGGTAAATTCAAGACGGCCGGGGAATGGGCAAAGCTGCTGCTGTGTTCAGACAGGCTCCGCCAGGCCGATGAGTACGGGCAACCCTTTTTTGAAAGCTGCGGTCAGTGTGCTTCGTGCAGGGCCTTCGAGAAACAAATCCATCCGGATTTTAATCTTATCTACAAGGAACTTCTCCAATACACAATAAACGGCAAAAAAAAGAAAAATCCACTGCAATTGCCTATCGACGTCATCAGGGAATTCCTCATCGATAAGGTTGCCGTTAAACCGCAATTGTCGCAGTTCACTGTTTACGTAGTTTGCGAAGCCGAGAGGTTAAACAGCTCAGCACAAAACGCTATGCTTAAGGTGGTCGAAGAGCCGCCGAGTTACTGCTTTATTATCCTTCTTTGCACCCGGTCCGAACGGCTGCTGCCTACAATACTCTCACGATGTCAGAGAATCCGGTTCGGCCCGATACCGGAAAAGAGAATAGCCGAACAACTTGAAAAACTCGGTATTAAACCGACCGAAGCGGCATTCTGGTCGCGATTTGCCGAAGGCAGTCTTGGAAACGCGATAAGATGGACCGAGCTAAATAAGGCGGGTACAGACTGCTACCAAATCAAGAAGGAACTGGTGAGCAGATTGGCCAAACTAAAACTCTCCGGAGTCGTAGATTCAGCAGCGGCGATGATAAAGGCCCGCGAATCAATTTCTCAGGCCTGGGGCGAGCTGGAGGCAGATATAAGTAAAGCCGATATCAGGAAAAGGACACAAAAAGGACTGGTCCAGGTAGTGGCCGCAGTTTTTACAGACGTTATGAAGCTAAATACAGCGGCAGATACAACACTGATAAACAGCGACCAGCGTAAGGAAATCGGCATTTTGGCAGACAGATTCGACCCCGACCAGGCAGCAGAACAGCTCGAGGAGGTTTACAAAATAGGCCGATGGATAGAAGGAAACGTGAACGAAAAGCTGATTTTTGAGCAGCTATTGTTAAACGTGGCGAATTCTGATAGAATACATAGTTAGCTGCTTCAACATATTTGTTAGCTGATAGTCGAGATTATAAGAATGGGGAAAACAAAGCCTAAACAGGCTAAACATAAAAAAAAGCTGATGCTGGTGCGACACGGACGTATGGGATTGCTCGGCTGGTTTGAGCATCAGGAAAATGAGATTCCCAAACTTCATACACGAGTTGTAGTAAAAACCGAAAGAGGACTCGAACTCGGTCAAATCGTCGGGCCTTTATGTTACCGGGGCGGACAGTTTAAATTCACCGTCGAGCAGTTAGAGGAATACATGCGTAAAAGCGGCAGCGAACAGCCGCTTACACAGAAGGGCCGGTTCATTCGCTATGCAACACACGAAGATACAAACGAAGAGAGACACCTTGAAAAATCAGCAAAAGAAGAGCTTGATTACTGTAAAAAGTTTGCTGAAGAATTAAAACTGCCGATGGAAATAGTGACGTCCGAGCACCTTTTCGGCGGCGAGCGGATCATTTTCTATTTTGTGGCCGAGGGCAGAATCGACTTCAGAGAACTGGTCAAACGGCTTGCCAAGGAGTTTCAAACGAGAATCGAGATGCGGCAGATTGGCTCCCGCGACGAGGCCAAACTTGCCGTTGACTATGAGACCTGCGGTCTCGAGTGCTGCTGCAAGAGATTCTTAAGGATTCTAAAACCAGTCAATATGCGAATGGCCAAGCTCCAGAAGGCAACGCTTGATCCCTCGAAAATTTCGGGGCACTGCGGCAGATTGAAGTGTTGTCTGCGCTACGAGGATGAAACTTACAGGGAGTTGAAGGCCCAACTGCCGAAGAAAAATACGAGGGTAAAAACAACATACGGCGAAGGGACAGTTACAGATACGCAAATATTGACCCAGCTTGTTATAATACAAAGAGATGATGGACCACAAGTGGCATTGCCGCTCAAAGAGGTTGAAATCCTCATTGAGGAAACAGCAGACGTCGAAGAGACCGCTCAAAAAGAGACGGACAAAAGCGAAGATGCGGATACCCAGACCGACAAAGAAAATAACAATCAGAACTCGCCTGCGAGCGGTCCCAAAGACAAAACCTTCACAGAGGACGTATAGTGGCACGTAAAATCGTAGTAACCTCAGCGCTGCCGTATGCGAACGGCCCAATTCATATCGGACATCTTGTCGAGTACATCCAGACTGATATATGGGTCCGCTTCCAAAGGATGTGCGGAAACCGCTGCCTGTACTTTTGTGCGGACGATACCCACGGCACGCCAATTATGATTAGCGCCCGCGATGAAAACATCGAGCCGGAAAAACTGATTGAACGAGTGCACAAAGAACACAAACTGGACTTCGATAAGTTTTGTATCGAATTCGATAATTACTATACGACGCATTCCCCGGAAAATGAAGACTTTAGTGAGCTAATATACAATCGACTACAGGAACACGGTTCCATAGTCAAACGAGATGTCGAGCAGACGTATTGCGAGAACTGCAGTATGTGGCTGCCGGACAGGTATATTCGCGGCACGTGTCCGCGGTGTAAAGCAGACGACCAATACGGCGATTCGTGCGACAGGTGCGGTGGGACATATCGAACGGTAGAGCTGATAAACGCCCGCTGCGCAAAATGCGGCACATCGCCGGTTCGCCGTAAGAGCATACATTATTTCTTCAAGTTAGCCGATTACGAGCAGCAACTTAAAAAGCTGATTGCCGACGGTTATATTCAGGCCTCGTCGGCCAGGAAACTCGACGAATGGTTTAGCGCCGGACTTAGAGACTGGGATATATCGCGGGACGGCCCGTACTTCGGTTTCAAGATACCTGGCGAAAAAGACAAGTATTTCTACGTATGGCTCGACGCACCAATAGGCTATATGGCCAGCGTCAAGAATTACTGCCAGAAAAACGGACTGGATTTCGACGAGGTATGGAACAATAAAGACTGGGAGCTGTACCACTTTATCGGCAAGGACATTATGTATTTTCACGCTCTGTTCTGGCCGGCGATGCTGATGGGGGCGGGCTTTAAAATCGCAAACAAGCTTTTTGTGCACGGCTTTTTGACGGTTAACGGCGAGAAAATGAGCAAGTCTCGCGGCACTTTCATCAAGGCAAGAACTTACCTGAATCATCTCGAACCTGAATACCTGCGCTATTATTACGCAAGTAAACTTACCGCAGGGCTTGAAGATATAGATTTGAGTACAACCGATTTCGTAGGTAAGGTAAACTCCGAGCTGGTCGGTAAGCTGGCAAATCTCGCCTCTCGGTCCATACCGATGCTCACCAGAACACTTGAGGGAAAACTTGGACGATTAAACGATGTGGGCAGGCGGCTTGTTGAGAAACTTCAGGCCGCGAGGGAACAGATAGCTGAGAACTACGAGAATCTGAACTATGCCGCTGTTGTCCGAACAATCACGAGCCTGGCCGATGAGGCAAACCGGTATGTCGAGCAGGAGCAGCCCTGGGCGAGCATTAAGAGCGATGCCGAGAAAACACGAAGCACCTTGACAACGGTGATAAACGCAGTGCGTATTCTGACTATTTACCTCAAGCCTGTGCTGCCGGATTACGCGCAGAAGGTAGAGCAATCATTGAATGTGCAGCCGCTGCAGTTAAAAGATGTGGAAACAATACAGGAGGAGATAGAGATAAACGATTTTGTGCGATTAGCCGAAAGAATTGAGCAGAAAAAGGTGGATGCGATGATAAATGAAAGCAAGTCCCTAAAGGACAGGGAGCAAAAGCCGGTTGAACCAACCGAACCGATCGAGCCGGAATGCACGATTGAAGATTTTGCAAAAGTTGATTTGCGAATAGGAAAAGTGACAGCCGCAAAGAAGGTAGAAGGCGCAGACAAGCTGCTGGAGCTGCGTGTAGATTTGGGCGGGGTGGAAAAAACTTCGTTTGCCGGCGTTGCGCAGGCCTATAAGCCGGAGGAACTGGTGGACAGATTGGTCATCTTTCTTGCCAACCTGAAGCCGAGGAAGATGAAGTATGGAATTTCCGAGGGTATGATTCTTGCCGCCGGCCCCGGGGGTAAAGATGTATTCATTTTAGGCGTTGATAGTGGGGCCGTACCAGGCCAAAGGGTACGTTAATGAAGAAAGGCATAGAACAGATAACCCAGGAAGACGGCAGATACAAGCTCGATGCCGTCAGGTTTGTTTATGAAGGTCTCGGCCATACGGCCAAAACAGAAGCGGACAAGTCCAGCTCTTCCGAAGACCCAAGCAAACCTGAATCGGGTTCTGGGCCGCATCACATCAGCGGGCAGGAGCTCTGCCACGGCCTGCGGCACCTGGCGAGCGAAAAGTGGGGCCGGATGGCGAAGGTAGTATTAAATCACTGGGGAATCAAAACCACACGGGATTTCGGTGAAATCGTTTACATGATGATACGTCATAAGTGGATGAGCGCCCAGCCGGAAGATTCTATAGATGACTTCAACAATGCTTATGATTTCAAAACGGTTTTTGAAGACCAGTTCGAACTGGACATTTAGCATTTTTGGCATAAGTTTTCGTAAACATATTGTCCCATAAATTCCTTATATAACTTCAATCAGGGGACTAAAGTTATGAAGCAGTTCAATTACACCTGTCCAAAATGCGGCAACAACGAGTGCGAGACAAGCGAACTTCGGGCGACCGGCGGATTCCTAAGCAAAATCTTCGACGTACAATCGAAGCGGTTCACTACCGTAACCTGCTTAAAATGCAGCTACACGGAGCTATACCGGGCAGAAAGCAGCATGCTGGGTGATATCTTTGACCTGTTCACCGATTAACCGACAAAGCCCTCGATTGAGATTCACTTTTTTTAAGGAATATAACGAATAGGTGGGTTCTCCAGATTAAGTAACGAATGCGTGCGAACTGCGGATTTGGAAAAATGGACCGAACAGGAACATCAAGGTTGACAATTTTCGTGTCCGCTGCTAAAATAGAGGTAAGAGTCTGTCTTGGCAAAAGTTAAGGCAATAAACGGCCTTTGCTTGATGCTGAAGATGTGGCCAATCTCGGGAAAAGTGTTTATTAAGCGGAAGGAGGTGCGCCGATGGCAGAAGATCGGCCTCCTATAGATACACACGTCCACATGGACCACGAGCCGGAACTGAACAAATTTTTCAAGGCTGTTACAAAGGCCAAGGCGAGCGATTTGCACATCAAGGTCGGGCAAGCTCCGAAAATGCGTATCGGCGGGTCGCTCAGAAACACTACCGGGGAGGTCATTACAGAGAAAAGAGCCGAGGAGCTCGTCTTTGAGCTTTTAAACGACACCCAGAAGGATTTTTTTCTGAAGAACGGCACTCTCGAGTTCGCCCATGAAATCAGCGATACTGAGCGTTTCCGCATAAACGTGTTTCGCCAGCGAGGTATGATAAGCCTTGTTGCCAGGAAAATTGAATCAAGAATTCCTCCATTTGAATCACTGCACCTTCCCGTCATTGTCAAAGAGCTGGCTCTTGCCCAGGAGGGCCTGATACTTGTAACGGGCCCCACCGGCTGCGGTAAAACTACTACTCTGTCCTCTATGGTAGATATCATCAATCATACCCGTTCCTGCCATATAATTACCTTCGAGGACCCGATAGAATATCTGTATAAAGACAGAAAAGCTATTGTATCACAGAGGGAAATCGGTATCGACCTGACCGACCTCGATGAATCATTGTACCTGCTTGCAAGGCAGGACCCGGATGTCGTGGTTATCAGCGAGTTGCGCGACCATCGAACGATATCCGCCGCAATGAAAACGGCCGAGAGCGGTCACCTCGTTTTCGGAACCCTTAACGCCGGAAGCGTTGTTCAAAGCGTGCAAAGGCTTCTTGACCTGTTCCCACAAGAGGAAAGAATTGCGGCAAGAAACTCTTTCAGCATGGCGTTCAAGGCAATCATCTGCCAGCAACTGCTGCCGTGCATCAAAGAAGGCATAGGCAGCATACCGCTCGTGGAAGTTCTCATTTCCAATCCCATTGCCAGAAAGGTGATAGTCGACAACAAGGAAGGTGAGCTGCCTAATGTTATAAAAGCATGCAAGAACGAAGGAATGCTTGATGTTACCGAAGGTCTCTGTCAGCTCGTCAACGGCGAGTATATAGATATAAAGAAAGCATACGAATATGCGCCCAACATTGAAGAGCTGAAAATGGCTTTGAAAGGTATCATAACAACCGCAAGGACAATTATCTGAGAGAATACAATGAATGCAGTTGCTATGTCTGGTTTACTAACAGCCTCTCTTCAATACGGCTTTTATATTTCAATCTTAAAATTCGCAAGCTTTCTGGTTTTGTTTCTCCTTTGGCTGCCCCTCGTAAGCTGGGTATATCGGGATAGTCAGGCGGTGGGAACAAAGAAAACGTTCTGGACGGCCATCGTTTTTTTCGCCGGCGCCGTAACAATCGTCGTCTGGCTGCTGATGCCGTTATTTATCATCGGCATATTGCTTTTTCTCATAGCCGTCGCCGCTACTTCCTTTGTTTACACTATGCATCGTGATACCAGAGTTACCCCATTTGAACGTGTTCTTACCGTCGACCACATTAAAAGCATCATTTCGAGAGACAAGGTGCAGACTGCTTTGGCCCAGAGTGGAACGAGTTTTATCACCGCCAATAATAACGAAGTACCACTGCCGGAACATAAAACACCTGAGTTTTTCGGATACAAAGTGGCCACTGAAATCTTCGACGATGCGTTATGGCGCAGAACAAGTGATATCACCTTTTCACCGTCCAGCGAGGGTTACAACATCATTTATAGAATCGACGGGGTCGCTTCAAAACAGCCCGGCAGGACCCGGGAGGAGATAGAGTATTTCATACGATTTGCTAAGCATCTTGCAGACCTTGACGTCAATGAAAGAAGAAAGCCGCAGAAAGGAACTTTCAAAATCCAGAAAGATTCAAGATATATAAACTGGGAAGTAATCACGGCCGGCTCAACTTCCGGTGAGCAAATCCAGATAAGACGTTGTGAACAATACAGCTTGTTTAAATCAGAGGACCTTGGATTCAGCATCGAGCAGTTAGAAAAACTGGGCGACCTTAAAAAAAAGGCCCGCGGCGTTTTTATCGTCTCCGGGCCGAAACAAACCGGAGTTACAACCACTTTCTACGCCCTGCTGAGAAGCCATGACCCGTTTGTCTACAACATCAACACTCTCGAAAAACGACCCTCCGCCGAACTGCCTAACATTACGCAGGACATATATTCTCTCGGCGATACCGGAAACGCCACATACGCCCAAAGACTACAATCGGTTTTAAGGATAGACCCGGATATAATTGGTGTAGCTGACTGCGAGGACCAGCAAACTGCCCTGGTCATTGTCGATGCTGCAAAAAAGAACAAGCTGGTATACGTTACTCTCGAAGCACCAAACGTAATGATGGCCCTGGCAAAATGGCTGAAATTAGTCGGTGATAAAGACCGTGTCGCAGATACACTATTTGGCATCAGCAACCAACGACTGCTGAGAAAAATATGTGATAAGTGCAAGGAAGCCTATGAGCCGAACAAGGAGATACTCAAGAAATTCAATATCCCGGCTGATAAAATCAAAATCTTTTACAGGCCGGTAGGTACGTTGCCCGGCAGACGGGGCAAACGCGAAGTCTGCGAGCATTGTCAGGGAACAGGATTTTTCGGCAGAACAGCCGTTTTCGAGACAATTATAATCAACAGCGACTTGAGAAAAGCCATAAAACTGTCCAAGACATTACCGGAAATAGGCACGGCTTTCAGACGCGCCAGAATGCTTTATATGCAGGAGCAGGCAATTAGAAACGTGGCTGAAGGCGTAACTTCCATAAACGAAGTAATCAGAGAATTTTCAACGAGCAAGAAAACCCGGCGAAAAACAAAGCAAACATAAAACTGCGGAGATGGTAATCCGGTCGATAACGACTGAATAGAAGCTGAGAGGAATTATTATGTTAGGCAGCCTGGTGGCCGTTTTTACTGTTTTGATATGTACTTTTCATCAATACCGCAAAGGCGGCGTGGTCAGAGGCTTTGTTTTGTTTATCGCCGCAATTTCCGCCTCTGCTATTGCATTAAACTATTACGAATGGCTGGCAAAAATAATGATTGAGCGTAAATACATCGTAGAATGGGCCCAGTCGGCCGTTTTCACCGCCCTGTTTATCATTACCTTTACAATACTTGCTTTGTTAACCGGTAAGCTCGTATCGAGAAACGTTAAATTTACCAATCTTATCGAGCGAATAGGCTCAGTCGTTTGCGGGATATGCCTTGGTCTGGTTATAGCCGGCGTTCTGCTGATAGCCGCAGGGATGGCTCCTTTGTCAGGCAACTATCCATACAAGCGGTTTGCCGGCCCAAACGTTAATCCGGATAAGCCGAAAAAAGTCCTGCTCAATCCCGATGGTTTCGTCAGTTCAATTTTCACTTCGCTAAGCACAGGCAGCTTTAGCAGCCAAAGAAGCTTTGCGATTCTTCATAATAATTTTATCAACCAGATATTTCTGAATCGACTCGAAGACAAATTGCCTGTTATCGCAAAGGAAGATGCGATTGAGCTTCCGTCAAAAGAGGCCGTCTGGTATATGGCTGAAAATCCCATCGACGCTTCAACGGGCGCAGAGGTCTACGCAGCCGCTAATCACAACCTGATGACTGCCAGAATCGGAATAAGACCCCAGCTTGCGAGCGGAGGTACAGGGGCCACTTTCACACTCTCACAAATAAGATTACTGTGTAAAAAAAGTACCGGCACACAAAACCTGCTTACCGGCAGTGCCCGAAGCGTCTATCCCATCGGATATATGAAGATGCCAGGCAAACTTAAAAGGCTTCCTTTGGAAACCAGCATCACGATTGACGGGGAGGACTTCGTCCCGGACAAAAAGCAAAAACCTATCAGATGGCTCGATCTTGTGTTTAACGTGCCCAAGGACCAGGTGCCGGCCATTTTGGAATTCAGACAAAATATTATTGCCACGTTACCCCGGCCGCTGCCCGCCGAGCAGGCGCCACAAACCGCCAGTTACGTTCCGGCAAGCAGATGTGCTACGGAAACGGCTCAGCTTGTTCCTCTGTCCTCTGCACGAGTATACGGTCTTGAGCTCTCAGCCGGCCAGAAATTATTAATGGGGCTGAAACTGCCTGTAATCAATATGGCAGCACTGCGAGAATTCGATATGCTCGATTCTCCGATGGAAATTATGCTCGAGTCCAACCGCATCAGCTATTTAAGAGCCAGGCTGGTCATCCAAAAAGAGCAAAGAAACGGGCGGAGAACCGCCAGCTCCCGGATTCCATCCGACACGGCCCATCCATTCGCAGAGTTGCTAAGGCCCCTGCCCGGATATCGTCTGCTGTCCCTGAAGTGCAACAATCCTTCAGCAGGAAATATAATCCCTGCCGAGCAGTTGCCTGTGCTTGCCGAACTTTCCGGCAAAGTTCATTGCCCTGTAGGAGTTTTCGCGGCCGGCAAGGTCGATGAAGATACCATTTATCAACTCGACTACTGTTCTTTAACCAGCAGCGAAATCGCCAATGGACTGCTTATCGCAGATGACGGCACGGTTGCCGAGGCTTTCTGCGAAATATGGCTGACGGAGGAGGTCCAAAACATAACCGAATTATACCTGCTTTATCTCGTTGAAGAAGCCGGTAAACCAATAATCACCTCCGTCTGGCCTGGAGACACAAAGGGCGAGGCGGGCTTTACAAAATACGAAGGCTTCCGACTGAAATAAACCCTCCTGCAGCACAAATCACCGAGTGATGCAATTGCAATGTATCAACGTCCGTCAGGTTGTATTTTCACTGAATCGTAATAGCATATCCCGTCCTGATACAACCCCAGTCGATTACTAATTTGCCGGGCCTTGTTCTGTTCGCCGTTAGCCACAGCCAAATCAAATGCCTGCCGGGCAAATCGTACAGCCTCGGGAAAATCACCGGAAGCGGCATAAGCGGCGGCTAAAGAATCCAGCATACGAACATTTTTATACTCAGTTAATTCACAGGCTTTTTTTGCCAGCCGAAGAGCCTCCTTGGTATCACGAAGCTCCTCGTCGGGATATGTCGCTAACACCCAGGCCAGCTCACTGAGCGCATAAGGCCAGTCAGGTTTGAGCCACAATGCATCCCTAAAGTGTGAAACAGCTTCTTTACCTTTACCGCGCCGCGCCAGGGCCTTTCCCAGATTATAATGCACAATATGCTGCTTCGACATTAGCCCAAGAGAGACCTTCCAATGTTCGATCGCCAACTGCATCCTACCCTGCCGGGCAAGTAACGAGGCAAAGTTATTATGTCCCTGATAGTGGTCTGGTCGAATCTGTAAAGCCTTATTGTAGTACTGAACCGCTTCGTCAAATTCGCCATTCCTATCCAGGACAAACGCAAGATTAAACAATATATTCGGCTGGTACGGCTCTATCTGAATCGACCGTTTCCAGTAATCAATCGTCTTATCCAGCCTGCCTTTTTCATAGAACACTAAGGCAACCTCATTGCAAAGCTCAAATCGGCCAGGCCGGAGTCGCAGAAACCGCTCGAAAGTAAAGCCGGCTTCGTCAATCTTATCCTGCTGTAATAATGCCTTTCCCAGGTTGTAGTAAGCATCAGCATATTCAGGATATATCCTGACAGCCTGTTTAAAATGCTCAATCGCCTCATCTAACTGCCCCTGATTCGCCTGCAGGACTCCAAGGTCATTGTGCACTTTGTAATTACCGGCGTCTATTTGCAGGGCCTTTTCATATTGCTCGACGGCCTGGTCTTCCTTTTGGTCCATAGCAAGCAGCATCGCCAGGTGACAGCGCGCATCAACATAATTCGGATTGAGCTGCAAAGCCTTGCGAGATTCTTCAATAGCGGGCTGCAGTTGCCCGATTCGACGATACGAGACGGCCCTGTTGAGATGCCAGCCGGCAAGTGGAGGTTCATACGCAATAATCGGCCTTGAGACTACAAGATACAATACGAGCCAGACAGCCAGCCATAAGCCGGTATTGCGAAAATCCTTTATCCAAACGAACCGACCAAGCCTATACAAACCCCAGGCACCGAACATCAGTAAAAAAGGAATGACCGGCACTCTGTACCGAGCAGTTATAAAGAAAGGCAGATGAGAGGCAAAATATACGCCTATAAAGGCCAGAATCAATACTAAAGGCCGAGTCGCCTTTGCGGATTTATCGATATCCGAGCCGCCAAAAAACAACAGTATAATTCCTACAATCGATAATGAAAACACGGCCGAGAAGCCCGGCAGATAACGCAGGAGTGCCGAGTTCTGCTTTTCATAATGAATCACCTTGTTGCTCGAGATTTCCGCAGGTCCCCAGAAAAGCAGAGTCTTCCTGAATAACAGAGTGAGAAATTTTAGAGGATTTTCCTTGATAAAACGTAATGCCTTACCTGTGAAGTAACGTGAAACCTGAGAATAATTAAGTGACGTGCCTGACTTTCGCTGCAGGTCCCTGACAATCTGCGGATAATCATAACAGTTATTAAAAGACTCAAGCTCTTCAAGACCGGTTACGAAAAAGCCGTCCGCTTTGGGATTGTTGCCTATATACAGATTAACACCCGCATTCGAGGAGATTAACACGGGCTGCTTTGCGACCAGATAATTCCTTACCGTTACGGGCGCAATCGCGGCCGCTGCACCAGCAAGAAAAACCAGAACCGAAAAGATAATCCTTGCCCTGCCCGAGTTTCCAGAGCCATTCCAGAGCATCCACACCGCGGCCAATGGTACGAATAACAGCGCGTTAGGTCGTACTAATCCGGCCAGCCCCAACAGAATTCCCGCAAGAATACCATAAGCGAAATTAAATCTCTCGGTCCATAAAACCAAAACATAAACAGCTAACAGAATAAGGAACACCAACAACACCGGCTCATTCAACTGGCCTTCGAAATAAATGAATATCCAGTAAACGGACATAAGGGCCGCAAAAATCAATCCAACGCTGCGATTAAACAAGCGCCTCGCCAACAAATAACCAATGAAACAATTGAACAGTCCGAGCAACATCTGAGCCAATCTTGCCGCCAGATAACCGCCTGCCGGGTGAGCAGAATTCACGTTAAGCAGAAAGTATAACCCCGACAGAAAGTAAGGATAACCTGGTGGCATAAAGTAAGGATGCCGGGAAATTTCAGGTTCGCCGAATTCCTGCGGCGGCTGGAAATTTTCGATAACAATGCTGCGGGCCCAATAATCATAAAACCCGGCATCAACTGCAGGCGCTTTAAAATCCGGTGCTTCGTGCAGCTCGCACAAATAAAAGATGCGAAGAAAAAATCCTGTTACCAGGATAACTGCCAATATGACAAGCTCTTTTTTTCGCGTTTGATTCATTTCGTTACGCGGTCATCTGCCTTGCTCCACTCCAGCGGACAGAACAGCCCCACCAATATATTCCTGAGTGCATTATACATTAGCGCTGAGGAGTTTGCGCCACCAAAAGATTTGCTTTTTAGCTTGCCCCCACATGATGTGGATTTTGTGTTTCAAACATCTTGATATGATTTGCCGGCCGGCCCCGGCCGCCGGGAAGACCGGCCCTGACCGGCACTAATTCATTACCTCTTCCAAATCCAGCTCAAGCAAATGCTCAAGATACAAATCCAGCTCCTCACGGGAAAAATGGGCGAGAAATTCCGGCTTGGCGCTCTGGTTGATTTGGCAAATCATATCAATCAATTCTCTTTTGCTCATAAATGTGCTTCCTTAAATCACCGCATCACCAAGAGATTATCGGCCGGGATTTCTTTTTCGCTTTAACCAAATCGCAACCCGTGCGAATAACGACCTATAACCTAAGCTACTATATAACCTATTCCTTAACGCCATAACTACATTATGTAGTTATAGAGCTGATTTACTCTTCGAGTCTGTTAACACCGTCCAATAAAAATCCCTCTGCATTAAAACAAAGCCAACTAAAAATTTTTTTTAGAGAATGTCACATCCACGTTTGGCAGCAAAAAACAGGTAAGTACTGCCGTTCGAGCTATGGTACAATGTCAGCCAACGATAATGTATTTAATCGATAACATTTATAATCAACAGGCCCGGCGTAATGAGCCTAAGCTAAAGTTATGGCGCTACGCAGGGATTATGCTCAGCTATAAATGCACGAGCGCCTGTGAATTCTGCTACTTTAACTGCTCGCCCGCCAAAGACGGTCTAATTTCAATCGAGACCGCCATCGAGGCCTGGCGGGGCCTGAAAATACTGGCAGGGCAAAAAGCAAAAGTTCACATTACAGGCGGCGAGCCATTTATCTATTTCGAACATCTCATCGAGCTTCTCGCTGCCGCTCGTAAGGAAAATCTCGGACCCGTTGACCAGATAGAAACCAACGCCTTCTGGGCCGAGGACGAAAGTACCATCATCGGAAGGCTAAGGTTGCTTGACCACCTCGGGATGCAACGGTTGAAAATCAGTTGCGACCCGTTTCATCAGCAATACATCGACATCGAATGTGTAAAGCGTCTTGCCACAACCGCCGAGAGTCTGCTCGGTCCGGAACGCGTACTTGTGCGCTGGCAAAAATATCTCGATAATCCGACGACGATGAAAGAACTTGCGCCTGACCGGCTCAAAGAAAATTACATCTCGGCTCTACGCGAATTTCCCTGCCGGCTTACCGGACGAGCCGCGAGTAAACTTGCTCCACTTATCGCTTCAACTTCTATAGAAGCACTGGCCAAACAAAATTGTAAATCCGCCTTCCTTGGAGCAAAAGGAGTACATATCGACCCGTTCGGCAACGTATTCAGCGGAACTTGCAGTGGAATAATCATCGGTAATGTGAAAAAAAATCCCCTTGAGCAGATTTGGCAGAGTTTTAATCCGCCCCGGCAGGAATTTATTGATGAGCTTTTTAGTCTCGGACCTTACGGCCTTGTTAAAAAAGCGACTAAATTCGGATATAAAAAATGCCGATTTTATGCAAGTTGCTGCCATCTTTGTTATGATATCCGGCAATTTTTCTTTGACAAGCCGGTTTATAAATCGATAATTGGCCCAGCGGCGTGTTACCTGGATCCTGATTATCACCGGCTGAAAGGAGGCAGTCCCGACTTGTCGGGGTTTGCTGAAACCCTCGCTCCAGACGGGCAACCCGAATATGACTCTTCGGGAAGTAAAGCCCTGAGTTATACAGAGCACGAGGAACCTGGACAATGAATGAAACAAGCTATGATACTATTTTTGGCCGATTAGCGCTTGAACAACACCTGTGCACGGAAGACGAATTTCATCGCTCGCTGGATAAGTATAAAGCACACAGCCAACAAGACAATCCCCTGTCACTCGATGAGGTAATGATAGAGCTCGGCTATGTCACAAAAACACAGGCCGAGCGGGTCAAGGACGGCATAAAGGAAAGCAAGGTCACCGCGAATCAGATACCCGGCTACCGAATCCTCGGCAAGCTCGGCGCCGGCGCGATGGCGGCAGTATACAAGGCTAAACAGCTCAGCCTTGACAGGACGGTGGCGATAAAGGTGCTGCCAAAAAGATTCAGCGAAAATCCCGATTACGTCAAGCGCTTCTACCAGGAAGGCAAGGCGGCCGCGAGTATGAACCATAATAACATTGTGCAGGCATACGACGTAGGTGAGACGGGCGGCAGACATTATTTCGTGATGGAATATGTCGAGGGCAAAACCATATACGAAGACCTGGCGGAAGGGAAAATCTTCGGCGAAGACCGGGCGTTAGATATCAGCACGCAGGTCGCTCATGCCCTCGTGCATGCCCACGCCCGCGGACTGGTTCACCGCGACGTGAAGCCAAAGAATATAATGATAGACACGGCCGGTGTGGTTAAACTGGCCGATATGGGTTTGGCCCGACAGCTTTCCGATATAGAGGCCGCCCAGAGCGAGGCGGGCAAGGCCTATGGAACCCCATATTACATAGCACCAGAGCAAATCAGAGGCGAGGTTGACATCGATGAAAGGGCCGACATCTACTCGCTCGGCGCAACACTCTACCATATGGTAACGGGCAGAGTTCCTTACGAGGCGCCGAATCCGTCCGATGTGATGCGAAAACATCTCAAAGAAAACCTTATTCCACCGGACCATATCAACACATCACTGTCCGCCGGCATCTCCGAAGTTATCGAGATTATGATGGCGAAAGATAAAGACGACAGGTATTCCTCAGCGGAGGTTTTGCTCATCGACCTGGAGGCGGTCCGCAACGGCCAGCCGCCGCTACAGGCCCGAAAGAAGGTAAATCTCGACGCCCTCGAACAGCTGGAAAAAGGCAGGGCCATCCAATTCCAGCCCCCCGAAAAGGTTTACAAACAGGAAACCATTACTCGTTACAGGATGATAATCCTGATATTAACCGCCTCGGCCGCGGCCTTGTTCTTGCTTCTTATCTATATGGCCACAACTTAGCATCGCATTTTTCACCTTAAAACCGCCCATCCCGAATTGCAAACAACTAAAGCAGAATAGCGAAATCTAATCTACGCAAATTTTTATTGACTATTTCTCGTTAAGATACCATCATTAAAGCATCCGGGTTGCCAAGATGAACGTTAAATAAAGCCTTCAGAACGTTTTTTTCCGTACAAATAATTGTTACGAATTTACTGACGGGCGGCACTAATCAAGCGGAGGAATTTAATGCCGAGAGGCGGCGCAATTTTCGCGAAGGAAGAGCTGACTCGTGTTGTCAGTCACTACGAGCTGGGGATAATTCAGTGTATTGACCGGCTAATGATAGGCAACAGGCGTGCCGCCAAGGTCTTCATTGTCTCTGAACGCGGCAGGTTCCTGTTAAAACGTCGTCCAAAAGGTAAAGACGATCCAGACAGGGTTGCTTTTGCTCATTCAGTGCAGATGCATCTTGTCGGGTCTGGTTTGCCCGTGCCACGGCTTGTTGCGAGACGCGATGAAGACGATACCGTCCTGCCGCTCGAGGGTCACATTTACGAGCTATTCGAGTTTATCGACGGGGCTCGCTATGACGGCTCCTCGCCGGCCACCATCGACGCGGGCAGAGTACTTGCCAGATTCCACCTTGGGTTGGCCGAGTTCAAATCCGACTGGGAGCCGATACGAGGCAGCTTTCACGACTCTACAAACGTGCGTAAATATCTGAAAACTCTCGCCTCACAAAATAGCAATGCCGAATCAAAAGCACAACTTCGGCAAATCAGCGAAGAACTAACGACACTTTATAACGCATCCAGCACGCAGGTCAACGAGCTCGGTTTTGACAATTGGCTCGAACAACTCATTCACGGCGACTGGCATCCGGGCAATATGCTTTTCGAGGACGGCAAGGTCTGTGCGGTGCTCGACTTCGACTCTATAAAACTCTCACCGCCCGTAACCGACCTTGCAAACGGGATGCTTCAAATTTCCATTGTGGGGGGCAGGCCTCGGCCGGCAGACTGGCCGGCATACCTCGACCAGGCAAAACTGGTTCAATTTCTAAGCGGCTATCGGAAGTTGAAGGCAATCGAGCAGGAACGACTAAATTCGCTGCCGGACCTGATGATTGAGACGATGATAGCAGAGGCTGTGCTGCCGATAGCAGCGACGGGTTTTTTCGGAAACCTTTCCGGCCTGGAGTTTCTACAGATGATTCAACGAAAGTGCCAGTGGATAGACCAGAACCGCGATACGCTGACTAAGGCGATAAACGATCAAAGTTAAGCCCTTCAGGATAGACTATGCATAACAGCGAGACAAAATCGCGAATAATTCAGGCCGCCCGTACGCTGTTCAGCACACACGGCTGCCAAAATACAAGCATCGTTGATATTATCACCGCCAGCGGTCTAACCAAGGGCGGATTCTATCACTACTTCAAGAGTAAAGAAGAGCTTTGCGGCACACTCATCGGCCAGCTTAAGGAAGATTACCAACAACTGCTCGATTCGATAGATCCAAACTTTACGCCGATTGAAACGTTGCGAGGACTGCTTCAGAAAATCGCCGAGCTAAACACGTCCGGCGAATGGGTCAACTGCCGACTGATTCTTCGGCTGACCGGCGAGGCGCACCAACATCCACTTGAGCTGCGGGATAAGATTCAGGATTTCTGGCAGTGGTATAGCGATGCTATCGAGGAAATGATTAGCCGATGCCGGGCGGCCGGCCAGATAAAGACCGACATCTCTCCGAAATTGCAGACGCGATTAGTCCTTGCCATTATGACCGGCTCGATAATGTTCGAGGAGACCGGCACACCCGGCCCGCCCTTGGCCGATATGGCCGAGACTATTATCCACTGCCTGCAATAGTAGTGACAGTGGGTCAAAGAATCCAACCTTCTACGGATTGCAGCGTTTGCAGGGGCGTTTGCCGGCTTTTACGGCCTGTTCTCTCGTGGCGAAGCCGACGAGATTCTCCGGCGAGATTCGCTTTGCCCAGGCGCAATCAGGTTTGTGAAAAATTTTGCTGTTCTTCGAGGCAACATAGCGAACCTGTTTATCAACCTTAGCCTGATTTGCCGCTGAGTATGCCAGCGTAAATGCCTCGGCCTGCCTGAGAGTCTCCTCGATAATCGCAGCGGAGAGGTCCTTCTCCGATACAGCCTGCATTTGCGAGCTTATTTTCCACAACTCGGCCTTGAGGCAGACCGAAGAGTCATCCTTCAGACAAACTACGGCCGAGAGTGACGTCTGCACACGAAAGACGTACTGCTGTGAATCATTAGTTTTTAGCATATCAACGACAAGCTTAAGAACCGGCATATCGAGCGGCCCGACAGCGCCGGCCGGCGGCATATGCCAACCTATATCCGCCCTGCTAAGCTGATTTGTAAAGCCTTTTCGCAGCGAACTCCACAAGGCCGCCCGGTCGGATTCGGCCTCGCCGGGCGTGAAAGAGAAAACCACCGTATTTATCCCCTTCAAAGCGGGATTAGCCTTGCTGATAAGCACAGGCTTTGATTCGCGCGGCAAGGTTGGTTCATCGGCGAGAACATACGAGACCACCGTAAGGCGTCCCGTGGATAATAATGCCGAGATTGCAACAGCACAAATGAGCAAATATCTTATATTCTTCATATTAAATCTTCCTTTAAGAACGTCTCGGTAGGCTAAAGCCCACCCTACCTTTTTTCGGCGAAACTTTTATCCGAGTTTATGCTATTAGTGTAAATGCGTCAGCCACGTTCATTCCCCGCTTTAGTCCCAACTGCAGGGCCTGCTGGTTAACGGTGGTAACTTTTCGATTGCCGAATCGCTCGAGCGTTCCGATAGGATTCTGAGGCGAGTCCCGACAAGTCGGGATGCGGCCGCCACACCGAAACGCTCACAGGCATCAAGGTCGATTGCCGGACAGGCAATAAAGCCTTTGGTCCCGGCCGCCAACAGGATATTGAATCCCGTCCACTTTACCTGGACGCCCTCGACTATGCCGTTGGGAGTCTGGTATATTTTTGTGTGAAATTCCATAAATACAGCCCCTTTATATAAAACAATCAATAAAAAAAAGCGAAAGCCTTGTGGGTATATTAATACAGAAACGTGGTTTGTAAAATAGATTTCCGTTTTTCGCCCGGGTCCGTGAGCGAAAAGCCTAAGCAAACAGTACCGTTAATCCTTCCCCGACTTTACATAGTGAAATAGCCAACTTCTTCCGAGAGCGCCTTTATCTTTTCCCAGACACTTGAGTCTTCGATGAGCTGGATGGCAATGGGATAAAGGATGTTGTCCTCTCTGAAAATATGCTCTCTGCCCATCGAGACAATCGTTGTAGCAATCTCATAGAGGTCGTTTTTGAACTTTTCCAGCTCGATGATACCATTTTCCGCCATAACAACAAGTTCCATCAGCTTCTCGGCACATAAAGCCATAGAAAGATGCTCAGTGGTAAGAATTTGTGGTGTGCCGAGGTATCCGTGTCTTTCGAGCTCCGGGAAAATAAGCTCATCCTCGAGGTGTATATGATCGAGGTTCATCACAATGCTGCGGGCGATTTGCGTGAGCTTGCGAAACTCGGTGCCGGCCATCGAGAGTACATTGCTGCGCCAGATTTCCCTGTTAACATCCTCAAGGTCCGCCAGATAACAAAGAAACAACTGATGCTCCGAGATAATTTTATACAACAGGTGATTCGGCGGCAGCAATTTCATCAATCCCTCAGCCTGCTCTTTAAGTATCTGTCTTTCGGCGGGATACAACCTTTTGAGCTCAGAGACTGAATAGCCCGACTCGAGTATTTCTTTCTCGGCATTAACAATATCCTTCGGTTCAATGTTGGCAATGAAACCGCCGGCCGCATTCAGAATCCGGGAGGGCTCGCTTCCTCTGACGATACATTCAAAAAGCCGGGTTAATTTTTTTGCTTTGTCCATCATTTGACCACCTTTACGGCCTTTTGGCCTTATTGGGTTCCATTCTTTATTTTTTAACCTTACGCATCTTTCCGAAACCGCCGGGCCATCGTGCTTTTAAGGCCTTTTCCTTTCTATATAGGACGTACGTAGTCCTACTTTACTGTGGTCGTAAAAATGTTCAAATTATATAAATTCGGCATTTGATAACCAACTTACCCCCTGACTTGATATGGTTCGTATTGTGAGATTCGGATGAACTTCAGGCATCCCTCTACTTCGTCAAGTCATCGGCAGTTTTTAGCCGCAGTTTACTAAATGCTGCTGTGCAAACAGCAATAGCCTATTTGATCGCACAGGTCCTTTATTTTTTTCCACACACCGGTATCGTTTATAACTTCCAGTGTAATTGGAAAAAATATGTTATTTTCCTTAAAAATGTGCTCTCTCATCGCCGGCACAATAAATTCGACAATTCTGGCCAGCTCAGACCTGAATTGCATGAAATCCATTTCTTCTGCCAATGCAATCAGTTCGAGAAGCTCTTCGGTGCTAACATCAAGACATAGATGTTCAGCTTTCACCATTGCCAGCAGGCCATAGCAGCCTCTATTCTCAAGCTCCATAAAAATAATTTCATCTTCCATCTCCCTGTGCTCATTGAGGCCTGTCAAATGGCTCGTAATATGGGCAAGCTTCCTGAATTCGACTCCAACCGTGGAACAACTTTTCATCTTGCGAATTGCATAATTTACATCCTCAAGGTCGGCTATAAGACACAACATCAATCCATGCTCTGCCAAAAGTTTTGCAATTAAGTGGTTTGGCGGTAATTGAGCTTTTATCTCTGAAAACCTGCTCCCGAAGAGCTGTAAATGGCTTACACAGATACGCCTTAGGTAGGAAACTGAATAGCTGGACTGAAACATAATCAGCTCAGCAATAGCCAGTTCCCTCGGTTCTACAGCCACAAGAAACTGCTTTGTCTGCTCGACTACCCTTTCAATATCTTCCCCATCGCAAATGCGCCGGAGAATTTCGGTTAGATGTTCAACTTTTTCCATTAATGCAGCTTCCATAAAAGCAAATTGGGTGGCACGAAAGCCACCCAATGACCCATCATTACAATTATTGAAGGATTGAAAATTCATAGTATTCTCCTCCATAGTCCTTTTCGCCCAGCCATCCGGAGAAGAAAAACATACCCTCTATTCTAATTATGCGCTATTTCACAACCAACGTTGTTAAAAAATATAAATTTCACCATCTTATTTATACTGCATCCCTTATTTCTCCATTGTCTTTTATTCTCATCGTTCTTTATGCTTTTAATTATGTCGATAAGATTTGTCTATATATGGTCACTTTTATTATCCATATAAAACACAAGATGGGCAAAAAAGAACCATCTTAATATATAGTAATAATGAATCCATGTTGTCATTTATATTGACCTTCAATTTCTTGTTAAAAATACAGTGAAAAAGTAAATAATTTTGAAAAATACTTCACAAATTACTTGCAAAAGTTTAATAATGAGGTAAAATATAAGCGAGGTATGGTTGATATATAACTATTAATATAATTTCTTTGGTATCGAGCGAATAATTGAGTAAGAAAAAAAATGAAAAATCAGACTCATTCAAGCGGCCAGCAGGTTGTTCCGGAAGAGAGCGTATTAATATGCTTTGCAACAGGATAGGGCTGCTGTCCGGAAATGATAAGCATCTTATGAAAATGTACATCGAGAATGAAAATACGTTCCGACAAATTGCCTATCTGACAGGGGTCAATGAAGTAACCGTCGCACGAAGGATTCAAAGAATTACAAAGCGTCTGCTGGACGACGCCTATATTACCTGCCTGAGTAATAGACACAATCTGACCCATCTCGATATGGAAATTGCTCATGATTATTTTCTCGAGGGGCTCTCTCAGATGAAGATATCAAACAATAGAAAATGCACGAGATACATCGTGCGGAAAACTCTAAAAAAAATACATAGCCTGATTAGCGTGGAAAGTAGCCAATGATAAAGCTGAAACAAACCCGCAATAAATCCTTCGACAGGTTCAGACATAGGGTCTTCATAAGGAGGACAGGTTGCGGGGATAAATAGTGAGAAACCAAATGATAAGGACTTTTAAAGTTGAGAAATCGTTCGGCTGGCAGGGGGAAGTTACGAAGAAGGTCGCGGCAGTGATGAGGATGTTCGGGCTTGACCTTAGCCGATTAAAAAAGTCCGAGCCGATAGTCAAATGCCGATTCGAATTAAGACAGGGTGACGTCTGCTATATCACCGGCGCGAGCGGAGCAGGAAAAAGCGCACTTTTGAAGGAACTATATAATGCTGTAGCAGAAGATGAAAAAATTGAGCTGGCCGATATAGCGCTGCCGGAGGACGGCACATTGGTTGATTGTATCAACGGCGATTTGCTCGATTCGCTGAGAACGCTTTCGAAGGCTGGTCTTAACGACGTCTTCTGCATACTCAACCAGCCTGCAAAACTAAGCGAAGGACAAAAATACCGTTTCAGACTGGCAAAGGCCCTTGCCAGCGGAAAGAAAATAATCTTTGCGGACGAGTTCTGTTCCAACCTCGACCGTATAACCGCGGCGGTTATCGCCTACAACATTCGTGAATTTGCGAATCGCTATCAGGTAAGTTTCATACTTGCCGGCAGCCACGACGACATCCTTGCGGATTTGCAGCCGGACATGATGGTGATTAATTATCTGGCCGGCCAGACGAGGGTGATTTATCGCGACATTCGAAGACAACCTTAACTCGTCGCTTGTCGCTCGTGACTCGTGACTCGTGACTCGAAGAGGATTAGTGTGGTAAATAAGCGAAGATGTTCAATAACGAAAGAATTAAAAATCGTGCAGGCGGGTATTGAGGCTTACAAGAAGCTGGCCCGTTTTCATTATCGCGACGGCAGGCTCGGACCTTACGCGGCGATTTACGCGCTCGAAGAGTCGCACCCACTTCGCAGGCGATTTTTCGAGAAGGTTGGCGTGATTGTTTACCGTATGGCGGCACCTTCTCTTGAGCTTCGAAATAAGGCGACGGGCGGTTACTTCACCGGCCTCGGAGGCAGAACGGGTCAGCTCCAGATAATAAATGAGAAGATTCGCACCATAAGCAGGGTGATTATCGAACCGAGATATCGCGGGCTGGGCCTTGCAAGCAGGTTAGTACGCGAGACGATGCCTTTGTTGGGCGTGCCTGTTATCGAGTCGCTGGCAGTGATGGGTGCGGTCAATCCGTTCTTCGAGAAGGCGGGAATGAAGGCATATCAAGACACTATGCCGGCCCGGTGCGTGCAGATGACCGAGGCCCTTAGCCTTCTCGGTATTGAAAACTCAATGCTGCTGGACGCAGAGCAGGTCGAGAGAAAACTTAAAAAACTCGAGCGCAGGCAGACTGAGTTCTTCGAAGGCCAGGCGAAGCGTTTTCTTCAGTGTTACGGCAAACGCAAGTTTATGCGGCCGGGCCTTGAGAGGACAAGATTCATACTCTCGAAGCTGGCATTCCGGCCGGTCTATTACATCTGGTTTAACCCGGAGTTGCCGGTTAATTACTCAAACGTAAAAAGGAGCCGGGATGCGACACGTGTCAAATTCTAATATCTAAATTCTAAACAAATTCAAATGACCAAAATTATAAATCTAAAACTTTTTATTTCCCGATGGAATCGGGATTCGAAAATTAGGGTTTTGAGATTGTTTAATATTTAGAAATTAGGATTTAGGATTTTTTTGTTCGTAATTCACAGTTTGGAGTTCGTAAAGAAATGCAAACTAAAATTGAATCGATACCTCTTAGTAAGCTAACGGCCAACCCTGCCAATCCGAACCGGATGAGCAAGACGAATTTCACCAGGCTCGTCGCGCACATCGAGCGAACCGGCCGATACGAGCCTGTTGTCGTAAGACCACACCCGCGAAAAAGGGATAAATATGAGATCATTAACGGGCATCACCGCTGCAAAGCACTGAAAAAACTCGGCCATTCAAACGCACAGTGCGTCGTCTGGGACGTGGACGGGCCCGAGACCGATTTGCTACTGGCTACGCTTAACCGGCTTGCCGGACGGGACGACCTCCATAAAAGAAGCGAGCTGATTAGCAGATTGGCCGGGCGGTTAGAGACGGATAAATCGAAACATCTCTCGCGGCTGCTGCCTGAAAGCAAAAAACAAATCGAGCGGCTAATGGAGCTGGCTGTCCAGAAGTCCCGATTTGTCGGGATCCTTAACCTGGCTGAGCAGGCAAAGCAGCCAGTCGCGGTCGTCTTTTTCCTGACGGAAGAGCAGAAAGACATTCTCGAGGAGGCCCTGGCGATAGCGGCCAAAGATACATCTAAAGAATTGCCAACGGCCCGGCGAAAGGCAACGGCACTGCTGGAAATAGTGAAGGTTTTTATGACTCAAACGAAACGGACGGAGGAACAAGGGTAATGGTAGAAGCGAGGATTAAATTCATTCCACTTGAAATAGAGGCGGTGCTGGCGGACTGCGATTTCCAAACTATGAACGCCGAACAGCGGGGCGTTTACTTTTCGCTGATTATATATATGTATGCCAATGACGGGAAATGTCGGCTCGATACGAAGTACTTGAGCAGGCTGATGAATTGCAAAAACTTTCCGAAAGTCTGGCAGGAAATCAAAAAGAAATTTCAGGTTAAGGAGGGAATAATCACTCACAAAAGAGTCAGCCGCGAGCTCAGAAGAGCAAAGAGGCTTATGCAAGCCAAGAAAAAAGCAGGACTTAAAGGCGCAAAGGAAAGATGGCACAGCCATCCCGATGCTATCGGGACACCTAATGGCACACCCAATAGCACAGCAATGGCTAACGAGAACGTAAACAATAACAATAACGAGAATAAGAATACAAGAGAAGAAGAACGAAACGAGATCAAAGAACGAGAAGAAAAAACTTCGAATACGAATTCGAGGCTGCGCGCCTCCGTTTCTTCGATTCCGATTCGAGGTAGCACGGGCTTCCAGCCCGTGAAGATGGAAGACACGGCCAAGATGGCCGTGTCACGAGACCAGTCGTTTCAAACTCGAGGTTTGCGCTTTTACGACGCCCTTGTCGCGCTGATTCGTCCGAGAGACCAGTCCGACCGGACCAGCTTTCACAAAATCAGTAACTGGCTTGTCGCGCAGTGCGAGATGGGCAAATTCAACGAAGAGATTTTCGAACGGGCCTACGATTACGCCAAGGAGGCGAGGAAGGGTCGAAACCCCGCGGCCGTATTTACCTCGCTGATTAAAAGGGAGCTGAAGTACAAATGAAAAAAATTCCACTCACACAGGGAGCCGTCACGAAGGTCGACGACGATGATTACGAATGGCTGAAGAGATTTCGCTGGCGCGTTCATCGCTCGAACAAACGAACCAGCTATGCCGTGCGGTACATCAACGGCAAAACAATCGCGATGCAAAACGAGCTCCTCTCGCCGCTGCCCGGCATCGTCGTGGACCACATCAACCACAACGGCCTTGACAACCGCAGGGCGAACCTTCGGCTCTGCATGCAGGCCGACAACGTTCTTAACTCCAGGCCGAGGCGAAATTCATCCTCGAAATACAAGGGCGTCTCGTGGCACAAGGGAGCCAGAAAGTGGCAAGCGCGAATAGCACGCCGAGGCGTGAGATATTTCCTCGGCTATTTTCATAATCAGCTCGAGGCCGCCTTCGCCTACGACGACAAGGCACGCGAGTTTAACGATGCGTTCCTGTACCTGAACTTCCCGAGACTAATCGCACGTGAGGCGATTCGAGACCGGCTGGCGCGAACAAAAGGAAAAATCTTCGCCATACGGTTCCTGAAGCGAAGCAACAGCGAGCTGCGAACAATGCGGGCACGTGTCGGCGTGAAAAAAGGAATACAAAATGTCGGCCTGCCGTTCAATCCTGAGCAGCATCGACTGCTGGTTGTCTATGACGTGGGTGCCGAAGGATACCGGACAGTGCCGGTCGATGGAATTCTTACGATGAAAATTAGCGTTAAAAATTACAGGGTGGTTTGAGGAATTATAAATGCTCTATGGAAAGTGTAACAAACGTCATTGCGAGCGAGGTGGCCCCATATGTCATTGCGAGCGCAGCGAAGCAATCTAAACGTAACGATAAGATAGCCGCGGCCACTAACGTGGCCTCGCAATGACATCGATACTAAAATTACAGGATGATTTGAAATGACAGAACGAAGCAGGAAACGAAAGACGCTCAGCAAAAGACAGCTAAGGCTAATTGACGAGCTGTTTGAGGCGGGCCTGGACGAGGCCTCAGTGCTGAGCAGGAACGGTATCAGCACAAGGCTTTTTCGCAGGTGGCTTGGCGACGGGGCCTTCTCGGCCGAGCTGCAGTTTCGGATTGACTCTGCCCAGCGGCAGAGCAGGCTAATCATCGCCCGGTACGCGCCGGTAGCGGCCGCGAAGCTGGTCGCTTTGACCGAATCGCAGGGCCAGGAGACGGCCCGCAAGGCCTGCCTGGACATTATTTCGCTGCCCTTCGCCAGCGACGAGAGCAAAGAAAAGCCGGATTCAGAACCAGCCTCAGCCGACCAGCCCGCCGAGGAGCTAAGCCCCCAGTTAGCCGGCCGACTCCTTGCTGCCCTGGCAAATGAAGAAAAATCTTGAAAATAGTGTTGACAAAATATGTGAAAAGTTTATGATATATTTAGCCGATATATTGCCATATAATAAGTATAACTACCTATAATATAAGAGGATATAAATATAAAAAGCAGCTTATATATGGGGAAAAAAATATGAAAAAATATTCATGGATATCTTTCATAATTGATATAAGAAAACTTCCAATGACTAGTTGGATACAGCTTGGAGAGTGCGTCTCGAAATCTGAACATATAAGGCGTACACCGCTTTTACCAGGTGTCAGCGAAGAATTGCACAAAGTCTATCTTACCAAGGGTATACATGCCACGACGGCCATCGAGGGAAATACTCTTTCTGAACAGCAGGTCCGCGAAATTATAGATGGGAAGTCTAAGCTGCCGGAATCACAAAAATACCTTGAGCAAGAGGTTCGTAATATCTTGGATGGCTGTAACGATATAGGAAAGGCTATTACTTCTGATAAATTTGGACCCATAACTATAAAGCTGCTATGTGATTACAATCGCCGAGTCTTGAATGATGTACCAGTTGCGGAAGGATCTGTCCCTGGGGTCATTAGAAAACATATGGTAGGTGTTGGTACATACAAGCCGCCTGATGGAGCAGACGCAGGAGGATTATTAAAGAAGTTTTGCGAATGGTTCAACGAGTTTAAGACGGAAGGCACTCAGCTTGAGCCTATAGCAATGTCGATTATTAAAGCCATCACAGCGCATTTGTATATAGCCTGGATTCATCCCTTTGGAGACGGCAACGGTAGAACCGCAAGACTTCTTGAATTTGCTATACTCTTGAATTCAGGCATCCCATCTCCTGTTGCGCATCTATTGAGCAATCACTACAATGCGACAAGGAGCGAGTATTATCATCAGTTAGATAGAGCAAGTAAAACGGGAGATGTTACGGAATTTTTTGATTACGCTATTTGCGGACTTCGTGATGGTTTGAAAGAGGAGCTTGATTTCATACATCTGCAAGTCTTTTCGATTTGCTGGGAACATTATGTTTATGAATATTTCCGTCCATTGGGACCCTCGGAAAATCTAAAGAGACAAAGAAATCTGCTAATAGAAATTTCACGCTGTGAAAAACCTGTTACAAGAGCTGAACTACAAAAGCTTAGTAGCGAAATCTACTTGAAAGCACACAAAACAAAGAATTCCTTTACGAGGGATCTTAACGCGCTAATAAAGAAAGAGTTGGTTCTGGAGAAAAACGAAAAGTACAGAGCAAATATAAGCCCAATCCTACAACACTTGCCTTTCAGTAAAAGCCTGAACAGTTAAAAAGTCTTTGAATGATTAAAATGACGCATCATATTTGTCCAATTTATTTGATATTTTTCATGTTAACCTATACAAAGAAGGTTAACTCAGGTTAACCTTACTAAGCGAGTTAACCTCATAAGTGGAGATAATTGCTATGGTTAAAAAAAGGTATATGACTATACCAGAATTTGCAAGGCTTTTGGGCATCAGCCGTGTCGCTGTTTATAGGAGGGTTAAGAAAGGCCAGATACCGGCCGTTAAGGTCGGCAGGAAATACATGATTCCGGCCGGACAGGTGGCGGATATTCTCTCAAGGAAACTGAGTGATGAAGAAAAATCACAGATAGACATAGCTGTCCGGAAGGTAGTGAGTGAATACGGAGATTTATTAAGAATGATCGGGAGGGATTAATGAATAGTATTGCCGAACAGGTTTCGATGATTAACAAGGCGTCGAGGGTTTACTCGGCGCTGAGAACTAACCGGCCGAGGACAAAGGCGGACCTGAAGAATTACGTTAAGGTTTTTCTCGGCATCGATGTGCCGGACAAAAGTATCTGCCCACAGCACGCGGCGCCGATGGATTATCTTGCCCACTGCTTTTTCAGCGACTTTAATCCTCAGGCGCCAAGGCTGAACGCCGACGCTGCCGTCTGGGCGAATCGCGGCGGCGGAAAAACCGAGCTTGCAGCGGTCGCAACACTTCTCGACTGCATCTTTAAGCCGAACTGCCAGGTGCGGATTTTAGGCGGCTCATTAGAACAATCGAACAGGATGTACGATTACCTGCTCGAATTTTTAGGCAGGGGATTTTCAGGTTTTATAAAGGGCAAGGTGCGCAAGGAAAAATGCAGCTTTGTAAATAACGCATCGGTCGAGGTACTCACGCAATCGGCGACGAGTGTTCGCGGCTGTCATATCCAGAAGCTGCGATGCGATGAGGTCGAGCTTTTCGACGAGCAGGTATTCGCGGCCGCCCAGTTCGTCACGCAAAGCACCGACGGCATCATCGCGGCGATGGAGGTCATCAGCACAATGCATCGGCCGTACGGCCTTATGCATAAAGTAATATCGTCCGCCGAGCAAAGAGATGTACCGATTTTCAAATGGTGTCTCTGGGAGGTGATTGAAAAATGCATCGACAGAAATTGTTCGCAGTGTCCGCTTTGGAGTGATTGCGGCGGCAAGGCAAAAAACGCGGACGGCTATCTGAAAATTGACGACTGCATAACACAGATGCAGCGAAGCAGTCGCGCAGGCTGGGAGGCAGAGATGCTCTGCGAGCGCCCTTCGCTTGAAAATCTCGTCTTCGCCGAGTTCGACCCTTCCGTTCACGTTAGGTCTCTCGATTACGACCCGAACCTGCCTTTGTATCGCTCGCTCGATTTCGGCTTCGTCAATCCGTTTGTTTGTTTGTGGATTCAGGTTGACGGCGATGGTTTTGTGCGCGTCATCGATGAGTATGTGCGAAGCCGGGCAAGCATTGACGTGCACGCGGCCGTCTTGAAAGAGCGCACGCCGGTCAGCGAGGAAAAGGTAACGGCGACTTTTTGCGACCCGGCCGGTGCGGGCCGAAGCGACGTTACCGGCACAAGCACAACGAGCGAGCTACGGGCGCTCGGCATACGCACGCGCTATCGGCGAAGCGGGATACTCGAGGGAGTGGAGTTAATAAGGCGGGCGCTGCGTGACGGGCAAGGCAAAACAAAATTAGCAATCTCGCCTGCCTGTCCACGGCTAATCGAGGCCCTTAGCTGTTATCATTACCCGGACGCGGCGAGCGGCGCCGAGCGGGAATTGCCGTTGAAAGACGGGCTGTACGACCATCCAATCGACGCCCTGCGGTACTTTTTCGTGAACTATACCCGCCGCGCAAAACCCGCTATCCGAAGATACTAAACCATCAAGATATTGACTAGAGGTTTGGTGGTTTTTTTTGTTTAGTGAGTGAGAAAATTTTTGATATTATGTAGAAGGAAAACAAGAGAAATTCAGCGCTATTAATTTTCGGATAAATGATGTCAGATGAATTGAGCTTCTATAATAATCCCATAGTGATTGATACCTGGCAGAGAGATGATACTTATGAAGGTGTTTATCTGCCGGGAACCCGTGAGAAAGATGCCTATTTTTCTCCCTCTGAACCAAAATATGAATGTATTAAGCCAAACTGGCGTTATTTGTTTAAATTATCCAGAACAACTTCTACTAAGTTTGAATTCTCTTGGCAATTCTGGTGTGAAATAATTGCTTACAGGTTTGGCAGTCTTATCGGAGTTAAGGTTCCTCCATCGCATATAGGCCTAAGCAAAACTTATCGAGATGGTATTGATACTTATGCTGCATTGATTGAGTGGTTTTATGATGACAGAGATAAAGGTTATATTGCGGGCGGTCAGTTAATGGAATCGCATATTAAAAATTTCGACCGACTCAAGGGCGAAAAACATAACTTTGAGACAATCATCGGGATGTTCAAACATGATAGTTGGTTGAAATATTGGGCTGGAGTATTAACCTTTGATGTCCTCATTGGTAATACAGACCGTCATCAGGATAATTGGGGCTTGATTGTTAAAAGAACTAAAAGAGGTAACGAAATGTTAATTGACATTAATACGTCTCCTGCTTTTGACAATGGAACGGCCCTATGTTATGAAATTCTTGAACAAGATATTGGTAAATACGAAGACACTAATAAGTTAGAACGTTACTTAACCGGCAGATATGCTAAACATCATATGAAATGGTCTTTAGATGAAAATGAACAGCTTGATTTTTACAAATTCATGAAAAAATTTTCTATGGCTTTTCCAAATATTATACCTATAATAGCTCAGCATCTAAATTTCACTTACCAAAATGTCGAAGAAGTGTTAGCGCCCTTAGTCGAAGCAGTTTCTAATCCAGTATATAAATTAACGAAGGAACGGCTGGATTTTATTTTGAAACTGATTTTTAGGCGTAAAAGAATCTTAGAAGAAGTATTAGAATTATGAGGCACATCGAGCATATAGTTGAACCGAACAGGCTCTTGCTTTCCTGGCAGACTCCAAGTGAGCGTATGAGAATGTTTGTCGCTGAGTTGATACGCAATGGTAATGATGCTGACCTGATATATCTCAAAGACAGTGAAGATTTTTTAAGGGCTAAAAACTTAGGATTTGATAGTTACCCAGGCTTTGATATCGAAAAAGACGCACATAAAAATGTTTTAATTTCTTTTATGAAGCGTCTTCCGCCTCGCAGCCGTGGAGATTTTAATCGCTTTCTCAATGCCCTAAGGATTAAGTTTGATGCTACAGTTTCCGATTTTGCACTGCTTGGTTACTCAAGGGCAAAACTACCTGATGATGATTTTACGGTTATACATACATTTGAAAATGCGACAGCTCCATTTGAATTTTTATTACCCGTTCAAGGATATCAGTATTATCAGGAACAATTACCCATTTCTGATTTGTCAGAAGAAATGCAGGCAAGTTTTGAAGCTGAACCTGATAATCCTAAAGATCCTAAGGCAATAAAAGTCTTAATAAACAATGTCAAGGTGGGTTATGTATGTCGGGGATTGACTAGTTCTTTCCATAAATGGATGCAGTCGGGTTTGACAATATCAGCTTACGTTGAGCGAATAAATGGGATAGACAAAAAACCTGAGATATATCTGTATGTATTGGTAAGCTAGTTTTTGTGTTCATTACCATCCCATCGACGCCCTGCGATACTTTTTCGTCAACTATACCCGCCGGGCAAAACCGGCCATCCGCCGGTATTGAAATCACATCGACAGAAATACAAAGAAATGAGGGATTAGATTAAGAGATTAGGGAGAGGGCTTTATAGATTCGGCCGATGCTTTCATATCACCGGCATATTTAAACTGAATAACAGGCTGATTCGGCGAACTATAGGCCTGAATAATTCTTTCATGCTCGTCAACATCCCAGCAGTCGACCAAATCATCATTATGATTCGTCAGCACAGTCGTTACTTTTCCCGCGCTTCTTTTACAACGAAAATCGAAACGCCTGTAATTAACAGGTATTCGAAGCAGGTTCCATTGATAATACCACACCTTCTCGGCGTCATGCAGCACCACGACAGGCACATTTCGCTGCATAGCCATATTAGCAACCGAGCATCTTGTCTGTGCCGCTCCGTCGCTGAAAACAAGTTCGAACGCCAGGTTCTTTTTATCGAAACATTGAAAGACCGCCCCGGCATCGGCCTGAAAAACAGGCAGCCAGTTTGGCGATTTAATCTGGGCCACCATTTTATCATACCAATCCCTGCTTTCCTGCTCAACGCTGACTACTAACTGAGCGTGTTTCGCAAAGTACATTGTGCTGTGTCTGCCCAGTCCAAATTCAAGAACGTTTTTTATGTTGAACGTAGTAAAAATCTTCTCAAAAACGTATAAATGACTGCCGTAATTATCGAATTCCATTTTGTCTGATATTTCCAGTTTACACGCCTTATTAGCTTCGCTTTGCCTTGTTATGACCACAAATTATTAAACCGGCCTTTAGTATTTTCGGCCGTTTCGTGCAGATTTACTTAATAATACAGGATAAAATATCAAAATTTGTTCACAGATATCATCTCGCAGTTCATAGTTTGTGGTTAGTAGATTTTTATAAACTCTGAACTATAAACTACGAACTATAATTTTTTTTATTTGTCATTTTTCCTTCTGCCTTTTAAGCTTTGAGTTTTGACAGTAGCTTTAAGGACAGGGACAAGATTATGAAAATAAAAGGCGAAGACGGATACGAGCTGTGGCTGCGATATCGCAAGGTGGATGACAAAGGCAGGTTAGCGCAATACCGAAAGGCTCTCGGCAGCGCGGCGGTCCTCGGCAAGGGCGCGACAATCGATATTATCAAAAAAGAGCTGAAGCGAGCACTGCCCGCCCTGCTGGATAAACCCATATCGGTTATAAGCAAAAAGCCGAGCAGCAACGCACTGGTGGCAGCGAAAGTTGACGACCTCAAGACCCTAAACATCACCATCCCGCAGGAAAAACTTAATAAACTCGGCGAGGAAGGATTTCTCATCCGCGAGCAAAAGGCCGGCAAAAACAACTTAATTTTAATCACAGGCAAAACGGGCCCTGCCGTTCTTGCCAGCACATTTCATTTCCTCCGCCTTCTGCAAACACACCGCGACATCAGCAAGCTCGATATTACGAGCAGCCCGCGTGTTCGCAGGCGTATTCAAAGCCACTGGGACAATATCGACGGGTCAATCGAACGCGGCTACGCCGGTAAGTCAATTTGGAACTGGCAGGCGCTTCCGCAAATTATCGACGAGCGTTACCACGATTATGCGCGGGCCTGCGCGTCGCTCGGTCTAAACGGCTCCATATTAAACAACGCCAACGCACAGCCTGAAAGCCTTACGAACGAATACTTAATTAAGACCGCGGCGCTGGCCGACGTGTTTCGGCCTTACGGCATTCGCGTTTACCTGACGGCCGTCTTCACCGCGCCTATGCAGCTCGGCGGCCTTGAAACGAGTGACCCGCGAGTGAAAGCCATTGCCGAGTGGTGGAAGAAAAAAGCGGACGAGATATACAAGTTGATTCCTGATTTCGGCGGGTTTCAGATTAAGGCAAACTCGGAAGGCCAGCCCGGCCCGCAGGACTACGGCGCAAATCATGACGACGGCGCAAATATGCTCGCAGATGCGCTCGGGCCGCACGGCGGAATCGTGCTCTGGCGGGCGTTCGTTTACGACACGACCATCGATGCGGATAGACATAAATGTGCCAATAAGGAATTTGTGCCGCTGGACGGCCGGTTCCGGCATAATGTTTTTGTGCAGGCGAAGAATGGCGCGATTGATTTTCAGCCGAGAGAGCCGTTCCATCCGCTGTTCGGCGCGATGGAAAAGACGCCGGTCGCACCGGAGGTGCAAATCACGCAGGAATATCTCGGCCAGTCGCTTCATTTAGTTTATCTGGCCGGTATGTGGAAGGAGGTGCTCGATTCGGAAACGTACGCAAAAGGGCCCGGCTCAACGGTCACAAAGATTATCGATGGCTCACTCTACGGCCATAAAGACTCTGCCATAGTCGGCGTAAGCAATGTCGGCTCCGACAGAAACTGGTGCGGCCATCACTTCTCGCAGGCAAACCTGTACGCTTATGGCAGGCTCGCCTGGGATTACGAACTAAGCGCTGAGACAATCGCCGACGAATGGATTCGTATGACCTGGTCGAGCGAGCAGGACGTTTTAAATACACTCAAGGATATTATGCTCGGCTCCTGGCAGGCCTGCATCGATTATATGACGCCGTTAGGCCTGCACCATATTATGCAGGAGGGCCATCATTACGGCCCAGACCCTGCCTTCGACGCGGCGCCTCGCGAAGACTGGAGCTGCACTTTTTACCACCGCGCCGATGCCGAGGGCCTCGGCTTTAATCGAAGCAGTACCGGCAGCAACGCCGTCGGCCAGTATCACAGCCCGCTGCGCGACGAGTTCGATAACTTAGAGACCTGTCCCGAAAAATATTTACTGTGGTTTCATCACGTCCCGTGGGGCCATCGCTTACAGTCCGGCCGAACGCTATGGGAGGAATTGCAGCATCGCTACGACGTGGGCGTCGAGTTCGTCGATAAAATGTGCGATATCTGGCAGAGCTTGAAGAACAGGATTGACCCACAGCGCCACGAGCACGTCAGCAGGCGGCTGGAAGAACAACAGAAAAACGCCCGCCTTTGGCGTGATGTGTGCATAGGTTACTTCCGCCGGTTCGCCGAGAAGGGCTCTTAAAAATATTCGCGTTTTTCCACTTCCTTTAGGGAAATAATAGCAAAAAACCGCCTCCCGGGCTATTGAACATTAAGTATGCTCCACAAAAAGCCGAGATAAAAACAAAAGGAGGCCCATTCTATGTCGGAAAACGGCGAAAAACCGTCACCAGGCCTGACCCGGCCGGAACGAAAGTTTAATCGCAAGCAGTATGAAATGTTAAAAAGCTGCTCGGAAAAGAAAGATTTTTCCGAGTGGAACCAATGGCGTGAGGAGCACCCCGACGAAAAAATTCTCCTCGAAGGCGCCGAGCTTCAGGGCACCTGGCTTCAGGAGGCCAATATGCAGGGTGCAGACCTTCTGGAAGCCAATCTGCAGGGCGCCAGGATGTGCAAAATTAATTTGAAAGACGCTTACTTGTGGAAAGCAAATCTGCAGAATGCCGACCTGCCGGGGGCCAATTTGCACTATGCCGACCTTTGGGGAGCCAACCTGCAGGATGCCAATCTCTGGAAGACCAGGCTGCAGTCGGCCGATCTTGGTCAGGCCAATCTGCAGGACGCCAACCTTCAGGAGGCCGACATACAGGGAGCCGGCCTTGCCGCTTCGAGTCTGCAGGGCGCTAACCTGTCAAGAGCCATCGTCGACGGTAAAACCCTTATTTGGGAATGTCCGGTCGACCGAGATACCAACTTCGAAGGCGTCGGCCTTGCCAGTGCCCGTATAGACCCCGGCACAAAACAGCTCCTCGAATACAACGTTAGAAGAGCAAACTGGATTCACTGGTATAGAAAAGAGGGGATATTAAAAAAGATTTCGAAGAGATTGTTTATATATCCTTTCTGGTCGATTAGCGATTACGGCCTGTCGACAAGCCGGATAGTTAAGACATTCCTTTACCTGTCTTTTATCTTCGCGACCATCTATTTCGTCTGGGGGACATTGGATTATTACCAGTTAGGTAATCAGGAACATCCCGGACTCGTGAGCGGCCTGTTCGCAAACGCGCCGCAGGGAGAAATAACTTCACGGTTTAGCTGTTTGCTGATGGCTTACCTGCGGTCTTTCTACTACACGACTTTCAATATGACAACGCTGGGCTTCGCAGACACGCGCGCCGACATACTACAGCCGGGAATTAAGTGGTGGGCGGGGCATATTATGCTCATTACACAGGTGATTCTCGGTTATGTTCTGCTTGCCGCTCTGGTAACACGCTTTGTCGTTATTTTTGCCGCCGGCGGCCCCGCCGAGACATTCGCGAAGAGAGCATCAGAGGAAAATCCCGAAGCCGACACAGAAGAAGAACTCCAGGAAGAGCTGATAGCACAAAAGTCTAAAGAAGAACCTGTGGCAAAAGAGCCCAAAGAAAAACACAAACAAAAACACAAACAAAAGCACAAAGTAAAAGCCGAAGAAAAGCCTGAACAAAAAGAGCCGGCAGCAGAAGAGCCCGGAAAACAAGAGCCGATAGCAGAAGAACCCAAGCCAGAAGAGTCGGAAGAAGAAGTAGAGCAAGCCCCGCAACCACTGCAGTTCCAGGCCGAGTAAAAAAATCCAGCCGATTCACAGAGTAATTTAGAATCGCCGCAAATATTCTTTCAATTTACCATTCAAAGAATAACTCCAAAAAATGTTGCCTACTCGGTCGTTACGCATTAAGCTGAATGTGCGCTTTCCGGCCGGATTAACGAATGTCATTGCGAGTAGGTTAAGCTTGTCGAAGCCGACGAAGCAATCTAAAATGTAACGATTGATAGCCCTAAGGGATGACAATTTGCTAAATCAACTCGACAGTATTAAAAGCAAAAGGAGATTGCCGCCATAGCAGAGAACGGCCAAAAACCAGATTCCGAGCGGGAAAAAGCGAAACGCAAATTCAGTCAGGAACAGTATGATTTGCTCAAGCGCTGCTCGGACAAGAAAGATTTGACCGAATGGAACCAATGGCGCGAGGCACATCCTGACGAAAAAATTCTACTTGAAGGTGCCGAACTTCAAAACGTCTGGCTTAAGAAAGCCAATCTGCAGTATATCTACTTTAAGAAAGCTAAACTGCAACATGCCAACCTTAGGGAGACTAATCTGAATGGGGCCAACCTTTTCAAAGCATATTTACAGAAAGCCTACTGTTATAAGTCCAATCTGCAATTTACCGACCTTTGGTTAGCCAATCTGCGGGGTGCATACCTTATAGATTCCAATCTGAAAGGTTCCAGACTTTGGCAAGCCAATCTGCAAGGTGCTAAACTTCAGAAAGCAGATCTACAGCATGCCGACTTTTCTGACGCTAAACTACAGGGCGCAAATTTCTGGATGGCTATTGTTGACGGCAAAACAATAATTTGGAAATGTTCAGTTGACTGCGATACAGATTTTGAGGGTGTTGGTCTGGCAAACGCATGCATAGACCCCGGGACAAAACAGCTTCTGGATTATAATATAAGAAGAGATAACTGGAAGAATTGGTACAGGAAACATCGGTCGCTTAAATGGCCGGTCCGATGGTTCTGGCAATTAAGTGACTATGGCCTTAGTACCTGGCGTGTTATTATCTGGTTTTTTGCTCTCGCGTTTTTCTTCGCGGTGATTTATGCTAACCTGGCTTACTTCTTACCACCCGGTGTTGTTAAAGACCTTCACACAGTAGCGCCACAGATTACCGAGCAGACCTCCTGGCTGGACTGCGTCGATTATGGCCTTGAGGTATTCTTTCGGCCGATTTATTTTTCTGTAGTTACGATGACTACGCTCGGCTTCGGGGATATGTACGCAAGAAAGGGTAGCTGGCTCGGCCACGTCTTATTAACCGTGCAGGTAATTCTCGGTTACGTCTTACTTGCCGCTTTGGTAACGCGCTTTGCCATTCTCTTTGCCGCCGGCGGACCCGCAGGCACATTCGCCAAACGTGAAAAAGAAGAAACAACAAAAGATAATAACATTGCGAGTAAAGAAGAAAAGAAATAAGGCGGCAGGCTGAATTGAAATTACTCTTACAGGCCGGTGAGCCAGTCCTGCACAAATACCGACATATCCTTCTCGTCGATAATCCCGTCGTTTGGCTCAGAGATGTCGCATGCAGGATTCCACGCAGGCTGGTTCGGCTCACTCAGCCACGCCGCCGCAAGTACGGAGAAATCAGTCATTGTAATTCCATACGGACAGGCGAAATCATCCCGTTGTATTGCCCATGCCAGCCGGGGATAGTTTGTGCCTTCACATATATCCCATATATCGTCGGTTCCGTTTGTGCTTTCACCTATGAAGTCCCAGCCTGCGTCGGTAAAAGTCGACATTTGCTGCATATCTTCGGTCGGCAGACCCACTACATTCGGGTCGTCCCGATTCGAGATACCCGGCAGAGACGGATTAAATGTGTTGTCCCAGAAACATTTATCATAGACACCGACATCCCAGTGCCTCCCAATAAATGCCCCCACATCTAAATTTCCTGAGACGCTTCCCGCCGAATAACAATGGCTAACAGAACTAACGCCGCTGCACAGGCCCATCAGACCTCCAACATATTGTACACCTGTAACCGTACTGAGTGAATAGAGGTTTGACGCCTGTGTAGAGGCGATACTCGAAACAAGACCACCTGTAAAATTACCTTTTCCTGAGACTATTGTCTCAGTGCTGCAATCGGTAAGTTCTGCATTAGAAATCCGGCCGATAAGGCCGCCCACCGAATGGTCGCCCGATACAAATCCGCCTTTGACTCTGCATCTGATAACCGCACCTGAATCCATACAAGCAATCAAAGCACCTACATTGTTTCCCCATCCCGCATCAAGACTGGGATTTATTAGCTGAACGTTTTTAATTACTGCATTGGGGTCATCAACGTATCCAAAAAGGCCGGCATCGTCTTTGCAGTATGCCTGATAGGTAAAATTGTAAATTGTATGGCCGTCGCCGTCGAAAACACCGGTGAAGGCAACTGATAGGTCGCCAATTATGTTGAAATCCGTCCCGGCAAATGCGCTCATATCCACGTCGGACTGGAGTCTGAAATGCGCGTCCCAATAATTCGGGTCAAGCCCGATAGCCCGTATGTCATTGGCGTCAAAGAGCTGATAGGGGTCTACCTCGGTGCCGCTGCCCGCCCAGGGCTGCGCGAAAACCGGCAAAACCAGAACGAACTGGCAGACACATACCGCCAATATAAACCGACAAATATTATCCTTTATAAGATTTATTTCCTCCTCCCGTGATCCTTGGGTCAGTAACTGAAGATTTCCAGGTATTCAATTTTAAGCCTTTGTTGGCCGTTTGGCAAGTAAAATCTGCGTGATATGACGGTACTAAAAGAAAAAGTGCCAAACGTCTCCGAATGGAAAGGCAGGCCCACCAGAGAGGATATCAGATGCAATGGCAAAATACCGCCTGGGCGCTGCTGCAACATATCGATTTTGTCAGAGAAAACAAAGAAATAGTCACAGGCAGAGGCGTGAAGTTCTCAAGAGAGAAAGTGTCTAAATACTCTAACTGACCGTTAATTCGAAACAAGTCGGCTTTAATTTAGTATTTATTCCAGCCAGGGCTTTTCGCAATTCGCGTCATTCGGTTCGATGCATCGCAACCAGTTATTACTTAAATATGCAAAGTCCTTGAAGTTTACATAACAATCGGCGTTATAATCTCCGGGAAGATTCCAGCCATACTTGAAAATCCCCTCGCAGTTTCCCACCGGCACCCACGACTCCGTGGCCAATCCTTGCTGGTAGTGTGCGATTACGCGGTCTACCGGCAGAACTTTCGAGTAAATTGCAAACTCGTCAAACGCGCCGTAGAAGTCATTGTATATGTTGTCGGAATTACCACCGGCTCCAATCAGGAACTCCCGAAACTCAGGTCCCAATATACCGGTGATATTAGGGTCGATAGGATCGTACAACCTGCTGCTAAGCAGTGCTCCATCAAGATAGAACTCTACTACAAGCGGCGGGTCGGTGTTCGGGTCGTGTCCATCAGTGTCGTTCGTATCAATGGTCATAACCGCGTGGTGCCACTGGTAATCAGCAGGACCGGTGTTATGGTTAGGATCTGCATTGGGGTCCCAACCTGGATGGAACGGCCACATATAATTACTGTATTGTTCTGGCGAACTCGTGTCGATTCCGGCACCGATACCATACTGGCTGGCCGTGAAATACGCTCGTGCAGCTTCAAAGCTACCGGTACCGTTGCAGTTTGAGAACAAACGAGGATAGTCCAAATTCCAGCCCGTACCGGCATCATAGTAGTGGGAACCATACCCTGACCTGAACCATAGCTCGATAGTCATATCACCAGGTGTCAAGGCATAATCGTGGGAAAAGTCCGGTTCGCCTTGCTCGTAGTTCGGGCTTGTGATTAAGATAGCACTGGATGCCTGATTTTCAAGGAATACACCTTTTCTGACTTTACCGGAGTCAGAACGTGGCGGTACGGCAGCGCCGATATACTTGGCCTGCAGATTTGTATAACTACCGTAGTTGACGACGTTGACATCGTGGCCGATGTCATCTTCCTCGAACCTGAACCATATCAAGGGGGCATCCGCGGCGATTTCGACGTCATAGTAATAGCCGCCCGGAACAAATTCCCACTCGAGCCTGGGATAGTGTAAATTTTCAACGATATTCCATATATCATCAGTGCCGTTTATGCTCTCGCCGACGAAGTCCCAACCAGCGTCGGTAAAAGTAGCCATCTGCTTCATATCTTCAGTTGAAATGCCCGTAACATTCGGGTCGTAGCGATTTGAGATACCCGGTAGAGACGGATTAAAAGTGTTATCCCAGAAACAGTTGTCATAGACACCAACATCCCAGTGTCGCCCAACAAATGCTCCTACACTATTATCTCCCGTGACACTCCCCGCCGAATAACAATGCGTAACGGTACTTTTACCGCTGCAAAGGCCAAACAGGCCTCCGACATAATCATCACCTGTAACTGTGCAGTGAGAATAGAGGTTGTTTGCATCTACTGATGTGATGCTCGAAGCAAGGCCGCCGGTAAAAAACGCCTTTCCTGTAACTACTGTCTCGGCGCTGCAATCGGTAAGTTCTGCCTTAGAAATCCGGCCGATAAGGCCGCCCACTGAATGATCACCCAATACAAATCCGCCTTTAACCGAGCATCTGATAATCGTCCCCGCCTCCATGTTGGCAACTAATGCACCGACGTTATTTCCCCATCCCGCATCGAAGCTCGGATTTAGAAGCTGAACGTCTTTAATCATCGCATCGGGATGGTTAACGCGACCAAAAAAGCCTGCGTTATCTTTGGAGTATGCCTCATAGGTAAAGTTGTGAATTTTATGGCCGTTGCCGTCGAACACACCGGTAAATGCAGTTGAAAAGTCGCCGATTATATCGAAATCCATCCCCGTGACCTCGCCCATATCCACGTCAGCCTGGAGTCTGAAATGCGCATCCCAGAAATTTGGGTCAAGCCCTATAGCTTGTATGTCATTGACATCAAAAAGCTGATAGGGATCGCCCTCGGTACCACTTCCCACCCAAGGCTGCGCGAAAACCGGCAAAACCAGCACGAACTGGCAGACACATACCGCAGTTAAAAACCAATAAAACATATCCTTTATCTGATTTATGCCCACCTCCTGCGAACTTCAGACCAAGTGTTAGATACTTCAGAAAACGCCATTATATGCTATGTTAGGCTGTTTTGCAAGGAAAATCTTTTCGACGTCCGATATTAATTATGATAAACGCATTAACTTAAGGGCTGGTATGGCGGAGGCAGCAGCAGGATTGGCTTATTCAGCGGCAACAGCGGCAATCAATTCCATCTCGAAGAGAAGCTCCGGACGACATACGTCCGCTATCGCAGTCATATTCGGCCAGGATAAATCCGCCCACTTATCGTGGAAGAGCTTTTCTACTTCCAGGGTTTTGCAGTATGCGATGGCCTGGACCACCTGGTCATCTCGGCAATTCATCTGCCTCAAGACTGCTCGAAGGTTCTCTATAGTTGTCTCAACCTGAGCCTGGGCGTCATCGGGATAAAGGGTCTTTCCATCGGTACCAATGGAAGCAGTACCTGAAATATAGACAGTTGTCCCGGCAGGTGTTTCGGCCCTTGAAGCGCGGGAAAACGCTGAGCCGTAATCCAGCGCCGAATTTTGATTGCCGGCGGCATCAAGATATTCGATGGGCCTGCTGGGTTCAAGAACGGCTGTAAGGTCCATTCCGCAGACCGCACTACTGTTCGGCCCAATACCTATGCCGGTACTTGCCGGCATCTTGTTGGACCTGTCTTTTGTAATAAGCCCCCGCTCGATGAAGAATTGGTTCCTGACAGCGTTGAAATCGTCATACCAGGAGAGAATATCGGCCAGCCACATCCAAGTCCGCGGCACGAGGAACATATCAGCATTTACCTGTTTAAGAATTGATTCAGCCATTTCGAAGACAAGGCGGGCCTGTTTGACTGGCTCGGTCACGTCAGGTGCCGAAATATTTGAAAGGGTCATATACTCACCCCTGCCGGGCTGACGAAAAATTCTTCCGCAGGGCGTCTGGTCCAATCGCACTAATTCCGGCGACCGGCCTGGGCCGACGGCGTGTATCTGCACACCGGCAATTTGGCCGCTTATGCCCTCTGGGACAAGCAGCCAGCTCGGCTCAAGTCCGTCATCCAGAGAACCATACACCTCGGCCCTTATCGGACGGGCAATTCGCAGAGCATCCTGTGTGCCGAAAACCCGTTCCTGCATCAGCCGCAGATTTTGAGCCTCTAAAGCACCCTTAATGCCGGAAAAAAGCTCCCTTGTCTGCTTTTCTACAGGCAGGTTCGGGCTCGGCTCGGCCGTTATATAAGACTCAAGAGCCTCCTTTGACCTGATTATGCGAGTATCTATATGCACAAATTCCTACTCATAAAAGTCCATTTTTATCCTCCCTTGCCGGTCCGTTGCCAGGCGGCTAAAAGGGGGCAAACATTATCTGCTCCTACTCTTGCGGGGGTACATTTATCCCTGCGGAAGCAGAAGACAGGAATCATATCATATAATCGTTAATCTTTCAACAGGGCTGGAGAAATTTTTAAAATGTCCGTGGAACATCTAATCGCAAGCATATTTCCTTTGGCAAATGCCCTGAAATAAGTCCTGCAGCATAATCACCAACAATTGTGTGATAAAAAGCGGTGATGAGGTCTTAATCACCGCTTATCAACAAACTTCGGCGGCGCAAAGCAGCGCGGATGCTCTGAGGTGCGGTTGGAGTCTGACAGGCGACTTGAACTGCGACTGCAGAGTGAATTTCAAGGATTTGACTACTTTGGCTTGCGGCTGGTTGCAGTGTAACGAGCCGAACGACGAGAGTTGTGAAAAATCCTGGCAGCAATAATCTTGAGAAGCTAATAACGCCGGCCGGTGTCTCACAAACGCGCAATATCCCGGCTCGAAGGATAAAATACCCGATAATCCGGCTTATTGGAATTTTTTCTCAAGTTACTATAGCTTCCTCCAGGGTTCCGTGTCTTCCGAGACGCCGGCTGGAGTTGCCATAGTTATAGGCATATCAACCTCGATTTTATGAGGACTGCGAGCCGCCCGGCCAAGGACTTTATGGCTGACCTTAACCGGCCCGGTAATAAGCTCAGGTACGCTGTAAGTCTTGAGGAATGAGTCATAAAATGTGGGGTCCTTCTGCGGCATTATAAACGGTTTATATGCCTTGCCGTTCTGGTCGACGTAGCTGAGGTAGGTTCTGGTAAACAAGCCGCCGCGTCTTTTACTGCTGAAGGCAATCCACCGGCTGTTACTCGACCAGCTATGCCAGGACTCGGAATACTCGCTATTTATCTCAAGCCTTCTATAATCGCCGGTCTGAAGGTCCATCACATACAGGTCGCTGCTGGGCTGATAGACAGGAAAGCAGCCATACTTACACATACAGAAAAGAAGGAACCGGCCGTCCGGTGATACACGCGGCAGTAAAATACTCAGGCCGGTCTCGTCGGTCGAGAGAACCGTTTCGGGCTGGCCCCACTGGTCGGTTTGAATGTCATAACTAACACGTCTTAATTCATATTTGACCAGATCGTAGTCCTTTGGTGGCAGTTTATGACGGTCTTCCCACAATATCGGTGCGCTGCAAAAATAAAGGTATTTACCATCCGGCGTCCAGGTTGGATATGACTCCAGCCTGTCCTTTTCGGACATTTCCGGGGAAGTTTTAACTTGCTTTTCCTCAATTGAATAATAAGCCATCGCTGCGTCAAGGTCGACGACATCACGAGTCTCCATCCCGGCAGTATGGAAAAATTGCCTAACATTATTTATTGAAAAAGCTGCTAATCGCCCGCTCGGATGCCAGGAGGTATAACCGAATTTTGTCCCCACCTTCTCGACCTTGCCATCATTCACACATATTGCCGCACTGCCATAATCACCGGTGCGAGTAGCGATAAACATAGAATCCGGACTGTTATTCAAAAAGGTGTGACAGTTGACGCAGCCGTTTTTGAAGGACCTGCCGTGCAGTATCAGCGACTCTTTATAACTCTCAAGATTTCGCTGATAGACACCGATGCTTCTCCAATAATTATATATCGGTTTGATAAGGCGGTATGCGATATGGCTGTCGATATCTTCCTTTGCAATAGTATTTTCTATTCTCGGGTATCGGCTCCATCGGCCCCGCTCATCCTTCACAAAAATATCAAAAAACAACTGCCCGCCGCGATTAGCTTTTAACAGTGACCTCCATCGGCTTACTGAAATTTTTATTTTACCGCTTCCGCTGGAAACACTGAAAGCTTTACCGTTGGCAGAATGTATTTTGACAAGGTATTTGCTGCCCGGCTCAAGAATAATAAAATTCAAAGGAGCTATATTAGGCGGGATAACTGTGTCGGTATAATCCGGTCTGATTTTGGCATCTCGGTCGACCAGCATACAATCCTGCGGCTCCGCAGGTCCATTTCGCAGCGTAAATCCGGATACCACAATCACCAAAACAGCGAGGCAAAAAATTGTGAAATAGACAAATTGTTTTTTCATTGTGTTACTCCTGAGACACCGAAAGTAAAGTAGAAAAAGTAAGTTCTGCCGAACCTCGGCGCCAATAATTGAAAAATAGTATTCCCATCATAACCAAACTTCTCACCGATTTCATTAATCTCGTTATATTGTTCTACTGTGTCAACGTTTATCCCCCGGTCACGTAAATCAACGTCTTTTCGCGTCGTTCCTATATAAAGCAAAATAGCTTCCTGGTAGTGCCGGGGAATATTCTCATAGTGGAAATCATCAAGGCGGGGCAGGTTCTCGATGAACTTATCCAGTTGCCTGGTAAGCAGATAATGGGCCATCAGGTATTCAAATGCCATCTTATTGTACTTGTTTCTGCGAAGAAGCTCTTCCAACCATTCTTCCTCATTGTAATCGTTATAGACTTCATCATCGGTTATCATAATCGAACGTAACTTCTGAATTTCCTCATCAAGCTCAAGTGTCGGGTCTGCCTCAAGAATCCGCAAAAGATGCTTAGCTTCTTTTGAGTACATCAGATTTTTGCTTAGTGCCCCGAGAAAAACGCGAGCCGTTTCGGTCTGTCGTTTGACAATGTTTATAAGCGCAAATTGCTTAAGAATAAATGGATTATCGTCGGCTCCTTCCAGAAATTCGTGAGCAATTTTCTCGGCCACGTTGACCAGCCCAACCTCGAGACACATCTGGGCCCGCTCCATAAAGATATTATTGGCGCCACGGGCCGCGCTAAAGAGCATATCCGCTGCGCGGGGGTCCTGAGGCCAGGTAAACATCTGGTCACCCAATCGGTCGGTGTAATATAACGCTCTATTAACTGAGTGAGCACAAAAGGGAAAATATCGCTTAAGGGGGCCTTTTCGGGCGATAGCCAGCACATCCGGCCACATTTTCCGGCATGTAAAATAGCTAACCTGAACCACTCTCTTTACTTTCAGGTCAAATGAAATAAAAGTGCCCAGCATAGAAATAAGAATCAGCAATACCAATTGTGTAACCCACCTGAGTTTGCCACGATAAAATTGATATAAGTCTGATTCCGCGGCGGATGCTTTTTCCTTGCGGCTCCTGGGCGGACTAAAAGTGCTTACGCTTTTGACCAGCTTCCGGGCTGAGGCTACTAACATAAAAATAACGGGAACGATAACAAATAAAGCCCCTTCAAATACTCTGGCCCAATGTTCTCTTTGCTCGTTTTGTCTTACCTGGATAAAAGGGCTTGAGTACAAATATGCTTCACCAATCTCCAGCTCGAAAACATAGACGCCCAGTACCCAGCAAACTGCAAGGCCGAGGAAAAGAAAAAGCACGCAAAAAACAGGTTCGCCTCGATTGTAAAATTCGTACAGCACAGCCAAAGCTATAAATACTAAAGCCGCACTGCCGGCAATATAATAGACGGCACCGCAGATTATCAGGAACAAAATCGCTCTCCAAGGACCGAGACTCGGCGAGAGCTTTTCATACAAAACCGAGAAAAACACCGCGAACAACACCGCCATTGCCGTGCTCAAAGGATTCTCGTATCGGCCGCATGCCATCAATATCAGAAGGGCCGGCAAATAACATATAACTCGCCAAAGGTCATCTGCCTTAATAGCGGTTAGCGAGATGGTAAGCCGGCAAATCGCCCAGGCAACCAGTGTAATACAAAAAGCGCCCAGCCAGGAAGAAAAACATAACTGTGTGAGAAATGCGGCCAGATATTGACTCGGCCCACCGGGATAGCTAAAGCAATCCCGCAGAAAAAGCCCGCCGGTTTTGAAAAACGGGGTCTGTTGGGATATTTCGAAATAGTGGTAGACAAGCTCAGGCTCAATAACCAACCAGAGGAACAGATAAAACAAACTGAAGAACACCATAGATACTACAGGCAAGCTACTGATTTGCGGGTTGCAGCTGGACCTTTGACGAGACGGCAAGTCCGACAGATTTTTCGTTACCGGCTGCATTGGCCTGGATTCCTAAATTATGCCAGCCTGATACTTCAGAATTAATTGGATTTTAACGACGGAGATAAACTCTTGTTTAACAGATAGTTTTGCCTGCTACATTAAACAACAAAATCCATTAAAATGCAACCATTCTTCAGGCTCTTTAATAAACGAACGATTATCGTGTATACATATTAATTTTTTATTTCCAAACTCCTGAGATGCCAAAAGTAAAGTAGAAAAAGTAAGTCCGGCCGAATATAGGTGCCAACGCTTTCCAGGCAAGCTGCTCATTATAGCTGTACATTCCACCGATTCTGTTTAGTTCATTGTATTGCTTTACCATCTCAGGATTTATCTTTCGGCCGCCCAAATCGACGTTTTGCCGCGTCATACTCATATAAAGCACAATGGCTTCCTGATAGTGCCGAGGTATTCCTTTGTAACCGAAATCGTCAAGGCGGGGCAGGTTCTCGACGAATTTATCCAGCTGCTTTGTCAAAAGATAATGGGCCATCAGGTATTCAAAGGCCATCTTATTGTGTTCGTTTATTCGCAGCAGTTCCTCCAACCACTTGCCTTCGTGGTAAGAGCCGTAGAGGTTATTTGTAGTCATCATAACTGAGCGCAGGTCCTGAATACGCTCATCACGCTCAAGCTGCGGGTCGCTTTCAAGACGATACAAAATATCTTTTGCTTCTCTGCCATACACCAGATTTTTTCTGAGGGTCTCGAGGAAAACGCGGGCCGTTTCGGTTTGTCCTTCAACAATGTTCATCATCGCAAGCTGCTTAATAATATACGGGCTATTGTCGGCCCCTCCCAGAAACTCGTGAGCGATTTTCTTGGCCACACCAACCAATCCCAGCTCCAAACACATTTCACTACGGTCCATAAAAACAACATTGCCGCCATGAATCTCACTAAAGACTAAATCCGCTGTGCCATAATTCTGTGGATAGGCAAACATCCGGTCACCCAACCGGTCGGTGTAATACAACGCTCGATTGACTGCGTGAGCACAAAAGGGAAAATACCGGTTCAGAGGTATTTTCTGAGCAACAGTCAGCACCTCCGGCCACATCCTGCGACAGTTAAAATAGTTTATCTGAACCGTCTTTTTCAATACCTGGTCGTGAGAAAAATTAACACCCGGCACAGCGATAAGGGCCAGAAGTATTATTTGTACAATCCATTTGAGCCTGCCGTGATAGAAATGATATAAAATTACCTTTGTAATTGAGGATGCCTCTTTGCGACTCCGCCTGGACGGGCGAAAAATGCTCCATCTTCCACTCAGCATCCGGCCTGAGTTAACCAACAAAACAGTAACGGGAAGAACAAAGAATAAAACCTCTTCGAATTCTCTGGCCCACTGTTCTTTTTCCAGGTTCTGTCTCGTATTAATAAAAGGGCTCGAATACACGTATACATCCCTGGCCTCAAGCTCGAAAACATAGGCACCTAAAAGCCAGCAAACTGCAAGGCCGAGGAAAATACAAAGTATGCCGAAAACAGCGTCGCGACGATTGTAAAATTCGTACAGAACGGCTAAAGCTACAAATACCAAAGCCGCACTGCCGGCAATATAATAGACAGCACCGCAGATTATTATGAAAAAAATCACCCGCGAAGCGCCAAGACGCGGCGAGAGTTTCCCATACAAAACCGAGAAAAACGCCACAATAAACACTGCCACTGCCGTGCTCATAGGGCTCTCGTATCGACCGCTTATCATCAATATTAAAATGGCGGGCACATAACAGATAAAACGCCAGACACTGTCTGCTGTGATGGCGGTCAGCGAGGCGGTGAGCCGGTAAATCCCCCAGGCAACCAAACTGATACACAAAGCGCCTAACCAGGAGACATAACACAATTGTGTGAGAAACGATGCTATATATTCACTCGGCCCGCCGGGATAGCTCAGGCAATCCTGTAAAAAAAGCCAGCCGGTTTTGAAAAATGGGCTCTTGCGAGCAACCTCGAAATGGTGATAAAGAAGCTCAGGCCCAATCCCGATTCTCGGGAACCACAGAAAAAGATAAAACGCTCCGAAAAACACTGCAGAGACCACGGGTAAGTTTCGACCCGACAGGCTATTTCCTGCCGTTTGCTGAGACGGGTCATCTTTCCGGAGTAGCTGCATTAATTTTATCCTCGTACTTATGTCAGCTTAATACCTCAGCAATATTTGGATTTTACAACAATCGTTCAGAGGTTATTTTATAACAGGTACTCGTAGTAATTTTCTTCATCTCATCCCTGAGGCGCCGAAAGTAAAGTAGAAAAAGTAAGTACGACCAAACTCAGGCTCTAACTCCTGCCAGGCGAGTTTCTTGTTTTTGCTGAATTTTTTACGGATTTTGTTAATCTTATTGTACTGCCTTATCGTCTCAGGACTTAACTTTCGGCCGCCTAAATCAACTTTTTTCTGTGTCGTTCCCATATAAAGCACAATGGCTTCCTGATAGTGCTGAGGTATGTCTTCGTAACCGAAATCATCAAGGCGGGGCAGATTCTCAATAAACTTATCCAATTGACTGGTCAGGAGATAACGGGCCATCAAGTATTCGAAGGCCATCTTGTTATATTTATTCCTGTCAAGAAGCTCGGTTAACCACTCGTCCTCATTGAAAGTTGCATAGACATTATCTGCAGTCAACCTAACCGAACGCAGGTACTGGATTTGCTCATCGCACTGGAGATATGGGTCGCTTTTAAGAAGCTGTAAAAGATGCCTCGCTTCCCTTCCATATATCAGATTTCTGCTAAGCGCCTTGAGAAAAACACGAGCCGTTTCGATATGTCCCTTTACAATGTTTATCAGAACAACCTGTTTAAGAATAAACGGACTATCATCGGATGCCTCCAGAAATTCATGAGCAATTTTCTCGGCCACGTTGACCAGTCCCAGCTCCAGACACATTTCAGACCGTTCCATAAGAATGACGTTAAGATGAGGGTCAAGGTTAAAAACTAAATCCGCACTACGAAAATTCTGAGGATAGGTAAACATCTGGTCACCTAATCGGCCGGTGTAATATAACGCTCGATTAACGGTATGATTACAAAAAGACGAGTATCGATTCAGAGGAATCTTCCGGGCAGTGGCCAGCACCTCCGGCCACATTCTCCAGCAGGTAAAATAGCTTATCTGAACCCCTTTTTTTGCTTCACGGTCTACTAAAAACCAAACACTCGGCACAGAAACCAGAGCCAGCAGCAATATCTGAACGACCCACTTAAGCCTGCCATGCAGGAAATTGTACAAGGTTTTTTCTGCAATTATAGATTCCTCCGACGGACCTGGACTGGATGGGGTGGATGTACCTACAATCCCGCCCAGCCACCGGGCAAAGCCGACTAACAGAACAATAACAGGAAGAACAACGAATAAAGCCACTTCAAGGAATCTTGTCGTACTTGCCTTTTCTATATTCTGCTTTATCGGGTGAAAAGGACTTGAGTACAAATATGCTTCACTAATCTCCAGCTCAAAAAAATAGACGCCCAATAACCAGCAAACGGCAAGGCCGAGGAAAAGAAAAAGTATGCCGAAAACAGGTTCGCGTCGATTGTAAAATTCGTACAGCACAGCCAAAGTTACAAATACTAAAGCTGCACTGCCGGCGATATAATAGACAACACCGCAGATTATCAGGAACAAAATTACTCTCGAAGGGACGAGACGCGGCGAGAGCTTTTCATACAAAACCGAGAAAAACGCCACGACCAACACCACCACTGCCGTGCTCATAGGGTTCCCGTATCGGTGGCTTATTATCAATATTAAAAGGGCGGGCAAATAACAGATAAAACGCCAGATACTGTCTGCTGTGATGGCGGTCAGCGAAACAGTGAGTCGGTAAATCGCCCAGGCAACCAGGCTGATACACAAAGCGCCTAACCAGGAAAAATAGCACAATTGTGTGAGAAACGACGCTATATACTCGCCCGGTCCGCCGGGATAGCTCATGCAATCCTGTAAAAAAAGCCAGCCGGTTTTGAAAATTGGGCTTTTCCGGGATAACTCAAAGTAATGATAGATAAGCTTAGGCTCAATACACAACCAGAGGAAGAGATAAAACACGGTAAAAAATACGACAGAGACCACAGGTAAGTTTCGACCCGACCGGCTATTGCTTGCCTTTTGCACAGATGGGTCATCTTTCTGGAGTAGTTGCATTAATTTTATCCTTGTACTTATGTCAGCTTAATACCTCGGCACTACTTGAATTTTACAACAACCTTTCAGATATTATTGTATAACAGTTAATCACAGTAATTTTCTTCATCTCAACCCTGATGTGCCGAAAGCAAAGTAGAAAAAGTAAGTATGTCCAAATCTTGGCGCCAATGCTTGTAAAGCGAGATTCGTATCATAACTATACTTATTGCCGAGCCGGGTAAACTTATTATATTGCTTTATCGTTTCAGGATTTATCTCCCGACCACTCAAATTGACGTCTTTCTGCGTCATACCCATATAAAACGTAATGGCTTCCTGGTAATGTCGAGGAATGCTCTCGTAATCAAAATCGTCAAGGCGGGGCAGGTTCTCGACGAACTTACCCAGCCGTCTGGTCAGGAGATAATGGGCCATCAAGTATTCGAAGGCCATCTTGTTATACCTGTTTTTATGCAGAAGCTTTTCCAAACATTCGTCTTCATTGTAAGCTGTGTAAACATTATCCTCAGTAATCATAACTGAACGCAGACGCTGGATTTGCTCATCACGCTCAAGCTGCGGGTCGCTTTCAAGACGATGCAGAATATCCTTTGCTTCTTTTGTATATATCAGATTTTTGCTTAATGCCTTGAGGAAAACACGGGCAGTTTCGGTCCTCCCTTTCACAATATTTATCAGCGCAACTTGCTTAAGAATAAAGGGGTTCTCGTCGGAACCTTCCAAAAACTCGTGAGCAATTTTCTCAGCCACGTTGACCAGCCCCAGCTCCAGACACAACTCTGACCGTTCCATAAAAACAATGTTGCCACCTTTAACCAGGCAAAAGACCAAATCCGCAAAACGGTAATTCTGAGGATAGGTAAACATCCGGTCACCCAATCGGTCGGTGTAATACAACGCTCGATTAACAGAATGGCTGCAAAAGGGAAAATATTTTCTTAAAGAAACATTCCGGGCGTCGGCCAGTATCTCGGGCCACATTCCCCGACAGGTAAAATAGCTTATCTGAATCACTTTTTTCGATTCCCGGTCGATTAAAAGCCAAACACTCGGTACAGAAACCAGAGCCAGCAGCAGTATCTGAACGACCCACCTAAACCTGCCACGCAAGAAATCGTACAAGGTTTTTACTGCAATCATAGATTTCTCCGGCGGACCTGGACTGGATGGGCGGCAAATACCTACGATTCCAGCCAGCCATCGGCCAGAGCCGACTAATAGAATAATAACAGGAAGAACAACGAACAAAACCTTTTCAAACACTATGGCCCACTTTTCCTTATCCAGGTTTTGCTTTATTGGAATAAAAGGACTTGAGTACAAATATGCTTCATTAACCTCCAGCTCGAAAAGATAGACGCCCAATAACCAGCAAACTGCAAGGCCGAGGAAAAGAAAAAGTATGCCGAAAACAGCGTCGCGACGATTGTAAAATTCGTACAGAACGGCTAAAGCTACAAATACCAAAGCCGCACTGCCGGCAATATAATAGACAGCACCGCAGATTATCAGGAACAAAATCACCCGCTTAGCGCCAAGACGCGGCGAGAGTTTCCCATACAAAACCGAGAAAAACGCCACAATAAACACCGCCACTGCCGTGCTCATAGGGCTCTCGTATCGACCGCTTATCATCAATATTAAAATTGCGGGCACATAACAGATAAAACGCCAGACACTGTCTGCTGTGATGGCGGTCAGCGAGGCGGTGAGCCGGTAAATCCCCCAGGCAACCAAACTGATACACAAAGCGCCTAACCAGGAGACATAACACAATTGTGTGAGAAACGATGCTATATATTCACTCGGCCCGCCGGGATAGCTCAGGCAATCCTGTAAAAAAAGCCAGCCGGTTTTGAAAAATGGGCTCTTGCGGGACATCTCATAGTAATGATAAATAAGGTTAGGCTCAATACACAACCAGAGGAAGAGATAAAATACGGCAAAAAATACGACACAGACCACAGGTAAGTTTCGACCCGGGCGGCTATTGCCTGCCCTTCGCCGAGACAAGTCCTCCGTCTTATATTTACTTAATGGCTGCATTCAGCCGGCCCCTGCCTTTATGTTAGCCTAAGACCAAAGCGTTACCCAAGTTTCAGCTTCAGAGATAATCCCTTGTTGTACAAGCAATTATGTTAGCTATGTTAATATCAAAACAGGGTCTGAGCAAGGCAAAAGGATGGAAATATCAAAATAACGCGTGAAATGCACGAATAATTCAGGAGTTTTCAAAATTGAATCTCGCTTGGCTTCGCAGCCGAACGCAATCCCATTGTTTGCCGAGCTATAATGACAATCTATATGCTTCTATGCTCCTGCCTGAACAATAAAGATTTCAACTCGTCTATTTTTCGGATTGCCCTTTTGATTCGGCGCATTCGGTGCGAGTGGTCGATGCTCACCAAAGGCTCGTACGCTAATCCTCGTCGGAGCCACCTGATTCGCCATCATTAAATTAAGTACACTTATAGCACGATGCGCCGAAAGATGCCAGTTGCTGGGATGACTGGCCCGTGTCTCGGCTCTTTTAATAGGTATATCATCCGTATGACCGGCAATAATAATGTCGAAATTGCTGCCCTCTTTGGAATTCAGGATTTTACAAAGCGATTTAATTGGGGTGACGGCATTGGCAGCCACCTGGTCACTGCCCTTTTGAAAGAGCAGGTCACTTTTTAATTTGACTACTCCATTGCTGGAGTCATAACTAACCAAATCGGTGGACGTAGCAAAGTCCTGCAGCATAACACTCAGCTCCACCGGCAGGGAAACTCCGCCGCGAAGTAATTGTCCTTGAAGTGCAGAAATCAGATCATTTTTCTGGTCGAGGGCCTCATCAACCGCCTTAATTTCCTCTTGCAAAGTACCTATCTCGGCAGTGCTGCGGTCCTGAACCGTTGTAAGCTGGTTTTTTAACTGCTCTTCATTCAGTTTAGTCACCGACAACTGGCCTTCAATGTCGTTTATATGCTTCTGCTGCGTGCGGTTGCGGAGCTTGAGGTCTTCATAATCCCCAGATGTTACACAACCATTGAAAAGCGCCAGGCAGGTAATAAATAATGAAATGATTGAAACTTGAGCGGCTCGCATACTGTATCCTTTCCAGAATAGCTTGACCATATACATCCTTTTGGCTTCTATTTATATGCTCTTTGTTTGTACCCGCCCTGCAAGGATAATTCCAGAAAAAAATATTGCCTGCCGGTTTTTTGCCGGTCGGGTCGTAACTGCCTTAACTTTACACCCTGCTACTCCTGCCGGTAATAACCCAGGCCACGATGCTAAACGCTATGGCGATTAACGCCACACCACCCAGAACCCACCATATTATATCCTGTGTTGCGGTCAGAATCACGGGTTTTATACCCCTTGCGCTGGCCATAACTACAATCGAGGCATAAACGGTAATAAGCAGTGGTAAAACCATCACAATACCAAAGGCATTACTTGCCGACTCTGACGGCACTGAAAGAGGCTGTGCCGGCAGCGCCACATCCTGCCCGATGAAGCTTTCCTCTTCCTTTTCCTTCTGCTCAGGTTCGGTGGCTTCTGCAAACATCTGTTCAGCTTCGGCGGCTACGTCGATTGCTCCTTCTTCACCGGCGGCTGCTTTGGCCTCACTACCGGGATAAATATCGTCCAGGATATCAGCTCCCAAAGAGGTATCATCGGCCTGCAAAGAAAGGTCCAAAAGACCGGAGCCGCTGCCAAAACTATCGAGGCTCACATCATCTTCAATCTTCCCCAGCTCCTTCTCACCGGCTGGAATCTCGTGTGTCTCGGCCTTGGTATCGTCGGTCAACTCGTACTCAGTGTCCGTCTCACCAAGAATACTGATTCCCTGACTGTCCATCCTCGTGTCGGCGTCACTGATGGCTTCGGTTTCTTTACTGGCTGTGCTGTCCAATCCCAGCGACATCTCTGAAGTTTCCAACGGTGAAAGCTCTATTGCTGATTCCTCTGAAATCACATTCATTTCATCCGCCAGCGCATCGACCTGATCGGTCTTAAAAAGCACGTTACCTCCGTCACGAAATTCCCTGAGCTTGCCCTGCTGAATAAGGCTTTTGACCTCGTCGTCACTCTTACCGAGCTTTTCCATAACCTGCTCTAAAGAATAAAACATTTCTGCCATTGTAATGTTCTCTCAAAAAAACTTTCCGGTTTTTCTTTTTTATTTGTTTTACTTTGTTCCGGTTTCTTCCGGGATACCCTGCTCTATCAGCTCTTCATACTCTTTTTCCCGGCGGTTTAGCTTGCTGTCCTGAGCAGGTTTTAAGGAGTCGGCACTGAGTCTTTCCAATAGCCTTTTTACCTGCTTAGGTGTCGGCTCGGCGGTGTTAAACTCTTTCAACAGCTTGTCATATTCCCAGCTTCTGGCCGCAAGCAGTTTCAGCCGATTGCGAACCGTGGCCCGTCCCTCCAGTTTATAAATCCACAGGTTCTGTAATGTTGTGTCGACCATCACGATGCCGTAGCTGTCGCGGTCTATCTGAATCGGCACGACCAGTACTTCTGCCCGGGAGCTGTCCTGTGGTATTGCCTCGGCGGCATCCGGCATCTTCATCCGACCGCCTGCGGCCCAGATATAAACCAGCCCTACTGCCAATATCCCTAAAAGCAGCAATTTGTCGGTTTGACGTCTCATCTCGTCATACCTATTTTAAGCGCACTTGCCATCTTCCAGATACACGCTTTCAAACCTAAATTATACTCTTAAAGAGCAAAGTTGCAAAGGATTTTTTGCCTGCAAAGCTTCACGGACACATGGTATAGTATGGAGATTTACGAGATGCCTTCTTAGCTATAACCGCTGTAATCGTCATTTTCGCGCACTCTGCACCGACCTGCCAAATTGGCACGTTTGACGTGCTTAGAGAGACCACAATGCCGTTTTTTGCGGTAACTGTCGTTTTTGCTCGACCCGGCACGGCTTTTGCACAATACAAAAAGAGAAGGGTTGCGTCAGGTAACCGAACCGGATTTAAAAGGTATATCGGACTATGAGATTCGACAAATTTACACTAAAGGCGCAGGAATCGCTGGCCACCGCCCAGCAGCTTGCAATGGCCAAGTCACACACTGTCTTATCACCGCTGCACCTGCTCAGTGCCGTCTGCAGTGATGACGAAGGCGTGGTGGCTATGATTCTGAAAAAAATCGGCGCTAATATCTCTCGCATCAGGCAAATGACCGACAGCGAGCTTTCCCGGCTGGCTCAGGGCGGCAGCCAGGCCCAGATAATGCCTGAACCGGTTTTCACTCAGATTGTCCTCGACGCTCAAAACCGCGCCGAGGCGATGGGCGATGAATATCTAAGCATCGAGCATCTTTTCATTTCTTTAGCAGAGGTGGACAGTGAGGCAAAAGAGATACTCCGACTCAATTCCATCACACCCGAGCAAGTTGAATCGGCTGTTAAGCAGATTCGCGGCGGTGATAAGATAACCGACCAGAGCCCGGAGGATAAATATAAAGCGCTGGAACGATACGGCATCGATTTGTTGGAGATGGCCCGGCAGGGTAAGCTTGACCCGGTAATCGGCAGGGATGATGAGATTCGACGATGTATGCAGGTGCTGAACCGCAGGACCAAAAACAATCCCGTCCTTATAGGCGAGCCGGGCGTCGGCAAGACCGCTATAGTTGAAGGGCTTGCTCAGCGAATAGTCGCGGGCGACGTGCCGACAGGCCTGAAAAACAAGCGAGTTGTCGCCCTCGATATGGGCTCGCTGATTGCAGGAACAAAATTCAGAGGTGAATTCGAGCAGCGATTCAAGGCAGTTCTCAAAGAAGTTATCAATTCCGGCGGCCAGATAATACTCTTCATCGACGAGCTGCATACCATTGTCGGTGCCGGCAAAGCAGAAGGTGCGGTCGATGCGGGCAATCTGCTTAAACCTTCACTTGCACGCGGCGAGCTGCGCTGCATCGGTGCAACCACAATCGACGAATATCGCAAATATGTTGAAAAGGACGCAGCGCTCGAAAGACGCTTTCAGCCGATTACAATCGATGCGCCCACGGTAGAAGAGACCATTGCGATTCTGCGCGGCCTGAAGGACCGCTACGACACCCACCACGGCGTGCGCATAACCGACGCCGCTCTTGTCGCTGCTGCTACACTTTCCAATCGCTATATCTCGGACCGCTGGCTTCCCGACAAGGCAATAGACCTGATTGATGAAGCCGCTTCTAAACTGAGGATAGAAAACGATTCGCTTCCGGCCGAGCTTGACGAGGTCCGCCGAAAGATTATGCAACTGCAAATTGAGCGCGAGGCGCTAAAAAAAGAAAGCGACCCGGCCAGCAAAAAGAACCTGAAAAATACCGAAAAACAGTTAGCCGAGCTGCAGGAAAAAGATACTAAACTCAGCAGCCAGTGGGAAAGCGAAACACAGCGTATCGAGGTCATAAAAGAACTAAAGCTGAAAATCGAAGAGGCCCAGAACCAGTTCGATAACGCGCAGCGCAAAGGCGAGCTTGAGACTGCGGCCCGGCTGAAATACAGCACCATTGCCGATTTGAAAAAGGAGCTTGAAGAAAAAGAGGCGGCCCTTGCCACCGAATCAGCCCCGTCAAATCTAATCCAGAATGAGGTGACCGAAGAGCAGGTTGCCCAGGTAGTCTCAAAGTGGACGGGCATACCGGTAGCGAGACTGCTTACCGGCGAGCGTGACAGGCTGATGAAAATGGAGGAGGCTATCCGCGAGCGAGTGGTCGGACAAGATGAGGCGGTCGGCGCTTTATGCAATGCAGTTCGGCGAAACCGGGCCGGGCTCGGCGACCCCAACAGGCCAATAGGAACATTTCTTTTTCTCGGACCAACCGGTGTCGGTAAAACCGAACTCTCGAAGGCGCTGGCGGAATTTATGTTTAATGATGCAACCGCTATGGTGCGAATCGATATGAGTGAGTTTATGGAGCCACATTCGGTTGCGCGTCTGATAGGCGCTCCGCCGGGATACATCGGCTACGAAGAAGGCGGCAGACTAACCGAAGCCATTCGCAGAAAACCATATTCGGTAATTTTGTTAGACGAGATTGAGAAGGCACATATGGACGTCTTCAACGTTTTGTTGCAGGTCTTTGACGAAGGCAGACTGACCGATGGAAAAGGCAGAACCGTCGATTTCAAGAACACCGTACTGATTATGACCAGCAACATCGCCAGTCAGCAGATTCAGAAGCTTACCGAGGAGCAGGGCGCCGACTGGGAAATCGAGGCGCACGTTAAAGACGTGCTTAAAAAGGTCTTCAAACCCGAATTTCTCAATCGCATAGATGAGATAATCGTCTTCCATATGCTCACAAAGCAGGACTTGGGCAGGATTATAGAGATACAGTTAGGCTATCTTACCGAACGACTCAAGGGACGCAAAATTGAGTTGAAGTTCGCCGATAATGCCCGCAAGCAGATTATGGACGAGGGATACGACCCGGTCTTCGGCGCACGGCCTTTGAAGCGAACGATTCAGCAGCGTATTGAAAATAAGCTCGCGGCAGAGATTCTGGCCGGCACATTCGCCGACGGCGATACCATAAAAATCGACGCCGACGCGCACAAATTCACCTTCGAAAAAGCCTGATGAGGCCGAACGTTTATTCTTTCAATTAAGCCGTTTTGGTGTTAAAAATACTATCGGCTTCGATTGTTCACAAAACCTCAACACCTGAGTAGTCAAAAGCATGGAGCACGGCATTTAGCCACTACCAGATGAAGAACTGACTGTAAGCCACACCAAAGATTTTGATAAGGCTCTCGGTCTTGCTGTGGCGAGCCTGGTGCTGGGGGTGCTGGCCCTGTCACTCTCAATATTTGTAATCGGGGCCGTGGTGGGTCTGGTCGGCTTGATATCCGCCATCATTCATCTCCGCAAAAAAAGACCACTGAGAACAATGGCTCGGTGAGGGTTGGTTCTTTCTATTCTCGGCTTCCTGGCTGGAGCAGGATTCGGGTTATTCTACGGCATCAGCATATACCAGACTTACGCACACTTAGATGAACTAACTTTCGACGAATCCGAGCTTATCCTTAATAAGTACATTGGAACCCAAACGCCGGACTTTACAGTAGTGGACATCGAGGGCAGCGAAATTACATTATCCAGCTTTAAGGGACGGCGTGTCATTCTTAACTTCTGGGCTACGTGGTGTCCTCCCTGCAGAATGGAGATACCCCTCTTAATAGAGCTGCGAAAAGAAGTACATCCCGACAAACTGGCTATCATTGGTATAAGCAACGAAGATAAACAGCAACTGCTGGACTTCGCGACCAAGAAAAATATCAATTATACAATAGCGACCACCGACGATTTACCCACTCCATATAATTATGTCAGCTCAATTCCCACAACCTTTTTTATCGACAGGAATGGGATTATTCAGGATGTCATAAGCGGACTTCATACACTCGAAGAAATGAAAGAAAAAGCCCTGGCGCCGGACTATAAGGCTGACTCAAACATGCCGTAAATGCACGTTTTCAAAAATACCTCCCTTCCAACCAGCGGCCTTTAATAACAGGTATAAAGAACTCGATTCTGCCGCGGCGCGCGCTCGAAGATAACGGTAAAAACTGAAAAAGGAACTTCAATTGGTTGCAATTGAAAAAATGCTGATACTATATGCGAAGGGCCCGGCTGCTACATAGTATCGGCCGATTAGAAGAGACAGAGCTGATGTATCGTCGCGCGCTTAAAATCTACGAAGAGAGTTTAGGGCCACAGCATTTGCATACGAAAGTTGTGCGGGAGAATCTGGAAATACTGACTAAAGAAAGTAAACAGCAGAAAATGGGCGGCAGACAGAAAAGCCCGCTCTAAATTACGGCAGGAGCCCGTTAAGTATGGGACAAGCCTTCGCTAAAGACCAGCGGATAAATCCCCTGTCTCCCTTTCAAAATGGTTCTTCCCTTACAAAATTAAAAGTCCCGACTTGTTTTATGCAAACAGAATAGGTATACTGCCGCTTCGGCTTGAAAAAAACTTCGAATGTAGAATTGTTGTTTTTAAGGTGAATGTAAATGGCAGATTTGAAAGCTCTTAGTGAGGCAATTATCAAAGGTGACCAAAACGCGGCAGTAGAAATTACCAAACAGGCGCTAAACAATGGTGAAGAACCTGAAAGCATCCTAAATAACGGGCTCATAGCGGGAATGGACGTTATCGGCATTCGTTTCAAAAATAACGAGGTTTACATCCCGGAGGTACTAATTAGCGCCCGAGCTATGAAGATGGCGATGGAAATTCTCGAACCGAGGCTAATCGAGGCGGGCATTGAGCCGATTGGAAAGTGCGTCATCGGAACCGTCCAGGGCGACCTGCACGATATCGGCAAGAACCTGGTTGCTATGATGCTCAAAGGCGCCGGTTTTGACGTTACTGATATCGGCATCGATGCCCCTGTCGAAAAATTCATTGAGCAGGCCAAGATAACCGGCGCGCAGATTATCGGTATGAGCACGCTTTTAACCACCACAATGCCCTCTATGGAGAAATCGTTGAAGGCCATCAAAGAAGCCGGCCTGACTACCAAGGTTATGATAGGCGGCGCACCCGTAACCCAGAATTACGCCGACAAGATTGGCGCCGACGGCTACGCACGCGATGCTGCTTCGGCCGTCGATTTGGCTAAGAGTTTGCTTAATTAAATCAAGCTCTGACTATACTTAAAGGAAAAACAGCCCCGATAAATCGGGGCTGTTTTTTTTGCGCCTAATTTGCTAAAATATATTTTTGGTTGGTGTAGCAGAAATTATTATGCGAACAGTTAAAAATCCAATTCTGGCTCAGCTCTTAATGCAGCTTAAATTTGCACCCCCGAAGCAACGACGAAAACAGCTTCAGGCCGCTGAGCAGCTTTTCCCACTAATTGAGCCGGACAAACGATACCCGTTCGAATTCGTCTGTTTCCATATAACCGGCTACCGCCCCAAAGGCGAAATAGCTCAGGAGATGCTGGCCGGCTCAGAAGTTCGCAGAGACTTGCAGGCATTTATTGTCAAGCTAAGCAATCAACTGGCGATGCCGATAACGGTGGAAAAACAGCCTGTTTATACCATAGAAGAGCTTGCGAACCGATTTGCCGTTTCCACCAGGACTGTCGATCGCTGGCGAAACAGGGGACTGCTTGGGCGAAAATACATCTTTAAGAATGGGACAAAACACTTCGGTTTTACACAGTCGGCCGTTGACGATTTTTTACGCCAAAATCCTGAGCTTATCAAAAAGGCCGGGCGGTTCAACAGGCTGACAGCCCAAGATAAAAAATCCATCATCGAAGAGGCGAGAAAACTGGCCGAGAAAACCTCTTTATCCCGAAGGCGAATTACCGAACAGCTTGCGGCCAAATTTAATCGCTCCATAGAAACAATCAGATACACCTTAATCGCATACGAACAGCAGAATGCGCGAAGCCGCATTTTCAAAAAGCCCGCGGGAACGGTAACACAAAAACGGGCCGGGGAGCTGTACCAAATGTACCAGACCGGCGTACCCATTAAGAAGCTTATGGAAAGATTCCACAGGAGCAGAAGTTCCCTATACCGCATCATCAATCAGCGAAGGGCGCGAGAGCTGCGCAATACGAAAATAGAGTATATCCACAGCGACGAATTTCTCGAGCCGGGTGCAAAAGAGAAAATCCTTGCTGAGCCGGTCAAAGCCAAAACGACAAAAATCCCGCAGGCCCTAAGCTCATTCGAGCCCGTAAAAGATTCTTTGCCGCAATATCTCGAGGCCATTAAAAGCACACCTTTGCTGACCCGGCCGATTGAATATGAGCTTTTCCGAAGATACAACTATTTGAAATACTTGGCCGGTACAGAAGCGTCAAATATTAATCCACTCAGGCCCAAAAGCGGACGGTTAAAAAAATTCGAACAATATCTTGCCCGGGCCGAAGAGGTAAAAAATACAATCATCGAAGCCAATCTCAGGCTCGTGGTAAGCATTGCTAAAAAACACATATCGAGCAGTGCAGGTTTGCTTGATTTAATAAGCGAGGGCAACCTGTCCCTGATGCGCGCCGTTGAAAAATTCGACTTAACCAGAGGTTACAGGTTCAGCACGTACGCATCCTGGGTCATTGCCAAGGATTATGCCAGGAAGCTGCCCGCCGAAGCTGCCCGGCTCGACAAGCCCGGAGCAATCGAACTTGCGGATATACAGCAGGACAGGAGAACAGCCGATACGGCAGGTGTGGTCGAAATCGAAAGAATGCACCAGAGCCTTGTAGAGCTTATCAAACACAATCTCGACCAACGCGAGCAGCACATAATACTGAACCACTTCGGTCTGGTCGGAAAGAGCTTCAAAAAAAATTACAAAACACTCAGGCAAATCGGCAGCGAGCTTGGACTGAGCAAAGAAAGAGTACGGCAAATCGAATTGGGCGCACTGCAGAAACTCAAACGCTCCCTAAGCACTGAGGAATTTGATTTGCTGACCGGCCAATAAAAATTACTGCAACTGGACAGTAGCTATCTCCTGAGATATAAAGCAATTAGTCGCAGATGAAGGGTGACTCGTCGTAAATGAAGCTTTGCCTGACACAAGGTAAATTTCTGATAGTTTAAAGTGATTTTGTAAGATTATTAAGAATGTCGGGAGAATATTATGTTTTGCAGGCTTTTAAATGGGAAATCTCAGACAATACTGACTTGTATAAGGTCACTTATTTGTGTTGCCGAGTTACTTATCGTATCTGGTTGTGGAAACCAGATGATAGCAGCTGTGAACCGTAATGATTTGGCTGCCGTAAAATCTTTACTTAACAAAGGGGCCGACATAAACGAAAAAGAGGAAACCATAGGTGCGACTGCACTATACCAAGCCTCTTTTCGTGGCTATTCTGAATTGGCGGCTTTTCTTATTGAAAACAGTGCCGATATTCATGCGAAGACAAACCATGGTCTTGCGTCACTACATGTGGGAGCTCAGGAAGGTCACCAAGAAGTAGTCGAGATGCTTATTGCCCGAGGTGCCGATATTCATGCAAAGACAAACAAAGACTATACAGCCTTACACTATGCGGCCCTGCGGGGGCACCCAGAGATAATCGAGATACTTATTACTCACGGTGCAGACATCCACGCGAAGAGCAATACAGGTGCGACAGTACTACACACTGCAGCCCAGGGGGGCCATCGAAAGACTGTCGAGAAGCTTATCGCGCATGGTGCAGACATAAATGTGGAAAATAAATGGAATTGTACTCCACTCCATACCGCAGCAAGGAATAACAGAACAGAAGTATTTGACTTTTTGTTGGATAGGGGCGCGACAATTAATGTTACCGGTATAGACACTGGTACTAAAGGACAGACTTATTATCAATTTGGGAAGTACTACGAAAAAAGGCAAGAAAAAAAATCTGCTGCGCTCAATTATGAGAAAGCTGCTGAACACTTGAATCGGGCAGCTGTCGAAGCCACAAAGCAGGCTGAGAAGTGCGAAGAGAAAATGTATGATACTATATCTCCTCCACCTCCACCAGGTAGTAACTATATACGAGCACCGCTTTGGGGTAATGCCCTGACAGGGATTGCCATTCTCACCGACCCAAAGGTGAACAAGATATTCTTTGAGTTGGAGGAATATCAAGGTCTGGCTGCGCAGTATAAGGAACTTGCTAAAAAGTCTCGTTCTAAGCTGGAAAGTCTCAAAAATTAGGTCCATAATTGCCGGTCAAAACAGTTGCCGTGACGCGTTGAATAGCGAATTGAGAATGCTGCAGTGGGATTTTTTGAAAGCACTTGGCCTGATAGCAGCAGAAGCCACGCTTTTAATTCTCGTCTTCGGTAGTTTGGCTTTATAAAGAAAACACAGGGCAAAAAAGTTTTAAGTATTAATGTACTCTTTTCTTCTCTCTTTTCACGTTGAACCGCTCCTGCCTCGGCGTGGCTCCGGCACGGCGGATCGGATCCCCTCCAGATTTTTCAGTGCCGATACAAGTCGTTTCATCTTTTTTACTCAGGGACTTTAACAAAACCTGACTTGCGAAACAAGGAACCGCTTGGTGCAACTATTTTAATAGATTTCTCGACTGCGCTCGAAATGACGAGCCGGGTTTTTTAGAGCGCCTTAAACAGTCTTTCTCGTATCGAAATCCCTGTTCCATGAGAACCTTGATAGTTCAAAGTGATTTTTGTAAAATTATTGAGGTCCCGCCACACAAACGGCGGGCAAGCGTAATGAGAAAATTATGTTTTTTAAGTGTCTAAATGCCAAATCTCAGATTAACTAAAGAACAGATAGAACGGTACAGCCGAAACATAACTCTAAAGCAACTCGGTCGTTCAGGCCAAAAGAAACTGCTTTCCTCAAAGGTACTAATAGTCGGGCTCGGTGGCTTAGGCTCTCCTGCAGCGTTGTACCTGGCGGCGGCAGGAATTGGTACGCTCGGACTTCTCGACAGCGATAGGGTCCAGCTAACAAACCTGCAGCGACAAATCATTCATAACACTGAGCGGATAGGAACTGAAAAGGTAAACTCCGCTGGAAAAAGCATACAGGCAATAAATCCTGATGTTAAAGTCGAGACATATTGCCTGCGCGCCAAGGCAGCGAATATATCCGAGATTGTACGCAGGTATAATTTCGTGATTGACGGCACGGACAATTTTCCCGGCAAATTTCTGATTAACGACGCCTGCTACTTCGAGAAAGTGGCTTTTTCTCACGCCGGCGTCATTGGATTCGAAGGGCAGTTGATGACGGTCCTGCCGGGCAAAACGGCCTGCTACAGATGTATCTTCACCGCCCCACCACCCGCCGGGGCAGTACCATCACCGGCAGAAACAGGCGTGCTCGGAGCTGTGCCGGCAGTTATTGGCTCGCTGCAGGCCACCGAGGCCATAAAATACCTGCTGGGAGCTGGCGATTTGCTTACTAATACATTACTAAGTTATGATGCATTGAAGATGGAGTTTCGCAAAGTAAGCCTGAAGCGAAATCCCAAATGCCCTATATGCGGGAACGACCCGACAATAACAAAACTTCAGGACGAAAAACAGATTCCTTGATTTTGACAATCCCGGTACATACCCTTATATAATAGAGATACTGGAAATATACAGCGTCCTGTGTGAAGAGTCGCTGGTAACGAATTAACGAGGTTATGATTATGAAAATAGCAAAAGATATGACCGAACTGTTCGGCCGAACGCCTTTAGTCTGGCTTAATCGAGTCACCGAAGACTGTAAGGCCCGCGTTGCCGGGAAGCTGGAATTTTACAACCCGGCAAGCAGCGTCAAAGACCGTATCGGGGTAAATATGATTCTTGCGGCCGAACACGAGGGAAAACTAAGGGCAGGGATGACAATTGTGGAACCAACCAGCGGAAACACAGGCATCGCCCTTGCCTGGGTCGCGGCGGCGAAAGGCTATAAGCTCATCCTCACTATGCCGGAATCAATGTCAATCGAGCGACGAAAAATGCTGAAATTTTTAGGGGCCGAACTGATACTCACACCGGCCCAAAAGGGTATGACCGGCGCGATTGAAAAGGCAAACGAGGTTGTCAGCGAGCACGGTAATGCCTTTATGCCTCAGCAATTTCAAAATCCAGCGAACCCGGAGATACACCGCCAAACAACGGCAGAAGAAATATGGCAGGATACGGACGGCAAAATAGACATATTCGTGGCGGGAATCGGGACCGGCGGAACTATTACAGGCGTAGGCGAGGCGCTCAAGGAGCGCAAAGACTCGGTCCAAATCATCGGCGTTGAGCCGGAGAACTCCCCCGTGCTATCAGGCGGCAAGCCGGGTTCACATAAGATTCAGGGCATCGGCGCAGGATTCGTCCCGGATATTCTGAATACGAAAGTAATCGATGAAATTATTCAGATAGGAAACGACGAAGCGTTTGAAATGTCAAAACGCCTGGCCAAAGAGGAAGGGATTCTGACGGGCATATCCGCCGGGGCGGCCGCCGCTGCCGCGGTCAAAGTCGCAAAACGTGACCAGAACAAGGACAAAATTGCCGTGGCCGTGCTGTGCGACACTGCCGAGCGGTACTTGAGTACGGCTCTGTTTGAGTAAAAATTATAAATACTGATGCAAAAATATAATCTACAATTAACACCTTCAGGCCCTGAGTCGTTCAGGCCGGATAAGCCGGATTCAAAACCGATAGCCGTCCTGATGAGCGGCGGCGTCGACAGCAGTGTAGCAGCGTATCTGCTGAAAAAGGCCGGCTGGAACGTAATGGGCCTGACTATGAAAATACCCGTATCCAGCAACACATATTCCCACAAACACCGCGGCTCAGATGCATCGTCTGTTTGTAACCAACTTGCTCTGCCACACTACTTCGTTGACGTTACCACGGCCTTCAAAGAGCTTATCATCGAACCTTTTCGCCAATCATACAAGCAGGGCCGAACACCAAATCCCTGTGCTAACTGCAATGCCAAATTGAAATTCGGATTACTCTGGGATTTTCTGCAGGAGAAATTCGGCATTAATCACATCGCCACAGGGCATTATGCCCGCGTGGTAAAAACCAATGGCCAAACATATTTGGCCCGCGCCGCTGACAAAAGTAAGGACCAAAGCTATTTTCTTTACGGCATCAGCCCCGGCAAAATTGAAAGGCTTGTTTTCCCTCTGGGTGATTTAACAAAACAGCAGGTCCGCTCGATAGCAGTAAGTATGAATCTGCTCGTCGCCGAAAGGCCTGAAAGTATGGAATTGTGTTTCACCGCTGAAGGAGATTATCGCGGCCTCTTCGAAGAGACCGAGTTGAATCAGCAAGGCCAAATAAAGGACATGCAGGGCCAAACGATAGGTATTCATAAGGGAATAACCAATTACACCATCGGGCAAAGAAGAGGAATTGGATTTGCCGGTGGCCTGCCGCTCTACGTCGCCGGCATAGATGCCCGCACAAACACCATTACCTTAGGCAAACGCGAGGAGGTCAGCCACTCGATAATCAAGGCAAACCAGGTCAATGCTTTGATTCCTGAGCTGCTAAGGCCGGGCCAAAGTTTATTCGGCAAAGTTCGCTCATACGGCCAGGCCTATCCCTGCCAGGTAATCGAGTTTAGTGAAGAAAATCTCACGGTTAGATTCGACCAGCCTGTCTTTGCGCCCTGTCCCGGCCAAAAGCTGGTACTGTATGATGAGAATGAGAATATAACCACCGGCGGCACCATTGTCTCATTCGGCGAGTGCTAATTAACATCCACCTCTTACCTTCACTCAACTTTCAATTTGACAGGAACATAGGCAGGACTTAAACTCTACTTTCAAAGCGATAGGAAAAATGTTATGATCGAGCTAGTTAAAAAAAATGGTGATTCGTTACGTCGTCTCAGTGAACAATACAACGTCAAGCGTTTAGAACTGTTTGGCTCTGCCTTGACAGAAAATAATTTCGACCCTCAAACCAGCGACGTCGATTTTCTTGTGGAATTTCTCCCATTAGAACCGTGCCGACATGCTGAATGCTACCTTGGACTGCTGGCAACACTGCAGGATATGTTTGGACGTAATGTGGACCTGGTCGAGGTCAAGGCTATAAATAATCCATACCTGCTGGAGTCCATCAATAAAAACAGGAGCGAGATATATGCAGCCTGAAACGCGTAAATTCCTGTATGATGTTTTCCAGGCTTGCAAAGCACTTTTGGAATTCACGGAAGGCAAAAATCTCGATGATTATAACGCCGACCTTCTGCTAAGAAGCGGCGTCGAGCGTCAGTTAATGATTATTGGCGAAGCACACTCAGCCAGGCCGACAAAATAGACCCCAACCTCTCAAAAACCATCAGCAATATCCGCCAGATTGTCAATTTACGTAATGTCATCGTGCATGGCTATGCAACCGTTGAGAATGAAACCATTTGGGGAATTCTGCAGGAACACGTACCCAATCTGCACAAGCAAGTCAAAACGTTACTCGAAATGTAACTTACGGCCATCCGACAGGTAATTTTCGTAATTCAATGCGCCAAAGAAGATAACCGCTGTACCTTCACCAAGAGTTGTTCGGCTTCGAGAAACCTTTATTCCTGACGAATCTCAATATTATCCAGGCTGCCCAGCAATCCGTCAGCAAGTTTAAGATATTGAATCCTTTTCGGATTATGGCCCAGCAGTTCGCTGCCGACGGCGTCAATCGCTACGGGGTCAAAGCCGGCAAGTATTAAGCTGAGTTTTTTACGTCTGCCCGACAGATGTGAGCCAGAAAGCGCAACCGAGGCATCAACCACGGAAAGGTCGGGCTTTTTATAAAGACAAACATCCACGACGGATTTGTGAGTTGAGGGCGAATGCAATTTCGACTTGTTCCAGCCGCCGCGATAAAATGGGGCCGGGGCAAGGCCAAACATATTTTTCATAGCAATAGTAGTCGTCGTAAAGCAATGGTCTTTAAGAACCGGCAAAGAAATTATAAAAGCATCCCTGATTACTTCCGGTACATAAAGCTCCTTTAACTGGAAGGCATCTTTTCGTTTGAGCAGTATTGCTTCTTCCTGATTAAAATCAATTAACTTAATCCCATACTTTTCAGCCAACCGGGTATAACCGTTGGCCTCGAAGGTCTCTGCCGTTGTACCATAACCACAGCCTTCGCCAATAACGATTTGGGCTTTAGTGTGTGACTTGCAGTAATTATACACGGCCTCGGCGGCTTTTACATTGGTGGTTACGGGAGGTGAGTCGGCATTGGTAAGATTAGGCTTGATGATAACCAGGCCTGTCTTTGGCAGCCGCTCAACGGTATTTATTAAATCAAGCGCCTTTGCAACACTTTTCCGGTAGTCAGTAAAATTAACCTTAGCGACCACACTCACCGGACTGGTCTCACTTTAGAATCTTACGAGCATCCCATCGAGTTTCCGCAGTTGTGGCAGCGGTAACAGGTTCCATTGCGTACGGTTATAGCTCCACAAATATCACAGGCTGGCGCGTCGTCCTGAAAGTGCTCGAACTGTCCGAGAAATTGCTGCATAGCCTGTTGCTGGCCGCGTAGTGCTCCATCACCGGTCACTACCGAGCCGACCAGTTCACTGACGCGTCTCATTGCACCGCTAATCCTGCCCGGCGACTTGGTAGAAAAACTCTTGCCTTCCGATGTTGCAATCGTCGTTTTTTCACCCGCTACCTTGGCCTCGGCGATTTTCTTGGCGAGGTCCTTGGTCTTTTCCACAAGCTGTTTGGCCGTGGTCGTGGTTTTATCGTCCGCCTGATGAAGCCGTGCGGCCTGGTTAGGCAGGTTTTTCTCGGCATAACCGGGTATGAACCGGCAGCCCAACCAGCAGAAGATGTAATCTATGAGACTTTTGGCAAAGGGTATATCCTTGTTCGAGGTCATACCGGCCGGCTCAAAGCGGGCATGCCTGAACTTCTCGACAAGGGTTATCAGCGGGACTCCATACTGCAGTGCCATCGACACGCAGGTCCCGATTACATCCATAAGGCCACCGACGGTGCTGCCCTCCTTGGCCATAGTAATGAATAGTTCACCAGGCTGGCCGTCCTCATACAGCCCCACCGTCAGATAGCCTTCATGACCTGCCACTGAAAATTTATGTGTAATACTCTCTCGTGTATCCGGCAGGCGTCGTCGATACGGCCGGGGCGACTCGAGATTCTCTTCGAGCTTTCCGGCGTCTTTATCGCGGTGCTTTTTAGTCTGGACCGGCTGAAGTCGTTTCGAGCCGTCACGGTAAATGGCAACCGCTTTGAGTCCGAGCTTCCAGCCTTCAGTATAAGCGCAGGTGATTTCCTCGGTAGTTGTCTCATTGGGCATATTAATGGTCTTGCTGATTCCGCCCGAGATGAACGGCTGAACAGCAGCCATCATTTTAAGGTGGGCCATATAATGAATATGCCGCCTGCCCTTGCGGGGGCGGAACGCACAATCAAAAACAGGCAAATGGTCGGGATTTAGCTTATCACAGTTTTCTATGGTTTCATTTTTATCGAGATAATCGCAAATCTCCTGAATTTCCTCGGCATTGTAACCTAATCGTTCGAGGCCCATACGTACGGTCTTGTTTACGATTTTGAGCATACCACCGCCAGCCAGGAGTTTATATTTCACCAGAGCTATTTCAGGCTCGACGCCCGTTGTGTCACAATCCATCAAAAAGCCGATGGTCCCTGTCGGCGCCAGAACGGTGGCCTGAGCATTTCGGTAGCCATGTTTACTGCCGGCATCGAGGGCCTCATCCCAGGCGTCCTTGGCGGCGCTGATTAGATAATCAGGGCACTGCGCCTCGGGGATGTTATACGCCCTTTCACGGTGCATATTTATAACTTTAAGCATCGGCTCTTTATTCCGTTCAAACCCCTCGAAAGCTCCCTTAATCGCGGCGATCTCGGCGCTTGCCGAATAGGCCGATGCCGTCATCAAGGCAGTGACGGCCGATGCCATTGCACGGGCCTGTTCGGAATCGTAGGGAAGGGCCAGACTCATTACCAGGCTTCCCAAATTGGCGTATCCCAGTCCCAGCGGCCGAAAACGATGGCTGTTTTCAGTAATCTTAATATTTGGGTAACTGCCGTTATCAACCAGGATTTCCTGGGCAATAATAAACACCCGAACCGCCTTCTTAAAGCGGTCGATGTCGAACGAGCCGTCCTCCCTGCGAAACTTCATAAGGTTGAGCGAGGCCAGATTGCAGGCCGAGTCATCGATAAACATAAACTCGCTGCAGGGATTGGATGCGTTTATGGGGCCGGAATTGGGACAGGTGTGCCAGCGATTGATGGTTGTGTGGTACTGCAGGCCGGGGTCGCCGCAAATCCTTGTTCCTTCGGAGATAAGGTTCATAAGCTCGCGTGCGGAATGCTGGTCGACGGGCTTGCCTGTTGTGACTGCATAAGTTGTCCAGGGGGCGTCTTTATCGACCGCTTCCATAAACTCGTCCGTGACGCGGACGGAGAAATTGGAATTCTGGAACATTACACTGTTGTAGGCCTCGTTATTGTAACTGCCGCCGTAGCCGGCATCGATTAAAGCCGAGGCCTTCTTTTCTTCTTCGGTTTTACAGGTGATAAATTCTTTGATATCGGGATGAGTAACTTTTAATGATTGCATTTTTGCGGCGCGTCTTGTTTTGCCGCCGGATTTGACGACGGCTGCTATCTGGTCATAAACCCGCATAAAGCTCAACGGCCCGGAGGGTCTGCCCCCACCGGAAAGCCTTTCGCGACTGCTTCGAAGCGTCGACAGGTCGGTCCCGGTGCCGGAGCCGTGCTTGAAAAGCATAGCTTCGCTGGTCGCCAGCCGCATTATATCAGCCATTGTGTCATCTACCGACTGGATAAAGCAGGCCGAGCCTTGCGGGTATTCGTAGCTATTCTCGCAGGCCGTTGCCTTTTGTTTTCGGCCGTCCCAGTGGAAGTTATGCTCACTACCGGCGATGCCGTAGATGTCCCAAAGGCCGACATTGAACCAGACGGGCGAATTAAACGCACCGCATTGATTGACACAAAGCCACGTCAATTCCCTGTAAAAATTTTCAGCATCTTCGGCAGATGCAAAATAGCCGTTCTTTTTACCGCGGTCCGCAATAGCTCTGCTGACCCGGTGCACAAGTTGCTTGACGGAGTATTCACGCTGTCCGGTTTGCTGGTCGCCATAAAAATACTTGCTCACTACCACGTTGGTGGCAAGCTGGCTCCAGGATGTCGGCACTTCGACATCTTTTTGCTCGAATATTATCTCGCCGTTTTCACTTGCTATTTGGGCCGTGCGTTTTTCCCATTGCAGCTCGTCAAAGGGATGTACGGAAGGCGTGGAGAAAAAAGGCGGTATCTTCAAACCTCGTCCTTTCTGAGCAGAAAACTCCGAGTGCAATTCGTTGTTATTCATATTGCCGGAATCAATTGTAGAACTCATTTCTCAAGCCTCCCCGTACAAAAGCAAAGAACATTGTTATGACAGATTGATAAAACTAACGTGAGTCCAAAATGAAAATCTAAAAATTCAAACCGGCCTTACAAAAAGCCAAGTTACGTCCATAAATGACACTTTGCCCTATGCTCAAAATGCAATGATTTAAGCGGTAGGCATCCGTTCCCGGAGGCACTACATAAAGGACAGGGGTCAATCCTAACACCATATATAGTACCATCAAGAGGAAATTTTTCAAGAAGTTTTTTTCGTTACGTTAGTCCTTGTCAGAGCTAAAGCTATGAGAGAAAAAAAATTTTAATAACACTTCAGGAACCAATTATACCCTGACTTTTTTAGAAACATGTTAAAATCGCCTTTTTCACTTTATACTTTAACTACTTGTATAAAAAAGACTTATGAAAGTCGCGCAACCTTCGTGCTTTCATCTGCTTCCTGGAAAACCCGATATAACCCCGTAAATAAGGCTTCACAGCGTCCATCGACCATCCGTCGGGAATTAGAAGCATCTTTCTCTGCTGTCCAAGTAGGATTAAAATACCAGCATCTAAATAGAGCCGATGATAAGCTGGCTGGGGCTTGAGTGATTATGAGCAAACAATTCAAGGATAAATTCGAGGCGATTCGGGCCAAGGTAAAAGGCTTTCCAACCAGCCCCGGTCTGTATTTTATGAAGGGCCGCAGTGATAAGGTCCTGTATATAGGCAAAGCAAAGAATCTTCGAGCAAGAGTCGGCAGCTATTTTCAGCCGGGCTCCGAATTGCTTTCATCACGTGGGCCGAAAATTCTGGAAATGGTTAACAAGGTCTGCACAGTCGACTTCATTGAGACGAAAAACGAAGTCGATGCCATTTTGCAGGAAGCCCGGCTGATTAAGGATATCCGTCCGCCTTATAACTCGGATCTTGCGGACGACAAAAGTTTTCCATATCTGCAGATTACTACCTCGGATGATTTCCCCGGCGTCTATATGACGCGAAAACCGCTGGAAAAGGGAAGCCGATTATTCGGGCCTTTCACCGGCGCAAAAGACCTTCGCGCAGTTCTCGTGCTACTTCAAAAGATTTTCAGATTCCGTACGTGTAATCTTGAGATACGTCAGAGTGACGAGAAACGAAGGTTCTTTCGGCCTTGCATTCTTTACAGCATAAAACAGTGCGTTGCGCCCTGCGCCGCAAAAATTGAAAAAAAAGAATACGCAAAAATAATTCGTGACCTTGTAAAATTTCTCAAATCGAAGCGGTCGATAATTCTGCGGCAATTAAACAAGGAAATGTCCGAGGCGGCTGAAAAGTTGGAATATGAAAGGGCCGCCGTGCTGCGCGACCGTATTCGCCTTATAGAAAGACTCGACCGGCGAGGCTCGGTAGACCAGGACGTTCAGCCGGAAGTCTTTGCCGGCGACCCGACAGAAGCTCTGTTAGAACTGCAGAGGATACTTAACGCTGACGGCCCAATCAGGATTATCGAGGGAATTGACGTGGCAAATATTGCCGGCGCCGAGGCGGTCGGCTCACTGGTAAAATTTATTGACGGAAGACCTTTCAAAAGCGGGTATCGAAGATTCAAAATCAAGACGGTCAGCGGCATAGATGATTATGCGATGATTGCAGAAGTAGTCAAACGCAGATACAAATACGCGCTGGCGGGCGAAGAGCTCTGGCCCGAGCTGGTTTTAATCGACGGCGGCCTGGGACATCTGAGATCTGCAGAGAAGGCCTTTGAACAGATGTTTCGGGGCACGGGTCACGAGCGACGGGGCACGAATATTGCTGCCATTGCCAAGAAACAGGAGGAAATTTTTCTACAGGGAACGACTAAGCCGTTAAGGCTGCCGGCCCGCTCACCGGCAAGAAAACTACTGCAATACGTCCGCGACGAGGCCCATCGGTTTGCACAACATTATCACCACATCCTGCGAACAAAAAAGACACTCAACCAGAAATCTTAGCCATATTACGTCAAATAAACCATGAGGCAACCTGGAGCAGGATGCGCTTCAGAAATGGTTTTGTGCAGGAAGTTGCTCTCAACGTTGCTTTGACGGATTTACTAAAACCGTCGCTGTCGCCGTCCGGAATCATCGTGTTAGCAACGTTGGCAGTTTCGCTAATTTGGTATTCGTAGCCGCGAACGATTACGGCGGGGACGCAGGCACTGGTCTGACCGAAGACAAGTGCGCTGGCGCTGCACAGCTCGTGGGCCGTCAGGTCTATTCCGCCGAACTTGGGTTTTCCAAAATTATCCTTCTGGCCGAACTGCCTCGAAACAGGCTCAATGCCGCTTGAGCCGAGGGCAAAATCCATCGTACCGAATGGTATCATTTCGGTATCGGCGAGAATCACGGCAACAGTCTTGCGTGTCAGTTGCTTAATTTGCTTTCTTATCCAGCTCGCGGCTTCATCGGGGTCGGTAGGCATAAAGCTGACTATGCCTGACGGATGGTTCGAGCCGTCGATACCGGCATCACAGGTATGAATCCTGCCTTCTTTGCTTAAGGTGATAAACAGGGCCTGCTCGTGCTCACAGAGTTTATCGCTTGATTCGAGGTCTTTCGAGGCCTGCATTATGTGTTTTTTGACCAGACCGTTAATGGGAATGATGGCAAGAATCTTGTGGCCTTCGTCAAAAATCATCTGGACCCATTTGGGGTCTTTGCCCGTTTTTCGTGAAATCGCCAGGGCCTTCTTGCCCGGCTTGACATCACTCATTTTTTTCATTAATCCGAGAGCCTTCGAAACAATCTTACTGGTAAGGACAATAATATCCTTATCCTTTATCCCGCCTGTCTCATCGACCGCGCATTTAACGATAATCTCCGGCAGGTCATCGCCGGCCTTAATTTCAGGTATGCCCTGCAGGCCCAATACCTCGATTCTCTTCATAGAGGTTGACTCCAAATCCAAATTATGCCTGTTACTGCCGGCCCAGACCTGACGGTTCACTGCTTTGCCATTTCACCATTCCACTCAGGCGAACATCATTATCAAACTGTTTGATATTGACATTATTCAGCGTTACTACTTCAGCCAGCTCCGCCAGTGACTCGGGTATATCAGCAGCTCCTTCGGCGCCCAGCAGCTTTGGCGTGATATAAACGCAAATCTCATCGGCCAACCGTTCCACGAGAAATGAAGCAAGAATTTTTGGGCCGCCCTCAACAAGCAATTGGGTTATATTACGTCTGCCAAGCTCATCGAGCAGTGTGTTTATCTCGCAACGACCATAATTGGTTGGCACAGAAAAAACTTCAGCGCCCTTTTCATTAATCCTTGCAACGGTGTCCGAGTGTGTTTCAAAAGCCTCTTTACTGCTTACAATCATAACCGGCACCTTTTTGGCGGTCCTTAGCAGCTTACTGCCCATTGGTATTCTTAAAAGGCCGTCCATTACAATCCTCACCGGCTGTCTTCGCGTTCTGGGCCGGACGGTCAACAACGGGTCGTCGGCCAGAACGGTATTTATGCCCACCAGTATACCTCCGACACGCCGCCTGAGTTTATTCGCATCACTTCGGCTAAACTCATTCGAGATCCATTTTTGTGAGGTATCTACGTACGCCGCCTTGCCGTCAATACTCTGTGCCCATTTAAGTATGATCCAGGGTCTTGTGGTAGCAACGTACTTGAAAAACGGCGCATTCAAAAGCCGTGCCTGCTCCTCGCAAAGACCGACCTGAACATCGATACCTGCACGGCGTAAAAGTTCGATACTTTTGCCGTTTGCGTGCGGCGAGGGGTCAATCGAGGCGATTACTACCCTGGCCGGCCTGGCCGCGATTATCGCGTCGGTGCATGGTGGTGTCTGGCCCTGATGGCAGCAAGGCTCGAGCGTTATATACATCGTGGCCTCGGCAGCCAGTTTCTTGCAATCCTCAAGGGCGTTTATCTCCGCATGGTTTGCCCCGAATTTTCTGTGCCAGCCTTTGCCGATAATCTGTTCCAACTTGACGATAACACATCCAACAGCAGGATTAGGCTCAACACAGCCAATTCCACGCGCGGCCAGCTTCAAAGCCATCAGCATATATTTCTCATCCATAACACTGCCCCAGCACTGACTTTAACACCGACTAACACGAACTTTAATATAGACCGTCATAGATTTTTGGGCTGTGTATTAGCTTGCAGCTTAATATGCTTCTTTCTTTCATTTGTATAAATAACATAGTTTTTCTTCACTTCAATTGATGCGCCTCTAATATTATAACTTAGTCCCTTATGTAACAGGCTCATAGATAATTATCCGTGTAAGTCTGTGTTATAGTTCGTGTAAAACCGTGTTACTCCTTTTCTACCATAGCGAGGAACTGTGTTTCACTGATTACTTTTATACCCAGTTTCCGTGCTTTATCGATTTTACCACCCGGCTCTTTGCCTGCCAGAACAAAGTCGGTCTTTTTGCTGACACTCGAGGCTGCCTTGCCGCCGTTATCTTTTATCGCTTGTTCTATCTCCTTGCGAGTGAATTTTTCCAGTGCGCCGGTTACAACAATTGTTTTACCGGCAAGACTGGTTCGGCGTTTTCTTCTGCCGGGCCTCTCCGGCTTCAGGCCCTCAGCCAGCAATTCCTCTATTATACGGCAGTTCTTCTCGTCACGGAAATACTCATAAACACTTTTAGCCACAATCGGTCCAATCTGCTCTATGGACTGAAGCCGGTCCTCATCGGCCTTCATAAGCGCCTCGAGCGAGCCGAGCTCTTCGGCGAGAATCTCGGCGGACTGGCTGCCGATGTGCCTGATGCCCAGCGCCGCAATCAACCGCCATAACGGCCGGTGCTTGCTCGCTTCAAGGGCGTTTATAATATTGGCTGCGCTTTTTTCAGCCATTCTTTCGAGCTCAATTAGCTGCTCCTTGCGCAGTTTATAAAGGTCAGCGAAGTTTTTTACAAAACCGGCCTCGATTAGCTGGTCAATCAGGGCCGGTCCCAGGTGCTCGATATCCATCTGGCCCCGTCCCGCAAAGTACCGCAGCCGTTCCCTCAATTGTCCCGCGCAATCTGGATTCAGGCAACGTATGTAAACGCCCTGTGAGTCACGAGCAATTTTCCCGCCGCAGTTTGGACAGCATTCCGGCGGCTTGAATTTCTTTGTGCCGCCCGGCCGGAGGTCTTTTTTCACCTCGATTACCTGTGGTATTATCTCGCCTGCCTTCTCAATGACGACGGCATCACCGCAGCGAATGTCGAGCCGGTCTAATTCGTCAAAGTTGTGCAAACTTGCCCGCTTGACCGTCGTGCCGGAAAGCTGCACCGGCCTCAAATTCGCCACCGGCGTCAGGATTCCGCTTTTGCCAACCTGTACGTCTATGGACTCGACAACAGTCTCGGCCTGCTCCGCCGGGAATTTGTACGAGATGCACCATCGCGGCGCCCTGCCGGTCGCCCCGAGAATATCTCGCTGGTCGAACCGGTTAACCTTAACAACCATTCCGTCAATATGATAGTCCAGTGAATGTTTCTTTTCTCCCCAGCGAAGACAAATTTTAATTACCTCGTCTATGTTACGGGCCTTGCTTATATTGGGATTGATTGGAAGGCCCAAGTCTTTAAATTTCTGAAGAGCGTCGTAATGGTTATTCGCCAAAGGCTCGCTCATCTGGCCGATGGCATAGGCGAAAAAGGCCAGGTTCCTTGTGGCGGTTATTCTGGCGTCCAATAGTTTCAATGAGCCGGCCGCTGCATTTCGCGGGTTCGCAAATAACGGCTCGCCCGCCTCGGCCTTAAGCTCATTCAATTGCTCAAAGGATTTTTTTGGCATATAAACTTCGCCCCGAACTTCGAGCACACTCGGTGTATTAGCCGTATCCAGAAGTTTTAACGGTACGGCCTTTATCGTGCGGACATTGGCTGTAACATCGTCGCCTACCACGCCGTTACCCCGTGTGGCCGCGGTAACAAGCAGGCCGTCCTCATAACGCAGACTTATAGCCAGCCCGTCAATCTTCAGCTCCACTACATAATCGTAATCCTCTGTACTCAGGCCTTTTCGCACACGCTCGTCGAATGCCCGCAATTCATCGGCACTATATGTATTGTCGATACTGAGCATAGCAACCGCGTGTCTTACCGTCTCGAAACCTTCCAAAGGCCGGCCTGATACCCGCTGGGTAGGTGAATCGGGGCTGATAAACTCAGGATGGGCTTGTTCTAATTTCTTAAGCTCGGCAAAAAGCCGGTCATACTCCGTGTCGCTAATCTCAGGTTTGCTCAGCACATAGTACAGATAATCGTGCCGCCGAATCCGGTCGCGAAGCCCTTGAATCCGCTGTTTGCTATCTTTACTCATCAAGTTTTACTTTATGCTGCAACGCGCAATTTTGCAAGACTTAGGATTCCCGGTGATTTCAAAGAAATTTTATAAAAAGAGACCCTGCTTTGGTATACTTTAAGGTATATTAAGATATTGCAACGAAACGGAAAACTTTAAATAGCTTGAAAAACCATAGAAATGAAACGCGTATTTAAAATTATTCTTTCTCTACTGATTTGTTTTGTCACAAGCGGCACTGCTCACCGCAAGTCGATTGAGACTGAAACCTGCATTGCATATTACGGGATGAGTGATGCTTCTGCCGGGGCGGCGTTGGATAACAACCTGTTTGTGGTAGCCGATGACGAAAACAACATACTTAGAATCTATAAAACGAATCAAACATCGGGACCGGTATCAACATTAGATTTGACATCTTTCATCAAAGCAGGCCCGGCCTATCCGGAAGCCGACATCGAGGGAGCGACGATGATTGGTGACCGCATTTATTGGATAACTTCCCACGGCAGAAATAAAGATGGCAAAATGCGCCCCGGCAGATATAGATTTTTAGCCACCTCAGTCAAAAAAGAAAATGAAAATATTACACTTACTCCTGTTGGCATCCCCTGCAGCACTCTAATCCACGATATGGTAAAATCGAATGTAACACGGCATCTGCAGCTTGATAAAGTGACCATGTTCGATGCAAAGAAACTTAAAAACAAAGAACTTAAAAAACTTGCACCAAAAAAAGAAGGCTTAAACATTGAGGGACTCTGCGCAGCCCCCGACGGCAACACAATCTATATAGGTTTGCGAAACCCTCTTTTCTCCGACCAAATGACCTCTAAAAAAAGAGCAATCATCGTGCCCCTGCATAATCCACAACAGGTAATTGAAAATGGAAAGCCGCCGGTATTTGGTACTCCCCTCTTGTGGAACCTGGGTGGACTCGGGATTAGAAGTATGGAGTACTCCCGTTTTCATAAGTCATACATTATTATTGCCGGCCCAAATAACGAAGAGGCGAGATTCGCCTTATATCGATGGTCAGGCAAAAAAGAGGAAGGGCCGGTACTGGTAAAAGGGTTCCCGGTAAATTTAAACAATTTTACTCCCGAGGCGTTAATTGTCTTTGGTAATTCAGGCAAGCTGCTGGCCCTTAGTGACGATGGGAGCATCGATATTACAATATCCGACTCAAGTGAGTGCTTAAAAGGCAAAAGAACCAAAAAAAATAAATGTCCAAATAAATTTCTATCCGAACAAAACAAAAAACACTTCAGGGGAATGTGGCTTGAGCTATAACTTACGGTATTCTCACCTAAATGTTAACTCGCATCGGCCAAAAGGTTCCTCTTAATTAAAACTTCCGGTCGTTTTTTCGTTTGGAAAATATCCAGCCGTACAGCGGCATGGCTTAAAAAAACAGCGCCCCAAACAACAACTCGCAGTGTTGGCTAACCGCTATGAGCCGTCAATTTAGGACGCCGCAAAAAAGGAACGGGTATGTTTTTACTTCGGCCTCAAACTCTCCAAGGCCGGGTCGACTATGGCACGCAGTACCGGCACCGCGACTATGTAAATCGGCTCCTCCGAAAGCCGCAATAACCTGATTCTATCCAAGACTTACTTATAGAAATGCTAAACTACGATTTGCTTCAGAATTTTGTACAGTTACGTTTAAAACTTTAACCTTTGCAGGTCCCGTAAAAGTTTTTTTACTTATCCATATAAAGTATACATCATTTTCAGGCCAAGTCAATAAACAACAGAAAAAGAAAAATATCTTTTACTAATAACATTAATCACCAGGAAATATCGCACACGCAATATTGCATCGGCCTTGTAACATTTGCAGGTAGGATACAGATAAAGCAGAATCCCTCGACGATTACTTACGGTCTTTTAACAGCTTATATTCGACGCTATCGACCAGAGCTTTCCAGCTTGCATCGATGATGTTCTCGTCCACGCCGACCGTCCCCCATATCGAATCCCTGTCACGCGACTCAATCACCACACACACGGACGCTGCGGTTCCCGCCCTCGGATTGACCACTCTAACTTTATAATCGATAAGATTCATATCCTTAAGGCCGGTATAATACTTCTCAAGCGATTTACGCAATGCGGCGTCAAGCGCATTTACCGGGCCGTCGCCTTCCGCTACAACGTGCTCGGAAACGCCTTTGACATTGAGTTTGACGGTCGCTTCGGTAACTATTTTGCCGGCTGCGCTCTTCTCAACATTTACACGATACTTTTCAAGCTCGAAGGCCTGCTCATATGTACCCAAAATCTTCTTCACGAGCAAATCAAAACTGCCTCCGGCCGCTTCAAACTGATAGCCCAGGTTCTCAAGGTCCTGTACTGCTTTGAGTATCTTTTTGGCAAGGGCTTTATCCTCGACGATTTTCGCCTTTTCGAGCTTGGCCAGGACACTTGAAGAGCCGGACAATTCAGAAATCAGGAACCTACGTTCATTGCCGACAAGAGCCGGCTCGATATGCTCGAAGGTGCGTTTGTCTTTACGAACCGCATCGGCGTGCAGGCCCCCCTTATGAGCAAAGGCACTTTCGCCGACATAAGGCATATTCAACACAGACGGCAAATTGGCCAGTTCGAAAACAAATCGCGACAGCTCCGTAAGCGCCTTGATTTTCTCCGGGCTAAGCACATCGAATCCCATCTTAAGCGACAGGTTCGGTATTACCGTGCAAAGGTTGGCGTTTCCACATCTCTCGCCCAGCCCGTTTACTGTACCCTGCACGTGACGGGCACCGGCCCGTACGGCAGAAAACGTATTAGCGGCGGCGGTGTCACTATCGTTATGAGTGTGGATGCCGATAGTCAGGCCGCCGAGAAAATTAACAACCTTTTCGGTAATTTCGTAAATCTCCTCAGGCAGACAACCACCGTTGGTATCACAAAGAGCGATACAATCGGCACCGGCCTCGGCCGCAACCTGCAAAACCTTCATCGAGTACTGCGGATTCTGCTTATAACCGTCGTAGAAGTGCTCGGCATCAAAGATTACCTCAAGGCCGTGATCTTTTAAATATCTTACGGACTCGGAGCAAATTGTAAGGTTCTGCTCCAGCGAACAGCGCAGCACGGTCTTTACATGCATTTCCGAGGCTTTACCGACCAGGGTTGCGACGGCAGTATTACAGGCCAGGACCGCATTCAACGAGGCATCGTCCTGGACTTTGACATTAGCCCGGCGGGTATTGCCGAAGGCGGCGATTTTTGAATACTTCAGCTTTAGCTTTGCGACCTCCTCAAAAAACTGCATCTCTTTAGGATTGGCTACAGCATATCCGCCTTCGATATAATCAAGGCCCATCACATCGAGGCGTTGAGCAATCGTAAGCTTATCCTGCAAAGAAAAGCTGACGCCTTCGGTCTGCATCCCGTCACGAAGAGTTGTGTCGTAAAGTACGATTTTTTCCATTTCTAAATCCTGCCATTATTCTGCGGCCATTTTATCCCTTATGCCCTGCGATGTAAAGCCCAAAGAACGGCGATACATTGCAAACTTGCCAAGCGGTGATACAACTGGTAAAATCTTCAGCCTAAGATAAAAACCCGGAAATGAGGTAACTGATGAAAGCAAAACTAAGTTTTTTGGGTGCGGCCCGGAACGTAACCGGCTCAAGGTTCCTGCTCGAGGTCGATAAAACAAAGATTCTTGTAGATTGCGGGCTATATCAGGAAAGACACCTTCGGGCAAGAAACTGGGATCCATTTCCGGTTCGGCCGGCAGATATAAATGCCGTCCTTTTAACTCACGCTCATCTCGACCACTGTGGTTTATTACCGAAGCTGGTCAAGGAGGGATTCAAAGGGCCGATTTATTGTACGCCTGCCACAGCGGAGATTGCGCAGATTGTGTTAGCCGATTCCGGCCATCTGCAGGAAGAAGATGCCGAGTACAAACGAAGAAGGCACGAGAAAGAAGGCCGAAAAGGCGCATATCCGGAAGTGCCGCTTTACACCGCCGATGACGCAAAGGCCTGCACGCCGCTTTTTCAATCCATCAAATACGGCCGGCCTACTGAGATTGACGGCAGACTCGAAGCAACACTCTATGACGCAGGTCATATTCTCGGCTCATCAATGATAAAAGTTAAATTCTCCGCCAATGCTCAGCAAAGAACAGTGCTTTTCTCCGGTGATATTGGCAGGCCGAACAGGCCTATTGTACGTGACCCTACTGTGTTCGATACGGCGGATTATGTCCTTCTCGAATCAACATACGGCGACAGAGAACATCAACCAACCGAAGACGTGGAGGATGCAATCGGTGAAGTAATAAACTCGACGAAACAGGCTGGCGGCAACATTATTGTGCCGAGTTTTGCGATAGAACGCTCGCAGGAGATTTTATACTATGTAAATGCGCTCTTGCGCGCCAATAAGATACCACATATTCCGGTTTTGTTAGACAGCCCGATGGCAACGAATGTTACCGAGGTCTTTAAAAATCACCCGGAACTTTATGATGCCGAGATGGCCAAGCTTATCAGAAACAAGACTTCGCCGTTTAACTTCCCCGACCTGAAAATCATAAGAACAACCGAAGAGTCCAAGGCAATCAACCACATAAAAGAGACAGTGATGGTAATAGCAGGCTCAGGTATGTGTACGGGTGGAAGGATAAAACACCATTTAGTCAATAATATCTCTCAGCCTCAAAACACGATAATGTTCGTGGGCTATCAGGCCGTCGGCACATTGGGCAGGTCAATCGTTGACGGCACTAAAGAGGTCAGGATATTCGGACAGAAACGCAAGGTCGAAGCGAAGGTGACCCAAATACACGGTTTTTCGAGTCACGCCGACAGGACCGAGATTTTGAAATGGCTTACCGAATTCAAAAAGGCTCCGCGAGCGCTCTTTCTCGTACACGGCGAACCAGACAGCGCGCGGAATTTCAGCAACTATATAAAAGAAAAAATCGGCTGGAAAAGTTACGTCCCCGCCTATCAGGATGAATTTGTTCTCGAGTAACTCCTAAAGCAATCAGCGTTTGGCCTTTTCAAGCATTTTAATTATGTGCTCAAGGATTTGACCGGCCGAATCGTCGACGGCAACGTCGAGCCAGTTAACGTTCTTGAAGGTTTTAAACCACGTCCTCTGGGCCTTTGCGAACTTGCGGGTGTTCTTCTTTATAAGCTCGAGCGCTTTATCAAGTGAGTATTTACCGCTTAGATACTCAATGATTTCGGCATACCCGATTGCACATCTCGCCTGAGTGCTTAAGGGTTTTTCCTCTGCCAGGAGCGAGTTTACTTCATCGACAAGGCCCTTCTCTATCATCATTTTAGCTCGCATATTTATCCTGTGTGCCGTGTCTGATTTTTCCCTTTTAAGGCCAATGATTTTCCAGTTATGGCGGGGCCGGTCAGTGGTGAACTGGGTTTGCAAAGCCGAGATGGGCCGGCCGGTAAGCTCGTAAACTTCGAGGGCGCGTATGATACGTCTCGCGTCATTGGGATTGATACGCTCTGCAGCAACAGGGTCCAGTTGTGCTAATTGTTTATGGAGTTCCGAGGTGCCATTTTCTTTGATTCGCTGCTTTAATCGGCTTCGAAGCTGCTTATCGGTTCCCGGCCCCTCAAACAGGCCAAACAGCAGGGCTTTAAGATACATCGCCGTGCCGCCGACGGCGATAACAGGTTTACCATTTGCCTTTATCTTCTCGATAGCCGACTCAGTCATCTCGAGAAATGCAGCAACGCTGAAGAACTCGCTCGGCTCAATGACATCTATGAGATGGTATTTGACCTGACTTTGGGCATCTCTGGACGGCTTGGCGGTGCCGATATCCATCCGGCGATAAACCTTCATCGAATCGACGCTGATTATCTCGGCGCCGGTACTTTTTGCCAGATCAAAGGCCAATGTGCCCTTGCCGGATGCGGTTAGGCCCAGAATTAAAATCATATCAGCGTCCATAAATTGCTGTCTCCAACACGCAGGATACTGTATAATAGTGTGTTTGGTGCAAAAAAACCATATTCAAGGCACATTGAACGGCATAAAACTCAATGACATACGTAACAGAGGACCATATCGATTTTAAGACACAGCTGGCCGAGAAAGCTCGGATAGCGGACACGACATTGGCCGAACTGCTGGCCCGGCAAACTGATATTCCGCAGCAATTGCTGGAAGCAATCGATTATACCATCAAGGCACCGGGCAAACGGCTACGAGCGGCACTGGTGCTGTGGTGCTGCGAGCTGCTGGCCGGGCGGATAAATGAAAATGCGAAACTCTCGGCCGCGGCGATGGAAATGGTTCATACTTATTCGTTGGTGCACGATGATTTGCCGGCAATGGACGACGATGATATTCGCCGAGGCAGACCGAGCTGCCACAGGCAATTCGACGAAGCAACCGCGATACTTACCGGCGATGCGCTTTTGAGTCTGGCCTTCGAGATTCTGGCCACCAAAATCGACAACGCAGACACAGCGGTCAGATTAATAGCAGAGCTGGCCGCGGCGGCGGGACCGGCCGGTATGATTGCAGGACAAATACAGGATTTGCAGGCACAAAACACAGAAGGAAGCGAGCAACTCCTGGAATATATCCACACAAACAAGACGGCCAAAATGTTCCGCTGCGCGGCGGCTATGGGAGCTATCTGTGGCGAGGCGAACGAGCAGCAGTATAATCAACTGAGTGAATATGGATTGAAGCTCGGGCTGGGTTTCCAGATAGCGGATGATATTCTGGACGTTATCGCTTCGAGCGAGCAGTTGGGCAAAACTGTTGGCAAAGACATACAGCAGGGAAAAGTTACGTACCCGGCGGTAGCGGGACTGGACAGGTCGAGACAATTAGGGAAAAAACTGGCTGCCGAGGCCATAGCAGCATTGGAAAGCTTTAGTACCGAGGCCAAAGTGCTCAGAAAACTGGCAGTAGAACTGGAAAAAAGAACGAAATAGTTGAAGGCATAAAATGGGGCAGTTGCTGGAGAGAATAAATAGTCCGGCCGATGTGAAGAAACTGACAACGGCCGAGTTGGAGAAACTTACGGAGGAGATTCGCGAGTTTATCACCGCCGCTGTCAGCCGGACTGGCGGGCATCTGGCCAGCAATCTCGGAGTGGTTGAGCTGACGGTCGCGCTGCATTATGTCTTCGATTTCAAGAATGACAAGCTGCTCTGGGACGTGGGCCACCAGTGCTATACGCACAAGATTCTCACCGGCCGAAAAGACCAGTTTAACAAGCTCCGCCGACGTGGCGGCGTAAGCGGCTTTCCCAATCCAACAGAAAGTCAATCTGACGCCTTTACCGTCGGGCATGCCGGTACAAGTATCGCAACGGCATTGGGTATGGCACTCGGGGCAGAAAATCAGAATGCGAAAGATAGAATCGTGGCTGTGGTGGGCGACGCCAGCATTGTCAACGGCCCGTCCTTTGAAGCGCTCAATAATCTCGGCCTGGTCAAAAGACAGCTGCTGGTGGTTCTGAATGATAATTCAATGGCGATAGACGTTACGCAGGGTTCACTGGCCAGATTTCTTTCCAAGGTCAGGCTAAGCCAGACATACGAGGATATGCGAAAGACCGCCAATAACATCCTCGAACATCTGCCTTTGGTTGGCAAAACCATGGAAGAGGCGATAGAGAAGCTCAAAAAGAGCATTCGAATGGCTATCTCACCGAGTCAGTTATTTGAGAGTCTGAACATCCCGTACTTCGGGCCTGTCAACGGGCACGACATAAGCTCGCTGATAGACTTGTTTAAGGGGCTGGCCAAACTCAATCATCCGGCTATTTTGCACATCTATACAAACAAAGGTGAAGGCTTCAGGCCCGCCGATGCCGACCCCCGTCGGTTCCACTCAACGGGTCCTTTTGACCTCAATGGTGACGCTGTTGAAATCAATCATACCGGCCGAAGCTTTACTGATGCGTTCGGCGATGCGCTGGTCGATTTGGCGGCAAAGAACGAGCGGATAATCGCAATCACCGCCGCGATGCCGGACGGAACAGGCCTTGTTAAGTTCCGGGAACAATTTCCCGACAGGTATTACGATGTCGGGATTGCCGAGAGCGCTGCGGTTGATATAGCGGCAGGCCTGGCGAAGACCGGGGCCAAACCCGTAGTTTGCATATATTCGACTTTTCTGCAAAGGGGCTTCGACCAGATTTTTCAGGAAGTAACTTTGCAGAATCTACCTGTTATTTTCTGCCTCGACCGGGCCGGCTTTGTCGGCAGCGACGGGCCAACGCATCACGGCCTGACAGACATCGGCTTTTTGCGGATGCTGCCGAATATGGTCCTTATAGGACCAAGTGATGAAGTCGAGCTTAGAGCGGCACTGGAATTTGCATTGAGAATTGAGCGGCCTGTGGCCATCAGGTACCCCAAAGACCTTATCCCTAAAGCAGTTCCCGGAAGCTCGCGGTGCACGCAGCCTTTCGAATTAGGCAAATCTGTGCCGGTACGAGTTAAAAGCGACTCGCAAGTAGTATTAGTAGCGTACGGAATCATATTAAAAGAGGCACTAAAAGCGGCAGAAAACCTCGCCAGAGGGGGAATATCTGTCGATGTTATAAATGCAAGGTTCGCAAAGCCTATTGACGAGGGAATTATACATTTGGTAGCAAAGGGCAAAACTATAATAACCATTGAAGACCATTCTGTGGCCTGCGGATTCGGCTCGGCGGTACTTGAGACCGCCAGTAAAACGGCTCTTGCAAAAAGAACCGAACTACTTAGCCCCGATGAAAAATCCGGGGACTCCGGGGCAACAGGACGGATATTGGTTCTGGGTGGGCCGGATAGTTTTCTCGATGCCGATTCGCGCAGCAGTCAGCTTGCTCAGGTCGGGTTAACCGCTGAGAAGATTGCCGAAACAGTCAGGAAACTACTCGGCCTGTCAGGGAATACGGCCAACACGCCAGGCAGCGGCGGCGAACGGCAAATCAAGTGTATTGAAAATGCAAAACAACTTAAAAAAACTACCTCAACTGATAATCTTCGGAGATGCTAAAAGACCCTACGTTACAGAAGCTGTTGAAGAGTTTACGGGCTTCGCGCAGGGAAAGGCCGAGATACTGGCAAATTGTCTGCGGGGAGATTGTGCCGAAGATGTCCTGAGCCGGGTGGATTTCGCCGTGGTCTTCGGAGGAGACGGGACAATTTTAGCGGCAGCAAGGAACCTTAGCGAAACAAAAGTACCGGTTATCGGTGTCAATGTGGGTAAACTCGGCTTTCTGGCGGAATTCAGTGTCGGGGAACTAAAGGAGCTTTTCGAACGTATAATTACCGACAGCTCTCTTATTGATAAAAGGATGATATTACGCTGCTGTGTCGCCGATACCAAGGAAGAAAAATTCTGCTCGACTGCAATAAATGACGTAATAATAACTGCAGGGGCTCCGTTTCACCTGGTGGAGTTGAAAATGACCGTCAGAGGACAGGCTTTAGCCAGTTGCCTTAGCGATGGGCTCATCATATCTACGCCGACCGGCTCGACGGCTTACAACCTCTCGGCCGGCGGACCTATTCTCTCGGCGAATCTCGCGGCGATGGTTATTACGCCGTTGTGCCCGCACTCACTTAGCTTCAGGCCGATTGTCATTGGTGCCGAGAGCGAGCTTGAGGTCGAACTTCTCCAGGTCAACAAAGGTACAAGTCTTGTGCTGGACGGCCAGGTGCAATGCGAGTTGCAGCCCGGAGAGATAGTTAAGGTCAGCAAACACAAAGGCGTTTTTTTGGTAGTAAATAATCCTCTGCGAACTCAGTGGGACGCGCTGGCAGGTAAGTTAAGCTGGGCGGAAAAACCCAAATATAACACGCAGGAGGCACGAAAATGAAAACCAGATTTTTCACGATTGTTGTTTACGGTTTAACAATAGTTTTACCAGCCTTTACAGCACAGCAGACCCGCGGAATAGACAACCCTGCCGAGATAACTACAGTCCCGCAAAGCTCTTTGAGAAACGGAACGATTCGCAATCCGACAAGTGACTACTACGGTAATCAACTAGGTGGCAACCTTATTGTTACCGGCAATGTCGAGGGTGGGGCGCATTTCAGAGGTCTCGTACCCTACCGCTCGACATGGGAGTTTACCGGATCGCTTGGCTCGTCCACACTTGACTCATTTCTCCGAGACTCGGCACGTACCTATTATCCAGACCTGCCTACCGGAGTATTAAGGCCTTACTATCTGCCATCACAAACAGTAACAACACTCGGGCAGCCCGGCCAATCGAGTCTGCAGCTATTTTATGATGAGTTAGAGCAGCAAACCAGACAGATCTTTAAGGCTAACATCCAATCTACCGTGGAGAATGAGCCGCAGATAACCCCGCTGAAAATGTATAGCAAGGATAGACCGATGTCAATGAGACTGGAAGAACTGATAGATATCATTTCGGTCCCAACAGCAATGCCTCAGGATATCGCCGAGGCGGAAACGAGCACAGTTGAGAATAAAATATCGGAGCTTGCCAGCCGACTGCAACAGGAAATTAATGGAACGAGCGAACTTCAGACAAATCTGCAGGATGAGTCCGTCCAGCCGGACATACGGGATGATTCTTTGAAGCCACCATCCCTATTACTACAGGATGACAAAACCCAACAACCTGAGGAGCCAGCCGAAAAAACCGAGCCCGGCGAAAAAGTACAGGACGAACCAAAGAAACCTGCGGACGTTTACACAGAGATTGAGCAGCAGATCGAACAGGAGATGCAGAAACGCCTTGAGCAGCTTAAGCCCAAAGCCGATGAAGCCGAGACAGAGCAACAACAACTACTGCCCTATTCTATAACCGATAGTACCTCAAAAAGCGAACGCAAGCGGAAACTTATTTATGAATTTTTCCTGAAGGAAAAGTCGGTTCAGCCACAGGATACTTCCTGGCAAAATGTAATCGCAAAGAAGCTGTTCCTTAAGGAACGCGGCAAAGCAGGGGCAACGCCGGGGACTTATGCAAGCTTTGCAGCTCTGGCTGATGCCAAGTTTAATCAATATCTGCAGGCCGCCGCTGAATATATGAAGCAGGGCGAATACTATCGAGCGGCGGATGCCTGGACGCTGGCCTGTACTTACAAACCAGATGACCCCCTCGCCTATGCCGGCAAGGCGTATGCACTGTTCGCAGCAGGAGAGTATATGAGCAGCGCATACTACCTCTCGCGGGCAATCGAAATCTTTCCGGGCTATTTGCAGCTCCAGGTAAAGCTGGAGCCGGACATCATGGAAAAGGATGTATTGGAAAAGAGAATTGCCGACCTGGCTAAGTGGGCATCGTCAACCGGTGCCGGTGAGTTGTTCTTCCTGCTGGCATATGCTTACTATCGGTCAGACAAACTCGAACTTGCCGAGGAGGCAATAGAGATAACATTAGATAGAATGCCGGATTCGGCCGCGGTTATTACCCTGAAGAATGTTATTTTCAAGGCAATCGGCAGGTCACTATAGGCGCCCAGAAATTGATTTCTTTTCCAGAGCAACAGCAGTTAAAAATCAGCGAAATTTTCAGTGCTAATGGGCTTATCGGGCAATCACTTCCGGATTTTGAGCCGCGTCCGCAACAACTGCAGATGGCCGAAGCCGGTGAAAAGGCTTTCGATAACGCTCGGCACCTGGCAGTGGAAGCGGGCACAGGTGTAGGAAAAAGTTTCGCATATCTTGTCCCTGCGATGCGGCAGGTCACCCGAAAAAAAGGCAAGGTGCTGGTGAGCACCTTTACAATCACGCTGCAGGAGCAGCTAATCAACAAAGATATCCCGTTCCTTCACGAGATTTTTCCCGATGCTTTTACAGCGGTTCTGGCCAAGGGCAGAGGTAACTACCTTTGCCTGAGACGTCTGGCTTTTACAGGTAAAAGACAAAACAGACTGTTTGACGATTTCGGTTCAGGACTGGCGATGATTAATCAGTGGGCCAGGCAAACTCGGGACGGCTCGTTGAGCGATTTACCGTTTGTTCCCTCAATGTATCTATGGGATATGGTCAAAAGCGAACACGGCAACTGCCGGCGACGAAAATGCTCACACTTCAAGGATTGTTTCTATTGGCGGGCACGACGGCGACTCGAAGCCGCCGATATTATTGTAGCAAACCATGCACTTCTGTTTAGCGACCTTGTGCTGAAGGAAGAAACGCTCGGTGTGCTGCCTGATTACCGCTATGTCATTATCGATGAGGCCCATAACATTGAGCAGGTGGCCGAGGAGCATTTCGGAATCAATATCAGCAACTACGCGGTTACTTTTCTGCTTAACGGACTTTTTAACCCCAGAACACAGAAAGGGATTCTGGCCTTTATTAACGCTGAAAAAGAAGTCCATTTTGTCAGGCAATGTGGTCAGGCGGCAAATTTTTTTTTTAAAAGCGTACTCGATTGGTACGAACAATCAAAGCAAGAGACTAATGGGCGGTGCTGGGCGAACTTTGTTGATGACAACCTGACTGGGCCGCTACAGCAGCTTCGGCTGGCGCTGTCCCGACTGGCAAAGACCGCGAAGGACGAAGACGAAAAGTTTGAACTGACAAGGTATGTTGAACGATGCTCGGAACTGGCCAAATCCATTCAAAGCTTTCTTCGGCAGCCAGACCGTCAGAGTGTCTACTGGGTCGAGACCAAAGAGACGGGCAGAGTTAACGTCTCTCTGCGAAGCGCTGCGATTAACGTCGGGCCGGACGTAGCAAGATGTCTGTTTGAGAAGTTCGAATCGGTTCTGTTAACAAGTGCTACTTTAAGCACGGACGGCAAAGGTGAAAAGGAAGGCTTCGATTTTTTTGCGGCCCGGATTGGACTGCAAAATTTCGAGGCATTGAAGCTCGGCTCGCCCTTCGATTACGAAAAACAGGTTACAATGTATATTGAGCCGGACCTGCCCGACCCAAATGACCAGAGTTACACTAACGCTGCAGCCCAGACAATGAAAAAATATCTCCGAATGACAAAAGGCAGAGCCTTTGTACTTTTCACCAGTTACTCGATGCTCGAGAAGATTGCCGAGCAGCTCAGAGACTGGCTGCAGGAAAATGATTTCTCACTTTTTCAGCAGGGAGCCGGTGTCGATAGAACAACCTTGCTTACCGGTTTTAAGAATGAAACAAACAGTGTTCTTTTCGGCACCGACAGCTTCTGGCAGGGAATCGACGTCCCGGGTGAGGCACTTTCAAACGTGATAATTTGTCGACTGCCGTTTGCCGTCCCCAATCATCCGCTGCTTCAGGGCCGAATAGAACAAATCAGGCAGGAGGGCGAAAATCCTTTTTATAAATATCAACTGCCGTGGGCAATTATCAAATTCAAGCAGGGCTTCGGAAGACTGGTACGCAGCAAAAATGACAAAGGCATTGTCGTCGTACTGGACAGCAGAATAGTTCGTAAAAGCTACGGCAAACAATTTCTGGCAGCAATACCAAAATGCAAAGTTGTTGTAACAGGACACGAAAGTGAAGCGGATACTGTGTATTATTGAAGTTTTGCTGCCGTTCACTTCAGCCATTTAAACGCTTTACAGCAGCCGGGTTTGATATATACTTAAATTCCATTATGGGAAAAGACCCGGAAAATTCAGCCTCGCCTCGCCTCGGCGAGGCCGGGCCGACAAGCGGGTCGGTCGGCATTGTGGAAACAAAGACGCTGCGGTTGATTGAGGCGGATAAGCCCCTGGAACTGCAGTGTGGCAAGAGCCTGGGGCCCATTGATGTCGCCTATGAGAGCTATGGAGAGCTAAACGCGGCCCGGGATAACGTGATATATATTTGCCACGCCCTGAGCGGCAATGCACACGTTGCCGGCTACAACAGACCCGACGATAAAAAGCCGGGCTGGTGGGATGCAATGGTCGGCCCGGGCAAGGGCATAGATACAAATAAATACTTCGTTATATGCTCGAACATCCTGGGCGGCTGCAGCGGGACGACAGGCCCTTCAAGCATCAACCCGGTTACAGGCAGAGCATACGGGCTTGATTTCCCGATTATCACAATCGCTGATATGGTAAAGGTTCAAAAGCTGTTGTTAGACAGGCTCGAGATAAAACAGGTCCTGGCGGTAATCGGCGGCTCTATGGGTGGAATGCAGGCGCTTCAGTGGGCTATCGGCTATCCGGATTTTGTCAAGTCGGCGATAGTGGCGGCCTCAACAACTCGCCTCGGGGCCCAGTCAATCGCCTTCGACGCGGTTGGAAGAAATGCAATACTGGCCGATAAGAATTATGCCGACGGGCAGTACCACAAGCAACCTGGACCCGACGCAGGACTGGGCATCGCACGGATGATTGGGCACATAACGTATCTGTCCGAGGAAACGATGCACAGAAAGTTCGGACGCGAGCTTAGAAAGACCGAAGAATACAGATATGATTTCAAATCCGAATTCGCAGTAGAGACATACCTCGACCATCAGGGCCAAGTATTCGTGGAAAGGTTCGACGCCAACAGCTACCTGTATATAACCAAGGCGATGGATTACTTCGACCTTACCAGAGACTATGGTTCCCTACAGAGTGCCTTCGCTAAAACAAGGACGCGTTTTTTGATAGTCAGTTTCACCAGTGACTGGCTTTTCACACCCGCACAATCCGAAGATATGGTCGATGCCCTCGTAGCCGATGGAAAAGATATCAGTTATTGCAATATTGATACACCCTACGGACACGATGCGTTTTTACTGGAGCCCGAGGTGCTCGGAAAACTGCTGTCGGGCTTTCTCGACAGAACTCACGAAAAAATAAGCGGTAAACCAGCAACTGATATCAGAAAAAAAACAGGCGAATCAACCGGAGATAAGCTAACTGATGTGCATGGAATTCGTGTGCGAGTGGATTACGAAATCATCGAATCACTGATTAAGCCAAACAGCCGAGTGCTTGATATCGGCTGTGGGGACGGCGAGCTCCTCACCAGGCTCAGTTACGATAAAAATATCAAAGGGAAGGGTATTGAACTGGCAGAGGATTTGGTTGTCTCGTGCGTCGGCCGCGGCCTTTCCATAATTCAGCGAGACATTGAACGGGGACTGGCCAATTATAACGACAAAAGTTTCGACTATGTCATACTCTCGCAAACCCTTCAGACCCTCAAGGACCTTAAACGTGTCTTTACCGAAATGCTCAGAGTAGGCAAAAAGGTCATCGTCAGTTTTCCGAACTTCGCTCATTGGCGCTGCCGGCTGCAACTGCTCGGACTCGGCAAGGCACCGCAAACTAAGCAACTGCCGTTTACCTGGTATGATTCGCCGAACATACACTTTTTGTCATTGAAGGATTTTGACAGGTTCTGCCGACAGTTAGGCGTAAAAATCGAAAAGAGAATTCCACTTGTTAAGGCCGGCCTTAGGCCGGTAAGATTTGCGTCGAATTTGTTTGCCGAACAGGTCGTGTATGTAACAAGCAAAGCTTAAAACACCAACCTCAAATCAAACTGGGACCATATTGTGCACATGGTCCCAGACACAGGAAAAAGATGCGGTCAGTGTTCCTGCAATAAACTGCAAATGCCAACCAACTTCACTGCTTAACTTACACAGTCAGTTATAACAAGTATTTGCTAAAGCCATCGTACCTGATTTCGGGTTCGGGCATATTGGCGTCCTCGCTCAGGTAGATGAATTTACCATCGACGAACCCGATTTCAGGCTCGGGCACATTGGCATCCCCGCTCAGGTGAATGAATTTACCATCGACGAATCCGATTTCAGGCTCGGGTATATTGGCGTCCCCGCTCAGGTGAATGAATTTACCATCGACGAACCCGATTTCAGGCTCGGGCACATTGGCGTCAACGCTGAGGTAAATAAATTCATCTTCGAAGAACTCGCTTTCAGGCTCGGGCTCATCGGGGACTTCGCTCAAACTACCCAAAGTAAACTCATTAGCCCAGACAATACGTTCTCCGACTATGTATAAGCCAATCAGGAACAATCCGAGGACCATTAAGTACATAATTAATCTTTTCATTTTATTCTCCTTTCTTAAAAAGTCTGGCACTCTTAACTTCTTTCAAAGATAAAAGCCGAATCCACTCTATGCCTTACCGCATCAGAATACTTCAGAATATGTACCCTGCAATTTCTCAACAATGATAGGGGTAGAGATTCCGCTTGGAAGCATCTTATCCTCATCAGGCGTGATACTAATGACACCAACATCACCAGGTTCGGTCGTCTCTGAGCCGCCGTCCTCGAGAGTAGCACCAATGTTGGTCACATATCCCGATTCCCATTGTGAAGTATCACACATCGAGATAATCGTGCCATATATTTGAGCATTACCGCGTACGTCAACAATCCCTCCCACTATGGCGCCGGTGAGGACATTGTTATCGCTTGCCTCGGGGTTGGTATTACCCAGGTCGACGTTAAAATGAGGCGCCAAAATCGTCGCTTCCTGTATTTCGGAAGTGTTGTTGAACGCCGCTTCACCGGTAAAGTAGAGACAATTATACTTCCACTTGAACTGCTGAGGTACATCGGTCACGATAATTCCGTTGAAATTGCAGTTCTCAAAGCGAACATTATTATAATTGCTATAACCGCTTTGAGAGCAATCGACATAAAACACATCTTCAAAAGTACAGTTTCTAAACAATGCATTACGGTTGTTGGGAAGACAGGCATTGTCAAACGTCATATTCTCGTAAACATGCCGGTTCAGTTGCCTGCTCGAATATGACTTGGGCTGATTATAGTTACCCGCTGCGTGGGGGAAGTATTCGATTTCTTTGTCGCCGGTTGGGCATTCAGGTATATCTGTAAGACCGCCTTTGTAAACGTCGGTGTCATAATCATCTATGCTCAAACCGGGCATGCTTGTTCCGCTTGGCTGGTCATAATTGATATTTCTGTGATAACCCTGTACTTCATCGCTACCGCTGTAAACCCTGTAATTAAAGGGGTCGTAAATTGGGTCTCCATTTCCATCAAGTAATGGGTCTATAGAAGGAGGACCTTCAAAATCAAAAATTGGATTGCCATTCCCATCAAGCATTTCAAGCTGGTAACCTTCATCGGCAATTTGCTGCTGGCTTAAAACCGTATTTATAGTACCGTGCACTCTCGAATCACTGCTCAGATTAAAGGGTGATATTTCAGGATTATTCCACGAGCTGAACAGGTCCCCGTAAATTGTAGAGTTACCGGTCAGCCACATTCGGCCCTGGCCGGCAACGGCGTATTTCAATACCGCTGCATCTTTCTTAATGGACAAATTTATTCCTATATTTCTCTCCACTATGTCTCTTGTTCCTCTCGCCTGCAGCTTGACGGTTAAGGGGTCACTGTCATACCGATACATCCTCAGGTGAAATCCCACATTGTACGAGCTGTAATTTATAGCAGGTATTACCAGCTCCTCGCCGTTGCCGTGAGAGTCGGAAAAACATCTTGGAAGATCTATTGTTTGCCCGTTCAGAAGTGTTGGATTATTCAGACTATCACGGACGTGCTGGCACAGCGCATCCCAGGTAGTATCGGCCTGGTTCTGGGTAATATCATCCTCACTCGTGCTTTCCACCGATGAAAATGACGAGATAACAAACTTACCGAGCTCCAGTCCGGACTCGGCCGCGGACAAAGCGGTATTGGTTCTGCGCTGGTTCTGGGCTAACTGCATATTCACACTGGTCGACGAGTTGACTGAAACCAACCAGGTTGTGAATAATGCCGTGAAAATAATCGTAGCTATTAAAGCTATACCTTTCCGGCTCTTATTACGTGGCATTTTTCTTCCCTCCACAATTCCATTTTTCTTCTATATTACCCTATTAAATTATAAAATATAAAAAAGGATAGTGTGAGGCTTGGCAATCAAAAGGAAAATTTATTTGCAATAAATCTAAGCCCGGTAAAACCCTCCTTAAGTGTGTTTACCGGGCAGTTTGCTTACACAGTTATTGCGGTTAGAGATGCATTTCAGAATAAGACTCGGCCTCGTAGTGCAGAACAACGTCGCGCGTAAATCCCACAGGGACCTGTCCGTTCTCTGAACGATTAAATATCAGGTCGCTGTTTCCTCCGAGAACCATAGGCTCATCTGAAAAATTGATGACTGAACCGTTAATCGTCCCACCAGCATTTCCAGAAAACGCTATTCCACTGGCGACGATTGAACCACTCAGGGTGCTGAAGTTACCCCCGAATTCGGCGCTAAAGCCGGGTGCCATCAGGAATGTGCCGGTCTCTGTCCTGATATCGGCAAATTGGGGCTCATCGGGAAGAGTCGATACGTCATAACTATCCACCGTACCCGCGAACTCGATTTGATTCGCCGTGGAAGGCTCGGATATATCGCCATCACCAACTATGATGGCTGTAATTTCGCAATGTCCCGTGAATTTGACCACATTGGGTTGTTCGATAAATAAGACACCTCTTATTACGGTACCACCCGAAAAAGAAGGATTCAATCCGGCGGGTATCCTTACGTTCTCGAGGATGGTATCATCGCCACCTTCTTCGAGAATGGTTGTTGCATAGTGTTCGAAGTAACCGGGCTGAGGTGTGGGGAATTCAGGGGATGTTGCACCGAGTAAGACGTGGTCCATAGCTCCCTCGCCGGTTTCGCCGCCGATTGAGCAGTTATTTCCCAGCTCAACATCCGCATTAGTATCCGAGATACTAACGTCGCCGGCTATCTGTGAATTACCGGACATCGACAGAGCCGTCTCACCGTTTTCGCTCTCAATAAAAACACTTGACTCGACCGATATGTTTATACTGCCCAGCTCTACATTTCCGGACATTTCCAGGGGACCTCTGGTAGCAACTCCGAAATCAAAAGCGGTCGAGGTTCTGGGTGATATATTATAAGTAACTCTTGTAATTCGGTCTATCGCACCGCTCGTACCGGTCACATCCAGTTGTAAAACATCGGTTTGAGGCTGAGTTATCTGGGCGGTAAAACTCTGGCCCGTCTCAGAGTCCAGACATACAGAGGGGACAGTAATGGTGGAGCTTTCAAAAACGGTCTGAATATTTGATATGCCGTTATTTGCCAAATCACTTTGTATGTATGCAGCTATGCTCTCAATCCTGCTATTTGGAGGAACTGTGCCGGGTATCGAAACCCTCTCGAACCAGAACCGTATAATATTCAGCCCTGAGTCGGTGCTGGCCAACGCGGAGTTCATCCTTCGTTGATTATCGGAAATTTGGGCGCTTATGCCCGACATAGCACAGAAAGCAATACCCAGGGAAGCAAATATAAACACAAATATCATAGAGACAATAAGAACAACACCTTTTCGCCTGCGTCTAAGTGGCATTCTTTGAGTTTTCATTTCTTTTCCCTAAAAAACATGGTTGTGCTGTGAATAAGCATTCAGTATCGACATAAGGCCCTTTCATTTAATCTCAATTTTATCTCTTACATCACAATTTCGGCATAAGACTCAGCATTAAACTCTAATGTTGTATTATCTAAAAAACCGGTGGGTGACTCACCGGCCTGGGGAAGGCTGAAGTCAAGGGTGGTATTGCCGCCAAGTGACATTGCCTCATCAGAATAGTTTAGCACTGTACCCCCAATCGTGCCCCCCGCATTACCCGAGAACGATATACCATTGCCGGCTATGACCCCTCCAATCGTATGAAAATTACCACCGAAACTCAGATTAAAACCGGGGGCCAGCAGAAAGGAATGCTCCATGTCTCTTAATCCGTCAAAGTCTGCGCTAGCGGGTAGATATGAACAATCATAAGTAAACAGATTTCCCGTAAAACTTATCGAATCCCCGGGGTCAGGAAATTCGGCATCACCTTCGGCAACTATTATCCCAACTATTGTCACATTACCGGAGAAGAAAACGATGTTGGGTGACTCGACAAATATTATGCCGTTGATTGTGATATTGCCGTTGAAGGTAGGATTTGCACCGGAGATTATTCTTATATTCTGGAAGGTCTTATTGCCATTAGTACTTGTGCCTCCGTCTATAATGTTCTGGATATACTGCTCGAAAGGAGAGATATCAGGTATAGGAAATTCGGGCACATCTGTGCCAATATGAACGTGGTTGTCGATTGCCGCCTGTCCGCCTTCGCCGCCTATCGTAGAATTACCGGATACAACGGCATAGCCATCCTGATTAGCAACACTTACGTCGCCGTCTATTCTCGAGTTGCCTGTCATCGTCAGAGCCTCGTTATTATCGAAGCTTTCAATATAGACATCGGCTTCACTGCTGGAATTGATGCCTCGTAATTTGGCATTACCGTTCATATGCAAAGGCCCGCGGGAGGCCACGCCGTAGTCAAGGAGAGGAGATATTGAAGAGGTAAACTCAAAATTTGTTCTTATAGTCCTTGTTATCTGGTCGCTACTGCCACTTACATCCACCTGTACTACATCATCACTTACCTGTTGAATTACCACATTGAAATTCTGGTTGTTTTGTGAATCCAGGATCACATCCTGTATGGCTATTGTTGAGCCGTCATATTCGTACTTATCGTCGTCGATAATATAAGACATTCCGGCATCAGCCAGATTCTGCCGCAGGTTGATATCCACGCGACTCAGCCTGTCACCGGGTGCAACCGACGAGGAAACAGTAATATTACCAAACAGGAATCGTATTACATCCAGGCCGGATTGAGCACCGGCAAGAGCACCATTGGCCGTTTGCTCATTATGTGAGATTTGCACATTGACATTCGACATATTAGAGAAACAGGCAAGCAGTGTACCGAAGATGCACACAAATATCATCGCAATGATAAGGGCAAAGCCCTTTCGTTTTTGCTTTGTGCGACAGACCATTCGCCAGCCCCCATTTGTTGAAACAGAATATATCAAGAAAATATCATTGATATATTAACATTATATCAAAATCAGCTTAAAAAGTCATCAAGAAAATCCGTTCATAAGGACCCTTTTTTACCAGCTTGCAAAGTCCCAAAAAAAAGCCCGAACTAAACTTAGTTCAGACAGTCAAGCCTGGTCTGGAACCGAAACCAAAATTTCCAAAAAATTCTGCAAATTTTTTTTAGGCCTTTTTTTACACCAGATGAAGAAGAAATAGAGGTTGCTTGTGAGAATTGAGCAAATTTTCATACTTTAAAGCTACTGGGAACTTCCAGGCCGTGTTTGAGCATCAATTCCGAATTAACCATAATCTCTCTTGCCTTGCCGTCCGCGGTTATACTCCCCTGGTCCATAACAACTGCCCGGCTGCAAAGCTCAGCGGCAAAATTCATATTGCAGCTTGCTATCACAAGCGTCTGTTCCAGGCCGGCCAAAAGCTCAACCAGGCCCCTGCGACTCCGCGGGTCGAGATGGCTGTCGGGCTCATCCATCGCGATTATGGCGGGAGACATTGCCAGGACGGTGGCGATTGCCGCGGCACGTTTTTGGCCGGCCGAAAGATGGTGCGGAGCTTTATGCGACATCCCAGCCAACCCAACTTTCCTGAGAACATTCTCCACTCTGCTCGTGAGCTGCCGGCCAACAATCCCCATATTCAGAGGGCCAAATGCCACATCATCAAACAGGGTCGGCATAAATAGCTGCTCGTCCGGGTTTTGCAGAACACAACCGATAACAGAGCGAATCGCCTTCTTGTTCCGTCCGGCCACCTGCTTCCCGTCGATTACCACTCGGCCGCTGCCCTTCAGAAAACCGTTCATAGCAAGCAACAACGTCGACTTGCCCGCGCCGTTGGGGCCAATAAGAGCCACCCTCTCGCCGGGACTTATTTTCAGACTTACATCGCTCAGCGCCACTGTGCCGTCAGGATATGTGTAACAAAAACCCTCTATTTCAACCGCACTCGGCATACAATCTCCTTAGATTAGAGCCGGTCTTATAATAAGGTATATTAACAGCAGGAAAGAGCAGGCTGCCGCACAAAACAAATAATCCTTCAAAGTTATTCGCATCTTCGAATGCGTCCTGAAGGTACCGTCAAAACCGCGGGCCTGCATAGCCATACTTATCCGCTCAGCAGTATTGATACTTCGGATGAGCAACGAGCCGACCATTGAGCCAGCCGTTTTAAGCTCCGCTTTGGCACCGAGGTAACGCAATTTTCGTCCTGCCCTTGCCCGCAGGATGTGATGAACACTATCGATAAGGACAAAGATGTACCGATACAGGAAACCAAGTTGTACAACCAGAAGCTTTGGGACGCGGAGCTTCTCAAGCCCCCTTAACAACTCGGCAAAGCGAGTGGTGCTGACCAGCGCAATCAGGGCCAACATAGTAACGACGAACTTGGCCAGGATATTGAAAAACTGGAGCCAGCCGGTTGTCGTATGTACGGTAAAAGGCCCAAACTCAACAGCCACCGGCGCTTTGCCATATAAAACAGAACTTGCTGCGAGAACAAGAACGAAGGGGCTGACAATTACGATATGCTTAAGTGTGAATCTTATTGGAATCCCGCCTATGACCAGCATCGCAAACGGCCCAACTGCATAGCAGACAAGAATGCTTAGAGAGTGGCGCGGCACCGAAATAACCAGGGCGGTAAAAACAATTACCGCCACCAGCTTCACTCTGCTGTCAAGCCGGTGAACCGGCGAGTCCTGATAAGCAAATTTATCTATATATGCGTGGTGCATCTAACTATTATAAACAAGCCATTATTGACAAATTTCAGCGGGCACCTTTTATAAGCACTGCGGTCAGCCAGATAAAAAGCATCGTAAGGATGGAACCGAAAACAGCGGCAAAACTCGTCCAGGCCGTACCTGCTGATTCATCGGCTGCCGCGGCCGTCCCCAGGGATGCAGACCTTCTCGTATAGTCAGGCATCAGTGAAAAGCGGTCCTGCAGTTCGTTCGTCGCAGTAATTATGCCATCCTGATTAGATACGATAGACTCAAATTCAGGCTGGTCGGGTCTCTCGGCATAGCTCCACTCAAGGCCGTCGGGCAATTGGCTGGCAAAAAGCGATATTCCTGCGCCGATTATAAAGGCAGCTATTGCAAGCGTGATTAGAAAGACCGGCTTGGTTAATTTTACCCGCTGTGCCGGGCAGGCCGTGATTATATCAGCTCTCACCTGCCGGATATAAGCCAGCACCGCAGCGGTTATCATACCCTCGATAAGACCGACAAGGAAATGTACGCCAACCATCGTTATCAGAAAAGTCGAAAAAGGAACCAGAAGTACTCCCGAGAAGACCGATTCAATCACCACAAGAACCGCCCCAGCCTCAAGCGCAAAAATACAGGCAACCAATGCCGCGGCGAAGCTGCGCCACTTCCCGGCCGGGCCAGCCGCTATGGCGATGTATAAAAAAAAGCCTATGTAAGCCGGTACGAGACCCATATTGATAATGTTGCAGCCCAGGGCAAGCAAACCACCGTCCTGGAATATTAAACATTGAATTATTACCACGGACGATATGACAATCGCGCCGAGGTGCGGACCCAATATGACCGCAAGCAAAACGGCTCCAACGATATGACCGCTCGTTCCCGGCATTGCCGGGAGCTGGAAATTTACCATTTGTGCTGCAAAAACAAACGCCCCTAAAACACCCATCAAGGCCAGCTTCTCAGAGGCAATGACCTTTTTGGCGGCTTTACAAATTAAGCCCAGGCCGCCCGCGGCTATCGCACAGGTCCCCGCCGCGACCGGCACTGACAATAACTCGTTAGCCATATGCATAACAAAATCTCCTGACCGTTCCGCTTTAAACACTTACCGCCGGGATTTACCACGTAAACGGATATCGGGATTAATATTCAGCCAACCTGTATACTATCAAAATTTGTGCAATTTGAAAACAACTAACTCACTATGGAGCAGTGTTTTCAAGCCAATATGAAGCGATAATCGCAAAATCCAGCAGGTCCACACAGCAGTCACGATTCAGGTCGCCGGGCGGATAAGGATGGTTCGGGTCGCCGCACTGAGGTAATGCATAACCTATGATTGTTTCCGCGATAACGCCCTCAAGCTGCATACCCATACTCGGATTACACCAGGCAGGATTTGCCTGGCCTTGTGCAAAAAGAAAATAAACGGCTTCCTGCGGTAGTTGTGGGGCCACTTCACTTAGCAGCCACGACTCAAAATCCTCCGATGTGCCGCCAAAGTAGCCCAATGGGTCGTCAAGTTCGGTCGCGTCCATACCGACCGAGGTCAATTCGCCGACAGGGATAATGAATCCATCCCACTGATAGTTGTCAAACGTTATATCGATAGTGTCCGAGCCCCCAAAAGGTGTGTCGTAATACCAGTCAAAGCTTGCCTGCAGGGTCCAGTTCGCTTCGGCCGATGCTATGTACGTCCCGCCATTTGGCATTCCATCGGTATTGTGACCCGTTGCAGGGTCATCTATCTGCACCAGATACTGACTGCTGAACTTCGAGGGAGCAATGAATCCGTCAAATATCAGTGACTCTATACCCAACGGGCCGCCACTCTGTAAATCAACGTCAAGCACAATCGAACCAGTCATCGAATGGATTCCTTCAGCGTAGCCGGGTGGATAACAGGGTTCCGATATGCCCACCGGATTCATAAAATTGAAGCTAAGGCAGCCATCAGGATTGAATGTTCCGCCCGTGATATCATCGGCTGTCTGCAGAAGGTGGTCGCCAGCAACCCCGGGAAGCGCTTTCGGCTGAGGCAGCAAATTCACATTGTTCGGATGCACAATTAATTCGAATTCCACGGAGCCGGCCAGGACATTCGCGGCAGGTAATACCATCAGTAAAACAATAATCACCAAATTTACCGCCTTCATAATCACCCTCTTCTACAAATCACTACTTATTTGTCTTTGCCACCATTATCTTCGTGATGAGTATGACCGGAATGGAAGTGGCTGTTTAGATGTTGCTGGACCCACTGCGGCACAGAAGCCTCAGGACAACTGTCGAAACTGGAAAGGTATGGTTTGATATCAAGTATAGGCGTGCCATCCAATGCATCCAGACCCTTTACAACAATCTCGCCACTGTCAGCAGAAAATTGAAGCAGCTCGACCACAGACATCCCAATAGGATTGGGCCGTACCGGCATTCTCGTGGCGAATATCTTAACATGCGGCGGTTTGTTGTGGTTCTTGGGCATTTTCCACTCCTTTGCCCGATGCACCCAGAACAAAACCGCGATATGCGAATAGCCCTCCAGGCCGCCTAATCCCTTAGCGTATTTTGGCAAAAGCCTAATGTGCGAAACATCCGCCGTCCATGCTTCGCGTGTGTGGGCTACGTCTTTAGTTTGAGCATAAGCCGATTGTACATAACCTATCGGCCGAACCGTAAACGAGTCTATAGTTGCTGTGCCTGGATTATTATTTGCCCTGCTCATTTAGTCACTCCAATTGCCTTATTTGATTTACCAACCAATAATCCCGCAGCCATACCTAAAACGACGTTGATTACTACAATACCTCCGAGCGTCAAGGTTAAGTGCTGAGCTGCATGCGAAACCGGCCGCATAAGAAGAGTCCAGAAAAACAAAGCAATTAGCACCCTTGCTCCACAAAGAGCGCCGCCCGTCAGCACCAGGCTGAATTTTCGCGACGGCAGGTATCGCAGATACTGCCAGAGCAGGTCTCCGGCAACACCAGCTAATACAGGTACAACCAATGACATCGGCCACCAGCCGACAAATCCAAATGACAGCCTCGTGCCTACCTCGGCTATTGAGGCGATAGTTAACACCCCAAATCGGTCTACCCGAAGTAAAATCACAAGCAAAATAAACGCACGTGGCAGTGCAGTGACTATCGAGCCCGACATTGGAACCGGCCAGACCAGATGAAACGTCCGCCCCAAAAGCTGCCCCACGCCGGCCAAAGCTATGCCGCCGACAAGTACAAATAACAACTCTTTCCAGGTCATCAAGTTGAGCTTTGACCTAATCGCCGTTAGTGCCAGATACCTGCGATTCAATAAATTTGTACGTAACATTTTTTACCTCCATATAATTCTGTTTTTTGTCTTAAAACGCACCAAGTGTCCTGTGCCGGACAAATTGCACGCTTATATCCGCAAAAAGTACATTCCTGCCGCCGCCCCAGCCGCCCTTCTGCATATGTGGAAAAACGGGCACGTCCTTTCGAACCCAATCGCTCATAAGCCACCGGCCCGGCGGTGAATCATCACACAAAAGATGAGGATATTCAGAAAGAGGTAACGGCAGCGGCATACGAGTATCCCGATTAGTTACAGAGAAGTATTTGTAGCTGATGTAAGAGCGCTGCCAGTTCTCGTCCGTATTGATAACCGAATCGCCTCCCGGTCCGCCATATTGGTTACTTTGCGCGTACGGCTCAACCATCCGCGCGCTGGGGCAGTAGAATACGTCCCGACTGCCTAAATAATCGGGGAAAAGACTGCCGACTAAAACCGACTGCGGATTACCACAAAGCCTTTCAACCGGATACTTGCTCCTGTTATTCATAGCATACATCCGCAGGCCATAACCCAACTGCCGCAGATTGCTTGCACAGACAATCTTACGTCCCTGTTCCCTGGCCCTCCCAAATGAAGGAAGAAGAACAGCCATTAGCGCTGTTATGGTCGTCATAACTACCAGTAATTCAGCAAGTGTCAAACCGGCGGATTGATTACGTAAGCGTTTATTTTGCCGTTCTATCATTCCGGCCTTATGTATGTTCACGGCTTTCCTGTAATTCGTTATTGAGATATGCGCATAACAATTATTAAATCGTGCTACCACACATAAAGTTATCATATTCGTACTACCACGTCAAGAGTAAAACCGGTATTTTAAAAAAAATATTCTTTAAGCTAAATCCGCCATAAGCTACAATATAGGCAGTACTTTCGCGATTCCAGCGGCTTTTGGTAACAGGCAAAACGCATTCACGGGAGAATAAATATGAGTGAACTTGAAAGAATAGGAATATCGCTGGACAGCAATCTGCTCTCCGCGTTCGATAAGCTTATTGCAAAACAGGGATACGAAACCCGTTCAGAGGCTATTCGGGATTTAATAAGGCAGAACATCTCCGAAGATAAGCTTAAAAATCCCAAGGCCGATGCGGTGGCGGCGGTCCTCGTGGTATATGACCACCACGCAGCAGGGCTCTCAGAAAAACTCATCGACCTGCAACATTCGCATTTCCTAAGGACTATCTCTTCAATGCACATTCATATCAATCCACGCGAGTGCCTTGAAATAATCGTGCTTAAGGGCAAAGTCGGTGAAATCACAAAAATGGCCGAGAAAATAGTCAGCCTGAAGAACGTAACACTCGGCCGGGTCAATTTAATTGCAACCGATACAAGGCTAAGATAGGGGCTGACCTCAATAAAAATCTTGACAGTCGGCAATTAAATTTTTCTAATATAAACACCGGCGGGCGATTAGCTCAGTTGGTTAGAGCGCACGGATCACACCCGTGAGGTCACAGGTTCGAGCCCTGTATCGCCCAGTCTTTTTAGGCCCCGGCGGGCAAGCTCGCCCGAAAAGTCCTGTCAATAACAATTACGGATTAAATACAGTGGCAGAGACGATTAAAAAACGAATCCCGCTAAGACGCATACAGCAGACAATCGGCAAACGAATGCTGCAATCGAAACAGCAAATACCCTGCTTTTACCTCGAATCACACGCCGACGTGACCGAACTTATGAGTATGCGACGGAAATTGACCAGGGCGCTGAAGGTTAAAATCACACTTAATGACTTTATTATCCGAGCGATTGGGCTTGCTGTGAAAGAATTTCCGCTAATGGCAGGACAATTGGAAGGCGATATGATTCGAATAGCAGAAACAGTTAACGTCGGCCTGGCCATTGCCGCCCCACAGGGCCTTGTGGTACCCGTCTTAAGGCAGGTGGAGAAAAAAACATTAGCCGAAATTGCCGCCGAAAACTCTGAATTCGTTAACAAAGCACGAAGCAACGCGCTCAAACCGGACGAACTGACCGGCGCGTGTGTTACTCTGAGCAATTTAGGGGTGTACGGCATCGATTCGTTCATCGCGATTGTCCCGCCCGGCCAGTGCGGCGTCGTTGCAATCGGTAATCCTACCGAGACCTGCATTCCTAAAGACGGTGATATCGCTGTAAGAAAGATGATGAGTCTTAACTTGTCGGCCGACCATAAAATTGTCAATGGCACCTACGCCGCCCTGTTCCTCGATTGCATCATCCAGCAGCTACAAAACCCCACCCAATTGGTTGATTGAAGTCAACCCCGGCCACAGGTGCCGGGGCTAAGCATGATTGTGTTTATTAACATACCGAACTTTACGTTCTAATTCTTCTTCGGAAAAACAAAAACGCTTATCATAACCTTTGGTCCAAACATTTCCCTGTCTACCGTACTTCCAAAGTGCGCGCGTTGTCAAACTCTTGTACTTTCCAATTATTTTCTCGATGGACTGTGAATGAGGTCTCGCTGCCAGATGCACGTGATTAGTACAAGCAGTTAAAGCTTCGATTTCATGGCCGATTCTCCTTGCTTCTTTTAATATCGCTTGCCGAACAACTTGAATTTCTCTTCTGTCAAGTTTCACGGTTGGCGATTTCTGACATGCCCGGTTCTGCTCAAGAATCTTGCAATCACCTGACAAGGTTTGCCCGTTTCTGACATATCCTCGTTTATCACCAGGCAGCCAGCTGCCATATGTCGTCCACGTTACCATATATCCGATGACTTTGGACATATTTGAAATGATAACATTACGAATAAGGTGTGACAAATCCTATTTGGTTAGCCCCGGCACCTGTGGCCGGGGCAAAAAAGTTTACGAACAAAGAGTTAATATACCGAGAAAGATCAAACATCAAAAAAAACATTTTTCACAGGCGTTTTGCTTTCCGCAATTTATCTGCCGTGTTGAGTGCGATTTGATGTAGCCGGATACGCTCCGCGGGTGTTTTTTGAAGATTATTAATAAGAAGGGAAATGTCGATTCCGTAATCTGCTGCTATTTGGAGCTCATCTTTTTTCCCGGAATTCCCGCTTACTGCATTGTTTTGCTTTGTCTCTTCCGCCATATCCGGCAATCTAAATAATACGCTTTTAATTTTTCGCCGCTGTTTTCTTTCCTCTTAAATTAACTTTAGATGATATTGCAGGTACAGCGAAATCATTCACTTCATTTCTTGTTCTTTCTGTACCACTCGATGGTCTTTTTGAGGCCTTCGTCGAAGCCGGTTTTTGCCTCAAAGCCGAAGGCCTTTTTGCCCCTCGATGTATCCAGCGACCGCCTCGGCTGGCCATCGGGCTTGCTATCGTCCCATATTAATTTTCCCTTAAAGCCGCAAAGCTTTGCGATTTTCTCAGCTAAATCCTTTATCGTGATTTCAAAGCCGGCCCCGATATTGACCGGCTCCGGGTCATTATAAAATTCAGAAGCAAGCAATAGTGCCTCTGCGGCATCCTCGACGTAGACAAATTCGCGCGAGACTTTGCCGGTCCCCCAGCAGGTCACCTGCTCGTCTCCATTATCAACCGCATCGACGCATTTTTTAACCAGGGCGGGTATCACATGGCTGGAAGAAGGATTGAAGTTATCGCCCGGCCCATATAAATTCACCGGCAAAAGAAATATCCCGTTAAAACCATACTGGGCCCGATAGGACTGACACATAACCAGCAGCGCCTTCTTCGCGATGCCGTAAGGAGCGTTTGTCTCCTCCGGATAGCCATTCCATAAGTCCCGCTCTTTGAAAGGTACAGGTGTAAATTTCGGATATGCGCAAATCGTGCCGACCTGGACAAACTTTTCTATTTCAAACCTCCTGGCCTGCTCAATTAGATGAAGCCCCATCACCATATTGGCATAGAAAAAAAGGCCCGGATTTTCGCGGTTCGCGCCTATACCACCAACAAGCGCCGCCAGGTGAATCACCATATCCGGACGCATATCCCGATACATTTTTATAACAACATCTTCCCGGGTCAAATCGTACTCCTCGATGAGTGGCACAAGTACGTTTTGGCAGCCTCTTTCCCTCAGTTTTCTGCAGAGGACCGAGCCGAGAAAACCGGCGCCGCCGGTAACAACCACGCGCCTGGATTTCCAGAATTCACCGCTTGGCTCGAACATATTCACTTCCACCATTATTATAGGTTCGGCTTACATTTTTTTCTCATTATGGTCTTTTACGATTCGCTCTTCACCGGCAAGCTGCAGGTCCGAATCGACCATAATCTTGACAAGCTCCTTGAATTTTACTTTGGGCTCCCAACCCAATATCTTTTTGGCCTTGGCCGAATCGCCCAGGAGCAAATCTACCTCTGCAGGACGAAAATACCGCTTGTCAACTACGACGTACTTGTTCCAGTCTAAATCGAGATATGCGAAGACCTCCTCAAGAAACTCGCGAACAGTGTAATTTTCACCGGTGGCTATAACATAATCATCGGGCTTATCATGTTGGAGTATCAGCCAAATTGCTTCAACATAATCCGGCGCGTATCCCCAGTCTCTCCTGGCCTCGAGGTTACCAAGGTACAACTTATCCTGCAGGCCCTTTTTTATCCTCGTTGCAGCCCTTGTTATTTTGCGGGTCACAAAAGTCTGCCCTCTTCTGGGCGACTCATGGTTAAACAAAATTCCATTACACGCGAACAGCTCATAAGCCTCACGGTAGTTAATAGTCTGCCAGTGACTATAAACCTTCGCGCAGCCGTACGGGCTTCGCGGATAAAAAGGTGTCTGCTCATTCTGCGGAACCTGCTGAACTCTGCCGAACATCTCGCTGCTGCCGGCCTGATAGAATTTAGGCCGCTTTCCTTTTGCCATCATTCGAATAGCCTCAAGCGCCCGCAGCGTGCCCAGCGCGTCAACCTGGGCGGTGTAAATGGGATTCTCAAATGAGACAAAAACATGACTTTGTGCGCCAAGGTTATATACTTCGTCGGGCCGGACGTCGTTTAAAATCTTACTTATGCACGAACCGTCGGACAAATCGCCGTACATTAAGTGCAGTCTTGCACCTTTTTCGTGCGGGTCCTGATATAAATGGTCAATCCGCTGCGTGTTGAAAGTGCTGCTTCGCCTTATGATGCCGTAAACTTCATAGCCCTTTTCAAGCAAAAGCTCGGTAAGGTATGAGCCGTCCTGACCCGTTATACCCGTAATCAACGCCTTTTTTGCCATAGTTTATCCATCCTTTCATCAACACCAGCCGGCTATAAAAGTTTATACAAATCCATCTTCATAGTTTTGGCCTGCAGTCGAACGTAAAATTGCCGCTGGTATTGCATCGGACCCCGTACAACAACACGTAAAATCCGCACTTCAACAGTCTGGCCTTCAGAAACTTTTTCCATCTCAAGTGAAAATTCCTTCAGATTGCCGACGGCGGTTCCATTAAGTTCCAGTATAAGGTCTCCCTTCTGGAGTCCTGCCTTAGCGGCCTGTCCCCGATCTGCTACATCAGTCAGAATCAATATAGGATAAGCGCTGTGGTAACCAAATTCGTGTGCCAAAGATTCGGTAAGTTCGGAGACCTGCATCTGGAAGAACTTTTCCGCCAGCTTGCGTCCGTCCGGTAGTGGCCGAGGTTCAATAGTAAGTTTGGCCCGCCGCGCCCGGCCGGAACGGATGCCGGGCCTTATATATTTAATTACGATGGGCTCGCCTATTTCCTTATTAATCATTTTGACATAGAAATCAATAAAGCCGGTAAGTTCCCTGCCGTCTATCTCCTGTATCAAATCACCGGGCGCCATTCCTTCTTTCTCGGCAGGGCTCTGGGCAATTACTGAGTCGACAACGAGGCCGTGATGCTCTCCGGCGGTTTTCATTCTTCCAATTACGAGGCCCAGCCTGACACGGCGAAGCCTTTCCGGCATAAGCATCTGCGTAAGGTTGTCAGCGAGGGTATCTACGGGGATTGCAAATCCGATGTTTTGAGCTTCCGGCTTGATGGCAGTTGTGATTCCGACAAGCTCGCCGTTAATATTCAAAAGTGGTCCGCCGCTGTTGCCGGGATTAATTGGCGCTTCGGTTTGAATCAGGCCTCTGAGCCAGAAATTATCGGCTACCTGAATATCTCTACCGAGGGCACTGATGACTCCTGTGGTTAAGGTGTGGGAGTAACCAAAAGGATTACCGATTGCTATGACGGTCTCACCTATCATCAGGTCGTTACTTTTGCCGAGGTGAATGAAGGGCAGTTTGCCACCGGCCTGGATTTTCATGACGGCAAGGTCTTTACCTTCGTCGGCGCTGACTATCACTGCAGGATGTTCACTGCCGTCACTAAATGCTACTTTTATTTGCTCGGCGTCTTTAATTACATGGGCATTCGTCACCATATAGCCACCCTCGTGGATAACTACTCCCGAACCAAGTATGACAACCTCAGCACGATAGCGAGGTCCAAAGAAATCATGACCGAATATATCAGACCAGTTAAAACCCGGCCAGATGGAGGTGGTAACTAATCGTTTGCCGGATATGTTTACAACAGACTTATACGTCTTCTCGTAAGCCAGGACAATGGGAGTCCGCCTCTCGAAGCTGCTTGGGCTCTGTGCTGATAAAGAGCCGGCTTGTACACAAATCAATGATATCGCGATTATTATTTGTGCCAGTAGATTCAGTGCCTTCATTACAACCTCCAAAATCAAGTCCTGTACAAAATCATATTCTAAATTTATTTGCATTCGTTGACCACATTTTTTTGAGAAAACAGGACAAATTTTCTTGCCAGTTGTACCCTCCATTAGATATTATATGCTTTGAAATTTGCTATTTTCCAATGTTTGCCTGTATTTGTGAAGGAGTTTACTTATGTCTGGCAAAGCAATATTCGGAATTACGTTTCTCTTTTTGCTGTTAGGCATATCGGCCTGCTCGACAGATGCGCCGCAGGCTGCCGAGCCGGCAGTTGACACAAGTGAGCAGCAATCCGGGCCGACGGGACAGATAATAGCCACGGTCGGCGACAAAAAGCTTACCCTTGAGCAGCTTGAGTGGATAAGCCGACGTCGGGGTGGGCCTTCACCGAGTCCAAGGGCGATTTTCAGAATAGCCGAGTACTGGATTGATGTCGAGCTGCTTTCCCAAGAAGCCTGGAAGCTTGAATTGCAGACAAATGATAAAGCGAAGTTTATGGCTGATTTTGGAGTTAAAGATGCACATGCCAATGCTATGATTGATTATATTCGCGAAAACGTTGAGGTAACTGAGCAGGATATTCTGGATTATTATGAAGAAAACAAACACATCAGCTCGCAAATAAAGGACCCTCCCAAATTTGGTTTTTCACACATAAGAACTAAAACGCTCGAGGCAGCACAGGCCGCACTGGAAAGATTAAAACAGGGAGAAAATATTAACGAGCTGGCTAAAGAACTCAGCATTTATTACGATTCGAAAAGAGGAGGAAAGGTCGAGGGCCTGATTGAAAAGGCCGTTAAAACCGGCTATGGAGCGGAATTTCTCAAGGCTCTTCAAGCTGCCTCAGAGGGTGAATTGGTAGGACCAATTAAGACCAGTAATGACTTGTATGAGGTTGCACAGCTTCATGGCAAACTCGAAGCCCAGATAAAGCCTTTAGAAGATGTTAAAGAAAAGCTGAGAACGACCCTGCTGTACAGATTTCAAAGTCAAAATATCGAAGAGCAGTTGAAGGCTTTGAAAGAAAAGGCAAACGCTGAGATTCTTTACAAGCCCTCCATGAGTCAACCGCGGCCACCAACGCCCGAACAATAAAGACTGAGGTGTAAATAAAAAGAGTAATTATCAGATTGAGCAGTATTTGAAAAAGGTTGCCTCCATTTGCTTTCATCCACGGGGCAACCTTTTTTGCCGGTATTCCAAATCTTTATTGACCTGGTTTCTGTGAAGTGGCATCAGGAAGATTTTCCGCTGCCGGCACGTGCCGGTCAGGAATATCCACAATCTTCACAGAAGGCTGCCGTTCGGCCGGCGGCTGTAAAGAGTTAAATGAAGCGTTCGATGATATCTGCACATACTCGGCAAGCTGGTTGTAATCCTCGGCGCCGTGGCAGTTCTGCTCGTACTCGAATATGGTTTTCCCGTAACTCGGTGCCTCTGCCAGTTTTATGTTTCGTCGGATACAAACAGGCACAATCTGTGCCCCGGACCAGGGACAATCGCTGCTTCTCGCTTCGTCAAGGAACCTGCTGATGTTGGCTTTCACTTCGTGTGCGAGCGAGACCCGGCTGTCAAACATGCAAAATAATATCGCGGTAACCTTAATATTTTTACTGATTCTTTCGCTGATGAGGGAAACGGTCTGAAGCAGTTTTCCCAGTCCTCGCAGCGCCAGAAAGTGCGGCTGAACCGGTATGAAAACCTCGTCGACCGCCGCCAGGGCGTTCAGTGTTAGCAGCCCCAGTGAAGGCGGACAATCAATTATGAGATAATGGAACTTGTCTTTTACCGGCCCGATTGCTTCACGGAGAATAGTTTCCCTGCCTATTACACTGACAAGCTCGCTTTCGGCTCCCACCAGATTGATGTTTGCAGCGAGCAGCCACAGATTTGGCCGTACAGGCCTGAGCGCTTTTTCAAATTCTATGGCTCGGCTCAAAACTTCATAAGAGCCGCTTTCAATGCTTTCGGGCTCAATGCCGAGGTGTATAGTAAGATGGGCCTGTGGGTCCAGGTCAATAGCTGCGACTTTAGAGCCCTTACGCGCCAGGGCCGCAGATAAATTAACTACGGTTGTAGTCTTGCCTACTCCCCCCTTCTGGTTAATAACTGCGATGGTTCTCAAAAATCCTCCTCAAAAAATGCAAGGACGACGAACTGTCAATCGAAAAAAACCTCAGGTCAACTATCCTTCGTCAATCGCCTTAAGACCGCATCAAGTACGCCGTTGACAAAACCGGCAGACTGCTCAGTGCTAAATTTTTTTGCCAACTCAATAGCCTCATTTATCGCAACCTTTGGGGGCATATCAGGGCAGAATCTTAACTGATAAACCGCCAATCTCAAAATGCTTTTATCAACCTGTGAAAGGCGCGACAAAGGCCATTTTATGCTCGCGGCGACAATCAATTCATCACAGCATCGCAGATTCTCCCAGGCTCCTCTTGTCCATTCCAGGGCAAGTCTCAGGACCAACTCATCATCCGTGTTTTCACGAAAAAAATCCTCTATTCGCCCAAGCTGTTGGTCTGCCTGCACATCGAGCTCATACAGAGCCTGCATCGCAAGTTCTCGCGCTTGTGTTCTGCGGTCCACATTGGGTCCCTAACTCGACCCGACTCGGCGGGTCCCGAGACATCGGGATTCAGATTTCAAGCCTGCGCCAGTTCAGGCAACGGTTAAATACGGTCCATCAGGTCGACCAGTTCGATAGCCGAAAGGGCGGCGTCGGCACCGGCGTTACCCGCCTTCGTACCGGCCCTGTCGATGGCCTGCTCGATTGTCTCACACGTCAGGACGCCGAATGTAGCAGGCACACCCGTATCGTAGTTAATCTGACCGATACCGCGGGAGACCTGCTGACAAACATAGTCATAATGGCCGGTCTGCCCGCGTATCACTGCTCCCAGACAGATTACAGCGGCGTATTTGCCGCTCTTTGCCGCCTTTTTGGCCGCTATGACAATCTCACAGGAACCCGGCACCCATATTACGGTGATTCGCCTTTCATCTATGCCGTGGCGTTGCAGACAGTCAACAGCACCATCCAACAGTTTGTGAGTAATAAATTCATTGAACCTGCTGACTACAATAGCGAAATTGCCCTTAACGGCTGTCAGGTGACCTTCAATTTCCTCAATCATAATCTTCACACTCCGAGTTGCCTGCCAGCAAGGCAGGGCTTATTAAATTATCTCCCATAGCCCTGGCAGGACATTATAAGACTATCAACAGCGAGTTTCCAGAAAAACAGACGCCACATTAGCCAAAGGCATCAATAATACGGCCTTAGCTAACACAACCTTTTTAATTATAAACGCTTATCTGCTGCATACTCAACAAAAACTTTCCCGGAACAAAACTCGCCGTACAGAAAAAAAACATCCCAAGCGGTCCACATAAGCTGCCGATACAACAACCTGTCGACTCCCCGATGTATCGGGGCTCGCACAGGCACTTATAAGCCGAGGAAGCACAACGAAACATTGTTCGGGCGAGGCGTATGTTAACTAACGATTCAGAATACCCGCAGTTTGAATTCGGACCCTACGGAGAGGCTGAACAAAAGGTTTGGCACGCATTTGAGCTTTATGAAAACGGCAAAATGAGTGATGCCCTTAGCGAGCTTAACCTTGCTCTGCAGATTGACCCGGCCAACTGCTCGTGGCATTTCAATAAAGGCCTGACACTGGATGCCCTCGAACGCTATGAGCAGGCTATAAGTGAATATGAGACGGCACTTGCCGGGAATCCTGAAGACGTGGAAATATTGAATTCGCTGGCAATTGATTATACGCGACGTGGACGGTACGAGCTGGCTATCGCTATCTTCGAGAAAATACAGCGGCTGCAACCTGATTTTGAACCTTGTTATTGTAATCGTATCATCACATACACTGAGATGGAATTGCACACCAATGCCGAAGAGATGTTTTATCTCGCTCAGCAGCTTAATCCTGATTGCCCCTTGTGTTATTACAATATCGGCAACTCGCTGTTTATTCGCGGAAACTACCCCAAAGCAATATGGTGCTGGAACAAGACGGCAACACTTGAGCCGAACCATCCACAAATCGAGTATCGGATTGCCCAGGCCCATTGGGCCGACGGTGAGCTCGAAATCGCAAAGCAGCATTTTCTTGCCGAGTTGCGTAACAATCCCGGTGATATCGACGTGATCTTTGACTTCGGCATAATTCAATTAGAGACCGGCCAGACTGAGGCAGCAAAGGAGAAGTTTAACAGGATTCTTGAATTCGAACCCGATTATACGCCGGCGATGCATTACCTTGGAGAGATAGCTCTCGACCTCGGAGACTATGTAGCTGCAACGCAATGGTTTCTAAGAGCCATTCAGAATGACGAAATGCTGCCGGGGCCAAGATACAGGTTGGCACAGTGTGCGTTAATCTCCGGAGACATACAAACAGCCAGAGATTACCTAATGGCCGAAATGAATCTATACCCGACAGACTCCGATGTGATGCTTTCTATGGCCTGGCTGTTTCTCGAAATTGACGAGTATAGTCTGGCAGTAGATTGTATGCTGCAGGTGGCAAACGATGAACCGAAAAACGCCCAGGTCTTTCATTATCTGGGCCTGACCCTGGCTATCCAAAAGCAATATGACAATGCGATTGAGTTTCTTGAGCAGGCCGCTGAACTATCACCCCAGAATATAGCGATTATGAAGGATTGTGCCCGGGCATACCTGGCGAAAGGCAGACTGGACAAGGCAAGGCAGATTATAGAATCCTGTCGAGCGCTGGCGCCAGAGGAGCAAGAAGTGCTATTGCTGCATCAAGACATCAATGGAGCCTCTTTCCTTCAGCGAATAAAAAACACCTTTCTCAAACCTACCACCAAACGCCGTTTCTATAACATACAAAAGAAACTGCGAAGGCATCTTCATTTAGGATAATAAATTCAAGAACTGCCTGCAAAGTTCAGCAGGCATATCATTTTGTCCGCCGCGACTCGACTGAGCTCGCCGAAGTCAGGCGAATTACCCAAGTCCCTTCGAATAAATATGTTAAGAAAACATTTACAGCAAAGCGAACCGTCTCTATAATTTATTTGCTTGGCCGAGTGGCGGAATGGCAGACGCTGGGGACTTAAAATCCCCTGCCCGCAAGGGCGTGTGGGTTCGAATCCCACCTCGGCTAAATGAGTATTGCTATTGCCATTAAAACCGAGAGTATTTTACCTTTTATTTATTCATTAAATAAACGTTTAATATGGAAAAAACAAATACTGAATTACAAACACAAAAGGACTTTTTAACAGAGCTTGCTAAAGTCGCTCGAGAGAATAACAGGATAAGGCAGTCTCTATACATGCAATACAACGTCAAGAGAGGCCTTAGAAACAGCGATGGTACAGGTGTTCTGGTAGGACTTACCGAGATAGGCGACGTACACGGTTATATTGTCGATGAAAAGGAAAAAGTGTCGGTCGAAGGACAACTGTTCTATCGAGGTATCGCAATCAACGACATTGTAGCAGGCTGCCTGAAGGAAAAACGTGCGGGTTTTGAAGAGGTCTGTTACCTGCTGCTGTTCGGCAAACTGCCTACGCCGGATGACCTCGCAGCATTCAAAGGACTGCTTGATTTCCACAGGGACCTGCCCGAAGGATTCATTGATAGTATGATTCTCAAAAGCCCGAGCATCGATGTTATGAACAAACTCTCACGCAGTGTGCTGGCTTCATATTCTTACGACAAAACACCGGAGGACAGGTCTCTTAAAAACGTCCTTAGCCAATGCATAAAATTAATCGCGCAGTTTCCACTAATGGTTGCATACGGCTATCAGGCCAGGGCTCACTATTACCTCGGGAAAAGCTTTTTCATACATCACCCGAAACCCGGACTTTCTACCGCTGCAAATTTCCTGAGGTTGATAAGACCTGATAAAAAGTACACGAAAACGGAGGCGGAGCTTCTTGACCTGTGTCTGATACTGCACGCCGAGCACGGAGGAGGAAACAACTCCACTTTCACTACTCACGTAGTAATATCTGCCGATACGGATGTGTACTCGGCAATCACTGCAGCTATAGGTTCCCTCAAGGGCCTGAAGCACGGAGGCGCAAACATTAAAGTTATGGAGATGCTCGAGAACATCAAGAGAAACGTTAAAAACTATGATGATGAAAAGAAAGTCGCTGAATATCTGAAAAAAATTATTAAAAAAGAGGCCTTCGATAAAACAGGTCTTATCTACGGCTTTGGTCATGCCGTGTACACACTTTCAGACCCAAGAGCAACTTTACTAAAAAAATATACAAAAAAACTCGCAAAAGAAAAAAACCGTGAAAATGAACTCCAGCTGTATCTAACTATAGAAAAACTCACACCCGAATTGTACGCGGAAATTAAAGGCACAAAGAAAATAATTTCACCAAACGTGGATTTTTATTCCGGCTTTGTCTACAACATGCTTGGCATCCCAACCGAATTGTATACTCCTCTTTTTGCTGTCGCCAGAATCGCCGGCTGGAGTGCACATATACTTGAGGAACGCGTAAGCGGCGGAAGAATTATCCGCCCCGCCTACAAAAGCGTCTCGGAAAAAGGAGAATATAAGCCTTTCAACCACAGGTAGCTTGTCCGGCTCAACATCATTGCAGATAATATATCGAGAGGATTTTGGAGAAAGAAATGACAGACAAAAAGCCAACGCTGGTGGACGTAAATAGGCCGAATCTTTATCGGGAATTTTTCCCGTACAGCGAATTTCCAAAACTCAGCTTCGACGGAACAGTAGTCCCCTACGATATACCACGGCAGATATGGATAACGGACACTACTTTTCGCGACGGTCAGCAGGGTCGGCAGCCCTACACCCCGGAGCAAATCGCCCGGATTTACGATTTCCTGCACGAAATAGACGGCGGAACGGGCCTTATTCGCCAGTGCGAGTTCTACCTGTATTCCAAACGTGATAAAAAGGCCGTGGAACTATGCAAAGAGCGGAATTACAAATACCCCGAGATAACCGGGTGGATACGCGCTACGGCCGTCGATTTCAGACTGGTTACCGAGATGGGACTGGCGGAGACGGGGATTTTAACCTCAGCAAGCGACTATCACATTTTCCTGAAGCTGCGGAAAACCCGGGCCCAGGCGCTCGATGCCTACCTGGATATCGCAAAAGCAGCATTAGATGCTAATATCATTCCTCGCTGCCATTTTGAAGACATAACGCGGGCGGATTTCGATGGATTTGTTCTGCCTTTCGCGACGGCATTGATGAACCTGGCTAAGCAGTACAATTCCACCGTGAAGATACGTTTGTGCGATACTCTGGGCTTTGGCGTAACGTATCCCGGCGCGGCACTGCCGAGAAGTGTGCCAAAGCTGGTTCAGGGCCTTCGCCGGATTGGTGTGCCGTCCGAATTGCTGGAATGGCACGGGCACAACGACCTGCACAAAGTGCAGGTAAATGCGGCAACCGCCTGGCTCTACGGCTGCAGTGCAGCAAACTCCGCCATTTTCGGCGTCGGTGAACGAACGGGCAATCCACCCCTGGAGGCAATGATTATCGAGCATGCCCAATTAAAAGGAATGAATCCTGCGGTTAATTATGCAGCCATAACCGAGCTTGCCGAGTATGCCAACAAGGAGTTAGGCTTTGAGATACCCCCCAAGTACCCGCTTGTTGGAAAGGATTTTAATGTTACTCGCGCAGGTATTCACGCCGACGGCTTGTTGAAAAATGAGGAGATTTACAACTGTTTCGATACGGCCAAGCTACTTAACCGCCCGGTTGGCGTAAGCATCACCGATAAAAGCGGCGCCGCGGGCATCAAGCACTGGATAGAATCGAGATACCAGATTGAGGTCTCGAAGCACGACCCGCACGTTATGAAAATAAAGGACAAGATAGACGCCGAGTACGCTGCGGACAGGGTCTCAGCCATTTCAGATGAGGAAATGACGCAAATGGTGCGAGAGGTTTTTGGTGACAATTTGCAACTGAGGTAAAAACTTTTGCCAGAGGAAAAAATCAAGGCTGTATTTTTTGATTTGGGCGAGACGCTCCTGAATTTCGGCAAAATTGACAGCGGCCGGATGTTTAAAGAGGCCGCCAGGCTTTCTTACGAATTTCTTCAGCAGCTTAAACAGAAAGTGGACAGCTTCGGATACTATTTCCTGCGGAACCTTATCTCCATTCGTATCCATTATTTGTTTTCCAACATCATCAGCAGAGATTTCGATTCGCTTGCTCTGTTGAAAAAAATCGGTCGCAAATGGCATCTGCAACTAAGCGAACAACAGTGGCAGCACCTGGCTTGGCTGTGGTACGAGCCTTTAAGCAAAATCACAACGGTCGAAACAAACCTAATCGAGACGCTTGAGAAACTTAAAAATGCCAACTTGAAGTTAGGTATCATCTCAAATACCTTTGTACACGGCTCGAGTCTGGACAAACATCTAAGGCAATTAGGCCTGCTTGAGTATTTCCCGGTGCGGATTTACTCGTATAATTATGACTTTCGCAAGCCGGACAGGCGAATATTTCAGATGGCGGCGGACCAAGCCGGTGAAGAGCCGGTTAGAAGTATATTTGTCGGCGACCGGCTCGACAAAGATATTAAAGGCGCCCTGAAAGCACAAATGCATCCTGTTTTAAAAAGTGCATATACCAACAACGGAAGGAAAGTCCCCAAAGGAGTATTGAAAATAAACAGCATTTCAGAACTGCCGCAGGTAATAGAAAAAATTAACGGATCGGCGTAGCTCACCTAATTCGTTTTTAATCTTTAGTCGGTTGAGATTCACCCGTTTCTGGGAGAATATGTTTTCTGTATTCTTCCAATCTTTCAGATGAATAATTATCAAGAACGTTTGGCCAAGAGATAAAAAAATCATTATCCAGCAACGATATTGAGATTATCACAATTTCTATGGCTGAGTACCGATTACCTATAAGTTGACTGCGCGGATTTTCAGCTTCGAAAAGCTCAGTAGCCTTCCTGGTGCATTCAAGAGTCTTGTGAACATCGTTAATTGTATTGAAGCCGCCATTATGTAACTCAACGACGAGTTCACCCAGCGAGCGAGAAAAATCATCAAATGAACGGTTAGGATATCTACTCCTCAAATACTCTGAAAGCGACTCATCAGTGATATCGAGACTATCCGTATTCTGTGAGTTGGACATTTTCCACATCTCTTTCAATCTGCATTTGCAAACATAATTCTCCTATCCCGACCTCAGTCTGAGGTCGGGCAAGGCCCACCCAACGCCTACTGGCGGGTTAGTAACTTGAGAGAACACGATTAACTTTCTCCGAAAACCGGCGGTAGTGGTTGAGAACACACACCGTGTTGGGCGCACGGTCTTCAGGATTCGGAAAAACGTTATGGTATTCTACCTCGTCCGCGAAGCAGCATACAATGAAGTTCATTGCAACATTAATTTCGCTAACCTGTGATAATGCTTCATTCTCTTCGTTAGAGCATCTATCATCCTTCATACTGGAATAGACATTCCATGCATAGTAGTATAATTTAAATCTATTGACCATCCAATCCTCGAATGTTTTCTCATTGAAGTACCCCCCAAGCATTTTAATCTTTCTGAATCCAGTGTCCTCCAAGAAAGAAAAGGTCACGCCGTGTGCATGGTCAATCGTGGATTGAATAGATTCCTTCGGGAGAACAACCGACGCTTGCTTAGCTACAATCCATAGCAGCAATGCTATGTATTCAAGGAGAATATTCTGGGAAGGTTTACGCAGAGTGCCGCGGATATCATCTAATGACTCGTGAGCCATCTCCATGATTGCCTCTGCAAGTTCAAATCCGAGTTTTTCAGTATCCAAAATGCTTTCTCTTCCAAGTGCCTTGTTGATACGGCATTCCAGTTCATCTTTATCTATCCCTATTTCCTGCTCAATTCTGTCGAGGCACTCCAGGAACTTCTGTTCATTCTTGGCAGCCATATCAAAGCCCCTCTCTTGACCAGCCATAAGGCATTCATCTTTCTTCGGGCCCCAGTACTGAGCTTGAGAAATAAGTTCCAAAAGCTGCTGCCAATAGAGTTCGTCTCCCTTGTGCATTCTAAACCACTCAACCATTCTGTCTGTGCCCCGCTTGTCACGCACTTCCTGTGCCAACATATACAGGTCTCCGAAAAATCCCATTGTACACCTCAACCAAAAGAAGAATCTGTTATCGCGACAAACACAAACACGACTACGACCGGAACGAAATGATTTTTTATTTTCATAACCTCGCGTCTATCTGTAATTTCTTAAATTTATTATCGGCCGAGACTATCAAAAAGGAGGTCGCTACATCGTGTTCGTCTAATGCCACTCGCTTCTGAGCTATTCCAGAATCTCCACCCCGCTCATTTATCGACAATTACAATGGGTTAAAATAACCTTTTTTCCAGCAAGATGGTAATTAGTCTTATAGCGACTGTTATTAGAATCAAGTAAATTTTGATTTCCAGCTTCTGATTGGGTGCATGTCGAGTTTGTAGGTAAGACTAATTGTAGTTTTGTGGCACGGGCTTCCAGCCCGTGGAAACACGGCCAAGATGGCCGTGCCACTGAGAATCTGAAAATCTACCTACTATCATGCCATGCACTCCTTCTGATTCTTTCCCGGTGATTTCCCTACCAAAAGCCGGGGCTTTCGTTTATAATTCTCAGGGTTTGGAGCGCAGCAGACAGGAAGAAAAAGAGAGAGTCTTTCCCGGCACGCCGGGACGCCTCAGAATGACACTGTCGTGATTTAGGTAAACTGGAGCTTATGAGTATGACCGATGTGGCTTACCAGAAGTGCATTAATCCGGACTGCGGGGCGGAATATGACTGCGGCCAGGCGATGTTCAAATGCCCCAAGTGCGGCGAGCTTCTGGATATATGGTACAACTGGGACAAAATCGAGGTGCCCAAAAAGCTGTCCGATTTCAGCAAACGCTGGAGCAGCAGAGAAAACAGGCTGGACTTCTCCGGCGTGTGGCGGTTCCGGGAGCTGCTGAACTTTTGCGAAGATAAATATAAAGTGACTATAGGCGAAGGACAAACGGTTCTTCAGCAAAACGACGCCCTTGCCGGATACACCGGTATGAATCCGGGCCGTTTGTACCTGCAATACGAAGGGCTTAATCCATCCGGCTCGTTCAAAGATAACGGGATGGCTGCCTCCTTCAGCCACGCGAAAATGGTCGATGCCAAATCCAGTGCCTGCGCCTCGACGGGTAACACCTCCGCCGCCGTCGCCCTTTACGCGCACAGTTGCGGCATCAAATGTATCGTATTCATCGGCTCCGGAAGAATCGCGTTCGGCAAGCTCAGCCAGGCAATGGATTACGGCGCACAGACTATTCAAATCCAGGGGGATTTCGACGACTGTATGCGACAGGTCCAGGCGGTTTGTACAAAGCTGGGGCTTTATCTGCTTAACTCGCTGAATCCCTTCCGGCTCGAAGGACAGAAAACCATTATGTACCGGATAATCGAGCAGTCGGGCTGGCAAACCGCCGACTGGATTATAGTACCCGGCGGAAACCTGGGCAACTCGAGCGCCTTCGGCAAGGCCTTTTACGAGTTAAAGCAGCTCGGGTTGATTAATAAAATACCGAGGATGGCCATAATCAACGCCACCGGCGCCGATACGCTAACCGAGCTGGTAAACAACCGCAAGCTCAGATGGAACGACGGCAGGCCGGACCAGTCGGTAATTGACGGGTTCTACGCGGAGCTGACCGCACGCAATTTCTCGCCGCACACCTGCGCCTCGGCAATAGAAATTTCGCGCCCGGTGAATTTGAAAAAATGCCTGCGCGCGATTGATATCTGTAACGGGGTTGTGCGGGCTGTAAGCGACGAAGAAATAAAAGATGCAAAGGCGCTGGTCGGCAAACACGGGCTCGGATGTGAGCCCGCATCGGCGGCAACAATAGCGGGGCTTAAACACTTAAGACAGGAAGGAGTAATTGCCCCCGACGAAAAGGTAGTTTGTGTTCTGACCGGCCATCCGCTAAAGGACCCGGCGCTGACAGTAGACTATCACCAGAAAAAACAGGGTCAATTCAGCAATCCGCCGATTGAAGCACCCAATGATTTGGATGAAATAATCAAGCTGATAAATTGAATCCTGCCAGAGCACAATACATAATGACAAACATCCAGCATAACATAACCGGAAAAAATAAAATCCTGCTCATCTGCTGCGTGATGCTGGTTTCCGCGTTAACGGCCGGTTGGACGCTTTCCGGCAGGCCTTTAAACAACCACGAGTGTTTCGTCTCAATAACCGCACGCGAGATGCTTCAAAGCGGCGATTGGGTTTGGCCCACATGTAACGGCCAGCCAAGACTAAATAAAACGCCGCTTCCTTACTGGCTTGTTGCCGGACTGGCAAAAATAACCGGCAGGGTCGATGAATTCACCGCACGTCTTCCCAGCGCCATCTTCGCGGTTCTTTTGACAGCCGCAATTTTATATTATGTAAGTCAATGGCTCGGCCTTCGCATTGCAGGTCTTTCTGCTTTAATCTGGGCGACTTCACTAAGCTTTACACGCTTCGCTAATAATGCCCGCCCGGATATGGTTCTTACCTTCTTCGTAAGCTTTTGCTTTCTCAGCTTCTACTCGGCCATAACGGCAACAACGCGCAAAAAACAAGTAATACAAATGCTCCTGTTCTGGACAAGTTTCGCCCTGGCAAATCTGGCCAAAGGTCCTGTCCCCCTACCCCTGGTTCTGCTGCCGCTTTTTTTCTACATTTTAATACTCCGCCGATGGAAACAGATACCAGGACTTCTGCCGATTATCGGGACGGTTATTTTTTTGGCTATCTTTTTGCCCTGGCCGCTGGCTATTGCCCATAAGATGGATTGGAACCTGAGTTTATGGAAAACCGAGTTTCTCGACCGCTTCTTGGGCTCACCCGCTTCAGGTAATAAGCCATTATATTACTACCTGCCTAAAATGTTTCTGTTTACGTTACCCTGGGCGGCTTTTGTACCATACGCTCTGGCCGCACCGTTTTATACGGTCTGGGGCAGGAAACGAGGTGTGATGCAGTTTTTGTGGCTCTGGTTTGTTATCGACCTGGTTTTTCTGACGATTTCAGCAGGCAAGCGCCAGCACTATATTATGCCCGCAATACCAGCTTTGTGTATTCTGGCAGGTATCCTGCTTGAGGATATGGTCTTCGTGCAGCAGGCCTTTAATCCCGTATTCGCAAAGAAGTTTCTAAAAGCGCATATTATCGTCCTCTTGACTGTCAGCACCGTCGCTTTAGCGTACCTGGTTTTAATAGCAGTTGGCAGAACCTCCCTGGAACAGACGTCCGGTGAAGGAGTTGGTTACCTCTTCAAAAAAATAACCTGGTGTGAATCAATCCATAACCTGCCGCTAATGTTCTTATCAAAATCTATAATATTCATTGTTATTCAAATACTAACAATCGTCATAACTGCCGTATTATTTGCAAAGGGTAAAAAAACTCCGGCCCTGGGGGCTATTTTTGCCGGAATTACCATACTAACAATGATTTCCTATGTCTTCTTTATCAATCCCCTCAATTACAATCTGCCATCAAAACAGTTTACGCAAATTGTGGCGCAAAAAGTGCCGATTTCAGATAAACTGGTTGCATACAAATCCGCTTCCAACCGCTTTGTTCACTACTTCGGCAGAGTAGTACCGGAAATAAGTGAAAAACCAGACATTAATCAGATGTACAACAATGGCTGGTGGATTGTAGCTTTCGGCACATATCTCGACGATTTGCTTAAGGATGGCCCGGCAGCAGGCGGCGAGTTCAAAATTGTCTTCCTGCAGGAAAATGCCGAGCGACACAAGCAAAATTTCGTTGCCGGAGCACTTATACATAAATAAAGCGTAAGTGTTGCGCAAAGAAATTCTTTACACTCAAAGGCAGGGTGGGTTGCAGCCTGTGTGGTTATTGAACCAGACTGCTAATGAAGCTCTTTTCAGCCTCGGTTACCGGCTGCCCTTTGATAAATCGGACCATTTCAATAGCTTCGGCAGCAGTGTATTTCTGAGCCTTTATTAACCATACTGCAGCCAGCATCGAGACTCTTTTTCGACCGCTGCTTCCATGCAACAGCACTGGAAGATTGTTCTTGTCCCGCATAATCTCAAGAAATCTCTTCTGAATTGTCTTATCTGGGAAATAATTCGCCCGGTTAATACTCCTGTCAACAGGTAGCTCGAAGTATTTAACACCATTATTTCTGACCCAGGTTATTTCTTCATTGTACCAGTTTTTTTCTCTGTGCTCCGCCGCCGAGCGAATATTGACAATGGAGCCGATATGATACCTATAAAGCAGTCGTGTGTAATCCATTCTCCTCGGCTGGCCGCTTGTATAAAGAACATTTTCTTTGACTACATAGAAATTTTTAATGTGGAAATGACGTACCAGTCCGGTAATTATAATTACCACCGCCGCAATGATAATCGGTAAACGCCACGACTGTCCGGTCTTTTTCATCATGGGAAAATCCTGAAGCTACTTTTTTCGATACACATTCCGCACCGAATATATTTTTCTTCCCGTCGCCTCGAAGTACACTCTGCTTACCATTTCACCAATAAGGCCGGTAGCAATAAATCCTAATCCTATCAGCAGCAGTATCGCACCGAGTGCCGCCAACGGGCCGTGCTCTATAAGGATGGGTACGTTGTAAACTACCTTGTCATAGAATACATAAGCGTTTATTGCCAGGGCCGCCAGAATGCAATACCCGGCGGCCTTGCCGAAAAAGTGCAGCGGCTTGGTTAAATAGGCCAGCAGAAAACGAAGCGTTATCAGGTCAAATACCACTCTGAAGGTTCTTGACAGGCCATAGCTGCTGCTGCCGTGAGGTCGGACAATGTTCTTTATTGGAATCTCAGCTATCTTGGCCCCGTGTCGCGAAAGCAGTGCCGGAATAAATCTGTGCATTTCACCATAAAGATTCAGCTCTTCGAGCAGCTCTCGTCTGTAAGCCTTAAAGGTCGTTCCGAAATCGTGAATCGGAACGCCGCTCAGTTTTGACGCCATCCAGTTGGCAACTCTGCTCGGCAGGCGTCTGATAAGGAAATTATCGACCCGCTTTTCACGCCAGCCGCTAACGATATCGAAGCCCTGGTCCAGCTTTTCGAGAAAATTGGGTATTTCTTCCGGCTGATGCTGCAGGTCACCATCCATCGATATTATTACTCGGCCTTTTGCCGCATCGAAACCGGCCGCAAGAGCCCCGGTCTGGCCGAAATTACGACGAAGCTCGACGATAACAACCTTCCCGTCTTTCTCGGATAAACTTTTAAGAAGCTGCAGGGTGTTATCCTCACTTCCGTCCTCAACCAGCACAATCTCGTAACTGCGTCCCGTTGCGTTCATAGTGTCGGTAAGGCGTTTGTAAAGCTCACCAACCACCTGAGCCTCATTGTACAGGGGTATTACTATCGAACAATCTATATCAGTCTGTTTGATTTTCGAGCTGTCCATAGTGTGTCAAAACCATTCCCACATCCCTCATATACTGCTTCGTTCTTTCGCTGCAAAGTGCGTCCAATTCAACCTTTCTTTGTTTAATAAGCCTTGTGTCGGCCTCTTCCAGACCCTCTGTATAGCCCGGGTGCGTCATTACTTCTATAACCGGCGGCAGATTATCGCCGTATCTGGCTATGGCCCGCCAGTAACTCTGGTCTACCTTGCCGGTGTGAGCAACACCGAGTAAAGCACCGGCCTTACAAAAACTCGGGTGCTGAAGGCGATTGATTCTGGCCATTTTGCGGACGACAGAAGCTCTTTGCCTGCCTGTGGTACTTGTAAACGGCCAGGGCCGAAAGCATACAAACTTGGGTTCAAAAGACCATCTTATCGCACTGATATTAAAGCTCCTGGCAAGGCTGCAAACAATTGAAAAAATTACCGGAAAGTTGTGAATGTGTTTATGGGAATCGAGATGAGTCGGTTTTATTCCTTTGTCTATGACCCATTGTATTTGAGCGGCAAACTCGGCTTTGATTGCCAGACGCACTTCTTTGCTCAGCAGGCTTTTAACGGCGAGCCTGCCCGGCGTAAATGCAAAGGTCCCTTCCTCATCCAGCAAAGCTGCTACGCATCCGTCCTGTGACAATGGGCAAGCTTCCATTAAATTCAGGTGCACGCCAACGCCGAGGTTTGGAAGTTTTTTTGCTATCTCAACGGCCTGTTCGGCGGCAGGCATATTGGGCATAATAGTAGCGCTGGTAAGCACACCCTCCGTGTGTGCCTGCTCCACTGCCTGGTTTATACCTTCAGACCATCCAAAATCATCTGCGTTAATTATTATCTTTTTAACCACGACGACAAAGTTTACGACTGCGCATCCGTCAAGTCAATCGGTTTTTGCCCATATACCCGCCTGCCGGCAAGGCAGGTACCGGTCTTGAGTGCAGATTTGGGATTACCAGGAAATTTCCGTTGCAAAATGCCGAGCTTATACTAAAAATAACTCTCTGTCAGTTAAGTGCAGTAATTTTACGCCTCCTGTGGTTCCGGTATGAGGTATTATGGTATTCACGCTACACAGATATATATTTCGTGAGCTGATGAAAGTCTTTGTCCTTGCCGTTTTGGCAATGGCGCTGATACTAAGTCTGGGCAGTCTCTTACGGCCTATTCAGGATTACGGCGTCGGGCCACGGCAGGTACTTCATCTGATAGGCTATTTCCTGCCGATAACTCTGACTTTTGTACTGCCGATGGCGGCGCTCTTCGCTGCCGCACTTGTTTACGGCCGATTGGCAAATGACAATGAACTTGACGCCTGCAGGGCCAGCGGTATCAGTCTGCTGACCGCGGTATATCCGGGCCTGACTCTGGCGATTCTTGTTGCAATATCGACATTAGTCCTGAGTTTTTATGTAGTGCCCATTTATGTACAGCGGGCGGAAAGCGCCATCAAGGCCGATGCAAAACAAATACTTTACCGCAACCTTCAGCGAAAAGGCTTTTACAATCTTCCCGATAACAGGTACAGGATTTATGCCGACGTAGCCGACCCGCAGAATGACGAGCTTCTGGGCGTTGTCGTTGTGGACTCAAAGAATAACGAGATTAGGAAAATTATCACCACCGACCGGGCCAGTGTGCATTTTGAGCCACACAAGAAATTCAATGAGGTTGATATAACGATAATTGCCCACAATGCCTATCAAATCGACTCGGAGGGTGAAGCCTTTACGGAATGGCTGCCGGTATCCGGCCAGTTCAGCTCGCTGTTGGCCGACGATGTCAAATTCAAGAAAATCACCGAGATGAAACGCATCCAGAGTGAGCCGATGCAATTTTACCCCATTGCAAAGCAGGCCAACGCAATATACTCTCAAATTATTTCCGAATTACTGGCGCAGGATATTTCCGCGAAAATAGCCGATGGACAGGACTCGTTACGGCGGGGTGCCTCGCAGCCGGACAGATTCTATAAACTGCAAAAAAAAGACAAACTCGTCAATTTCACCGCCGACCGGTGCTCAGCAAAAGGCCAGAACAGGATAGAATTGTCCGGGGAAGTTACCCTGCTCGAATACAGCACGCCGGCAGAGCAGCTAACGTGCAGCTGGTATGGCAACGGAGCAATAATAGAACTGTCCGGCCACGAACCGGGCTCATTCGATGATTTTGCTTCCCCGCACCAGCAACCATTTGAGCTGACAATGATAATATATAACGCACACTGGCAGCAAAGCGACTCCGATAAAACCGGGGGGCTGGCCCAGCGGCATATTGTCCGCGGCCTGCAGTTACCGAGCTCTGTCCTGAGCAAAATCAGTCCCGACGTGTTAGGAACTATTAATTCAACAAACTCGATTCTTTCTCAGCCCAGTAAACTGCTCGAGAGTATGCAAATCACACTACGGCGAAAGATTACATCCACTCTCGCTGAAATTAAGGCGGAGATACATTCGAGGCTCGTTCTCGGGATAGGCTGTATAACCTTGATGTTGATAGGTATAGCACTGGGTATCAAATTCAAGGGCGGTCACCTTCTAACGGCATTCGGCGTCAGCTCGGTCTCGGCCGCCGCACTTATCGTCTGCATAATGGCAGGTAAGAACATAACGAAAAATCCTGATGTTCAGACACTTTCGGGCATCATTCTGATGTGGAGCGGCCTTGCTGTACTCTCGGCCCTGGCGACAGCCATATATCACAGGCTGCTTAAAACCTGAGCACATAAGATTTATATGAAGATACTCGACAAATATATCATAAAAAATTTCCTGACCGGCTATCTCATCGCCTTTTTGGTGCTTATGGGCCTGAGGATGGTTATTGACCTGTTCGTAAATCTTGACGAATTTACCGAGCACATCCAGCTCGGCACAATGGCGGTAACAAGAAACATTTTGAGTTACTATGCTCTTCACAGCACGTTGTACTTCCGCGATTTTGCCGGGATGATTACCGTGGTGGCAGCGGCCTTCTCGCTGGGCAAAATGACCCGCAACAACGAGTTAACGGCCGTGATGGCATCCGGAGTCAGTCTTAAGCGCGTTATTGCTCCGATAGTCTTCCTTGCCCTGCTGCTTACAGGCCTGATGGTAGTTGACAATGAACTCGCAATTCCGCCTTTGGCCGACAAACTTGTCCGGGGACAGGACGCCCTGCCGGGCCAGGAACAGTATCACGTCTGGTTTATGACGGACGGCAACGGCTCACTAATCTGCTCGCCCAGATTCTACGTGAAAACATCAACACTAATCAAGCCCACAATCATCACCCGAACTCGTAAGGCCGATACGTTTCTCTGGGAGGTAACGGGAAAAATATGGGCCGATGAGGCGGTCTATAATCCCCAAACAAAGCAATGGGACCTGAAGAACGGAATGTCTTTGAAAAGAGGCGACCCAACCTCACTTTCCAGGATTGAGTCCATCGCTTCTTATCAATCCGACATCACACCCAAGGAAATTCCGGTCAGACGCAAATCGAGACACAAGGCACTGCTTAGCTCAAGTCAGTTGGCTCAATTGGCACGTCAAAGGACAAAAATCAAGGACCTGGCACAGCTCTACAGTGAAAAACACTTCCGCATTACCGACCCGATAATCAACCTGGTAATGCTTATGGTGAGTTTGCCGATTCTTGTCTGTCGCGACCCCAAATCTATGAAATCCGCCATTTTAATCAGCTTTATTCTGACCACGGCATGCTTTATTGTAACCTTCATTTGTAAAATGGTAGCGACCGAAGTATTCTTCAATCGGATAAGGCCGGAGTTATGGGCCTGGCTGCCGGTCTTTATATTCCTGCCCATTGCTTTCATCGAATTCGACTCTATGAAAACTTAGAGGCGTTCTGCATCGGCTAAGTCGGCTGCTTCTCGATTTTCCCGGCAGTTAATGCCCGCTGGATTTCCCTGCTGATTCTAAGGCTGCACCACTTTTGCCCGCACATCGAGCAGTAATCATCAGCGGTCCTTTCATCTGAGTTGATTCGTTCACCGTCACGGTTATGCATCTGTTCCGCGGTACGAGGGTCAAGGGCCTCGGCAATATGTCTTTGCCAATCCAGATTAGCGCGGGCGATGCTCAGGGATTTATCCTTTTCTATGGCCCAAGGCAGTCCGCGGGCCACATCTGCCGCATGAGCGGCTATCTTCGAGGCAACAACGCCGCGGCGAACGTCCTCGACATCGGGCAGGCCCAGGTGCTCGCGCGGAGTAACATAGCACAAAAAAGAAGCACCATAATACGCCGCGGCTGTCCCACCAATCGCCGACGTAATATGGTCATAACCCGGCGCAATATCAGTCACCAACGGCCCTAATACGTAAAAGGGGGCTCCCTTACAAATCTCCTGCTGAATTTCAACATTGTACTGTATCTGGTCAAAGGGAACGTGTCCCGGCCCTTCGACCATAACCTGACAGCCGTTGGCCTGCGCCCGCTGCGTCAATTCACCCAGCGTCCGCAGCTCGGCCATTTGGGCTTCATCGGTCGCATCGGCAATACAGCCCGGCCTAAGCCCGTCCCCAAGGGAAAAACAAACATCATACTGGCGCATTATGTCGGACAGCTCATCAAACATTTCGTACATTGGATTCTCGCGGTCGTGATAAAGCATCCACTTGGCCAGCAGCGCCCCGCCCCGGCTGACAATCCCGCTGGTACGCTTCTCGATTAAAGGCAAATGTTTTTTCAATACTCCTGCGTGTATCGTGAAAAAATCAACGCCTTGCTTCGCCTGTTTTTCAACCGTCTCAAGAATCAGCTCGCAGGTTATATCCTCTACGTCCCTGTCTATAACCACCTCGTAAATCGGTACTGTCCCGAATGGAACGGTGCATTCAGCCAGAAGCCTTTCACGAATAGCATCAAGCCGGCCGCCTGTACTCAGGTCCATTATGGCATCGGCGCCGAGTTCTATAGCGATTTTCATTTTTTCAAGCTCGGCCTCGACCGATGAACGCACCGAGCTGGTCCCGATATTGGCGTTGACCTTCGTTGTTACAAGCCGACCGATCCCGACAGGCTGAAGATTTGCCGCCAAATGAATTATGTTAGCCGGTATTACCAACCGACCCTCCGCCACTTCACAGCGAACGGCCTCCGGCTCGATGCCTTCTTTCTGCGCAACATTTTTCATTTGCTCTGTAACGCTACCGCGCTTCGCGGCCTGCAATTGTGTAGCCATCTTATCTAACTCCCAAAAGAAAAAATCGCTCCCGTAAAGAAGCGATTTTTTAATTTCCGGCATTCGATTTATCTCGCTTCCCTACGCAGGTCCCCCGCCGATACGGCGGATTGCCTGATCAGGTTCGAAGGGTTTACTCTCAGGCCCACGTCACCGAGCCACCCCTAGCGAACACTCATCATTTTACCACCAGGGCCAAGGTACGTCAAATAAATCCTGCTGCCCAATAGCTCGTAATTTTTCCTACGTTAGCCGTGGAAACAACGCTTCACAAGGCTTAACCGGCTCTTTCAGTATCTCAAGAATTTTTTTGCTGGTCTCCGGCAGAAACGGCGCCAGCCAGTAACCTACCTGCCGGATATCACATAACCAGGCCGACAGTCGGGCCTTGAGGGACGCATTATCCGGCTTCTTCAATAGCTCCCAGGGCCTTGCCCTGTCAATATCCCGATTTAATCGCGTTATGGCTTGCCAAAGAATCTCAAGTGCTTTGTCAAATTCGTAATTTCGAATTGCAGCGCGATATCCCTCAGGCTCGCTGATTATCGATGGATACTCATACTCCCTCAAGTTAGCCCTCTCACATAAAGACGTGACTCTACTGACCAGATTTCCCAGACCATTTGCCAGGTCGGTGTTATATAGACTCTTGAGACGCTGTGTTGAAAAATCGCCGTCATCGAAAGGACTAACAGCCCGCAACAAATAATACCTAACGGCATCGGCCCAAAAACCATCGACGCATTCGAAAGGGTCAATACTGCCGCCGAGAGACTTGCTAATCTTTTGTCCCTTTTCCGTGATGAATCCATGGACCATGATTTCATTCGGCAAAGGCAAACCCGCCGATAGAAGAAACGCAGGCCAGTAAACAGCATGAAACTTCCAGACGTTCTTGCCGATTACGTGGACCTTGGTCGCCGATTCGTTCCAGAAGTTATCCCAGTCATCCCCTTTGCCATAGCCTAAACCTGAAATATAGTTCGTAAGAGCATCGAACCAGACCCACACAATCTGAGTATCATCCCCCGGAACTGTCACCCCCCAGCCATCCGAACGCTGTGCCAGGCGGGAAATGCTAAGGTCCTGCAGGCCGCTTCGAACGAAGCTCAAAACTTCGTTTTTACGACTGGCGGGAATCACCTTGAGCTCGTCCGTATCAAGTAGCTTTTCCAACTGGGATTGATAGGCCGATAGCCGAAAAAAATAATTTGTTTCATGAACTTGGGCAGGCTTGGTTTTGTGGTCCGGACAGCAGCCATTAAGAAGGTCCTTCGGCCGGTAAAAGTCCTCGCAACCGTTGCAGTAAAGCCCGGTATACTCCTTGACATAAACGTCATCCGCCCGCAGCCGCTTCCAAAACAAATGAACCGACCTGTGATGCGCCGGGTCCGTCGTCCGCACAAAATTATCAAACGAAATATTCAGGACACAGCTCAATCGCTGGAACACTTCAGAATTTCTGCCAACCAATTCCTGGGGTGTTATTTCGAGCCGGTGAGCTGAGACAACATTCTTAAAGGCGTTCTCGTCGGTTCCCGTCTGGAAGTATGTTTCATTTCCTATTAGGCGATTGTATCGCGCGACTACGTCCGCCTGCACCAACTCCAGAGCAAAGCCGATATGCGGCCGGGCGTTAACATACGGTATAGTCGTAGTAACATATATTTTCTTGCTCATCAGATTCTCCTTGAATTTCAGGGTTAATAAAAAAGCCCGGGAATGGAAAACACTCCCGGGCATAGTCTAATTCGCTGTCGGTAAGGGAATCTATTTGAGCATAACTCCCGAGCCGGCGACAGACCATGCCCTCAGCCCCATCATCCAAGGCAATACTGGAGGACTTGTTCTCGTCAGCCAACTCGGCAAAACTACACCTTTCATTAGTAATTAAAAATCACTTATCAATCCGGTATTATACTATATCGACCGCCAATCGGGCAACCTTAAAATTTATTAAGTTAAGCAAGTAACCGGTTCGCTGAACCTTGGCCGGCTTAGGCTAACTTAAAACTTGCAGCAACTACTGATAGAGGGGGCATCTTGACTTCGGCTTTGCCGTCGATAATTTTTACATCGGAAAATGGAGCCGACTTAATCAGGTCCGGCCTCTCAAACGAATTGGCTGCCTTGGGGCCGGGGCCGGTTAACTTTTCCGCATCCGCCAGTTTACTAATTGCCCTGTCAGCTACGCAAATACTTACTTCAGCTTCCTGTTCCAGATTCCGGTTGACCAAAAAGACACTGAGTTTATCACCATCAAGGACAGCACTTACATCCACGTAGTTAACCACACCCTTTGTAGCACCCTCGTAAGTAGGACCTTCAACAATCGGCCTTAATGAGACGCCCTGCCGTCTCTTCGAGAACATCTCGAACGGATAAAATGTAGACTGAATCAGCAACTCATCGCCACGCGTCATAAGCGGCGCAATTACATTGACCACCTGTGCAAGGTTGGCAATCTTTACTACGTCGGCATGGCGAATAAAGCTATTTAAGAAACCCGCTACCACCAGGGCGTCTTCCAGATTATAAACCTCCTCGAGCAGGTGCGGTGCGAATTTGCCCCCGCCGTCAACCTGCTTGTTTTTATACCAGACATTCCATTCATCGAAGGAAAGAAACGCTCGCTTTTTGCTTTTGTTCCTGGCCTGCACAATTCGGCAGACCGCGTCCATCTGCTCGATATACCAGTCTATTTCATTCGTAACGGCAAGATAATCGGCTGTATCATCTTTCTCGTTTCCTACGTAGCGATGCAGACTGATATAGTCGGCATAATCGCCGACGTATTCGAGCACCTGCCGGTCCCAGTCAATAAAGTTCTCGGCTACACACGAGCCGCAGACAACAAGCTCGATACTTCCGTCGGCGTCTTTCATCATCTTGGCCGCCTGTTGTGCCCGGAGAGCATACTCATTTGCCGGCACATGCCCAACCTGCCAGTTTCCATCCATCTCATTACCAAGGCACCACAGTTTCACACCATACGGCTCGGCCGCGCCGTTTTTAGCGCGCATATCAGCGAACTTTGTTCCCGCAGACAGATTACAATACTCTACCCACTGGCGCGCCTCAAGAGGCAAGGCAGAGCCGAGATTGACTGTCAGCATCGGAGTCCAGTTTATCTTCCTGCAAAGCTTTATATACTCATCCGTGCCGAACTCGTTCGTCTCGTTGCTTTGCCAGGCAAGGTCGCGCACCGTTGGCCGAGTTTCTCGGGGACCAACACCATCAAACCAGTGATAGCCGGATGCAAAATTGCCGCCTGGATAACGTATTGCGGTCATATTCAGCCTGGCCAGTGATTCGAGAACGTCCGTCCGGAAGCCTTCATCATCAGCGTGCCTGCTGTCCGGCTCATATAATCCCTGGTACACGCTACGGCCTAAGTGTTCGATGAAGCCGCCAAACAAACGACTGTCAACCCGACCAATTTCAAACTTAGTGTCAACAGTTACAGTAGTCTTATCCACAATCTTTGCTCCAATTGTACTCTATACTAAACAATTAATTACGGGCTTATCAGAGGAGGTACACTTTGTCCTTCAAGCCCGATATATTTCTCGCCGCTAAGGCGCCTGCAACCTTGTTCGGTAATTAAAAAATCATCTTCGATTCGCACACCAAATCTGCCCGGTATATAAACACCCGGCTCAATCGTAACAACCTGTCCGACTTTAAGTTTGCCCTTAATATTCCCGGATATGACAGGGCCTTCGTGTATCTCAAGTCCTATGCCGTGTCCCGTGCCATGGCCATACACCGGCAAGCCATAAGAGCTGATAACCTCTCGCGCCGCCCGGTCAACTTCGTCTATCAACACGCTGGCACGTAACTTATTTATCGCCGCCTGCTGCGCTTCGAGCACGGCTTTATAAGCCTTCGCATAAGAACGTGATATTTTTCCAAACGCAAAGCAGCGCGTCATATCGCAACAATATCCATTATAAACTGCCCCCCAGTCGATAAGTATCGGCTGGTTCGCTTTTAACCTGCTTTGTCCGGGCCGGTGGTGTGGGCGGGATGCGTTGGGGCCGAAGGCAACGACCGGCTCAAAACTGCTGCCTGCTCCTAACTTACTCATCTCGAAAACAATGATTCCAGCCAGCTCATTTTCCGTCAGACCCAGCCTAACCTGCTTTAACGCCCTGCCCAAAGCCTGCTGGGCAATTTTAGCCGCTTTGCGAATGGTCGAAACCTCATAAGAATCCTTGGTTTCCCGAATACTCTCAACCAAACTGCTTGTATTCCTGATGCGCGACTTGGCGCTCCTTTTAAGAGCGATGAATACCGCTATGGACGTAGAATCCTCCAGACCAATAATATCTGCCGCCTTGGACTTTTTTATCAGGTCGGCAACCACAGCAATCATCGGTCCTTTTCTCTGTATAATTTTACACCCGAGACATTCTTTCGTCGCCTGCTCGGTGTATCTGCTATCGGTAACAAGGTACATACTTCGCGGGGTAATTAAGGCCCAGCTATCATCACCCAGGAAGCCGGTCAAATAGGTAACATTGGCCGGTTTGGTTACCACCAGCCAGTGCAGATGCTTTTCCCGCAGGCAATCACGAACCAAATTAACGCGTTTTTTCATTACTCCCGTGCTCATCCTTCTTAAAGTGAATTAATACCAGAATATGTGAAAAAATAAAGTTTTTTAGTCCCCCAAATTTGCTTTTAGCCCATTTTATTATTATCTTTAACACGACAACGGCAAAAGAGGGCATTTAGGACGAACAAATAAGTTGCCTGCATTCCTAATCTGGACCCTCTTTAATGAAACAAAGACTGCATTGATTGGTCGCCTATTCCGGTGTTTTCCGCAAGGGGGAAGTTTTTCTGAGTCTGGTTTTTAAAGGACGACCTTCAAAAGGCCGTCCTTCTTTTTATGGCTTGTCTGACCAACTATCCGCCATTACAATACTCCATAATTAAGCAATTTTCTTGTCGCAGGGATTAACATTATGCTACCAATTCGCACGAGTGTAAGGCCTTATCGCACACCATACGCAAATTATGCCCTGATTATCGCTAACATATTTATCTTCCTGGTAAGCTACTGGCCCCATCAGGTCAGGATGGGCCAGCACATTATTCAAGAGCCGCTTCGGGCCTGGGCTGAGGGATTTATGCTTCATCCGAGTCGGCCTTATTTATGGCAGTTCGTAAGCTATGCTTTCCTGCACGGCAGCCTGATACACATAATTGGCAATATGTATTTCCTCTATTTTTTCGGTAACAGCGTTAACGACAAGCTCGGCCATATCGGCTATTTATGCTTTTTCCTTGGTGGGGCGGTTTTTGCCGGTCTTGGACACAGTTTGCTCCACACAAATCCGGTCCTTGGGGCAAGCGGTGCGGTCGCAGCCGTTACCGGTGCCTACGTGGTCCTGTTCCCCCAGAGCGTTATTACCGTATTATACTGGTTCTTCTTCATTGGAACGATGGAGTTTTCAGCACTGTATTTTATTATTCTCAAGCTGATTTTCTGGGATAATATACTCGAGCCCAAATTCTCTCCCGACGCCATCGCTTATGACGCGCACCTTGCCGGCTATGGATTTGGAATCGGCGCTGTCATACTGCTGTTGGCAACAGGCTTAGTTACCACAAGTGGATTCGACCTGTTGTCTATGCTCAAGCGGTGGAATCGGCGCCGTCATTATCGTGACGTTGTTTCCAATGGCTATGACCCGTTTTCAGGTCGTACAGTTAAACCGATAAAGGTCAGGGAGATTGAAAAGACACCGGAACAAAAGGCTCAGGAAAGCAGGATTTTGGAACTTCGCAGCCGCATTACCGACTTCATTGAACAGGATAATCTGGCGACGGCATCACAGATATATCTGGAGCTTATGGCAATCGACGACCAACAGGTACTGCCCAGGAAGCAATTACTGGATATTGCCAATCAACTTATGGCTGACAGTATGTATGCCGAATCGGCCAAAGCCTATGAACAGTTCTTAAGTCATTATGGAAATTACGAATACATCGAGCAGGTCCAGCTTATGCTCGGTATATTGTACTGCCGTTACCTTCAGCAGCCCGGCCCGGCTATAAAGTACCTAAAAGCCTCCTGCGAAAAACTTACGGACCCGGGACAACGGAAAATGTGCGAGGATGAGCTTCAACGCCTGAAAAGCTGAACGGTGGAATTCTGCCTGCCGAGGAAGACGGCAGAACTATAAATATAATGATTTGACAACACCGGCTGGAGGTGTTAATCTGCAGCACGAGAAATTGTTGTGGAAATGAAAGGCTTAATAACACTTTCTTTTTCGGGAGAAATGAAATGCGTGCTCGCGTAATCCTTTTGCTCATAACAATTACAGTTCTGCTCGAAGGCGTTTCTCCGGCCCAGGAACCTGCCGATGTAAATTTGCCTGCTGTGCCGTATGTTGCCGAGATAACGGGCTCAAATATAAACACCCGCTCGGGGCCCGGTATGAACTATTATCGATGCGGCAAACTCAGCAAGCCCGACAGAGTAACAGTTGTCGGGCACAAATCCGGCTGGTCCAGCATTGTTCCTCCGCCCGGCAGTTTTTCCTGGATATCAAAACAATATCTAAAAACTGATCCAAAGAACCCAATCCTCGGCGTCGTTACGGCAGACGAGGTGCGCGTCTGGGCCGGTTCTGCACTTGTTGAGCCAATACACTCTGCAAGTCTGCAAATAAAACTCAACATCGGCCAGACTGTCGCGCTAACGGGAGAAGAAAAAAGCGGCTATTGTAAAATTGTCCCGCCTGAAGGCGCCTATTTATGGGTAAGCACACAATACACAAGATATCTCAATCCCCTCGATGATATAGAAATTAAATATGCAGAACCGCAACCCACCTATGAAGTTCCTGAGCTTAAGCCGGAACCTGGGCCACAACCAAAGGAAACTCCCCCAACAATACATCAGCCCGAGGATAAAATACTTAAGAAATACTATGATCTTGAGAAACAGATCGAGGCCGAGCGAGAAAAACCTGTAACCGAACAGGATTACGGCAGTATTAAAGAGGCTCTTACCGAAATTGTCAACAAGGCAAACAGCCACAAGGCCGGTCGCTATGCCAAGTTCCAGCTCGAACGTATAAACCGTTTTGAGATTGCACGCAATGCAAGCGAGAAGATTCAAGTGCAGGACAAGCAACTGGCCCAGTTAAGAGAAGAGATTCGAAAGGCCGGTCAGGACCGGCTGGCACAGGTGCGGGACCTCGGTAGATTCACGGTGATTGGGCAGCTTCGCCCCTCACAGGTTTATAACCTTCAATCAGGCCTGAAACGGTATCTGCTGCTCGATGAAAGTCAAAAGGTGCTTTGCTATAGCCAACCGGCTGATGAGGCACAAGGCATTGATCTAACCAGCCTTATGAACTCCAAGGTTGGCCTGGTCGGACGGATAAAAACCGACCCTCAGTGCAGTGTACCTTTAGTAATATTTAACCAGATCGAGCGAATAATCACCTCAGAAATAAAGTAGAACAAAGCCGATTAAGACAGCATTAGTTCCGCCCGGGACTCTTGCCCGTCGCGGCGGGCTTGCTTCCGAGAATTCCGAGTGTTTGCTTGATTACGGGCAGAGTCGTAATTTCTATTTCCGCGTCGTTAAAATGACCGGCGACCTTCATTTCGATGGCTGCCGGTGCCAGGCCCTCTGCAAGCGAGTCAAGCAATGAAGGTTCAGCCTCAAACCGCGAGCCACTGGCGGTAAAACTTAAATCAACGTTCTTGCTCAATAAATCCATTCGGCCGGAACCCCGAAAACAGAAAACCTTGCCCTGTATATCAATCTCCTTTAGAAGCAACTGGTTTTGTTTGATATAAGAATCAATAAACATATTCTCAAAGGCAAAATCGCCGGGCGCAGTCAATTTGAGCACGGAAAGCATTTTAGCCAGAATGGACAGTCTGCCGACCTGCATATCACGGATGCTGAGCTGAAGCCTGCCCGTGCGAGCCGAATCATCTCCCGACAGACCGAGAACAGACAGCGAGCCACTCATTCGCCCACTTGTATATTCGTGGTCGTGGTTCTCATCGCCGGGCTGTTGCATCAGGAATTTTTTGAGGTCTATATTCTCAAAGCCGAGCCAGGCATTGTAACCCAAAGCACCTTCGGTCAATTGCCTAAGTTCGAAATCAGCTGTAACTCTGCCGTCGTAACAATCAGCAACAAAGTTTCTGGCTGTCCAGGTTCCTTCATCAGGGTCGTAATTAATCCTGGTTTTAGCTCTTGATAAAGGTCTGCCTTTAATTGTAAGCTCTTCTGCGCGCAAACTTACATCGGCCCTTGAAAAACCGAGACCTTCAAGATACAGCCATTTCATATCCAACACTCCATCCAGCCGATTTATAATTCCCTCAGGTCCGAAGGCACAATCCTTTAATATCACCTTACCAGAAAAATCAACGCAATCTCGTCCGCCATCGGCTTTAAATATCTTCAGACTCTCAACGTCCAAATCAAACCGCCCCGAGGGAGAAATATCTTCATAAACATTCGGCACAACAACATCAAGAACCGCCTCAAGCCGCCGGTCGAAAGGAATATTTTGAGCGTAAAAATTAAACTCTCCCGCTTGAAAATCCTCATCGCCCAGATCAAGCCGGCCGTTTAGTTTTAACTCTGCCGTATCTTGCCCCGGCAGTATCAGACCTGACGCAACAGCCGTAATATCATTCAAATAGATGCCTTCCTTCGTTATTGTCAAAGTTCCCTTCAGGCCTTTAAGCGGATAAGAAAATTTTTCAAAATTGATATTGTTTCCGAAACAATTAACGATAATCCTGTACGCAGGACAATCAGCTGGGGCATTATGATTTAACTCGGCCGATATGTTTAATCTGCCTTGCCCTTTCAATTTTGCAAGCACCTTGGCCGGACCTTTAGAAAGGACGCGAACCAAATTATCGTTAATCTCCAGTTCCTCCGCTCTCAAAAGCAGACAATAGCCGATTTTTTCATCCTCCAGAGCACGAGGCCAGACTCTGCCGCTCAGCGAGATACTACTTGTGCCGCAACGGCCCGTCAGCTCTTCAATCTGCAGCAGCTCATCGGTAACAATCGCCCTGCCGGTTACATCTGTAGCGGAAACTTGTGCCATAGGTAAAGGAAATGTATCGGAGCTGATTTTCTCAGCATCAAGTGTTACGTTGGCAATATATTCAACGGCATCTTCTTTCACTTCAGAGTTAAATACCTCAGCCTCTACATTGATAAAACCATCAACCTCAAACTGCTCATAGAATCGCCTCTGGTGCTCAGGCAAAGCCGCCTTTAACATCGAGTCAATAAGAATATGCTCGGCATTAATCTGAATATCGTACTTCGGCCGGTCGGTGCGAAGTCCTGAAATTTCTCCATTGAAAGTTATCTGCCGGGATTCATACATCGAAGTAACACTGGAAATCCGTGCCGTGTCGTTTCCAATGGAAAATCGGCCGGACAGATTTTTCAGCGGGTAGGGAAAATGCACATATTGAGCACTGCCCCCAAGTAACTCAGCCGCCAGAGTGTGTTTCCGCCGACCTCCGGGCTGGTTGATAAAACTGTAGTCTATTCGCACAGCGCCGCTCGGAGAAAAAGTGTTCCAGAACTTCTTTTGTCTGCCGCTAAGAGCCCGATAAAGCTCATCATCCAAAGGTACATTCCGGCCGGCAATCTGAATTTGGCATTCCCAGTTTGGGCCAAAATTCTTTGAGTAACCGCTAATAACAATTTCGTGGTCGCCATTTTTGCCGCGAAGACTGTTAAGAACAGCACTATTCGCTGTAAAATCTACGGAACCTTTCAGGCCGTCAATCTTATACGGGAATCCTTCATGGCAGAAAGAAACACCCCTGCAAACAAGCCTGCCCAGACAGTCCGTCTCCGAAAGCCCGTCAAGCCTGCCTTCCGCTATTAGCTCAATATCCACAAGGCCATTCGGATTGTACTGAGATAAAAATCTCTTTACAGATGGGCTAAACTCCTCCAAAAGCAGCCTATTGTACACAACTGCTTCTGCCATAGGCTCAGAGGTAAAAAGTAAATTATTAATTCTTGCCTGCACCTCGAAGCTGCCTTTCGCCGCCAAGTCATTCAAGGTCCCTGCTATACTAATCTGTGTATTTTGACCCAACTGTCCATTGAGTTTTTTCACATAGATATTATCCTCATTGTACTCAAGCTCCACATTTAGATTACTCAGATTCCATAGGTTATCGAATGCGGGCAGGCGCAGTGATAAAAGTCCGCCTTGTAAAACAATCCTGCTACGTTCGCCACAAAGCCAGTATCCCCTAAGGTTGCCGAGCCGGCCGTCAGACAAATCGGTCGTTGTTATGCTGAGGTTATATTGCTGTTTAGAATGTGCCTGTGAAAACTCTGCCTTGATGTCAAGCGAAAGAATTTCTTCCACGCCATCGTTCACCTGTGGAGAGACCCTGCTACATTTAACTTTTCCTTTTTTAACAATTACAGCAGGCCACTTAGATGATATACGGTCTGCCCGAGGTGTTTTCAAACATTCGATGTTCCATCTGCCTGAGTCTGTGTCATACTGAGCATTCAGCATTAAATCTTCGACAGTAATCTCTTTCAAACGCGGCCGTAAAGTCAGCAAACTCGCGGCCTTGAAACGAACATTTACAGTACGCGCCTCAAGGATGGTGTTGTCGTACTTTTCCAGCCGGCCCGGTTTAATCAGCAGCTCATCAATTCTTACCGTCCCGTTGAGGTGAAAATCCACCCCTTCCAATATCACTTCTGCTGTGGTCAACTCCTGGATTTGTCTTACTGCTATCGGAAGCAGCAGTTTATTGCCGGCGTGGTTATAAAGCCACCATAGACAAACAGCGATACCAAGGCACGAAACCAGCCAAATAAAGGAAACTTTTTTAAGCCTTAGCGGCATCCCAAAACCATCCCTCATGCCAAGGCTGCTGAAGATCTTGTGTGTTATCTTTTTAGCGCCTTCTCGGCAATATCATGACGATAATACGCCTCGTCAAACTTTATTTTCGCTACGGCATCGTAGGCCGTGTCCTTTGCTTCCCTCACGGTCGCACCGAGAGCGGTTACACCAAGGACCCTGCCTCCCGCAGTAACAATTTCTCCATCTTTTTTAGCCGTGCCGGCGTGGAAAACCACGACATTCTTCATCGCCGATGCTTCATCAAGTCCGGTTATAACCTTGCCTTTTTTGTAATCACCGGGATAGCCTCCGGAGGCCATTACTACACAAACTGCAGTTTTGCTATCCCATTGAAGTGTAATCTTGTCCAACCGGGCTTGGCACACCGCCAGCATAACCTCGAGCAAATCACTTTTAAGTCGCGTCAAAATCGGTTGAGTCTCAGGGTCTCCGAAACGCACATTGAACTCGAGCACTCTCGGGCCACCTGCTGTAATCATAAGGCCCACATACAACACGCCTTTGTAAGGCGTGCCGCTACGATTCATCCCGTCAATTGTGGGCACCAGAATTTCACGCGTAATCTGCTTCATCAATTGCTCGGTTACTACCGGAGCCGGGCTGTAGGCTCCCATACCGCCGGTATTCGGGCCGGTATCACCATCGCCTATGGGCTTATGGTCCTGCGAGCTTTCCATCACATAGATATTTCGCCCGTCCACAAACGCCAGTATCGAGGCCTCTTCACCCAGCAACTTATCCTCAACAACCACTTCCTCCCCGGCCGGGCCGAATATTTTGGCACACATTATCTGTTCCGCCGCCAGAATCCCGTCGGAAGGCTCATCACACACAAAAACGCCTTTGCCTTTTGCAAGACCGGCCGCTTTTATGACTACCGCTTCGTCCCTGCTGGCGATGTAAGCTTTCGCATCTTCAAATCTGTCAAAAATTCTCGCTTCAGCAGTAGGGATAGAGTTTGCGCGCATAATCTGCTTTGAGAAGGACTTGTTCGCCTCAAGCTGTGCGGCCCTCGCCGTCGGGCCGAACGCCATTACTCCCGCTGCCTCGAAGGCATCAACAATACCGGCGGCAAGCGGTTCTTCAGAACCGACCACCACCAGCTCAACATTCTGCTGACGAACAAAATCTACCAATTTATCTATCTCGCCGGCGGCTATATCCACGTTGGTTCCGCATTGAGCTGTACCGGGATTACCCGGAGCAATATAAAGTTTGCCGAGATTCTCTGACTGGGCCAACTTCCAGGCCAAAGCATGCTCCCGACCTCCGCTACCCACTAATAGAACGTCCATTAGCTCTCCTCAATTCTGCTTATTTGTTAATTATCAACTGCCAGTGAGCAAACAATCTAACACAACCGACCGCCCCGCTCAAGTTTTCTATCCCAAAAGATTTTACAACATCCCAAAACCGGTTATAAATTGCTTGACAACAATGCAGGCTGCCAATAAATTGTTGCTTCTGTTTTTTAGTAAAGAAAATAACAAATAGCCTTATTTGCAGTCAAAAAAAGGAGGTATCCAATGGCGGTCAAAGTTGGAATCAATGGTTTCGGGAGAATCGGAAGAGCTGTTACAAGAATCATTATGGAGCGAAAAGGCGCTCTGGACCTCGTAGCGGTTAACGACCTTTCAGACGCTAAGGTCTTGTCGCATCTATTCAAGTACGACTCGGTAATGGGCCCCTGGAACGGCACGGTTGAGGTCAAAGGTGACCAGCTTGTGATTAACGGCAAGGCCATCAAGGTCCTGGCGGTACGCAATCCTGCCGAGCTGCCCTGGAAGGATATGGGCGTTGAGATCGTGGTTGAATCGACAGGCATATTCCGAACACTCAGCTCGCCTAAAGGTGGATACGGCGACCACCTCAAAGCCGGAGCAAAAAAAGTGGTGCTGACCGTGCCGGCCAAAGATGATATAGAGGCCACAATCGTTTTGGGCGTTAATGATGAGATCCTGACCGCCAAGACACAATACGTCTCGAACGCAAGCTGTACTACAAATTGCCTGGCGCCCGTGGCAAAGGTCCTCAACGACTCATTCGGCATTAAGACCGGACTGATGACCACTATTCACGCCTACACCAACGACCAACGCGTTGCAGATATGATTCATAAAGACCTTCGCCGTGCCCGTGCCGCAGCAGTCAATATTATCCCGACTACCACCGGTGCCGCAAAGGCCATCGGCAAAGTAATTCCCCAGCTCGACGGTAAACTCGACGGCCTCGCCATTCGCGTTCCGGTCCCGGTCGGCAGCGTTGTGGATTTGGCAGCAGAGCTTGAAAAAGATGCTACCGTCGATTCGGTCAACGCAGCCATGAAGGCAGCCGCCGATGGACCAATGAAGGGTATTCTTGTCTACTGCGACGAACCGATAGTCAGCAGTGACATTATCAAAAATCCGGCTTCAAGCATTTTTGATTCACTGTGCACGATAGTTAAAGGCGATATGGTTAAAGTTCTCAGTTGGTACGATAATGAGTGGGGTTATTCGTGCCGGACAGTCGATATTATGGAAAAGTTGGCAAAGATGTAACGAGTAAGCAAGTGAAGCTGAAGGACTAATCGAGAAATTTACGGAAGGCAGTAAAGTTTATGGCCAAGAAAACCGTTGCAGATATCGATGTTAAAGATAAGAAGGTATTGATGCGGGTCGATTTCAATGTCCCGCTCGATGATAACGCGAGCATTTCGAGCGACGACCGAATTGTCAAGGCGCTGCCCACCATAAAGAATGTCCTCTCGCACGGCGGAGTCCTGATTCTGATGAGTCATCTCGGCAGACCAAAAGGCCAAAGGGATGATGGGCTCTCGCTTAAGCCCGTAGCAGACAGGTTATCCGAACTGCTTGGTAAGCCGGTAGTCTTCGCCGATGATTGTATAGGCCCGCAGGTAAAAACGCAGGCCGAGGCCCTTAAGCCGGGCCAATGTATGCTTCTTGAGAATCTGCGCTTCCACAAGGAAGAAACAATAAAAGACAAGGCGGCCAAGGAAGATACGCAGCTGCGGAAGGCAAAGGACGATTTTGCCGCTCAGCTTGCCGAGCTGGCCGACGTCTATGTCGACGATGCGTTCGGCACGGCACATCGGGATAACGCCTCTATGTACACGGTCCCATCTCTTATGGAAGGAAAGGACAGGGTGATTGGATTTCTAATTGAGAAGGAACTTAAATTCCTCGGCGATACACTCCAGAATCCACAAAAACCCTTCACCGCCATACTGGGCGGCGCGAAAGTATCGGACAAAATCGGCGTCATCGAAAACCTAATCCCCAAAGTCGACCGAATCCTGATTGGCGGTGCAATGACATATACCTTCCTCAAGGCACAAGGGACAAACGTAGGAAAGAGTCTGTGCGAGGACGACTTTCTCGATAAAGCGAGCCAGCTTCTCGAGCAGGCTAAAGACGCAGGTTGCGAGTTGGTTTTACCCAATGACCATGTTGTCGCACGCGAACTTAAAGCCAACGCCGAACACAAGGTCGTCTCCGGGGATATTGATGCTGAGTGGGCTGGAATGGACATCGGCCCGGAGACCCAAAAAGTTTTCGCAGAAAAAATTGCCGACGTCAAAACGATTATGTGGAACGGCCCGATGGGCATCTTCGAACTGCCGCCGTTCGACGAAGGGACGAAATATATTGCTCAGGCCGTTGCCCGGGCCACAAAGGCGGGCGCACAAAGTATCATAGGCGGAGGCGACAGCGCAAGTGCCGTAAAAAAGCTCGGCCTGGAGAACGAAATAAGTCATATATCAACCGGCGGTGGGGCTTCACTTGAATTTATGGAAGGCAAAAAATTCAAGTGTATCGAAATACTCGATGAGAAATAATACCAACCGGTAAGCTAAACAAGACGTAAGGCTGAAAATGACTAATCTAAAGCTGCCAAAGCCCGGCACCATCGAAATTGTTCCTTCAATACTAAGCGCCGATTTTGCCAGGCTCGCCGATGAAATCGCACAGGTCGAGAATGCAGGTATAAATATGCTCCACCTTGATGTGATGGACGGCCATTTCGTACCGAATATTACCATTGGCCCGCCCGTAGTCGAGAAACTTCGAAAATACAGTCGGCTCCTCTTCGATGTCCACCTGATGTTAAGCGAGCCTGACAAATATTATAAGCTTTTTATCCAGGCCGGCGCCAACCACATAACTTTCCACGCCGAGACGGTCTCACAGCCGGAAAAAATTATAGACGCATTACACAATATAGGTGTTACAGCGGGTCTTTCTCTGAAACCCCAGGTGCCCGTTGAAACAATAGAAAATATCGCACCGCTGTGTGATATGATTATGGTAATGACGGTGGAGCCGGGCTTCGGAGGACAAGAGCTGATAGAACAGGCGGCAAAAAAATGCGTGCGCGTAAGGCAAATTGTCGGGGATAAGGTCCGCATCGAGGTAGATGGCGGCATAAATGCCGACAACGCCGCCCGCCTGGTCTCCTACGGCGCCGATACACTGGTGATAGGCAATTCTATATTCTCGCAGCCCGACCGCCTTGCCGCGATAAACGAAATAAGAAAAGCCTGCACTTCTCCTTCGTAACTTTCATATCTGATTTGGTTTTGGACGGAGTTTATGGTAAAATGCGCAGCCGAACAGCCAAAACTAAGACGGGAACGATTATGCCGGAGAAAAAAGATTCTCAGTGGAATGGCTTTTCTCTGAAGCCGAGAAAAGAAATGCCCAGCGGCCTTTGGCTCGCCTGCCCAAAGTGCCAGCACATGCTCCACAAAAAATCCGTCGAACAGAATCTGAATATCTGTCCCGAATGCGGCTACCATTTTCGCATCGACGCCCAGACCCGAATCAACTATCTCGTCGATGAAGGTTCTTTTCAGGAGTTGCTTTCGGAGCTTAGTACATCCGATCCGCTCAACTTCAAATTCCGCGGCACAAGCTACAAGCAGCGAATCAGGACAAACGCGAAAAAAACACAGACCGCGGAGGCACTCAGGATTGGCAAGGCCTTCGTGAAAGGAAGAGGTGTGATGCTGGGGGTAATGGACTTCAACTTTCTGGGCGGCTCTATGGGCTCGGTGGTCGGGGAGAAGTTCTGCACGGCCGTCGACCATGCGACCGAGCAGTCGCTGCCGCTGGTTGTAGTAAGCTGTTCGGGCGGGGCCAGGATGCACGAAGGCGTAGTTTCGCTGGGACAGATGGCCAAGACGAGCGCCGCGCTGGCCAAATATGACGAGGCCAGCGGCCTTTTCATTTCCGTCATGACCGACCCGACAACCGGCGGTGTTACCGCAAGCTTCGCGATGCTCGGTGACGTTATCATTGCCGAGCCGGACGCCCTTATTGGTTTCGCCGGCCCCAGAACAATTTACGAGACCATCAAGGTCGAACTGCCCGAAGGTTTTCAACGTTCGGAATTTCTGCTCGAGCACGGCTTCATTGATATGATTGTCAATCGCAAGGATTTGCGAAGCGAAATCGCCCGCCTTATCGACTACTGCGGAAAGTAAATCTCATATCTCGAAGCAATTAACCTTGTCTTTCGCGGTTTCTTCTTCAATCCATCTTTGTTAATTTGTGAATTCTCATGAAATAAAACGCGCCTACGGATTGACACCTTCAAGCCAGTTCATAGTCAAATCTCGTAAATCATCCAAATTTACTTCACCATCTCCAGTCACGTTAGCTTTCCCGCACCAGTTATTCTGGGGGCCACAGCCTGTATCCAGCCAGTGAATGGCGAACAAAGCAAAATCAACGAAGTCCACATCATAGTCATTGTCCATATCACCCCGAGGTTGAGCTATCCTATAAATCGCTTGTCCGAGCATATCTGAGACAAACAGCGACTTTCTATCATTAGAAAATACTAGACCATCAGGGCTTGGAAATGTAGGAACTGCACCACCACTTGCCGAAGCACCAATAAATCCCCTGGCAAATTCGGTAACTATTCCCGTCGGTGTTATCCGAAATAAGGAAATCCCAGTGGACACCCTCGCGGAAACATACATGTTTTCTCCAAAGGGCCCAAGTGGCGAAAAGGCAATAGCCGCGTAGCGACATGGGGCTGCAAAACTCGGAATTGAGACAAATGTCGTGAACTCTCCATTTGAATCGACTGTGGACAAAGCCCCACTTTGTCCATCCAAAACGAAAAGGCCGTTACCAAATGCCCCGCCAGGCCCGAAGGCGATTGTTGTGTGTCCTGAAAAGCCGACAAAGGTACTACGCGCGCCCGCCGGCGATACCAAGGCGATATCGTAGGGAGGGTCTCCCGTATTTGAGACGAAAAGGTCCGTACCGAAAGCACCTCCTGGCCCAAAGGCAATTCCATCTGGTTCGCTGAGAACTATCGGAGGAGGTGGAGGTGTAAGAAAACATTCGCCATTGGCGTCTGGATTCGGTTCGAGAAATACAATGGAACCGCCATAGTCACCATACTGACCACCATCCCGATTGTTGGAACTTATGTAGAGATTTTCAGTAAAGGGCGTCCCGGGGCCGAAAACCATCCATACCGGATCTGATTCTGCTGGGAGATTATAGAAGGTCGTAACCTGACGGGTTGTAAGGTCAACTCGAAGAATAGGGTCTGGAGGACCGGTGCCTGGGAAAAGTCGCAGATCTGCGCTGGAGACGTATAGAAAATTGCCAAATGGACTATTAGGGGGCGGAATCTCTAGCGCAAGTGGGAAATTTACGTCAGCAAACTTTTCTATGTAAAAGTTCGGGTCCAGGACAACCGGATCGCCTTGAGCAACTGCCGAAAGAAAAAACATCAAAGCAAGTCCAATCTGTATAGAGAAAACATAGCTTTTCATTTTTTTACCTCCGTTTTAGTTTGCATTGTACAATTATTAACAATAAATATATTGTGATATTTTTCAAGGGAAAAGGGCAGAAAAAAACAGAGATAAAGTGCATTCCCGCTTGTTCGGGAATGACAATCACTCCCGTTTCCTTGTCAACAGGCGTAAAAATCACACTTTCACTTCCAGCCAAAGCGCCGTATAATCTTCAATAATAATCAATAATCGATAATCAATTACTATGAGCTATTTCAGGGACAATGTAGAAAAAGCCATTGGTTACATACCGGGCCTGCAGCCGGACAAGCTCGATATTGTCAAGCTTAACACCAACGAAAATCCCTATCCGCCCTCGCCGGCCGTGCTGGAGGTAATTCGCAATATATCAGCGGAGCAAATTCGCCGATATCCTCAGCCGCAAGCCAACAATTTTCGCAAAGCAGCCGCGCAAGTCTTTAAGATATCCGCCGAGAACATAATTTGCACCAACGGCGGCGACGAGTTGTTAAGTATCGCCATTCGTGCCTTCTGCGACGAGAATCGACCACTCGCTTATCCGGTGCCGACTTATTCGCTATATCCGGTCCTGGCCGAGCTGCATAACTGCCCTACCATCGAAATCGCCTTCGATGAAGAATACAACCTGCCGGCCAAACTGGCCAAAACCGGTTCGGCCCTGACCATCGTCTGCAATCCGAACGCGCCCAGCGGCTCGTTCATAAGCCCGGATGAACTGGCATCCTTAGCTGATGAAATCTCCGGCGTACTGCTAATCGACGAAGCATACGTCGATTTCGCTAAAGACAACTGCCTTGGTCTGCTCGCGAAGTTCGACAATGTTATTATCCTTCGTACATTAAGTAAGGGTTATTCGCTCGCGGGCATCCGGTTCGGATTTGCCTTTGCGCATCGCCGGCTAATCGAAGGGCTGCTGAAGCTGAAGGATTCTTACAATGTTGACGCTATTGCCAACGAAGCGGCCGCCGCGGCCATCCAGGACCAGGTTTATTTTCGAAACACGGTTGAAAAAATAAAAGCCAGACGCAAAAAACTGACTGAACAACTAAAAGCACTTGGCTTTGACGTGCCCGACAGCCAGGCCAACTTCCTGTTGGCTAAATACGATGGCACCGATGCCCTGCATCTTTACGAAAAACTCGTCAAGCGTGGAATTTACATAAGATATTTTGCGTATCCAGGCCTTAAGGACAAACTGCGAATCACTGTCGGAACGCCGGAGCAGAATGATAAACTGATTAGCGCTCTCAAAGAAATATTATCGAAATAAGGATGTACTGTTATGAAAAAAAGGATTAATAACCCGCCCCGGAAGGCAAAAATCGAACGTAAGACCGCAGAAACTGACATCAAACTCGAGCTTAACCTCGACGGCATCGGCAAATATGACATCGATACGGGCATCGGCTTTCTCGACCATATGCTGAGCCACCTGAGCAAACACAGCAGGATGGACCTGAGCGTCAAGGCCAAAGGCGATTTGCAGGTTGATGCGCACCACACTGTTGAAGACGTCGCGATATGCCTCGGCAGCGCCCTCGCTGAGGCGCTTGGTAACAAAAAAGGCATCGCAAGATATGGCCAAAGCTCGGTCCCGATGGAAGACGCGCTTGCCAATGTTGCCGTTGACCTGTCCGGCCGGCCTTATTGCGTATATAGCGTCGATTACCGAACGGACAAAATCGGCGACTTCGACGTCGAGTGTATCGAAGAGATGCTGCGGAGTTTTACAAATAACGGCAGGTTTAACCTGCACATAAATGTTCCTTACGGCGTGAACAGCCACCATATCGCCGAGGCGATTTTCAAGGCTCTCGGCCAGGCACTCGCCGACGCCGTCAAAATCGTCGGCAAAGAGCTACCAAGCACGAAGGGGACGCTGTGAGCATAGAGGTACAATACGAATATCGAACCGGCATCGGCAGCGACATTCACAGGCTGGTAGTGGGACGAAAACTTATGCTCGGCGGTGTCTATGTCCCGCACTCTCTGGGCCTGGCTGGGCACAGTGATGGCGACGTGGCTCTGCATGCGGTTATTGACGCGATACTCGGTGCGGCGGCAATGGGCGACATCGGCACCCATTTCCCTGACACCGACCCGGACTTCGAGGACATAAACAGCAAAGAATTCTTGCTTGTCATAAAAGAAAAAATCACCAAAAAAAGATGGGAAGTAGTGAATGTTGACCTGATAATTCACGCCGAGCAGCCGAAACTCGGACAACTTAAAGGGCAGATGAAAAGATGCATAGCAGGTCTTTTGGGAATTGACTTTGCGGTAGTGAACATCAAGGCCAAGACCAATGAAGGCTTAGGCGAAATCGGCGCAGGCCAGGCGATTGCCGCCACCGCCGCCGTACTGTTGAAAAGACAAATTAAAAGAATCATATAAACCGAATTGACACTGTTTTATAAAAAGTTATGAATATTAAAACGTTAAAACACAAGGAGTTATCCGAGAAAATCATAGCCGCGGCATATAACGTCCATAAGGAATTAGGAAACGGATTTCTCGAAAAGGTATATAAAAACGCCCTTGCTGTCGAACTGGATGAAGCGGGTTTAAAACATGCTGTCGAAACTCCGCTAAAAGTGTCATATCACGGCAAGGTTGTCGGTGATTACTTTGCGGATATAATTGTTGAAGATAAAATCATCGTTGAGGTCAAAGCGGTGAGCAAACTGGAATCCATACATGAGGTCCAGCTTGTTAATTATCTAAAAGCATCAGGTATAAACGTAGGATTGTTAATAAACTTCGGCCAGTCTGTCGAAGTCAAACGCCGCGTTTTCGGCTATGATGCAGACACAGATTAACGCGGTATTTTTAGACACGGATAAACACAGTTTTTATTAGACACAGATTAACACGGATTAACACTGTTTTTATTTTTTTCTAGGAATGTATTAAAGTAATATTGGCAGTACCCAAAAATGCCTGAAACTTATACCATATTAACGCCACTTCCACAGTTAAATTTGGAAAAGAAGATACCATGGCCAGACAGAAAAGCCAATTCACTTCCTGCAGTAAGTTTTTGTTTTAGCCCAAAGACTCCACGGTTATATCGAAGTCTTGCGAATCTTGCGAAGGAACAGAAATGTTCTGACAATGTTATACTACTATTACAGGGAGCCCAGGCTGTTTTTGGGGTGGAAATCCCACATCCTTGGCCTATTAAAGGCTCCCCTATTGGCTCTGCAGCAATTTACACTACTGTCGGCGACGCAATACTTAGAAGATTATTTGATTGTTTGCTTTTATTCGAATATGTCCCAAAGCCATTTTGGAGGTCTTTTTGGATTTTAACAAGTGGCCCAGTTCAGAAATTAGATACTAAAAGTCTGCAGTTACTGGAGCCTAATTGGGACTATTATGAACCTGATATTAAGTATTCTGAACCGGTGCAGGCGAACATGATGATTTTGAGTTTATACACGTATTGGAGCAGACTATCCCCGATATTGAGGATCAAGCAGCTTAAAAATACATTCAATGATAAAAATAAACAAAAAGGATATGTCGCAGCCGGTAATGCAAACACTAAACGAAAGGCAGAAGAATTAGCTACATCAGCTTATGAGGAAAGGGGGGAAGCTATCCCTATAAAGATAGGTAAAGAACTAGGCGGTAAGTGGTTTTTTGAAGGTTACCACGGTGCTTATCTGAGGGAAATTGCAAAGTTAGACCGCAAACTATACAAGGGAGCTTCGGGACAAAGGTTTATCAGAGCTTTTCAACTCTTTACAAATGCATGCAGGCTGGAAAACCCCCACAGATTCGTGGCTGTTATGTCTTCTCTTGAGACACTGTTTTGCACAACTTCAAAAGAAATTACTTTTCAACTTGCTTCGAGGATAGCATGGTTTTTAACGCCCAACAACTTCGATAAAAGAAAGAAACTCTTCGCTAACGTCAAGGACTTATATGGTATTCGGTCAAAAATTGTTCACGGTGGCAAATATAGTATTGACAAGATAGAGCACGCTATAAACGATTTAGAAGATTTAGTTAGAAGTGTATTTAGTAAAATACTGTCGAATGAAAAAGTGTATAATCTATTTTTCAATAAAGACCAAAATCTTTGCAATGAATATTTGGATGGTTTAAATTTAGGAGAGTCTTAAAATGACGGGAAAGATTAACCTTCGAGGGACAAAAAGCTTCTTTATAGCACAGTGTTCACTTGTGTTTAACTTGAAAAGATGAGACAGTGTTAATCCGTGTAAATCCGTGTCTAAAAAATACAGTGTTAATCCGTGTAAATTTATGCCATAGGTATCCGTGTCTGATTTTTAAAAATACCGTGTAAATCGGTGTTAATCCGTGTCTAATAAAAAACAGTGTAAATCAGTGTCGGGAAAAAATCGATGACCTTACAGCTTTACAATACACTTACAAGAAAAAAACAGCCCTTTGAACCTTTGGAAGAAGGCCGGGCCGGAATATATGTCTGCGGGCCGACCGTTTACGGCCACGCGCACTTAGGGCACGCCAAGAGCTATATCAGCTTTGACATACTGGTCCGCTATCTGCGTTATTCAGGCTATGCCGTAACATACGTACAAAATATAACCGACGTCGGCCACCTGACCGACGACGCCGACGAGGGCGAGGACAAAATCGCAAAGGCGGCAGCTAAAGAGAAAAAACACCCGATGGCACTTGCAGAGGAATATACCCGCAGCTACTTCGAGGATATGGACAAACTAAACTGTCTGCGGCCGGATATAAGCCCACGAGCATCAGGCCATATCCCGGAACAAATCGAGCTTGTCGAAAAGCTGGTTGCCAAAGGTTTCGCCTACGAGGTCAACGGCTCGGTATATTTTGACGTTTCGAAATTCAAGGATTACGGCAAGCTATCAGGAAGGAACGTGGAGGAAATGCTCGCGGGCGCGCGGGTGGAGGTCTCGCAGGAAAAGAAACACCCCGCCGATTTTGCACTATGGAAAAAGGCCGAGCCGAACCACATTATGCAGTGGCGAAGCCCCTGGGGAATGGGCTTTCCCGGCTGGCACCTTGAGTGCTCGGTTATGAGTACAAAGTATCTCGGCCAGCCGTTCGATATCCACGGCGGCGGAATCGAGAACCAGTTCCCGCACCACGAGTGCGAAATCGCCCAGTCCCAGGCGGCCAACGACGCGCAGTTTACCAAATACTGGCTGCATAATAATATGGTCACTGTTGAAGGCCAAAAAATGGGTAAGAGCCTGAACAACTTCATAACACTTAAGCAGGCCTTTAGCGGAAAGCACGAAAGATTAAGCCGGGCATACGAGCCGCTGGCGATAAGGCAATTGGTTCTTAACAGCCATTACAGAAGCCCGCTCGATTTCTCCGACGCCGCCCTGCACGCCGCCCAAAGTGGATACGATAAAATAAAAAAAACGGTGATAAACGTCAGGCAAAAAGTCTCTCAATTGCCTGAGGGAAAGCTCAACGAGCGGATACAGATGCAGCTTGCTGATTTTACCAAAAAGTTCGAAGAGGCAATGAACGATGATTTGAACACGGCGGTGGCCCTGTCGGTTATTTTTGACCTGGTTCGCCTGGCAAATAGCGTGCTCGAAAATCCCAAAACTACCCAAGATACGCTAAAAGAAATTGATAGCTTATTCAGAAAGCTGGGTGGAGACTGTCTGGGTATAGTAAAAGAAGATTACCTGCAGACCGCTCCGGATACTAAAATGATAGATTCCATTGTCAAAATTTTAATTGAGCAGAGAAACGAGGCGCGGAGGAAAAAGGATTTTGCAGCGGCGGACCAAATGCGCGATTTATTAGATAAACACGGCATCGTGCTGGAGGACAAACCGGGCGAGACCGTTTGGAGATTCAAATGAGGATTCTCGGCATTGACCCAGGCTTGCAGGTATGCGGTTATGCCGTACTGGATAAAAACCGGAGTGCAGAGAAGCTTCTCGAGGCCGGCCTTGTCCGGACGGACTCCTCGGCGTCCATAGCGCTTCGGCTTAACCAGGTTGCAAAGGACTTTCAGGCGTTAATAAAAAAGTTCTCGCCCGGCCTGGTCGCGGTCGAAGAGCTGTATTCACATTACGCTCATCCGAAAACGGCGATATTGATGGGACACGCCAGAGGAGTTATACTGCAGGCCGCAGCGGCTGCGGAAATTGAGGTCAGGAGTTTCTCGGCAACCCGCATAAAAAAAGCGGTAACCGGCAACGGCAGGGCCTCAAAGATGCAGGTCCAAAGGGCCATAAAGTCGCTGCTGGGACTGCAAAAGCTGCCGGCCCCTGCCGACGTCGCCGATGCAATTGCCGCGGCACTGTGCTGTGCAAACGAGCTTTAAGAAAAAATACTTTATAGCGAAATACGAGATACGAACGACGAGTAACGAGTTTATGATTGCCCAGATTCAGGGAAAACTGCTTAAAATCGATAAAGAAGCCGTACACGTACAGGTGGGCCCGATTGTCTATGAGTTAATGCTGCCGGGTTACGGTGTGAATGCGCTGGCCGGCAAAATCGGACAGGATGTTACGCTCTGCACGATGGAATATTACGAAGGAAATCCGGCCGGCGGCAATCTCATACCGAGAATGGTCGGCTTTCTAAGCCCCGGCGAGAAGGACTTCTTCGCGAAATTTATCAGCGTTAAAGGCATCGGCATAAGAAAGGCCCTGCGCTCGCTGAATATGCCCATTGGAACAATCGCCGAGGCCATTGAAAACGGCGATGAGAAGCTTTTGCTTTCACTGCCTGAGGTCGGCAAGCGCCTGGCTCAACAAATCATTGCTGAGCTGAAGGGCAAACTGCAGAGTTTTGCCTTCGGTGCGGCCCCGGCCGCCACGCAACTCAGATTCGAACGCTTCCAGGCCGAGGCCCTCGAGATCCTGATTGCCTGGGGCGAAAGACGCTCAGAAGCGATAGATTTAATCAGCCTTGCCTGCGAAAGACATCCGGAAATCAAGTCCGCCGAGCAGCTTGTACCTTTGGCGTACAGAATCAAGCAGGGAATCGAGGTTTAAAGATAGTTAATAGTTTTGAGTTGATAGTTCGTAGTACGGGCTTCCAGCCCGTGAAGACACGATCAGGACTGTCCTGAGCGAACCCGTCCCGAGCAGGATCAAGGGAGTCGAAGGAATGGCCGTGCCACTGTTGATTTTTTGGACTGTATTATCGTGGCTATAGATAGAGTGATAAATTCCGATTCGTTAAACGCGCAGGAGGAAAGCTTCAATCTTTCTCTTCGCCCGCGAACCCTTGCCGAGTGCGTCGGCCAGGTCAGCGTCATCGAAAAACTCAATATTGCCATCACCGCCGCACAACAGAGGGACGAGCCGCTGGAGCACATTATCTTTCACGGCCCACCGGGTCTCGGCAAGACCACTTTAGCCAACGTCGTCGCTAAAGAAATGAACGTTTCCCTTCGCGCCTCGTCAGGCCCCGCGCTGAACAAACAGGGTGACGTTATGGGCCTGCTGACCAATATGAACACCGGCGATATTCTTTTCATCGACGAGATTCACCGCCTTAGCACTCCGGTCGAGGAATTCATTTACCCGGCAATGGAAGACTTCAAAGTCGATTTTACCGTTGACAGCGGTATCCACGCCAAGACCATCAATTTCCCTCTTAAGCGTTTCACACTGATTGGCGCCACGACAAGACTGGGTCTGTTAAGCCCGCCCCTTAGGGGCCGGTTCGGATTGCTTTATCACCTCGACTTTTATTCGACCGGGGAATTGACCCGGATACTTGACCGCTCCGCGGGGCTTCTGAAATTGCCTTGTTGTGACGGCACGCTCGAGTTGATTGCCGCGCGTTCACGCGGAACGCCCCGGATAGCAAACAGATTATTAAAACGCGTCAGGGACTACGCACAGGTCAAAGGCTCCGGCAAACTCGAAACAGGTATTGTCGAAAATGCGCTTAAGATGGAGCAGATAGATTCACTCGGCCTTGACGAGCTGGACAGGGCCTTTTTGCGAACGCTTGCCGACGTTTACGAAGGCGGCCCGGCCGGCATCGAAGCCATTGCCGCCACGTTAGGCGAAGAAAGGGACACTCTCGAAGATGTTGTCGAGCCGTACCTGCTGCAGGTCGGCTTCGTCCGCCGAACAAAACGCGGCCGGGAAATCACAAAAGCCGCATGCAAGCACCTGAGTCTGAAATACCACAAAAGCAAAAACACCACCGACCAGCCCGAACTCTTCGAAAAAAAACAATAAGTCGTCACGGCCTCCGCCAGCCAAACCCACAATTATAATCCCTCAGGACGAAGTTAAAATCCTTGATTTTTAAAGACAGATGTGATATTCTATTGAAAAAGAGGCCCTTCCGTATAGTTCAGTAGTAATATTCTATCTCATGTAGGATAACCGGATACATTCAAAAGGAGGAGATGTCATGTTTGCAGCAAACAAATCGAGATATAACAGCGGATTAGCGTTCATAATTTTTGTATTAAATTTCTTTGTTATTAATGCATCTGCTGACTGGATGAAGATGGACCCGCCTCCTGATGTAGATAAAAGAACACATGGGCACAACAACACCAGTACGTGTTGGTTGGTGGCGGCTGCTAATATGCTCGCCGGCGCTGGTTACGGCTCGGGCGCGACTGTTCAGCAAAGGGCCGACGGCATTTATAACCAACTCGTAAACACGCACGGCACAGGACCCGGCTGGGCCGACCAGGCAATAAGCGCCTGGCTCAAGTCTTCGAATAATACTATGAAAGGAATAAATCCCTATACCGTTGTAACCAGGTATGGCCACACCACGGCTACACCTTATCTCCATAACCTGCAGGGCTTTGGATTCAATGCGACCGATGACCTGCCTGAGTTTATGGGTAACGAGCTAAGACGATGCCAGATGGTGGGAGTCAGTCTCAGTTGGGGAGTAAATACAGGACATATCATTACGCTTTGGGGCGACGACGGCGATGCAAATGACCTGACCGACAATCCAGATTCCATATATGTCACCGATTCTGATGGGATGGACTATTATGGTGATGTACAGGAATACGATTTCAGTAACTTTTACGGTGCGGGCTGGTATTTGAATTATAGTGGCTCGCCCTTTATTAAGCATATTGTAACATTGTGTCCCGTTATTGATGCCAATGACCCCAATAATACCGTCACACAGAAAATCATTGCTTCGTATAAAAGAAGTAATCCGAGCAGCACTTCTGCGGTAAAAGTTGCTCATATCCTGGCTTCGAACAATACAATTTTAACCTACAAAATGGCCATCGACGCCTGCCAGCCCTCGCTGGATTTTATTTACGAGGCCGGGCTGAGAACTTTCCTGCTTGCTCGATGGGATGTTTCGAGCTACCCCATAGCACAGGGTGAATCGGTAACCGCCACTACCGAAGTTGTCTTGCCTTACGACCCGAATTCCGGCGTTGCGAACAGGTTGACCAATTATATTTTGACCTTTATATACCCGCCGGAAGATCCTAACATTCCGTCACCGGGCTTTTCATTTGGTCTGCATTCGCCCATCCTGCCGGCCGGAGCAAACGTCATTGAACCTAATATAACCGGCGGATATGTTGTCGGTGCGTTTGATATGTATAGCGACTCCGCTGGCCAGCAGGTAGTCGGCGAATTCCGGTTCTGCGCTGAATACGAATATTTCCAGGACCCCGAAACACACGAGTTGAATCTGGAGCCTGCTGAATCAGGAAATGTTGAGCTGACGTGGGTCGGTAATTTCAGGTTCGGGCACAGTTACGGCCTGCTCGAAGGAAGCCCTCTTTGGAATTTTGACGAGTGGTGGACCGTCGAACCGACGGTTCAATCGTTCAATATGGGAGATATGCCCATTAATATTCCAATAAATTGGGCTGGTATGGGCCTGTTGCCTTATCCGAGGGGCGAGAATTACAAGGCGCCTCAGCCTGCCCAGTGCGGCGACCCGGGCACCGAATACTCTCCATACGATCTTAACAAGGACTGCTACATTGACTTCAGGGATTTTTCATCCATCGCCGCCAACTGGTTAAAGTGCAGTAATCCCGCTGACCCGAATTGCACCTCACAATGATTTTATATTTAGATTCGGTCAGTTTTGCCATCACCATGCGCAAATTTACTTTTTCAAAGCGCGCTCGAGATGTTTAATTGCCTCGGCCTCTTTTTCGCGGGCCTCAAGTATGATTGTTGATATCTGCCGCTGAATGTCGGGCTCGGCAAATTTCCTGGCCTTATCATCTGAATACCCGAAACCCCCGACAAGGCCCCAGTTTTTCCACATCAGGCCGTGTTGCTCCTCGTAACATCCTATCGCCTTACTAATCTCTTGCATATCTATTTTTGATTCGATCGAATTCTATAATAATGTGCCAAATTCTCGCCAAAGGGTTCGCCCCAATTTTACAAAAACTCTAAAATATTGTAAATCTTGACTTTTTCTCCCTACTATACTAAACTCCTTACAAATAGTGCTGTATATTATTGCCTGGATTTTAGATGAAATTAAATAAGGGGAAGAAAAATGGATGAAAAAAAACTAACTACCGCAGCGGGCATTCCGGTGTCCGACAATCAAACGTCTCTAACCGCTGGAGAAAAAGGTCCGACATTAATGCAGGACCATCACCTGCTCGAAAAACTGTCTCATTTTAACCGGGAACGCATCCCAGAGCGTGTTGTGCATGCAAAGGCCTCTGGCGCACACGGCATATTCACTGTTACGAAGGACATCACAAAATACACCAAGGCCAAAATATTCTCGAAAGTTGGCAAGAAAACGGAAGTCTTCGGCCGGTTCTCTACCGTCGCGGGCGAGAAGGGCTCCGCAGACACCGTGCGCGATGTAAGGGGCTTTGCGCTGAAGTTCTACACAGAAGAAGGAAACTGGGATATGGTCGGAAACAACACACCGACCTTCTTCATCCGGGACGCAATCAAGTTCCCTGATTTCATTCATACCCAGAAAAGAGACCCGAAGACAAATGCAAAGAACGACACGATGCAGTGGGATTTCTGGTCGCAGGTCCCCGAATCACTTCACCAGGTGACAATCCTCTTTTCTGACAGGGGCATTCCTAAAGGCATCCCTTATATGAATGGTTATGGCAGTCACACCTATAGTTTCATTAACGCCAAAAACGAACGCTTCTGGGTTAAATTCCATTTCAAGACTCAGCAGGGAATCCAGTGCTTTATGCAGGAAGAAGCTGACAAAATTGCGGGAGATAATCCCGACTATCACACCAGGCAGCTCTTCGGGGCGATTGAAAAAGGCGACTTCCCCAAGTGGACCTTTTCCATTCAGGTTATGCCCGAAGCCGAAGCAGAAAACTATCGATGGAACCCCTTCGACCTGACTAAAGTATGGCCTCACGGAGATTACCCGCTCATCGAGGTCGGCGTGCTTGAGATGAACAAAAATCCTGAAAACTACTTTGCAGAAGTTGAGCAGTCCGCCTTTTCTCCCGCAAACGTTCCTCCCGGAATTTCCTTTTCACCCTGCAAAATGCTTCAGGCTCGAATCTTCTCTTATGCCGATGCCCACAGGTATCGGCTCGGCGTCAATTTTGAGCGCCTGCCTATAAACTGTCCGCACGCGACAAAAGCGAATAATTATCAGCGCGACGGCAAAATGAGGTTCGACGATAACGGCGGGGCTTCACCAAATTATGAGCCCAACAGCTTTGGCGGCCCTAAGGCCGACCCCTCATATAAAGAACCTCCTCTCAAAATCTCCGGTGATGCCGATTGGTATGAGCAGAAGCGGGGTGTCGATGACGATTACATCCAGCCGGGAAACCTTTATCGTTTGATGCCGCCTGATGAGCAGAAAAGACTGGTTATGAACATTGCCGGCTCGCTCCGTAAAGCACCGAAGGAAATACAGAAAAAAATGCTCGACCATTTCCGTAAAGCTGATAAAGAATACGGCGAGGGTGTCGAAAAAGCCCTGTAGCTACCCCGAAACATCATCACAACCGAAGTCTCGCCGTAGGCGGACGAAGTGGAGGAATCCGGCTTCCGCTTCGTTTAATCCTGCACCCTGCGTGGTGTCAGGGCGGCCTCAACGCTGTCTTTTTCATCTTTACCACTGGCTATGCGATCTCAGCCATATACATACCTATAGTTCGACCGGTTCACATACATTCTTGCTGTCTTTTACCATGGCACCACAGTTGGCACATTTGTATTTTGGGTCCGCGGTTAACTGCTTGAACTTCTCTGGATTCTTCTTGTCAAAATCTTCGGCCTTCAATGCACAAATGTGTGTATTGTGCTCCGCGCTTGTGCAGCTTGCATTTCCAGTCATCTTTTCACATTCCTTTCTCTTGCCTTGAACATTGGCCTCTACACGATTACCCCCGCTCCCCGGCATCAGGGCTATTCGCTAGTGCTCTTCCCTTTGACAGCAGTTTTAAGAACCTCGCGCACGGCATCAGCAGTATCACTGCCAATCTCTTCGGCGGCCTCTATTGCGCCTGTAGTGGCTTGTTCCATTGCCTTTGCGGTGTCAGCGCCTATTTCACCCGCGGCTTTTACCGCTCCATCAACAGCTGCAACCGCCGTTTTCCCAACATCTGCTCCAACCTCCGAGGCTCCTTTGACTACTCCCTTGACCGACGACTTAATTGCTATTCCGATATCTTGCCCGGTCTCACTGGCTGCCTCTATCGCTCCACCTACGATGCTGCCGACGGCCTTTTCTGCCGCAACTGCTACTTGGGCCACACCATCAACCGCAACCGCTAATACATCTTTTGTTGTTTCAACAATCGCACTTGCCACCTCACCTGTCCCCTTAATTGCTCCAATTACCGACCTTTTAGCTGTTTTCCCGATTTTTGATAATGTCATTCCCGCCATCTTGTAATCTCCTAAAAAAGCCCCTACATTTTAACTACACCAATAAATTGAGACCTTAATCTCCTTGAATAGCGAATACTTTAAGTTCATGGCCAAATAATAAAACCCCATGATGTTTCTCGTAGCTTAGCGAATATCCTCAACGGTTGCTCGCTCGCTTTTCTGTCAGGGACCTGGAATCAATAAAAATTACCACCGTTGCTCTCTCTATTTTAATCTTTCTTAATCCCCTGTCAACATAAAAAATTTCCTCCCCCCAGACTACTCGTCCAAATATTATTTATCGGAATTCATTGCGCTTCTGTTTCGGTTGGCCCACAGGTTCATCATGGGGGTCCTCTTTAACTATTCGCCCGTATGCGCATTACGCCCTATGTGCTGCCTTCTGCTCGGACACTTTTTTACTGTATGACTCAAGTGGCACCTTCTGTGGACTTGCCCTGTGGGCACAGCGCAAATCTCCCCTTTACTTTACACCTACAACCGGTCATAATATTATCCTTACGAAAAGAGATTCATAACTCTACCACAGGTATTATTATATTTGCCGTCAAGAAAAGTAAAACATGAATGAGGATTCATCGTACAACTCAAATCAACCGCCGAACCCTCCTGCTCCGACAGATGCCACGGTCGAAGAAGTACGCAGGAAACACATCAGACACGAAGCTTCTGTTAAGTCCATTGGCGCACTGTATTATCTCGGTGCAATCTTAACGATTTTAATTGGCATCAGTGCTCTTTTTTCAGCCAAAGAAGCCTCCCTTGGCGTTAGAATCACTGCAGCTGCCTTTTGTATCAGTCTTGGCCTTTTTCAGTTTTGGGTTGCAAGGGGGCTCTGCTCGCTCAAGTCATGGACAAGGATTCCAACCGGCATTTTGTCCGGCATCGGCTTATTGGCGTTTCCTTTAGGAACGCTCATCAATGCATGCATTTTGTATTTGGTGTTTAGCAAAAAGGGCTCCATGGTCTTCTCTCCCCAGTACCGGCAGGTCATAGCTGCTACACCGCATATCAAGTACAAAACATCCATTGTCGCCTGGGTACTCCTGGGGATTATAATTGTTTTTATAGCGATTGTATTACTTATCGCGCTTATCCTACCTCTCATTACGCCAAATTGCTTCTCGTAATCGAAGTTCGCACATTCACCGCTTGGAAGCAAATTGCCCTGTGGGTGCGCGCAATTTTGCCGGATAATTTTCTTCTTATGGCTTTGTGAGTTGTTGTTTGAAAAATTCCATTACAGCGGACAATTTTACATAGCTCGGGCCGGGCAGTTACTTACCAAGCAATGACATTCATCGAGCCGGAATTGATTTATGTCTAAAAACTTTTCATGGATTAATCCGCCGTTAGGCGTCCGGGGGATTGCAGAACATATTTTGCCGTTTTTGGCGGGTGGTGCAGAATCTCGGTAAAGTGATAAATCAAGGCCTTTTCAATTTCAATCAATGTTTTTTCATCAGCCTGTTTTATCTTTTTTAAATCATTCAGACAGACCGCCGCCTTCGATCTGATTTTCACCTTATCAACAAAACTGGCCTCGCAATCCCGGCAGACCAGCCCGTTCGCAAGGCTGCTAAAATAAACCTCGCCCCAGTCATTGTTGAAGGTCCTTTTGCAGTTTGTGCAATGGTCCAGCACGGGAAAGGTCCCGACCTCCCGTAACAAATCCAGTTGGAACGGCACCAACCGAGCAAGCAGAGTGGGCTTATTCTTTATTTGTTCAGAGTCTCGCAGAAATTTCACAAAGCTGTCATAGAGTTGCGGATGCGGGTCCGAATCGGTAGTCAGAGAATTTATCAATTCCGCTGCAAGGTATGCGCCGTTTAGCGCAAAAAGACTGCTTCGAAGCCCCCCAAAGATATTTCTCTGCTCGAACTCGGTAAGGACACTTAGCTTTTGCCCCCTTGGCTCGGTAAAAACTATCGGGCCGCATGAAAACATCTCGATCGGACCGCCGAAAGGTGACTTAGGCCGTTTCGAGCCCTTGGCAATGGCCCGAATTTTGCCGGCAGCCCTGCCGAAAAAAGTTACAATCTGCGAGGTCTCTGAATAATCAACCGTGCGTATACAGACAGCCTCATCTTTCTTCAGCATCTTTCTCCCGGCTCAAATCCTCGGCCCCGGCGGTCTTCTCTATCTTGATGCGCTTTACCCGCCTTGACTCGGCGGACGAAATCACAAACTTCAGATTATTGTAATCGAACGTTTCGCCGGTCTTTGGTATATAGCCTAAATGTGAGAAAACAAAACCTCCGAGTGTATCGTAATCCTCATCCTCCGGCAGCTCCACGTCGAATTCCTCGTTGAAATCATCAATATAAATTCTTGCATCAACCTCGACCGTCCTCTCGTCGATTCTCTTTATGCTTTTCGGCGGCAGCTCTTCATATTCGTCGACAATCTCACCCACAAGCTCTTCGAGAATATCCTCTATTGTTACAATCCCCGCCGTTCCGCCATACTCGTCGAGTACGATTGCTATATGCTGTTTTTGATTTTGGAACTCGTGCAGCAGGGCCCGAAGGGATTTGGTCTCCGGCACAAAATAGGCATCCCTTATTTTATCCCGCAACCTGAATTCTGCAGGGTCCCTGCCGATTTGCGTCAATAAATCCTTCGCATAAACCAGCCCGATTATATTGTCAATGTTCCGCTCATATACGGGAATGCGCGAGTGGCCCGCATCTTCGATAATTTTCAGCAAATCGGTCAGGTTCGTATCCACACTGACCGCAATGATATCCGTTCGGGGCGTCATAATGTTGTCTGCCGTAGTCTCACTGAATTCCAGCACGTTTTCTATCATCTGTTGTTCCTCTTCATCGACGATGCCCTCCATCTTGTGCTGCTCAACGACGCTTAGGAACTCTTCTTCCTTTTCTTCCTGTTCTTCCTCCGCGTTGGTCTCCGCAACTCCCGCCAGCCGGCGAACGAGTTTGTCATAAAGCCCAAACAGAGAAAGTATCGGCAGGGTCGGATAAGAAAACGCAACAAGTATGTTATACGTATTTACAAGGAACTTTTCGCCGCCGTACTTTGCCCACGCATGCGGAACAGAAAGAGAAAAAACTGAGAATATAGTTATCGCGACAATACCAACTACAATATACCCGCCAACACTCACCGCCCCGTTGGTAACCGCCGAATAAAGCCCGAGTAAAGAAATGAAAAGACTGATATTGGTAACAAGCCGATACAGAGAACAGCTCAGTATCAGCTTCTCAGCGCCGTCCACAAGTCTCTCGGTCAGATGCTCCCGACCGCTGGCTTTGAACGCCTCCTGTAATTTTACACGTGAGAAAGCTCGAAGAGCTATAGCTGCCACCGAAAAGAAAAGTGAACCGGCCATAAACAAAAGTATCAGCAGCCACCGCCAGCCAACGTCATCCATATTCGTCAATACCCCTTTAAGACCACCCTCCGACAGATACCAAATTTGACTATTTTTTTCCTGTCGGATATACCCGTATTCTTATTCTATCTGATAATCGAATTGTTGTAAAATCTCATCTTCCTGCCGGTGCATTTCTTCTGCCTTTGCCTCGTCTGAATCATCGAATCCGAGATTATGCAGCAATCCGTGTACTACATAAAGAGCCAGCTCCGCTTCAGGTCTATAACCTCGACCCTCACCTTCTTTTCGGGCCTTTTCGCCGTTGATTACTAATTCGAAAGACTTCTCGGCCTTGCCTTCATCCGACAAATCAAAACTAATAACATCCGTGACAGCATCTTTTTTCAGAAATCTCTTGTTAGCCTTACGTATGGACTCATCATCGAGTACTACGACGCTCACCACCGCGCTGCTCAGGCCGAACTGGCGGCAGATACCCACGGTCATCTTCTTGAGCCGACCCCAGTCGAAATCGACTCCCTTGAAATACTCGACAAGCTCAACAGTTATATCTTCATTTCCATTTTGCATACTAACTCGCTTTCTCGGCCTCAGGCTGTTTCTGCTCGGCCGTCTCTTCCGCGCCGGGATAAGCTATCCTGCCGTGATAGTGTGCAGCCAGAGATTTCGACAAACGGGCCTCTATCTGGCTCAGTTCACGCAGAGACAAGTCACACTCATCGAACTGCCCGTCCTGCAATCGTTTCAGCGCCAGATTGTGTACTACTGTCTCTATCCTCGTTGGCGTTTTCTCGGGTAAAGCTCGCACGGCTCCTTCCACAGCATCGGCCAACATAACAATCGCAGCCTCTTTTGTACGAGGCTTCGGACCAGGATAACGAAACTCAGTTTCCAGCAGTGGCCCTCGCTTTTCGTCCTGCTTCTTTCGGGCCTCGTTATAAAAATACTCGATAAGAGTTGTACCATGATGAGTATCAACAAACTGACGCAGGACCGCTGGCAGCCCGTATTCCTTGGCCATCTCAATACCATCCTTGACATGACCGACGATCACCAACTGGCTCATTGCCGGAGATAATTGCTCGTGTCGGCTCGTCCCGCCCATCTGATTTTCTATAAAATATGAGGGTTTGTTAATTTTACCAATATCATGATAATAAGCCCCTACCCTGCATAAAAGTCCGTTGGCACCCACCGATTCAGCCGCCGATTCGGCTATCGAACCAATCAGAAGACTGTGACTGAATGTTCCCGGCGCCTCCATTGCAAGTTTCTTCAACAAAGGTTGGTTCGCATCGCTGTAATCCAGAAGAGTCATACTTGTCGCAATACGAAATGCCCTCTCGATAAGCGGAAGCAGGGCCTGAATCACAATACCGACTGCAATAGTTACCGCTGCTGCACTGCCGGCGTTTAAAGAAATTGTCCCGTATGACAGGCCCTGGATAAAGCCCATAGCGACTGCCGTACAAAGAACCGCTAAGGCCGCAATCGTACTAACCTCAAGCAGCTTCATTCGCGTACGGATATCTTTAAGTGTATAACAACACGCTGTAACACCTGCCATCATCGTCAGGAAAAGCTCTATGTTTGCAAGCCGGCCGATGGCAAAGCAGGCCAAAATCGAATAAAACAGGCTCATACCAAGCGCAAAACGCTGGTTGTAGGAAATCGTAAGGATGATGGCGCTGGTTACGGCCGTGCCTGTCGCCAAATAAATCCATTCGGGGAAAAAAGAACCCAGCTTCGCTATTATTAACAGAACTATATAAAGCCCTGCCAGAGCCATACTGCGCGTATAATTGGTTATTATTCGCCTTTCATAGTGATAAATGTAAACCGCCGCCCCAAGGCAAATTAAGATAACTATTGTGGAAATTGAAAAAATCTCAATGCTGCTTTTCCATCGCACCATTGTGTAACTTGCTTCTGTTGCCAAAATCACGATGCTTAACGCGACAAAGACCAGAAACATCAGACCGGATACTATCGTGCCGCCGGCAAAAAACTGGTTGATACGTTCATGACGCTCGGCTGTTATCGTCTCACGAACCTGTTTTCGCCGCAGACTTATCTTCTTTTTTATAAGTGCCATTTACCCACCATTTACTCACGTTTCCTGTTGTCATATGCCTCAACGATACTCTGTACCAGGCTATGCCGAACTATATCGGCTTGTGTCAATCCTACAATACCGATGCCTTTTGTTCCTCGAAGCTTCTCAATAGCATCAACCATTCCACTGCGCTGCTTGCTTTCGAGGTCGATTTGTGTTATATCGCCTGTGATAATCACTTTCGAGCCACGTCCCATCCTCGTAAGGAACATCAACATCTGGGAAGGCAGCGTATTTTGTGCTTCGTCACAGATTATCACCGCCTCGTTCAATGTGCGACCTCGCATAAATGCCAGCGGAATAATTTCAATAATGTCCATTTCCAGGAATTTTCGCATCTGAGAGAATTCCATCATATCCTCCAGGCTGTCGAAAAGGGGCCTGAGATACGGATTGACCTTTGCCTGCATATCTCCCGGCAGAAAACCCAATCGCTCACCTGCCTCTACTGCCGGACGGGCGAGGATTATCTTACGAATCTGTTTTTTCTTCAGCATCGAGACCCCAATGGCCACTGCCAGATATGTCTTGCCCGTACCGGCCGGTCCGGTGCAAAAGGTAAGGTCGTCTTTCAACATTGTCTCGACGTATTTCATTTGTCCCTTCGTGAAAGGCTCGATCATCCCCTTACGTGAATAGACCACAATCGCCTGGCTTTCCCCCGGCTCAATACCAGACTTTCGCTGGGCGGCAAGCTCCTCAACATCTTCCAGGCGTAACGCTCCACGTTCCACCAGTCGTCTTTGCATTCTTTCGATAAGTTCCGCCGCTTTGTCCACCTGTTCTTTGGTCCCGCGGACTATCACATTGCCGTCGCGGGCTGTAATCTGAACATCAAAGCTCTCTCGAATGCGTCGCAGGTACTTATCACCCGGACCAAACAGCTCCGTCCGATTTGCATCAGAGCCTAATTGTATCGTTACCTGCAAGTTCTGTTCCTACAGCATGGCCGCTATCGCAAAAAAAAGATACGCAAACGGGGCCGTCATCAAGGGTGAATCTATTATGTCAAGTACACCGCCGAAGCCTGGAACTTTCTGCCCTGAATCTTTTTGTTCGGCATTACGTTTTATCATCGACTCGGCCAGATCGCCTAATTGACCGAGAAACGCAAATATAAGTCCGAATAAAACCGCAAGCCACACTCTCATTATACCGCAACCGGCTGCAAATATCGAGGCGATTAATACTGAAAACAATACCGCGCCGCCCATACCCTCCCAGGTCTTGCCGGGGCTTATTTTAGGCGAAAATTTGTGCCTGCCAAACAAGCTACCGGCCGTGTAAGCTCCTATATCGGCAGATTTTACGACCAAAATAAACATTAATAACGCCCAAACCCCGAACTCTATCCGCACCGCAAGAACCAGGCTGCCCAAAATACCTGTATAAAAAACCAAAAAACAATTTGCCCCACAGTTGGCGATTACCCCAGCCGTGCCGTAAAAAACAGCCTGGTACAGGAAAAATGCCATCACAGTGCCCGCAGCAACGAGCACCAGATACAACTCAAGCCGTATCGGAAAAAGTTGCGGCCAATACCAGCTCGTCGCGAACAGCAACGAGCTGATAATCGTCACGGGCGTGAAACTCCGCAGCCCAACCCTCGGCAGCAGTCTTGAAAGCTCCTGAATCCCAACTATCACCAACAAAGCCACCAGCACACACAATATCGTACCCTGCACTCTGGTATTCTCAATAGAGGCGCTTAGCGAGCCGTCCAGCCAGCCGTCAAGCAGGACAATCCCCACGAAAAACAGCGTCATCAGGGTTCCGAAAAATAGTCTGCTTTTGACCATATCTCTTATTGTCCGGCTATGCAGCTTCTTTTAGCCTGAATCAAGCCCCTTACTGAGTTCTTCACATATCACACCCGGCTCGACTGAGCTCGCCGGAGTCCGCCGAAACGCCGGCATCTCTCCGCATAAGCTAATATAGCCCTTTTAAGGTCCGCTCTTTTAAAGTCGGGCCACAGCGCTTTCGTCACATAGAACTCAGTGTATGAAATCTGCCAAAGAAGAAAGTTACTCACTCTCATCTCGTTCGATGTGCGTATTAGTAAATCCGGCTCAGGCAATCCTGCCGTGTACAAATGCTGATTAACACATTCTTCATCGATGTCTTTGAGTCTCAGTTTCCCGCTTTTATATTTGCTTGAAATACTTTTCACGGCCTCAATAATTTCCGTCCTTGCACCATAATTCAGCGCCAGTGCCAGTACCATCCCCGTATTATCCTCGGTCATCTTGACACTCTCGAGCAGTGCACTAACCACTTCTACTGGAAGGCTGTCCTGCCGGCCCAGATGAACCAGCTTTACATTTCTCCTCATCAGCATCGGCCGTATATTAACCAGGTATCGCTCGTAAAGATGCATTAAAAAGCCGACTTCATTTCTCGGTCTTTTCCAGTTCTCTAAACTGAACGAATAGAGAGTCAGGTATTCAATCCCCACGTCCACACAGTGCTTTACGACCTTTTCAACGGTTTTGGCTCCCTGCCGGTGCCCTTCGAAGCGTGGAAGCCCCCTCTTTTGCGCCCATCGCCCGTTACCATCCATTATTATAGCGATGTGACGAGGCAGTTGGTTGTCTTTAAGTCCAAAAAGTTTTGCGCTTCTCCGCCGTTTTTCCTCGATACTAATATCCAATTCTCTATGTGCCTTTATTGGCATTTTTCATCCTGTCGTAAAAGAAAATGAGTCTCTGAAAATGGTCTGGTCACGTCTTGGTCCGACCCCTATCATACTAATCGGCTTTCCAATCAGCTCCTCAAGCAGTTGAACATATTTCTTTGCGTTGTTCGGCAAAGCCCCGAAGTCCTTCACGTCGGTTATTTCTTCGTCCCAGCCGGGCACAGCCTCGTAGACGCACTCGGCCTGCAAAAGCTCGTCTTCTTGTAACGGGAAAAATGTAAGCTCTTTGCCGTTGATTTTATATGCCAGGCAAACTTTTAATTCCTTCAGGCCGCTTAGCGTATCCAGGTGCATAAGCGCCAATTCATCTATGCCGCCAATAGTTGTGGAATACGACAACACCACTGCATCGAACCAGCCGCAGCGTCGTGGTCGGCCTGTCGTTGTACCGTACTCATGCCCCCGGTCTCGAATATACTGCCCGACCTCGTTCTCGAGCTCGGTTGGAAAAGGACCTGTTCCAACGCGCGTTGTATAAGCCTTGGCAACTCCAACGAACTTGTCCACTAATCTTGCCGGGACTCCACAGCCGGCAGGCATACCCAGTGAGCTTGAATTAGAGCTTGTCACAAATGGAAATGTTCCGTGGTCCAAATCGAGCAAAGCCCCTTGCGCGCCTTCGAATAAAACCCGTTTGCCCTGTGCGATTGACTCGTGCAGATACTGCGTCGTGTTGCTCAAAAAACTGCCGAGCTTCTCTGCATATTCTTCACACTTTGAAATTATTAGCTCGGCCTTAATCGGTTGTGCGTTGTATAGGGCCCCGAAAACCTTGTTCTTATAATCCACGATTCTGTTTAGTTTTTCATGCAGCGTCTGCAGGTTACGAAAATCCGCCATCCGCACCGCATAGCTTCTGCCCACCTTGTCCGCATAGCAGGGCCCAATGCCCCGGATTGTGGTGCCCAGCTTCGCCTTGCCCAGAGCCTCTTCACGAAGCCGGTCCTCGGCCTTGTGATAGTCCAGGACTACGTGTGCATTTTCACTGATATGCACCCGGCCCGTAACTGAAATGTTCTTTTCCCCAAGCATCCGTATCTCTTCCAGCAGCACCTCCGGGTCAACGACAACCCCGTTGGCGATTACGCATTCTATCCCCGGCCGAACCACTCCACTGGGCAAAAGGTGCAGCGCAAAGCTTGCATCACCCACAACAACCGTATGACCCGCATTCGCTCCACCGCTATAGCGAACCACAACATCGTTCCGTTCTGCAAGAATATCTACTACTTTACCTTTGCCCTCATCACCCCACTGCAGCCCAACAACACATACATTCATCTGCCTGCCTCACTTTCCAGAATAAAACAATCCACAGCCTGCGATACCTACCTCCCAATGAGCCGGCGCAGCAGCCCCTATTCGCTCTTTCTCGAAGAAATGGTAAATCAACATAAATAAGCTGAAGGTTGACAACCCCGATAAATCGGGACCACAAACCCCGTTAGAAGTATGCTCGGAGTCTCATGGCTCACTTCTAACGGGGCAAGCAGCTCTTAGCTTATTTTGGCGACCAGCTCATTCAAAATAGCATCTAAGTTATCATAGTTCCGACCGCTGAGCCTGCATTCTGCTTCCCTGCCGGATTCATCCTTATATGTAATGACAAAATAGTCTTTCGATTCAAAGTACGTCTTGTCTATTTTTACGATTGACTGGTACGTCAGTTTTTCTTTTCCGTCTATAATGATACCATCCGAATCGGCCGTTATCTTTCTATTCTTTACCGCCAAAAACCACACTGCAAGAGCAACAGCACCAGACAACAAAAAAACCGGCGCCTTTCGGTTGAATGCCAGCGTGCTGTCGGGCTTTCCTTCAATAGTCGTATGTTTTTCTTTGAATTTATCGCTAAAGTAACCGTCGTACACGCAATAAGAACCAAAGGCAAGCAGCAAGACTATACCAATTATAAAGTTCTGTTTTTTATACTTGCTATAGAACGCCTCTACCGCCATTTATCAGTCCTCCCAAAAAGACAGTCTTTCATTCGTTCTACTCTATGCTTCCATTCTATTGCCTTTGGGCAATAGCACTTGTCAAAGGCCTTATTATATTAGGTAGTATCTTGCTTGCCATCAATTCTTCAGATATCTCGCGTTGTTTCTCAAACGACTTCAGAGCATCGAATTTCTCGTAAGGTACAGGATACTGCCGTATTGTGAAAAATACGCTTATAGGCTCTTCGGCCGTGTATCTATCGTTGCGTACCTCATAGCTGTTCGTCTTTGACTCCACGCTTATCCGCGCCTGTGTCCTGCAGTCTTCCGATATTGCCGTTACAATCGTCGGCGAAAAACCTATCGCCTTGCTGTTAGGCAAATCCAGCAGGCAGCCGAAAACACTGTTGCCGAACAACGCCTCGGCAATAATCTCATCATGGTTGCCGCGATACATAAAATCCATTCCAAACGTGATATCCAGTGAATCAATGTCAAGGTGACTGACTCCGAGCATATAAGGTACCAGTTCGATAACAAGCCGGTCCTGCTCATAAGCCTGTTCGAGGTCGGGCGGATTAACGATTCCCGAACCAATTCTGTCGGTCTCCACCATAACCCAGCGGTACTGACCTCTTTCCCGGCTCTCCTCCAGACAGAACTGTCCGTGCTCACGGCGATAGAAGTTGCCCATCGACGGGAACTGCTTTTGCATCCTCTCGAAAAAACCAAGCAGGGTGTGCCGTTCGCTTGGAAGGTCAAGCTCGGTATTTATATACATATCCACATAAAAATCGTCGCATAGTGAATTATAACCGCTCGACATAGTTTTTAAACACTCCTGAAAGGCAAAATGTTCATATCCGGGCCCAATTCATCACATTCACGCATCTTCGCCGTTATTCTCGCATAAACCCCTCCCGCTGGCAAGAGCTAAACTGCCCAAAAAACAGCCTGAAGAATGTACCTTCTGATAGCTAATAATTATTGGTTTTATAGCCTTTAACTCCGTCAATATCGAGCCAATCATCGACAAAATCCCGAAATTAAACACCCGCCACACGCAATCTGCAACAATTTGGCTAACGGCCAAGCCCGGCCCTGCCGAAGCGGCAGTATAAAGAATCCCCATCCAGGCCCCGCATATTGGCCGCCCAAATAAACCTCCTCTTCAACGAGACGCCTCCGTAGCCCGCATCGTATCGTCAATGGACGATTAAAAAGAAAAGAAAAGTATATTTTATACTTGTTTTAATGGTTTTTGTATGTTATTACTGGACAAGCAGGATGTAGCGGTGCCCTTTTTAGTGCGCCGGGAGATACTAACAATTTTTTGAGAAAGATAAAAAATGAAAAAGATAATGGTAACAGCGTTGGCTTGGGTTATGATCTTTGACCTTGGGGGAAGCGGAATCGGTTGGGCTGATCGAGCTAGTCAAAAGCTCATCAATCCCGAAGATATTATGATAAGGTTCAAACAGTGTAAAGACAGGATAAAAGTAATCGTCGGTCTGATTGAGCCTGCCGAGATAAAGGATAAAATTAGCTGGAAGTCAGAAGAATCAGTTCGATCCTTAAGAGTTGAAATAGCCAATCGCCAGGCATCGGTTCTGTCTTCACTTACCCCTGGTGAGTTCACTTTGAGACATCGGTATGAAAACCTTCCTGGATTCTCCGGTGAGATTACAGTTGGCGGTCTTGACAAACTTCTTGATAATCCTTTGGTAGTATCTGTTGAACCTGACAGGCTTGAATATGCACTTTTGGCGCAGGGCACAGCGTTAATCAACGGAACAACATACCGCTCAACCTACAATGGCAGTGGTATAGCTATCGCTATTTCTGATACCGGTGTGGATTACACACATGCCAGGCTCGGCAATGGTAGTCTTCCAAATAGTAAAGTCATTGGCGGTTACGATTTTGGCGATGGCGATTCTGACCCAATGCCAAATGGTAATGCTCATGGAACTGCCTGTGCTGGAATAGCTGCCGGGGATTTGGGTACTGTCGGTGATTATATTGGCGGAGTGGCATACAATTCGAAAATATATGCTCTGAAGATATCACACGGCAGCACAGGTTCGGCATGGGATTCTGATGTGATAGATGCTTGGGATTGGTGCATTACTAACCAATACTATCATCCCGACAGTCCAATTATGGTTATAAGCCACAGTTTTGGAGGGGGACGGTACTTTAGTTCAGCAGCGGCGGAAGCAGATAGGCCATTCTACGCTGCCGCAGCAGATCGCGTGATTACAGCGGGCATTACTTTGCTTGCGGCATCAGGCAATGATGGATACTGCTCTTCCCTCAACGCTCCTGCGGCTTTTTCCAGCATAATTTCAGTTGGGGCCGTTTATGATGCAGGCTTAGGAACTTATGATTGGTGCGTTAGCGATAGTTCGTGTGCGGCGCCAGGCGGTACGCGAACTTGTGATAGCGGCGAGTTTTCCACAAGGCAAACGTCAGGAGATGACATAGTTACGGTCTATTCCAACACAGCTTCGTTCCTAGATATCTTGGCACCGTCTCACTGTGCGTACACCACTGATATTGTTGGTTCAGGGGGTTATTCAACGGTTGACTATGATAGCTGTTTCGGTGGAACTTCAGCAGCATGCCCCTATGCAGCTGGAGCCGTGGCTTGTCTGCAGGAGGCAGCCATGGACTTGACAGGAGATTACTTAACGCCTGATCAGGTAAGGGCAACATTGGTTAACACAGGAGACAATATTGCTGATGGCAAGGTTGCTATAACGAAACCACGAGTAAACTTGGAAGCTGCTATTCAAAGCCTCGGTGGGGAGAATAATGATCCATTCCTTTATAACGGTTGGGTATCACCGCAATCAGGAACAACAGTAACTGATTTTGAATATACTGTTAATTACCATGATGTAGATGGAGATGTTCCTAATTATGTAAGAGTTTATATAGATGGGAATCCACATGATATGACCCTGTGGAATGGTACTGCAGCGAGTGGGGAATACCTTTATGTGACGCAACTTTCTTCTGGCAGCCACAATTATTATTTTACAACTACTGATATTAGAGGAGGCTACAGACAGACAGTAAGTTATACGGGTCCCAATGTAGATGTTCCTCCTTCCGGTTCATTTGATGTGCTTGACTATACCGCAGATGATTCACCCTCGATTCTCTCCTCCAACAACGGAGATGGGATTTTTCAAAGTGGTGAGAAAGTGAATGTCAGACCGCGCATCCAATTTAATGGAATTGCTACTGCCACAGATATTGGTGTTGCATTACCTTACGATGGATCTAACCTAGAGGTACCTACCGGAGATAGAAACTATCCTGACCTAAATCCGGGGGAGACAGGATACCCTAAGAATAATAGGTATTTCCAAATTGAGGCAAATCTCGACTATACCGGTATTGAGGACGTTGATGTTCAGATTGAGTGGGAGGAAGAAGATGTACCCCACTATCAATTGCTCTCCGATGGGCTTAGTTTTAATGTTCAACCGGCAGCATGGATATGGTTGAGCGACCAAGCGTGGGATTTTGGCGTGACCAGTCCAGGTGACAATGTTATTTACACCTTAACAGTTACGAATATCGGAACTGATGTTTTACAGGTCACCAACATCGACACATCCAGTGAAGATACGGTTGCAAATCCCACTTCATTTGCACTCAACCCCGGCAACTCCCGTAATGTGGAAATAACTATTTATACTTCAGGTCTTGAAGGGCAACTTTCCAGAGACATACACGTGATTTCCAACGGACGTACATATGAGCCTGCCGAGGACGAGCATCTGATTATTAGTGGCTTGGTTAGTGACAAAGTGCCAATCTTCCAGGTTCCAAACGTGACAGCAGGTGACTATCCAGATATTAGTGTGGACTATATAGTTTGGAAAGACGGACGAAACGAAAACTCAGATATTTTTGCCTATAACATCAGAGCAGGTACTGAACTTCAGATAACCACGAACCCATCTACCCAATATGAACCCCTTATCAGTGGCGACTTGATTGTTTGGACTGATGCCCGAAACTGGGACGGATCAGGTTGGACACCTCTATATGACATTTACGGATACGATTTGAGTACTGGCCAGGAGTTTGTGATTTCAGATGATCCAGAAAAGGAGATTCTAATCGGAGTAGACGGAAACCTAGTTGCGTTTGCCCGTGCCTATGAAATTCTAGAAGATTGGGTTGAAAAACAAATCGCATACAACCTGCTCGTATATGAGTATCAGGGCAACGGACAGTTTATTCAACGGTATACGACAGGTTTTGTGCCAGGAAGTGGGTACCAGACACGACAAAGTATTCACACCGACGGAGATTTTGGTGGTGGTCTGCTCGTCTTCGAAAGCTATGAATGGTATTGGGATGCTGAAGATGAATATTGGTTGCGTGGTGATAAGCATGTTGAGGTGTTTGATTTTCTTGCAGGTGATACCAATCCCCATCGCGAACTCAATGGCTGGTACGATCCATATTCCGCGACAACGCATCGGTTTGCTTTTGTGGATTATTATGAGGATCCGCAGGGCTACAGTGGCGACCAAGTTTGGATTTGGGATAACGGCTCGGTCCGACGGATAACATCACCTGGATCGGCTGAAGTAGACCATGGAGGAGACTGCTTGGCAATCTCTGCTGACCTGATTGTCTATGACAAGTGGGCAGCAGACGCTCTATTCTACTGGGATCTCAGCACAGAACAGGAATTCCTGCTAACAAATGAGGTAAATAATGCGTACGACTCTAGAATGGACGACAATACTGTAGTCTGGGAGGCCGAAGGGCACATATACTTCGCATTCGTTCAGACCCCAGATATCGAAGTATCCCCGGCAAATATTGCATTCAGCGATGAGCATCCTATCGAAGATGATACGATAGACATTTCTGCTGTTATCCGTAATGTGGCTGACTATGATTGTACTCAGGACATCACTGTGCGTCTGTATGACGGTGATCCAAACGACCCTAATACTCAACTGTGTTCAGACGAGATTATCTCCGGCGGCATAGGTGCAAGGGGCAACACAATAGTTGAGTTCAATGATATTTCTGTTGGCGTGGAAGGGTCGCACAATATATACGCCTGTATCAATGTTTCTTTCATCGATAATCCCCTAAACAACAAAGCTTACAAAACACTCATTGTTGGCGATGCGGACACCCAAGGCCCTGAAATATCGAATGTAGTCGTGCAGGAATTCAATGGAAATGGGGATGGCAGGATTGAAAACGACGAGCAGATATTTATATCTTGGCAAGCAACTGATCTTTCCGGTATTAATTCGAGCTGGTGCACGATTGACTCTAATGATTACCCCGCATCAGGAACCTACTATGTGATTCTGCCCCCTCGTCCTCTCGGAATCTACGGTTTTAGCGTTTCTGCGACTGATGGCGACATAAGCCCTGAGACGACGCAGCAATCTGATTCGTTTATGGTATCTTTTCATGGTGATATCAGTGAAGATAACAAGGTGAATTTCGAGGACCTAAAGTCAATAGCTGACCAGTGGCTGCAACCGCCGGGTACTCCATCTGCTGATATTGCACCATCGCCTGTTGATGGGTTTGTAAACTTCCTTGACTTTGCAATCTTAGCGAAAGACTGGTTAAGTGTTGCCCCTTGAATTCGTAAGAGTTGAAGAGTAAATTAGAGGGCCGTGAACGTATATCGTTTGTGGCCTTTTTCTATGTTCTTTTCCCGTTGAATCGCTCCTGCCTCGCCGTGGCTCCGGCACGGCGGGTCGGATTCGCTCCGGATTGTATAGTAAAATAGTTGCCGACGTAGTCGGCTTCAACGAACGAGATACGAACAACAATTCACCTATTACTAATTAACTAATTCACTAATCAACTAATTCGCGACCTCCGGATGCAAAAGCAATCTGGTCTTTCTCTGAAAATAATCATTCATCAATAATCACTAATCAATCGAAGGCTTTCCCGGCTAAGACAGTCTCATCTCTGTAACTATCGCTGCAACGGTCGACAAAATCCCGAAAATAAACACCCGCCATACGCAATAAGCGGCAACGTGGTTAAACCCACTCTGTTCGATCAGGCCCACCCATACCGAACCAGCAGTATAAAAAATTCCCAGCCCCGCCCCGCATATTGCCGCCCACACAAACCGCTTTTTCAACGAGGCCCCTCCGCATCCCAGGCTTACAGCAACACCGCAGGCCAACGATACAACCCCAGAAAACCACCACATTTCATGATAAATTAAATTTGCGATAACGAGCATTATCGCGCCGCCGATTGCGGCAAGACCTATATGCCAGTAACGCGCCGGCATCCCGGCCCGCTCCTCCGCTCGTTCACGTATCCGGCGTCGTACCGTCAAAGGCCGGTTATAAAAAAGGTAGAACACGCCGTGTTCAAGCAGCGCGCCCCTCTCTCCAAAAACCGGAACAATATGCACCGCCGCTGTCGCCCAATGCGCAGCCATAAATCTTGCCAAGGCGGGATAACGATAGGTCATCTGAATTGGAAAGGCAAGGTAACCTATATATTTGACAAAGCTGAGGAACACCGCGATGTTGTAATCCTTAAAGCTGCGGTCATAAATCGCGATGCCGACCGCGTACAGCCCGCGACATATCGAGCCCGGCGAAATCGGGATTATTTGAAAAAGAACAAGTATCCCGCCGGCCCCGAGCGTATCGCCGGTCCGTTGATAATATATCCAGGCCACGATAACCGAGACAATCTGCGTAACAGGCACAGTCAAAAAATGAACGGCCACGCTAATCAGATATCGCTGAATATACCGCTCCTGAAGCTGTGAAAGAATCGTCTCGGCATCCTCATCGGTGAGGATATGTTTTTTCTTGCCGTCCTCTATCATATCGCGCAGCCACTGCTCGCGATAACTGGCGCTAAAATAAAGTTTCACCGGCCGAACAAAAATGTAATGAAGCTTATCCTTAAAAAACGCCCGGTCGGTCAAAAACCTGTGCAGGCCTGCCGGCAAGACAGACAACGGCAAATGATATAGAAAAAGCAGGAATTTTTCTTGTAATCTCAACGCTCGCTCCGGACCAACTCTTCCTGCCCTGTGCCAAACAATAACCTTCTCAGCAATTCTCGCCCGAATCGAACGCCCAAGATAATCCAGGCTCGTCAACATCTCCCTGTAGTGTTCTCGCCAATCCATTCGCCCCCAAAACCGTCGCAGGCAAGAGCCAAAAAACGGTATCGCTCCAATGAAAAAAAACAAGAATGTTATGAACCTGTTTCTGCGGAGCCTCTGCTCATTTTCTTCGTCCACAAGATTGCGCACTTTCCAGCCGGTTACAGCACTATCAAAAATCGTCGACCAAAGCCGCCGGCTGTAAAGCAGCCTGATATGGTTGTGAGTAACATCAGGCACCGAATCCCTATATACTCGCTCAAGAGCTTTCAATTCATCCACTATTTGGCGAATATCTGCGAAGTCTTCGCCGTGTGCATTTACAAATTGTTTGAGCTTATTTATATCGCCGCGGTCGAACTGCACCAAAGAGCCTCGCGAAAGGCCGTTGATTATCAACTTGAAGTCACCCGGACTCATCGGCCCAAACGGCAGAAGCGTAAGGCCCGCCCGAAAATCCACGGCAACCAATCCACCCTCAGCGATTGTATTCTCACGCTTTAGGCAATTCGGCTGGCTCTTACAAGTTGACCATTCATACTGCCTGGCAAGCTCATACGCCCCCATCTCGTGCAGAAGCTGGACGAAACTTTTCATAAACATCCGCTTGGCCCGGTATTCAGGAGAGCCGAGGTTTTGCGGGTCAACCTTCTCGCCCTTTAGCCACCGCTTCAACGAATCCAGATGCTCGTCTGCCTCGAGCCGCCACGTCCTGCCCTCGACCCATTCCCTTATCTCGCCGCAGCTTCCTAAATTTTCATCAACAAATGTTGCGTAAACGTCCGCAACCGCCTCTTCACTGCCGAAGCGAATCTTCGCCGCCCGGCGTATAAATTTTTGCCACATTGCCCCTGCCCGAACCGCATCGGGATTGACCTGAAGCTGGAACGGCCCCTGAAAGCCAATCCGATACAGCAAATTACGGAAATGTCGGGAAAAAGACGAAGGCGGCACAAGAATCTTCATCGCGTAAAGACCGCCGGCCTCAATCCCAATTAAATCGGGGTGCCCATTCTCAATCGACAGGACCTTCACGCGATAAACTTGCCCCGCATAGCCGCCACCCACAAACGCCTCAACAACAAGTCGAATCCTTGCCTTATCACCTCCCGAGACGCCTGTAACATCATAGGCAAACTCCCGGCCCGCATCGTAGCGCTCAATCCGCATCGGCCGGTGCAGTCTCGCAGCCCGAAACTTCTCTTCAAGAGCCTTACAAACTTCAGGACTATACACCTCGGCCATTAACGGTTCCTAAGCAATCCATAACATTACTGAAACCTGCAGAACTACCGCCGCATACACGCCCGCTAATAAATCATCGGCTAATATCCCCCAGCCTTCCGGCAGCTTCTGAATCCTGTATATGGGAAAGGGCTTTAGAATATCAAATAACCTGAAAAGCAAAAAGCCGACTATTGCCGTAACCAGAATCTGCCTGCCCGAAAACGCCTCTATAAAAAAAGACGCAGCCAGAAAAGTAACCGCCTGGCCGGCCAATTCATCCGCGACAACCTCTCGCGGGTCGGTATTACCGAGTTCCCTGATAACGGCTGGTGAAAGTATTACGCACGCGACGGAACCTGCCAAAATCAACGCCGCCATCACGATTGATATTGAAACGGCCGGCGCATTGAAGTAACACATCAAGCCGAAGATAATCATCGGCGGCAGCGAGCCCCACGTACCCGGCGCTATCGGCAACCAGCCAAGACCAAAACAAGATAAAATAATTCTTTTCATAATTGCAGAAGGTTAACTCCTATCGCCCCTTAAGTCAAAGATTATTACGCCCCGGCTACCTATGGCACAGGTTCGCCGACGAGTCACGGGTCACGAGCCACGAGCGACGAATTATCCTTCCGGAAAATTCAGGCAGGCGAACTCGCCATGATATTTCCTCGCCGCCCGGTCCCGTGCCTTAGCGGCCTCAATCTCGCTGTGAAAGTAACCAAGATGTATAATTTTTCCCTCAAATCTTATCCTGGCCCTCCATTTGCCTTTTTCCTTATTTCGACAAATTCCCTTATATTTCGAAGTATACGCACCTGACCGCTTTTCCCTGTTGCACATATTCTGCGAATACGTCGCCGCCCGCAGGTTCGACCTCCTGTTATCCATCCCGTCGTTATTAATATGGTCAACCACCATTCCTTTACATACTTTGAGAATCACCTGGTGCATATATACGGGTTTCCCTTTTCCCGTTCTTTTGTCTGTTCCATATCCTTTCGAATAAAAGCTGTCCCCGTTTCTCCTTTTGCATGCAAACCATTCATATTTTCGCAGTCGTTCGTAGTCGGCCGGGTCCACCTTCGCGTACCTCGGCTGCGACATCCGAATCAACCGAAACTCATAACCGTAACGCAGCCGCCGGTATAAAAGAACAAGCCGGACAATCGGCCGTTCTACAACCGCCCGTATATATCTGCCTGTACTGAAAACTACTGAGATGTTTCCCACTCCCCTCGCCTGTTGTTTAGCCGTCGCCGGAACGGCGACGCCATTCTCTCTGTCTTACGTCTTCCGTCTTCAGCCCTCCTCAACTGTCGAGTCACGGGTCACGTGCCACGAGCGACGTTTTTTTTCCCTCCGGGAAAAAAACTGTCCCTCCACTATTGGCTCAACCTGCGCGTTTTGGCGAAAAAACGTGGATTTTTTTAGTGTCGAAAAATGCTAAGTGCTTATATGGAATTGAATAAGAAAATTTTATTTTTCTCGGATTCTGCCCAAAACCACCTGCGCGTTTTGTGCTATATGGATTTATAAGTCAAGGAATGTGGTTATTGGTAAATAGTGAGTGGTAATGCTTATCCTTCGATGTGGACAAAACGAATCTTGTTAAAATCATAAATCATCATTAATCAATAATAAATTGAATCCCTATTCCCTCGCCCCTAGCCCCTCACCCCTCGCTCCACGTCATTGCGAGTCCCGATTTTGTTTATCGGGGCGTGGCAATCTCCAAATCATAAATAGTAAATAATAAATTGTAATTCCCCCTCCAATAGTGTAGATTCTCTCTTTAGCGAGTAACGAGGTGAGACATCTTGGATTTATGCTTAATAAGAATGGTTTTCGGGCATTTGACTGAAAACGGTGGTTGTACTGAATAATCATAGTGGGAAGCAAAGGAACATGATTCATGACTGATTTTTGGTTCAATGTTGCATGGACAGTGTTAATCGCCCTTGCAACTCTCCTGTCAGATTGGATAGCTGCTAAATTCATCAGTCTGACACGCGGCTTCACGGCAATGCAGCAAGCTGTAGATCAAGCCATAGCAGATGATAGCAAGCTACAGCAGGTGAAAGAACAACTCGAGAGGATGGAGAAAAGAGCCAAAGCTAGCTTAATTTGGGGGGCTGATCTCGCCACCGTGGCCATAGGTCTTGATCTAGCTACATTAGGATTATGGACCACAAATCAAACTATATTTCCATTCTTCCAGAAATGGAATACAAATATAGTCAATCGTGAGATCCAAGTATGGCTTCTTCTGATTGTTACGCATTTGGTGGTACTTCTATTCTCTATTGTGTTCAAGCATTTACACGGTGAGCGAATCGAAGCAACAGATGCTTCTGAATTGTCAGGACCATTGCATCCCCTTAAGTGGATACCCCAAAATTGCTGGATGCTGAGTAGCAACACACTAGGATTTTTGGCCGTTTTGTCATGCCTAATGATTATGTCGAATACTATTTAGAACCATGATATTCGAAGAAATGATAAAAATCATAGGAGTAAGCGTAACCGCCGCAGCAATTCTCACTGTGGTGAAGGAATTCTTGATGAAAATGACTAAGGCCAATATTCGAATTGGTGGCGCTGAGTTTGAAGTTAGTACCAGAGAATCGAAGGAAGCTTACGAAAAGCTTCTCTCTACAATCGCTGAGCTGAGGGAACACCCACAGGTGTTTATAGCGTATCCACACGCGCAGAGGGACTTCGCGTTGAAATTATGTGCAGACTTGGTCAGTACTGGAGTTAAAGTCTGGTTAGACGAGCAGGAAATAAAACCAGGTGAAACAATAAGTAGGAAGATTAAGGAGGGAATGAATGAAAGTCAATGGATCGTTCTCATCCCTCCTGCTGAAGAGCACAACAAGGGCTGGGTATTCAAAGAAATGCAGATGGCTCTCGAGGCCGAGAAGTTGCGTGGGAGGCCCATTATCATACCTGTTAAAACACCCACCAATGTTATTCCAAACATATTCTCTGATCGCCTATGGGCTGATTTCTCCGACAAGTACGAAGAAGGGCTTCATAATTTACTTAGGGGAATCGTTAGAAAGGCTGAGATTTCAAAGACTTGAATCGAAAAATAGTGCAGATATGGTAATAATTAAGGATATATAATTATTAACAACGTATACTATTTTTAGCTTTCATTCATTACCAAAAAGCCATACGAAGAAGAAAAAAGGGGACTGTTCCTAATGAATCTCAAGGAGTCCACTTTAGGTGCAAAAGAGTTAAACGAAAACCGATTCTATTACTTTCTATGGGATCAGCTTTCAACGAGAGACCGACTCAAGCTACTTCAAAGCAAGAAGAGTACAGTCTGGTTATTTGGGGCAGGGGCATCTCATCACTATCGCTTGAACATTCATGGCGTAAATATGCCGTTGGCACGGGATTTCTTTAAAGCCATGCATAAACTACCTACTACTAGCGGATTTCATGCTCACATTGGTCCTTTTCTGTCGTATTTGCAAAGCTACCGTGGAGTTCCTTTGATGAAAGCATCCGAATGGGCAGAAGATATTGAGGAATTCATGACCTCAATAGAATCGGAAATAAATGAATTGAGTTACAAAAAAGAAAAAGGAATATTAAGCGAGGAAGAACATGAAAAGAGCATATCCCTCGCAGAAGTTTTCAACAATATGTTTTTTATCTTTGCAAATGTGATAAATGAAGCCCAAGATGGTTCTTCCTACTCCGCATATTCAGAATTATTAAAATTGTGTAGTCCCGCAGATACCTTAATAACTTTTAATTGGGATACTCTTCTCGATAAAGCCTTAGCCGCAACTGGTGCATGGAGACCAAATGGCGGATACGGTATAGATTTCTGTGCAAGTTTTGATGGAACTTGGAAAGAGTTAGTTGACTCGTCTCCCACTTTTAGAAGCAACTGGAAATTACTAAAATTACATGGTTCTACAAACTGGCTTGTTCCATATACAGGTATTAGTCCTCAAAACCTTAAAGTTAAAAGTGTAATCACAGAACGCGATAAGGTTTTTCTATTTTGGCAAGCTTCCCTCCCCTATGAAACTCACAAAGGGCGCTGGCGTGGTGGTTATGGTCCAACATGTTACGGTTATTTTCCACCTCACCTTCCCTCAGAAAGTTTTTCAACGGCAGGCATCTCTCCAGAAGAAGGGCACGTTATTGTATTGTTAAGTTATAAAGGGATGTTTGCCCCTTTCGATGAACCAACAATCAAAGGAGTACCCTCCTCGCCCCTGCTTATTACGCCTGTACGCCAAAAGAGATATGACGACTATGCTGGAGTAATTAAACACTTGTGGGAACTTGCAGAAAAAGCTTTTAGAAATACCGAGAGAATCGTAGCAATAGGCTACTCATTCCCTTCAACTGACATCAAGATAATTGATTTATTAAGAGATTCTCTGTCAAAAAGAAAAAATCAAATCGAACTCATAATTGTTGATCCTTGGCCGGATTCAATCACTGGAAGAGTAGGCGAGAAATACCTCGAGATGGCTAAATCTGTTTCGATACATAAAATAACCTTTGAGGATTACATAGATATCTTGTGGCAAGAAGTTCCTCGACTCGTAAAAGAAGTTTCCGAAAAAGAAAAGGAATTTAAAGAATGGATACAAAGACTAAAAGCTTTTCAAAGCCTCGCGAAAGAGGATCGTTTCAGAAATTGTGAGGGAGAACAATGAAAGAGATACCGTTAGATAACGGCCAGACCACAAAGGTCGATGATGAAGATTACGAATGGCTGTCTCAATATAAGTGGTACGCCTACTACGACCCCGAGCGCAAAATGACCTACGCGGCCCACGATACACCAACCGGCCGGCGAGTACTTATGCACGACGTCATCATGGGCCTTGATACGCTGGATGAGGCGTCGTTGAATTGAAGGATATTAACCTGCCGGATAAACCGGTGGAAGAATTAATAACCCCCAAGATAAACTTGGGGGCTTTCGGTTTGGAATGTCAACCTGCTGGATAAACCGTATTTACCCCCAAGAACATTTACCTGCCGGGTAAACCGGCGGAACATTATGAACCCACCGGATAAACCGGTGGGCTTCCGGATGGGGATTTTCGGTTATGGCGGTTTACGTACTGGATTACCTTATTTAACTGGTCTTCATCGAAACAATAACGAACGCTAAATCCCTTCGTCCACAACCTGCCGAGGAAACCATTATCCTTTACCGCCAGTCTTGCTGCATTTTTATAATGACTAACTGCAGAAGCGGCCGAGATGAAATTACAGTCCGTTACCAAATGGATATGGCTTCTCCCGACAGCGGCTACGTAAATCTTCTGATTTAACGAGGCAGATTCCTTAATTAAGGCCTGTTTGATGATTTCTCTCAGTGCGGTGGTCAACGATACCTTTGGATACTTCATATTTTTCTTGTTTCGATTCTCAAGCGAAGGATTCGGGGCAAGTATCCGGCCATCTTTGACATATTTGCGTCTGTCTCCTTGCAACCAGCTGCCGTAAGTTGTCCAGGTCAGCATATCCCCCAAAATCTTACGCATTTTTCACTGTCCGGAAGCCCTGTGGTTTATCCGCAGGGTCAAGGGTGTCTAAATATCTTCCAAAATTTTCAAACAGTATCTGTCCGTCATGCCCGCAATATAATCACACACAGTCCGCTCAAGGCCGTGCTCCGATATCAGTCCCTGAAAGTAGGTCGGCATAAGCTCAGGTTTGTTTACAAAGTGCTCGAAAAGCTTGCCAAGCAAACCCTCCACCTGCCGGCCAATCTTAAGCAGGAAATCGTGCTGATAAACTCTCGATAATAAGAATTTCTCCAACCTCTCAAGATGCGCTTCGCTTGATTCCGAAAGCCTAACCAGCTTACCTTCTCGCCCGTAAACGGCTTCAGCCTTCTTTATGTTTGCATGCTCGATATTTTCTCTGCTCGTTTTTATTACGTCACTTACAAGCTCGTCTATGATTGCCTTGACCGTTCTGGTCCTGCGAACTGAGCCCTCTTCAATGCGCTTTGCGTCTATATGTTTTTCCGCCTGTTTGAAGAGCTCAATATCCTTCAACTGCTTCGATTCAATCAGCCCTGCCCGCAACGCGTCCTCGATGTCATGGCAGTTATAAGCTATCCTATCGGCAATGTCCGCAGCCTGTCCTTCGAGTGAGCAGTTGCGCTCAGTAAATATATCATTCCGAGGCTTATCATAAGGGCTATGGTGTTTTGCCAGTCCGAGCCGGGTTTCATACATCAGGTTCAGGCCGGCAAAATCCGGGTAGGGGTGTTCGAGCAAATCAACTACCCGCAGTGCCTGGCGATTATGCTCGAAGCCGCCTACCTGCTCGGTCAGTTTATTCAGGACGGTCTCACCGGCATGTCCGAACGCGGAATGTCCCAAATCATGTGCCAGGCAAATCGCCTCGGTCAGGTATTCGTTCAGGCCCAGCGCCCTTGCGATTGTCCTGCCGATTTGCGCAACTTCTATGCTGTGGGTCAGCCTCGTGCGGTAATGGTCGTTCAGGCCCGGCATAAATACCTGGGTTTTGCCTTCAAGCCTGCGGAAAGCGGAGCAGTGGATGATTCGGTCCCTGTCGCGTTCGAAGTCGCTTCGATACGGGTGTGCTTTCTGGGCGAAACGCCTTCCCCGGCTGGCTGATTCACTTACTGCGTAACTGGCAAGTCCTTCCGACATAAATGTTAATTCTTCTTTCCTTTACTCGATATTTTACTATTGCACCGGCCTTACATTTTGTCCGCCATCAAGCTCATAAAATCAAGGAAATTCCCGGCCGGCGCGCAAAACAAATCCCGCCCTCAAAGAGGGCGGGACTTGTCCGCCGGTTATGATAAAACCTCCAGTGGTTCACTTAATTTCTAAAGGGCAAAACTTATTTATGGCACTTATGGGATTCGCAAGGCCGCCACATACAGCCATGCCTCATCCCGTATCGGTAACAACGGGGCCAGCCGCAGTAATACTCACATTCCAGGCCAACCATCAGCTCCTTGAGCATACTCGCCAATTCAGGAGCTGACTCGCCAACCACTAAATCCCTGGGCCAACGCATACCATCGGTTCGCCTGTATGTATATCGTAACTGCCAGCAGCTCGCCCTGTACATTTCTTTATCTATAAGGTAGCCCGCCCTGATGAGCATAAATCTGAACATTCTCAATCGCATTGCGGCTATCCACCTTCGCCCATTGCCGCGTAAGGTACCATCTTCAACCGCCTTATCAAAGAAAGCCAGAATTTGCTCCATTTGCTCCGCAGGGCCGCTGGCGGTCTCCAGGCCCGTACCACTCAATGCCACCTCTATTAAATCTTCATCCAGGTCATCACTAAGAATCTCTAGGGTGGCATAAACCGTCTCGGCCGTTGAAGGCGTAAACGTAATCGCTACATCAAGACTCTGGCCGCCCTGAAGAACGACGGGCAGCGCCGCGGCGCATGCAACGGCAAAATCGTTACTGCCGCCCACCTGCAACGCGATATCTGTTACCGTAAGAGAGCCGCTTTCTACATTTGATATAGTCAGGTTAACAGTATCCGATGCACCCAGGTCCACGTCTCCAAAGTCATATGAATTAAATGAAACCTCAATATCGCCTACAGGTCCGGCAAAAAATATCTCCATATCACTGCCGTCTGAACCGTACCAGACGACATTTCGGCCTGATATTTTAGGTTCATAGTCGCCATTGGTATTGTCGCTGAGCTGGTAAGTCTGGCCGGATTCGATATCATAAATATATATCTCGTAGTCACTGCCATCGTGACCATACCAGGTAACGCTCGAGTCGGACACCTCAGGGGCAAAATCATCGTGGCTGTTGTCAGTGATATTGAGAAGCTCGTCGGACTCAGGTTTATAAAGATAGATATCGAAGTAGTAACTGGTAGTGTTCAAACCATACCAAACCACATTCGAGCCGAAAACCCGGCAGTTAAAATCGTTGAACATTGTATCTGTAAGCTGCGTAGTTACGCTGGTCTCTATGCTATAAAGGAAGACATCGAAATTGCCGCTTTTCTTGCCCCGCCACACGACATACGAGTCGGAGACGCAAGCGTCCCTGTCCTCGTAGCTGTTATTGGTTATCTGCGTAATCTGGCCGGTTTCGATTTCGTACATATAGATTTCATAATCGCTGCCGTCAAAGCCGTACCAGACAACGTATGATTCTGAAACGTAAGGGTCATAGTCGCTGATAGTGTTATCGGTCACTTGCGTCATCTGGTCTGTATCGGTGTTATACAGATAAATTTCGTAATCGCTTCCGTCGAAGCTTTCCCAGACCACGTTCGAGCCGGAGATTCGAGCGGGATAGTTGTTTCCGTTGTTGCTTAGCTGGATAACGCTCGTTCCATCATAGAGGAACACCTGGTCCTGGCTCCTCCAGACTACGTTCGAGCCGGAAACATCGGGGTAGTCATCCTCGTATGTATCATCGGTAAGCTGGCTCGTGGCAATTCCATCATAGAGTAATACTTCGGAGTCCTGGTCATCGACCCAACCCTGCCAGACCACGCTCGAGCCGGAGACCTCAGGATACCTGTCGTCGTAAGTATTATCCGTCAACTGTAAAAACAGCCAATCGTTGGGCTCACCCGCACCGCCTGCCAAACTGGCTGCTGAGCACAAAATGATTAATGCCGTCAGCCAAATTTTAAGATTGGTTACCCCCGACATTTTCCTACCCCCCCAATTTAATTGTCCGAACTTCTTATGTGTCGGTTTTGATACTTATACCCTGGGCAAGCCAAATCACCGATGAAGCAGTAAGCCCCTGCACAAAGCAGTTTGCTTGCCCCCTCTAACTTAAAATATAACACATATTTAAGCTAAAATCAAATAATTCTAAAGGATTTATCTGTTTGATATTAAAAATTCATAAAGAAATATTATAGGTCTTTTGGGGGATATCTTCGCTCAATTTCAAGGCTGTAAGTGCGAGCATATCCGGTAGACAGAGGCCCGATAAAAACACTGGAAGAAAACGGGCCGTGGGAGATTTATTAACCGCGGATTGACACGGATTGAGAAGTAATGTAAAAATCAAAGTGTAAAATGCAAAATTACAGTTCAAAATTCAAAATTAACTTTGAAGGCAGTAGCTGTTAATAACAGTTAGTGCCAGAGTCAGTTCAGACATAAAACGCCAGATATAAGAAACCCCCGACAGTGCCGGGGGCTAAACCCACAGGGAGTAATAAATCAAAAAGTGTTGCGGATTTGTCGGAAATTCGTATAATCGGGAAGTAAGCATCCAATGGGGAAACAACAAGGGGAAATGCCGTAGGCAACAGGGAGTAAGTTGGGATTGTGAATACGGTGATGGATTTATTGTAATTGGTTTAACTTATGCAAGAAATCAAAAACCCAAATGATAATGCTTATAGAATATTTCCAGGGCCAATCCTTTTGTTGGCGGGTCCGGGAACAGGGAAAACTCATCAGCTGGCTATGCGAGTCAAATATCTTGTCGAGGAATTAGAAGCAAAACCTGGCGAAATAGCTGTGATAACTTTTACGACCGAGGCCGCAAGAAATATGCGGGAAAGGTTAAGTCGCAAAGACATCAACATACCCAAGGAAAGTCATCCAAATATAATCGCTACCACGCATAAATTGGGAAACATGATAATAGGATCTAGGCCAGAACAGGTTGATTTGTCAGAGGTTTATAGTGTACTACCTAGTAGTCTGTCACAGATAAAATACAGATATAAAGGTCTTTTTGCCGATATATCCAAAAACGATATATTTGGTAAGGAGGCCACAAATGAAAAAGTATATAGTTGAATTGACAAGTGAGGAACG